>Ga0076929_100058_pt1 | contig 214726 bp, 209 predicted proteins | sample HotLakConUCCSL28_FD_87104 | JGI IMG/M metagenome (GOLD analysis project Ga0076929, IMG submission 87104) | Hypersaline microbial mat communities from Hot Lake, Washington, USA - Hot Lake Consortium UCC-SL28 (version 3) (version 3) | ecosystem: Environmental > Aquatic > Thermal springs > Hot...
TCTCGGGGTTTGCTTCTTCTTGTCCATGGGGGCCATCTTCTGAGAGTTTTACCCTCCGGTAAACCCGGGGCGGTTCACTATTCCGGGGCGCAATACTTGGCGGATTACATCCTTCTTGCCCAGGAGGCGATGGGTGAGGTCGAGGTCAATAATGGTCGTCCGGTGATCGGCTATGATGGCCCCTTCATCCCCACAATCCTTCAACGCCCGGATGGGATTGAGGCCGATTTTGCGGCCCTCGAGAATTTCGGGGTTGGTGAGGGTGAGAAGTATTTCGGCGAGGATGACGCATAAACGGGGTGACCCCGTCGGCTGTCTTGAACACAAATGCCGATCTGATCACCATCATGGGTCCTGACTGAAGCACCGCCCCCACCGGGGCGGTGTTGTCATTTCCGGGGGGTGACAGCCGGGGCGTGGCCGAGGATGGCCCGTCCGTCGGTGGGATTTCGGATCGATACGCAAAAACGCCGCCCCGGTAGGGCGGCGTTTTGCGTTTTCGGTGTTTTCAAGGGGTTACCCGACAGAGGCAAAAACAGACCCTGAAAGGCACAGGTTTTTCGGCCAAAAAGGCTAAAAATTGCCTGTCTTTACACTCGGTCATCTTGAGAAGCATTTCACCCGCATTTGCTATGCCCGCAGGCGCGGCAGGTCATGCAACCTTCGATCATCACCATCTCGAACGCGCCGCAGGACGGGCAACCCGAGGGGCGCGCGCCGGTTTGCGCGGCCGGGTCCGATGCCAGCCCCAATCCTGCCCCTTCGATGAAACCGATGCGCACAAGGTGCTGTTCGATCACCCCGCCAATCGCGGCCAGAATGGACGGGATATACTGCCCCTGCACCCAAGCGCCGCCGCGCGGGTCGAACACGGCTTTCAGTTCCTCGACCACGAAAGACACGTCGCCCCCGCGCCGGAACACCGCCGAAATCATCCGCGTCAGCGCCACGGTCCAAGCATAATGTTCCATATTCTTCGAGTTGATGAAAATCTCGAACGGGCGTCGGTGCCCTGCGATCACAGTGTCATTGATGGTGACATAAATCGCATGTTCCGACCCCGGCCATTTCAGCTTGTAGGTATGGCCTTCCAGGGCCTCTGGTCGGTCGAACGGGTCGGACAGGTAAACGACATCGCCGCTGGTTTTGGGGGCGGGCTCGGCTTCTGACACCGACAGGACAGAGCCGGTCACGTCATTGGGCCGGTAGGTGGTGCAGCCCTTGCAGCCCATATCCCATGCCGCCAGATACACGTCCTTGAACGCATCGAAGGAAATATCCTCGGGGCAGTTTATGGTTTTCGAGATGCTGCTATCGACCCATTTCTGCGCCGCCGCCTGCATCTTGACATGGTCCATGGGTGCCAGCGTTTGCGCGGTCACGACATGCTCTGGCAAGGGCGCGTCGCCGTGCAACTGCCGCCACAGGGCGACGGCGTAATCCTCGACCACTTCTTCGGTGCGCGAGCCGTCCTTTTGCAGCACCTTTCGGGTGTAGCTGGTGGCGAAAATGGGTTCGATCCCGGAACTGACATTGCCAGCATACAGGCTGATCGTGCCCGTGGGTGCAATCGAGGTCAGCAGCGCGTTGCGGATGCCGTGTTCGGCCACCGCCGCGCGCACATCGGCATCCATGGCCTGCATGGTGCCCGATGCCAGATAGGCATCGCGGTCATAAAGCGGGAACGCCCCCTTTTCGCGCGCAAGCTCCACACTGGCCAGATAAGCCGCGCGGGCGACCGCGCGCATCCAGTCGTCGGTCGCCGCCACCGCCGCGTCAGAGCCATAGCGCAACCCCGTCAGGACCAGCGCATCGGCAAGGCCCGTCACGCCCAGCCCGATCCGGCGCTTGGCCTGCGCTTCCTGCGCTTGGGCCGGCAACGGGAAGCGGGACACATCCACAACATTGTCCATCATCCGCACCGCCACGCGCACCAGATCGTCCAGCGCGGCCATGTCGAGCGCGGCCGCGTCGGTGAACGGATCACGCACCAACCGGGCAAGGTTGATCGACCCCAGCAGGCATGCGCCATAGGGCGGCAGGGGCTGTTCGCCGCAAGGGTTGGTCGCGGCGATGGTTTCGCAATAGGCAAGGTTGTTGGCGGCATTGATCCGGTCGATGAAGATCACCCCCGGTTCGGCATAATCATATGTCGCGCGCATGATCTGGTTCCACAGATCCCGCGCCCGCACGGTGCGGTAAACGCGGCCATCGAAAACCAGATCCCACGATCCATCCGCTTTGACCGCATCCATGAACGGGTCGGTCACAAGCACCGACAGGTTGAACATGCGTAAGCGTGCCGCGTCCTGCTTTGCGGTTATGAAATCCTCAATATCCGGGTGGTCGCAGCGCATGGTTGCCATCATCGCGCCCCGGCGGCTGCCCGCCGACATGATGGTGCGGCACATCGCATCCCATACATCCATGAACGACAGCGGCCCAGAGGCATCTGCCGCCACCCCATGCACCGCCGCGCCCTTGGGCCGAATGGTGCTGAAATCATACCCGATCCCGCCACCCTGCTGCATGGTCAAAGCGGCCTCTTTCAACATGTCGAAAATGCCGCCCATGCTGTCAGGGATGGTGCCCATCACGAAACAGTTGAACAAGGTCACACTGCGCCCGGTGCCCGCGCCTGCGGTAATACGGCCTGCGGGCAGGAATTTGAAATCCTCCAGCGCTGAATAGAAGCGATCTTCCCACGCGGCGGGGTCAGCTTCAGCCTGCGCCAGCGCGCGGGCAATCCGGCGCCAGCTCTCCTCGACCGTGTGGTCCTTTACCGACCCATCAGCCGATTTCAGGCGATATTTCATATCCCATATCTGTTCTGCAATGGGAGCAGAGAATCGGCTCATAGTGGCATCCTTTGGGGTTGGCACGGGGGAAGTGACAAAATAGGCCTTGCAAAGGCGTCGGTCAACGCTGTCATAGCGCTGTTACCGCCACGACCGTACAGGACCAGTATGAGCGCGCTTTCAAGAGGATGGGCCGGCGTTGTCGCGGCATTAGGGGTGACAGCCATCTTGGGCTATGGCGCGATATTCTACGCGTTTCCCATTCTTGTGCCCTTCGTCGCGGCAGATTTCGGCGTGACCCCGGCAACCTTGTTCGGCATCTTTTCCGCAGGCTTGTTTCTGGGCGGGGTGCTGTCCAGCCGGTTCGGCGGATGGCTGGACCGCTTTGGCGCGCCCCGCGTTATGACCTTGGCCAGCGCATGTGTAGCAGCGCTGTTCATTGGCATGGCGGTTGCACCGAATATCTGGGTTTACGGCGCGCTTGTCATCACGCTCGAAGCTATCAGCTTTTTGGTGCTTTATGATGCGGCCTTCGCGGCGCTGGCGTTGCGCGTGCCACGCGGCACGCGGCAGGCCATCACGCGGCTGACATTGATCGGCGGCTTTGCCTCGACCCTGTTTTGGCCGCTGACCGGCTGGATGGTGGACAGCATCGGCTGGCGCGGCTGCTATATGGTCTTTGCGGCCCTACACTTGCTGGTCGCCCTGCCCCTGCACGGCTGGATCGCCACTTTGGGCAGCAAAGCCGCCCTAGCCCCACACCCCGAAACGCCCCCTGCGCCCGAATGGCCCCCAGTGCCGCCTGCCCAAACGACCCGCGCCTTCTGGTTTCTGGGCGTCAGTTTCGCGCTGACCGGCATAACCATCGCAGCCTTTGGCGTGCATCTGGTGCCGGTGCTGCTGGAACGCGGCTTGGGGCAAAACGCTTATCTGGTGGGCATGGCAATGGGACCGACACAGGTTCTGGTGCGGGTGGTCGATGCCACGCTCTGGCGCGGGTTCCACCCGCTCAGCGTGGCAATGATTTCTGGTAGCGCGGTGGTGCTGGCGGTGCTGGCACTGCTGTTGCCCGGCGATCTTGGGCTGGCGCTGGCCTTTGCCGTGCTGTTTGGCGCAGGGCAAGGGCTGGCCAGCATCGTGCGCGGCGCGGTGCCGCTGGCGTTGTTCGGACCTGTCGGGCTGGGCAGGCGGTTGGGCCAATTGGCAGGGCTGCGCAATGTCAGCGCCGCCGCAGCGCCAGTGCTGTTCGCGGTGGCGCAACAGACAATCGGGCTGCCCGCCACCCTGTGGCTGACACTGGCGATTGCCCTTGCCGGGCTGGCACTGCTGGTGCCGCTGCGCAAACTGGCGCCAGCGCGCTGATCGGACTTGCCCCCAATGACCGACAGGTTAATTAGACCCCATGGCACAGTTGCACCTTGTGAAGATTTGCGTCGGCGCGGAAACGGTCGATGACCTGTTGGACTGGCAGCGCAACCCGCGCGCCAAAGGGCCAGATGGATTGCCGCGCCACGTGACCCGTATGTGGCCCAAACGCGCCGAGGAATTGCTGGCGGGCGGGTCGCTCTATTGGGTGTTCAAAGGGTCCATTCTGGCGCGGCAGTGCATTTTGCGTCTGGACGAAGCGATGGGGGCAGACGGGATTGCCCGCTGCGCTATCGTGCTTGACCCCCATGTCGTGCGCACCCATGCCGCGACGCGCCGACCGTTCCAAGGCTGGCGCTACCTGAAAGCCGAAGACGCACCCCCAGACCTGCCCAAAGCCCGCGCGGGCGATGACAGCTTGCCGCCAGACCTTGATGCGATGCTGGCCGAAATCGGGCTGCGCTAGCCGATCTGCGACAAGGTCGGGAATGTTTCCAGCAGCCACCAGCTGAACCGGGTGAAGGCTCCTGTAACCATGGCCAGCCCGACCAGCAGCAACAGCCCGCCCATGACTTTTTCGATCAGCCCCATATGGCGCTTGATCCGGTTCATAAGGGTCATGGAGCGTTGCACGAAAACCGCGGCCAGCAGAAAGGGCAGTCCCAGCCCCAGCGCATAGATGCCCAGCATCAACGTGCCGCGTGCCGAATCGGCTTCGGTTGCGGCCATGGACAGGATCGCGCCCAGAACCGGGCCAATGCACGGCGTCCAACCAAAGGCAAAAGCCAGCCCCAGCACATAGGCCCCAAAGGCCGAGCCGCCCTTGTCGCCCGCGTCGATCCGCGCCTCGCGCATCAGGAACGGAATGCGGAACACGCCCAGGAAGTGCAGGCCGAACACAATGACCACCGCCCCCGCGATTTGGCCGAACAATTCGGCATTGCGCAAGAACAGGTTGCCCATGGTAGAGGCCGTGAACCCAAGGATCAGGAACACAGTCGACAGCCCCATCACGAAGAACAGCGCCGGCACGATGGTGCGCCGCCGCTGCGTGCCCGATGTCATTTCCTGCATCGACACACCGCCCATATAGGCCAAGTAGGGCGGCACGATGGGCAAGACGCAGGGCGACAAGAAAGACAGGATACCGCCCGCGAAGGCGATCATCAGCGCGGGTAAAAGCGCCGCATCAAATAGGTCTATGCCGAACATGAAGGGCCTTTGGTGTCAAACATCCGCAAGGGTAATCCAAGGACTGGCAAAGATCACGCGCCCGCGCCGTCACTTTCCCGTGGTCAGGATAAGCGACGGCGCAGGGCAGTTAGTCAGCGGGACCACCAGCCACGGCGGCGCGGCTTCTCTGCGACCGGGGCGGTTTCTGCGGCCGGGGTGGCTGCGTCCTCATCCCCTGCGGGGTCTGACGCGGGTTCAGCTACATCGGTCACGGGCACCTCGGTTTCTGCGGCCTCAGTCGTGACCTCTGCCGCCGTTGGCACCGACAGTTCCTCGGGTGCCGCAGACGCTGTCTCCACAAAGGCAGGCTCTGCCGCCGGTTCTGCCGCAGGGGCGTCCGTGACCGTGGCTGACGGGGCCGCTTCGGGCACAGCGCTGTCGGCCACTGCATCCTCTGACACAGGCGCTTCCACCTCTGCCGCCGGTTTACGGCGACTGCGGCTACGGCGCGCAGGCTTCTTTGGCGCAGCAGCCTCGGTCGCTTCATCCGACGGAAGCTCTGCGCTCTCGCCCTCGGTCACGGGCTCCGCCACGGGCTTCTTTGCACGCGAGGCACGCTTGCGCTTGGGCTTTTCGGCCGGGGGCGCTTCGGGCGCGGGAGCCTCAACGGCTTCCGGCGTGATGTCATCTGCCTCTGGCGCAACCTCGGAATCCGTAAGGGATTCCGGACCGGATTCCGATTCGGAATCCGGCGTTGCGTCCTCGGCTCCAGTTTCGCCATCCTTGCCACCGCGCCGACGCCGCCGACGCCGGCGCTTCTTGCGCGGCTGCTCTTCGGTGTCAGCGTTGGTCTCTTCCGCCACCACATCGGTATCTTCGGGCTCTTCTTCCAGCTCGGGCATGAGCTTGCTGTCCATGGACACGACCGCCGCCTGCGGGGTGGGCACACGGGTGGCGGTCTTGAATTTCTCGATCACGAAATCAGGGCTGACCAGCGCCGGGTCCGCTTCCAGACGTACCGCCATCCCGAACCGCGCCTCGATCTGCGCAAGGTGTTCGCGCTTGTAGTTGAACAGGAAGTTCACCACAGCTGCGGGCGCACGCACCAACACTTCGCGGGATTTGCCGCGCGTGCCCTCTTCTTCAATCTGACGCAGCACGGTTAGCGCCATGCTGTCATCGGACCGGATCAGCCCAGTGCCATGGCAATGCGCGCAAGGCTGTGTGGTCGCTTCCAACATGCCGGGGCGCAGGCGCTGGCGGCTCATTTCCAGCAAACCGAAGCCAGAGATGCGCCCGACCTGAATCCGCGCGCGGTCGGTTTTCAGCTTGTCTTTCAGCATCTTCTCGACAGCGGCGTTGTTCTTGCGCTCTTCCATGTCGATGAAGTCGATGACAATCAACCCGGCCAAGTCGCGCAGGCGCAATTGCCGCGCGATTTCTGCCGCCGCTTCCAGGTTGGTCTTGACCGCCGTATCCTCAATCGACCCTTCGCGCGTCGCCCGCCCAGAGTTGATGTCGATGGCAACCAGCGCCTCGGTGATCCCGATCACAATATAGCCGCCTGACGGCAGCTGCACCGTCGGGTTGAACATGGCGGTCAGCGTCGTTTCAACTTGGTAGCGCGCGAAAAGCGGCAGGCCCTCGTCATACAGTTTCACGTTCTTGGCGTGGGACGGCATGATCATTTTCATGAAGTCCTTGGCCACGCGATAGCCGGCCTCGCCTTCGACCAGAACCTCGTCGATATCCTTGTTGTACAAGTCACGGATCGACCGCTTGATCAGGTTGCCTTCCTCGTAGATCGGGGTCGGCGCGATGGATTTCAGCGTGAGGTCGCGGATCTGTTCCCAAAGACGCAGCAGGTATTCATAGTCGCGCTTGATCTCTGCCCGGGTGCGGTTCGCGCCCGCAGTGCGGATGATCAGCCCCGCACCTTCGGGCACGGTGATTTCGGCCGCGATGGCCTTCAGTTTCTGACGGTCTGCGGCATTGGTAATTTTGCGGCTGATCCCGCCGCCGCGCGCCGTGTTGGGCATCAACACGCAGTAGCGGCCCGCCAGCGACAGGTAGGTGGTCAGCGCAGCGCCTTTGTTGCCGCGCTCTTCCTTGACGACCTGCACCAGCATGATCTGGCGCACCTTGATGACTTCCTGAATCTTGTAGCGGCGCATCCGCGGCTTGCGGCGCGGGCGCGCTTCTTCGATCGGGTCACCATCCGAGATAGACTCGATCCGGTCGTCAAGATCGCTGGCATGCTCTGCTGCGACATAGGCCTCTTCGTCCGACGCATGTTCTGCGTCGGCGCCATCGGCATCATCCAAAGGCTCGGTGGTTGCAGGGGCCTCTGCGGCATCGGCTGGCATGTCGGCGTCGCCGGGCTGTGCCGCGCGCTCTGCGGCCTGCGGCTGCGCGCCTTCTGCATCCGCGTCGCCCTCGGCTGGGGCCGCGCTCTCATGGCTACGTTCGTCGCCATCGCCCAAGGGCTCGACAATATCCATGCCGGCGATGTCGCCGGTCTGCACCTGATCGTCCGCCTCGACCGCTTCGGCCTTGGCCGATTTGCGGCGATTGCTGGAGCGGCGCGGCTTGCGGGCCGGTTTTTCGGCCTTGGGCGCGTCATCCTCATCTGCATCGGCGGCCAGCGCCCGTTCCTCTTCCAGAAGCGCTGCGCGATCGGCAGCGGGGATCTGGTAATAGTCGGGGTGGATTTCGTTGAAGGCCAAAAAGCCATGGCGGTTGCCGCCATAATCAACAAACGCCGCCTGAAGCGATGGTTCGACCCGAGTAACCTTGGCTAGGTAGATATTGCCGGCAAGCTGACGGCGGCTGGCGGTTTCAAAATCGAATTCCTCGACCTTGTTGCCGTCCACCACGACGACGCGGGTTTCTTCCGCATGCGTGGCATCGATAAGCATTTTCTGTGGCATTGTGTTCCGTTGCATCCAGGACCAAGCGGGCCATGCAGCACGGGCAAAGAGCCGGGCGGCGCGTCAGGCGTGGCGGGATGGCTTGTCAGAGCGCCAAACGGACCCGGATTGGCGCAGCGCTCTATCAACACCGCGGCAGAAACCCTGCTGCGGGATAGAGCTGACATGCGCATCGGTCCGTTCATCGCGGTTCCAAAAGTGCCACGTCGCCGTGGCTGTTCAGGTTACGCCCGGTCATTCGCGAAAACGAGACGGGCATTTCAAGCCTTGCGGCCTATCCATCTGCCAAGGGAACGCGGCGGGTTCGGCACGTTCGTCCACCAAGGCAGCGAAATCTGTCGGGGTTTGCACTTACGATGCAGACCTTAACACGCGTAGCATAACGACCAACTGCGCCAAATGACAATGGCAATTCCGCGTCAGGTCCGAAATCGCCCCATTCTCAGGTATAATCGGACCGCACCAACCCGTATTTCGCCATCTTCTCGTTCAAGGTGCGGCGCGGCAGGCGCAATTCTTCCATGACTGCCGCGATAGACCCTTTGTGCCGCCGCATCGTATTGTCGATCAGAATGCGCTCGAACGCTTCGACATGCTCTTTCAGCGGCTTGCCCTCGGTGGTCATCGCCTCGCCGACAGCTTCGTTATCGGCCATGACCAATGACATGAGCGCGCCATCCTCGCGGCGGCTTTGCAGCACGCAGCGCTCGGCAATGGTGACAAGCTGGCGCACATTGCCGGGCCATGGCGCTTGCAACAGTTGGGCGGCATCGGGCATGGACAGCTCTGGCACCGCGCAGCCGTATTCCTCTGCGAACTGGCCCAGATATTCGTTGAACAGCGCGATAATATCCTGCCCCCGCGTGCGCAGCGGCGGCAGCACGATCTTATGCGCGCCAAGGCGGAAGAACAGATCCGGGCGCAAGGCGTCCTCTAGCGTCTGGTTCTGCTTGTGAGCGTTGCACACGGCAATGATGCGGGTTTCGGGCGGGGTGCCTTGCGCATCGACAAAAGCCAGCAGGCGAGCCTGAACCGGTTCCGACAGTGCCTCGATATCTTCCAGCACCAGCGTGCCGCCGCGCACCACATCGGCAAGCGGACGTTCGGCGCTGTCGGGCGCGGCGGGGCCAAACAGGCGGGCGATCAGATCCGCGTCCTCCAGCCCCGCGCAGTTCAATGAAACCAGTTTGCGCGCCGACCGGCTGCCAACTGCGTGCAACGCATGAGCGACCAGAGTCTTGCCGGTGCCGGTTTCGCCGTCAATCAGAACATGCCCATCCGCCTGCCCGATATCGAGGATATCCTCGCGCAGCCGCTGCATAAGTGGCGAATCCCCGACAAGACGTTTCATCATTGTCGCGCCATCGGCCAGTTCTGACCGCAAGGCCCGCGCTTCCATCGCCTGCGCGCGGACTTTTGCCGCGCGTTCGGCCAGCGCCATCATCTTTTCCGGGTTGAACGGCTTTTCCAGAAAATCGAATGCGCCAAGGCGCATGGCCTCGACCGCCATGGGCACATCGCCATGACCGGTTATCAGGATGACCGGAATCGTGCTGTCAAGCGCGTTGATCCGCTTCAGAAGCGCCATCCCATCCAGTCCCGGCATCCGGATATCGGTAATGACGACGCCGGGAAAATCACTGTCGATCGCTGCGATCGCTTCGGCCCCATCGGCATAGGTTTCGGTCTTGAAACCGGACAAGGCCAGCCATTGGCTGATGGATTGGCGCATATCCTGTTCATCATCGACAATGGCGACATGCATGGCGCGACTCATAGGCGCGATCCTTTCAGTTTTGGCCAGATGGCCCAAGCCCCCGACCACAGGCAAGCGGTTTCAGGGCACATTCGCGTTACGTCCCGCCCGTCTGGGGCGCGACATGAAGGGGGAACTCGACCTCGAACACCGCGCCGCCTTCGCCGGGGTTCATGGCCGTCAGACGCCCGCCATGATCCTTGACGATGCCCGAGGAAATTGCCAGCCCAAGCCCAACCCCCTGCCCCGCCGGTTTGGTTGTGTAGAACGGCTCGAACAGGCTGTCGATATCGGCGATCCCCTCACCATTGTCGCGCACGGTCAGCTTGGCTGTGTCGCCCTTGCTAAGGATAATGTCGATCTGCGGCGCATTCATGTTGCGGGTGGCGTCCACGGCGTTGCGCACAAGGTTCAGGATCACCTGTTCCACGCGCACGCTGTCGCCCAGAATCATAACCGGGGCGGGCGGCACGGTGCGCACCAACAACACCCGGCTGTCGCGCAGCAGGGGTTCTGTCATGGTCAAGGCATCTGCCACGCAGGTGCGCAGGTCGATGGGGGCAAAGGCCTCTCCACCCTTGCGGGCAAAGGATTTCAGCGTTCGGGCAATCGCACCCATACGGTCGATCAGGTCATCAATACGCTGGAAGGACGCCAGCGCCTCTTCGGTGCGCTTGCGTTTCAGAAGCAGCCGCGCCCCGGCCAGATAGGTTTTCATCGCGGCCAGTGGCTGGTTCAATTCATGGCTGACAGAGGCCGACATCTCACCAAGGCTGGCCAGCTTGGAAGATTGCGCCAGCGTCTGTTCGGCCACGGCCAGATCTTTTTGCATCCGCACACGCGCCGCGACCTCGCGTTGCAGACGGGCATTGAGCGCGCGCAACTCTTCGGATTCGCGCTGGAACAGGGCAGATTGCGTGTAAGCGCGGCGGCTGAGGATATAGAAGGTCAGCGCCAGAAGCAGCGCGAAACCGGTCATAACCAGCGCCAGCGCCGCATTGACCTGCTGGCGCACCGAATCGTACCGGGTGAAACTGACCAGCCGCCAGCCCCGGAACGGCACCCGCACTTCGGATCGCAGCACCGCCTCGCCGCGCACGAAGGCATCGGGTGATGGTTGGGTCCAGTCGGTCGTAGCACGAAAGGCGCGGGCAATGGCCGAGGGCGCATCGCGGATCGCCAATGCTTCTTCCAGCGACCGCCCGCGCCAGCGCGGCTCTGTCGCCAGCACGATCCGGCCAGAGGATTCCAGCAGCGCCACCGCATCGGCAAACCCGGCCCAGCTCCGTTCGAATTTCGACAAATCCGCCGACACCACGACCACGCCCAATACATCGCGCCCGTCCCGCACCCCCCGAGAGAAGGTGAAGCTGAAGGCGCCGCTATCCAGTTCGCGGGTCTGGAAGATGGTCTCGGGGGTGCGCCGCGCCTCGACAAAGGCCGCATCGGATGATCGCATCGTGCCCAGAATATTGCGGTCGGTGGCCCCCACGGTGCGCCCGTTATGGTCCAGAAGTTCGATAGAGGCCGCGCCGATTTCGTCTTGCAGGTCGATCAACCGCTGCGAGATGGTGGCGAAATTGGCATCGCGCAAGGCATCTGTGATTACCGGGTCGCGCGCCAGCAATAGCGGCACGACCGAATTGCGCTGCAATTCCGACTGGATATTCCCGGAATATAGAACCAGCCGCAACTCCGCGCGGTTGCGGGTGGCTTCGGTAAAGCTGGTGGACAGCCAGCCATTCAGAAACCAAGTGCTGCCCGCCGCCACCAACAGCAGCGCGATCACCGCCATACGCCCCCAAAGCGGTATGCCAAGAATGCTGGCACGGCGATTGTCCAGATCGGGCGGGCTAATCATGCCTGCAAGGATATGGCGATTGCCGGGGCCGCTCAAGCGAGCCGTTTTCAGCCGGGCACGAAAGCGCCGATCAACCCGGCGAATAACGCACGGCCATCAGCGCTGCCATGAGCGGCTTCCATCGCGCGTTCGGGATGCGGCATCATTCCCAGCACACGGCGGTTTTCCGACAGGATACCGGCAATATCCCCATCCGACCCGTTGGGGTTCTGCGCATAGGTAAAGGCCACGCGCCCCTCGCCCTGCAAGCGGGCGACGGTGTCGGCATCGGCGGTGAAATTGCCGTCATGATGCGCGACAGGCACGGTAATCTGCGCGCCTTGTGCGTAACCCACGGTAAAGGCGCTATCCGTGCTGGCCACGTTCAGCGCAACAGGCTTGCAGACGAATTTCAGCCCGGCATTGCGCAACAGCGCGCCCGGCAGAAGGCCCATTTCCAGCAGCACCTGAAACCCGTTGCACACGCCCAGCACATAGCCCCCGGCCTGCGCATGTGCCGCAATGGCCGTGCCTATGGGCGAGCGCGCGGCAATCGCGCCGCAGCGCAGGTAGTCGCCATAGGAAAACCCACCGGGCAAGCCAACCACGTCCACGCCGTCGGGCAGGGACGTGTCCTTGTGCCAAACGCGCACGACCTCTGCGCCCGACTGCTCAAAGGCAACGGCCAGATCGCGGTCGCAATTCGACCCCGGAAAGGTGATGACGGCGGCTTTCATGGCTTACCCTTCCAGCGGTTCCAGCGCGTAGCTTTCGATGACGGTATTCGCCAGCAGCCGCTCGCACATGGCGCGGGCCTGCTCCGTGGCGCGGGTCGGGTCTGTTTCGGCCAGATCCAGTTCAATCATCTTGCCTTGGCGCACCTGATTGACGCCGTCGAACCCAAGCGAGCCGAGCGCATGGCGCACGGCCTCGCCCTGCGGGTCCAGAACACCGGGTTTCAGGGTGACGATGACACGCATTTTCATGGCTGGAACTACCTTTTAATTCATCAACTTGGGTTTGGTCATGGGGGTCGCGTTGCGGGGCATCACGCCCAACCGCCGCGCGACTTCGGAATAAGCGTCGGTCAGGTTGCCAAGGTCGCGGCGGAACACGTCCTTGTCCAGCTTCTGTCCGGTCTTGATATCCCACAGGCGGCACGAATCGGGGCTGATTTCATCGGCAATGACCAGCCGTTGCATATCGCCTTCGAACTGGCGGCCAATTTCGATCTTGAAATCGACCAGCGTGATGCCGACCGCCAGCATGATCCCCGACAGGAAATCATTGACCCGCACAGCCAAGGCCACCATGTCATCCAAGTCCTGATGGCTGGCCCAGTTGAACGCAAGGATTTGATCTTCGCTGACCAGCGGGTCGCCCAGCTTGTCGTCCTTGTAATAAAACTCGATGATCGGGCGCGGCAAGCGTGTGCCTTCTTCTATGCCCAGACGCTTGGACATGGACCCCGCGGCAATGTTGCGCACGACCACTTCCAGCGGAATAATCTCGACCGCGCGGATCAACTGCTCGCGCATGTTGATGCGCTTGATGAAATGCGTGGGCACCCCGATCTGGTTCAGCCCGGACATGACAAATTCCGACAGCATGTTGTTCAACACGCCCTTGCCATCGATCACGTCGCGCTTTTCCGCGTTGAAGGCGGTGGCATCATCTTTGAAATATTGCACCAGCGTGCCCGGTTCGGGGCCCTCATAGAGAATCTTGGCCTTGCCCTCATAAACTTTCGTGCGGCGCGCCATCGGCATTCTCCAACAGGTGTAGCACCGCGAAATGCGGTGTGATCTGGGGTGCCTATACTCCAGCCTGAACGCGGTCGCAAGCAAAGCTGTCAGCCACCGCGACACCCTGTTTAACCTTGCAGCATGGCACGGCACCGGGCATATGTTGCGCAACGCCAATTCAACGGACGAGGCCAGTGATGACCACCTTTAACGACCGCGAACGCGCCTTCGAGAATAAATACGCCCATGATGCGGAAATGCAGTTCAAGGCCATTGCGCGCCGCAACAAGAAACTGGGCCTGTGGGCTGCGGGCTTGCTGGGCAAGACCGGCGATGCGGTCGAAGCCTATGCCATGGACGTGATCCGCGCCGATTTCGAGGAAGAGGGCCACGAGGACGTGTTCCGCAAGGTGGCCGCCGATCTGGCGGACAAAGCGGACGAAGCCACGATCCGCGACAAGATGGCGGAACTGCTGGCAGAGGCAAAGGCGGAACTGGCCGAAGGTTAAGGCCAAGCAGGTCGGCGCGCGCAGTTTGCGTTTGATCTGCGCCCCCGCTTTGCGCTAAGCGCGCCATGATGAAAGGGGGCCACCCGGCCCCTCGCTGCATGGTGGACCCGACATGACCGACGCGCTGACCGAAATGCTGGCAACCCGCGACTGGCTTCTGGCCGATGGCGCGACCGGCACCAACCTGTTCAACATGGGTCTGCAATCTGGCGACGCCCCGGAATTGTGGAATGCCGACGAACCGGAAAAGATTCGCACGCTCTATCGTGGCGCGGTCGAAGCCGGGTCGGACCTGTTCCTGACCAATACATTCGGCGGCAATGCCAGCCGCCTGAAGCTGCATGACGCGCAAGCGCGCGTGCATGAATTGAATCGCCTTGGCGCGGAACTGGGCCGCGAGGTGGCCGATGCCAGTGGTCGCCGTGTGATCGTCGCCGGGTCGATCGGCCCGACAGGAGAGATCATGGCGCCGATGGGCAGCCTGACGCACGCGCTGGCGGTCGAGATGTTCCATGAACAGGCCGAAGGGCTGAAAGCAGGCGGGGCCGATGTGTTGTGGGTGGAAACCATTTCCGCCCCCGAGGAATACAAGGCCGCGTCCGAGGCCGCCGCGCTGGCTGACATGCCATGGTGCGGCACCATGAGTTTTGACACCGCCGGGCGCACCATGATGGGCCTGACCTCTGCGGCGATGGTGCAGATGGTCGATAAGCTGGCGCATAAGCCGCTGGCTTTTGGCGCGAATTGCGGGGTTGGCGCATCGGACCTGCTGCGCACCGCGCTTGGCTTTGTCGAAGCGGGCGCAACGCTGCCGATCATTGCCAAGGGCAATGCGGGTATTCCGAAATATGTAGACGGTCACATCCACTACGATGGCACGCCAGAGCTGATGGCCGATTACGCGGTCTTGGCGCGCGATTGCGGCGCGCGCATTATCGGGGGCTGCTGCGGCACGATGCCCGACCACCTGCGCGCCATGCGCGCAGCACTGGAAAGCCGCGCCCCCGGCCCGCGCCCGGATCTTGACACGATCAAGGCGCGAATCGGCGGGTTCTCTTCCGCCGTGGATGGGACAGAGGCTGACAGTCCCGACACACCCGCACGCCGGGGCAACCGCCGCCGCCGCGACGGTTAAGCTACCGCGCCGCTGCCCGGCTTTCGCGCCGGGCAGGTCGCCAAGCCCCACGTCAAGGTCGCAAATGGACGTGTCGGGCGCGACAAAATGCCCGACATACGCATCAGTTAACAAGCCAGCATGCGCCTTGGCGCGACCCTTCAAGAGGTGCCCCGAATGTCCGACGAAGAAGAAATCATCCTCTCCGACCTGTCCGATGACGAGCTTGTCGAGCAGATGATGGACGATCTTTATGACGGGATGCGCGAAGAGATCGAAGAAGCGGTCGGCATTCTGCTGGAACGCGGCTGGACGCCCTATGACATTCTGACCAAAGCGCTGGTCGCAGGCATGACCATCGTGGGGCACGATTTCCGCGACGGCATTCTGTTCGTGCCCGAAGTGCTGCTGGCCGCCAATGCCATGAAGGGCGGCATGGCCATTCTCAAACCGCTGCTGGTGGAAACCGGCGCGCCGCGCATGGGCAAGATGGTGATCGGCACCGTCAAGGGCGATATCCACGACATTGGCAAAAACCTTGTCGCCATGATGATGGAAGGCGCGGGGTTCGAGGTGATCGACATGGGCATCAACAACGCGGTTGAAGCCTATCTGGAAACGCTGGAACGCGAACAGCCCGATATTCTGGGCATGTCGGCGCTGCTGACCACGACCATGCCCTACATGAAGGTGGTCATCGACACGCTGGTCGCCAAGGGCCTGCGCGACGATTACATCGTGCTGGTGGGCGGCGCGCCGCTGAACGAGGAATTCGGCCGCGCCATTGGCGCTGACGCCTATTGCCGCGATGCCGCTGTTGCCGTTGAAACCGCGAAAACGCTGGTCGCGCGCAAACACAACCAGATGCCGGCGGGCTGATACCCGCCGAAGGATTGCGCGCGGGGCTATTCGGCCCAGCGCCCTTTTCCTATGCAGCCAACCGTCTGCCCCGCGGCGAATGCTGTGTCATGAGTATTTTTGGCAAGATGAAATCAGCCACGATCAGAACGGGACCGGCGCGCTGACGGTCAACCCGCGCCCGCCATCGGGGTGGCGCAGCCGCAATTCGCGCGCATGCAGCATCAGGCGCGGGAAAGCTGCCGCTTCTGCGGTCGCATAGAACGGATCGCCCAAAATGGGGTGGCCCATGGCCAGCATATGCACCCGCAATTGATGGCTGCGCCCGGTGACAGGGCTAAGCCGCAGGCGCGAGCCGTGCTCTTCATGGCGCAGCACCGCCCAATCGGTTTGGGCCGGGCGGCCCGTGTCGTGGCACACCATCTGGCGCGGGCGATTCGGCCAATCAACGGTCAGCGGCAAATCCACCCGGCCCGATGGCTCGGCCACCTGCCCCCAGACCCGCGCCACATACTGCTTGCGGGTTTGGCGCTTCTCGAATTGCAGGCCAAGGTGACGCTGCGCCATGGGACTGCGCGCAAAGACGATCACACCTGACGTGTCCATATCCAGCCGGTGCACCAACAACGCTTCGGGAAACACGGCCTGAACGCGGGCCAGCAGGCAATCGGCCAGATGCGCGCCACGCCCCGGCACAGATAGCAGCCCGGCAGGCTTGTCGATGAAGACAAGCTCATGATCTTCGTGCAGAATGACCAAATCATCCTGCGGCGGCTGATAAATGAAATCGGACATGGGCCGGGTGTGCCGGAAATGGCGCGGCCGCGCAAGCTTCTGCGCGGCGCGATTGCCAGACGCCGCCAGTCCCGTATGTTTGCGCAAAGAAATGGAGGATTGGATGAGAACGCATTTCATGGCTATGACCATTGCGGCCTTGGCCCTGCTTCCCGGCACTGCAAGCGCGCAGATATTGGTCGATGCAACCGACCCCGCCCGCATTGCGGAAATCGCGCGCGGCTACGGGGCGGTCGAGGTCACCACCGATGCTGTCGGCGATCCGATGCTGCGCGGGCGCATGGACGGGACGCAATACCTTGTGTTCTTCTATGGGTGCCAGAATGGCCGCGACTGCACCAATATCCAGTTCCGGGCAGCATGGCAGAATGACGGGTCCGTCACCGAAAGCACGATACAAGCTTGGAATGCCGAAAACCGGTTTGGCAAGGCAATGCTGGATGCAGAGCGCGATCCAGTCATTCAATGGGATGTGAACCTGTTTGGCGGCGTAAGCCGGACCAACCTAGATGACACATTCGATTGGTGGCGCGTCGTTCTACAGGGGTTCGAAAGCCGCTTGTATTGACACGCTACCCCCCGGTCAAAGGCGAGATTGCACCGCATAGACATCGGCATTGATGCTTGGCGCATCGTAATGCAGCTCTGACGTGATGACGCCGGGCTTAGCGGCGATCTGTTCCATCAGCCGGTGCGGGTAATAACCAGAGCGCAGATCCCCGAAACCCGGCAATTCGCGCAGAATGGCAATCGTGGACACGGCGCAATGCGCAGGCGGGACTGGCCCCGCCTCAGAGGCAAGCTGTTTGGCGCGCAGGGCCGTTTCCATAGATACCGGAATACGCTGCACCACGGTGTAATGCGTCTCGCGGGTGTGACTAAGGTAGTAGGACGCGCCAATCTGCGGTGTCATGCCGTAATGCAGGTCATTGCGTTCGGGCACGTTGGGCAGTTTCCAGCTACCCGCGGGGTCGAACAGCACACGTTCATCCGCGTTGATGAACAGCGCCGTATGGTCGCCGCGCTTGGTGCTGTAATTCATGACCGTCACGACGGTCAGTTCCGCCTGTCCGCCATGAACATAGCGCGCAGCCTGAACGGCTGCGTCGGGCGCCCAGACGCGTTCGCCCGCGCAGGCCGATAGTGTGACGACAGCCAGCACCACAAGCACAAGAATGCGAAGCTGCGGAAGCGTCCGCAAGGAAAGGATTGCCTGCATGATGTTGCCGCCAAATGCCCAGACAGGATCAGCCGTTGGCCAGCCCGATGAAGATCAGCACGCCAATGCTGATCGCTGCACCCCAGGTGACCATACGCATGAAACCGTCAAAGGTCTTTTCCTGAGTGCTGATATCCATCTTGCCATGTTCATGCTTGGCCATGTCGCAGTCTCCGTGTTCGCGTTGTTGCCTTGCTGATTACCGCATAGCCGCGAAGCTGTCATCCCTTTTGCGCGGCTATAGTGGCAATGCCGTGGTTTCCTTCAGAAACTCCATCACGAAACTGGCCGAAATGTCCGAAACAGGCACCCGTGCGGTCAGGGCTTTGTAGAACTGGTCATAGGCCGCCATATCCGCCACGCGCACGCGCAGCATATAGTCCAGATCGCCGGTCATGCGGTAGGCGCTGACCACCTGCGGCATGGCATTGACCGCGCGCTCGAACCGGGTGCGCCACTCGGCGTCATGCGCGCTGGTGCGGATTAGAACCACGGCCATCAGCGGGCAACCAAGCGTATCGGGGTCCAGCAGCGCGGGGCGGGCGCGGATCACACCTGCCTGTTCCAGCAATTTCACGCGCCGCCAGCAGGCATTGCGCGACAGGCCCGCAAGCTCTGCCAACGCGTCCATGGACAGCGTCGCGTCAGATTGCAAAACACGCAGGATGCGGCGGTCTATATCATCCAATGAAATCGGCATATCTTGGGACTGTATCCTGTTTTTATCGGAAAAACAGTGAAATTCGGGATGGTTTTCGATCCCGCATAGATATTCTGCGCCTGACAGTCAGAATATGGAGCACGCGATGTCCGCAATCGACCCCCAATCACGCGCAAAATCCTTGTTTGCCAAGGTGTTTCTGGACCATCCCGCCAGCGTGGACGAAAGCTATTTTCAGCATATGCGCTTTGCGTTCGGCTTTGCCGCATTGCTGGCAGTTGCGGCGGGCGCGGCGCTGGTCCATGCGGTTATTCCCGCCCTGTGCAAGACCACCGCCAGCACCATCCTGCGGCGGTTGCATGCGCGCCTGTCGCACCGTCACGCGCAGTAACACATGTGCCGCATTGCTGCCTATCAGGGGCCGGACATTCCGCTGGAACGGATCGTCACGCGGCCCGCGCATTCGCTTTTGTCGCAAAGCCGCCACGCGACCGAAGCCCCGATCCCGGTCAATGGCGACGGGTTCGGGCTGGCTTGGTATCGGCCCGACATGACCGAACCGGGCCTATATCGTGACGTGCTGCCCGCATGGGCCGATGCCAATTTGCAGAACCTGTGCCGGATGGTCAGCGCGCCAGTGTTCATCGCGCATGTCCGCGCCTCGACCATGGGCGAAACCAGCCGCGCGAATTGCCATCCGTTTGTATCGGGCGCGTGGTCGTTTTGTCATAACGGGCAGGTGCCGCATTTCGCCGCCATTCGCCGCAGCATGGATGCCGCCTTGCCAGATGCGCTTCACGCCCAGCGCCAAGGCACCACCGACAGCGAGATGATCTTCCTGACGCTGCTGGCGCTTGGGTTGGCGGATGACCCGGCACAAGCCCTGCGCGCGCTATTGCCGCGCATAACCCCACCCGCAGGCGCGGCCCCGCTGCGCCTGACCTGCGTGTTCAGCGACGGGGCACGGATGTTCGGGTTTCGCCATGCCTCTGACGGGGCATGTCCCAGCCTCTATGTCTCGGGGCGGCTGGATTCGGGTGGCCGCGCCATCGCGTCGGAACCTTTGTGCTGCCAGACAACCGCGTGGGAGGCGCTAGAGCCCGACACGCTTTATTGCCTGTCACACGGCACATTGACTGCCACAAGGATCACGCCCTGACCCACAGCCACGCCCCATCCGGCCCCATGCTGCGGCGCACCTGCCCCCGCCGTTCCAGATGGTTCAGATGCGCGACCGCTTCCACCAGCGCCAGCCCATAGGTGCCTTCGGTGATCTTGCGCTTGAACAGCGGCGCGAAGCACTCGCTGGCGCGGCGCGGTTCGGTCAGGTGATCGAGCAACCGGGCCAAGGCCCCGTGGTGGTTGTCGATCTTTTGGCGCAAGCGCATTGGCAGCCCGGTGAAGGGCAGTTTGTGACCGGGCAAGACAAGATGATCGTCGCGTGCAATAGTTTGGAATTGCGCACAGCTTTGCAGCCATTCCGCCACCGGGTCGGCGGTCGGTTCGGTCGCATAAACCCCAAGATTGGGCGAGATTGAGGGCAACAACTGATCCGCGCCCAGCACAAGGTTGCAATCGCGGCTCCACAGCGTGACCTGATCGGGCGCGTGGCCTTGGCCCAAGCGCACTTCCCAGTCGCGCCCCCCGGCGCGCACGGTATCGCCCTCTGACAACCGCTCGAACCCCAAGGGCAGCGGCGTGACGGCATCGGCAAAGTTGAAGGGGCGTTCCCCGGCGCGTTTGGCAAGGATGTCGGCCGCCATCCCCGCGCCGCGCCAGAATTCCAGCGTTTCGGGCGGCGGGCGGTCCTGGTCGTCAAGCGTCAGCATCCGCGCGAACAGCCATGCGGTGCGCGACATGGCCAAACGCGCGCCCTCGGCCTGAAACCAGCCTGCCAGCCCGATATGGTCGGGATGGTGGTGGCTGGCGATGACGCGGGTCACAGGCTTGCCGCGCAAAGGCCCGGCCAACAGCTTCACCCAAGCCCCGCGCGTGCGCTTGGTGTCAAAGCCCGTGTCAAACACTGTCCAGCCATCGCCATCGTCCAGCGCGTAGACATTGACATGGTCCAGCGCCATCGGCAGCGGCATCCGCGCCCAGAACACACCCGGCGCGATTTCCAGCGCTGTGCCTTCGTCGGGGGCGGCATCATACGGGTAACGAATACCGGGTTTCACGCAGTCAGATCCTCTGGGGACAGGCCCATATAGGCTGCGGGGTCCGACCGCATAGCAGCCAGATGCGCCGCATGCTCTGGCAACAGATGGTCGATATAGACCTGCGCCAAGGCCACGCGCGCCGCATCCCCGGCCTGTGCCGCGCGCAGGTGCATATCGGCCCCCAACACGCGAGCAAAGGCGCGCAGATAGGCGGTGGCGCCCGCCGCGCGACCTTCCATCCCCTGCCCTAGCATCCACTCGGTCGCGCCGCGCTGGGCGTGCACCGCATCGGCCACGGGCGCGCCCATATCCGCCGCGGAGGCGGTGGCGCTCATCTCATCCAGCAGCGCGAAAGCGGCCTTGCCGCCATCGCCCAGCTTGCGGCCCACAAGGTCGAGCGCCTGAATGGCATTGGTGCCTTCATAAATTGTCGTTACCCGCACATCACGCAGGAATTGCGCGGCACCCGTTTCCTCTATGAAGCCCATGCCGCCATGAATCTGGATACCCATATCCGAGACAGTGACCCCAGCCTCTGTGCCATAGGCCTTGGTGATCGGCGTCAGCCAGCCCGCGCGCGCGGACCACTCGTCACCGCCAGTGGCGGTTGCCATGTCGATTGCCACGCAATTTTCCATGGCAATGGCGCGGGCGGCGAAAATCTCGGCGCGCATGATGGCCAGTTGGCGGCGAATATCGGGGTGGTCGATGATCGCGGTCGCGCCCTTTGGCGTTGGCCCCTGTTTGCGGTCCTGCGCATAGGTCAGCGCGTGCTGATACGCGCCCTCGGCCACGCCAATGCCCTGCACGCCGACGCCGACGCGGGCATTGTTCATCATGGTGAACATGGCAGCCAGCCCCTTGTTCGGTGCGCCGACCAGCCAGCCGGTCGCCCCTTCATAGTCCATCACGCAGGTGGGAGAGCCGTGAATACCCAGTTTGTGTTCCAGACTGACCACGCGCAGGCTGTTGGGCTGTCCAAGGCTACCATCCTCATTCGGGATCACTTTTGGCACCAGAAACAGGCTGATGCCCTTGGACCCTGCCGGCGCATCGGGCAAGCGGGCCAGCACCAGATGACAGACATTCTGCGTGAAATCGCAATCGCCCCAGGAAATATAAATCTTTTGCCCGCTGATGTGGTAGCTGCCATCCGCCTGCGGCTCTGCCTTGGTGCGCAAAGCACCTACATCTGTGCCCGCCTGCGGCTCTGTCAGGTTCATCGTGCCCGACCATTCGCCGGAAATCAGCTTGGGCAGATAAAGCGCCTTGATCGCGTCCGAGGCATGATGTTCCAGCGCCTCTATCTGCCCTTGGGTCAGAAGCGGGTTCATCTGTAAGGACAGGCAGGCCGATGACATCATTTCATAAAACGCGGTCGACACGGTTTGCGGCATGCCCATGCCGCCGAATTCTGGCGCGGCGGAAATGCCGATCCAGCCGCCGGTCGCCAGCGCGCCGAACCCTTCGGCATAGCCCGGCGGGCTGACGACCGCGCCGTTTTCCAGCCGTGTGGGCGTCGTGTCACCGGGGCGGCGCAGGGGGGCAATCACTTCGGAACATATGCGCCCGCCTTCCGACAGGATCGCCTGCACCATGTCCGGTGTCGCCTCTGCAAAGCGGTCGGTCGCGCGGACCTGATCGAAGCCTGCGACATGGTCAAGGATGAAGGCGAAATCGCGCAAAGGGGGCGTGTAGGGCATGGGCCGCTCCATCAGGCTGGACAGGGTGTTGCCCTACTGATAGCCGGTTGCAATCCTTTGCAGAACCCCAACGCAGCGTCAGCGCATGGAAAACCACACGGAAACCGCCATTTTAGGCCCGGGCGACATAGCGCGCGCTGCACAACTTTTGCGTGCAGGGCGGCTTGTCGCCATGCCCACCGAAACCGTCTACGGGCTGGCAGGCGATGCGCGGAACCCCGAATCGGTCGCCGCCATCTTCGCGGCCAAAGGAAGGCCCGCGCATAACCCGCTGATCGTGCATCTGGACAGTCTGGACGCGGCAGAGCATCTGGCAAACCTGCCCGAAGCCGCCCGTGTTTTGGCCCAAGCCTTCTGGCCCGGCGCGCTGACGCTGGTTGCGCCCTTACGCCACGGTCACGGGCTGGCCAATGCGGTCACGGCGGGATTGCCCACGGTGGCGCTGCGGGTGCCCGCGCATCCGTTGGCCCGCGCGCTTTTGTCCGAATTCGGCGGGCCGGTGGCGGCCCCGTCGGCCAACCCTTCGGGCCGGATCAGCCCCACCACGGCGGCGCATGTCATGGCCGGGCTTGCCGGGCGGATCGCTGCGGTGCTGGATGGTGGCCCCTGCCCCGTTGGCGTGGAATCGACCATTTTGGGGTTCGAGGGCAATGAGGCCGTGTTGCTGCGCGAGGGCGGGATCAGCGCCGAACAGATTGCGGCTGTCTTGGGCCAGCCGCCGCGCACCAGAACCGGCGCCAAGATCACCGCACCGGGGCAAATGCTGTCGCATTACGCCCCCCGCGCGCGCGTGCGGCTGAACGTGACCACACCGCAACACGATGAAATCTGGATCGGCTTTGGCCCCGATTGCAGGGGCGCGGCGCTGTCGCTGTCGCTGTCGGGCGATCTGGATGAAGCGGCGGCCAAGCTGTTCGCCACATTGCACCAAGCCGACGCCATGGGCCAGCCTATCGCCATTGCCCCGGTTCCCGAACACGGGCTGGGGGCGGCCATCAATGACCGCTTGCGCCGCGCCGCTGCCCCGCGCGCTTAGTCGGCTTCAAACCCGTCGATGATTGCAATCGCCTCTTCGGCGGTGTCGACCATGTGGAACAGGTTCAGATCCTCGCGGCTGATGGTGCCTGCCTCTGCCAGCATGTCCCAGTTCACGACCTTGGACCAGAAATCGCGCCCGAACAGGATGAAGGGCAGTTTGGCCATGCGCTTGGTCTGGATCAGGGTCAGCGCCTCGAAGGTTTCATCCAGCGTGCCAAAGCCGCCGGGAAACACCGTGATCGCTTTGGCGCGCATCAGGAAATGCATCTTGCGAATGGCAAAGTAATGAAAGTTGAAGCACAAATCCGGCGTCACATGCGGGTTCGGGGCCTGCTCATGCGGCAGCACAATGTTCAACCCGATAGAGACACCGCCCGCCTGCTCTGCCCCCAAATTGCCCGCTTCCATCACGCCCGGCCCACCGCCGGTAATGATGACATCCTCGCGGCCATAGGCCTGCACCGAGCGCAGCGTCATTTCATAGGCGAATTTGCGCGCTTCCTCGTAGAAGCGCGACAAATCGGCCAAGGCAGGCGTGCGGGCTTTCGCCGCATCTTCGGGCCGGGGAATGCGCGCGCCGCCGAACATGACGATGGTGGACCGGATGCCGCGTTCGGCGATCAGCAATTCGGGTTTCAACAGTTCCAGTTGCAGCCGCACCGGGCGCAATTCGTCGCGGACCATAAAATCGGGGTCGCTAAAGGCCAGCCGATAGGCCGGGTGACGGGTCTGCGCGGTGTCGGGCACACCATCCCACAGGTCGATATCCTGCTTTGCATCCGGGAAAATGCGGTGGGTCTCGCGGTCTTTCAAAAGGGCCTCCGGGGGCTTCGCGGCAATTGCGGTTATCAGGCTGTAACGCTATAGCCGTAACACCCTGATGACCAGAGCCATGGAGCGCCCCGATGACCGACACAGCCGCCCTCGAATCCGCAATCGAATCTGCGTGGGACGCCCGCGATACGATCACCCCCGACACCAAGGGCGAAACCCGCGACGCCATCGAGGCCACGCTGGAAGCGCTGGACAGCGGCACGCTGCGCGTGGCCGAGCGGCAAGAAAATGGCGACTGGCATGTGAACCAATGGGCCAAGAAAGCCGTGCTGCTGGGGTTCCGGCTGAAAGACATGGAAAAGCACGACGGCGGCCCGCAGGGCGGCACTTGGTGGGACAAGGTCGACAGCAAGTTTGCCGACTGGAAAAAGAAAGACTGGAAAGACGCAGGCTTTCGCGCCGTGCCCAACTGCATCGTGCGCAAATCCGCCTATATTGCGCCGGGTGTCGTGCTCATGCCGTCCTTCGTGAACCTTGGCGCCTATGTCGATAGCGGCACGATGGTCGACACATGGGCCACCGTCGGCAGCTGCGCCCAGATCGGCAAGAACGTGCACCTGTCGGGTGGCGTGGGCATTGGCGGCGTGCTGGAACCCATGCAGGCCGGGCCGACCATTATTGAGGACAACTGTTTCATCGGCGCGCGGTCCGAAGTGGTTGAAGGCTGCATCGTGCGCGAGGGGTCCGTGCTGGGCATGGGCGTGTTTATCGGCAAATCCACCAAGATCGTGGACCGCGACACCGGCGAGGTCATGTATGGCGAAGTCCCGCCCTATTCGGTGGTTGTGGCCGGGTCCATGCCGTCGAAGAACGGTGTGAACCTTTATTGCGCGGTGATCGTGAAACGGGTGGATGCGCAGACACGCTCGAAAACCGGGATCAACGAATTGCTGCGCGACTAAACCTATCGGGCGGGGCGGCTATCTGGTCGCCCCTTCGAACAAGGCTTTCAACCGGGCGGCGCTTTCATGCAGATCGTGCCGTTCCTCTATGCGGGCGCGGGCGGTTTGGCCCATCCGCGCCAACCGATCTGCCGGGGTATCAAGGCTTTTGCGCAACGCATCCGCCAGCGCCGACACATCGCCCGCCGCGACCAGCCAGCCCGCTTCGCGGTCCACCAGTTCCGGAATGCCCGCGATATAGGTCGAGATAACCGGCCGCCCCAGCGCGAAGGCTTCCATGATGACAATGGGCAGTCCTTCGGCAAAGCTGGGCAGCACCATGGCGCGGGCATTGGTCAGGGCGGCCTTGACCGCCGCACCATCGGCCCAGCCGCGCAAGTCTACCGCGCCTTCCAGCTTGTGACGGGCGATCAGCGCCTCTATCTCGGGGCGGGTTTCACCATCGCCGATCAGCACCAAGCGCGCGGCGGGATGGGTTTTCACCAGTTCCGCCATGGCCTGAACCAGCAACACCTGCGCCTTTTGCGGGCAAAGCCGCCCCACGCAGACAAAAGGCGCATCTTCGGGCGCGGGCGGCGCTGGTGCGAAATCGGCCAGATCTACGCCGCAATGCACCACATGCAGCTTGTCCGAGACATGCGCGCCACCGGCCAGCGCCAATCGGGTGCGGGCGAATTGGGTGATGGCGACCGCAAAGCGCGCTTCGGACAGTTTCAGCGCCAACGACGACGCCTTTGGGTCATCAAACTCATCCGGCCCATGTGCCGTAAAGGAAAACCCCGGCCCGCCCATCCGGTGGCACAACAGTGCCACGGCAGCGGTGTTGGTGGTGAAATGCGCGTGAATGTGGTCGCAGCCCCTGGATGCGCGTTTCAGATGCACCGCTTCCAGCAGATAGGCGACATGGCGCACCAAGGCGCCATGGCCTGCCGCGCGCGCCATGGTCCACATGCCGGACACGGCGCGCAAAACCCCACGCGGATTGCGCAGGCTTTCCGCCAACAGGTAGCCTAGAAGCCGCCCCGCGCCGGGGGCCAGCAGGTAATGGGTGCGCGCGGCTTCGGCCTTGTCGGCAGCCTCGACCAAGGCTTCACCCCAAGGCCGGATCGCGTAGCGCGCGATATTAACGCCTTGCGCTTCCAAGGCCCCGATTTCGCGGCGGATAAAGGTCGCACTTGTCACCGGGTAGGTGTTCATCAAATACCCGATGCGCATGGCAGACGCCCCCGGAAATGACGTCAATGCGTCCAGACCTGCCGACGGTTCGTGGCGAAATTCTCGGCATAGCCGGTGGGGCGAATGTTCGGGCGGCGGGTTTTGGGTTCGACCACCGTATAGTCGATGCCATGCGCCTTTGCATAAGCTTCGGCGCTGTCGCGGTCGTCAAAGCGCAGCGTCACTTGGCTGTCCATGTCGGCGGAACTGGTCCAGCCCATCAGCGGGTCGATCTTGCGCGCTTGTGACGGCGCGAAGGACAAAACCCATTGCTTGGTCTTTGCCGTGCCCGATTGCATGGCAGTGCGGGCGGGACGGTAAATTCGTGCGCGCATGATCAGACCTCTGTTGGCTGCTTGGCCATGTTATCGTGCCAACGCCCCGAATTTGCAAGCCCGTGCAGCGGTGCAGGCAGGAAGGCCCCGCCGAAAGGAGGGAACGAGGAGTAAGTCTTCCGAGACAGGGATATCCTCCTGCCTGCATGTAACAAGCTAGGGGCAGATTTCTCAGTGGGCAACAAAAATGTAACTAAGATACATGTTTAGGGCGTGTCCCCGATTTTTCCCGCAAAATGACAGGCCGCCTGTCCAGTTGGCGTGACGCTGGGTTGCGGTGTTTCTGCCTTGCAGATGTCTTGCGCCAGCGGACAGCGCGGGTGAAACGCACAACCAGACGGCGGGTCGATCGGGTTTGGAATCTCGCCCAGAACAGGTTTGCGGCGGCGACCAGACAGCGCCAGATCTGGCACGGCATCCAGCAACATCCGCGTGTAGGGGTGCTGCGGTTCCAAGAACAGACGCTTGGCATCGGCCACCTCGACCAATCGGCCCAGATACAAAACGCCGATACGGTTCGCCATATGCCGCACGACCGACAGGTCATGCGAAATCAGCAGATAGGTCAGGCCGAATTCATCTTGCAAATCCCGCATCAGGTTCAGGATTTGCGCCTGCACCGACACGTCCAGTGCCGACGTGGGTTCATCACAGACAATGAATTCCGGCTTAGAGGACAGCGCCCGCGCGATGGCGATGCGCTGGCGTTGCCCACCCGAAAATTCATGCGGGAATTTCGCGGCATCGGCGGCGGACAGACCCACCACTTCCAGCAGGCGGTCGACCTCGCGCGTGATCTCGTCGCCTTGCAGCAGACCGAAGGTCACGATGGGTTCGGCCACAATGTCACGCACCCGCCAACGCGGGTTCAGACTGGCGAACGGGTCTTGAAAGATCATCTGGAAGCGGCGGCGCAATGCGCGCATATTCGCTCCACTGGCGAAATCCATATCCTGCCCATCAAAGCGGATATGCCCCGCGGACGGTGCGAGCAGCCCCACGATCATCTTGGCGATGGTCGATTTGCCAGATCCCGATTCGCCCACAAGCGCGAAGGTCTCGCCCTTCTTGATCTCGAAACTGACATCGGCATTCGCGGTCAGGAACTGGCGGCTTTCGCGCTCCAGCACCCGGTTCAGCCATGGTTTGGAAATGTCGAAACGCCGTGTCAGCCCCTCGACCTGCACCAAAGACGTCATGCGCCGCCCTCCTCTGTCAGCCAGCAGGCAACGTGGTGGTTGGGCGCGGCCTGTTGTAGAAACGGCCGCTCTGCCCGGCAGCGGTCGAACACATGCGCGCAGCGCGGGTTAAACGCGCAGCCCGTGGGGATCGCGTTCAGCCGCGGCATGGCACCGGGAATTTGCACCAGCCGGTCGCTTGTCTGCTCTAGCGTCGGGATGGCACCCATCAGCCCGCGCGTATAGGGGTGGCGAGCGTGTTGGATCACCTCTCGCACCGGCCCGATTTCGGCCACGCGGCCTGCATAAAGCACTGCCACGCGGTCGGCGGTTTCCGCGATCACGCCCATGTCATGCGTAATCAGCATGACCGACGCGCCCCGCTCGGCGCAGATTTCCTTTAGCACGTCGATGATCTGGGCCTGCACAGACACGTCCAAGGCGGTCGTCGGCTCATCTGCGATGACCAGTTCTGGCTCTGCCGCCAAGGCCAGCGCGATCACCACGCGCTGCCGCATCCCGCCCGAGAAATGGTGTGGGTAGTCATCTATCCGGCGCGCGGCGGCAGGGATGCCGACTCGGTCCAGCAGACCTACGGCGCGTCTGCGCGCCTCACCCTCTGACACATCCATATGCGTGCGGATGGTCTGGATCAGTTGCTGCGCCACGGTATAAAGCGGGTTCAGGCTGGTCAGCGGGTCTTGGAACACCATGCCGATGCGGCGCCCCCGGATGCGGCGCATGGCCTCTGGCGGCAGATTGTCGATCCGTTCGTCCCGCAGCCAGATTTCGCCCCCGGCAATGCGGCCCGGCGGTTCCAACAGGCCAATGATCGCAGCCCCGGTCAGCGATTTGCCGGCACCCGATTCACCGACCATGCCCAGCACCTCGCCCGGGGCGATGTCGAAGGACACTTGGTCAAGCGCGCGCAAGTTGCCGCGCCGCGTGGGAAACTCCACGACCAGATCGCGGACGGTCAGAAGTGGCTTTTGCATATTGCCCCCGGTCATCAGCGTAGCCTTGGGTTCAGCGCATCGCGCAGCCAGTCGCCCAGCAGGTTGACCGACAGCGCCAGCGCCAGAAGTGCTATGGACGGGAAAAGCAAAATCCACCACTCGCCTGAGAACAGGTATTGCTGGCCAATGCGGATCAGCGTGCCAAGGCTTGGCTGCGTCGGCGGCACGCCAACCCCCAGAAAGCTGAGTGTCGCCTCTGCGATGATCGCCAGCGCCAGACCGATCGTGGCAATCACCAGCACCGGGCCCATCACATTGGGCAGGATATGCCGGATCAGGATCTTGACCGGATGCGCCCCCACCACGCGGGCGGCCTGCACATATTCCTTCGATTTCTCGACCATGGTCGCGCCGCGCACGACGCGCGCGAATTGCACCCAATCCGACAGGCCGATGGCCACGATCAGCACCCAGATCGCCATGGTTTCGCGGTAGGCAGGCGGGATCAGCCCGCGCGCCACCCCGAAGATCAGCAGCGCGATCAGGATGGACGGGAAGGACAATTGCACATCGGCAATGCGCATCAGCACCCCATCGACCCAGCCGCCGCGATAGCCTGCGATCAGGCCCGCCGTAATGCCCAGAACCATAGCGAACAGCACCGCGGAAATACCGACGAACAGCGAAATCCGGGTGCCATAAAGGATGGTGGACAGCACATCGCGGCCTTGGTTATCGGTGCCCAGAATGTAGCTGTTGCCGGTAAATGCGTTCGGTTCCATTGGCGGGGTGAACCCGTCCATCAGATTTAACTGTGACGGGTCATAGGGGTTGGTGGGGGCAAGCCACGGCGCAAAGATCGCCGCCAGCGCAATCAGCACCACCACCAGCCCTGCGACAATCGCCACGGGGCTGTGCCGGAAAGACCATATGATGTCGCTGTCCCAGAAGCGGGCAAAGCGGGATTGGGTGTCAGGTGTCATGCGTGTTTCCTTAATGCCCGGTGCCCGCGCGGTCCACACGCAAACGTGGGTCCACCGCGTAATACAGCAGGTCCACGATCAGGTTGATAACGACGAAGATGACCGCAATCAGCATCAGATACGCGGCCATTACCGGCACATCGACAAAGCGGACCGAATTGATGAACAGCGCCCCCACGCCCGGCCATTGGAACACGGTTTCCGTAATGATGGCAAAGGCAATGATCGCGCCAAGCTGAAGCCCGGTGATGGTTATGACCGGCACCATCGTGTTCTTCAACGCATGGCCGAAATGAATGGCGCGGTTCGACAGCCCCCGCGCGCGGGCGAATTTGATGTAATCGGTGCGCAGCACTTCCAACATCTCGGCCCGCACCAGCCGCATGATAAGGGTCATCTGATACAGCCCCAGCGTGATCGCCGGCAGGATGAGAGAGGCGCGGCCCGTGGATGTCAGGAACCCGGTGGACCACCAATCGCCGATATCGACCACCTCGCCGCGTCCGAAACTGGGCAGCCACTGCAACTCGACCGCGAACAGCCAGATCAGCAGCACCCCGATCAGGAATGTCGGCAGCGACACGCCAATCAGTGACACGCTCATGACGGTGCTCGACAGCCAGCCCCGGCGGTTGAGCGCGGTATAAACCCCGAACCCCACGCCGAACACAAAGGCCAGCACGCCCGAGACCAGCGCCAATTCCAGTGTGGCGGGCAGGCGCGACAGGATCAATTCCATCACCGGCTGTTGCAGACGGTAGGAAATGCCGAAATCGCCCTGCATGGCGCGGGTTACGAAATTGAAGAACTGCACCACGAACGGGTCGTTCAGGCCCAGCCGTTCGCGCAACGCTTCGCGGTCGGCAATGGTGGCCTCTTGCCCCATCATGGTGGAAATCGGGTCACCGACATAACGAAACAGCGCGAAAGACACCAGCGCCACGACCAGCATGACGACCAGTGATTGCAGCACACGGCGCAGGATGAAGGCCAGCATCAGCGGCTCCCCGGTAAATGGAAAGCGCGCGCGAAGCTGTCAGGCTTCGCGCGCGCAAGACAGGTTCAAAGCTTAGTCGAAGGTGACATCGGCCATAGATGGCTGGTTTTCCGGGTGCACGGGCAGATTGATCCCGTCGCGCATCGCGTAAGCCAGCGTTTGGTTGTGGATCGGCAGGAACACGCGGTCTTCTTGCAATTGCGCCCAAACCTGCGCGATCATTTCGTTGCGCGCATCCAGATCGGTTTCGGTGGCCATGGCCTGAATCAGCGCATCCACTTCCGGGTTGGAATAGCGCGAGCCGTTCCAACCGCCGCGCGCCCCTTCGGTAGAGTGCACGAGGAAATCGAACACATACTGGCTGTCAAAGGTCGGCACACCCCAGCCCAGCAGGTAGAAATCCGTTGTGCGGTTCTGGATTTCGGGGAAGTGCATGGACCGGGTCTGCGATACAAGGTTCACCTTGATCCCGATCCGCGACAGCATACCCACCAGCGCCTGAGAGATCGCTTCGTCATTCAGATAACGGTCATTGGGCGTGTGCAGATCAACCGAGAAACCATCGGCATACCCGGCTTCGGCCATCAGTTCCACCGCGCGCTCGACATCCGGGGCGCTATAGGCGTCCAGTTCTTCTGTCCAGCCATTCACGAAGGGCGGCATGGTAACGCCCGTGGGCAGCGACTGGCCGCGCATCACGACCTGACGGATCGCATCGCGGTCAACAGCCAGATGCATCGCTTCGCGCACCAGCGGGTTGGCGAAGGGGTTGTCGTCAACATTGGCGCTTTGCAGCTTTTCCGAGCCCATGTCATAAGCAAAGAAGATGGTGCGGTTTTCCGGGCCGAATTCGACCTTGATGGCGTCGGTCTGCTCCAGCCGTGCGATATCCTGCACCGGCACGTCCTGCACAATATCCACCTCGCCCGATAGCAGGGCGGCGACACGGGTCGCGGCCTCGGCGATCGGGGTGTAGATGATTTCGGTCACTTCCGGCGCGTCATCCCAATGGCCCTCATAGGCCTGCAACACGGTGCGCACTTCGGGGTCACGCTCGACCAGCGTGTAGGGGCCGGTGCCGTTGGCATTGCGCACGGCGAAGTTTTCTTCCCCGGCGGCGAAATCCTGCGCTTCTGCTGCGTCATTCGCTTCGGCCCAAGCCTTGGACATGATGAACGTGTTGGTCAGGTTCTGCACATAAAGCGGCGCTGGCCCTTCGGTCTTGATATGCACGGTCATGGAATCTGGCGCCGTCACTTCGACCACACCAGCGTGCAGGCCTTTCATGTCCGACGTTTCGCCCCGTGCGCGGTTCAGCGAGAACACGACGTCATCGGCGGTCAGCGCGCTGCCGTCATGGAATGTCACACCCTCGCGCAGCTTGAACACCCAAACGGTGCTGTCATCGGGGTGGATACCCCATTCCGTCGCCAGTCGCGGGGTCAGCGAGCCATCGGTCGCGCGACCCACCAGCGTTTCATAAATGTGATGCGCCAGCGTATGCGTCGGGCCTTCGTTCTGGCTGTGCGGGTCCAGCGTCAGCGCGTCACCAACGCGCGCCCAGCGAATGGTTTCGGCACTGGCGGCGGCCAGTGACAGCCCCAGCGCAAGCGCCGAGACAGAGGCCATGCGCAGCGCGCCGCCTAGGCCCGAGCGAAAGGAAATGGCAGTCATGTTCATTCTCCCATGTCGTTCTTGTTGTTGGTCCCGGCGCGGTGGCTATGCCAAACCGCGCGGAATTGCCACAAGTTGCCAGCACATTCCCGCCAAGTCGAGAGGGCATTGTCGCTTTTGCAACCAAAAGCCCGTTTCCCCGGCGTCATGCAGTTCATAGCGACGGGCGCAGCCCAAGCATCTGGCGTGCCTGCTGCCATGTCGCCACGGGCCGGTTATATTTCGCACATAGATCGACCGTGCGGGCAACAAGTGCCGCGTTGGACGGGGCAAGCGTATGGCGATCCAACCGAACATTGTCCTCCAGCCCTGTGCGGGTATGCCCACCGCGCGCGATGGCCCATTCATTGACCACAATCTGCCCCGCGCCAATGCCTGCGGCACACCACAGCGCATCGGGAGCGTAACGGTTCAGGGTTTCGATATAGAAATCGAGCACACGCTCATCGACCGGCATGGCGTTCTTCACGCCCATCACGAATTGCACATAAAGCGGGCGCGGCAAGCGCCCGTCATCGGCCATGCGCGCGGCCTGAATGACATGCGACAGGTCGAAAGCCTCTATTTCCGGCACCACGGCATGGGCGCGCATTTCCGATGCCAGCCAATCGACCAGATCGGGCGGGTTTTCATAGACGCGCGTGGGAAAGTTGTTCGACCCCACCGCCAATGACGCCATATCGGGCCGCAGCGGCAACATCCCGCCCCGCTCTGCGCCCGCGCCAGACCGCCCACCGGTGGACAGCTGCACGATCATGCCGGGGCAGTGCTGCGCGATCCCCTCCATCAGCGCGGCAAAACGATCCGGGTCGGATGTCGGCGTGCCGTCATCCTTGCGAACGTGGCAATGGGCAATGGCTGCCCCCGCCTCGAACGCGGCATGGGTGCTTTCAACCTGCTCGGCCACGGTGATCGGCACGGCGGGATTATCTGCCTTGCTTGGCACAGAACCGGTGATCGCCACGGCGATGATACAGGGTTGCGTCATATCTGCTGCTTTCTTGGTCATTTTGCGCAATCTGGGTCAGAACGCCGGCGGGATTCAAGCGATTTCGCGCTAGGGGTAAATCGCGCGGTAATGGTCATAGACAGCACGCAAATGCAAATCGCGTAGCCGCGCATCGCCCAAAAACCCGCATAGCGCCCGCGCCCGTGCGGCAATCGCCTTGCATTCGGCGGGGTTGGCCCGCGCCCAATCCAGCTTTTCGTCCAGATCGCTCAGCAAGGGGGCCAGCGGGATGTAATGTTCCCAAGCTCGGATGGCGGCGGAATAGAACAGCTCCCACCCGTCCTCTTCGCGCAGCACCACCGAATTGCTGTCCAGCGCGGGGATGAAATTCGACCCGGTGTCATTGCCACGCATACTTAGGATATAGCGGAACTGGCGCTGCCACGACATTGGTCGCGACGGCTTTACAACATGCCCAACCCCGTGCCGCGCCAGAATACTCGTGATCCGCGCGTCACAGGTCAGGCCCAGATCAAAATCTGGGTTGCCCGCCCGGTCGAACACGGTCCCGAAACGCAGGTTGCGCCGCAACTCTGCAACAATCGGCGCGCCGTCCTGCGCGCTGGGCGCTGTTTCCAGCGCGGCGATCAGATGCATGCAATTCTTGCCACCCGGCGCCAGTGGGCGCGTCCGCCCCGACAGCGCGCCACGCCAGACCACGGCATCGCGCTTTTCTTCAAACGCCAGTGGGTCGGGCGGGGTTTTGCCCAGAAAGCGTTGCGTGCCAAGGTCATGGTAGCGCGGCAAAGGCCAGAGCACGACATTGCGGGCCTCTGGCCTGCGGCAATAGCACAAAACCGGCGCAGGCAGCGGGCGCGCGGGCATGCCCAGATTGCGCGCATCCTGCAAATCCATATGCACCGCCCCGCGCGCGCCGATGACTTGCAAGGCGCGCAGCGCACCAAGATTGCGCAGGGGTTTATGCGCTGTGCCCGTCTCTGCCCAGCGCCCCCAGTTGCGCCGAAAAGGGCCGGGCGCGCCGTTACGGTCCAGCGTGGTGCCGGTGCGGAAATCCGCGCTCAGGAACATGAGCGAGCAGCTCTCGAACCCGCCTTGCCCGAACGGCCCAACACGCGCCACAGACCCTTGCACTAGCTGGTCCAAAACCGTGATTTCACTGTCGGAAAGCCGCGTCATAATGTGCCTGTTGCCCAGATTGCACGACACAGAATGCCCTAAGGCGGTGGCAACGGAAAGCATGGATATAAGGCTGGAGCGGGTAGCGGGAATCGAACCCGCACTTCAGGCTTGGGAAGCCGGCGCGCTACCACTACACCATACCCGCTCTAGCGCCGCAAATAGCACTATTCGCGCAAAGGCCACAAGCCGATTCTGGTGGCCATCGGGGAAAACGCGCTTAGGCGGCCAGCCCCTTGCTGCCCATGTCCAGAAACTTGCGGCGGCGGTCGCGGCGCAGCTTATCGGGGCTTTTGCCGTCCATTTCTGCCAACATGGCGGAAATCGCGCTGCCCACGGCGCGGATGGTGGCGTCCGGGTCGCGCTGCGCGCCGCCCATCGGTTCGGGGATGACCCGGTCGATGACGGCCAGCTTCAGCAGGTCTTGCGCGGTCAGGCGCAGGGCCTCGGCGGCCTCGCGCATTTTCTCGGCGTCTTTCCACAGGATCGACGCGCACCCCTCGGGGCTGATGACCGAATAGACCGAATGCTCCAGCATGGCGATGCGGTTAGCCGTGGCCAATGCCACAGCGCCGCCGGAACCGCCTTCGCCGATGATGACCGACACCATCGGCACCCCCAGCGACAGGCATTTCTGCGTGCAGCGCGCAATGGCCTCGGCCTGTCCGCGTTCTTCTGCCCCCTTGCCGGGATACGCGCCGGGCGTGTCGACCAGCGCCACCACCGGCAGGCGGAACCGGTCGGCCATGTCCATCAGCCGGATTGCCTTGCGGTAGCCTTCGGGCCGGGCCATGCCGAAATTGCGGCGCAACCGGCTTTGCGTGTCATGCCCCTTTTCCTGCCCGATCACCATCACCGGGCGGTCGTTCAGGCGGGCCAACCCGCCGATGATGGCCTCATCCTCTGCAAAGCCCCGGTCGCCTGCAAGTGGCGTGAATTCGTCGAACAGCGTTTCGATATAGCGTTTGCAATGCGGCCGGTCCGGGTGGCGCGCAACTTGGCATTTGCGCCAAGGCGACAGGGCCTTGTACATATCCACCAGCATTTTCTGCGCTTTTGCATCAAGGGCGGCGGCCTCTTTTTCGATCTGCACATCGGGGTTGGCAGCGGCCATGGCGCGCAGCTCTGTGGCCTTGCCTTCGATCTCGGCCAAGGGCTTTTCGAATTCCAGATAGTTCATCGACCCACTCCAACGCAGTTTGAGGGGATATGCGGCATCGGGGCGCGATTTGCAATGCACCAGACGCTCGACCGGCCCAAGGGAATCGGATAGAACAAATAAAGAACATCTGGAATCGTCATGCCTGCCCAACGCCGTATCATCGTGATCTGGCTGCCCCGCCTGCAATCGGACCTGGCCTTGCGCCGGCTGGGGCTGGACGCGCCCTTTGCCGTGGTCGACCGCCAGCGCGGGGCGGAACGGCTGGTCTGCCTGAACGCCCGGGCCGAAGGCTTGGGGCTGGCGCGCGGCATGGGGCTGGCCGATGCGCGGGCACTCTGCCCCGACCTGCTGACCCGGCCCGCCGACCCCTACCGCAGCGCACAGGCGCTTGAATCCCTGCGCCGCTGGGCGCTGCGCTACTGCCCATGGGCTGCGTGCGACGGCACCGATGGGCTGGCGCTGGATATTACCGGCGCGGCACATCTGATGGGCGGCGAGGACGCGCTCATGGACGACCTGCTGGCGCGACTGGCGCGCATGGGGTTCAGCACCTGCGCAGGCCTTGCCGATACGCGCGGCGCGGCTTGGGCTGTGGCGCATGTCGGGCCGGGGGGGATTATACCGCCGGGGGGCACCCCTACCGCGCTTGGGCGGCTGCCCTTGGCGGCGCTGCGGTTGGATGCCAAAACGCTGACAGCACTGGAACGGCTGGGCCTGCGCCATGTGCGCGATCTGGCGCAGATGCCCCGCGCGCCGCTGGCCCGGCGCTTTGGCGCGGGGCTTTTGCAACGGCTGGATCAGGCCATGGGCGATCTGCCCGAACCCATAGCCCCCCCGCCCGCGCCCCCGGTCATGGCGGTGCGCCTGTCGCTGCCCGAGCCCGTCGGCCTGCTGGGCGATCTGCAAGCGGGGCTGGCGCGGTTGCTGGAGCGGTTGTGCCAGCATCTGCACCGGGCCGAACTGGGGGCGCGGCGACTGGTGCTGGACCTGTCGCGCGTTGATGGCCATGCGGTGCGGCTGGAAATCCGGCTGGCGCGCGCCATGCGCGACGCGGGCACAATCGCGCCGCTATTCGACCGCGCGCTGGATGGGGTGGATGCGGGCTTTGGCATAGATGGTATGCGGCTAAGCGCCCCCGACACAGACCCCATGCCCTTGCAACAGGTTACGACCGGCGGCGCACAGGCGCAAGACGATCTGGCCGACCTGCTGTCGCGCCTTGGCAACCGGTTGGGGTTTGAGCATGTTCAACGCCTGCTACCCGCCGACAGCCATATTCCCGAAAAGGCGTTTACCGTGGCGGCGGCGGCCTATAGCGATCCGGCGCAGGACTGGCCGCGCGGCCTGCCCCCGCGTCCGTTGGTGCTGTTTGCGCCCGAACCTATCGTGGGCCATGGGCGCACAGTGCCACGGCGCTTCAAGTGGCGGGGCCAATGGTGGCAGGTCATGGCGGCCAGCGGGCCAGAACGCATTACCCCCGAATGGTGGCTGGATGACCCCAATTGGCGGTCGGGGATGCGCGACTATTGGCGGGTGCAGACCGACCGGGGCGCGCGGCTATGGCTGTTTCACACGCCGCAACGCGACGGCTGGTGCGTTCAGGGCGAATTCGCCTGATCCTCTTCCCCGAACTGGATGGCATAGAGCCGCGCATAGGCCCCGTCTTGCGCCAGAAGAGTGTCATGCGTGCCCTGTTCCACCACGCGCCCGCGGTCCATGACCACGATCTTGTCGGCGCGGCGCACCGTCGATAGCCGGTGCGCGATCACCAGCGTTGTGCGCCCCTGCGCCAGCCGGTCGAGCGCGGATTGCACCAGCGCTTCGGATTTCGCATCAAGCGCGCTTGTCGCTTCGTCCAGCAGCAGGATCGGCGCGTTGCGCAAAAGCGCGCGGGCAATCGCCACGCGCTGACGCTGCCCCCCCGACAGCGACGACCCGCGCGGGCCTGCCAACGTGTCCAGACCCTGCGGCAGGTTCGGCAGAAAATCGGCGACATGCGCATCGGACAAGGCGGCGTGCAGCGCCGTGTCGGACACCTTGCCCGCGCCCAAGGTCACGTTGTCGCGGATGGTTTCATCAAACAGGGCTGAATCCTGGCTGACCACAGAAAACAGGCCCCGCAAGGCCGTAAGGTCGTAGTCGCGCACATCCTGCCCGCCGATCAAAACCTGCCCTGCCTGCACATCGGCCAATCGCGTCAGCAGCGTGAAGATGGTGGTTTTGCCTGCGCCTGAAGGTCCGACAATAGCGGTGGTCTGCCCGGCTTCGGCCACAAGCGACAGACCGCGCAGGACCAAGGTTTCGTCATAGCCGAAGGTGACATCGCGCAATTCCACGCGCGCGGCATCGCGGGCCGGTGGCGTGGCGCGCGGCAGGGCGGGGCTGACAACTTTCGGCACAACCTGCAACAACGCATGGGTGCGTTCCAACGACGCCAGAATGTTCTGCCATTCCGCCGATAGCGCCGACAGCCGCCGCATCGGATCAAACAGCAAGCCCAGCGCGGTGAAGAAAGACATGAATTCCCCCACCGTGCGCGTGCCGTCGATGATCTGGAACCCACCCACGACCAGCACCAGCGCGAAACCGATGGCCGCGCCGAAATCCATCACCGTGCTGACAGAGGCCTGCCCAACGGCCGCACGCGTGGCCTTGCGCGCGAAGCGGTCCATGATCTGGCGAAAGCGGCCAAGTTCCTGCGCTTCGGTGCCGGTCAATTGTATGGTAGAAATACCGTGAAACGCCTCGTCCAGCCGGTTGGAACTGTCGGCGGCCGCCATCCGCGCCTCGCGCGAGCGGCGGCGGATCAACCGCTGGATGGCCAAAATCGGCACCACGATAAGCGGAATCGCCACGACAGCCGCCAGCGTCCATTGCCAAGCGGTCCATAGCGCCACGCCAAGCAACACCACCACAGCGGCCCCATCGCGGCCCAGCCCAGTGATGAACCCGTTAAACACGCGGCGCATACCTTCGGAATCGCCGCGGACGCGTTCGATCAGCACACCGGGCGCGTTGAGCTTGAAAAACGCCTGATCCAGTGTTGCCAGATGCCCCAGCAGCACGGCTTGCAGTTCCGCCGTGGCCTGCTCTGACAGTTTTGCCATGATCGATCTATGCGCCAGCCGCGCCACGCCACGCCCGAAGAACACACAGGCCATGGCCAACGCCACGAACACAACACGCCCCCGGTCGCCCGCAACCAACACGTCGTCAAACATCGGTTGCACAAGGTAGCTGAAGGCCCCCAGCATCCCGGCTTCCAGCACCATGAACACCACGGCAAGGCCAATCCATGGCACCCGCTTTTGGATAAACCGGTCCCATAGCCAGCGTGCAACAACGCGGTCCATACGCGACTGTGCTTTGCGGTTGGGGGCGGGGATATAGGTCAAGTTGCGCTCGGCTTGGGCTGTGATGCGCGTAGCCTTATCGGGTTTTCGCCCTTGGAAACAAGCCCGCTTGTCACCGGCTGAATTGCAGCAAGATACCCGCCTGCCCGCCACGCTGCACGATATCGGCATGGGCACCATCGCCAAATTGCAAAATGACCTGCCCGTTATCGCCGCCCGTCTGGGTCAGATTGGCACTGTGGTTGCGCCCGCGCTGATGGATGATCGCGCGGTTGCCCCCGCCGGACTGAGACAGCCCCGCAGCATGGTTACGCCCGATCTGGCGGATATCGGCACCGGATTTGAGATCGCGGTGCAGCGCGTAAAGCGCAATCGCGGTGTTGAGCGCACGTGCCTCTTGCCCGGTACGGGCGTTTAGCGACAGCGACAGGCTGCCGGCTTGCGCCGATATGGGGGCCAATGCGGTCAGGCCAAGCACGAAGGCAAGCGCGATCTTGTGGGAATGGTGGGTCATCGAATCCGTCCTTTCGTTTGGTGTATTACAGGGTCAGTGCTGAACAGGTCTTGCGCTGGCCGTTGGCCTCTAGTGTCAGGTCAACGGTCAAATCGCGGGCGCGCCCGGTGAAACTGGCCGTGGCCAGAACGCTGCGCTGGCCAGCTTTCAGGTCGAACGCATCGGCTTGGCGCAGGGTGGATCGGCCCGCGCGGCCGCGATGTTCCACTGTCAGGGTATAGGTGCCGCGCATGGCAACGGCTGCTTGCGCCTCGGCCGTCAGGGTCACGGTGCGACCTTGCGAGGAAATGTGCAGCGCGCAGCTTAGCGCATCGGGCTTGGGGTGCGCTTGCGGCGCAGCCAGGCTTGCCGCGCAAGCCGTGGCCGTGATGACCAGTGCCGCGACGGTGTAGGGAATGGCAGACATGACAGGTCTCCTTGACAAGGGCTGTGGCGCGCCGAAGGCCATCCCCCGGCGCGGCCCGGCTAAGAGCACGTCGCGCAAAAGTGGTTCCCGGTTTTGCGCAAAAAGACGTGCGATCATAAAAGGTTAGAGTGGGGCGCGTTGATGCGAATAAACGCGACGCGCTCTAGTCCTGAATAACAACCACGACATTGCCGCTGCCATGTTGTGTCGTGCTCGACGTGTTGCCACGCCCTGCCTGAATGACGCCCACGGCGTTGCGATGGCCCGACTGGGTGACGGTTGCGTCGTTGTCGCGGCCCATCTGCGCGATGCCCACGATACTGCGGCGACCGCTTTGCAGCGTGTCGGCCACGTTGTGGCGCCCCGACTGCCCCACCACGACCCGGTTGCGCGCGCCATCTTGCGTGTTCAGCGACAGGTTGCCACGCCCGCTCTGGGTGATGCTGACACGCTGGTGCCGACCGGTCTGCGCAATGGCCCCGGAATTGTCGCGCCCCCATTGGTCGATCTGAACGCGGTTGGACCCGGCGCTTGCGGGCAGGCTGGACAGCGCGACAACAAGGGCACAAGCGGCGGTGGAAAACTTCAGGATGGTCATGGCGGATGCTCCGTCTGGTTGGGTCTGAACTGGCCCGAGGCTGGGCCGCGATCTGGTCGCAAACCCAAGCTGGGGGCAGACAAGCCCGACGGGCAATATCAGCGCGCGGCCATCCCATTTCAGCCGCCTGCTATTGACTAGCAGAGCGCCAAATCCTTGCTATTCCTGCATTTTCCGGGCCAGCCTGCTAGCCGCCCGCCTTAAGCGCCAAATCGCGGGCAATGGCGAACGCCCCGCGCACGCGCTCTTTCTCGGTGGACCAGTCGCGCTTGACCACGATCTTGTTGTCGCGAATCTTGGCCAGACCCTTCTGGTCCTGCACGAAGGCGACCAGACCTGCGGGGTTGGGAAACTTGTCGTTATGGAACTGGATCGTCGCACCCTTCGGACCGCATTCGAACTTGGCAATGCAGGCGCGCTTGCATTCGGCCTTGATGCGCATGACCGCAAGCAGCGTGTTCACTTCGCGCGGCAATTTGCCGAAACGGTCGATCAATTCGGCGGCAAAGCCTTCCAGCTCGACCTTGCTGGTCAGGGCTGACAGGCGACGGTAAAGCCCAAGGCGCACATCTAGATCGGGCACATAGGGTTCGGGGATCAGCACCGGCACGCCAAGGTTGATCTGCGGCGCCCATTGCCCATCCAGATCATCGACCGAGGCAATCTCACCCGAGCGGATCTTGGAAATCGTTTCCTCCAGCATCTGCTGATACAGCTCGTAGCCGACTTCCTTGATATGGCCTGATTGTTCCTCGCCCAGAATATTCCCGGCGCCGCGCTGGTCCATGTCATGGCTGGCAAGGTTGAACCCGGCGCCAAGGCTGTCAAGGCTGGCCAGCAGCTTCAGCCGCCGCTCGGCCTGCGGTGTCAGCGGCAGGCGCGGCTTGGTTGTCAAAAAGCAATAGGCGCGGGTCTTGGAGCGGCCCACGCGCCCGCGTATCTGGTATAGCTGCGCCAGCCCGAACATGTCGGCGCGGTGCACGATCATGGTGTTGGCGCGCGGAATATCCAGCCCCGACTCGACGATGCTGGTGGCCAGAAGCACGTCATATTTGCCATCGTAAAAGGCGTTCATCCGCTCATCCAGATCGCCCGCCGCCATCTGGCCATTTGCGGTGACGAAGCTGACTTCGGGCACATGGGTGCGCAGGAACTCTTCCAATTCCGGCAAATCGGCAATGCGCGGGGTCACGAAGAATGTCTGCCCGCCGCGGTAATGTTCGCGCAGGATCGCTTCGCGCAGGGTCAGCGTGTCGAATTCCGATACATAGGTGCGGATCGCCAAGCGGTCGACCGGCGGGGTCTGGATGATGGACAGATCGCGCACCCCCGTCAGCGACAGTTGCAGCGTGCGCGGGATGGGCGTGGCGGTCAGCGTCAGCACATGAATGTCGCTGCGCAATTCCTTCAACCGTTCTTTGTGGCTGACACCGAAATGCTGTTCCTCATCAATGACCAGCAAACCCAGATTGGCGAATTTCACCGATTTCGCCAGCAACGCATGGGTGCCGATGACAATATCGACCGTGCCCTTGTTGATCCCCTCGCGCGTGGCGCTGGCCTCTTTGGCAGAGACAAAGCGCGACAAGGGCCGCACATTGACCGGAAAGCCCCGGAACCGGTCGGCGAAGGTTTTGTAATGTTGCCGCGCGAGCAGCGTGGTGGGCGCGATAACCGCCACCTGCACCCCCGACATGGCGGCAATGAACGCCGCGCGCATGGCGACTTCGGTTTTGCCAAAGCCCACATCGCCCACCACCAGCCGGTCCATCGGGCGGCCAGATTCGAAATCCGACACCACATCGGCAATGGCGTTCAACTGGTCATCGGTTTCGGCATAGGGGAACCGCGCAAGAAATTCGTCCCACAGCCCGTCGGGCGCGGTGAATTCGGGCGCGCGGCGCAACTGGCGTTCGGCGGCAATGCGGATCAGCTTGTCGGCAATCTCGCGGATGCGCTGCTTCAGCTTGGCTTTCTTGGCCTGCCACGCGCCGCCGCCCAGCTTGTCAAGCAAGCCTTCTTCATGCCCATAGCGCGACAGAAGTTCGATGTTTTCCACAGGCAGGAACAACCGGTCGCCACCGGCATATTCCAGCGCGATACATTCATGCGGCGCCCCCATGGCGGTGATGGTTTCCAACCCCGTGTAGCGGCCCACGCCATGGTCAACATGCACGATCAGGTCGCCGGGGCTAAGGGTCTGCGCTTCGGTCAGGAAATTCTCGGCCCGTTTGCGGCGTGACTTGCGGCTGACAAGCCGGTCACCCAAAACGTCCTGTTCAGAAATCACAGTCAGTTCGGGCGCTTCAAACCCGGCTTCCAGCGGCCAGATGGTCAGATACAGCCCGTTTGGCTTGGCCTGCATATCGCGCAAGGTAGCGATATCTTCGGCTGCGCCCGCGCCATGGTCTTCCAGCAGGCCGCGCAACCGTTCGCGCGCCCCTTCCGAGTGGCTGGCCAAAACCACCGCCCCCGCCTTGCGCCGCGCGGCGATATGGGCGGCCAAAGCATCGAACACATTGGCGCCCGACTGGCGTTCCGGGGCAAAACTGCGCCCCATGCGCCCGCCTGCATCCAGCACGCCCGGCCCCGGCGCGGCGGGTGCCGCTTGCAGGCGGATCACGCGGCGCGGGGACAGGGCCGCATCCCATGCCGCCCCATCCAGATACAGCAATTCCGGAGGACAGGGCTTGTAGACCGTATCCATCCGGCCTTTTGCGCCCATCGCCTCGCGGCGGGCATCATATTGGTCTGCAATGCTGTCCCAACGCGCGGCGCGCAGCGCATCCAGCCCCTCGTCCAGCATCAACGCGGCGCTGGGCAGATAGTCGAACAAGGTTGCCATTTTTGCGTGGAAGAAAGGCAGCCAATGTTCCATGCCCTGATGCTTGCGGCCCGCGCTGACAGCTTCATAAAGCGGGTCGTCATTGCCCACCGCGCCGAATTCCACCCGGTAATTCTGCCGGAAGCGGGTGATCGCGGGCGGGTCGAGGATGATCTCTGACACCGGCGCGAATTCCACCCTTTGCAGTTTTTCAAGGCTGCGCTGCGTGGCCGGGTCGAAGCGGCGCGCGCCATCCAGCACATCGCCGAACAGGTCTAGTCGCACCGGGCCGGATTCGCCCGGCGGGTAGATGTCGAAAATCCCGCCGCGTATGGCATAGTCGCCGGGTTCGGACACCGTGGGCGCTTGCGAAAACCCCATCCGCACCAGCCAGTCGCGCAAGGCGCTTTCATCCAGCCGGTGGCCGACAGTTGCCTGAAACGACGCCCCCGCCACGACCGCTGTTGCGGGAACACATTGCATGGCCGCCGACAATGTCGTGAGCACGATGAACTGCCCCGGAACGCCATGCGCCAATGCCGCCAGCGTGGCCATACGCGCCGCCGATATGTCGGGATTGGGCGAGACCCGGTCAAATGGCAGGCAGTCCCATGCCGGAAAGCGCAACACCGTCAATTCGGGCGCGGCAAAGGCCAGCGCCTGAGCCATCGCCTCTGCCCGCTTGTCATCGCGCGCGACATGGATCAGGGCATCGCCGCCGCGGGCCAGTTCGCGTTTCAGCAAGGTGGCATCATAGCCTTCGGGCGCGCCGCCCATGATTATCCGGGAAGGGGCATTGGTCATAGGTCTGGCACAAATCCTTGGCAGATGGTCACAAAACGCGCTGCGACCAGAACATGGGGAAGATGCGGTGTCACAGCCCCAGAACAGAGGCCGTCATGACATGCAACATACCCCAGACCGCCGTGACGAAAATAGCGACCAGACCCACAAGCTGTATCCAAAGCCTGTGGCGCAGCAAGGCGCGCTGCAAACGGGCGTCACGCATCCTGTCATGTTCGATCCGAAAGGCAAGCCGCAAGGTCAGCAACTGTGTCAGCGTCAGGGGCAGGAACAGCAGGAACACCGCCTGCGCGAATTCCATCGCATAGCCGAACGCCATAATGCAAACTGTTGTCAGCACCATGACCTGAAAGCCCAGCACCCAATGGCCTGCCCGCCGCACGACGACCAAGCGGCGGCGCACGAAAATGCCAACCAAGGTGTTCAGGTCTTCCGCCGCTTGTCCGCCGGTGCGACGCGCTTTGACGATCAGGTCAAAAGGCGCGCCCATCACATTCTGCGACACAGAGGACCACGCCAGCGCCAGAATGATCCAGAACCAGACCGACGAGAACGACCGCATGTCGATCAGTTCGAATATGTTCTCCAGAATGACCAAGGCGCGACACTTTCACAGCTTTCCGCAATTCCGGTTAGCGACTGTCCGGGTGTTTTGCAATCCCGCCCCGGTTGCGACTACGCGGCGCCACGCCGCTGCGCAGTCTGCCCAATGGTTGCGCTACCAAAGCAAGATTGCGCTAACGCCCGACAAACACACAGTTTTCGCCCTTTTTTTGCCCTTACCCCATCGGTATACCGCTGGCAACCAGCTTGCGGAGAGACGATCATGACCATCACCATCGGGATCAATGGCTTTGGGCGCATCGGGCGCTGCACGCTTGCACATATCGCCGAAAGCGCGCGCAACGATGTCGAGGTGGTGAAGATCAACGCCACCGGCCCGATCGAAACCAACGCGCATCTGCTGAAATACGACAGCGTGCATGGCCGCTTCCCCGGCAGTATCCGGGTCGAGGGAGACACGCTGGATCTGGGTCGTGGCCCGATCAAGGTTATGTCCACCTACGACCCGCAGGAACTGGACTGGGAAGGCGTGGACGTGGTGCTGGAATGCACCGGCCAGTTCAACGCGCGCGACAAGGCTGCCGTGCATCTGGACCGTGGGGCCAGCCGGGTTCTGGTGTCTGCCCCGGCCAAGAACGCGGATGCGACCATCGTTTACGGGGTGAACCACCGCAGCTTGCTGAGCGAGCATCTGGTTGTGTCCAACGGTTCTTGCACCACGAACTGTCTGGCACCGCTGGCAAAGGTTTTGAATGACGCCATCGGGATAGAGGCGGGCATCATGACCACGGTGCACAGCTACACGGGCGATCAGCCAACGCTGGACCGCCGCCACAAGGATCTGTATCGCGCCCGTGCCGCCGCCATGGCGATGATCCCCACCTCGACCGGTGCGGCGAAAGCGCTTGGCGAGGTGCTGCCGGAACTGGCGGGCAAGCTAGACGGCACCGCTTTGCGCGTGCCGACCCCCAATGTCAGCGCCGTGGACCTGACCTTTCAGGCCGGTCGCGATGTGACCGTGGCAGAAGTGAACGACATCGTGCGCAAAGCCGCCGAAGGGTCCATGGGCGCGGTTCTGGCCTATGACCCGGAACCGAAAGTCTCGATCGACTTCAACCACACCCCGCATTCCTCCATCTTCGCGCCCGACCAGACCAAGGTTGTTGGCGGTCGCACCGTGCGCGTGCTGGCATGGTATGACAATGAATGGGGCTTTTCGTGCCGCATGGCCGATGTCGCCGCCGCGATGGGGCGGTTGATCCACTAATCGTGCCAAAGACAACGGCGCCGGCGCGCCTTGGGCCGCGCCGGATTTTCCTTTGGGGTCAGCGCGTGGCCTAGGCTTTCGCCAAGGCCCGCGCGCCTTCTATGGTCAACCCCGGCGAGAGCGCGTCCGGGTCCAGCACCAATTCGATGACCGCAGGCACACCGGCGTTTAGCGCGCGGTCCAATGCGGGCGCGAATTCCTCGGTCGCACGCACGCATTCGCCATGCCCACCGTATGCCTGCACCAGCGCCGCATAATCCGGGTTAAAAAGTTGCGTGCCGCTCACCCGCCCCGGATAAGTCTTTTCCTGATGCATCCGGATCGTGCCATATTGGCCATTGTTGCAAACGATCACCACCACATTCGCCCCGTATTGGCGCGCGGTGGACAGCTCGTTCAACGTCATCTGGAAATCGCCATCGCCTGCCACGCAGACCACGGCGCGGTCGGGGTGTTCCAGCTTGGCCGCAATCGAGGCCGGAAAGCCATACCCCATGGACCCCGATGTGGGCGCCAAATTGCCGGGAAAGGCCCGGGCGCGGAAATAGCGGTGCAGAAACGCCGCGAAATTGCCCGCGCCATTGGTCACGATCGCGTCATCCGGAAGCAGGTCGGACAGACGGCTGAGCACCTGTTCCAGCTTCACATCGCCCGGTGTTTCGCGCGGGGTGATCCAGTCCAGATAGTCGGCGCGCGCGGATTTGGTCCATGCCGACCAATCAGGCCGCGCGGGCGCGTCGCGGCGGGCCAGCCGCGCCAGCACATCGACCGCGGGTGCCACCAGCCCCAGATCGGGGCGGAACACGCGGCCAAGCTCATCCGGGTCGGGGTGAATGTGGATGATCGCCTTGCCGGGGGCTGCCGGGTCAACATGCTGGTAACTGCCTGTCGCAATATCGCCCAGCCGCGCGCCAATGACCAACAGGCAATCAGCGTCTCGCAGGCGCTGACCAAGCTTTGGGTTCATGCCAACCGACAAATCGCCCGCGTAATTCGGGTGGCGGTTGTCGATCCGGTCCATCCGCCGGAAGGTGGCACACACCGGCAGGCCGAACCCTTCGGCAAAGCGCGCCAAGTCTTGTGCCGCCTGCGACGACCAGACCGACCCGCCCGCGATAACCAAGGGGCGTTCGGCCCGGCACAGCATGTCCAGAACCGCGTCGATCTGCTCGCCGCAAACAGAGGGCGGCATGGGGGCGACGGGCGGCAAATCGGGCACATCGGCGCGCGCCGATAGCATGTTTTCGGGCAGCGCCAGCACCACCGGGCCGGGGCGGCCCGATTGCGCAACATGAAAGGCACGGCTGATATATTCGGGCAATCGGTCGGTCTGGTCCACTTCTGCCGCCCATTTGGCAAGCGGCCCGAATACAGCGCGGTAATCGACCTCTTGGAATGCCTCGCGGTCGCGGTGGCGCGTGTCGATCTGCCCCACGAACAAGATAAGCGGCGTCGAATCCTGCTTGGCCACATGAATGCCGCTTGACCCGTTCGTGGCCCCCGGCCCGCGCGTGACAAAGGCAACGCCCGGCTGCCCGGTCAGCTTGGCATGGGCTTCGGCCATCATCACGGCCCCACCTTCGTGGCGGCAGACGATGTTCTCGATGCCCGACTCGTGCAGCCCGTCCAGCGCCGCCAGAAAACTTTCGCCTGGCACGGAAAACACCCGCCGCACGCCTTGCGCTTTCAACTGGTCCACAAGAATCTGTCCGCCATGGCGTAGGGTCATGTTCTGCTCCGGTCTGGTTTGGCCCAAACCTGCGGCAAAGCCTGCAAAGGTGCAAGCGGGTTGCTTTTGGCAAGTCGTCTCTTAGCTAAGCCGTAACAAGGAAAGGAAAACCATGAGTGAATTGACCCTGATGGGCCTGTGCGGATCGTTGCGGGCCGACAGCTTCAACCGCAAACTGATGCATGCGGCAGCCAGATCGTTCGGGCCTGCGCAATTTGTCGAAGGCGATCTGAACCTGCCGCTGTTCAACGAAGATGTGGAAGCGCAAGGGATGCCCGAAGCTGTCACCCGCCTGAAAGAGCAGGTCAAGGCCGCCGATGCCGTTGTGATCGCCTGCCCCGAATACAACAAGGCCCCACCGGGTGTGCTGAAAAACGCGCTCGACTGGATCAGCCGGGGTGGTCAGCCATGGACCGGCAAGCCGGTGGCGCTTGTTTCCGCCGCTGGGGGCCGCGCAGGCGGCGAGCGCACGCAATTTGCGCTGCGCCTGATGATGGTGCCGTTTCGTCCGCTGATCCTGCAAGGGCCGGAAGTTCTGGTCGCCAGCCCCAAGGACCATTTCGACACACAAGGCGCATTGATAACCGAAACCTACCAAAAGCTGCTGGATGAATTGATGGCCAGCTTGCGTGCGGCGGCAGAAGGGCGGCGCGCCTAGCCCGCGTTGAACCCGGTCTGCACGGCGGCCTCGGCTTGCAGGGCCAAGGCCTTGCGGGTTGTGCCGGGCGTGCAAAAGATCGGGGCATGGCACAGAACCGTCACATGCCCTTGGCGGGCCTGCCCCAGCACGCGCAGGAAATGGCGTGCAAAATCCATCCCACCCCACCAGCCGTAAAAACGCGGGTCGGCCCCGTCAGGCGCGTGGTAGCGCAACGATACGGGCTGCACGGCCATATCGCGCGGCATGTCGGGTGCCAGAAAAGCCTGAAACAACGTGGCCTTGAACGGCAGCACCAAGGTGCTGTCGGTGCTGGTGCCTTCGGGGAAGAACACCAGCCGGTGCCCACGCCGGAACTCTGCCGCCAGCAGACGAGTCTGGGCGGTCGCATCGCGCCTGTCGCGGCGGATGAAAACGGTCCCCGCTAGCCGGGCAAGCAAACCGATACCGGGCCAGCCCGCGACCTCTGCCTTGGCCACGAATTGCACCGGCGCGCGCGCATTCAGCACGAAAATATCCAGCCATGACGCATGATTGGCGACCAAAGCGCCATCCCCCGCCATGACCGTGCCGCGACAATCGCTGCGCAGCCCGATGACCCATAGCAAGAAGCGGCAATAGCCCTGCACTACACGCGGCGTGAAGCGGCGCGCCCCGGAATGGATGACGGTCTCTGCCGCGCGGGCAAGGCCTAAAGCCAGCAAGGCCGGCACCAGCCCCAGCGCCAGCAGCGCGAAGCGCAGCATCGCGCGTGCGCGCTGACGCGGGGTCAGCCCCATATCGGGCGGGGGGATGTGCGAGTCCCAAGTGCTCATGGCGCGCGCCGGATCAGGGTCTGCGCTTGCGCGCTAAGACGCGCGGCATCTAGAATGATGCACACATCGGTCGTGTTGAACGCACGGTCCACGAAAGCGCCCTCTCCGATATAAGCGCCAAGGCGCAGGTAGCTCCGGATCAGCGGCGGGATTGCGCGTTGCGCCGCGCGCATATTTAGTTGCCCTAGCGGAACAAGATATTCCAGCCTGCAGGGTATTGAGTTCACCCGCAAATTCGCCGGAGCAAGATGCGTATGGTGCAGCCAACTGAGCGGTTGCGCCAAGCCAGACAGGTCCGTTCCGGGAAAGCTGGCCGCCCCGAACAGAATCTCGGCCCCGCGGTCCATGGCATAGGCGGCAACGGCCTGCCACATCAGCATCATCGCAAGCCCGCCGCGATAAGCCGGGTCCACACAAGAACGCCCCAGTTCCAGCATCCGCTTGCCAGAGCGGCGCAGCACCGTCAGGTCAAATTCCCCGTCGCAATAAAACCGACCATCCGGCCCAAGACGGTCCCATGGTAACAGGCGATACACCCCCACGACCTGCCCGTCGCGGTCTTTGTCAATCAGCAGCAGATGGTCGAAATACGGGTCGAACGCGTCTTTCTCCAGCGCGGCATCATGGTCCACAAAAGGCCCGTCACCGCCCAGTTCATCCACGAAAACACGGTAGCGCAAAGCTTGCGCGGCGCGCAGATCCGCCGGGCTGGTCGCCAGCCGCGTCGTCAAGCTGCCCGAGCGTATCCGCGAATCTGCCCCTGCCCCCATGCCACCGTTCCTAATCTTACCAAGCCGCTCGCGCTTACTGCAAAGCGCCCAACCGCTTCAAGGGAAACAGTTTGTTTCGCATCGCGGCGTTGAGAACACGCAAAGGTTGTCTATCCTTCATCCGAAAGGCTCCAAACTACTTCTAGTGGAATTATGGCTGCGTTAATGACCTGTTTGCCAGTCTCTGCGAAATTGACCGTGACCATATCACCCACCCGTGATTGGACCTGCCCCAGCCCCCAATCGGGATGGGCCGGACTGCGCACGAACATACCAGGCTCTAAAATATGATGCGACATTGCAATCTGTCTCCCAGCGCCCAAGACGAAGGGCAACCAGTTTCGGCACCCGACCTGCCCGCGCTGATCGCAGCGCGAATCTGTCATGACCTTATCAGCCCCTTGGGGGCCATAGGCAATGGGGTGGAACTGCTGGAATTGTCCGAAACAACCGCAGGGCCAGAGCTTGCGCTGGTGCGTGACAGTGTGCAACAGGCGCAAACCCGCATACGGCTGTTCCGCATTGCCTTTGGCAACGTCGGCGCCGATCAGACAATCGGGGCCGAAGAACTGCGCACGGTTTTGCGGGATTACAGCGCACAGCTTCGGTTCGAGCTGGATTGGCCGCCACAGCCATACCAACCCAAACCGCTGGTCAAACTGGGGCTGCTGGCGTTGCTATGTATAGAAACCGCGCTGCCGCATGGGGGGCAAGCCCAGTTTCGTCTGTCACAAGAGGGGCTGCATATCGTGGCGCAAAGCGACCGGTTGAAACTGGATGATGGGCTATGGTCCGCCCTTGGCGGAACCGTGCCATGGCCGGACAGTCTGCGGGCAGCCCATGTCCAGTTCCCGGCGCTGGCGCAAAGCGTCGCAGCCGCGCATTTGACCCTGCGAGTCCGAACGGAACCAGACAGCATAAACTTGCAGATAAGCGCCGATTGAACCTGCCTTCGCGCCACACCTGTTCTGACCGGATGACAGTTTCGAAAAAGCTGGTAAGCTGACAGGACTAGGAATTCGGGCATGTCCCGGGAAGGAGAGCAGATGACAAAATTCGCAAGCATAGCCATTCTGGCCGCTTCCGTGGCCCTTGCGGGCTGCCAGATGACCTCGAACGAGCGTGAGATCGCAAGTGGCGTGATGGGCGCAGCCGGCGGCTTGGCCGTGGCCAGCCTTTTGGGCGGCAACACCAATTGGAAGATCTTGGGCACTGTTGCGGGTGCCGCAGCAGGCACCTTGCTGGCGCGCAACACCGAAACCGGCACCTGTGCCTATGCACGCGGCGACGGCACCTATTACGAGGCAGCCTGCCCGTAACTTGAACGGCCTACCCGAAATGGCAAAAGGCCCCGCCTGCGCGGGGCCTTTCTTGTTGTGAAGCGCCGGATGTCACTCTGCCGGGATTGCAGTTTGATCGTAGCTGATCGGATGCGGCAAATGGATCAGCATCTCTTTCGGGCAGACCTGCACGAAATGGGCTTTCTCACGGTCCCAGTTGCGCAGAATGTCGTCAGAGCGGGATGACCCGGTTTCCTCGGCATGGCGGGCGATCAACCCGCGCAATTCGGTCTCCCAATGCTCGACCGTGACCGGGCAGGTCACAAGCGATTCCATGTTAATCAGGTCCGCCGTCTCGCCCGCCGGGTCATACAGGTAGGCCATGCCCCCCGTCATGCCCGCGCCAAAGTTCGCGCCAATGCTGCCAAGGATAACCGCGACACCGCCGGTCATGTATTCGCAGCCATTGGACCCGCAGCCTTCGATCACGACCTTGGCGCCAGAGTTGCGCACCGCGAAACGCTCGCCCGCGCGGCCTGCCGCGAACAGGTAGCCATCGGTTGCGCCATACAGAACCGTGTTGCCGATGATCGTGTTTTCATGCGTCACCAGCGGCGAGGACATGCGCGGGCGCACCACGATCATACCGCCTGACAGCCCCTTGCCGACATAGTCATTGGCATCGCCATAGACCTCTATCTTCAGGCCCGGCGCGGCAAATGCCCCCAAGGACTGCCCTGCGCTGCCGGTCAGCTTGACCGTCAGGTGGTCGGGTTGCAGGCTGTTGCGCATGCCAAAGCGCTTCACGATATGGCTGGATGCGCGCGTGCCGACCGTGCGGTGGGTGTTTTCCACCGCGTAGGACAGTTGCATCTTCTCGCCTTCTTCAAAGAAGCGCGCGGCGTCGCGGATGATTTCCGCATCCAGCGTGTCCGGCACGGCGTTGCGCGGCTTGTCGCGGTCATAGCGAATCTGGTCCGCGCCATCCACGGTCAGCAGCAGCGGGTTCAGGTCCAGATCGTCCAGATGCGCAGCACCCCGGCTGACCTGTGTCAACAGGTCGGCGCGGCCGATCACTTCGTCCAAGGACCGCGCGCCGATCTCGGCCAGAATCTCGCGCACTTCCTGCGCGTAGAAGGTAATCAGGTTCACCACCTTATCGGCATTGCCGGTGAACTTGGCGCGCAAGGATTCGTCCTGCGTGCAGACGCCCACCGGGCAGGTGTTCGACTGGCACTGCCGCACCATGATGCAGCCCATGGCAATCAGCGCGGCGGTGCCGATGCCGTATTCCTCGGCCCCCATCATCGCGGCCATGACAATGTCGCGGCCCGTGCGAAGCCCGCCATCGGTGCGCAGCGTGATCCGGTCGCGCAGCTTGTTCATGGCCAGAACCTGATGCGCTTCGGTCAGCCCCATCTCCCACGGCAGGCCCGCGTATTTGATGGACGTGCCGGGGCTGGCCCCGGTGCCACCATTATGGCCCGAGATCAGGATCACATCGGCCTTAGCCTTGGCCACGCCGGCGGCAATTGTGCCAACGCCCGATTGCGCCACCAGCTTGACAGTGACCTTCACACGCGGGTTGATCTGCTTCAAATCGTAGATCAACTGAGCCAGGTCTTCGATCGAGTAGATGTCATGGTGCGGCGGCGGCGAGATCAGCGTCACACCCGGCGTCGAATGGCGCAAGCGGGCAATCAGCTTCGTGACCTTCATGCCCGGAAGCTGCCCACCTTCGCCGGGCTTCGCGCCTTGCGCGACCTTGATTTCCAGCTCTTCGCAGGCGTTCAGGTATTCCGCCGTCACGCCAAACCGGCCCGATGCCACCTGCTTGATCTTGGCGCAGGGGTTGTCACCATTGGGCAGCGGATGCGCGTGTGCCGGGTCTTCGCCCCCCTCGCCGCTGTCGGATTTCGCGCCGATGCGGTTCATGGCAATGTTCAGCGTCATATGCGCCTCGGGCGACAAGGCGCCAAGCGACATGCCCGGCGTGACGAAGCGCTTGCGGATAGAGGTGATGCTCTCCACCTCTTCCAGCGGAATCGGACGGCCCAGCGCCTTGATATCCAGCAGGTCGCGCAAATGGATCGGGTCGCGCGCAGACATGGCCTTGGAATACTGCTTCCACAGCGCATAGCTGGAATTGTTGCAGGCTTGTTGCAACAGATGCATGTTGGTGGCTTCCCAAGCATGCTTTTCGCCAGAGCGGCGCGCCTTGTAGAACCCGCCAATCGGCAGCACGTCTTGACCGCCGCGCCAGCCCTTGGCGTGCACTTCTTCCAGCTTCATCTGGATACCATGCAGACCGATGCCAGAGATACGGCTGGGCATACCGGGGAAGTATTCGGCAACCATGGCACGGCTTAGGCCCACGGCTTCGAAATTCAGGCCGCCGCGATAAGACGAGATGACCGAAATGCCCATCTTCGACATGATCTTCAGCAGGCCAAGGTCGATTGCCGCGCGGTAGCGGCGCATCGCCTCTATCAGCGGGCCGTCGATCAGGCCGCGGTCAATACGGTCGGCAATGGTTTCTTGCGCCAGATAGGCGTTGACCGTCGTCGCGCCAGACCCGATCAGCACCGCGAAATAATGCGGGTCGATACATTCGGCAGAGCGCGCGTTGATGGAACAGAAGGTCCGCAGCCCTTTGCGCGTCAGCCAACTATGCACCGCGCTGGTGGCAAGGATCATCGGCATCGGAACCTTGTCGGCGTTCTGATGCTCATCGGTCAGCACCAGATGGCCCGCGCCGGAGCGCACGGCATCCTCTGCCTCTGCCCGGATGCGTTCCAGCCCGTCGCGCAGGGCATCTTCGCCCCCGCCCGCCGGGAATGTGCAGTCGATGAACGACACCTGATCGCCAAACTCGTGCACCATTTCGGCGAATTCGCCATTGGCCACGAAGGGGCTGTCCAGCACCAGAATTTCCGTCTGGCTGCTTTCTTCGTCCAGCACGTTCTTCAGGTTGCCGAAGCGGGTTTTCAGACTCATCACCCGGTATTCGCGCAGGCTGTCAATGGCCGGGTTCGTCACTTGGCTGAAGTTCTGGCGGAAGAAATGCGACAGCGGGCGGTAGACCTTGGACAAAACCGCCGACGGCGTGTCATCGCCCATGGACGCGATCATTTCCTTGCCGTCTTCGGCCATGGGGGCCAGAACCTGCTCGATTTCTTCAATCGAATAGCCGGCGGCGACCTGACGGCGGCGCAGGTCCGCCCCGTCCATCGCGCGGGTTTCGGGTACATCGCGCAGCTTGTCGTTCAGCTCGACGATCTTCTCGTTCCAGTCGCCAAAGGGCTGGTTGGACGCGAGTTTGTTCTTCAACTCGACATCGTGATACAGTTTGCCCTCTGCCATATCGACCGCGATCATCTGGCCCGGCCCAAGCGCGCCCTTTTCGCGCACCGACAATTCATCGACCACGACCATGCCGATTTCCGACCCGGCAATCAGCATGTTGTCGCCAGTCACGACATAGCGCATGGGGCGCAGCCCGTTGCGGTCCAGACCGGCGCAGACCCAACGACCATCTGTCATGGCAAGGGCGGCGGGGCCGTCCCACGGCTCCATGACCGAATTGCAGTAGGAATACATGTCGCGCCACGCTTCGGGCATTTCAACGGCGGTCTTGGACCACGCTTCGGGCACCAGCATGGTTTTCGCCATGGGCGCGTTGCGGCCCGCGCGCACCAACACTTCGAATACCGAATCCAGCGCAGCCGAGTCGGACGCACCAGAGGCGACGATGGGCTTGATGTCTTCGGCCATCTCGCCAAAGGCACCAGATGCCATGCGGATTTCATGGCTTTTAAGCCAGTTCAGGTTGCCTTTCAGCGTGTTGATTTCGCCGTTATGGGCCAACATGCGGAAAGGCTGCGCCAGCCACCATTGCGGGAAGGTGTTGGTCGAATAGCGCTGGTGATAGATCGCGAAGGCCGATTCAAACCGCTCATCAGCCAAATCCGGGTAGAATTCAGCCACCTGCTCGGCCAGCATCATGCCCTTGTAGATAATAGACCGGCAGGACAGCGAGCACATGTAGAACCCCGCGATCCCGGCGGCGCTGATGGCTTTTTCTATCCGGCGGCGAATGACATACAATTCGCGCTCGAAGGTTTCTTCGTCCGTGCCCTTGGTGTTGCGGATCAGGATTTGCTCAATCTCTGGCCGGGTCGCGTTGGCCTTTTCACCCAGACACGCCACGTTCACCGGCACATGGCGCCAGCCGTAAATGGTGTAGCCCATGCGCAGCACTTCGGTTTCCACAATGGTCCGCGAACGTTCCTGCGCGTTGAAATCCGTGCGCGGCAGGAACACCTGCCCCACGGCCATAAGCTGGTCATGCGCGGGTTCGTGGCCGGTGCGGCGGATCGCATCATAAAAGAACGACACCGGGATTTGCACATGAATGCCCGCGCCATCGCCGGTCTTGCCATCGGCATCGACCGCGCCACGGTGCCAAATGGCTTTCAGCGCCTCGATCCCGTTCTCGACCACCTTGCGCGACGGTTTGCCGTCCAGCGACACCACAAGCCCCACACCGCAGGACGAATGCTCGTCCTCGTCACGATACAGGCTGTGCTCGGACATATAGGCGCGCTTTGCTTCCTCGCGGGCGGCCCATGCTTCATCATACTTGGTCATCTCGTTTCCCTTTCAGACAGGAAATTCGGTTATTCGGCAGCGACCTGTGCGGGTGCCGAAAGGAAATTCAGGATCGAGTCTGCGGCTTCGCGCCCGTCGCGGATGGCCCAGACCACCAAGCTTGCCCCGCGCACGATGTCGCCCACCGCCCAGACGCCGGGCATCTCGGTTTCATGCGTGTTGAAACGTGCCTTGATCGTGCCCCAGCGCGTGACGGCCAGTTCCGACTGATTGAACAGTTTGGGCATGTCTTCGGGTTCAAACCCCAGCGCCATGATCGCCATGTCGGCCGCTTCGGTATAGTCAGCACCTTCGATCACTTCAGGCGCGCGGCGGCCGCTGGCATCGGGCTTGCCAAGGCGCATTTTCTGCACGCGCACGCCAGACAGGTCGCCGGACGCGTCCACTTCAAACCCAAGCGGGGCAGTCAGCCAGACGAATTCGACACCCTCTTCTTCAGCATTGGCGGTTTCGCGGCGCGAACCGGGCATGTTTTCACGGTCACGCCGATACAGGCATTTGACAGAGGTCGCCCCCTGCCGCACCGCCGTGCGCACGCAATCCATGGCCGTGTCGCCACCGCCGATGACGACCACGCGCTTGCCCTTGGCATCCAGCGTGCCGTTGTCGAATTCCGGCACTTCATCGCCAAAGCTTTTGCGGTTGCTGGCGGTCAGGAATTCCAGCGCAGGCAGCACCCCGGATGCCGTGCCGTTGGGCACGGTCAGATCGCGGGCCTTGTAAACACCTGTGGCAATCAGAACTGCATCATGCTTGCCACGAATCGCGTCGAAGCTGATATCCGCGCCGACATTGCAATTCAGCACGAATTCGACGCCCGCCGCTTCCAACTGTTCGATCCGGCGCATGACAACGGGCTTTTCCAGCTTGAAGCCGGGGATGCCATAGGTCATCAACCCGCCCGCGCGGTCGTAGCGGTCATAGACCGTGACTTGCACGCCAGCGCGGCGCAGCACATCCGCTGCCGCCAGACCGCCGGGACCAGCGCCGATGATGGCGACCGATTCGGAGCGGTCAGCGGCGGGGGTGATGGGCTGAACCCAGCCTTCTTCCCACGCCGTGTCGGTGATGTATTTTTCAACCGCGCCGATGGTGACGGTGCCGTGGCCCGACTGTTCGATCACGCAATTGCCTTCGCACAGGCGGTCCTGCGGGCAGATGCGGCCACAAATCTCGGGGAAGGTGTTGGTCGCTTGGCTGATTTCATAGGCTTCCTGCAAACGCCCTTCGGCGGTCAAGCGCAGCCAATCGGGGATGTTGTTGTGCAACGGGCAATGCGACTGACAATAGGGCACGCCGCATTGGCTGCACCGGCCTGCCTGCTCGGCGGCCTTTTCAGTCGCATATTCGCGGTAAATCTCTCCGAAATCCTCGGTCCGCAGGTTGGGCGGGCGTTTCTCGGGCATTTCCTTGCTAACAGATACAAAACGCAGCATCGGTTGCTTGGCCATTATCATTCCTCCAAGGTTCGGAACGGCCTTCTACAAAGACTGGCAGCAAATGAAAAGTCAGCATGGCTGCCATATTTCGATAATTTTGCGATACAAGTGCAGAAATTATGTCGCAGATGCGTGATTTTATGTCAGTATAGCTGCCATACTGCCTGTTACTATTAAACTTGGCACCTGATCTTTGGGGGCATATAAGCCAGACATGACATTGCTTTACCTTGCCATTTTGGCCCTCGTGCAGGGCGTGACAGAGTTCTTGCCGGTCTCATCGTCCGGCCATCTTATCCTGTTGCCGAAGGTGATGGGCGCACAGGATCAGGGCTTGGCGCTGGATGTGGCGGTGCATGTCGGCACGCTTGGCGCGGTCTGTCTGTATTTCCGCACCGATGTTATGCGCGCCCTGCGCGGTGCAGGCCAGCTTGCACGCGGCCAGATGAACAGCCCAGAGGCGTTTCTGGCCCTGTGCCTGATCGTGGCGACAATCCCGGTCATGGCCGTTGGGCTGGTGCTGAAGCTGACCGGATGGATTGATCTGATGCGCAGCATTGCGGTGATTGGTTGGGCAATGATCGTGTTCGGGATCGCGCTCTATGTCGCCGACAAGCGCGGGGCAGAAACCCGCACCGCCCCCGGCTGGACGCTGCGCCATGCCGTTATTCTGGGGCTGTGGCAGGTGGTGGCGCTCATTCCCGGCACCTCGCGCTCTGGCATCGTGATTACCGGGGCGCGCGCCTTGGGCTATGCGCGCCATGACGCGGCAAAGCTGTCTATGTTGATGTCCATTCCGACGATTCTGGCATCGGGCGCGCTATTGTCGTTGGATGTGGTTGGCCAAGCCGATTGGGCGCTGGCCCGCGACGCAGGTATAGCGGCGTTGATCGCGTTTGTTGCAGCCCTCGCCGCGCTGGCGCTGATGATGCGCCTGCTGCGCTCTGTCAGCTTTACCCCTTATGTGATTTACCGAATCGCGCTTGGGGTGCTGCTTTTGGGCATCGCCTACAGCTAACCCCTTGACCAAGTCCGCTGCGACATGTGTTAACCGCCACATGCCGCGCAGCAAGCCCGCCCCGAAAAAGCCCCGCTACCGCACCGGTGCCCCGCACCGGGCGTTTATGGCCATCGCCAATACATGGCGGCGGTTTCGGCGCTGGGTGTTACGCCTGTCTGCACTGGTTCTAGTGCTGTTGCTGGCGTGGGTTCTGCTCTATCGCTTTGTCGCCCCGCCCGGCGGTTTGTTCATGTGGCAAGAATACCGGCGATTGGGAGAGATCAGCCGCCAATGGGTGCCGCTGCACCAGATCGCCCCGATCATGGCGCGGTCGGTCGTGGCGGCGGAAGACGCGAATTTCTGCCGTCATTGGGGATTCGACATGTCGGCCATCCGGCAGGTGATTGAACAGGGTGCCGCGCGCGGAGCATCGACCATCAGCCAGCAGACGGTCAAGAATGTCTTTCTATGGCATGGCCGCGACTGGACACGCAAAGCACTTGAATCGGGGATCACCCTGTTGGTGGAAGCAAGCTGGCCCAAAGCCCGCATCATAGAAGTTTATCTAAACATTGCCGAATTCGATGAGGGCGTTTTCGGGGTAGAGGCTGCCGCACAGCACTATTTCGGCACAACCGCCGCAGAGTTATCCGCCGAACAAGCCGCGCGTCTGGCCGCGATCCTGCCTGCGCCCAAAACCCGCAATGCGGCCAACCCATCCGAATTCACACGTCGGCGCGCGGTCGCCATCATGGACGGGGCGGCGACAATCGCTCGTGATGGCCGCGCCGATTGCCTGAGTGGTTGAACTTGTCGCGCGCGCGGGGCAAGAGGAACCACCCGCAAGACACAAGGCATCGGATCGCCCATGGCTCGACTGTATCACGTTCCCCTGTCGCCCTTTTGCCGCAAGGTGCGGCTGACATTGGGCGAAAAGCGCATAGAGGTTGAACTGGTCGAAGAACGCTACTGGAACCCAAGCCAAGATTTCATGCGTCGCAATCCGGCGGGCAAGGTGCCGATCCTGCGCTATAACGGCACGCATATGTCCGAAAGTCAGGCCATTTGCGAATATCTGGACGAGGTGGTTCCATCCCCGCCCTTGGTGCCCAAATCGCCCGAAGCGCGCTATGAAATGCGCCGGCTGTGCACGTGGTTCGATGACAAGTTCCATTCCGAAGTGACCGCCAACCTTGTCTATGAGCGCGTGAACAAGAAGATCAGCGCGCAGGGCTACCCGGATTCGGCGCGCATCAAGATGGGTTCGACCCGGATCAAGTTTCATCTGGATTACATGGATTGGCTGCTGGGCCAGCGCCGCTGGCTGGCGGGCAACGAGATGACACTGGCGGATTTTACCGCCGCTGCGCATCTGTCCTGTCTGGATTACATCAATGATGTGGACTGGAAACGCTCTGCCACAGTGCATGAATGGTATGCCAAGATCAAATCGCGCCCGGCCTTTCGCACATTGTTGGCCGACCAGATCCCCGGTTTCCAGCCGCCCGCGCATTATGCCGATCTGGATTTCTAGCGCATTTTGCGTCATGCCGGGCGCATGGCCGAGAACCTGACATCAGAGCTGCGCGCAACCGCGCTGGTCTATGGCTTTACCGCCTGTGCGATCACGCATCCCGGCGCGATCCCGCAAGCGCCCGAGCGCTTGGGCGCCTTTGTGAAGGCTGGCTATCACGGCCAGATGGGTTGGATGGCAGAGCGCATGGGCTGGCGCGGCAACCCCGCCGCGCTCTGGCCAGAGGCGCGCAGCATCATCATGCTGGCCGAAGCCTATACGCCCGACCACAACCCTTTGGACCTGCTAGACCTGCGGGAAAGCGCCGTGATTTCCGCCTATGCGCAGGGCCGCGATTACCATGATGTGGTCAAGAAACGGCTGAAACGGCTGGGCCGCTGGCTGATCGACCGCGCCGGCGGCGAGATCAAGGTGTTCGTAGATACCGCACCCGTGATGGAAAAACCCCTTGCGCAAGCGGCGGGCTTGGGCTGGCAGGGCAAACACACCAACCTGTTGTCGCGCGAGTTAGGGAATTGGTTCTTTCTCGGGGCGATTTTCACGACCCACGCCCTGACGCCCGATGCGCCAGCCGTGGGGCATTGCGGGTCGTGTCGCGCCTGTCTGGACATTTGCCCGACCAACGCGTTCCCCGCGCCCTACCAATTGGATGCGCGGCGCTGTATTTCCTACCTGACAATCGAGCATCATGGGCCGGTTCCCGAAGAGTTTCGCGCCAATATGGGCAACCGCATCTATGGCTGCGACGATTGCCTTGCCGTCTGCCCGTGGAACAAATTCGCGGCCGAGGCGCGAGAGGCGAAATACGCCGCCCGTGACGGCATGATCGCGCCCGACCTTGGCGAATTGGCGCAGTTGGATGACGCAGCCTTTCGCGCGCGGTTTTCCGGCTCTCCCATCAAGCGGATCGGGCGGGGGCGCTTCGTACGCAACGTGCTTTACGCCATCGGCAATTCCGGCAGCGCGCGGCTGCGCGCAGTGGCGCAGGGTTTGTGCGACGATGCTGACCCCGTGGTCGCGGACGCGGCCAGATGGGCCGTGGCGCGCTTGGCCTGACCCCGGGGGCTACCGCCCCCGGCCCCCCGCAAGCATTTGTGGCAAGGTGAAACAGGGCTTAGCCTTGCCAATCCGCGCTTTGCATCTCCCGCAAACGGCTGGCAGTGCGTTCGAATTCGAACGCACCGGCACCTTCGGTATACAACTTCTCCGGCTCTGCCGCCGCCGAAGCGATCAACCTCACCCGCCCCTCATACAGCGCATCGACCAGCGTGACGAAACGTTTGGCCTGATTGTAATTGCCCGAGGACAGTTGCGGAATATCGTCGAGGATGAGCACCCGCAAGGCTTCGGCAATGGCCAGATAGTCCGCCGCGCCCAAGGGCTGGCCGCACAATTCCCAGAACGACGCACGACCCACGCCGTTATGCGCCTTGGGGATGACCACGTCGCGGCCCGTGACCCGCAGGCGCAATTCCTGCCCCGGATCGTGGCCGGTCAGGTCATCCCACAACCGGCCAAGCGTTTCGCGCGCCTGCGCGCCGCCGGGGGTGAAATAGACCTGCGCACCCGCCAGACGGTGCTGGCGGTAATCGGTTTCCGACTCTAGCTCATGCACCACCATCCGCGCTTTCAGCATGTCGATAAAGGGCAAAAACAGCGCGCGGTTCAGCCCATCTTTATACAGATCATCCGGCGGGCGGTTCGAGGTGGTGACGATGGCCACACCGGCATTCATCAGCCGCTCGAACAGGCGGCCCACGACCATAGCGTCGGTGATGTCGGTGATCTGCATTTCATCAAACGCCAGCAGGCGCACCTGCGCGGCCACCGCATCGGCCACCGGCGCAAGCGCGTCTTGCGTGTTGGCTTGGCGGGCCTTGTGCATCCCGGCATGGATTTCTTGCATGAAGGCGTGAAAATGCACCCGCCGCTTGGGCACATCGCCTGCATGGGCCACAAACAAATCCATCAGCATGGATTTGCCGCGCCCCACCCCGCCCCACAAATACAGCCCCGGCGCGGGCGCGGGCTGCGCACGACCAAACAGGCCACGCAGACCGCCGGTTTTGGGTGCGGGTCGGCCCAAATGGTCAAGGATCGGTTGGAACAGCGGCAGCGCCGCGCGCTGTGCCGGGTCGGGGCGCAGCGCACCGGTTTCCACCTTCTGGTCGTAAATCTGTGTCAGCGTGTCGGCCATGCTCATCTGAATAAGCCAAGCCGTAGGCCGCGAAAAGCCCTGCTTGCCAGTCCGTGCGGGCCTTAGTAGGTGTATGGGGTTGCAAGTTACGGGGGCAGACATGGACGATCCGAAAACGCTGGTTTCTACCGAATGGCTGGCCGCCCATCTGTCCGACCCCGACCTGCGCGTACTGGATGCAAGCTGGTACATGCCCGCTATGGCGCGCGACGCAAAGGCGGAATACGCCAAGGCCCATATCCCCAGCGCGCGGTTTTTCGACATTGACGAAATCAGCGACCACCGATCCGCCCTGCCCCACATGGCCCCCCCGGTCGAGAAATTCATGTCCCGGATGCGCGCCATGGGTGTGGGCGACGGGCATCAGGTGGTGGTCTACGATGGGATGGGGCTGTTTTCCGCGGCCCGCGTCTGGTGGCTGTTCCGGCTGATGGGCAAGACCGATGTGGCCGTGCTGGATGGCGGCTTTCCGAAATGGCAGGCCGAAGGGCGTGCGGTCGAAGACATGCCTCCCCCCTTGCGCGAGCGCCACATGACCGCGCTGCGCCAACCGCATTTGGTAAAAGATGTCAGCCAAGTTGCCGCCGCGATCAAGCTGCGCGACTGGCAGATCGTGGATGCCCGCAGCCCCGCGCGCTTTCGCGGGGATGAACCCGAACCCCGCGAGGGCTTGCGCGCGGGCCACATGCCGGGTGCGCTGAACCTGCCTTTTGGCGCGCTGCTGAACGCCGATGGCACCATGAAGCGTGGCGACGCCTTGCGCGACGCGTTCACCGATGCGGGCGTTGATCTGGACCGCCGTGTTATCACCACCTGCGGGTCCGGCGTGACGGCGGCGATCCTGTCGCTGGGGCTGGAAATTCTGGGCCACCGCGACCATGCGCTGTATGACGGGTCTTGGGCGGAATGGGGCCTGTTCCCAGACCTGAAGGTGGAACAGGGATGACCACGCGCCGCGCCGGGGAAAGCGTTCCCTACACCGTTACCTTTCTGGAAATGACCGCGCGGCCAAGTTATGACTGGCCGCATACCCCCACCGCCATGACCGGCGCGCTGCTAAAGGCGGAAACCCCGCCTGTCTGGTATTTTCGTGCGTTATACGACGCGGTCGGGCGCGATTATGCCTGGACCGATCTGCACGCCTCGGAAGATGCCGAAATCGGCAACTGGCTGACCAGCCCCAAGGTCGCTTTATACTCGCTGATCGACCATGGCTGGCCGCACTGCTTCTTCTTGCTGGACTGGCGCGCGGGCGACACATGCGACTTGTGCTATTTCGGGCTGGTGCCGGGCGTTGTGGGCCGTGGCCTTGGGTCGTGGATGCTGCGCACCGCGATCCTGACGGGCTGGGCGCAAGACAGCGTGCAGAAATTGACCGTCAACACCTGCACGCTGGATCATCCGCGCGCGTTGATCCAGTATCAGCGACACGGATTTTCGGTGGTCCGCCGCGAAGAGCGCACCCGCACCCTGACACGCGATTGGTCGCCAGCACAGGACTAAGCCCATGTTCGAAACCCTGCCCACCCCGAAACTGGACGGAATTATCGGTCTGATGCAGGCATTTGCTGCCGATACCCGCACCGACAAGATTGACCTTGGCGTCGGTGTCTACCGCGACGCAGAGGGGCGCACCCCGGTGATGCGCGCGGTCAAACAGGCAGAGGCGCGGATATTGGACACGCAGGATAGCAAAAGCTACCTATCGCTGGCAGGCGATGCGGCCTTTCTGACTGAAATGGAAACCCTGCTTCTGGGCGGCGCGGTGCCAAGCGCCCGCGTGGCCGCCGTGGGCACGCCGGGCGGCACTTCGGCGGTGCGCCAGATCTGCGAGTTGATCGCCAAGGTGCGCCCCGGCGCGACCGTCTGGGTCAGTGCGCAGACATGGCCGAACCACGGGCCGTTGATCGCAGCGGCTGGCCTGACCGCACGCCCCTATCGGTATCTGGATGCCGAAGCCGGGGCCTTGGACCGCGCCGGGATGATGACCGATCTGGCGCAAGCACAGGCCGGAGAAGTCGTGCTGCTGCATGGTTGCTGCCACAACCCGACAGGCGTGGACCTATCGGCGCAAGACTGGGCAGAGGTTGCAGCACTTCTAGAGCGCAGCGGGGCCACGCCGTTTGTGGACATGGCCTATCAGGGCTTTGGCGAAGGGCTGGATGCCGATGCAGGCGGGTTGCGCCACTTGGCCGCGCGCTTGCCCGAGGTGTTGATCGCGGCGAGTTGTTCAAAGAATTTCGGCCTGTATCGTGACCGGGTGGGCATTGCCATGGCGGTGGTGCCCGACGCGCAGCGCGACGCGATGGCGGCGACATTGGCCGGGCTGAACCGGCAAAGCTTTGCCTTTCCGCCCGACCATGGGGGCCGCGTGGTCAGCACCATTCTGGGCGATCCGATGTTGCGCGCCGTCTGGCTAGAGGAACTGGATGGCATGCGCGCCCGCGTGCAGGAAAACCGCCGCGCGCTGGCCAACGCCTTGCGCGAGGCAACCGGGTCCGACCGCATGGGGGCCGTGGCCGCGCAACAGGGGATGTTTTCCATCCTGCCGCTGACCGAAGCGCAGGTCACAAAGCTGCGCGAGGATCACGGAATCTACATGCTATGGGACGGGCGGGTGAACATGGCAGGCATGGACCCGTCGCGCGCGGGCGACGTGGCGCGCGCGGTGGCAGGGGTATTGCGCGGGTAGCGCAACCCTTGGGCTTTGCCAATGTTCCGCAGCGAAACGTTTAGCGCTTCACTGAAGCTGTCACATAATTCACCGACAGGTCGCGTTCCGACAGGGACCAACTCCACCGCAGCTTGTCGAACACAAAACCGGTGCGGTCCACCGGGTCCAGCCCTGCGCGACGAATCAGGTCGTAAAGCTCATCCGGGGTGATGAATTTAGACCAGTCATGCGTCCCTTTCGGCAGCCAGCGCATGACATATTCCGCCCCGATAATCGCCATGACATAGCTTTTCGGATTGCGGTTGAGGGTTGAGCAGATCATCAGCCCGCCCGGTTTTAGAAGCTGCTGGCAGGCTGTCAGATAGGCCAGCGGGTCGGCCACATGTTCGACCACTTCCATGTTCAGCACCACGTCGAACTGCTCGCCCGCCGCCGCCAGATCCTCGGCGGTGGTGTGGCGGTAATCGATGGTCAGACCTTCCTGTTCGGCATGGATCTGCGCCACGGGAATGTTGCGCGGTGCGGCATCTGCGCCCACCACATCGGCCCCAAGCCGGGCCATGGGCTCGGACAGCAAGCCCCCCCCGCAGCCGATATCCAGCAGGCGCAAGCCCTTAAAGGGCAACGGCGCAGTCAGATCACGGTCAAATTCGGCGGCAATCTGGCGGGTGATGTAGTCCAACCGACAAGGGTTCAGCATATGCAATGGCTTGAACTTGCCGTTCGGGTTCCACCATTCAGCGGCCATCGCCTCGAATTTCGCCACTTCGGTCGGGTCGATCGTGGTTGTGGTCATGGTTCCCTCGGTTTTTCCAATCTGCCCCATGGCGGGCACGCGCTACGACCTATATAGTCCGAAACATGGACAAGCCAGTCGGACACGATAGCGCACAACGGGGCCTTTACCCCTATATCGAACCCTACGACCAGCGGCTGCTGGACGTGGGCGATGGCCATCGTGTGTATGTCGAGCAATGCGGCAATTCAAAAGGCATGCCTGTCGTGGTGCTGCATGGCGGCCCCGGCGGTGGGTGCAGCCCGACCATGCGGCGGTTTTTCGATCCCGCGCATTACCGGGTTATCCTGTTCGACCAGCGCGGATGTGGGCGCTCCAAGCCCTCTGCCTCAACCCATGCCAACACAACCGCGCATCTGCTGGCCGATATCGAATTGATCCGCACCGCGCTTGAGATACCCCGCTGGGTGGTGTTCGGCGGGTCTTGGGGGGCAACGCTGGCGCTGGCCTATACCCAAGCTCAGCCGCAAGCCGTGGCCCATGTGGTGTTGCGCGGCGTGTTCATGGGCACGCGCGCGGAACTGGACTGGTTTTATGGGGGCGGGGCTGCGCGGTTCTTTCCCGAACTATGGGCGCAATTCACGCGTGTCATCCCCGAGGACGAACATCACGACCTGATTACAGCCTATTCCAAGCGCCTGTTCAGCGGCGATATCCACGAAGAAAACCGCTTCGCCCGGGCCTGGACACGGTGGGAAAACGCGCTGGCCTCTATCGAGACACGCGGTCTGCTGGGTGCCGACGCCCCAAGTGACTATGCCCGCGCCTTTGCCCGGCTGGAGAATCACTATTTCTCGAATGGGTGCTTTCTGGGCGAAGATGGCGCGCTGATGAACGGGCTGTGGAAGATGTCCAATGTCCCCGGCACAATTGTTCAGGGCCGTTACGATATGATTTGCCCGCCCGCCACCGCGTGGGAACTGCACCGCAATTGGGGCCGCTCACGGCTGGAAATGGTCGGATTGTCGGGCCATGCGCTGTCCGAACCCGCCATTGCGCGCGAATTGGTGCGGGTCATGAACCAAATGCGCCATGTCGAAATGCAGACACCATAAGTTTATCTTATGAAAGATATCAGTATAAAAAACTATTCCTGATTGCTCGGACATGTTAGACCCATTCCAGATTTAAACTTTGGAGGGATCAATGGACGGATCTGACAACGCAGGCAAATGCCCGGTCATGCATGGCGCACTGACCACCACCGGCACCCAAGTGATGGATTGGTGGCCCAAGGCGCTGAACCTGGACATTCTGCACCAGCACGACACCAAGACGAACCCCTTGGGCGATTTCAACTATCGTGAAGCCGTCAAGGAACTGGATTACGACGCGCTGAAAGCCGATATGAAGGCGCTTCTGAAGGACAGCCAAGACTGGTGGCCGGCCGATTGGGGCCACTATGGCGGTCTGATGATTCGCTTGGCATGGCACGCCGCAGGCAGCTACCGCGTGGCCGATGGCCGTGGCGGCGCTGGCACCGGCAACATGCGGTTCGCCCCGCTGAACAGCTGGCCGGACAACGCCAACCTGGACAAAGCCCGCCGGCTGCTGTGGCCGCTGAAAAAGAAATACGGCAACAAGATCAGCTGGGCCGACCTGATTATCCTGTCGGGCACTGTCGCCTACGAGGATATGGGCCTGAAAACCTTCGGCTTCTCGCTTGGCCGTGAAGATATCTGGGGCCCGGAGAAGGATGTCTACTGGGGTTCCGAAAAGGAATGGCTGGCACCGTCGGACGAACGGTATGAGAATGTCGACGACGCCTCGACCATGGAAAACCCGCTGGCCGCCGTGCAGATGGGCCTGATCTACGTCAACCCCGAAGGCGTGAACGGCCAGCCCGACCCGCTGAAAACCGCAGGTCAGGTGCGCGAAACCTTTGCTCGCATGGCGATGAATGACGAAGAAACCGTCGCGCTGACCGCAGGTGGCCACACCGTCGGCAAATGCCACGGCAATGGCCGCGCCGAAAACCTTGGGCCGGCGCCCGAAGGTGCGGCGCTGGAAGAAGGCGGCCTTGGCTGGCTGAACCACAAGTCGCGTGGTGTTGGCCGCGATGCCGTGACCTCTGGCATTGAGGGTGCGTGGACCACCCACCCGACCAAATGGGATATGGGCTATTTCAAGCTGCTCTTCGGCTATGAGTGGGAATTGAAGAAATCCCCCGCAGGCGCTTGGCAGTGGGAACCCATCGACATTGCCGAAGAAGACAAGCCGGTTGATGTCGAAGACCCGTCCATCCGCTACAACCCGATCATGACCGATGCCGACATGGCCATGAAAATGGACCCGGCCTACCGCGCCATCTGCGAAAAGTTCATGGCCGATCCGGCATCATTCGATGACGCCTTCGCCCGCGCATGGTTCAAGCTGACCCACCGCGATATGGGCCCGCAGGAACGCTATATCGGCAAGGAAGCCCCGACAGAGGTGCTGGTCTGGCAAGACCCGGTTCCGGCCGGTAACACGGGCTACGATGTGGCCGCCGTGAAAGCCAAGATCGCAGCAAGCGGTCTGTCGGTCGGGGACATGGTCGCAACCGCATGGGATAGCGCCCGCACCTTCCGCAAGTCAGACTATCGCGGCGGCGCCAATGGTGCGCGCATCCGTCTGGCCCCGCAGAAGGACTGGGAGGGCAACGAGCCTGAGCGTCTGGGCCGCGTGTTGGCAGTTCTGGAACCGATCGCCGCAGAGACCGGTGCTTCGGTGGCCGATGTGATCGTGCTGGCCGGGAATGTCGGCGTGGAACAGGCCGCGAAGGCTGCCGGGTTCGAGATTGAAGTTCCCTTCGCGCCGGGCCGGGGCGATGCCACGGACGAGATGACCGATGCCGACAGCTTCAAGTGGCTGGAACCCGTCGCCGATGGTTTCCGCAACTGGATGAAGAAGGATTACGTCGTCTCTGCCGAGGAAATGATGCTGGACCGCGCGCAACTCATGGGCCTGACGGCGCATGAAATGACCTGCCTGCTGGGTGGTCTGCGGGTGATGGGCACCAACCACGGCGGCACGGCGCATGGCGTCTTTACCGACCGCGTTGGCGCGTTGACGACAGATTTCTTCGTCAACTTGACCGATATGGGCCTGAAATGGGAACCCAAAGGCCGCAATTCCTACGAATTGCAGGACCGTGCAACGGGCAAGGCGAAGTTCACCGCCACCCGCGCCGATCTGGTCTTCGGCTCCAGCTCTATCCTGCGCGCCTATGCAGAGGTCTACGCCCAAGACGACAATGCCGAGAAATTCGTGCAGGATTTCGTGGCAGCTTGGACCAAGGTGATGAATGCGGATCGCTACGATCTGGCGTGATCGCTTGTTACATGACACAGGAAAAGGGGCGCCTAGAGCGCCCCTTTTTCATGTTACAAGCCCAACAAATCCGGCAGATCAGCCATCGACCGGAACACCTGCGCGCCCTCTGTCGCCAGTTTTGCACCATCACCTTCAGGCGCATAGCCAAAACAGCGCATCTCCGCCGCTTTTGCCGCGCGCGCGCCGGTTTGGCTGTCCTCGATCACAACGCAATGCGCTGGTTCTACGCCCAGACTCCGCGCCGCGTGCAGGAAAAGGTCCGGCGCAGGTTTCGGGACGCCCACATGCTCGACAGAGAACATGCGCCCTTGCAACCGCGCCCATGTCTCCGGGTGCTGGCCCAGCGTCACCTGCATTTTGGCAACGCGCCCGTTCGAGGCGACGCAATAGCCGATGCCCGCCGCATCCAACCGGTCCAACAGGGGGACAACACCGGGCATCAGGTCGGTCTTTGCGGCCAATCGCTCATATAAGCGCGCATAAAAGGCATCGACCCACCCCTCTGGCAGATCGGCCCCCATACCGCGCGCTTTTTGCGCGACACCTGAAAGTGTGCCGCCGATGAACTGATCGATCACCTCTTCCAAGGTCAGATCCAGACCACGCAGCGCCAGATCATCTCGCAGGAAACTCAGCGTCACCGGTTCGCTATCGACCAGCACGCCGTCACAGTCGAAAATTACAAGCTCAGGTGTCATTCGGGTTATATTCCATCATGGTGACATGGGTTTCGCCGTAGCGGCGTTGGTCGACAAGGGTGAAGCCTTGGGGCGCAATCTGCGGCGCGCTTTCTTCCCAGACCACACGCGCGCCGGGCTTCAGCCAGCCGCCTGTGACGGCTGACGCCAACGCCTGTCCGCCCAAGCCCTTTCCATAGGGCGGGTCCAGAAACACAAGGCCAAAACCCGCGCCGTGATTCGCGCCCAAGGTCGTCGCGTCGCGCCGGAATACCTTGGTGCGGCCCATGGCGCGCATTTTCTCGATATTTTCGCGCAGAAGCGCGCGGGCGGCTGCGCCGTCATCTATGAAACAGGCAAATGTTGCGCCGCGCGATAGTGCTTCCAGCCCTAAAGCGCCGGTGCCCGCGAACAGGTCCAGCACGCGGATACCATCCAACGAGATCGCATGCGCTCCGTTTATCAGCAGGTTGAACATGGATTCGCGCACGCGGTCGGATGTCGGGCGCAAATGCGCCTGCGCATCGCCCGCGCCGACATCCGCCAGTTTCAGGCCCCGGAACGTTCCGCCAACGATCCTCATGCGCGCAGCAGGGCTTTAAGGTCAGTCGCCGGATCGGCCAATGCTGCGGGGTCAGGGGTAGTCCCCTGCTCGATCATCCGCTTGCCGACCATGTAGGCGCGCGGATCGCTCAAAGCATCGACAGAGATCAGCCGGTCCACCCTGAAATACCAATGGCTGCGCGCGGGCGCCTGCCGCACCACAACGCGGTCATAGCCCGTGTTCAGCCCGGCAATTTGCAGCTTCATGTCGTATTGATCCGACCAGAACCACGGCATGGGCAGGTAGTCGCGCCCTGCGCCCAGCATATTGTCTGCGACGCATTCAGCTTGGTCGATGGCGTTCTGCACGCTTTCCAGACGCAACCGCCCGCCCTGCCACGGGAAGGATGCGCAATCGCCCGCCGCCCAGATGGCGGGGTCACTGGTGCGGCCCTGCGCGTCGGTGGCAATGCCGTTGTCCAGTGTCAGCCCGGCGGCTTCGGCCAGATCGGTCGCAGGCGCAATACCAATGCCCACGATCACGAAATCGGCGGGCAATTGGCTGCCATCCGCAAGCGTTACGCCAGTCACGCGGTCAGTTCCGTCGATCTGGGCCAAAGCAGTTTCCGTCAGAATGCGCACGCCATGGGCTGCATGCAGCGCATGAATGGCCTCTGCGGTTTCCGGCGCTGCCACACGCGCCAGTATGCGCGGGGCCATTTCCAGCACCGTCACATCCAGCCCGCGCTTGGCAGCGACTGCCGCCGCTTCCAGCCCGATATAGCCACCGCCCACGATAACCACACGCGCGCCGAGGCGGAATTCCTCTGCCATAGCATCGACATCGGTCAAGCCACGCACAGTGTGGACGCCGGGCAAATCTCCGCCAATGCTGGCAGGCAGGCGACGAGGCACAGAGCCGGTGGTCAGCGCCAGCGCGTCATAGGGCAGCGTTTCACCCTCTAGGACAACCGTTTTCGTTGCACGATCTATGGCGCGCACCCGCGCATCCATCCGCAAGCCAATACCTTGATCGGCGTAGAAAGTTTCTGGCCGCAGGAACAACCGTTCCAGCGCCATATCGCCCAGCAGATAGGATTTGGACAAAGGCGGGCGCTGATAGGGCGGCACGGGTTCTTCGCCCAGCAGGGTGATGGCCCCGTCAAAGCCCTTGGCCCGAAGCCGTGCAACAAGCGATGCACCGGCCTGCCCCGCGCCCACGACGACGATATTCTTCATTCTGCCCCCACTGGCCATGTTGCCCATGCATCCTATATGCCGGGTCAGACGGAAGACAACAAACCGAAAGGGACAGGACCATGACAATCACCACCGGGGACGCGCTGCCAGAAGCCAGCTTTTCGCGCATCGGCGCAGAGGGGCCGGAACAGGTCGCTCTGGCGGACCTGACCAAAGGCCGCAAGGTCGTGATCTTTGCCGTTCCGGGGGCGTTTACCCCGACCTGTCATTCTGCCCATGTGCCCAGCTTTATCCGCACCAAGGATGATCTGGCGGCCAAGGGTGTCGATGAAATCATCTGCCTGTCCGTCAACGATCCTTTCGTGATGAAAGCATGGGGTGAGGCAACCGGCGCCACCGATGCGGGCCTGACCTTGCTGTCAGATGGCACCGGCGCGTTTACCGCCGAAATCGGCATGAATTTCGACGCGCCGCCCGTTGGCCTGATGGGCCGTTCAAAGCGGTATGCGATGCTGGTCGACGATGGCGTGGTCAAGCTGCTCCATGCCGAAGAAAGCCCCGGCACCTGCGAAATTTCGGGTGGCGAGGCCTTGCTGGCGGCACTGTAATGGCGGATGGCGGGGCGCTTTCTGTCACGCTGGTTGCGTCACTGGACGAGGTGACGGCGCAGGATTGGGATGCCTGTGCCTGCCCGGAAAGCGCGACAGGCGGCCCCGCCGATCCGTTCACCACCTACCGCTTTCTGCATGCGCTGGAAGCGTCCGGGTCCGTCGGCACCGGCACGGGGTGGGAGCCGCGCCATATCACGGTCGAGCAGGACGGCACGCTGATCGCGGTCGCCCCGCATTATGTGAAATCGCATTCTCAGGGCGAATACATCTTCGACCATGCTTTTGCCCAAGCCTATACGCGGGCGGGCGGGCAATATTACCCAAAGCTGCAAAGCGCCGTGCCCTTCACCCCCGCAACCGGCCGGCGCTTTCTGTGTAAACCGGGGTTCGAGACGGCAGGCACCGCCGCCATTCTGCAAGCCATGGCGCAGGTCGCGCGCGACAACAGGCTATCCTCTGCGCATGTCACCTTTTGCACTGCCGAGGAAGCCGTGCGTGGCACAGAGCATGGGTTCCTGCACCGGGTGACGGAACAGTTCCACTGGGAGAATCCCGGTTATGCCAGCTTTGACGACTTTCTGGCGGCGCTGTCCTCGCGCAAGCGCAAGACAATCCGCAAGGAACGCGCCACCGCGCAAGATTTTGGCGGTGTGATTCGCGCCTATACCGGCGATGATCTGCAACCCAAGCATTGGGATGCGTTCTGGGAATTCTATCAGGACACTGGCGCGCGCAAATGGGGCACGCCCTACCTGTCGCGGGCGTTTTTCGACATTGTCCAAGACACCATGCGCGACGACGTGCTTTTGGTGCTGGCCGAACGCGATGGCGAACCGATCGCGGGCGCGCTGAATTTCATTGGCCGCGATTGCCTGTATGGCCGCTACTGGGGCTGCTCGGAGGATCATTCCTGCCTGCATTTCGAACTGTGTTACTATCAGGCGATGGATTTCGCCATTGAACACGGGCTGGGGCGGGTTGAAGCGGGCGCGCAGGGCACGCACAAACTGGCGCGCGGCTATATGCCGAGCAAGATCCACTCGCTGCACCATTTCCCCGAACCGGGGTTTCATCAAGCCGTTGCAGGCTACCTGCGCGAAGAGCGTGCGGCGATTGATTACGAAATGACGGCGCTGGCAAATTACGCGCCTTTCCGCAAAAGCTAAGAGGACATCATGGCTGACAAACTGACTGACCGCACCGCGCTTGATCCACTGCTGGCCAGTGGCTGGGCGCTGGCCGATGGGCGCGATGCGCTGGAAAAAACCTATACCTTCGCCAATTTCATAGACGCCTTTGGCTGGATGACCCGCGCAGCCATTGTCGCGGAAAAAATGAACCATCACCCCGAATGGTTCAACGTGTATAAAACCGTCAAGGTTACGCTGACCACGCATGATGTGGATGGCCTGAGCGATCTGGATGTCAAACTGGCGCAGGCGATGGATAAGCTGGCGGGGTAACATCCCCCCTCGCCAAGCGCCACGTTTCACCGTATCGCAGGCGGCATGGATGATTACACGATTTTCATGGCCTGCCTGCCGGGGTTTGAGCCGCTCTTGCTGGCAGAGACGCAAGAGCTTGGCTTTGACACAACCGCCCTGCCCGGCGGGGTCGAATTTACAGGCGGCATGGCAGAGATCGCCCGCGCCAACCGCGAAAGCCGCCTGGCAAGCCGCGTGCTGGTGCGCATTGGCGAATTTCGCGCGCTGCATCTGGCGCAACTGGACAAGCGGTTGCGCAAGCTGCCTTGGTCAGACTGGCTGCGCGCCGATATCCCCCTTCGGGTCGAGGCAAGCTGCACCCGGTCGCGCATTTACCACCAGAAAGCGGCAGCGCAACGTGTGGAACGCGCGATAACGGATATTGTCGGCGCCCCGCTTGCGACAGATGGCCTGCGGGTGATGCTGCGCATCGACGACGATCTAGCGACGATCTCGATGGATACCTCGGGCGAGGGACTGCACAAACGCGGTTCCAAGCAGTTCACCGGCAAGGCCCCCTTGCGCGAAACCATGGCCGCCGGGTTCCTGCGACAGATGGGCTATGACGGCAGCCAGCCAGTGCTGGACCCAATGTGTGGGTCAGGCACCTTCCTGCTGGAAGCCGCCGAGATTGCCGCCGGGCTGGCACCGGGGCGCGGGCGCGATTTCGCATTTGAACACTTCGCAGGTGCGGCCAAGCTACACCCCGTCCCGCCGGTGTCGCGCACGCCCGTGCTACGCTATTTCGGCTATGACCGCGACCAAGGCGCAATCCACGGCGCGCGCGCAAATGCCGAGCGTGCCGGGCTGGGGGATTGGTGCGAGTTCACCTGCCAGCTCATCAGCGCACTGACCCGCCCCGATTGCGCTCCGGGGCTGGTCATGGTGAACCCACCTTATGGCGGTCGGATCGGCAATATTGCGCAGCTTTACGGACTGTATTCCAGCTTGGGCAAGGTTCTGGCCGAGCAGTTCACAGGCTGGCGCGTCGGGCTTGTGACAACCGAAAGCAAGCTGGCCCATGCCACGGGGCTAAAGCTGGAAGCAGGCCCGGTCATCCCGCATGGCGGGTTGAAAGTGCGGTTATTCCAATCCGCGCCGCTATAGACTGTTGCGATTGCACTGGCCAAACGCCACATTCCAGAGTATAAAGCTCGGGAATATGGTGGTCCCATGCAAACACATCGCAAATTCGACATAAGCCCACAACCAAATCACAGCGATGCCGCTTTGGTCTTGCTCAGGGTTTTAATGCGCACTTGCCGCGCCAAGGCTCATATGCCGGTCTTCGAAGCTTGCGCGCTACTGCACCACAGCCCCGGACAGTCTGCACAGGTTTACGCCGATGCGCTGTTGCGGTCACTGGTTCAAGCCTTGCCCAAACCGCCGGTGATCCATGCGGTCGCGGCTCCGGAACGGTCCTTCGATGAGAACTGGCTGCTGGCGCTTCTGGCCGCGATCTCTCGCGAAGACCACATAAGCGCGACATTCCTGCTGCGCGCGCGTTTGCCGCTGCATTATCGGCGGTCGGTGGGCTGGCTTGCCGCCCAACTTGCCGCGCGTCTGGATGAAGGTGAGACCAACAGTTTTTCTCGGATTTAGAATATTTCTAAAAACTCCTTGAACGCTGCGGGGCTTTCGCATATTTAAAAGGGAGCGGGCCGCCAGCTATGCGCCAGCCAGTCCCGCGCCCCAATCCAATCATATGACAGGAGGGTTGCGCATGACCCAGACCGCCGCTCAATTAACTACGTCCGCCCAAGAAGCCATTTGCGACGCACTGACGCAAAGCGTATCAGAAACCGCCATCACGACCATGCTGGCGCAGAATTTTCACTGGAATGTCAAAGGCATGGCCTTTGGGCCGCTGCATGATCTGTTCCAGAAGATCTACGAAGATCACTTCACTGCACAGGATGACTTGGCCGAGCGCGTCAAGATGCTGGGTGGCCATGCCGAAGGGCGCCTGTCGGAAATGCTGAAACGCTCCAAGGTGGCCGAGCATGACGGCCATGCGACCGCAGAGGACATGGTGGCCCTGCTTGCCAAGGCAGAAGAAACGCTTGCAGCAACATTGGCGGGCACCGCGACCATCGCCGAAGAACATGGCGACCTGCTGACGCAGGATCTGGCCATTTCGCGTGGGCAAGTGCATGAGAAATTCGCGTGGCTGCTGCGCGCCCATCTGGGCTAGAATATGTCGCGCCAAAGTGGGAACCGGTTTTGTGCAAACAGATAGGCGACCATTCCGGCTCAGAGCGGCGCTTTAACACCTTTCTTGTCGCAGCGTTTGCGATACGCCACCGGCCAGTGCGTGTATTTCCCCAAATCGCTTTGCTGATGCACCAACATGTCCAAAAAGGCGTGTTGGTGTTTTTCCTTTTTCAACATCTTGAATAGTGATTTCTGGCTTTTGGTCATTGAACAGCCAATGCAGTGACCTTCGCGCTTGAACTTGCATACACTGATGCAGGGGGATGGGAGTTTGCTCATCTGGGTTCCGGGCTTGTGATGGCTGGGGTTATTTGGTCAGGATCAGCTTGCGGCCACGGGTGATGCGCAGAGTATAGACCTGCCCATCCAACACGATCTGTGCTGTGTTGCCTTGGGCAGTCAGGGCTTCGGCCTGATGCACCGGCAGGGGCGCTGCCCCCTGTACTACGGTTTTTTCGTCTTTCACCATACCGCACCAAGGGCGGCAGAGCAGTGCGACTGGCGTATCATGGCGGCCCGGCTTGCTGATCAGAATGTAACGCCGGGCTGACAAAGGTTGGCTAGGCTGAAACATTTTCTGACAAGTTCTGTCGGAATAGTCAAGCCTAGCCCTGAATCGGATGGAAGGTCAGTAGCAGCCCCATGGCCAGTGCCAACAAAACCAGCGTTTCGATAACCACAATCGCCATATGCCCCGGACCAACCGCCGCCAGTGCTTTCAGCGAGGTCTTGACGCCCAGTGCCGCAATGGCCGTCACAAGACAAATGCGCGACAGCGTGTTGACCTGCTCGACCAAGGCTGCTGGCAAATCCACGACGCTGCCCAAAGCGACCAGCGCCAAGAACAGCACCATGAACCACGGCAATAGCGCCACGCGCCCGCTGCCCTGTCCAGCCCCGCTCGCACGTAGCACCAAGCCGACTATAACCAACACAACAGGCAGCATGGCCACGCGGAACAGCTTGGTGATGGTCGCAGTCTCGCCCGCCGTGTCAGACACGGTGAACCCCGCGCCAACCACTTGCGCCACGTCATGGATGGTAGCCCCGATCAGGAAGCCCTGTTCCACATCCGAGAAGCCCAGCGCGCCGAACAGCAGCGGATAGATCACCATGGCAATGGTCGAAAGTGCAGTCACGGCCATGACGGTAAACAGCGTGTTGCGCTCGGTCTTGTCGTTATGCGGAATAACGGCGGCGATCGCGAGCGCGGCAGAGGCCCCGCAAATGGCGACCGCCCCGCCAGTCAGCAATGCAAAACGCCATTGGCGCTTGAACAAAGGTGCCGCAATGAAGCCAGTCGCAATCGTCGCCGCGATCAGCCCGACCAGCAGCGCCGCGCCCGAGATACCGATCTGCGCCAAGTCCTCTAGGGCGATGCGAATGCCCAGTAGCCCTACCCCCAGCCGCAGCACGAATTTCGCCACGAAATCCACGCCTGCGCCGCATGGCCCTTCGGTATGCATGAAGTTGAACGCCATACCCAGCAGCAGCGCGAACAGCATGACCGGCGCGCCGTAATGCGCACCAAGGAAGCTGGCGGCGGCGGCGATGGTCGCACTCAGCATCAGCCCCGGCAGAAGCGGTTTCGCGCGGGCGGTCAGGTCGGTCAGTTTGGGCATGGTGGTATTCCGCATGAAAAAGGGGCGCACGAAACTGCGCGCCCCCGTTTGGCTATTGCCGCGATCAGGCCGAGCGGTAAAGCTTGGTCATCGAGAATTCGCGGTGGCCAAGGGCCTCGGCGCAGGTCAGACGACCGTTTGCCGTGCGCTTTATCATCTCGATCAGGCTGTCGCCCGCTTGGTCAATGGTCATGTCGCGGCGCAATACGCCGGTCACGTCCACGTCGATATGTTCGGACATGGTGCGCAGCGTGCGCGGGTTGCCCGAAATCTTGATGACCGGCACAATCGGGTTGCCGACCACGTTGCCTTGCCCCGTCGGGAAGGTGTGGATGACATAGCCTGCCGCTGCCATCAGAGTTACGCATTCCGCCGCGGCAGAGGACGTGTCCATGAAATACAAACCGTTGCCCTTTGCGGGCGCTTCTGCCGGTTCCAACACGTCGATATAAGTCGAGGTGCGGCCAATCTTTTCCAGGTTGCCCAACGCCTTTTCCTCGATGGTCGACAGACCACCCAGAATGTTGCCCTTGGTCGGCTGGCTGTCGGACAGGTCAGATGTCTTGAACTGCTCGATCACGTCATCGGTATAGGCCTGCCATGTTTTCATGAACTTGGCCGCCGCTTCCGGGTTCGCCGCGCGCTTTTCGCAGATATGCTCTGCCCCGGTGATTTCCGAGGTCTCGCCGAACACGCCATACAGCCCATGCGGCAGCAGCTTGTCATACATGTTGCCCACGGTCGGGCAGGAGGACAGGCCGGTGGTGGTGTCGGATTCGCCGCATTTGGTGGACACCCACAGGTCGGTGACCGGGCAGTCTTCTTTCTGAAGCTCTGTCGCCCATTGCACGTATTCCTTGGCCTTCCAACTTGCGCGGCGAATGGTCTCGAAATCGCCGTTCTGCTCAATCCAGAAGCCTTCGACGGGCTTGCCGGTCTTGGCAATGCCGTCGACGATGATCTTGGTCCATTCCGGCTCAATCCCGATGACGACCACAGCCGCCACGTTGGGGTTGGCCCCGGTGCCGATGATGGTGCGGAAATGCAGGTCCAGATCCTCGCCGAACTGCAACCGCCCGTAAGCGTGCGGAATGGCCATGGTGCCTTTGACGTTATTCGCCACGGCCTCGCAGGCCGCGTTGGAAATGTCATCCACCGGCAGGATCAGGACGTGATTGCGCACACCGACGCGCCCGTTTTCACGGCGCCATGCCTTGACCGTATCTTGAGAAAAATCGAATGCCATGATCGGTCCCCCTTACCAGCGTTTGGTTTTCATATTGTGAGTATGGACATGCCCGCCAACTTCGGCGCTGCCCACCATGCGGCCAATATCTTCGCCGTATTTGATAACGGTGTCGCCCTCGGCCAGATCCTTCAGCGCAACCTTGTGACCGATGGGAATATCGGACTTGGCGGTCAGGCGGAAATCAGAGTTATCCTCTGTGCAGACGCACAGCATATCGGTTCCTGCGGTCAGCCCCTCGACCACGACGACGCCGACATTGTCGACCTTGTCATGGACAAGCAGTTGGGGGTGGGTGTTTGCGGTCATTGTCCTCTCTCCCTTTTAGATGAGGTTGTCAGCCACGGGCCAGACCCGTGAGCGTGTCGTAAAGTTGTTGCGTGATTGCGATCTGGTCGGCCCGTCCAGCGCGCTCGGCCATGCGGCGCGCCCCCGGCAGGCGGGCGCCGTCCTGTGCTTCGATCGCGGTGAATATCGCCTCTGCCCGGTCGGTGAAACCGGGAGCAAAGCGCGCCGGGTCCAGCACGAGGATGAAATGCGCAAGGTTCGGAGCTGGCCCGATGTCATCGAACAAAGAGCTGGCCTGATAGGCGAAATTCGCGCCCGCAAGCCCGGCTGTCAGCAACTCGACCATCAGCGCCAAAGCTGCCCCCTTGGCCCCACCCGACGGCACCATCGTGCCCGCCATGGCGGCATCTGCATTGGTCGTCGGGTTGCCATTTACATCCAGCGCCCAACCTTCGGGGATGGGATCGCCCGCCTTTTGCGCCAACATGACCTTACCGCGCGCGACATGGGACAGTGACAGGTCAATCAGCAGCGGGTCGCCCTTGGCGCGGGGCGCGGCAAAAGCGACGGGGTTCGTGCCGTAAAGCGGTTTGTTGCCGCCCCAAGGCGCCATTGCGGCGGGGGCGTTGGCAAAGGCCAGCGCGATGAGCCCTTCGCGCGCGAAAGGTTCCACCGCCTGCCCCGCCACGCCGAAATGATGCGAGCGAGTCACGCTGACTACGGCCACGCCCAACTCGCGCACCACATCGCGGGCAGCGGTCGCGGCGGCATCAATGGCCGCGAATGCCAAGCCCAGCCCGGCATCCACCCGGATAACCGCGCCGTCACGGGCAACGGTCGGGGCCGCATCCGCCACGACCTTGCCCGCCTTCATCTGTGCAGCGTAAAAGGGCGCCCGCGCCAGACCATGCGAGGGCAAGCCCTCTTGCTCTGCCATGACCAGCGCGCGGGCTGCGGGTTGCGCAACACTCGCTGGCATACCCGCTTTTCCGAACAGATTGACCACAAGGCGCTCGGCCTCTGCAACGCTGATCGTGACTTTCGACATGGGGCTACGTTCCGATTCTGGTGCCATCATTCTTTGGCTTCACTTCTATATAGTTTATATGATAAAGTAAGGTCAATGCCCTTACCGCTTTCTCGTTGGGTTTTCCGCTTTTTACGGATAAATACATGAAATCGTTTCGTTCGGAGGTGTCCATGTCCTTACGCCCAGTTTCTCAACCACTCCACCAACAGTTGCGCGACCTCATGCTGGGACGCATCGAATCTGGGGAATGGTCGCCGGGCACCTTCTTGCCATCCGAGACCCGGCTGGCAGAGGAATACGGTGTCGCAGTTGGCACATTGCGCAAGGCATTGCTGGACATGGCCGCCGAAGGTCTGGTTCAACGCAGGCAAGGCAAGGGCACGGTCGTGTCCAGCCATGACAGCGACGCGGTGTTGTTTCGCTTCTTCAACCTGCGCCGCGCGGACGGCACCACCTTCCACCCCGAAAGCCGGGTTCTAGACCGGGCGCGCCGCATGACGACCCCGGCAGAAGCAGTCGCGCTAGGCCTTGCGACAGCGGCCGATGTGGTCTGCATAACTCGCGTGCGTGATGGCGACGGGGTGCCGCTGATCTATGAGCGTATCATGCTGGACGCCGCCCGCTTCGGCAGTCTACTGACCGCCCCCGACCCGCTGCCCAACACGCTTTATCAGCTTTACCAGACCGAATTCGGCGCAAGCGTTTTTCGCGCTGTGGAAAAGATCACAGCCTGCGCGGCGAATGCCGATTGTGCCCGTGAACTGGGGCTGGAGCTTGGCGCGCCAGTCTTGCGCGTGCATCGCGTGGCCGTAGACTATAACGGCGCGCCCTTGGAATTGCGCGTATCCTACATCAATACCAAGGCCATGCATTATCATGCCGAAGTCTGACCCGGTCATCTATGTCGATGCCGATGCCTGCCCTGTGAAAGCAGAGGTCGAACGCGTCGGCACTCGCCACCGCGCGCGCATGGTGATCGTCTCGAATGGGGGGATTCGCCCATCGCAAAACCCGCTGGTCAACACCGTGATCGTCAGCGCGGGCGCGGATGAGGCCGACAAATGGATCGCGGACCGCGCCGGGCCAGGTGATGTGGTGGTGACAAGTGACATTCCACTCGCCGCGAAATGCGTCGAAGCCGGCGCACAAGTGCTTCGACATGACGGGTCGGAACTGTCAGAGGCCAATATCGGCAGCGTTCTGGCCACGCGCGACCTGATGGCAGATGTTCGCGCCGCAGACCCGTTTCACCAAGGGCGCGGACGCAGCTTTTCCAAGGCCGACCGGTCCCGGTTTCTGGATGCTCTGGAACGCGCGATGGTCCGGGCGAAGCGAGGGTAGCTTCGCAAGCGCGATCGGCAGGCTTCGCCCTTGTTGCATGCCTTCGTCGCTACACCACCTGCAACACGATCTTGGCGGCATCCACGTGCCCTGCATCCAGATCCGCAAAGGCTTGCGCGCCATCATCCAGCGCGCGGGTTTCGACCCAACCCAAAGCGCCCAACGCCCCTGCCCCCAAAGCCGCCAGAGCATCGGCAAAATCTTGCGGCGTGTAGCAATACGACCCCGTCACGCAGATTTCCTGCAAGGTGATACGGCGAATGTCATAGCCATCCTGCCCCGGCAACAGCCCGACATGCACGATCACCCCACCGGGCCGCACAAGGCGCGACGCATCGGCGCGGGTGGCCTTTGCGCCCACCGCGTCGATCACCAGATCGAAGGCATCCGGGCCGGGATCATGAGAGGCAGGATCAAACGTGTCGATCCCCGCCTCTGCCGTAAGCGTGGCCCGTCGCCCGGCATGAGGTTCGGCCACATGAATGCTGGCCGCGCCCATGTGACGCGCCACAAGTGCGGCGGCCACGCCAATCGCGCCCGCACCCTGCACCAGCACGCGCGGGGCGGGTTGGCCCAGCCGCTCCAGCCCGATGCGGACCGCGTGCCATGACACCGCGACGGGTTCGGCCAAAGCCGCGTCGCGCATAGACAGCCCCTTGGGAATGGGCAGCAGATTGCGTTCCGGGATGGTCACATATTCGGCAAACGCCCCCGGTCGCGGCGGCATGGAAATGATCGCACGCGTGGGCGACAAATGCGGTCGGCCCGCCAGCGCCGCCGGGCAATCCGGGTCCACCACCAGCGGGTTGATCGCCACGGCCTGCCCTTTGCGCGGCCCGTCTGCGACAATCCCCGCCGCCTCATGCCCCAGCACCAAGGGCGCGGGGCGGCGGTCATCATGGCCGTGATAGGCGTGCATGTCAGAGCCACAAATGCCCACGGCGTGGACGGCGACAAGAACCTCGCCTTCGGCCGGCTGTGGCGTGGGCAGATCGGCCAGTTCCATCTTGTTCGGCCCGGTATAGAGAAGCGCACGCATGGTCTGTCCTTATTTCGCGGTAAAGCCGCCATCGACGAAAAGCGTCTGCCCGGTGATATAGCCAGACGCGTCAGAGCATAGAAACACGGTCGCGCCGTGCAGGTCTTCCAGCTTGCCGTTTCGGCCAATCGCCGTGCGCGCGGCATTGGCGGCGGCCAGTTCCGGGTTGCCGAAAACCGGCGCGGTCAAAGGCGTCGGGAAAAATCCCGGCGCGATGGCGTTGCAGGTGATGCCTTGGCTTGAGAATTCTTCCGCCATGGCACGGGTCAGTTGCACGACGCCGCCTTTGGCCGCCCCGTAGGGCGCGGAATTGGCAAAGGCGCGCACCGATTGAAGCGAGGCGATGTTCAACACCCGCCCCCAGCCGCGCGCCACCATGCCCGGTGCCAAATGCTGCACCAGCAGAAACGGCGCGCGCAGGTGCAAGGCCATGTGCAGGTCGAACGCCTCTGGCGTGACTTGGCCGTAGGGTTCGCGCAGGTTGACGCCCGCGGCATTGACCAGAATGTCCACCTCTCCAGCCGCTTCGGCCAGCCCCGCCAGTGCGGCAGGATCGGCCAGATCGGTCGGGTGGGCGCTGGCGTCGATGCCATCCGCGACCAGTTCGTCAACCGCCGCCGCCAGCTTTTCGCGCGCGCGGGCAGCAAGGGCGACCGATGCCCCGGCCAACCCCAGCGCGCGCGCCATGGCCAGACCGATGCCGGAATTACCCCCCGTCACAAGTGCGCGCCGGCCACTCAGGTCGAACAGATGGGCCAGCCGCATCAGACAGACTCGACCGGTGCGCCAAGGTCAAAATTATGACCGGGGTAGTATTTGGCCAAACGCACATCGGCAGTGCGGGCGTGGGCTTCCATCCCCTCCAGCCGTGAAATCCGGGCGGTGCGAATGCCCAGTTCCTTGCTGGCCTCACGGGTGGCCTGCTGCCATGTCAGCGGTTTCAGGAATTTATGCACTGACAGCCCGGCCGAATATTTGGCGGCGTATTTGGTGGGCAGAATGTGGTTCGGGCCGGAACATTTGTCGCCATAGGCGACAGTGGTTTCCTCACCAACGAACAAGCTGCCGTAATTGGTCAGGTTCGCCATCCACCAATCCAGATCAGCGCAGTGCAACTCCAAGTGCTCGGACGCGTAGACATCCGACACCTCGACCAGTTCTGCGCGGGTGTCGCACAAGATCACCTCGCCATAATCACGCCATGCGCAGCCGGCGGCATCGCGCGCGGGTTCTGGCAGGGTTGCGATCAGTTCGGGCACACGCGCCATGACGGTTTCGGCCAGGGCTTCGTCATCGGTAAACAGCCACGCCGGGGATTCGTGCCCGTGTTCGGCCTGACCCACCAGATCGACCGCAACGATTTCCGGGTCTGCCGACGCATCCGCAATGATCCCGATTTCCGATGGCCCAGCGAACACATCAATCCCCACCTTGCCAAATAAAGTGCGCTTGGCTTCGGCCACGAATTTATTGCCCGGCCCGACGATCACATCGGCAGGTTTGCCCGTGAACAACCCATAGGCCATAGCTGCAATCGCCTGCACACCACCCAAGGTCAGGACAATATCAGCGCCCGCTTCGCGCATGGCGTAAAGCACGTAGGGGTGCATAGCGCCCCCGCGATAGGGGGTGGAACATGCGATCACGGTTTTCACGCCAGCCGCCTTGGCAGTCGCCACCGACATGCAGGCCGACGCGATATGCGCGTAGCGCCCGGTCGGCACATAGCAGCCCGCCACGTTGCAAGGCACCCATTTTTGCCCAGCTGTCAGGCCCGATGGCATGGTCATCTCAAAATCTTTCACCGAGTCGCGCTGCGCCAGGGCAAAGGTGCGGACCTGCTCCACAGCAAAGGCGATATCTTCGCGGACCTGTTGGGGGACTTCGTCGGCGCGGGCATCCATTTCGGCACGGCTAACAAGGATTCCACCGTCCCATTTATCCAACGCGCGGGCGTAATGCCTGACCGCTTCTTCGCCCTCTGCCTCAATCCGGGCGAGCATCTCATTCACAACGCGCTGCGCCTCTGCAGAGTTGGTTTCCGGCGTCTTTTCCGCCTTTTTCAGATAGGTCGTTGCCATCTGTCTTTCCTTTGTCTTGGGTTGGGCAGCCGCCTCAGCGCATGAGCGGCGGCAGGAAGGTTGTCGAAATCGCGGGAATGAAGGCGATCATCAGAACGACGATCAGCATCAGAACCATGAAGGGAATGGCGCGGTAGGCGATTTTCAAGATCGATTCGCCCGTCAGCCCCGACACCACGAACAGATTCAGCCCCAAGGGCGGCGTTATGAACCCGACCCCCAGCGTGGTAATCATCATGATGCAGAACTGCACGTCATTCATACCGATTTCCTGAGCCAGCGGGAACATCAGCGGCGCGAGGATCACGATATTGGGCGTGGTTTCCATAACGCAGCCCGCGATGATCAGGATCCCGATCATCAGCAGGATGATGATGGCGGGGTTTTCCGACACCGTGGTCATGGCATACACAAAGCCTTGCGGCACACCGATGATGGCCATGGCCTGCGACAGCGGTAGCGAAAACGCCACGATGGGCAGGATCACACCGTTGACCTTGGCGGATGAAATCATCATCGATGGGAAATCGGAAATCTTCAGCGTGCCCAGCAAAAAGCCCATGGCGATGGTCACGGTCACGGCGGCCGCGCCTGCTTCGGTTGGCGTCAGACGGCCAGAGAAGATGCCGTAGAAGATGATGCCGGGGATCATGAAGGCATACCAGCCCTTGGCCAGCACCCGACCCAGATTGGTGGCCCATTCGCCAAAGCTCATCAATTGACCTTCTGCCTTGGCCATTTTGCGGCTGACGATGATGTTGGTGACAAGGATCGACCCAAGGATCAGCAGACCCGGAATGATCGCGGCCTTAAAGAGCGTGCTGGCGGATATGCCCAGCACAAGGCCAATGACGATATAGGCTATCGAGGGCGGGATCAGAATGCCAGTGCAAGCCCCTGCGGCGACCAATGCGCAGGCGTAGGGGCGAGCGTAGCCAGACTCGACCAGACGGTCGATGGTCATGCGGCCCACGGCGGCGGCACCCGCCGCATCCGACCCGGAAATGGCCGAGAACATGCCGCAAACCAGCACGGTCGCCGAGCCGAAACCGCCGCGCGCCCAGCAGGTCAACGCATCGGCCACGTCCAGAAACTTGCGCGACAGCCCTGTGCGCACCAATACGTCACCCGTCAGGATGAACAAGGGCACCGCTGTGAGCGCGAAATGGTCAATGCCGCCAAACAGAGTTTCGCCCACTACACCAATCGGCAGGGCCTGCGACATGTATAGGATACCAATGGAGGCCACTCCGATACAGGCCCAGATTGGGACACCCAGCGCGATCAGCACGAAGAAAACGATCAACGGAAGGTAGAAATCCCAGCCCAGTTCGACCGTGAATTGTTCCAGTGTCCAAAGCATGACAATCCCCTTAGTCGAACAGTTTTTCGCCGGTGAATGGCGGTTCATCACGGCGTAAACTGCCGATGTCGCGCCAGATGGATTGCAACAGCCGCACACTGACCATGGTAAATCCTATGGGCACGGCCAGCAGGAAATAGACCATAGACACGCGCAGCCCGTGGCTGACCGATCCAAAACGCATGGAGGTATCGACCGCGTGCCATGACCAGATGACCACCGCAACCGCCACCGCAAGCATGATAAGGTCACCCAGCAGATAGAGCAGCGTTTGCCCCCGGTGCGGCAGCGCGTGAAAGATCACGTCAATGCGGATATGCGCGCGATCCTTGATGGCCGCAGACGCCCCGATCCAGACAAGGTAAATGAAGGAATATCGCACCAGTTCCTCGCCCCAGATGGACGAATAGGACAGCACTTCGCGGCGGATCACTTCGACCACCATGGTCGTCACAAGCAGAATGTAAAAAACAAGCAATGCCCAGCGTTCGGCATTCCGGTCCAATGCGCGCAGCATGGCCGCCCCCTTTCGGTCGGGATGGTAGGAGCCGCCGGGCCATCCGGCCCAGCGGCAGTCACAGCTTAAGCGTCGTGCACCGGAATGCCGGCATAGGTATCGGCGGCTTCGGCCAGCGCATTGAAGCTGTCCATATCGCCTGCGAGTTCGGTCTTGAAGCTGTCCCACTCGCTGCGCTGATAGCCGACGGTTTCACGCCATTCGTTCAGCTGATCTTCGCTCAGACTGTGGAACTGAACACCAGCTTTGCGCATTTCGGCCATGGCGAAATTGCGCGCGGACGGCACTTTGGCAAGGTTCTGCATCATCGTGATGCGGCCCGCTTCCTCAATTCCGTCCTGCACATCCGACGGCATCGAGTTGAACCACTCAAGGTTCATCGAATATACTTGGCTATCGGGCACAGGCTGGTTGAAGGTGACGTGGCTGAGAATATCGCGGAAGCCGAACACGTTCAGAGCGCCGACCGACGGATCAAGCGCATCGGCCACGCCTTGTGTGATCGCAGACGGGGTTTCGCCCCAGGCAACCGGCGTCGGGTTCGCACCCGCCATCGAATAATACTGCTGCAACATCTGCGAGCCGGGCACGCGGAACTTCACACCACGCAGGTCGGACGGCACCAACGCGGGGTTTTCAATGCCCTTGCGCAGCGCGATCACGCGCGGGTCGATAACGATGTAGAACAAAGGCTTGAACCCGCGCTCTTCGACCTTGGGGTGAACGCGGTTGATCCATGTTTCCGAATTGACAAGGTTCACAAACCGCTGGTTCGACCCGCACAGGTAAGGCAGGTTGATAAGGTCCGCCGCAGGGGCGAAGGGCGCGAAATTCGCAAGCGAATGCTGCGCGCACTGAATGGCGCCATTTTGCACGCCGCTGACCAGCTCGCCGCCGGACCCAAGCTGGCCACCGGGAGCCAGCCGCACATAGACCTTGCCGTTGGTGGCGTTCTGAATGTTTTCCTTCAGGTCCAATTGCATGATCGGATAGCTGCGCGTCGCGCCCAGCACATAGGCGGTGGCGACCGTCATGGTGTGCTCGGCCGCAGCCTGACGCTCACGTTCTTCTGCCGCCGTCTGTGCCGCCGCCTCCGAGGACCAGAGCGTGCCCGCCGCGCCTGCAACCAGAGCCGCCGTAAAACCGCCAGTCGAAGCAAGCTTCAGGAAATTGCGCCGCTCCGAACTTTTCAGCTCCATCCGTGTTTTCTTATCCGTCATGACCTGTCTCCTCCCCAGATGTTGGTCAGTTTTTCTTGCGCTCGCGCGCTTCGCGCCCAAGACTGCCTGCGGCGAAACAAATTACCGCAATGCCCAGCAGCATTGCCTCCTGTTTTAGGCTGATGATCGGGCTGCGTGTGCTTGCAGCATAGATCACATGCCCAAAATATCCGGAAAACAGCGCCAAGGACGCCAGCAAAGCCAAGTTCTCCCATCGTGGCATGATGACCTCCCCATGCGTGCCGCGTGCAATCTCCGCCTTATGTAAACGTTTACATAGCTACAGACATGAGTCAAATCATTTCTATATCGTTTACACAAAATATTTGAACGCGCGGGCGCGATCATGCTATGTAAATTTTACATTTCCAGATGAAACCATGACAAAACGTTCCAAGCCCACGCTTATAGACATCGCTGCCGCCTGCGATACGTCCATCGCCACGGTGTCACGCGCCTTGTCGAAACCGGGGCTTGTGCAGCCTGAAACGCTGGAACGCGTGCGCGCGGTCGCGGCCAGCATGGGATATGTCCCCAATCGCCGGGCGCGCGCGCTGGTGTCGGGGCGGTCGAACACAGTGGGCGTGGCAGTGCCCACGCTGAACAGCCCAATCTTTTCAGCCTGTTTGCAGGAAATGCAGAAAACGCTGTCGGCCAATGGCTACCAATTGTTGATCGCCTCGCATGAATATGACCCTGCGGCAGAGGCGGCGGCGCTGTCGCAGCTTGTCTCGCATGGGGTGGATGCGCTTGTGGTGGTGGGTGGCGCGCGCCCTCAAAGCACCTGGGCCTTGATCGACAGCGCCGAACTTCCCCTGATCCAGTTATGGGAAGGGCGCGAGGGGTTCGATCGGGTGCTGGTCGACAACCATCACGCTGGCAAACTCGCAGCGCGGCACCTGCTGGAGCTTGGGCATAGCCGAATTGGGGTGATCTGCGGCGACCTGACGAGCAACGACCGTCAGGCTGCACGGGTCGCCGGAATTCGTGCCACGCTGAATGCGGCAGGGCTGGACCTGCCCGAGCGGCTGATTTCGGAACAAACCCCCAATGTCATGGCCGGGCGCAGCGGTTGCGCGGCACTGCTGGAACAGGCGCCCCGCCCCACGGCCATCATCGGTGCCATGGACATGCTGGCCATGGGTGCCATGCTGGAAGCGCAGGCGCGAGGCCTTGATGTGCCCGGCACGATGTCCCTTGTCGGGATCGACAATATTGATGTCAGCGCGCACCTCTCGCCCGCGCTGACAACCGTTGATATTCCAGCAACCCTTATTGGGGCGGAAGCCGCCGCCATGGTGTTGCGGCGGCTTGCGTCAGACGATCATGGCCACGAGAAGGTCGTCCTGCCCATTAGCATTGTCGCGCGGCGGTCAACCGGACCCTACCCCATGCGTTCCGAAGCATAAGACCCCGGAGAGGCCGGGAACACCACTGTCTTATTTCCGTTCAGGAACACCCGACGGTGAATATGGGCATGGATCGCGCGGGCCAGAACCTGGCTTTCGACATCGCGCCCAAGGCTGACATAATCACTGGGCGATTGCGCATGTGTCACGCGCACGATGTCTTGTTCGATGATCGGGCCTTCGTCCAGATCGGCGGTCACGTAATGCGAGGTCGCGCCGATCAGCTTCACACCACGCTGATAGGCCTGTTTGTAAGGGTTCGCCCCTTTGAAGCTGGGCAGAAAGCTATGGTGAATATTGATGATCCGCCCCGACATTTTCTGGCACATCGCATCCGACAGAACCTGCATATAGCGCGCCAGAACGATCAGGTCGGCGCCGGTCTGTTCGACCACCTCCATGATGCGGGCCTCGGCCTGAGGCTTGTTCGCCTTGGTCACGGGGATGCAGTGGAACGGAATGTCGTGGTTCACAACCACCTTCTGGTAATCCATGTGGTTCGAGATCACCGCCACGATGTCGATAGGCAGCGCCCCAATCCGCCACCGATAGAGCAGATCGTTCAGGCAATGGCCGAAACGCGACACCATGATGATGACCTTCATGCGCTCTGCTTCGTCATGGAAGGCATATTCCATCCCGAAGCGGGCACCGATCTCTGCAAAGCCGGTCTGTAGGCTGTCCAGCGTGGCCGCTTCTTCGCTGGCAAAGCTGACCCGCATGAAGAAGCGGCCGGTTTCCATATCGTCGAATTGGGAAGAGTCAGTAATGTTGCAGCCATGATCGGCCAAAAAGGCGGCAATGGCGGCAACAATCCCGCGCGTGCTGGCGCAGGTGACAGTCAGGGCAAAGCTGTGCATCGATGGTCCTTTGATATGCCCGATAGAGGGCGATTCGCGCCTCAGATATCAAGCGTGTTGTCTTTTTCCCAGCGGCTGAAATGCGATACAAAGGAATTCCATTCCTTGTGTTTCAGTTTCAGATAGGAGCGCGAGAAATCATACCCCATCGCCGCCATCAATTCCGGGTCGGCTTCATAGGCGCGCAGGGCATCCAGCATGTTCAGGGGAAGCTTCGGAGCATCCGTGATCGTGTGACCTTCCGAATACATGTCGATATCGCGGCGCGGGCCGGGATCGGCCTGCGTGCGGATACCGCTCAGGCCCGCCGCAATGATGACCGCCTGCAACAAGTAGGGGTTGGCCGCGCCATCTGGCAAGCGCAACTCGAACCGCCCCGGCCCCGGCACGCGCACCATATGGGTGCGGTTGTTGCCGGTCCATGTCACCGAATTGGGCGCCCATGTTGCGCCCGACATGGTGCGCGGCGCGTTGATCCGCTTGTAGCTGTTCACCGTAGGGTTGGTGATCGCGGCCAATGCGCTGGCGTGCTTCATGATCCCGCCAAGGAAATGCTTGCCGCGCTCTGACAGGCCGACCTCCCCGGTCTGGCCCGTGCCGGCCCCGGCAAAGACATTGACCTTGGTATCCTTGCCCGGTGCGTCCCACACGGAAATATGCACATGGCAGCCATTCCCGGTCAGTCCTTCGATGGGCTTGGGCATGAAAGTCGCGCGCAGCCCGTGTTTTTCGGCAACCGACTTGACCATGAACTTGAAGAAACTGTGCTTGTCGGCGGTTTTCAGGATATCATCGAATTCCCAGTTCATCTCGAACTGGCCATTCGCGTCCTCATGGTCGTTCTGATACGGACCCCAGCCCATATCCAGCATGTAATCGCAGACCTCGCGCACCACGTCGTAGCGGCGCATGACGGCTTGCTGGTCGTAGCAAGGTTTCTCGGCGGTATCGAACGGGTCAGAAATAGCATCGCCTTCGGGGGTCAGCAGGAAATACTCTGCCTCGACCCCGGTTTTCACATGCAGCCCTTCCTGCGCGGCCTCTGCGATCAGACGGCGCAGCACGTTGCGCGGGGCTTGTGCCACGTCCTGGCCTTCCATCACGCAATTTCCGGCGACCCACGCGACCTCTGGCTTCCAGGGCAGTTGGATGACCGAGTCCGGGTCCGGCACCGCCAGCATGTCCGGATCGGCAGGCGTCATGTCCAACCACGTCGCAAAACCCGCGAAGCCCGCACCATCTTCCTGCATGCCGGCAATGGCCTGCGCAGGCACCAGCTTGGCACGCTGCCCGCCGAACAGGTCGGTAAAGGAAATCATGAAATACTTGATATCGCGCTCGGCCGCGAATTGTGCCAGATCGAGTGTCATGCGTCTGTCCCCTGTTGGTCGTCTTGTTCTTGAACGAAAAGCGCGGGCCAGCATGTGCCGGCCCGCGTCGAATATTAGTAGCCTGCGCCCGGTTTGCCCGGATACCAATCCGTCCCGGCCAATGGAATCTGCGCCATTGCTGCCGCCTCCATCGTCAGGGCACACAGGTCTTCGGGTTCCAGATTGTGCAAGTGGTTGTGCCCGCAAGCCCGCGCGATGGTCTGGGCTTCCAGCGTCATCACTTTCAAATAGTTGCGCAAGCGCCGCCCGGCCTCGACCGGGTCCAGCCGTGCGGCCAATTCCGGGTCTTGCGTGGTAATACCCGCCGGATCGCGGCCTTCGTGCCAGTCGTCATAGGCGCCCGCAGTGGTGCCAAGGGCGTTATACTCGTCCTCGTATTTCGGGTCATTGTCGCCCAACGCGATCATCGCCGCGGTCCCGATGCTGACCGCATCCGCTCCCAGCGCCAGCGCCTTTGCCACATCGGCCCCGGTGCGAATACCGCCAGAGACAATCAACTGCACTTCGCGATGCACGCCCAAATCCTGCAACGCGCGCACGGCAGGCCGAAGGCAAGCCAGCGTGGGAAGACCCACGTTTTCGATGAACACATCCTGGGTTGCTGCGGTGCCGCCCTGCATTCCATCCAGAACCACCACATCGGCCCCGGCTTTCACCGCAAGCGCTACATCATAATAGGGCCGCGTGCCACCGACCTTGACGTAGATCGGCACCTGCCAGCCGGTGATCTCGCGCAATTCAAGGATTTTGATTTCCAGATCATCCGGGCCGGTCCAATCCGGGTGGCGACAGGCCGACCGCTGGTCAATCCCTTTGGGCAAGGTGCGCATCTCCGCCACGCGGTCGGAAATCTTCTGGCCCAGCAACATGCCGCCGCCGCCGGGTTTCGCGCCTTGGCCCACGACAATCTCAATCGCATCTGCCCGCCGCAGGTCGTCGGGGTTCATACCGTAGCGCGATGGCAGGTATTGATAGACCAGCGTCTTGGAGTGGGTCCGCTCTTCGGGGGTCATGCCGCCGTCACCTGTTGTGGTAGACGTTCCCGCCTCTGATGCGCCGCGCCCCAAGGCTTCCTTGGCCTGCGCCGACAGCGCGCCAAAGCTCATCCCCGCAATGGTGATCGGAATGTCCAGCTTGATCGGCTTTTTCGCAAAGCGCGTGCCCAGCGTGACGCTGGTGTCGCATTTCTCGCGGTAACCCTCTAGCGGGTAGCGGCTGACCGATGCGCCCAGAAACAGCAGGTCATCGAAATGCGGAACCCGGCGTTTTGCACCGCCGCCGCGGATGTCATAAATCCCGGTGGCCGCAGCCCGACGGATTTCGGCGTTGATCGGGTTCGAAAACGTTGCCGATTGAAGCGGCATTGTGCGCGGTGTGCGGCGTTCATCGTCTTTCATGGTCATACCCCTTAGTAGGCCGCAGCATTGTCGATGTCGAAATTGTAGAGCTTGCGAGCAGAGCCGTAACGCCGGAACTCTTCTGGCTGGGCATCAACCCCCGCGCGCGCCAAAAGATCGCGCAGAATCTCCAGATGTTCCGGGCGCATCTCTTTCTCTATACAGTCGGCACCTAGGCTTTTGACCGATCCGCGCACGAACAACCGCGCCTCATACAACGAATCGCCCAGAGCGTCGCCCGCGTCGCCACAGACAACCAGATTGCCCGCCTGCCCCATGAATGCCGACATATGCCCGATATTGCCCTGCACCACGATGTCGATACCCTTCATCGAAATGCCGCAGCGACTGGACGCATTGCCCTTGATAACCAACAAACCGCCGCGCCCCGTGGCCCCTGCGTATTGGCTGGCATCACCGTCAATAACGACGGTGCCGGACATCATGTTTTCGGCAACGCCCGGCCCGGCAGAGCCAGTGACATGAATTGTCGCCTGCTTGTTCATGCCGCCGCAATAATACCCGGTGGACCCGCGCACGGTTACATCAATCGGCGCATCCAGACCCACGGCAATGGCATGCGCGCCGCGTGGGTTCAGAACTTCCCATTCTGTGGCGTTGGTCTGTGCCGCTTGTGATTGCAGCGTTGCGTTCAACTCGCGCAAAGGCTGGGTGGAAAGGTCTATGGTGTGCATGGCTCAGTGGCTCCAGAAATAAACGGTGGCGGGTTCGGGCTCCCAGACGCGGGCGGTGTCGATGCCCGGCAGGTTAACCAACGCGCGATATTCGGACCCGAAGGCAACATATTGGTCGGTTTCGGCCATGACAGCGGGCTTGCAGGCGATAGGGTCGCGCACCACGCCAAAGCCGTCCTTGGTGCCGACGACAAAGGTGAAAAAGCCGTCAAGATCATCGATCGAGGATTCGAGCGCCTCGCCCAGCGTTGCACCCTGCTGCATTCGCCAGCTTAGATAGGCCGCTCCAACTTCGGTGTCGTTTTCACTTTCAATGCGCATACCGGCCGCGCGCAGCTTGCGGCGCAGGCTGTTATGGTTCGACAGCGACCCATTATGCACAAGGCACTGGTCGGCCCCGGTGGAAAACGGGTGCGCCCCTTGCGTTGTCACCGCCGATTCGGTCGCCATGCGGGTATGTCCAATGCCATGGCTTCCGGCCATGTCCGACAGGCTGAACCGCGCGGCCACGTCCTTGGGCAGCCCAACCTCCTTGAAGATCTCGATCCGCTCGCCATCGCTCATGACGCGCAATCCTGGGCGCAGCTCGGCAAGCGCGATCCGCGCCGCTTCCGCCTTGTCCGCGGGCAGGTCGATCACCGCATGGGTATCGACGGCCCGCACAGAGACTGAAGTGCCCAGCACCGCCGACAAATCCTCTGCCAAGGTTGCAAAATCATTGTCGGGCTGTGCGGATTGCACCGTCATCTTGGCGCGCCCGCCCTGCCCGGCGCCGTAAATTGCGATACCAGCGCTGTCCGGACCACGATCCGTCATGGTGATAAGCATATCGGTCAGCATCGCCCCCAACTGGGGTTCGAGCGATTTATCTTTCAGGAATAATCCGACAATCCCACACATGGCTTGTGTCCTCTTGGTCTTGGGGTTGTCGTGACGCTATCAGCAAACTGAAGGGGCATCAACTGTAAAGAATTATTTTTTCCTAAGCGGAAAATAATTTTTGGAAGCGGCACAAAGTTTAGGCGAGACCACGCCGCTAGCGCCAACGCCCCGATGCTGCGCGATTCGAGCAAAGCGAAAGACCAGCCAAGCCCAATTTGAACCAATTATGCACGGTGATGCGGCACCATAAAGCTTTTGCAGCGCATCTTTTTGCCTGTTGGGAAAAATATTTTCTTTTTGTGTTGATTTTTTGGCTCAATGTGGTCTGCTTTCCAGATCAAGGTGCAGAAACTGGCTCAGGGCTTCGAGCCCATGAAACCAATTCAGACCAAAACACGCCACCTAGTCGATGGGAGAGATAGACATGACGCAATCTTGGCGCTTTTCAGCATTGGCCGACCGGCACCGCGCGATGGGGTCGGGGCTGGAGGACTGGTCGGGGATGGGCACGGCTTGGAGCTACGACAAGGATCAGGAAGAGGAATATCTTGCGATCCGCACCAAGGCGGGGTTCATGGATGTGTCTGGTCTGAAGAAAGTGCATGTGGTGGGGCCGCATGCGTTTCATGTGATCGACCGCGCGACCACGCGCAATGCCGACAAGATCAAACCGGGGCGCAGTTCCTACGCGACCATGCTGAACGATGACGGCAAGTTCATCGACGATTGCGTGATCTACCGCACCGGGCCGAACGCCTATATGGTCGTGCATGGCGCGGGCCAGGGGCATGAGCAACTGACCATGGCCGCGATGGGGCGGGACGTGGATATCCGCTTTGACGACAACCTGCATGACATCTCGTTGCAAGGTCCGCTGGCGGTGGATTTCCTGGAACAGCAGGGCGTGCCGGGCATTCGCGACCTGGCCTATTTCTCGCACATCCAGACCATGCTGTGGGACAAGCCCGTGATGATCTCTCGCACCGGCTACACGGGCGAGCGCGGATATGAGATTTTCTGTCGCGCGCAGGACGCGACCGCGATCTGGGATGCGCTTGTGGAACAGGGCGCGCCGATGGGGATTATCCCGACCCGCTTTACCACGCTCGACTGGCTGCGCGCTGAAAGCTACCTGCTGTTCTATCCGTATGACAATTCTGAACAATATCCGTTCGAGGATGAAAAAGCCGGCGACACGCTGTGGGAACTGGGGCTGGATTTCACCGTGTCCAAGGGCAAGACGGGGTTCCGCGGGGCCGAGGAACATTACCGCCTGAAGGGCAAGGAACGCTTCAAGATTTACGGAGTGAAGCTGGAAGGCACCACTCCCGCCGAAGAAGGTGCCGCGCTGATGAAAGACGGCGAACAGGTCGGTGTGGTCACCATCGGCATGTATTCGTCGCTGAACACGCATAATGTGGGGATTGCCCGGATGCCGGTGGACTGCGCCGTCGATGGCACGGCGATGAGTGTCAAAAACGCCGATGCCGAAATTCCCTGCGTGGCCCATTCCATGCCCTTCTACGACCCGGACAAAAAGCGCCGCACCGCCAAGGGCTAAGACCGGAACCGGGCATGCGGCTGCGCATGCCCGCCCAGCTAAAGGAGTCGCCTTCAGGATGAGCCGTTTCCACTTTCCCCCATCTATACACAGCCGCCCCGTTTACGGCACACTCGCCCCCCGCACGGGTGCCGCCCAGATCATGCTTGCCGATGCCGAAGGGGCCGAGGCGATTTTATCTGTGGCACAGGCTGACCCAGAGCTGATGCGCCGGGCACATGTCATCTATATTCCGAAGGACACGGGTAACACCTACACCGACCGGCTTCGCGCCGCAGCGCCGGACATTTTGCACATCGCGCCCAGCTACGCCGCCTGCACGCAACGCCTGCACCGTGTGTTCAGCGCCGCCCCGATGGGCGCGCAGATCTATCTGGCCGGAACCGAAGGGCTGATCGGGCAGGCCATGGCGCTGGCCTTGCAGATCGGCATTCCGAAATCCGCCATCCAGACCGAACATCGCGGGTCCGTCGCGCGGCGCGTGCAATGCGTGCATTGCAAGGGCATCACCGAAGACGTGATGACCGACCCGTTCCAATGCGGCCATTGCGGGCTGAACCTGTTCGTGCGCGACCACTACTCGCGCCGTCTGGCCGCGTTCCAAGGCGTCTGCATAGATGCCGAAGACCCCGGCAATGTGCCCCCGTCGGTGGAGTTGTATTCATGAGCGCCGATCTGGAAAAACTGCCCGTGGTGGTGACCGCCAAGGTCAAGCTGAATGATCTGGTCACCCGGTTCGAATTCGCCCATGCCGACGGCAAGCCGTTGCCACCCTTTTCCGGTGGGGCGCATACGGTCGTTGAAATGCGCGACGGCGGCGTGACCCGTTTGAACCCCTATTCGCTGATGTCCGACCCGATGGACCCCACGCAATACGCCATTTCCGTGCGCCGCGACGCTGCCGGACGCGGCGGGTCCGTGTTCCTGCATGACAAGGTGCAGGTGGGTGACAGGCTGGTGCTGGGCACCCCGGTCAACCTGTTCGCGCTGGACCTGACCGCGCGCAAGCATCTGATGATCGCGGGCGGCATCGGAATTACGCCCTTCGTGGCGCAGATCAAGCAGTTGCAGACAACGGGCGGCGCGTTCGAATTGCATTACTCGGCACGCTCACAGGCGCTGGCCAGCTATGCAGATGAGTTGCGCGCGGCGCATCCTGCGCGGGTGAACCTGTATCTGGATGACCAGAACCAGCAAATCCCGCTGGAGCGGCTGCTGTCGGGCCAGCCGCCCGGAACCCATGTCTATGTCTGTGGGCCGCGCGGGATGATCGACTGGGTTCTGGCCACGGCCGAACGCCTTGGCTGGCCGCCCGAGGCCGTGCATTCCGAGGAATTCCTCGCCCCGCAATCGGGCAAGCCGTTCAAGGTGGAACTGGCACAATCGGGCAAGACCATTACCGTGGGCGAACATGAAAGCCTGTTGGAAGCCATGGAGCGCGAAGGCGTTGACGCCCCCTATCTGTGCCGTGGCGGGGCCTGCGGGCAATGCGAAACCGCCGTGATCGCGCATGACGGCACGTTCCAGCATCACGATCATTGGTTGGAAGATGACGAGCGCGACGGCAGCAAGATCATGCCCTGTGTCAGCCGGTTCGAAGGCCGCCGGTTGGTGCTGGACAGGTAAAGGAGACGGGACCATGACGATCCAGTTCAACGACGAAACTTTCCGCGACGATTACACCTTCCGCAACTCGGAATGGGCGATCAAACGCTTTCCCTTCCCCTTCCACGAAGACAGCTACATGTATTCGGTCAACATGGAACGCCACCGGGGCGGGCCGGACGGGTCCGTCTATGCCAAGCGCTTCGATGTGGACGAACATTACATTTCGGAAATGCGCGACCGCGCGCTGGTCTTGGCGGATGACCCGCTGCGCTGCCAGTCCTTGCCGCATATGACGCTGGCTGGATGGGACTTGCTGGAACTTATCATGGTCAGCAAATCCGAGGATTACCCCGATCTGTTCGAATTGCACCGCGACGGCACCACATGGCGCTGGGTCAACAAGCCCTTGGGCATTGACGACACCTTCACCTTCATGGACGAGGCCAGCCTGCCCTATGGCCCGATGGAATACATCACCCGCCAGACCCAAGGCGATTTCGCGGTGCTGGACCAGCGCGAGAATAACCTGTGGATGGATGCGGGCATGGTCACGACACAGGCCGATTGGTCGCTGGATTTCGATATCGGGATGAACTTTTTCGAATGGCACGCGCCGGTGCCGTTGGCGCATGAAATGGGTGTGTTCAAGCGCGCGCTGAAATTCCTGCTGAATGTGCAGCAAGACAGCCCGGCGCGGCGCTTGAACTGGACCATGACAGTCAACCCGCTGCTGGATACCAGCCCGGAAAACTACCATAAATGGGGCATCCAAAAGACCACGCTCACGCCAGAAAACGTAGGCCGCAAGCAACATCTGCGGGTCGAATTGCAGACCTTCTACCGCCTGCCGCGCTCTAACGCGCTTGTCTTCCCGATCCGCTGCTACCTGATCGCGCTCGAAGACCTTGTGACCGTGCCGAAATGGGGACGCCGCCTGCACCGGGTGATCCGCGACCTGCCGGTGGAACTGGCGACCTACAAGGGCTTTATCGACAACCGCCCGATGATCCTGGACTACCTGTCGCGCTTCGATGACGGCTTACCCACATCACCCGGAATATGGCCGGATCTCGACAGCGAACCCCCGCTGCAACGCTGATGTCAGGCGTTCTGCGGATAGGCGATGATAGACAAATACCGGGCAGGGAGCTTTTCCAGAACTTCCGGCCCGTGCGGCGCATCCGCATCGAAAAACAGAGTGTCGCCGGGTTTGAGGGCATAGAGCGTGTCGTTGTGGCGATACTGCAATTCACCTTCCAGCATGTAGATCGTCTCTATTCCGCCGTGCTGAAAGGTCGGGAAAATATCGGATTCCAGCGTCAGCGTAATAAGGTAGGGTTCCACCATGACCCCGCTTGCATTGGACCCGATATGCCCAAGCAAGTTGTATTGATGCCCGGCGCGGGTGCCCGCGCGTTCGATTTCCACCCCTGCGCCTGCCGGGGTGTGAACCGCCTCTCGATGCTCTTCGAACCCACGGAAAAACGCGGTCAGCGGCACGCTCAGCGCATGCGACAAGGCCTGAAGCGTGGTCAGCGAAGGCGAGGTGTTGCCATTCTCGATCTTGGACAGCATTCCAATGGACAGCCCGGTCAATTCCGCCAAGTCAGCCACCGTGATTCCCTTTTGACGACGAAACGCGCGCACTTCGCGCCCGATCGCCACTTCCAGCACCTTTTCACGCTCCTCGCGCGTGCTATGGGGGTCTTGGCGCAACGGAGCAGCGCGCCCGGCAACCTCGGCAAGTTTCACGGTGGTCGTCATCTGATCCCTTTCGGCATGGGCGCGATCTTGGATTTCGACAAACAGGTCATCAAGGAGCCTGCGAAATGTTTAACCGCAGTATACAGAATATGACTGAAAATGAAAATATCCAGCTCGGGTTCCTGATTTTCCCAGGCTTTCCGATGGCGTGTCTGACCTCTATGATCGAACCGTTGCGCGCGGCGAATGAAATCGCAGGGGCGCGCGCCTTCGCTTGGAGCCTTATTTCAGAGGATGGAGCACCGGTGGAAAGCAGCGCGGCGGTGGCCTTTCACCCGAATTGCGCGCTCGCCGGGGCAGGGCATCTGGATTACCTGTTTCTGCTATCCCCGCCCAATGGCAGTTTCGCCGAACCGCGCAAGGGCTATGGCGCACTGCGCAACCGCGCGCGCCACGGTGCAACGCTGGGGGGCGTTAGCGGCGGTGTGTTTCCATTGGCACGTGCGGGCCTGCTGGATGGGCATGTAACCTCTGTGCATTGGTGCTACGCAACCGCCTTCAGCGACGAATTTCCCGAGCATCGCACCACGGATGATGTCATTATGGTGGACCGTCGTCGTGTCACGATATCTGGCGCGGCTGCCGGGTTCGACCTTGCCTTGCGTCTTATCAAGAACCGCTTCGGCGATGCGGTAACGACCGAGGTGGCCTGTTGGTTCCAACACCCCTTCGTGCGCGGCGACGGCGTGCGTCAACGCATCCCCGCGCTGCGCTCTACCGCTGCATCTGACATGTTGCCCGAACCTGTTGCCGAGGCGCTGCGTATCATGGATGACCACCTCGAAGACCCGATCGCCGTGGGTGATATCTGCGAGCAGATTGGAATTTCGCCGCGCCATCTGGAACGGTTGTTCAAGATGCAACTGGGCAAAAGCCCCAAGCTTTACTACCGTGCGAAACGGCTGGATGCTGCGCGGCAACTGGTGATGTATTCCAATCGCCCGCTGCGCGAGATTGCTCTGTCCTCTGGCTTTGCCAGCCCCGCCGCGCTGCGCCGTCGCTATGCCGAAGCCTATGGCCTCACCCCCGAAGATGATCGTGACCGCATCAACATGTTCCGTGTGCAGCAAAACGCGCCAGTCCCGTCCAGTTGACAGAAAAGTGATTCGCTTTGTCGATTGGGCACGCCTAAGGCGAACAGATGATGGGACCGCAGCCTTAACCAAATTGGACCAAAATTTCCGCATCTCTACAAATTTTATACCTGAACTGGACCAATACCACACCAAAAGGAAAGTTTTATTCTCAAAAGGCAATTTTATGCTTTGTAAAACCTTAACCTAAGGTCATCCTTTTCGTGTCGCGGCAACCGGTTGCCAGATTGGTTCAGAGTGCTGTCGACGGACAACAGGGATCAAGACCCATTCAGCGAAGGCAGGCCCAACCCGGTCCTTGGCTTCGCAACAGGTCATGGAGAATGAAATGTCACTGAATCTGGAAACCGTCTTTGCCGAGCAGGTCACACTGAACTCGCTTGTGCAAAATCTTGTTTACGCATCCGGCACAGTCGGGGCGATCATGGTTGTCGTCGGCCTGCTGATGATCGACGCGGGCACGACCCGCAGCAACAACCTGCTAAATTCGACCCTCGAAAAGCTGATGGGCTTCTTCATCGGGTTTGCAACCTATTTCATCATAGGGTTCGGCTTCTGGGCCGCGCAATACTACATCATGGAAGGTGCGACGCTGACCGATTCCATCAAGGATTGGTGGTTGGCGGGCGGCATGTCGAACGCTCGTGCGCATGAGGTCGATCCGGGAGTCTTTCCGGGGCTGAACACGTTCCAGATCTTCATCTTCTTCCTTGCGTGCTTTGCTGGCATCATCAACGTGCTGTTCCATTTCGCGGTCGCAGAGCGGATGAAGGCAGCGGCCTATTTCATCTTTTGCGCGGTCGCGACGGTTGTTTCCTCGGCGCTAAGCTGGGCAACATGGGGGTCTGTCGGACCGCTGACCAATCCCGGCTTTCACGACTTCTTCGGCGTGGGCTTTGTCTATCTGTTCCCGGCCGGCATGGCGCTTGTGATGGTGCCGAAACTGGGCGCACGCCCCGGCATGTTCGGGCCGCACGCCAAGGTGGCCAGCTATGACGCGCCCAGCATCGGGCTTGCGGCAACCGGGCTTATGACGATCTTCGCGGCGCTGCCGATGGTGATCTTGTCCTGCCTGTTCTTCTTCGACCCCGAAGCACTTGCCGTCAGCGTGACCATGGCGAATACAAGCGTTGGCATTGCCTTCAACAATTATGGGCTGGCTTGGGCTGGCGGCGCAATTTCGGGCCTTCTGATCGCCTACAAAACCCGCAGCTACGCCTACACGCTTCTTGGCCCACTTGCGGGCTATGTCGCCGGAGCCTCGGGCTTTGACGTGTATCTGCCGTGGCAAATGTTCCTCGTGGCCCTTGGCGCGCCTTTCGTCGCCTATGCGGTCTACGAATTCACGCTTAAGCGCGGCATTGATGAACACAAGCTGTTCCCGCTTTTCTTGGGCGCGGGCAGCTATGGGCTGATCATGCTGGGCATCTTCAAGGCCGGAACCCCGCGCGGCGGCTACCTTGGCTTCGAGGACGGCGCCTATGCGTTCCAGCACGGCGAAATCGGCATCGTCATGCAGCTTGTCGGCATTGCGGCTTGCGTCGGCGCGGGGGTCGTCACCGCTCTGGTGCTGGGTTTCATTCTGGAGAAGACCATCGGTCTTAAGGTGGATGAGAACGATCAGGCCGATGGTCTGGACCAGAAAGTCTGGGACATCGCGCCAGCACCGGCCGCAACCCCCGCGGAATAAACTGACGCAGCGCGCCACGCCCGTTTGAGCGTGGCGCGCTTTCATCGCTCCGACATTTCTGGCCATTTCCCGTTACAGTCACTATGTAACCTGTGGGAAGCCAAGCCGCGCTGGCGGTCAAGGGAACAGGCGAAATGGGACTTGCGATGAATTCACGGCTGGAAGCAGGGCTTGTGCTGGATCAAGCCGTGGGCGGCACCGTGCAAGTCGTGATCGACACACTGTTTGCGAAAATCCAGTCAGAGGAATACCCGGCGGATTCGCGCCTCCCCAGTGAGCGCGCCTTGGCCGCGGAATTGGGCGTTTCTCGGAACACGGTGCGCGAGGCACTTGATGTGCTGGCCACGCATAACATCATCCGGCGACGCGCAGGCAGCGGCAGTTTCGTGACCTATCGCGCACGCACGGTTGAGCATATGAGCAGTGGCTCTATCGCCGAGCGCACAAGCCCGCTCGATCATCTGGTGGTTCGCAGCATCATTGAACCCGAAATGGTGCGGCTGGCCACCATCAACATGAGCCCGCGCGAGCTGGATGAACTTGACGACATCGTGTCGCGCATTGAACGCGTGCGCAGCGATGTGACGGAATTCATCAAATGCGAAGAAGAACTTTACCGCAAGATCGCGCAAGGCACTCGCAACCCCCTGCTTGAAGCCTGCTACGAGATGACAATCGAAGTGTGTCGCCAAAGCTTTCGGACCGCGCTGATGCGCCGCCACCTGACGCCCGACCGCATTCAAAGCTACCAGACCCGCTATAATACGCTGTTCAATGCAATTGCCGCGCGCGACGTGGAAGCGGCGGTGGAATTCGTGAAACTGCATCTGGTGGATGAGCAAAAACTGCTGTTGCACGAAGGCTAACGCAAGGTTCAGTCCGCCTTGTCCGGCACACGCGGATGCAGGCTTTGCGGCACGGTCGGCGCAGCCAGTTTCTGGTGCCACAACTGACCAAGTTGGCGCATTTCAGCTTCTAGCAACGCTTCGTGTTGGTCCAGCCAGCCGCGCACCGATCCGAATTCGACGATGCGCGCCTTGCCGTCTTCAATCCGCACCACTGGCCAATCGCCCACAAGCGCATGGCTGATCCCGAATATCGCTTCGCCCCACCATTCTGCGGGGCCGAAAGCGTGGTTAACTTTGCCCATCTGTTTCATGGCGGCCAGCACCGCAGACGCGTTCAGCGCGCCGACCTTCTCGACCGCCGCGTGCCAGATGTCGAGAATGGCGACATATTCCCAGCTCACCGCACTCCAGCTATCGGGAAAGCGGTCCTGGTATTCGGCATAAAAACTATGCGGCTGGTTGAAGAAGAATGCCTTTTCAGCCAGCGCTGGGTCGTCGAAATCGGGAAACTGGAAAATCGCGCCTTCCATGAAATCGACAGAGGTGCGCGCAACCAATCGCTCATATTGGTCCAGCGTGCAGGACAATATCTTGCCACGAAACCCTTGTGCATGGGCATATTCCGTCATGGCATGAACCATGGGTGTGTAGCTGGTGCACCAGCATAGCAAGTCAGGGTCTTCTTCCAGCATGGGCTGGACGATGGCGGCCACATCCGTATCCTCTGGGGCGTATTGCACATCCTTGCACATTGCATGGCCGGACGCGGCAAAAGCCGCGCGATACGTGGCAAGTGACGGCAACCCGAATCCATCCCTTTGGCTGCAAAGCGCAACCCTGCGGACCTGCGGGCAGTTCCGCCCGATCCAGTCCACCCCGGTTACGTTGTAAACCGGATGCACCTCTGACGGCGCAATCAGATAGCGCATATCGGGCGACAGGTCACTCGGCAGCAAGGTCGAAGCAAGAACGCGGCTGTCATTCAGCAGATCACGCAGATGCGCGACATAATCTCCGCCCAGCAGCATCAGCAAGGACACCTGTTCTTGCCAGACCAATTCGCGCGCCAGAACAAGCGCCTGATCCGGGTCATCGCCACAGTCCCGCGCGATGATCCTGACAGGGTAGCGCCGTCCCTGGATCAGCAAGCCGCCCGCGCGGTTAAGCCAATCCTCCCAGATCTGGCATCCCTGATAGCCCGGCAAGCCCCAAGATTGCACAGACCCGCTCAGCGGCACCAACATCCCGATCTTGACCTCTTGCGTCATGCCCACGCCAAAGCTGGGCAACAAACTGCGCATAGCCATGCGGTGAGCAAAACTGGTGTCGATCATGGCCAAAGATTAGCAGGTCCACCGCCCTGCGCGATGGGAAAAACGCCCTGCCCAAGAAAACATTTATTACTGTGATGAAATTTTATTGACAGATTGGATTGAAGTGGCGCAGCATTGGTTCAGACCAATTCTAGCATTGGTTCCCTTTCCTCGCTGACGGAGACATCGCAATGACCCAGAAGAAAGTCGCAATCATCGGCGCTGGCCCCTCTGGTCTGGCCCAGCTGCGCGCCTTCCAATCCGCCGCAGCCAAGGGCGACGCAATCCCCGAAATCGTCTGCTTCGAAAAGCAGGACAACTGGGGCGGATTGTGGAACTACACATGGCGCACGGGTCTGGATGAAAACGGCGAACCGGTTCATTGCTCTATGTATCGTTACCTGTGGTCCAACGGCCCCAAGGAGGGGCTGGAATTCGCCGATTATTCCTTCGAGGAGCATTTCGGCAAGCAGATCGCCTCGTATCCGCCTCGCGCCGTCCTGTTTGACTATATCGAAGGTCGCGTTCTGAAAGCGGGTGTGCGCGACATGATCCGCTTCAGCACCGTGGTGCGCTGGATCAGCTATGATCCAGACACGGAAAAATTCACCGTCACCGTGCATGACCACGCGCAAGACCATGTCTATTCCGAAGAGTTCGACAATGTGATCGTGGCCTCGGGGCATTTCTCTGTCCCGAATGTGCCGCATTATCCCGGATTCGAATCCTTCAATGGCCGCCTTCTGCACGCGCATGATTTCCGCGATGCGCGCGAATTCAGCGGCAAAGATATTCTGGTCATGGGGTCATCCTATTCTGCCGAGGATATCGGCTCTCAATGCTGGAAATACGGCGCTAAATCGGTCACGTCCTGCTACAGGTCTGGCCCAATGGGGTTCGACTGGCCTGACAATTGGGAAGAAAAGCCCGCGCTGGAACGCTTGGAGGATAACACCGCCTATTTCAAGGACGGCACATCCAAACATGTCGATGCGATCATCCTGTGCACAGGTTACAAGCACAGCTTCAACTTCCTGCCCGATGACCTGCGCCTGAAAACCGCGAACCGCTTGGCCTCCGCCGATCTGTATAAGGGCGTGGTCTGGGTGCATAATCCCAAGCTGTTCTATCTTGGCATGCAGGACCAGTGGTTCACTTTCAACATGTTTGATGCGCAAGCCTGGTGGGTGCGCGACGCAATCATGGGGAAGCTGGATATTCCGTCCGACCTAGAAACAATGCTGGCCGATGTCGCTGAACGCGAGGCACAAGAAGAAGCCAGCGATGACACCAAATACGCCATCAAGTATCAGGGCGATTATGTGAAGGAACTGATCTCCGAAACCGACTACCCATCCTTCGACGTAGACGGCGCCTGCGAGGCTTTCTACCAGTGGAAAAAGCACAAGTCGCAAAACATCATGGCGTTCCGCGACAACAGTTACCGGTCGGTCATCACAGGCACCATGGCGCCAGTCCATCATACACCCTGGAAAGATGCGCTGGATGACAGCATGGCAAGTTACTTGCAGAACGAGGCAGAGACCACGCCCGCCGAATAACCCCCGGCGACCTGCGTGAGCCTTGTGCGCCCGGCCCTTTCCACAAGGGTCGGGCGTGTCGCTTTTTGTAGCTCATGTCGCAAATGTGCTGCTTGTATTATTGGCGTTTTTTATGACGCGAGTCGCATTTGAACGGGTCCATGTCCGATTTCTCCGTGACCGGCCCAGTCCATCGGCGCTATCCCGAACTTACCCTTATGGAGAGGTTCGATGCGCTATTCCGGCTTTCGCGTTCTGCAACAGGCCCTGACTGGCCACAAAGGCTGGCAGCCTGCTTGGCGCGACCCCGCCCCTAAACAGCATTACGACATTGTCATCATCGGCGGTGGCGGGCACGGGCTGGCCACAGCCTATTACCTTGCGCGCCAATTCGGGCAGGCGAATATCGCGGTGCTGGAAAAGGGCTGGATCGGCGGCGGCAATGTGGGCCGCAACACCACCATCATCCGCTCCAACTACATGCTGGACGGCAATGAACCGTTCTACGAATTCTCGCTCAAGCTGTGGGAAGGGCTGGAACAGGATTTCAACTATAACGCCATGGTCAGCCAGCGCGGCATCCTGAACCTGATCCACTCGGACACGCAGCGCGACGCCTTCACCCGGCGCGGCAATGCCATGATCCTGAATGGCGCAGATGCTGAATTGCTGACCGCCGATCAGGTGCGCCGCGAATACCCATTCCTGAATTTCGACAACGCGCGTTTTCCCATCAAGGGCGGGCTGGCGCAACGGCGCGGCGGCACTGTCCGCCATGATGCCGTTGCCTGGGGCTATGCGCGCGGGGCCGACAGCCGCGGGGTCGACATTATCCAGAATTGCGAAGTCACGGGCTTTCGCATCGAAAACGGCACCTGCCGCGGCGTCGAAACCTCGCGCGGCTTCATCAGCGCGGGCAAGGTCGGCGTGGCGGTCGCCGGAAATTCGGGTCGCATGATGGCCAAGGCGGGTATGCGCCTGCCCATCGAATCCCATGTTTTGCAAGCTTTCGTCAGCGAAGGGCTAAAACCGGTCCTGCCCGGCGTCATCACCTTCGGCGCGGGGCATTTCTATTGCAGCCAGTCCGACAAGGGCGGCCTGGTCTTTGGCGGCGATATTGACGGCTACAATTCCTACGCCCAGCGCGGCAACCTGCCCGTGGTCGAAGACGTGGCAGAAGGCGGCATGGCGCTGTTTCCCGGTCTGGGCCGCGTGCGCCTGCTGCGCATGTGGGGCGGGATCATGGATATGAGCATGGACGGCTCCCCCATCATCGACCGCACGCATGTGGGCGGGCTCTATTTCAACGGCGGCTGGTGCTATGGCGGGTTCAAGGCCACGCCCGCCTCTGGCTGGTGTTTCGCGCATCTCTTGGCCACCGATACGCCGCACCCGACCGCCACCGCCTACCGCTTCGACCGGTTCGAACGCGGGCGGATGATCGACGAAAAAGGCATGGGCGCGCAGCCCAACCTGCATTGAAGGTGCGACTCATGCCAACTTCATCTTGCCCCAAATACTCAAAATCCGACACGCGCCCAATGGAGCAACGCTCGGGAGAACGCGCATGATTATCCACCACCCCCTCCTCGGCCCCTGCGACGCGCAGGAGTTCACCTACTTGGGCGATGCCGCGCTGATCGAGCGGCCTGATGGCATGGCCGAGGGCGCAGAGGCGGCGTTCTATAACTATCAGTATCTGCGTGACAACCCGGCGGGGCTGCACCGCGAATTGTGGTTTCACGAGCAGGGCGACCGATCCTGGCTGGTCGTCACCCGCGACACGGTCACGCATGAAATCACATCGGTCGAACTGGCGCGCGATGTCGCGCGAGCGAAAGGGCGCAGCGCATGAGACTTCCCTCCGGCGGACAGATCGACCGCAGCAAGACCATGCGTTTCACCTTCGACGGTGCGCATTATCGCGGCCATCCGGGTGACACGCTCGCTTCTGCCCTTCTTGCCAATGACGTGCGGCTGATGGGGCGGTCCTTCAAGTATCACCGCCCGCGCGGGCCTATCGCGGCAGGCAGCGAGGAACCGAATGCGCTGGTCACGCTTGGCCGGGGCGGACGACAAGAGCCGAACACCCGCGCCACGGTCGCGGAATTGTTCGACGGGCTGGAAGCACGCTCGCAAAACGCGTGGCCCAGTCTGCGGTTCGATGCGATGGCCATCAATGACCGCCTGTCGCCCTTCCTGACAGCCGGTTTCTATTACAAGACCTTCATGTGGCCCGCGGCATTCTGGGAAAAGCTCTATGAGCCGGTGATCCGCCGCGCCGCGGGTCTGGGGGCAATCAGCACAGACCCGGACCCCGACAGCTACGACAAGGGCTTTCTGCATTGCGACCTATTGGTGGTCGGGGCTGGTCCGTCGGGATTGATGGCAGCTTTGACCGCTGCGCGGGCGGGTGCAAGCGTCATTCTCGCGGATGAAGATTTCACGCCCGGCGGGCGGCTGAACGCATCGGCGGAGCAGATCGACGGGCAGCACGCAACCGAATGGGCAGCAGAGGTGCTGGCCGAACTGACCGCTCTGCCCAACGTGCGCATATTGCCCCGCGCCACCGTGTTCGGCGCGTTCGACCACGGCATCTATGGCGCTGTGGAACGCGTGTCGGACCACCTGCCCCAACCGGCGCCGGGCAAGCCGCGCCAGACCCTGTGGCGCATCTATTCCAAGCGCGCGGTGCTGTGCGCGGGCGCGTTGGAACGCCCCATCGCCTTTGCCGACAATGACCGCCCCGGCATCATGCTGGCAGGCGCACTTGCCGCCTATGCCCATCGCTGGGCGGTCAGCCCCGCAAGCCGCGTCGCGATCTTTACCAATAATGACAGCGGCCACACCACCGCGCGCGATCTGATGGCACTTGGCGTCGATGTGCGCGCCGTCATCGACACCCGCGCCGATGCGCCCAAGCTGGACGGCACCGAGGTCATCGCGGGCGGCCAGATTACTGGCACGCGCGGGCGTTTGGGCCTGAGCGCGGTTCAGATCACCCGCGCAAACGGGCGCAGCCATTGGCTGGATGTCGGCGCGCTCGGTGTCTCTGGCGGTTGGAACCCGAATGTCGCGCTGTCGTGCCATCAGCGCGGGCGGCCCGTCTGGCAAGACGATATTGCGAGCTTCGTGCCGGGCGGCAATCTGCCCGTCGGCATGTCTGTGGCGGGGGCGGCGGCGGGCCGTTTCGGCACCCACTTTGCGCTGTCAGATGGTGCGGCGCAAGCAACCTTGGCATTGGCTGATTTGGGGATTACTGCTCCCGCGGCGCCCCTGCCAATAGCCGAGGATGCCCCCTACCGCATCACCCCCTTCTGGCATGTCGGCAGCACCAAGCGGGCTTGGCTGGATTTCCAGAATGATGTGACGGTCAAGGACGTGAAACTGGCGCATCAGGAAGGGTTCCGCTCGGTCGAGCATCTGAAACGCTACACCACACTGGGCATGGCGACAGATCAGGGCAAGACATCCAACCTTGGCGGTCTGGCTGTCATGGCCGAATTGACCGGCCAAAGCATAGAGGCCACCGGCACCACCATCTTCCGCCCGCCCTACACACCCGTGGCAATGGGGGCTTTGGCCGGCCGATCCACCGGCGCGGATTTCAAACCAACCCGCAAGACCCCCAGCCATGTCTGGGCACAGGAACAGGGCGCGACTTTTGTCGAGGTTGGCCAATGGCTGCGCGCGCAGTATTTCCCGCAAGCGGGTGAGACCCATTGGCGGCAAACCGTGGACCGGGAAGTCAACGCCACCCGCAACGGCGTGGGCATTTGCGACGTGACGACGCTTGGCAAAATCGACGTGCAGGGCGCGGATGCGGCAGCCTTCCTGAACCGCATATATTGCAACGCCTTTGCGAAGCTGGCTGTGGGCCGCGTGCGTTACGGGCTTATGCTGCGCGAGGACGGGATTGCCATGGATGACGGCACTGCCGCGCGCATGGCAGAGGATCATTTCGTCGTCACAACCACCACCGCCAATGCCGTGCCGGTCTATCGCCACATGGAATTCGCGCGCCAGTGTCTGTGGCCGGATATGGATGTGCAGCTTATTTCCACCACCGAGGCTTGGGCACAGATCGCTATCGCCGGGCCAAAATCGCGCGCGTTGTTGGAGCGTATCGTCGATCCCGCGCATGACCTGTCGAATGACGCCTTCCCCTTCATGGGCTGTGCAGACATCACCGTATGTGGCGGGCTGCGGGCACGGTTGTTCCGCATCTCTTTCTCGGGCGAGTTGGCGTATGAACTGGCTGTGCCCACCCGCTACGGCGACGCGCTGTTGCGCCGCCTGATGGACAAGGGTGCCGATCTGGGCGTCACGCCTTATGGCACCGAAGCCCTTGGCGTCATGCGCATTGAGAAGGGGCATGCTGCGGGCAACGAGTTGAATGGCACCACCACCGCGCGCAATCTGGGCATGGGCCGCATGGTCAGCACCAAGAAAGACAGCATCGGCGCGGTGCTGTCCCGCCGTGAGGGGCTAACCGAAGAAGGCGGGCTGGAGCTGGTCGGGCTGCGCGCGGTGAACCCGCAAAGCCAGATCCCGGCAGGTGCGCATATTCTGGAACCGGGCGCCGCCGCCACGGCTGCGAACGACCTCGGCTATGCGACCTCTGCCTGTTACTCGCCTACGCTGGGCAGCTATATCGCGCTGGCTTTCGTCAAGGCCGGCAGCACGCGGATGGGTGCGCGGCTTCGCGCCGCATCCCCCCTGACCGGGGTGGATGTGCCTGTCGAAATCGTGTCGCCGCATTTTGTGGACCCAGAAGGAGAACGTCTCCGTGCATGATCTAGCCCCCCTTACCGCGCTTGGCGCGACCGCCCTCCGGAGCGACATTATCGGCGCGATCACGATTGCGGAACATCTGGGCGTGGCGCTGGCCTCTGTTGCCGCAAGGCGCGGCCAGTCCGCCGCTTGCGCTACCGCCTTGGCCGAATGGCTGGGCGCACCCGCACCCGGCGTGGCAGAGCACACCGGCGACGACATGGCCGCGTTCTGGCTTGGCCCGGACATGTGGATGCTGGAAGCACCGTTCGCCGCGCATGAGACCATGGTGCATGACCTTGCCCAGCGCCTGCAAGGTTTAGCCAGCGTCACAGAGCAAACCGACGCATGGGCGCGGTTCGATCTGTCGGGCGATGGGCTGGACAACATGCTGGCGCGGTTGACCAATCTGAACCTTGCCACCCTGCCCGAGCGTTTCGCGCGGCGCACCGTGATGGAACATATCGGCTGCTATCTGCTGCGGCGCGGGTCGACGTATAGCGTCTATGGTCCACGCTCATCTGCCGCCAGCCTGCACCATGCGCTATGCCCTGCGGCGGGGGTTCTATAGCTCGCGCAATTCGCTGACAAAATCATAGCGGTCGCCACGATAGGCAGAGCGGGTGAATTCCACCATCGTTCCATCGCGTAGGTAGCCACGGCGCTCTATCCGCAGAATCGCGGCACCGTGGGGCACGCAGAGATGCCCGGCCTCGTCCTCGGTCGCCAAGGACGCAGTGATGCGCTGCAAGCCCGTCACAGGCTTGTTCCCAAGCTTTTCCAGCGCGTCATAGAGCGACATGCCAACGCTACCCAGATCGGGCAGGAACCGCGCCGGGATGGTGGCCTGCTCCAGCGCCAAGGGTTCGTCATTGGCGGTTCGAATACGCAGGAACCGGGCCATTTGCGATGCAACCGGAAGGCCGAAGACCAGCACGTCTTCAGAAGAGGCCGGGGCCATCGTCTTTTCCAGCCAGACAGAGCCCGGCGCCATTCCCCGCCGCGCAAGATCGGCCGAGAAACCTGCCAATAGGGCAGACGGTTGTTCGATGCGCGGGGCGACGAAGGTGCCGGAGCCTTGCTTGCGCGACAACACCCCCTCGCGCATCAGCAGGTCCAAAGCCTTACGGACGGTCACACGCGACAGGTCCAACTGTTCGGACAACTGGCGCTCGGATGGCAATGCCTCGCCAACCGCGAAAGCCCCGCTGCGCACCTGTTCGCGCAACAATGCGGCAAGGCGCACATAGAGCGGCGTAGAATCCGCCTTGCCCAACAAAAGTTCGGGCCGAAGCGTCATGCCTTTGCCCCCTCGACATTGCGCAGAACGCCTTGCGCCTTGTCCAAGGCGCGTTCGGCGGCAGGCAGGTCATACCCTTGCGCGACCAGAATCGCGGGCTTGATCTTCCATCCCGTCTGCTCCAACGCGGCTTGCGCGATCGGCGCATCGACCTGTGCCAGAGTTGCGACCATGCCAGTCGCGCGCCCCCGCAGCTTTATGTTCTGGGGCCGCATGTCGACCATCAAACCGCGATGGACATGGCCCAGCCGCAGCATGATTTGCGTAGATAGCAGGTTCAGGATGGCTTTCTGCGCAGTGCCTGCCTTCATCCGGGTGGACCCGGCGACGGCCTCGGCCCCGGTTTCGGCCAGAATGCCATGATCAGCCAGGGCGCACAGCACCGCATCCGGGTTGCAAGCAATACCAACGGTCAGCGCGCCTGCGGCGCGCGACGCCTTTACAACTTCTACTGTGAAGGGCGTGCGCCCGCTGGCGGCCAGACCAATGACCACGTCATTGGGCCCGATGGCATTGTTCTCGACCTGCGCGCGGCCATCCTCGGCACTGTCCTCCGCGCCTTCAATGCCCAGCATCAACGCGGCCTCACCCCCGGCGATCAGATACAAGGTGCGCGTTTCCGGCCAGTCATAGGTCGGCCCCAGTTCGATCCCGTCCTGCACCGCAACACGAATAGAGGTGCCAGCCCCGGCATAGACCAGCCGCCCCCCCGCGCGCAGGCGGGGCACCGCCGCCGCCACAACATCGGCCAAGGCAGGCAGGGCGGGGGTAATCGCGGCAATCGCCGTCATCTGCCCTTCCAACATGGCGCGCAGAGCTGTCACGTCATCCCATGTGTCGATGTCGCGGTAGCGCGGGTCGGCAAGTTCGGTCATGTCTGGTCCTTCAGGCAGGGATCGGGTGCAGGCGTTGCCCGTTATCATCGAAATAAAAGGCGTGCGCCATATCGGGGCGCATGACAAGGCGGTCATTGACCGAATAGGCGTGTTCGCCGAACAAGCGCACCGCGACAAGCCCATGCGGGTCGGCATTGATGTAAACCTGCGTTTCGCCTCCCGGATGCCTTACATGGCTGACCCGGCCGTCGATCCCCTCGCCGCTGTCAGACAGGGTGATATGCTCGGGCCGAACGCCCACAGATTTGCCCGGTGCGCCAAGTGCGAAAGCATTCAGGAAGTTCATTTTGGGGCTGCCGATAAACCCGACCACGAATTCGTTGGCCGGGATGCTATACAGTTCCATCGGCGCGCCAACCTGTTCGATGCGACCGTCGCGCAGCACCACAATGCGGTCAGCCAGTGTCATCGCCTCGACCTGATCTTGGGTGACATAGACCATGGTTGCGCTCAATTCCCGGTGCAGATTGTCGATTTCAATACGGGTTTGCGCGCGCAGGGCCGCGTCGAGGTTCGAGAGCGGTTTATCGAACAGGAACAGCTTGGATTTGCGCAAGATGGCGCGACCAATGGCAACACGCTGGCGCTGCCGCCCGATAAATCGCCGCGACGGCGGGTCAGATAGGCCGATAGGTCCAGAATCTCCGCCGCATGGTTGACAGATTCCGCAACCTGCGCCTTGAGTCGGCCCGCCTGTTTCAGCCCCAGCCCCATATCGATATGGTCAGAGATATAGCAGGTATCGCCCGCCGTCTGAATAGGCGGCAGGAACGACCCGATCTCGAAATCGGCCAGTGAGCGGAAGCCGTTGATCTCCCAAGAACCAGCCGGGAAGATCGCGGCATGGCCCAGCGTGAAGAGGTTTTGGCTGTCCGGGTCGCTTTGCGGTTCAAAGCCGCGACCCAAATAGTCGGGCCGCCGCGCCAACTGCTCGAACCGGACAACGAATTCGGCATTGTCAACTTGGCCTCGCCCGTAATCAGGGCGTTGCGGTCCTGCTCGCCCATCCAGTGGTTCGGCCTGATATTGGCATAACCCATCGTCGCCGCTTCCCACGGATCGTTGACCCCCATCGCCATCGGGATCTAATCGTCGCTGCGCCAGCTTTCGATCGTCAGCTTCACGTCTTACGCCATAGGCGCCGTGCCGCTGAGAAGGAATGCCGCCACGGTGAGAGTTGTCTTGCGTGCTGCCATTGATTGGAACCTCTCTGTTGCCAAGGACACTGCCACGCCCGGCCAAAGCATATGACAAGCTGGCAACACCTCTCTGCCCGCTACGTAATGCCAAATTAATACCACTTGTCTATTCCTGTCTCTTCCGCCAGACTTAAAGGATGAAAATCATACGGAGAAATAACAGCATATTATAGTTTAATATATTGAATCTTATGTAATATTTCCCACAAAACACTTCAAGACCCCATCAGTCGGGCCGGCCAGGTCCTTTGCGTATAGACGCTTCCCTTTTGGTATTACTATGGTATTATTTATAGCAAAAAGGATAAGCCATGACGCTGTTGATCGGCCTAGATGGAGGTGGCACTGGAAGCCGCGCGCGTGCTCTGCGTGACGGAGGCGAGGCAGGCGCCGTGTTTGAAGGCGGCAGCGCCAACATCCACTCCGACCCTGACGGCGCCGAACGGCGTATTGCCGAGCTTTTGGCCCGCGTGCTCCAGGCAGAGGGGCATAACGATCCGTTGGACCCGGACTTGCAGATCGTTATGGGCCTTGCCGGAGCATCGGAAACAGACGCGGCTGCGCGATTGGCCGCATCTCTGCCCTACCAGAACGTGACCGTTTTGGGCGATATCGACATATCGCTGTCCGGGGCATTCCAAGATCGCGATGGAATCGTAATGGCCGTTGGCACAGGCTCTGTCCTCGCGCGGCAATCGCAAGAGCAAATGCAGCGTGTTGGCGGCTACGGCTTTGCACTGGGGGACGAAGCTGGCGGCGCCTGGCTGGGGCAGCGCGCCTTGGCCACAGTTCTGCATGTGCGCGACGGCCTGACCGAAGACGGACCCCTGGCGCGTGCAATATGGGCAAGGTTCGAAACTTTACCGGCGCTGCTGGACTTCACCAGCACAGCGCGCCCCTCGGATTACGCAACGCTTGCGCCGCAAGTGATCGTGCTGGATACCGCAGGCTGCCCACATGCGCGCGCCATCCTTGACGAAGGTTGCGCCTATCTGCTGCGCGCGATCCGCCACTTGCAGGCAGGCGACCCGGCTGTGCCGGTCGCGGCCACGGGCGGGCTGGGCGCGCTTTTGCTCGAACGAATTTCCCGCCATGCCAGCCCGGCGCTGAACGTGACGACCCCGCGCGGAACCGCTTTGGACGGAGCGCTGTGGCGCGCCCGCCAGCTTGCCGCAAACAAAGGACAGACATCATGACCCAGACCCATATGGCGCGCGAGATCGCCGAGATACCCGGCCTTGTCGAAAGTCTGTTGACACAGAACGCAGAGACCTTGGCGGATATCGGCCGCGCCATGCGCGCTCTCGACCCGCAGCTTTTGACCACGGTTGCACGCGGCTCATCCGATCACGCGGCAACCTATCTGAAATATGCCTGCGAAATCCTGACAGGCGTGCCGGTGGGGTCGGTTGGCCCGTCGGTTGCGTCTGTCTATGGTGCAAAGTTGCGATTGCCGCGCACGGTCAGTGTCGGCATTTCGCAATCGGGCCGCAGCCCCGATATCGTCACCATGACACGCGCAAGTGCAAACGCGGGGGCCACAACCCTTGCCATCACCAACCACCCAGATGCACCGTTAGGGGCGGATGCAGATTTCTGCCTGCAGCTCGGATGCGGGCCAGAGCAAAGCGTGGCCGCGACCAAAACTTTCGTAACCTCTGTGGTTGCGGCGCTTGCGATGTTGGCCCATTGGGCCGAGGACGCCGCTTTGAAAGCTGCGCTGGCACGGCTTCCAGAGGCGTGCGAGGCGGCCCTGTTGCAGGATTGGGCGCCCTTGGCCGACCGGCTCGTGCGCGCGCCGGCGCTCTATGTCCTTGGGCGTGGTCCCGGCTACGCCATTGCGTCCGAGATCGCGCTGAAATTCAAGGAAACCAGCGCGCTCCATGCCGAAGCCTATTCGGCGGCAGAGGTATTGCATGGCCCGTCCGCACTGGTTGAACGCGGCTTTCCGGTGCTGGGGCTGATCTTCGACGATGCCGCCCGCGACGGGTTCCGCGACACCGCGGCCCGTCTGGCGGGGCAAGGGGCCGATGTCTTTGTCACCGACAGCGTCCTGGGCACCACGGCCCTGCCACGCACCGCAGCAATACACCCGTTGCTGGACCCGCTTTTAGGCGTTGTCAGCTTTTATGTCTTCATCGAAGCCTTGGCACATCGGCGCGGCCTGCAACCTGACACGCCACGCCATTTGCGCAAAGTGACAGAGACGGTCTGATGCAACGGGCATTGCGGGCAGAGCGTATATTCGATGGCTGGCGCATCTGGCACGGTCACGCGCTGCTGCTGGATGGACCCAGTGTCGTCGGCATCGTCAAGCATGTTCCCAAGGGTGTGCCCGTGACCGATCTGGGGGACGGGGTGCTGACGCCCGGTTTCGTGGATTTGCAGGTCAATGGTGGTGGTGGCGAGATGATCGGCGCGGACACCGATGTTGCGCAGCTTGCGCGCATCTGCGCCACGCATCGCGCGCTTGGCGCAACAAGCATCCTGCCGACCTTGATTACCGACACGCCAGAGGTCACAGGCCGCGTCATAGACACCGCGCTCCATGCCGCCGCCATGGGCCTGACCGGTTTTGCAGGGCTGCATCTTGAAGGGCCGCATCTGGACCCGGCCCGCCATGGCGCGCATGATCCGGCCCTGATCCGCCCTATGCAGGACGCTGACCTTGTTATTCTGGAACAAGCCGCCCAAAGACTGCCTGCCTTGGTTGTGACGGTCGCACCCGCTGCCGCCAATGCGCAACAGATTGCCCGCTTGCGGGCAGCAGGCGCGGTGGTCAGCCTTGGCCATGCCGACTGCACCGCAGAGCAGGCCCGCGCGGCCTTCGCCGCCGGGGCGCGCTGCGTCACGCATCTGTTCAACGCCATGAGCCAGCTTGGCAACCGCGCGCCCGGCCTTGTGGGGGCAACGCTGTGCAGCGAAGTGCACGCGGGGATCATTGCCGATGGCATTCATGTCGCGGCCGACCCCTTGCTGATCGCCCTTCACATGATGGCACCTGACCGGCTGTTCCTGGTAAGCGATGCCATGGCCGCAGCGGGCAGCGCGGCTGAGTCATTCCCGCTGAACGGACGTCAGGTCTTTCGGCGGGATGGGCGCCTGACATTGGCCGACGGCACGCTTGCAGGGGCGGATATCACCTTGCCGCAATCGGTGGCGCATCTGATCGGCTTGGGCGTTCCTGTCGCGCGCGCGCTCGCAATGGCCAGCCGCATCCCGGCCGATGTGATCGGGGCGCAGCATCTGGGCCGGTTCAGCGCAGGCGCACAAGCCGATATCGTGCTGCTGGACCATTGCTATCAGCTTCAACGGGTCTGGACCGCGCAAGAAGCGGCCCAAGCAAAAGCCTAAGTCCGATTGACCCGCCGGAGCGGACCTAGACCACCATCCCCTCGGGCGGGTTGTCGAGCAGATCACGCAGGCGGGCAATCGCGCTCTCGAAACGGGGCAAAGGAATCTGCGCGTTTATCCCAACCCGCACGGCATGGGGCAACCGCGCATCACGCAAGGCAAAATCCTCGGCAGAACGCAATTGCACCCCCCGGCCAGCAGCAGCCTTGGTGAACGAACCTGCGCGCCACCCATCGGGCAGGGTCAACCACAGGAACGGAATGTCATCCCCCCAATGCAGATCATACCCGCCAAGCCCATTTACCGCCACGCGCGTATAGCGTTGCAACTGTGCGCGGATCTTCTCTGCGATCTCGGCCGTTTCAGGACGCAACAACAAATCCTCTGTCAAATCGGCCAGCGGGCGGGCCAGCCCGAAAAACCCGTGTTCTGCGGCGCGACGCAAGGTGCTGGCATGGGCACGCGGGGCAACCGCAAAACCAATCCGCAAGGCCGGGGTCAAGGATTTCGACAGCGACGACACATACCATCCCAGATTGGGCAAGAGCGCGCGGTAGCTGGATGCGCGCGCATCTCCGACACGGTAGCAATCGTCCTCCAGAATGTGCAGCCCAAGCTGTGCGGCAACCTCAGCAATCTGCACGCGCCGCGACTCTGGCGTGAAAATGCCGGTCGGGTTGTGAACCTCCGGGCAGGTGCATAAAAGCTGCGCATCGTGTCGCGCGGCCAGTTCTGCCAAAGCGTCGGGGATAATCCCATGCTTGTCCATCGGGACAGAGACGACATCGGCCCTCAGCAACTGCGCCGCACGGCGAAAGCCGGGATATGTCAGTTCTTCCAACAAGACAACGGGTCTGCGCCCCTGCAAGACGGATTGCATCACCAGCGACACGCCGGACTGTCCGCCATGCGACAGCACAAGATCCTCGTGGTCAATGGGACCAAGTGCAGCCCCCGACAGCCAGTGCAAGACGGCATGGCGTGCCGGCTCGAAGCCGCTGCGCGAGGGGTAGGCCAGCAGGTCGCGCGGTGGGCGACTGCTCAACCTTGCAAAGGCATCATGGATCAGCGCCACTTGACCCATATCTGGCAGCGTCGTGGCAAACAGGCTAACGGGGTCATCGGCCTCTGCATTGGCGGTCAAGTCAGCATCGAACCACGGCTCTGGCACGAACTGCAAAGGCGGGCGGGGCCGCGCAACGAAGGTGCCGCGCCCGACCTGACCTTCGGTCATTCCTTCATCAGTCAAGGCCGCATAGGCACGCGCAACCGTTCCCGGTGTCATATCCAGCTTCCAGGCCAGGTCGCGGACCGGCGGCAGTTGATCGCCCGGCGCAAGTGCGCCCTGTGCGATCGCAGCGCGGATGGCGGCGACCACATCGCGAAACTTGGACCGCCCGCCGCCCGGCACGTAATGTGCCAAAATTGTATCCATAACAATGTTTCCTTAGACAGGGATGCGGACTCTTTGTATCGTTTTATTATTACGAAATCTCAAATTGTGTCAATACAAATGAAGGGACCATACCATGACACAGCCCATGAATCGCTCCGCCCTGGCCTATCTGACAGCGGCAGCGACGCTGCCTGCCGGCTCTGTTCTGGCGCTGCGCGTGGCTGTGACCTTGGCGAAATGGTCCGAACGCCGCTGCACGCGCGCCGCGCTTGGCAAGCTGGATGCCAATGGCTGGCGCGACATCGGCCTGACCGAAGGCCAAGCCCTGCGCGAAACACAAAAACCATTCTGGCGCGCCTAAGCGCCACCCTGTTCTCTCTGACCTAGGCGCGGCATGTCCGCGCCATTTTTTTGGCGTGTCAGACCGCTGCGGAAAGAGTATAGCACCGCCCATGACACTGTCGCGCTACATGCCAAAGACCATTCACTCACTCACTGAAACTGCGTTCGACACGATAATAGACGTGCGCGCGCCGTCTGAATTCGCGCAAGATCATGTGCCCGGCGCCATCAACCTGCCGGTTCTGTCCGATGCCGAACGCGCACAAATCGGCACGATCTACAAGCAAGATAGCCCGTTCATGGCGCGCAAACTCGGCGCGGCACTGGTCGCGCGCAACGCGGCCCATCACCTGCAAACCGCGCTGGCCGACAAGCCCGGAGGCTGGCAACCACTGGTTTATTGCTGGCGCGGCGGGCAGCGGTCAGGGTCATTCGCTACGATACTGTCGCAGATCGGGTGGCGTGTTTCCGTGCTGGACGGGGGCTATAAATGCTGGCGCAGTATCGTCAGCGCAGAGTTGTATGACACCCCCTTCCCCGCGCAAGTGGTGCTGCTCAGCGGGGGCACAGGCACCGGCAAAACCGACATTCTGCACCACGCCGCAACATGCGGCGCGCAGGTGATCGACCTAGAGGGGATGGCCGAGCATCGTGGGTCTATTTTCGGAGCGACAGGCGCACAGCCCTCGCAAAAATTGTTTGAAACGCGGTTGGCCATGGCGATCGCCGCGCTTGATCCGGCCCGACCAGTGCTGATCGAAGCCGAGTCGAATCGCATCGGCTCCGTTCGCTTGCCGCCCGCCATCTGGGAGGCCATGCGCCGGGCCAGCGTGATCGAGATAACCGCTCCGCTCGCAGACCGTGCCGCATATATCGCCCATCGTTACGCGGAAATCGCCCAAGATCGCACGCTGCTGGACCAGATTCTGACAAGTCTGCGCAAATATCATTCGGCGGCACAGGTCCAGGAATGGCGAATCATGGCCGCACGTCCCGCCCTACTGGCACAAAGCCTGATCGCCGAGCATTACGACCCGCGCTATGCCTGCGTGTCACACACCCCGCCGGAACAACACCATATTGCACTGAACGATCTGTCACATGATACCCTGAAACACGCCGCAAACCGAGTCTGCACCACCTTATTGAAGATGGTGCTGAATTCTTGAAAGCAGCGCTCCGTGGGGGCTTGACGCCCCCGGCGGGCTAACTTAAACGCACTCACGATCTGGCGGAGTAGCTCAGTTGGTTAGAGCAGCGGAATCATAATCCGCGTGTCGGGGGTTCAAGTCCCTCCTCCGCTACCATCACTCCCCCCACATGCCCCAGCACGAACCCGATAACGGACTGAATCCATCCGGTCACTTCAATTTTAATTCCTTGAAATATTACACAAAAAGCTGCGATCCTCACAATGACCCCGTGAAGCCTTTCAACCGGTTCTTGGTCAAGTTGTGGCTCAGGTCGGCGTTATTGCGACGCTCACGCCTAAGGGATGCTTTCCCCTTTCCCCGTCAGTATCACGCCACGCGAACGATCTCGGCGGTGCCGAGGTTGAGAGGCGGTTCATCAGGGCGACCTGTAGCTGTATTTTGCGGTTTGGCGAAGCGGCAGCTTGAACAGCACCCCGATACTCAGAAAGAACTGGAGCACGGTATCCGAGACGACCGCAGACCTACATCGGGGCTGCCGTCAGGTGGCGTGTGTTAGGCCATATCATCGTCCAGCCATATCAACAGCGAACCCCGCTTACGCAGAGAAGCAGTTTAGCTAGGACAGTTTGCGGGCGAGGGATCGCTTGCTCATGTAGACCGTCTAACTGCTGGGCTCAAGATCGATAACCTCCGACATCAGTGCTGTGCAACGCCGCATCCGGCCCTTATTTCAGCGCTTTGGATTGGCAAACACCTTCCTAACCGGCGAATATAACTGGAGACATATGAACCATATGCGGCGTTGCACATGACCCGCCAACCGCCAGAGGCGAGGCTGCAATTAATCACCAGCATAGCGACACCGATGCAAAATATCATGCGGGGACACGGAGCATAGAGGCTGGAGGTAAATGCAATCCCTCCCACTCCAATGCGGATGCGCCATGGTTGAACCAGAACCTCGACTTTCCGTCGGACCTTGTGCGCAATGCGGATGGCAGATCGCGCGTGGCAATGCCCTGGGCTGCGCATAGATCGCTCAAAATAGAGAATAGCGTTGCATCAGACGGCCACCCACCCAGATACTGCAGCCCACCCGCGCGCACCATTGCCGCGCGGTTGTCTTCGCGCAAGAGCACAACCTCGGCTTTGCCCTCCAGATCTTCTGCCCAATGCACGAATTTGCCGCCATTCGCCAAGGGTAGCGCGCTGCCCGGCGGCAGGCTTTCCACCCGCGCGACGCGGGCATCCAGTCCCGGCAAGGATGGTCCAAGATCGGGCGGGATGCTGAAATCGGGCCGCCGCGAATTTGCGCGAGGGCCAAAAACCACCGCACCGGGACAGCTTGGCAGCGCCGCGCGCAAGGTGTCTGGCAGTGTGAACAGCCCCGGTGCCAGAACGAGCTTCCAATGCGACAGGTCGTCCGTGTCGGGTGATATAATGTCGATGTTCAGGCCCATGCGCCGCAACGCCCGATACCATGCGAAGCAAAGGCGGAAGTAATCGAAATCCGCGCCTTGAGGCTGCGTATCCCACGCCCATGCGCTGGCATAATCAAAGACCAACGCAACATCGGCGGGCGCGGCTTGCGCCATGGGCGCATCAGCCAGTTCACGGGCGACCGTCTCGGCTTCTGCCAGCCCCGGCGCGGGTTCGCTATCGGGGCGCAAGAGGCCCGCATGCATTTGTTCTTGCCCAAAGGGGGCTTGACGCCAACGAAAATACAAGACGGCTTCGGCCCCATGGGCAAATGCTTCCCATGTCCAAAGGCGGACCATGCCGGGCAGCGGTGCGGGGTTGTATGGGGCCCAGTTCACCGGGCCGGGTTGTTGCTCCATCACCCACCAGCGCCCGTGCCCAACAGCCCTGTAAAGGTCATGGTGAAAGGCCTGAAAATCGGGGTCTCCTTGGCGCAGGAAATCTGCTTTATGCGCGTCCGTCGCTTCCAGCCGGTCCGACAAAAAACCGATCGGGTAGCTGTCCCAAGACGCGATATCCAGATCAGCACCGACCGCGTAATGGTCGAACTCGGTGATCCGGCCCATATAGTTATGGGCAACGGGTGCGCGCGTATAACGGCGCAATATTTCGACCTGCGCGCGGTTGAAAGCAACCACCTGATCTGACGCAAAACGCCGAAAATCCATCACATGCGCGGGGTTGGCTTCGGTCACGGTCAGGTTCGGCAAGTCGATCTGGTCAAAACCGGAATACTCCATCGACCAGAACACGTTGCCCCAGGCGCGGTTCAGCGCGTCAGGGCTTTGGTAACGCTGCGCCAGCCAGTCGCGGAATGCGGCGCGCGCGGCGTCGGAATAACTGAGGATCGTATCGTGGCACCCATATTCATTGTCGGTCTGCCAGGCGGCCACATGCGGGTTCGCGCCGTAGCGTTCCGCCAGCAACGTCACGATTCGCTTGCACTCCGCCAGATATCCGCGATGGCTGAAACAGTAATGCCGCCGTGATCCGAACTTCCGGGCGCGACCCTCTGCATCGACGGCCAGCATGTCGGGATGGCGGTCCAACATCCAGCGCGGAGGCGTGGCCGTGGGCGTACCCAGAACAACCTTCAGCCCGGCACGGCCCAGAATGTCGATCGCGCGGTCCAGCCAGTCGAAGTCCATCTTGCCCGGCGCGGGTTCCAGCCGTGACCATGCAAATTCTCCGATGCGCACCCAAGTCAGACCGCTGGCAGCCATGCGTGCGGCATCCTCCGGCCATTGCGTTTCCGGCCAGTGTTCGGGGTAGTAGCAGACACCAAGGCTGCGGGTCATGTCAGGCTCCGTCTCGGTTAAAACTGTAGCGCGCGATATGGCGATAGACATCGCGCGCAAGCCATGTGGCATCGGGCCGGATCAGGATGGCGCACTCGGAGGTGCGGTCCACGATCCGCCAGAGCTTGTCGGACATGCCCTTGGACCCGTAATAGAAGCAATGCCCGAGGGGCACGCTGTACGATAGCTGATGCGTTACGCCGTTCAACACGAAACGCGCCTTTGAAAAGCTGCTTGCACAGGGTCCGACATTGGCCCCGAAATAGCGCACCGGCCCCACATTTCGCACAAGGTGGTCGCCCGCCGCACCAGCAGATACGCAAGCCTATTCCGGCGCGCATCCTTCACAAGTGCACCAAACGTCAGCAAATAGGCGCGCTGTCCGTGGCCCCTCAGGCACAGGCGATGAACAGGTTGCCCAACTGCCACTTGGCCGAAGGTCTCAGAGGTCAAGATGCACCCGGCGCTCGGCCAGACCTGGTACCGGCACAGGCGCGGCAAAGCTCGCGCCGTCGAGTTTTGTTGGTTTTGTGCGGCCGTGTTGGGCGGTTGTGCAAAACAGGGTTTTCAGATCTGGCCCTCCGAAGGCGGGGCAGGATGTGTGCGGTGCGGGAAGTTCTACGGCGCGTTGGAACGTGCCATCGGGCGTGTAGGCGGCGACGCGGCCAGCGCCCCACTGCGCCACCCAGAACGTGCCCTGCGCATCGAACACGGCGCCATCGGGGTTCAGGGCGTTTGCGGTCAGGTCCAGCCAGACATTGGGCGTGCCTTTGGGCCAGCCCGCGGCATCAAGCGCCACGCGCATGACGCGGCGGGTTGGTGTGTCGGTAAAGCAGGCGCTTTGCCCGTCCGGTGCGAAACAGATGGCATTGGGGATGCTGATGCCGGGGAACAGGCAGCGCAATTCCCCCCTGCAATAACGCCAGATCGCGCCCGCGCCCTTTTCGGCGCGCTTGCCCATGGTGCCAATCCAGAAGCCGCCTTGCGGGTCGGCGCGCCCATCATTTGAACGGGTGACAGGATTATCCGCGTCCAGCGCGCACAGGGTGCGGCCGGTGCCGGCCTCCAGGTCGAACAGCATCAGCCGGGTTTCGGTGGCGATCACCACCGCGTCGCGGCTGATCCAGCCCATCGCAGAGGGCATTTCGTCGAAATCCCAGGACCGCGCCAGCGAATGCAGCTTGCGCCCGGTGATATCGAACCAGAAAAATTCCTGCCGCTCCGGGTGCCAGAAGGCGCCTTCGCCCAGCTCGCAGCGAATATCATTGACCGGAATCATGCGCAGGCATCCCAGGCCGCCACTGCGTCGCGCGCCCGTGCGCCGACCTCTGAGGCGGCCATTCCCGGTGCATAAAGCGCCGTGCCCAGGCCGAACCCGGCCGCGCCCGCTGCGCGCCATGCGGCGAACCCTTCGGGGCCAACGCCGCCCACGGCATAGACCGGCATCTTTGCTGGCAGCGCCGCGCGCATGGCCTGCAGCCCGTCCAGGCCCATCTTGAAGGCCGGGAACAGCTTTAGCCCCGTCGCGCCTGCGCGGATCGCGGCGAAGGCTTCGGTCGGGGTGAAGATGCCGGGATAAGACAGCAAGCCCGCGTCCACGGTCGCGGCGATGACTGCGGGGTTGGTGTCGGGCGACACGACCAGCCGCGCGCCCGTGGCCGCGACTTGGGCAACCTGATCCACCCCCAGCACCGTGCCCGCGCCGATCTGCGCGCTCGGACCGAACGCGTCAACCATGGCGGCAATGCTGTCCAATGGGTCGGGCGAATTCAGCGGCACTTCGATCTTGGTGATCCCGGCATCGAGCAGGGCATGGGTCACGTCCAAAGCCTCGGCCGGGGTGATCCCGCGCAGAATGGCGATTATCTCGCGCATGGAAGCTCCTTTTGCATATGGGCGGCACGCATGGCCGCCAGCCCGGCCAGCGTTGCAGCATCTGCGGTATGGGCAGAGACCGGCACCGACAGCCCATCAAGCGCGCGCCCGTAAAGCGCGGCCAACGCCCCCGCGCCCAGCACCGCCACGCGCTGGCCCAGCCAATAGGGTTTCGCCGCCGCCAGTTCCGCGCCGATCAGCAGGCCCGACAGCCGCGCGCGGGCGGTGGCCGGGTCCAGCCCGTCCAGCAGCCCTTCGGCGCGCAGGGTGAACAGCCGCGCAAGCAGGCGGTCGGGGCGCTCCAGCCCCTGCGCGACCCCCGCGTCAAAGCCTGCATTGTCCCAGCCCGCCATGCCGTGGCGCAGCACCGAATGGTCTGCAAATAACGCGAAGGTTTCCCCCGTCAGAAACGTCTGGAAGCTGACAACTTCACCCGCGCTGACATGCACCCATTTGCTATGCGTGCCGGGCAGGCAGATCACCCCGTCCCAACCGGGGTTCAGCGCCAGAAACCCCGCGATCTGGGTTTCCTCGCCGCGCATGACATCGGCGGGCTTTGCTTGTTTCAACCCCGGCACGACATAGACAGACACGCGCGGATCGGCTTGCGGGGCGGCGACCAACCCACCGTCCAAGGGCGCGCAGGGGACGGCACGATACGGTGCCTCTATCCAGCCCTGACGGCTGCCCAACATGCCGCAGGCATAGGCCGGGATGCAGCGATCCGCGTGCAGCCAGTCGCCCACCAGCGCGACCAGCGCGGGGCCGAACCCATCGCGCGCCAGCCCGCCCGCGCCGGTGTCACTGCTGGCATGGGCCATTGGTGTGTTCCCCTGCATTGCCCACGCCCGCAGATGCGAGCTGCCCCAGTCGAGCGCGATCCAGTCAGGGGTTTGTGCCAGCCCGCTCATCCCGTCACCACCACGCCACCGTCAATGACCAAGGCCTGCCCCGTCATCGCGCGGCTGCTGTCGGATGCAAGGAACAACACCCCGCCCGCGATGTCGTCGGGCGACAGCGTGTCGGGCAGGCATTGACGCCCCATATGCGCGGCCAGGCCTTCGGGCGTGACCCATTGCTCCAGTTGTTTGGGCGTCATCACCCAACCGGGGGCCAGCGCATTCACACGGATACGGTCGCCGCCAAACTCGCGCGCCAGGCTGCGCGTCAGCCCGTTCAGCGCCGAATTGGCCGACGTGTAGACCGGATAGCCCGCATTCCCCATCATGTAGCTGATGGACGTGATGTTGATGATCGACCCGCGCCCCATGGCGCGCATGGCAGGCACGACCGCCTGGCACGCGTAGATATAGGCTTTGAAATTGATCGCCAGCGACCAGTCGAGGAAATCCTCGGTGATTTCCTCCAGCGTATGGCGCTGGTCATTGGCGGCGTTGTTCACCAACACCGAAACCGGGCCATGCGCTTCGGCGGCTTGCTCAATCGCCGCCACAAGGGCCGTGCGGTCGGTGATGTCGCATTGCAGGAATAGCGGGCGGTTGCCGGTCTTGCCCACCATCTCGTCACAAAAGGCGGTGGCATCCGAGCGCTGCACAAAGGCCACGCGCGCGCCCTGGCGCAGGAAAGCTTCGGTCAGCCCCGCGCCAATGCCGGAGCCGCCGCCGGTGATGAACACGGACGCGCCGTTCAGGTCGGGATAGCTTGGCAGACCGGGATAGCTTGGCAGGGGCATCAATGGCTCTCTCGTGTGACGGGGCGTGTGTCTTTGCCGACAAGGAAATCCAGATCGGCGCCTTTATCGGCTTGCAAGACATGGTCAACGTATAGCTTCGCATAGCCGCGCGTGTAATGCGGCGGCTCTGGCGCCCAGGTCGCCCGGCGCGCGGCAAGCTCGGCATCCTCCACCAGCAGCGTCAACTCGCCCCGGCTGGCCGACACGCGAATGCGGTCGCCGGTTTTGACCAAGGCCAAGGGGCCGCCTGCCTGCGCCTCTGGCGCGACATGCAGCACCACCGTGCCAAAGGCCGTGCCCGACATGCGCGCATCCGACACGCGCACCATATCGCGCACGCCCTGTTTGACCAGCTTGGCGGGGATCGGCATGTTGCCCACCTCTGGCATGCCCGGATAGCCCTTCGGCCCGCAACCTTTCAGCACCAGAACGGTGTCGGGCGTCACGGGCAGGTCGTCGCGGTCGATCTGGGCTTTCAACTGCTCGATATTCTCGAACACATAGGCCGGGCCTTCATGTTCCAGCAACGCATCGGTCGCGGCGGATGGCTTCACGATCGCCCCATCGGGGGCCAGATTGCCGCGCAGCACGCGCAAGCCCGCCGCCGCTTTCACAGGGTTCGACAGTGGGCGGATGACATCCTCGTTGAAGATCTCTGCCCCGTCCGAATAGGCGGAAATATCGCCGCCCAGAACGGTTTGCGCAGGCCGCAGATGGTCGCGGATTTGCGCCAGAACCGCGGGCACGCCACCCGCATAGGCGAAATCTTCCATCAGATATGTGCCCGAGGGCATGCAGTTCACCAAAAGCGGAATGTCGCGGCCGAGTTCAATATCGGCCAGCGACAGCTCCACCCCCACGCGCCCCGCAATCGCCAGCAGATGCACCACGGCATTGGTGGACCCGCCCACGGCGGCATTGGTCAGGATGGCGTTCTCGAATGCCGCGCGCGTCAGGATGTCCGATGGCTTCAGATCCTCCTCGACCATCTCGACAATGCGCCGTCCCGTGTGATGTGCCAGCGCCGTGCGCCGGGCATCGACCGCAGGCAGGGCCGCATTGGTCGGCAGGGCAAGCCCCATCGCTTCGACCAGCGACGCCATGGTGCTGGCGGTGCCCATGGTCATGCACACCCCCGCAGAGCGGGACATGCCCGATTCCGCGGCCATGAAATCTTGCAGCGTCATGTCGCCCGCGCGCACGGCTTCGGAAAATTTCCAGACATCGGTGCCAGAGCCAATATCGCGCCCGCGCCATTTGCCGTTCAGCATGGGGCCGGAACTGACCACGATGGATGGAATATCGACCGAGGCCGCCCCCATCACCTGCCCCGGCGTGGTCTTGTCACAGCCGCCCAGCAGCACGACACCGTCAATGCCATAAGCGCGGATGCATTCTTCCACATCCATCGCCAGCAGGTTGCGAAACAGCATCGCCGTGGGCTTCATCTGGGTTTCGCCCAAGGATGTCACGGGAAATTCCACCGGAAAGCCGCCCGCTTCCCAAACCCCGCGCTTGACCGCCTCGGCCAGCACCCGCAACCCGCTATTGCAGGGCGTCAGTTCCGACCATGTGTTGCAGATGCCAATAATCGGGCGGCCATCGAACGCGTGGTCGGGAAAGCCCTGGTTCTTCATCCATGAACGGTGGATGAAGCCATCCTTGTCGAGTTTGCCATACCAAGCAGCAGAGCGGCGGGGTTTCTTCATATCAGGCAGTGGTCCTTCAGGGCCGGGGTTGGATTTGAGTATTTTTGGCAAGATGAAGGTCAGGCCGCGCGCTTCACGCGGCACCAGGTCGGCATCCAGTCGCCATGGGCGGCCAGCAAGTCATCCACCAGCGCGCGGATCTGACGCAGGTCCAGTTCGGCGGCGGCGTGTGGGTCCAGATAGGCGGCGTGGTAAATGTGGTCGCGGTTTTCCGCAAGCAGCGCCTGCACGGTCAAGTCCTGCACGTTCAGGTTCGTGCGCATCAGCGCCACCAGATGCGGCGGCAGATCGCTGACCACGGTAGGTTGCAGGCCGTTTGCGTCCACCAGCGTCGGCACTTCGACCGCAGCGCCTTGGGGCAATTGCGGGATAAAGCCATCATTGACCACGTTGCCATAGATCACGGATGGCGTGCCTGTCACGATGCTGTCCATAATCGTGGCCGCGTATTCGTTCGACGCCTTATGCTCGATCCGGGGCGCGGTTTTCAGCGCCTCGGCCTGCGCCCCCCAGGCGGCGATCTGCTCTTCGCAGCGTTTGGGGTATTCATCTAGCGGGATGCGGAATTGCTCTATCAGGTCGGGGCGGTGCGACTTGATGAACCACGGAACGTATTCGGCGAAATGCTCGGAGCTTTCCGTCACGAAATGCCCGAAATGCTGCATCACTTCGTAGCGGACAAGGTTGGGGCAGCGGGGGTTCCAATGGCTTTCCAGTGGAATGCAGCCTGCCTGATAGCCTTCGCGCAAGGCGGGATACAGGTCGCGCCAACCGTTCCCGTCGCGCGCTTCCAGCGAGAGGTAGAACGCCATATGGTTGATCCCAGCCGCGCGGTAGCGCAGGTCAGCCACGTCCAGCCCCAGATCGCGCGCTAATTCGAACGCCGTGCCCTGCACCGAATGGCACAGGCCCACTTGGGCAATGTCGGGGTAGCGCGCGGTCAGCGCCCATGTGTTGATGGCCATGGGGTTGACGTAATTCATCAGCAGCGCCTTGGGGCAAAGCTGGTGCATGTCTTCGGCCACGGCCCAGATATGCGGCACGGTGCGCAAACCGCGCATGATGCCGCCAATGCCCAACGTGTCGGCAATAGTCTGGCGCAGGCCATAGGCTTTGGGGATTTCGAAATCCGTGACCGTGCAGGGTTTGTAGCCCCCGATCTGGAAGGCGAGGATCACGAAATCCGCGCCATCCAGCGCCGCGCGGCGGTCGGTCGTGGCAGTCACACTGGCCCCGGTGCCAAGCGAGGCGACAAGTTTACGGGCGACCAACGCGCTGTCGTCCAGCCGCGCGCGGTCGATATCCATCAGCGCGATTTGCGCGTCTGCCAGCGCGGGGCGCAACAGCGCATCACCGATCAGGTTTTTCATGAAGACGGTCGAGCCGGCCCCGATGAACGCGATCTTGGTCATTTGACGGCTCTCCTCACTTCACCGCACCCAATGTCAGGCCCGCGATGAAATGTTTCTGCATGAGGAAGAACATCATCACCGGCGGAAGGGCGGCGATAATGCTGCCCGCGCTCATCATGTGATAGGCTGCGCGGAACTGGCTGTTAAAGGCGGTGATGCCTGCGGTCACCGGCTGGGTTTCGACCCCTTGGGTCAGCACCACGGCCCAGAAATAATCGTTCCAGATGAAGGTGAAGATCAGCACCGACAGCGCGGCGATAGCCGGACGCATCAGCGGCAGAACAACATACCAGAAGATGCGGATTTCGCTCACGCCTTCGACCCGTGCCGCTTCGATCAATTCACGCGGCAGGGCGCGGATGAAGTTGCGCATGAAGAGCGTGCAGAACCCGGTTTGAAAGGCGATGTGGAACAGGACCAGCCCCAAACGGGTGTCATACAGGCCCATGTTCAGGGTCAGTTCGCGCACCGGCACCATCAGGATCTGAAACGGCACGAAATTGCCCGCGACGAACATGAAGAACAGCCAGATATTGCCCCGGAACCGATACACGCCCAGCGCGAAACCTGTCATGCAGGACAGCGCCACCGCGCCGATGACCGTGGGCACGGTGATGAAGACCGAATTCAGGAGATAACGCGGCATGGCGCTGTCGGTGAAGACGCGGGTGTAATTTTCGAAGCCTGCAAAGGTCGAAGGCCAGCCCCACAGATTGCCTTGGGTAAAGTCCGTGTCGGGCTTTATGGAGAACAGCGCGACCATCAACAGCGGCAAAAGCCACAGGAAAAGCGCCAAGGGCAAAAGCGCGCGGTAGGTGGTTTGCCACGCGGCAGAGCGTTGTTGAACCGGGGTCGGGAACATGGCCTAGCCCTCTCGCTCTTCGCGCCACATGCGCCACAGGAAAAAGGCGATGTAGACCAGCATGATCAGGAACAGCACCACGGCGATGGCCGCGCCATAGCCCATGCGGAAGCCGTATTCGGACAAGCTGACTTCGAACATGTAATAGGCCAGCACGCGGCTGGACCCGAACGGCCCGCCATTGGTCATGACCGAAATCATGTCGAAACTGCGCAGCGCGCCGATGACTGTCACAACCACGGCGATGAACGTGGCCGGGCGCAGTTGCGGCAGGATGACATACCACAGCATACGCCACCCTTTCGCGCCATCCAGCCTAGCTGCCTCGACCTGTTCGGGGTCTACCGCGTTCAGGCCGGTCAGATACAGGATCATGCAATAGGCGATCTGCGGCCAGAGGCCCGCGGCGATGATGCCGTAAGTCACTGTGCTGGGGTTGCCCAACACGTTCATGGGGCCAAGGCCGAACAGGTCCAGAATTGGGTTCAGCAGCCCGATGGACGGGTTGTAAAACCACGCGAACACCAATCCTACAACGACCTGAGAGATCACGAAGGGAAAGAAGAAAAGCGACTTGTAAAACCGCATTCCCCGCATTTGCTGGTTCAGAAACAGCGCGATGAACAACCCGCCGGGAATGGCCAGAAGATACAGAACCAGCCATTTCACGTTGTTCATCAGCGACGTGTAAAAAGCCGGATCATCGAATAATTGTTCGTAATTGGCCACGCCGATATAGCGGGCCTCGCCCAGGCCGTCCCAGCGATACAGGCTGATATTGAAGCTTTGGAAGATCGGGATAATCACATACAGCGCGAAGAACGCAATGCCGGGGGCCAAGAATAGCCACGGGGCGGCGCGCATCTGGTTGCGGTGCCACCAGCTTTTTCCTTGGGGGTCAGTCTGTGCCGTCATGGTGGGGCCGCCTTCGGTCGTGCCGGGGGCAAGGGCGGCGCAAAGCCGCCCCTGACATAGTTACGTCTGCGTTACTCTGCGTTCAGGCGCTGGCGCACCTGTTCCAGACGGCCAAGGATCGCATCCAGATTGTCGGGCAGGACCATGAATTCCTGAAAGCCCTGCATGGCCGCAGAAGCCATCTCGGCCTCGGCATCACGGTCGAAGAACTGCGCAATCCCGCCGGTCGCGTTCGACAGCATGTCAAACCCGGCTTGGATGAACTTGTCATCCGCCACGGTTGCATTGCGGTTTATGGGCAACTGGCCCAGCGTGTCATTCACGATGGTCTGGTTTTCAGCGCTGGCCACATATTGCAGGAAGGCGCGGGCATTGTCCTTGTTCTGCGCCTGTGCCGGGATGGTCAGGATATCTGTCGGCGCGTCTTCGGCTTTCGGGATGCCGGGGGTGATTTCGGGGAACTGGTAGAACCCAAGCTGGTCATCGGTCAGCCCGGCTTCGCGCATCGGGGCGACCACGAAATTGCCCATCAGGTAAGCGACGGCCTCGCCATTGACCATGAAGGGCTGCGCTTCCTGCCAGCTATAAGCGGTGTGGTCGTCGATGAAGGCGCCCATGTCCAGCAATTCGCGCCAGTTCGCGAAGGTCTCACGCACGCGGTCATCCGTCCATTCCACCTCGCCCGCGGTCAGCGCCATGTGGAAATCATAACCATGGGTGCGCAGGTTCAGGTAGTCGAACCAGCCGCCCGCCGTCCACAAAAAGCGCGTGCCGATCGTGTAGCACTTGCGCCCCGAATCAAGGATCGCTTGGCAGTTGGCCTTTTCTTCGTCCCATGTGGTCGCAGGCGTCAGGCCCAGTTCTTCGTAAATGTCCTGACGGTAGTAGATACCCCACTGGTAGTAGCTATAGGGCACGCCCCATTGCTTGCCATCCAGCGTCAGCGCGGGGCGGGTTGAAGCAAGCTCTTCGCCCATTGGACCGGCCCACAGGTCGGATACGTCCTCAAAAAGGCCAGCTTCGACATAGGGGCGCATCCGGTTGCCGGCATACCAGCCGTTCACATCGGGGGCGTTAGCGGTCAGGTAGTTACGGATCTGCGTCTTGTTGGCTTCGCGGTCGATCAGCGTCAGCTCAATATTCAGATCGGGATTCATCTGCTGGAAGCGTTCGACCATACCTTCCATCGCCGCCTTGGGCGCGGGGTTCTGGTCGTTGAAGAAGATGCGCAGATCGCCGGTCAACTCAGCACTGGCCGCACCTGCCAGCATGGTTGTCATGGCCAGCGAAGCGACCACGCCCTTGAAGATGGACTGCATGTTTTCCTCCCTTGCAGGTTCCAATATGTGAAACTTATTTTTATATATTGAAAAAGATGGCAGCGGTCGATAGCTTTTGTCAAGCAGTAGTTGTGGAGAGGGACGGAGATGAGCGGCGACGGAACCGTGGGCAAGGCGCTGGATGTGCTCGACCTTGTCGCGGGGTTTGGCCACCCCGCGCGCTTTTCGGACCTTCTGGCGCACAGCCCCTACCCAAAGGCGACGCTGTACCGACTGCTGCAAACCTTGGTCACGCAACGGATGCTGGCTTTCGACCCGGACCGCAGCACCTATACGCTTGGCCTTAGGCTGGTGCGGTTGGCCCATGCGGCATGGGACCAAAGCGCGCTTGCCCCAATCGCGCGGCCGCATCTCGATGCGCTGTCAGCCGAAGTGGGCGAAACCGTGCATCTGGCGCAGATGGACCATGCGCAAGTGCTGTATGTCGACAAACGCAATGCCCGCGACCCGATCCCAATGTATAGTCAGGCCGGCAAGGTTGGCCCGGCCTATTGCACCGGCGTCGGCAAGGCGATGCTGGCCTATCTCCCCGAGGCCAACCTGCCCGGCATCCTGTCGCAGCAAAGCTGGCACGCTTTCACGGCCAAGACCATCACCAGCGCTACCGCCATGATGCAGGAACTGACCTTGATCCGCGCGCGCGGCTTTGCCTTTGACGATGAAGAACACGAACCCGGTATCATCTGCGTGGCGGTTCCGATCCTGTCGACGGGTGGCGCGGTTCTGGGCGCGCTTTCAGTCACCTCGACCACCGCGCGGACCAATCTGGGCAAGCTGGCAGAGCTTGCGCCGCGCATTACCCAGATTGCCCGCACCATCGGGCAGGAAACCACAAATTGGCGCTTCCCAGAGGAAACCGCCCATCCCAACCGCGAGAGGGACTGATCCATGTCCGGCGTCGAATTGTCGAATGTCATCAAGAAATACGGCGAAACGCAGGTCATCCATGGGGTGAACCTGTCCATCGAACCCGGCGAGTTCTGCGTCTTCGTCGGACCTTCAGGCTGCGGCAAATCCACATTGTTGCGCATGATCGCGGGACTGGAAGAAACCACCGGCGGTCAGATCCAGATCGGCCCACGAGACGTCACACGGTTGGACCCGTCGCAGCGCGGTGTAGCGATGGTGTTCCAGACCTATGCGCTTTACCCGCATATGACTGTAGCCGAAAACATGGGGTTTGGCCTGAAAATGAACGGCCACCCCAAGGCAGAGATTACCGAAAAGGTTGCCCGCGCCAGCGCAATCCTGCGGCTGGACGAATATCTGAAACGCAAACCCAAGGCGTTGTCGGGCGGCCAACGTCAGCGCGTTGCCATCGGGCGTGCCATCGTGCGCGGGCCGGATGTGTTCTTGTTCGACGAACCCTTGTCGAATCTGGATGCAGAATTGCGCGTGGAAATGAGGGTCGAAATCGCGCGACTGCACCGCGAGATCGGCGCGACGATGATCTATGTCACCCACGATCAGGTCGAGGCGATGACGCTTGCTGACAAGATCGTCGTGTTGCGCGGCGGTCGCGTGGAACAGGTCGGCGCGCCGCTCGACCTGTATCGCGACCCGGACAACCTGTTCGTTGCGGGGTTCATCGGCTCGCCCGCAATGAACCTGTTACCCGCTACCCGAAGCGAAGGCGGGTTGTCTGTTCCAGCACTTGGCTCTGACACTTTGAAAATGCCAGTTCCCTCCCACCTACCTGAAAAGCTGGTTACCGGGCTACGACCGCAGGATATTGAGATTGTCGAAGGCGACACGCACACGGTCGAGATTACCGAAGCGCTGGGTGGTGTCTCCTTCATTCATTGTGCCGCACCAGGCCAACCGAAACTGGTCCTTGAAGCGCGTGGCACGCATATTGAACGCCCCGGTGCTCGAGTGGGCCTCAAGCCGTCGGCGCAGGCAGTCTTCCTGTTCGACGCCAAAACAGAGCGGCGCATCAGATAAAGCACTGCGACAGGCGGCTTCGTGATCAGTCTCTGCGCAAACAGCCTCCTCGACCCTGTTGCGCGCGTTCCCTGCAAAGCCAACGCCTTTGGCAATCCGGGTTGTAGCTCAAGCAGAGTAGACACGCTATTAAGGTCGTGGAGCACCAACGCCTCCGATGCTTTAGCCCGCCATTGGGGATCGTGTAGCCTAACATCAACGGCAAAAAGGATATCACATCTCCGACCAGCGCTAGACAAGATTGCTCTGCGCTATTTACAATTATAAATTGTAGGGCGTGATGATATTGATAGCGCTTGACCCTTTGGCCTCACCAGATATTTCGGCATACATGGGGTCGCAAGCCATTGAAAACAAATGCAACAAGTCTTGTGACAGATCATGCGTCAGGACATAATTGATCGCCCCTTGCGCAAGTAAGTAACGGTTTTCGCGGTCAAGATCATGCGCAACATAAACTGTCGGCTGAAGCCTGTGTTCAGCCAGTTTTCTCAAGATGGTCGAATTCCCACCTCCCATTGAGTAAACCGCTGTAACGTCCCCGCAATCGGACAATAGCGCATCGAGTGTTCTGCCGGTTGCAACGGTCATACCTGCGCCCCCGCTTGCGTTAATGAACCGCGTTTGCGGGCGTAGGGCGGTGATCTGGTCACGAAATGCCACAAACCGTTCCGATTCACCTCTGAAACTGTCTTGGCTGCGCGAAGTTAAAATGGTCGCCGGCTGTTTGTGTAAGCTTTGGGTTATCAAATAGGCCGCGATGCGACCCGCTTTGGCATTATCCAAGCCAAAATAGCCTTTGCGCACGCTCCCCGGCAGATCAGTGACAAGCGTGAAAACCGGAATGTTGGCACTTGCCAGCGTCTCGATCATATCGCGAATGGCGGGAGTGTCACGCAGTTTCAAACAGATTCCATCACTGCCCCGCTTTTTCATTCGGGACAACGCGCTTAGAGTTTCAGCTTCGGACATAACCTCATGAAACTGAAAGCGCACCCGGATTGCGGCTGCTGGAAAGGACCTTAGCGCCGTTTCCGCTGCCAGCCGGATTTCACGCGAAAAGCGCGTGGGCGCTTCGGCCAGCACGTCTATAAAAACCCGCCTGCCGCGCGCAGCCAGTTGCGCTTCTTGCGCTGTCAACTCTTGCACGGCCATTTCAACCCGCTTGCGTGTTTGCGGGCTGACATTGGGCCGATTGTTCAGCACACGATCGACTGTGGCGGTTCCAAGCCCCGCCTGCCGCGCGATTTCCTTGATCGGGAAGCGATGTGTCATTGATGTATTTCTGATGTGGAAAAGACGAAAAAGAAAGGAATTTCGCAACTAGGCTTGGTGATATTGAAGTCTTGGAGGATACCACTGTGACACTTGACATGCCCTTGCCCAACACCGGCTTCTACGACGAAGATAGCTGCGATCTGGCGGAGTTTGCATCCCTCACCAGCCAGAATGTTGATCTTGATACGATTCCCCATGCCAAGCAGGTTCTGCAAAACGTCCCTGTCTATGACATGACACAGTTGTCGAGCATGCTGGGTGAACAGGCCGGTCGGCGCATCCTGATGGCGGAATGGGCGCGCGTCTTGCACCAAGGGGCCGGGGTGTTCGTGCTGAAACAGGCCTGCCCCGACCATGATGCGATTGATGCCGCCACGCAATCCTATGAGCAGGTGATTGCGCAGGAACGTGCAGCAGGGGGCGCGGCTGCCGATCATTTCGCGGCTGCGGGCAGCAATGACCGTATCTGGAATTCCTTGCAGAAACTGGCGCTGAAATCGCCGGCGACCTTCATTCGCTACTTTGCCAGCCCGGCAATTGATGCTGCCTGCGAAGCATGGCTGGGACCGAACTATCAAATGACCGCACAAGTCAATCTGGTGCATCCCGGTGGGCAGGCCCAACAGGCGCATCGGGATTATCATCTGGGCTTTCAATCTGCCGATATCAGTGCAAGCTATCCGGCCAATGTGCACCATCTTTCGCCCCTGATGACCCTGCAAGGCGGGATCGCGCATTGTGACATACACGTCGCCTCTGGGCCGACCAAGCTTTTGCCGTTTTCGCAACTCTATAAGCCCGGCTATGCAGCATGGCGCCGCGACGATTTTAGAGCGCATTTTGAAGCGCATTACGTCCAGCTACCGCTTGAAAAGGGAGACGCGATTTTCTTCAATCCAGCCCTGTTTCATGCCGCCGGAGCCAACAAAAGTGCTGACATTCACCGCATGGTGAACCTGCTGCAAGTATCCTCCGCCTTTGGGCGCGCCATGGAAACTGTTGACCGCGCTGCCATCTGCAAAATGGTCTTTCCGGCCCTGCGCGAGCAGGTCGCGTCTGGCCAAATATCGGGGGATCGCCTAGAGGCGGTGCTGGGCTCTACCGCAGAAGGGTATTCATTTCCGACCAACCTTGACCGCGATCCACCCGTGGGTGGGCTGGCCCCACAAACCCAAAAAGCGATCCTGCGCGAGGCTGTGGTGGACGGATGGTCAGAACAGGCGCTTTCCGAGGCGCTGGACGCATTGGCCGCGCGGCAAATGGCATAAGGCCGCAATGCGGTGCGGCATGCTCTTGTTCACATCGCGACAATTTGCAAAGGTTGGCACCAGTCTGAAGAAAGATCAGTCGCAATGCGCCTTATCGACACGGCCCATCCATTCTATCGCCCTAAATGGCGCCGCTACCTTCTGGTAGCGGTGCCGTTTGTCTGGGCAAGTGTGGAGTGGAGTTTCGGAAACCCGATCTGGGCTTACCTATCGGCTGCGATTGGCGGTTTTCTGGCTTGGCATCTGGTGCTCAACTGGCGCTCTGACAGCACGGATTAATCACCCAAATCAACAGGCTGACCGCTTTCGCGGGATAAGGTGGCGGCGTCGGCCATTGTCTGCGCCCGTAGTCCATCCAGGATACCGGGGTAACTATCTGAGCCGCCCGTTGCTGCTGCAACAAAAGCCCTTATTTCCGACAGATAGGCGGCCTCGTAGCGTTCCAGAAAGAAATGCTGAGCAGGGTCGCGACGAAACCCGGACTTGGTGGCAATTTCGACAGTGCTTTCAAGCTGGTTTTCAGCGCGCAGCATGCCGTCTTGGCCATGCACCTCTATCCTTTGGTCATAGCCATAAGAAGCCCTGCGAGAATTTGATATCTGGCAGATGCGCCCGCTTGCCGTGGTCAGGATAACGGCCGCCGTGTCCACATCACCCGCAGCCCCAATCGCAGGATCGACCAACGCGCTGCCCACCGCGTGCAGGCGGATAAATTCTTCACCCATCAGAAACCGGGCCATGTCGAAATCATGTATCATCATGTCCCGGAACAGCCCGCCCGAGCGTTCGATATAGGACACGGGCGGCGGCGAAGGGTCGCGCGACGTGATAGTGACAAGTTCCACCGCGCCGATATCCCCGGCCCTGATCCGCGCGCGCAAGCTTTCAAAATTCGGGTCAAACCGACGGTTGAATCCCGTCATGAACGGCACGCCCGCAGCATTGACCGCCGTCATGCAGGCGCGAATATTGTCCACCGACATATCGACAGGCTTCTCGCAAAAGATCGCCTTGCCGTGCTTGGCCGCGCCCATGATCTGGTCAAAATGGCTGTCCGTCGGTGTGCCGATGATGACCGCATCGATATCCGGGGCCGAGAGGATTGCCGCAACATCGCGCACCTCTGCACCACTCGTGTTGGCCAGCGCCTGTGCCGCAGCGGGCACAGCATCCGCCACCGCCACCACCTGCGCACCATCCAACGCCTTTATGCTGCGCGCATGCACCTGCCCGATGCGCCCACAGCCCAGTAGACCAATTCTCAGCATCTCAAACTCTCCCCGATGCGCCCAGACCCTGGATAACCGCGCGCGCCGCCTCCATCACCGGATCATGTGTTTCACTCAAGATCGTCACCCTGTCAAAACGCGCAGGATCGGCATTGACAGCGCGACGCAGCGCGGCACCAAATGCCATGCGCAATTCGGTGCCGATGTTGAATTTCGTTATCTTGGAGCCTGCCGCAAGCGCCGCGCGCTGCGCATATGGCACACCAGAGCCGCCGTGAATGACCAGTGGCACTTGCGTCAGCGCCTCTATCGCACGGATGCGCGTTTCATCCAGCCCGCCTTCATGATCGGTTTGCAGATGCACGTTGCCCACGGAAATCGCCATGGCATCGACGCCACTATCGCGCGCAAAAATCGCCGCTTCCTGCGGGTCGGTTCCGGCAGAGCCTTCGCCGCCCGAATACCCCACAAAGCCGATTTCACCCTCACAGGAAATTCCCGCCGCATGCGCCATAGCGGCCACTTGCGCCGTCTCATCAATATTCTGGGATAACGGCTTGCGCGACCCATCATACATCAACGAGGTAAAGCCAGAGTCTAGCGCCTCGCGACACTCTTCCAGCGTATAGCCATGGTCCAGATGCGCCACAACGGGCACATCCACGCTGGCGGCCAGATGTCGAAACATCGCGCCCAGCACCGGCAAGGGTGTATGCGCGCGGCACGATGGCCCGGCTTGCAAGATAACGGGCGCCCGCTCGGCCTGCGCGGCCATGACATAGGCGCGCATATCCTCCCAGCCAAGACAGACAAGGCCGGGAACAGCATAGCCGCCCTTAAGGGCAGGTTGCAGCACATCTGACAGAGTTGCGAGGGTCATTTGAACTTTGCCACCATATCCATGATGCCGGGAATTGTCCGAACTTGTGCCGCATGGGTTGGCTGGAAATATTGCTTCAGACTACGCTGCGATTGCCCACCAAGGATGGTGAAGTAATACATTTCATAGCCCGGCAGAACGCAGCAGGGGTGATACCCCTTGTCGATCAGCACGGTCGAGCGGTTCATGATATGATACGCGTCGCCCGGTTCGTTATCGACCCGCTGAAGCATTTGCACGCCTGACCCATAGTCGGGCTTGAAGCGGAAATTGTAGCATTCATCGTGGCGGGTTTCGTCTGGCAAGCGGTCGGTATCGTGCTTATGGCTGGGAAAGCCCGACCAGCCCCCGGCCCCCACTGTAAACAGTTCCGACACCAGAAGCCGCCCAACGCGGTCATGATGGGCCGCGCCAAGAATGTGTTTTATCTTGCGATGCGTCTTGGTGTCGTCGCTACCATATTGCACCACGTCCAGATCAGCGGCGCGCACGGCAAAAGGTTTAAGCGTTTCACCGAATTGCGCGCCCGCAATGAAGCACTCTGTGTCCGTCTGCGCGGTAATGCGCACGCCTGTATCCGTGGGAACATAGACGCCCTCAGGCTCGCCATCCCAAACATCCGCACCACGATTGCCGATCCCGGCGAAGGTTTCACCCGCCGTTTCGACTGTAACCGTGCCGGTTGCTGGCACGATGCAGGTTTCATACCCCTGCACGCGGTAGTCAAATTGCGCGCCCGCTTTCAAGCTGACGATGTTGAAATAAACCAGCGGAACATGAGCGTCATTCACATCGACAATCGGTTGGTTCTTGTTGTCATGGGGTGCAATATGCATGGGTGTATCCTTTCAGGCCGCGCTTGGGTCGGCATGATGCTTGAGGAAATCCTCAAGCTCTTGGGTTGTGGGCATGGCGGGCGCGCAACCGACCCGCGCGACCACCATCGCCGCTGCGGCAGAGCCTTGCAGCACAGCGTCGCGCACCGGTTTTGCATGTGCCAGCCCCGCGACCAGACCGCCCATGAAACTATCGCCCGCCCCCGTGGGCTTCAGGGCTTCGATGCGATAGATGCCGGTGGTGATTTCACCCTCTGGCGTGATCGTGATTGCACCCTTTTCGCCCATCTTGTACACAACAAGCCGCGCGCCTTGGGCGACAAGTTCGTGCGCCTTGTCCAGCCCGCGCGCATAATCGCCCGCCATGAACCCAAATTCCACATCATTGCCAACGATCACGTCACATATGGCACCGGCGCGGGAATAGACATCTGCGGCCACATCCGCCGAAGGCCAGGAATACGGGCGGTAGTCGATGTCGAAAATCAGCGGAAGGCCCGCCGCCTTGGCCAGTTCAAACGCCCGGAACGCGGCAGAGCGTGAGGGTTCCGCTGCAAAAACCGTGCCCGTGGTAATCAGCGCATCGTAGCGGCCATAATCCACCGCCTCTACATCGGCCATGGTCATTTCGAAGTCAGCCGCGCCATTGCGATAGATGACCGACTGGTGGTCCTCGATCCGGGTTTCGACCACAGCCAATGAATTGCGCGCCTCGCCCCCGACAGACCGCACATGCGCGCGGCCAATGCCGTATCTGTCCAGCTCGTTCAAGGCAAAGCGCCCGATGGCATCATCCGACACGCATGTGACAATATCCGCGCTGCCCCCCAGCTTGGTGATCGCAACCGCGATATTGGCGGATGAGCCGCCAAGGCAGGCGACAAAATGCGTGGCGTCTTCGGTTCGGGTGCCCGGCGGGTCGGGGTAAATATCCATCCCTGCCCGCCCGATGACGATAAAGCGATTACCGTGAAGCTGCATCCTACACCCCCTGCCGCTGCTTGGCGCGCGTGGCTTCGATCTCGGCATGTTTGGCGCGCACATTCGGGTTCTCAGACACTTGCGGCGTGCCGACCTCCCACCATGCATGGCCCCCGGTCGTCCACCCCTCATAGGGGTCCACCTGCATGACGATTACGGTCGTCTTGTCAGATGCCTTGGCGCGGGTAAACGCCGCGCCCAACTCGGCTGGGTTGGCCACAGTGACAGCATCCGCGCCCATAGACCGCGCATGTGCTTCAAAATCCACGGTAAACGGTTCTGGCACCGTCGGGCAATCCGCGATCAGATTGTTGAAACTGTCTTGTCCGGTGTTGTTTTGCAGCTTGTTTATGACCGCGAAACCGCCGTTATCGAGCACCAGAATAATCAGCTTTTTGTCAGTCAAAACAGAAGAGTAGATGTCCGAATTCATCAGCAAATAGCTGCCATCACCCACAAAGACTATGGTGTCCTGATCTGGCTCGGCCTCGGCCTGCGCGATACGCGCGCCCCAGCCGCCCGCTATCTCGTAGCCCATGCAGGAAAACCCGAATTCCACATCGACAGTGCCCACATCCAGCGTGCGCCAGTTCGCGGTCACTTCGGCGGGAAGCCCACCGGCTGCCGTCACCACGCGGTCGCGCGGATCACACAGCGCGTTCACAACGCCAATCGCCTGCGCGTAACTATTGGGGCGATTTCCGGGTGCCACGTTATCGGCGACATAGTTATCCCATTTGCGGCCTTCGTCCTGCGCGCTGTGCGTCCAGCTATCGGGCGCGCGATAGTCGCCCAATGCCTCTCCAAGCGCCGTCAAAGCCAATTTTGCATCCCCCACAACCGGCAATGACAGGTGCTTCATCGCATCATGCCGACCGACATTCAGCCCGATCAGACGCGCGTCCCCGGCAAAGGCCGTCCATGATCCGGTGGTGAAATCCTGCAACCGTGTGCCCACGGCCAGCACGACATCGGCCTGCTCGGCAATCGCGTTGGCACTGTCGGAGCCGGTCACACCTATCGGGCCAATATTCAGAGGATGCGTGGCCAGCATATTCGCGCGACCCGCAATCGTCTCTAGCACAGGAATACCATGCGCTTCCGCAAAGACCGTCAGCTCGGCCACAGCGCCCGAATACTGCACGCCCCCACCCGCGATTATCACCGGACGTTTTGCTCCCGCCAAAGACGCGGCGGCATCTGTGATCTCACGCCTATCCGGGGTCTGCCTGCGGATCCGGTGAACGCGACGCGCAAAGAAGCTTTCGGGGTAATCATAGACCCAGCCCTGCACATCCTGCGGCAAGCCAAGGAAAGCGGGCCCGCAATCTGCGGGGTCAAGCATGGTCGCCAATGCGGCGGGCAAAGACTGGATCACTTGCGCCGGGTGCGTAATCCGGTCCCAATAGCGCGACACCGCCTTGAAGGCGTCATTCACGCCCAATGTCGGATTGCCGAAATGTTCCAGCTGTTGCAGCACCGGATCGGGCAGCCGGGTCAGGAAGGTGTCGCCGCACAGCATCAGCATGGGCAGACGGTTGGCATGCGCCAGCGCGGCTGCCGTCAAAAGATTGGCTGTGCCCGGCCCAGCGCTGGCGGTGCAGAACATGAATCGGCGGCGCAGATGGTATTTCGCATAGGCTGCCGCAGCAAAGCCCATGCTTTGCTCATTCTGGCCCCGGTAAAGCGGCATCGTGTCGATATGTGGATAAAGTGCCTCGCCCAAACAAGGCACATTACCGTGCCCAAAAATGCCGAACCCACCGCCACATATGCGTGTTTCGATGCCATCAATTTCGATATATTGGTTCAACAGGTAGCGTGTGATCGCCTGTGCTGCTGTCAGCCGGATGGTGCTGGCTGTCGCGGTCATGTCTGTTCTCCCCTCGTCGATCTGCGCAGGGTTTTGCGATTACCGGTTGCGCAATGTCTAGGCAGAGGATAACCGTTTTGCAACCGGTTGCAAGCCGAGTCACGCAGAGCGAAGGACGAATCATGCAAGAGATCGGGATCGGCCTGATTGGCGGGGGCTATATGGGCAAAGCCCATGCCATAGCCTATTCGGCCGTGGGGGCAGTTTTCAACACGCGGCTAAGGCCGCGGCTGGAAATGGTTACGGCATCCAGCCCCGAATCATCAGAGCGATACCGCGCCGCCTTTGGCTTTGCGCGCGCGGCCGCAGACTGGCAAACCCTAGTGACGGATCCGAAGGTCGAGGCGGTTATCATCGCCGCGCCACAAGCCACACACCGCCAAATTGCGACAGCCGCTTTCGCGCTTGGTAAACCCGTATTCTGCGAAAAGCCGCTTGGGGCGTCTGTTTCTGATGCGCAGGCGATGGTTGCCGCCGCCGAAAGCGCAAAGCTGCCCAATATGATCGGCTTCAACTACATTCGCACCCCGGCCACGCAATTCGTCCGTCAACTTCTGGCAGAAGGTGCAATCGGCGATCTGACATGGTTCCGGGGCGAGCATACCGAGGATTTCCTCGCAGACCCCGAGATCGCGGCGAATTGGCGCTGCCATGACCGCGCCAATGGCTGCATGGGCGATCTGGCACCTCATATGGTCAATTGCGCGCTGACGCTGATGGGCGACATCACAGAACTTTCAGCACGGATTGAAACGCTTCACCCAATGCGCGACGGGCCCAACGGGCCTGTGCGCGTGGACAATGACGATCACGGACAGATGATGGTGCGCTTTGCCTCTGGCGTGATGGGGCATTTGTATTTCTCCCGCGCCGCCACCGGACGCAAGATGGGCTATGCCTACGAAATACATGGGACGAAAGGGGCCATCCGGTTCGACCAGGAAGACCAGAATGCGGTCTGGCTGTATCGAGCTGAGGGGCCTGACGCGCAACGCGGCTTTACGAAAATTCTGACAGGCCCTGCTCATCCCGATTACCTGTCATTCTGTCAAGGGCCGGGGCATGGCACCGGCTATCAAGACCAGATCATCATCGAAGCGCGTGATTTTCTGAATGCCATCCAGACGGGCGACCCCCTCTGGCCCACCTTTCGCGATGGCCTCGCCGTGGCGCAGGTGATTGAAACCGCCTTTGTCTCGGCCACGGATGGTCGCTGGCATTCCGTTCCAAAAGACTGAAAGGGTCCACATCCATGTCAATTCGCATCGGCAATGCGCCCTGCTCCTGGGGTGTCGAGTTTTCTGACGACCCCCGTAATCCACCGTGGCGGCGCGTGCTGAAAGAATGCGCGGAAGCGGGCTACACCGGGATAGAGCTAGGCCCCGTGGGTTTCATGCCCGAAGACCCGGCGCAACTTTCCGAAGCGTTGGACGAATATGGGCTAGAGTTGATCGGCGGTGTGGTCTTTCGCGCGTTCCACGACCCCGACCAATGGGACAATGTGTTGGACGGCGCGATCCGCACCTGCAAGGCGCTGTCGGCGCATGGCGCGCAACATCTGGTGCTGATTGATTCCATCTCGCCACGCCGCGCCCCAACCGCAGGGCGCGCAGAAGACGCTGAACAAATGGATGCCGCTGAATGGGCAGCCTTCCGCAACCGCATCGCACATGTCGCACGAATGGGGGCCGAGGAATATGGCCTGACTGTGGGAATTCACGCCCATGCTGCCGGTTTCATGGACTTCGAGCCAGAATTGGAGCGATTGTTGAATGAAGTGCCAGACGACATTTTGAAAATCTGCTTCGACACCGGCCATCATTCCTACGCAGGCTTTGATCCCGTTGCCTTCATGCGCAAACATATGGACCGCATTTCCTACATGCACTTCAAAGACATATCGCCAAGCGTCAAAGCCGATGTGATTGCGCAAGGCACCGGCTTTTATGACGCTTGCGGGCAAGGTATTTTCTGCAATCTGGGCCATGGGGATGTCGATTTTCCTACAGTGCGCCAGTTGCTGCTGGATCATGGGTATAAGGGTTGGTGCACAGTCGAGCAGGATTGCGACCCGACGCTGGATGTCTCTCCGGTCGATGACGCGCGCGCCAACCGCGAGTATCTGCAAAGCATCGGATTTTAAGGGAGCCATCCATGAAACTGAACTGGGGCATGATTGGTGGCGGCGAGGGTAGCCAGATTGGGCCAGCGCATCGGCTTGGCGCGTTGGCGGACGGCAATTTCACCTTGGCGGCGGGCGCTCTGGACCATGATGCTGCGAAAGGTCGCGCCTATGCACAGAGTCTAGGCGTAGCGCCAAACCGCGCCTATGGCGACTGGCGCGAAATGCTGGCGGGCGAGCGTGGACGCGATGATCGCATTGATCTGGTCACAGTCGCCACGCCAAACGCGACCCATTTCGAGATCACCAAGGCGTTTCTGGAAGCCGGTTTTCATGTGCTTTGCGAAAAGCCCATGACAATGACGGTGGAAGAAGGCGAGGAAATCGTGCGCGTGGCGCGTGCCTCGGGCAAGATTTGCGCGGTGAATTACTGCTATTCAGCCTATCCAATGGTGCGCGAGATGCGCGAGATGGTGCGCAGCGGGCAGATAGGTCGCGTGCGGTTGGTGGTCACGAATTTCAGCCATGGCCACCACGGCGACGCCACCGATGCCGACAACCCGCGCGTGCGCTGGCGCTATGATCCTGCAATGGCGGGCGTGTCGGGGCAGTTCGCCGATTGCGGCATTCACGCGCTGCACATGGCCAGTTTCATCACCGGCGACCAGGTCGAAACCGTTTCGGCTGATTTTGCCTCGACCATTTCCAGCCGCGTTCTGGAAGATGACGCCATGGTCAATTTCCGCATGTCGGGTGGCACGGTCGGGCGGCTCTGGACATCTTCTGTCGCCATAGGCCGCCAGCACGGCTTTGATATACAGGTCTTTGGCGAAACAGGCGGAATGCGATGGGCGTCCGAGCAACCAAATCAGGTGTATTACACACCTGTCGGGGGCCGCACGCAGATCATGGAAAAGGGTGAGGCGGGTCTAAGCAGCGACGCCGCGCGGCTGAGTCGTGTCGCAATTGCCCATCCCGAAGGTTTCCCGCTCGCTGTGGCGAATATCTATGTCGATCTTGCCGCCGCCATAAGGGGAGAGGCGCGCGACGGCCTGCCCTTGGCCGATGACGGCCTGCGCTCTATGGCGGCGGTTTATGCGGCGGTGGCGTCGGCCAAATCAGCGGGCGCGTGGGTTGATGCAAGGCCGCCCATGTTTCGCTAGAGCAGGCCGCACAAAAAGACACGCGCTCCCAAACGGTTAGAGTAGGTCAAGTGAATGCCAATGAACGCGACACGCTCTCAGGCACCCTGCTAGGCTTGCATCGGGCTTACGGGTCGTAAAGTTCCGCGTTCAATGACGCGACATGGGAAAAGACGTGTTTCAGGGTGGCGGTCGGGGTTTTGAATGGTTTCGACCACCAGATCAATAGAGGCGCCGATAATCTGGGCGACGGGCTGACGTATTGTTGTCAGGTTGATGTTTTCCCAGCGCGCCATTTCCATATCGTTCAGACCGATAATGCCAATGTCGTCAGGCACACGCAGGCCCGCATCACGGATGGCAGACAACGCTCCGATGGACAGCACGTCATCCCCACAGAAATACGCCTCTGCCGGGGTGTTTTGCATCAGGCGCTGCATTTCCGCACGGCCAGCATCGAACGAATAGGCGCTGGCGTAACTGATACTGACTTTGATGTCAGCGTGGCGAGACAAAGCATCAAGGAACCCGCCTGCCCGATCCTGGGTTGAAGTTGCCTTTTCGGGGCCACCCAGAAAGGCAATGGACCTATGCCCGCGCGCGATAAGCGCTTCGGCGGCCATACGACCGCAGGCGATGTTGTCGATGCCGACCACATGCACATGCGGGCTTGTGGTGTAGCGTCCAAAGGAATGGACGACCGGCACGCCCGCGTCGCGGAACGCTTCTGCAAAGCTTGGCGGCAGGGTCGAGGACGCGACAATAACGCCATCTACAGAATATTGCCGCAGCATTCTAACAGAATTCGCGGGATCTGTTTCATTGCTGAGGTTGACCAGCAACGGCCGCAACCCGCGTTCTTGCAAACCGCGGGTAAACAGATCGAATACTTCCAGAAACAGGGGGTTGTGAAAGTTGTTAGAGACAAGCCCGATCAGCTTGGTGCGGCCCGTGGTCAATGAAGAGGCGATCGCATTGGGGCTGTAACGAAGTTCTGCGGCCGCTTTCTCTACCTTGGCGCGGGTCTTGGCCGACACCGAGGCCCCTTCGGTAAAGGTGCGCGACACCGCAGAACGCGAGACACCCGCGCGGACCGCAACGTCTCTGAGAGTCACCGCCATTTTTCAAGTCCAACTCATTTGCATTCATTTTACTACAGACCACGATCGCTCGAAATATACCATTTTTCCAAATATTTTTGCAACCGGTTGCAAAAAGATCGATTCGGGACTACAGTCTTCTCAGGGCTTGAAGGCGCGCGCCTGCATTTGCCCGAAACATGTTTGGGAGGACATCATGAAAACAACAATCAAGACACTTGCAGTCAGCGCCGTCGCAGCGACCACGCTGCTGGGTGCTGGCACCGCCATGGCCGAAGGCGAGCGCTATGTGCTGGTCAGCCACGCGCCCGACAGCGACAGCTGGTGGAACACGATCAAGAATGGTCTGGCGCTTGCAGGCGAGCAGATGGATGTCACGGTGGAATACCGCAACCCGCCCACGGGTGACTTGGCAGACATGGCCCGTATCATTGAACAAGCAGCGGCAAGTGGGCCGGACGGCATTATCACCACACTGGCGGACCCAGATGTTCTGTCAGGGCCAATTCGGGCTGCTGTGGAATCTGGCATTGACGTCATCATCATCAATTCGGGCACACCGGATGCCGCGCGCGAACTGGGCGCGTTGATGTATGTGGGCCAGCCTGAATATGACGCGGGCTTCGCTGCCGGGCAACGCGCCGCAGGCGATGGCATTTCCAGCTTCCTTTGCGTCAACCATTACATCTCGTCGCCATCCTCGACCGAGCGCTGCCAGGGGTTTGCCGACGGTCTGGACGTTGATCTGGGCAACCAGATGATCGACAGCGGCCAGGACCCGAGCGAAATCCAGAACCGCGTTACCGCGTATCTCAACTCGAACCCCGACACCGACGCCGTTCTGACGCTTGGCCCGACCTCTGCCGATCCGACAATTTTGGCGCTGGAGGAAATCGGTCTTGCTGGTGATATCTATTTCGGCACCTTCGATCTGGGCGGCGACATCGTGAATGCAATCCGCGACGGCGTGATCCAGTGGGGCATTGACCAGCAGCCGTTCCTGCAAGCCTATCTGCCGGTCATCGTGATGGCCAACTACCATCGCTATGGCGTGCTTCCTGGTAACAACATCAACTCTGGCCCAGGTTTCGTGACTGCCGATGCGCTGGACCTGGTGGCCGAACTGGCTGGCGAATACCGCTAAAGTTCCGACACCTCGTGAGTGGGCGCTGGTGCGAGCGCCCACTTTCTAACTTATTGTTCTCTTTCTGCCGAACAGGAGGCGTGAGCTATGTCCAGTAGGGGCGCGGCCGTTGACGAACGTATCAAGGAAACCTCAAAGCTGCGAAAAGCCCTCATCCGGCCAGAGTTGGGCGCAATCGTGGGCACAATCGCGGTTTTCGCGTTTTTCATAATATTTGCCGGTGACAGCGGTATGTTCAACGCGCAGGGCGTTCTGAACTGGTCAACTGTTTCGGCCCAGTTCATGATTATCGCTGTGGGTGCCTGCATGCTGATGATCGCAGGCGAGTTTGACTTGAGCGTCGGGTCCATGATCGGTTTCGCCGGCATGTCGATCGCTCTGATATCGGTCACGTTGCAATGGCCTATCTGGATCGCAATTCTGCTGACATTCGCGCTGTGCCTGGCCGTCGGCGCCCTGAATGGGATCATTGTTGTGCGCACGGGCCTGCCAAGCTTTATCGTAACGCTGGCTTTCCTGTTCATCCTGCGCGGCTTCACCATCTTCTTTCCGCAACTGATCGAACGGCGCACCATTATAGGCGGCATTTCCGAACGGGCCGAGGGCGACTGGCTGGCACCACTATTCGGCGGCACAATCGGCAAAGGGTTTTTCAACTGGCTGGCGGATATGGAGCTGATCGGCACGTTCACCCGTGGCAATCGCATGGGCGAGCCCATTGTCGATGGAATTCCCATGCTGATTGTCTGGGCTATCGGATTGATGATCGTCGCGCATATCGTATTGACGCGCACCCAATTCGGAAACTGGATATTCGCATCAGGCGGTGACGCTCAGGCGGCTCGCTATGTGGGTGTGCCGGTCAATCGGGTAAAAATCCAGATGTTCATGTTCACCGCGTTCTGCGCCTGTGTTTTTGCGACCTGTCAGGTGATGGAGTTTGGCTCTGCGGGCGCGGATCGCGGTTTGCTTAAAGAATTTGAAGCAATCATCGCGGTGGTTATTGGCGGCGCGCTTCTGACCGGCGGATATGGGTCGGTCGTCGGGGCAGCGCTTGGGGCTTTGATCTTTGGCGTCGTGCAACAAGGGTTGTTCTTTGCCGGCGTCGAATCCAGCCTGTTCCGGGTCTTTTTGGGCGTTATACTGCTATTTGCGGTCATCCTGAACACCTACATCCGCCGCATCATCACAGGGGAGCGCTAGGATGGAACCCTATGACCACAACCCCGTTGTCGAAATGCGCAATATTGAAAAGCATTTCGGCCCGGTCATCGCGCTGAACGATGTCAGCTTCGATATTCGTCCCGGAGAGTGCCATTGCCTGCTTGGCGATAATGGCGCGGGCAAATCGACTTTCATCAAAACGATGGCGGGCGTGCATAAACCCACAAAAGGCGAGATCCTGTTCGAGGGCCGCCAGATGAATTTCGACAGCCCCCGTGATGCGATGGAAGCAGGGATTGCCACGGTCTATCAGGATCTTGCGATGATACCGCTGATGAGTGTCACACGCAATTTCTGGATGGGTCGTGAACCGATCAAACGGGTTGGCCCGTTCAAGTTCATGGACTTCAAAACGGCCAATGAGGTAACGATGGAGGAGATGCGCAAACTGGGCATCAACCTGCGCTCTCCGAACCAGGCGGTCGGCACCTTGTCGGGCGGAGAACGTCAGACCGTGGCCATCGCCCGCGCAGTGCATTTCGGCGCGAAAGTGCTGATCCTGGATGAGCCGACAAGCGCGTTGGGCGTGCGCCAGACCGCCAATGTGCTGTCCACAATCGACAAGGTCCGCAAGTCCGGAATCGGCATTGTCTTCATCACGCATAACGTGCGCCATGCCTTGGCCGTTGGTGATCGGTTCACGGTCCTCAATCGGGGCAAGACATTGGGCACAGCCCAGCGCGGACACATCACCCCCGAAGAACTGCAAGACATGATGGCAGGCGGTCAGGAGATGGTCGCGCTCGAAGGTTCACTGGGCGGAACTGTCTGATGGCAGGCCTGCTGCGCAAGCCCACAGCAAAAACTGGGCACATCCACGCTATATCACCCCAAGACGCAGGCTGGCACTTTGTTGGGTTCGACCTGTGGCGGCTTGCGCCCGGCGAAGTGGCAACGGGCCAGCTTGAAGGGCGCGAAACGATCCTTGTGTTGGTCGAAGGCCACGCCGAGATCACCGCAGATGGTCAAAGCCTTGGCGAAATGGGCGACCGGCTGAACGTATTCCAGCGCAACGCACCGCATTGCGTATATGTGCCCCCGGCGACCCCTTGGCAAGCGCGCGCCACAACGCAAACCACTCTGGCCGTTTGCACAGCGCCCAGCCCCGGCGGGCGGCCTGTTCAGGTTCTGGGCCCCGATGGCATCTCGCCAGAGGTGCGCGGCAGCGGCAGCAATACCCGCTATATCAACAATATTGCGATGGAGGGGCGCGATGTGGCCGACAGCTTGCTGGTGACAGAGGTGTTCACACCGGCCGGGCATTGGTCATCTTATCCGCCGCACCGCCATGACGAAGATGACTACCCCAACCTGACCTATCTTGAAGAGACATATTATCACCGGCTGAACCCGTCGGATTGCTTTGGCCTTCAACGGGTCTTTACCGATGACCTAAGCCTGGATGAAACCATGGCCCCGGCGGATCATGATGTCGTTCTGGTGCCGCGCGGGCATCATCCTTGCGCTGCACCGCATGGGGTAGAGATGTATTATCTGAACGTGATGGCTGGTCCCCGGCGGGCATGGCGGTTCCAGACGCATCCAGCCTTTGAGCATATGACCCGCTAGCGCGTGGTGTGGCCACGAAAAAGCCCCGCAACACGCGGGGCAATTCGGGGTCGTAGAAAAGGCCATAGCCAGCAAAGCGATGCTCAATCAAACATATCCGGCTGGTCTTCGACCAACTGGTTCCAGATGGTCTGGAAATGCAGCCAGCCAATATAATCGCTGCCAACATGTTCGCGCGAATACCGCGCGCGGTCGGCAGGAATATAGGTCGGCTGAATACCAGAGGCCGCGATATCCAACTGCTGCTGGCAGCACCGCTCCAGCGCCATGAACCAGAACGCAGCCGATTCGATGCTATGGCGGCTGGCGGTCAAAAGCCCGTGGTTTTGGTGCAGGGCGGCTTTCACGCCCTTGAACGCCTTGGCCACATTGCTGCCCGCGTGATTTTCCACCGCAACCGCACCGGCTTCGTCGCCAATAATGACATGGTCTTCGAAAAACGCGCAGGCATCCTGCGTGATCGGGTCGATCGGGCGGCCCGTGGCACACCAAGCCGTGCCGTACACCGTGTGCGCATGGCACATCGCGATGATGTCGGGATGCTCCTCATGCACATTTGCGTGCAGCACGAACCCCGCACGGTTCACGGCGTATTTACCCTCGATCACTTTGCCCTCATGATCCACAAGGATAAGGTTGGACATCTTCACCTTGGCAAAATGCACGCACATGGGGTTGGTCCAGTACAGCTCCGGGCGTTCAGGGTCGCGCACGGTCAGATGCCCGGCGAAGCCGTAATCGAACCCGGCCTGCGCAAAGGCGCGGCACGCTGCCACAAGCCGTTCCTTGCGATGGCGGCGCTCCTCTTCGATGGAAGAGAACTCGGGCAGTTCGGGAAAGACCAGCCCCTCTTGTTCGGGCTGATAGATCGAGATGCGGTTTCCAAGATCAAGCATGACAAACCCTTTCGGACCAAGTTGCGTTGCCATTAGTATCATGGGCAGCGGGCCATGCGGTCAATGATACATCCGCAATGACACTTATCGCCGCGGCGAAAGGGGCTGACATGAAAGATGACAGGTTACTGGCCATGCGCGTCTTTTCGGCGGTTGCCGAATCTGGCGGATTCACCGCTGCGGCGCAGGCGCTTGGGGTCAGTCAACCTTTCGTCAGCCAAACGATTGCACGGCTGGAAGATCGGCTGGGCGCAAGGCTTTTACACCGCACGACACGCGGTCATTCCCTGACGCCAGAGGGGCAGATTTATCTTGAAGGCTGCCGCAGCGCCATCGACGGCGTCGAGCAAGCCGAGGCCGTCTTGCAAACCAGCGCCGAGCAGGTGGCGGGGCTGGTGCGGATCTCTGCCCCGCTGGCCTTCGGGCTGGACCGGATCACACCGATCTTACCCGGCTTTCTGGCCGTGCACCCAAAGATCGACATTGACCTTGTGCTCACCGATGACAGCGTCAATCTGATCGAAGATCGGATCGACCTTGCCATTCGCATGGGGCAGCTGACGGATTCGACCCTGCGCGCCCGGCGGTTATGCGCCTTGCGCCGGATTGTCGTCGCCGCGCCGTCACTGGTCGCGCAATTCGGCCAGCCCCAGCGGCCAGAGGGTTTGTCGGCCTTTCCCAGCCTGTGCTGGGATGGCGCGCGCGCACATCTGAACCTGTGGCAGTTCGAAACGCCGGACGGCCCCTACCGCTACGAGGCCAAAGGCCGTGTGCGCTGCAATACCGGCATGGCTATGTTTCAGCTTTGCCGGGACGGTGTCGGGATCATGCGCTGCGCCGAGCATCTTGCCAAACCTGCCATTGCCCGCGGCGAATTGGTGCCACTGCTGGACCAGTTCACGCAACAGGATGACGCCGCCTTTCATGCCGTGTTTCTACCGGGGCGCACCATACAACCGCGCCTGCGTTGCTTGCTGGATTTCTTGATAGACCACTTCGCAAAACCAGAGTGGTAGCCCCATCGCTCAGGACCGCACCAGCCCCCGCAGATAAGCGCCATATCCCGTCTTGGCATATAGATCGGCGCGCGCGCGCAATCCTTCAACGGACAGCCATCCATTCTCGAAGGCAATTTCCTCTGGGCAACCGACCTGCGTTCCCTGCCGGTCCTGAAGCGTGCGCACGAAGTTTCCGGCATCCAGCAGGCTGGCATGCGTGCCAGTGTCCAGCCACGCATAGCCGCGCCCCATAAGTTCAACATTCAGGACGCCATCATGGCGGTAAGATTCCAGAAGATCGGCTATTTCCAACTCGCCCCGCGCTGAGGGTTGCACTGCACGCGCGCGTTCCGGCGCAGTTTCATCAAGGAAATATAAGCCGGTGACAGCATAATTGGACGGTGGGACGTCGGGTTTCTCGACAATCTCTTTGACCGTGCCATCACTTGCAAACCCCACAACGCCATAACGTTCGGGGTCGCTGACCCGATAGCCAAACACAGTCCCGCCACCGCGCGTATCAGCACGGGCCATCCGTTCGGGCAGGCCGTGGCCGTAAAAGATGTTATCGCCCAGAACCATGGCAGAGGGGTTTCCAGCAAGAAAATCCTCTGCCAGCACATAGGCTTGCGCAAGCCCTTCGGGCTTTGGCTGCACGATCCAGTCCAGCGCAATGCCCCATTGGCTGCCATCCCCCAACAGGCGCTGAAACTGCGCCTGATCTTCTGGCGTGGTAATCATCGCGATTTCGCGGATTCCTGCCAGCATCAACACCGAAAGCGGGTAGTAGATCATCGGCTTATCATAAACCGGCATAAGCTGCTTAGACACGCCCTGTGTGATCGGCCATAGCCGCGACCCGGTGCCGCCAGCCAGAATAATGCCTTTGCGAGTGGTCATGTGTCTGCTCCAAGCTCTGCGAGGACAAGGGCCAGCCCCGCGCGCCAATCCGGACGCTCCAGCCCAAAACGGGCAAGTGTTGCGCAATCCATCCGCGAATTCAGCGGGCGACGCGCCGGGGTTGGGTAGGCACTGGTTGGAATATCTTCGACCACGCAGGCCAGCCCGGCTTGTGCCATGATCTCACGCGCGAACCCGGCCCAGCTTGTGTCGGGTGCACCTGCGAAATGGTATAGGCCCGCGCGGCCAGGGTCGTCGCGCAAACTATCTAAAATGGTCAGGCAGGCGGCAGCAATATCACGGGCAGGCGTTGGGCCGCCGATCTGGTCGGCCACAACGGTCAGCTTGTCGCGATCGCCGCCAAGGCGCAGCATTGTCTTGACGAAATTGTTGCCATGCGCCGAAAACACCCAGGATGTGCGCAAAATAGCGGCTTCGCCACCAGCCGCCTTGACACCCTGCTCGCCCACCAGTTTCGAGCGCCCGTAAGCGCCCAAGGGCGCGGTCGGATGCTCCGGCGAGACAGGCTGCTTTCCCGCGCCGTCGAACACATAATCGGTCGAGATATGCACGAAAGGCACCCCCAGCCGCGCGGCAGCCTGCGCCATAGCAGCAGGGGCATCGCCGTTAATGCGGGTGGCCAGCGCCTCGTCCTCTTCGGCGCGGTCCACAGCCGTGTAGGCGGCTGCGTTGATAATGCCGCTTGGCGCCACATCAAGCACCAGATCACGGCACGCATCCGGGTCGGCCAAGTCAACGCGGTCACGGCCAACGCAAAGCGCATCGGGTGCCAAGCGGGCAATTTCGGTGGCAACTTGCCCTGTCTGGCCAAAGACAAGTATCATGCTTTGACCCCCAGCCGTTCGCCTACGCCAGAGCGCTCTTGCAGAGCGCGCCACCAGCCCTCGTTGGCCAGATACCATTCGACAGTGCGCCGCAGCCCTTCTTCCACTGTGACAGAGGGCCGCCAGCCCAGTTCCGTGCTGATCCGGGCAGGGTCGATCGCATAGCGCGCGTCATGGCCGGGGCGGTCGGTGACAAAAGTGATCTGGTCTGCGTAGCTGCCTTGCCGCTTGGGGCGCAACTCGTCCAGAATTCCGCACAAGCTGTGCACCAGCTCCAGATTGCTACGTTCGTTTTCGCCACCAATGTTATAGCTGCGCCCAACCGCGCCCTGCTGCACGACCAGCAGAAGCGCATCGGCGTGATCCTCGACATACAACCAATCGCGTATATTGGACCCGTCGCCATAGATCGGCAGCGGCTTGCCCGCCAGCGCATTCAGGATGATGACCGGGATCAGCTTTTCTGGGAAATGATAGGGGCCGTAATTGTTCGAGCAGTTGGTCAGAACAATCGGCAATCCATAAGTATGGTGCCACGCCTGCACCAGATGATCGCTCGCCGCTTTGCTGGCCGAATAGGGGCTGCGCGGGTCATAGGGGGTTTCTTCCGTGAACTGCCCTTCTGCACCAAGACTGCCGAACACCTCGTCGGTGCTGATATGGTGGAAGCGGAAACTATCGGGGCGGCCCTGCGCGACCCAATAAGCGCGCGCGGCTTCCAGAAGCGTGTAGGTGCCGGTGATGTTGGTCTCAATAAACGTGCCCGGCCCGTCTATGGACCGGTCAACATGGCTTTCAGCGGCCAGATGCATGATCGCATCGGGCTTGTGCTGTGCCAGAATGCGGTCCATCGCGGCACGGTCACGGATATCGGCCTGCTCAAAGCTGTAAAGCGGATTGCCCGCCACTGTGGCGACGTTGTCCAGACAGGCGGCATAGGTCAGCGCATCCAGGTTCACGACCGAATGACCGCGCGCCACCGCCAACCGCACCACGGCAGAGCCGATGAACCCTGCCCCGCCCGTCACCAACAGCTTCATGTTCAAATCCTATCCTTCGTAGTCAAATGGCGACTCGAACGTGTCGAACGGTGTTGCAACTGCATCCTTGTCGGACAGGGTCGGGGCGTCCACGCCCCAATCAATGCCAAGACTGCTCCACAACACCGCGCCATCGCATTCGGGCGCGTAATGGTCGGTGCATTTGTAATTAATCTCTGTATTGGGCATCAGCGTGACGAAGCCGTGCAAAAATCCGGGCGGAACCCAAAGCTGGCGACCATTCTCTTCAGTCAATTCATGGGCCGCCCAATGCCCGTAACGCGGAGAACCGCGCCGCGCATCAACCGCAACATCCAGCAGCGCACCGCGCGCGCAGCGCACCAGCTTGCCTTGCGCATGGGGCGGGCTTTGAAAATGCAGCCCCCGAAGCGTGCCCACTTGCGCCGACATGGAATGGTTGTCCTGCACGAATTCGGGCAAGTCCAGCCCGGCGGCCAGCAGTGTCTTGCGGTTCCAGCTTTCGCTGAACCAGCCACGCGCGTCGCCGAACCGCCGAGGTGTAATGACCTTGACCTCTGGCAGAGCGGTTGTCGTGATGTCGATCATGGACGGTCCCCGGCTTCAGGTTGTGCTTTTGGGGTAAAGCCCCTTGCCACGGATGTCGAGTGTTTGCCGCTACCCTCGCAAGGTGCCCCCGGTGGCTTTTTCGACCTTGGCGATAATCTTGGCGCCAACCGCCTCGATATCTTCATCGGTCAGCGTGCGGTCGCCCGGTTGCAGACGCACGGCAATCGCCAGAGACTTGCGCCCCTCACCAAGCTGCGCCGCAGCCTTGTCGCCGGTGAATTCGTCGAAAACCTGCACATCGGCGATCAGCGCCTTGTCGGCCCCCATCGCGGCATTGACGACCTGAGCCGCTTCGACACCTGCATCCAGCACAAAGGCGAAATCGCGCTCCACGGCTTGCAGACGGTTGCCGGACAGCGCGCCACGGGCAGTCTTGCGTGCCTTTGGACGGGGCGGGTTTTCCACCAGCACTGTCAGTGCCATGACCGCCCCTTTCAGGCCATAATGACGGATAATGCGCGGGTGAACTTCGCCAAAGATCGCAAGCGGCAGTTTTGGCCCCAGCGACAAGACACCGGCCCGCCCCGGATGGAACCACCCCGGCATGTTGCGGTTGATCTGCATTTTCAACGGCGCACCAATGGCCGAGAGCACTGCTTCGGCATCGGCTTTGACGTCATACAGGTCCACCACGCGGCGGCTGCCATGCGGGTCGCGCCCCGTATTGGCACCGACCAAGATAGCTGCGGCTTGCACTTGCTGCTCACCCGGTTCGCCGCCTGCAAATGCAGGGCCAACTTCGAACAGCGCCAAGTCCATTGCGCCGCGCGCCTGATTGCGGGCGGCCGCTTGCAGCAGGCCGGGCAACAGATCGGGGCGCATATGCGTCATTTCAGAACTGATCGGGTTTTGCAGACGCGTGGCATCCGCACCGCCGCCGAACAACGCCGCGCTTTCACCGTCGATGAAGCTGTATGTGACGCATTCATTATACCTCAAACCCGCCAGCATTCGCCGCGCAGCCCGCTCGCGCGTTTGCAGCGGCGTCAGGATCGCGCGGGGCACACCGGCTTGCGGGCGTGGCAAAGGCTTGCCTTTCAGCTTGGTCAAAGATGCAACACGCGCGATTTCCTCGACCAAGTCAGCCGCGCCCAGCACATCGGGCCGCCAACTTGGCGGGCTGGCCTGATTGCCGTTGAGGGTGAAGCCCAAAGCCTCCAGCGTAGCCCGCTGGTCTGCCTCTGGAATATCCATGCCCACCAGCGACCCGACGCGGGCGGGATCAAACGTGTAGCTGCGCGCGGTGTCGGGGATGGTGCCATCAACGACCACCTCGGACGACTCCCCCCCACACAGGTCCATCACCATGCGCGTGGCCAATTCCAACCCGTCGAGCGTAAACGCCGGGTCCACGCCGCGTTCGAACCGGTAGCGCGCGTCGGAATTGATTTTCAGCGCGCGGCCCGTGGCGGCAATGGTGATCGGGTCCCAATAAGCGGATTCGATGAACACATCGACCGTGTCCTCGGAACAGCCAGAATGTTTTCCACCGATTATTCCAGCGAGACTTAACACTCGGTCGTCATCTGCAATAAGCATCTCGTCAGAAGTCAAAGTATATTTTTTGTCATCAAGCGCAACCAGCGAAGTCGCTTCCTCGCCCATAAAAAATTCTAGGCCCCTAAGGGGTTTGACGTGCAAATTGCCCTGCACCTTGCACGCATCGAACACATGCAGCGGGCGGTTCAGATCGAAGGTGAAGAAATTGGTAATATCCACCAGCGCCGAAATGGGCCGCAGCCCAATCGCGCGCAGCCGCTTTTGCAGCCAATCGGGCGAAGGGCCGTTCTTCACGCCGCGCACAAGGCGACCGGCAAAGATGGGGCAGCCCTTGTCCTTCAACTCTGGCGAAATCTGCACACCAACGGGGCATGGGAACGCCCCGGCCACCGGCTCCACCACCAAGGGCTTTAGCGTGCCAAGCCCGCGTGCGGCCAGATCGCGGGCAATGCCGCGCACGCCCAACGCATCCGGGCGGTTGGGTGTGATCGCGATTTCGATAACCGGATCATTCAGACCGGCATAGTCAATGTATCGCACGCCCAGCGGCGCATCCACAGGCAACTCGATGATACCATCATGATCTTCCGACAGTTCCAACTCGCGTTCGGAACACAGCATCCCATTGCTTGCCTGCCCGCGAATAACGCCCGGTTTCAGGTCCACACCCGTGCCCGGCACATGCGTGCCGACAGGTGCAAACACACCGACCAACCCGGTGCGTGCATTGGGCGCGCCGCAAACCACCTGCACCTCTTCCGAGGCGGCGTCGGGACCGTCCGGCCACGCCTCGACCCGGCACAGCCGCAGGCGGTCGGCATCAGGGTGTTGAACCGCCTCGATCACGCGAGCAATCGTGAAGGCACCCAAGCTGGCGGCAGGGTCGGTGACGCCCTCTACTTCCAGCCCCAGATCGGTCAGCGCGTAAAGCACTTCATCCAGAGTGGCGGACGTCTCTAGATGGTCCCGCAACCATGACATGGTGAATTTCATGGGTCTGTCCCCGGCCTGTTGGTCTGTTTTCGCCCCCGCTTAGCGCGATTTGCCGGCAGGGAAAAGCCGCTCAACGCGATGTGCGGTCGTCTTCTTCATCCTCGTCCTCATCATCGTCATCAGGCAGGTTGAAGAAGCTGTCTGCATCCGAATAATCGGCGGATGATTTCTGCTCTTCCTGTTCCGATTTCATATCGCTGACCGAGAAATTCTCCAACCCGGCAATCCCGGCGGGCATTTTCGGGTCCGGGTCCATTTCCAAAGACTGCTCGGTCGATACCAGTTTCCGGCGCTCATCATCGGACATGACGCGGCCTTCCTTGGCCAGCTTTTCAGCCGCCTTGCGCACCTCTGCGTCCAGTTCAGACTGCTTGCACAGCCCAAGCGCCACCGGGTCAATAGGTTGCAGGTTGGCAATATTCCAATGCGTGCGCTCACGGATAGCGGCAATGGTGGAATTCGTGGTGCCCACAAGACGACGGATTTGCGCATCGGCCAGTTCGGGATGGAACTTGACCAACCACAGAATGGACGCCGGGCGATCCTGGCGCTTGGACAAGGGCGTGTAACGCGGCCCGCGGCGCTTCTCTTCACCCTCTGAGGCGGGGTTGTACTTCAACTTGAGCGCATAACGCGGGTCTTTTTCACCGCGGTCGATTTCGATCTGGTCAAGCTGGTTGTTGCCAATCGGGTCAAAGCCCTTCACACCACCGGCGACGTCGCCATCGGCAATTCCCTGCACTTCCAATTCGTGCAGGCCGCAAAAATCGGCAATCTGCTTGAAGCTGAGCGTGGTGTTGTCCACCAGCCACACGGCGGTGGCCTTGGCCATAAGAGGTTTCGACATGAGCGGCGCTCCTGTATCTGGTGTCGGCAGCGCGCGTGGCGCGTGCGCATGGGTTATCACGTGCCGGAAAACCGGCTGCAGGGGACCCTGCCTCTCCTCGCTATCGGGGGATGGTGCGGTTATAGCCAAGTCGGGCTGCAAGGGGAAGGGCTAATGCAAAAGCTGCTGCGCAAGGGTCTGAGCGGATTGGCGCTTCTGGTTTTGGCTGCAATCTACGTTCTGGGACAGCAAGCCGACAGCACAGAGCAGGACGCATATTACCTGCTGGCGCTCAGTTGGACGCCCAGTTGGTGCAATGCCGAAGGCGATGCGCGTGGAGCGCCACAATGCGATGATGGCACCGGCTGGCAAGTGCATGGCCTGTGGCCGCAATATGCCGGGGGCGGATGGCCCGAATATTGCGACACCGATGCGCGTGATCCCAGCCGCGCCCAGACCGGCGCAATGGCGGATATCATGGGCGACGGCGGGCTGGCCTGGCATCAATGGAAAAAACATGGACGGTGCAGCGGGTTAAGCGCGGATGCTTATTTCGGGCAAACTCGCGCGGCCTTCGAGGGGCTAAGCTGGCCTGACTCGCTGACCCGCATCACCCGGATAACCCGCGCAACGCCCGACACCGTCGAAACCGCCTTTCGCGACGCGAACCCGCAATTCGGCGCAGATATGGTCATCACCACATGCAGCGATGGCGATTTGCGCGAAATCCGCCTGTGCCTGACGCAAGACCTGCAACCGCGGGCCTGCGGCGACGATGTGCTGGACCGCGCCTGCTCTGCCCGCCAGATCAGCCTGCCGCCGCCCGACTAAACCGGCCCTAGGCGGCGACCATCGCACCATCACGGTGCAGATGGTCCAGCGTCTGATCGAGGGCGTTGCGGGCGCGCCGAATCAATTCGTCGATATCGGAAGTCGAGATGACAAGCGGCGGCGCAATGATCATCCGGTCCCCGACATGGCGCATCACAAGGCCGTTGGCGAAACAATATTCGCGGCAGACATAGCCCGCACTGCCCGGCCCGGCGGCAAACGCGGCACGGCTGCTTTTGTCCGGGGTCAAGGCAAGGCTGGCCATCAGCCCACGGCTGACCGCCTCGCCCACAAGCGGGTGGTCCGTCAGCGTGGCCCATGCGTTTGCAAGGTAGGGCGCCGCTTCATCCCGGACCCGCGTGATGATACCTTCTTCGTGCAGAATACGCAGGTTTTCCAACGCCACCGCCGCAGCTACCGGATGCCCGGAATAGGTGTAGCCGTGGTTGAACTCATCCTGCGCGATAATTTGTGCCACCTCGTCGCAGACGATAGACCCGCCGATCGGCTGATAGCCAGAGGACAACCCTTTGGCGATGGTCATGATATGAGGGCGAATGCCGTAGCTTTGCGACCCGAACCAATGACCAAGGCGGCCAAACCCGGTAATTACCTCATCCGCGATCAGCAGGATGCCGTATTTATCCACGATCCGTTGCACTTCGGGCCAGTAACTGTCGGGGGGGATGATAACGCCGCCCGCGCCCTGCACGGGTTCCGCGATGAAGGCTGCAACGGTTTCGGGCCCGAGTTCGAGGAGTTTCTCCTCCAGCGCCCGCGCGCGGGCCAGACCAAATTCTTCCGGCGTCATGTCGCCGCCCTCGCCCCACCAATAAGGCTGGTCGATATGCACGATACCGGGGATCGGCATCCCGCCCTGCGCGTGCATCGCAGCCATGCCACCAAGCGACCCGCCGCCCATGGTCGACCCGTGATAGCCATTACGCCGCGCAATGATGGTGCCGCGTTGCGCCTGCCCCTTCAGCGCCCAGTATTGGCGCACAAGCCGGATATTGGTGTCATTCGCCTCGGACCCCGACCCGGCGAAGAACACATGGTTCAGGTCGCCCGGCGCAAGTTCCGCCAGCTTCGCCGCAAGCGTCAGCGCGGGCACATGGCTGGTTTGGAAAAACGTATTGTAATAAGGTAGCTCGCGCATTTGCCGCGCGGCGGCCTCTGCCAGCTCCGCGCGTCCGTAACCGATGTTGACGCACCATAGCCCGGCCATTCCGTCGATCAATTCTTCGCCGTTGCTGTCGGTCAACCGCACACCTTGCGCCCGTGTGATGATCCGCGCGCCTTTCTGCCCCAAAGCGCCGTTCGCCGTGAACGGGTGCATATGATGGGCCGCATCCAGCGCTTGCAACGCGGCGGTGGGAGGGGTGTTGGTCAAGGGCATGCACTGCTCCAAAGATAGGGTTGCGGGCGACCATACAAGCCGCGCGTGAAGGGTCAAGCAAGCGCGGCCAGCCCCTTCATCTTGCCTCAAATACTCACACCGCCGGGCGACAGCCCGACGGCGCGACATATCGGCCCGCGCCTCGCTTCAGAAAAACGCCTGAAGCCCTGTCTGCGCGCGCCCCAGGATCAGCGCGTGCACGTCATGCGTGCCCTCGTAGGTGTTCACGGTTTCAAGGTTCACCATGTGGCGCATCACCTGGTATTCCTCGGAAATCCCGTTGCCGCCATGCATATCGCGGGCGCTGCGGGCAATATCCAAAGCCTTGCCACAGTTGTTGCGCTTGATAAGCGAGATCATTTCTGGCGCAGCCTCTGCCTCGTCCATCAAGCGGCCCGTTTGCAGCGCAGCTTGCAGGCCCAGCGCGATTTCGGTCTGCATGTCCGCCAGTTTCTTTTGAAACAGTTGCGTGCCAGCCAAGGGCTTGTCGAATTGCTTCCGATCCAGCCCGTATTGGCGCGCGGCATGCCAGCAGAATTCGGCAGCACCCATGACGCCCCAGGCAATACCATAGCGCGCGCGGTTCAGGCAGCCGAAGGGGCCTTTCAGCCCTTCGACATAGGGCAGCAGCGCATCTTCGCCCACTTCGACCCCGTCCATCACGATCTCCCCGGTGGTGGACGCGCGCAAGCTCAGCTTGCCGCCAATCTTCGGCGCGCTGAGCCCCTTCATACCCTTTTCCAGAATGAACCCGCGAATGCGCCCGCCATGCGCCTCGGACTTGGCCCAGACCACGAAGACATCGGCAAACGGGCTGTTGGAAATCCACATTTTGGAGCCGGTCAGCTTGTAGCCGGTGGCGGTCTTCTCGGCGCGGGTTTTCATGCCGGCAGGGTCTGACCCGGCATCGGGTTCGGTCAGCCCGAAACATCCGATCAGCGTGCCCGCGCACAGACCAGGCAGATATTTCTGCCGCTGCTCTTCCGACCCGTAGGCATAGATCGGGTAAATCACCAACGAGGATTGCACCGACATCATGCTGCGATAGCCCGAATCGACGCGCTCGATTTCCCGCGCGATCAGGCCGTAGGTGACGTAATTGGCCCCAAGTCCCCCGTATTCCTCGGGCAGGGTCGCGCCCAAAAGGCCCGCTTCGCCCATCAACGGAAACAATTCCGGGGCGGATGTTTCCTCGCGGTAGGCATCGATGACGCGCGGTTGCAGCGTGGATTGCGCAAATTCATGGGCCGCATCGCGCAACATGCGTTCATCTTCCGACAGTTGGCGTTCCAGGCGCAGCGGGTCATTCCATGCGAAAGCGCCCAGTTCCGGGGCATCTTTGGCTTTCATGGCGGGTTTGTCCAAGGGCATCGCATCCTCCAGTAGCAGAACATTTACGCATGTCTTAGCTTGCACAAAGTGAATGATAAAAGGATAATTTAGAAACCTATCATTCCAAATTGGAATAGCTATGCCTCTGCCGCGCCGCGACCTGCCCAGCACTTCCAGCCTGCAAGCCTTCGAGGCCGTGGCCCGGCTTGGCAGTTTTACCGCCGCCGCCGCAGAGCTTGACCTGACGCAATCGGCGGTATCGCGGCAGGTTGCAGCGCTGGAACGGCAGTTGAGCGTCACTCTATTGCAGCGCGGCCCGCGCGAGGTGGTGCCAACGCCGGAAGGCGCGGATTACGCGCGGGACGTTCGCGCAGCATTGGGGCAGTTGCAACGCGCCGCATTGGCGCTTAGGGCCAGACCTCATCAGTTAACCCTGGCCATCCTGCCAACCTTCGGCACCCGGTGGTTAATGCCACGGATGCCGCGCTTCCTGCGCCGCCACCCGGATATTACAGTGCATTTTGCCACACGGATCGGCCAGATCGACCTTGCCGCAGAGAGGCTGGATGCCGCCATCCATGCAGGCCGTCCCGATTGGCCGGGAACAAAGGCCACGCTCTTGCTGGACGACCGCGTTCAGCCCTGTGCCGCGCCCGCGCTTGCGGTCGAAGGCCCGGCGCAGATTGCCCGTGCGCCGCGTCTTGCATTGGCGACACGCCCGCATGAGTGGTCAGATTGGTGCGCTGCGCAGGGCCTGCCCGACCCCGGCTCCCCGCAACTGGTGTTCGAGCATTTTTCCACATTGGCGCAAGCCTGTATTGCGGGATTGGGCGTCGCGCTGTTGCCGGGCTTTCTGTTTCAGCCAGAACTTGCGCGCGGTGAGATGACGCCCCTCGCCCCGCCTTGGCCCAATGGCGCGGGCTATTGGCTCATGACGCCGAAATCCGCGCGCATTAACACGGCGACAGAGGAATTTCGCGACTGGCTGATGACCGAAGTGACCCGCAGCGACGGGGCTTTCGCCTAGCGCCGCGGCTTGGTAGATTGAAGGCTTGCAGCCAAGGCGCCCCAAGACCATGACCAAGGACCACGCGAAAACCCGTGTCACGCTTGTTGGTGCCGGGATCAATACCATCTTGTCGATGGCCAAAATCACCGCCGGGCTGATGCTGGCCAGCCCTGCGTTGGTGGCCGATGGGGTGCATTCGCTGTCTGATCTGGTCTCGGATGTGTTGGTGTTCTGGGCCTTGCGCCATTCTGCGTTGGCCCCGGACGAGAACCACCCTTACGGCCATGGCCGGTTCGAAACATTGGCGACACTGGCCTTGGCCGCCATTCTGGCCCTGACGGGTCTGGGCATTGCATGGGATGCCGCCATGCGGTTGTTGTCCGGCGCAGATAGCGCACCCGGTGTGTGGGCGCTGGCGGTGATCGCAGTATCCATCTTGGCCAAGGAAGCGCTGTATCACTACACCCGCGCCGTGGGCGAACGAACCGGCTCGCGTATGATTATTGCCAATGCATGGCACCACCGCACCGATGCGCTGTCTTCGGTTGTGGCGTTGGTTGGCGTCGGCGCAGCACAACTGGGCTTCGGCTGGGGCGACCCGGTAGCCGCGATCATCATCGCCGCCATGCTGGGCCGGGTGGCATGGGAGTTCGGCAAAGGGGCTGTCGATGAGTTGGTCGACACCCAAGCCCCGGACGGGTTACGCGCAGATCTGCAAGACAGCCTAAACCGCACCCCCGGTGTGGAGGGCCTGCGCGACCTGCGGATGCGCCAACACGGCGCGCGGGCGGTGGCTGATGTGTCGGTAATGGTGGACCCGCATATCACCGTGACCGAAGGCCACCGCATTGCCGAAGCTGCGCGCTCTGACGCGCTGGACCGGATCGATGCGCTGGAAGACCTGATCATCCATGTCGAACCCGCAGGCCATTTCGACGGGTTCGGCGCCACCGAAGCGCCCTTGCGCGGCGAAATCGAAGGGCTGATCCTGACGCTGGCGCAAGCCCATCCGATGGTCGCAAACGTGGCGCGCGTGCAGCTTGGCTATTTCGAAGACGGCTTGCACATAGAGGTGCTGGCCCGCCTGCATCCACAGGCGGACCACACAGCGACAGAGGCCGACCTGACCGAAACCCTGCGCCAGACCTTGCCGGAATTGCGCGCACTCAGCCTGCACCGGCAGGCGGGCTTGCAAGGCTAAGGCCGTCAGGTCATAACATCGCCATGGCCAAATCCGCCCCCCAGTTTACCTGCACCGCTTGCGGCGCCACCCACCGCAAATGGGCGGGCCAGTGTGATGCCTGCAACGGATGGAACACGATTGTCGAGGAAGCGCCCCTGTCGCGCGGCCCCGGTGCCCGCGCCATGAAGGGCAAGACAATCGCGCTTGGGTCATTAGCCGATTCCGAGGCTCCACCACCGCGCCAGACATCCGGGATGAACGAGTTGGACCGCGTGTTGGGTGGCGGGCTGGTGGCGGCGTCTGCCATCCTTGTCGGCGGCGATCCGGGCATCGGCAAATCAACGCTTCTTTTACAAGCCACCGCTGCTTTCGCCCGTGCGGGCGCACGCTGCATGTATATCTCTGGAGAGGAAGCGGCGGCACAGGTTCGGCTGCGCGCGGCGCGTCTTGGCCTGTCGGATGCGCCGGTGCAACTTGGGGCCGAAACCCATCTGCGCGACATCCTGACCACGCTGGACGCAGAACGCCCCGACCTTGTGGTGATCGATTCGATCCAGACAATGTGGCTCGATACCGTGGACAGCGCGCCCGGTTCCGTGGCGCAGGTGCGCGCGGCTGCGCATGAATTGGTCAGCTTCGCCAAGCGGCGCGGCGTGTCGGTCATCCTTGTTGGCCATGTCACCAAGGAAGGCCAGATCGCCGGTCCCCGCGTGGTCGAACATATGGTCGATACCGTTCTGTATTTTGAGGGCGAGCGCGGCCACCAGTTCCGCATTCTGCGCGCGGTCAAGAACCGCTTTGGCCCGGCGGATGAGATCGGCGTGTTCGAGATGACGGGCGGCGGGCTGGCAGAGGTCGCCAACCCGTCCGCACTGTTCCTGTCCGAACGCGGCACGCCCGCGCCCGGATCGGTCGTTTTCGCGGGCATGGAAGGCACACGCCCCGTCCTGACCGAAATTCAGGCCCTCGTCGCGCCGTCCCCTTTGGGCACACCGCGCCGCACCGTGGTCGGGCTGGACAGTGCCCGGCTGTCTACAGTCCTTGCGGTGCTGGAAGCGCGCTGCGGCATCCCCTTTGCCGGGATGGATGTATTCCTGAACGTGGCCGGCGGCATGCGTGTGATGGAACCGGCCGCCGACCTTGCCCTTGCCTGTGCGCTGTTATCCGCGCGCGAAGATCATGCACTTCCGCCCGAAACCGTGGTTTTCGGCGAAATCAGCCTGTCCGGCGCGCTTCGTCCGGTGGTGCAGACCGAAAACAGGTTGAAAGAAGCCCGAAAACTTGGTTTTAGCGCTGCTATCGGTCCAAGCCTTGCCAAACCAATCGACACGGGCGGGATCCGGCTCAACCAGATGGATGATCTGGCGCAAGTGGTTGGTCAGGTTTTCGGCGCGGGATGACCCGCATAGTAGGAGTAAGGTCATGGACGCGTTCACGATTGTCGATGCAGCGGTAGCGATTATCATCATCGTTTCGGGCATCTTGGCCTATTCCCGCGGTTTTGTGCGCGAAACACTGGCCATCATCGGCTGGATCGTGGCGGCAATTCTGGCGTTCATGCTGGCCCCTGCCGCGCAACCGCTTATCCGAGAGATTCCTTATATTGGCGACTTCCTGGGCGATAGCTGCGAGTTGACCGTGATCGCGGCCTTCGCGGCTGTCTTTGCTCTGGCGCTGGTGCTGGCCTCGCTCTTCACGCCACTGTTTTCATCCTTTATCCGCAATTCCGCCTTGGGCGGGATCGATCAGGGGCTCGGGTTCTTCTTCGGCGTGGTGCGTGGCATTCTTTTGGTCGCAGTTGCGCTGCTGGTATTTGACCGCGCAGTTCCCCCAGGTTCGGTAGAGATGGTGGAAAACTCGCGCTCCGCAGCCGTATTCGGCCAATTGTCGGGCAACCTGAACGACGCTGTGCCAACGGACGCGCCGAATTGGTTGGTTGCCCGCTACGAGCAGCTGACCGCCGGCTGCCGTTAACCACCACATGACCCCCGCTGCACGGCTTCAAGCCGCGATTGAAATTCTTGATGAGGTTCTTGCGGGGAAACCCGCAGAACAGACCCTGACAAATTGGGCGCGTGCCAATCGGTTCGCAGGGTCCAAAGACCGCGCCGCGATCCGCGACCATGTGTTCGACTGCCTGCGCTGCAAACGCTCCTTTGCGCATCTGGGTGGGCGGACCGACGGGCGCGGACTGGTGCTGGGACTGGTGCGCGATGCGGGCACGGACCCTGCCACGCTGTTCACTGGTCAAGGCTACGCCCCTCCCCCACTGACAGGGGCAGACACGCCGAACACGGACCTCATGCCGCGTGGCGTGGCACTGGACTGCCCCGATTGGCTGCTTCCCGAACTGGAAACCAGCCTTGGCGCGGCCACAGACGACGTGCTGCGCATAATGCGGCATCGCGCGCCAGTTTTCTTGCGCGTGAACCTGCCGCGCGCAACGGTCGCGCAGGCCATGGAACGCCTCGCGCAAGAGGGCATTGAAACGCGCCCAACCCCATTGGCGGCCACCGCCCTTCAGGTCGTGACGAACGCGCGCCGCGTGCGGCAATCACTCGCCTTCACCGAGGGGCTGGTCGAATTGCAGGATGCGGCCTCACAAGCCGTGATCGCCGCCCTGCCCGACCTCGACGGTGCAGATGTGCTTGACTACTGCGCAGGGGGCGGCGGCAAGGCGCTGGCGATGGCCGCCGAGGGCGCCAATGTAACCGTGCATGATGCAGACCCAGCCCGAATGCGCGACATTCCCGAACGCGCCAAACGCGCCGGTGCCAAGATCAACGTGCAGACCCAGCCCAAGGGCCTGTTTGACCTTGTTGTCACCGATGTCCCCTGCTCCGGCAGCGGCGCGTGGCGCCGTGCCCCACATGGAAAATGGGCGCTCACGCCAGAGCGCATGACACACCTTACCAGTTTGCAAAGCGCCATCCTTCGGCAGGCGTGGCAGCATGTGCGGCCCGGTGGTCGGCTGGTCTACGCGACCTGCTCGCTTCTGGACGCCGAGAACACAGCAATCACCACCCCCTTCGCAGCCGAAACCACCGGTGCAACCCTTGGCGCGGCGCGGCACCTGACACCGTTGGATGGTGGCGATGGGTTTTTCAGCTCAATCATCCATAAGGCGAGTTAATTTCTCCTTTTAGTTGCGCAGCGCAAATTCCGGGTTAAACTGAAATTAACCTTTTGCAGCCACAGTCCTGATGAGTGAATTCGGGGGTAGCGTGACACGAACCGCAACATCAGGGCAAAGCCCAGCGCAGGGACCGGCGTTTCGGTTTACTGTCATGACAACGCTGGGCCTTGTCGCGGTCACTGGGGTCGCGTTGGTTCTGGCCGGTCTTTGGTCGGGACTATCCGGGCCTCTTTCGCTGACGAGTGCAGCAATCGGGGCAAGCATCATATGCTCTGCCGGCCTTCTGACGGCACGGCACTGGCACGCACAGCATCAGGTTCGGCGTGATCTGGCGCTTGTAAAGGCCCTCTATGGCTCTGCCACGGCCACCGCGCTTGTTGATGGCGCAATGGGCCATGTTATCTGGGCCAATCGGGCGGCACATGACAGGTTCGTAAACGTAACCCATGCCGCCAGCTTTGTCGAAGATGTCAGCGCAGACCCCGCCGAACTGGTCACACGCCTGCATGATCGCGCGCTTGCCGAAGGTCAGGTCACGCATAGCGTCGCGCTGGATACCGGAGAATTGCGGCTGACCGTGCGCCCAGCCGGGCATGGTCGGGCGCTGTGGCAATTCGACGACACATCGCTGCCCGACCTGCGCGATTCACTGCCTTTCAACATGATCGAGACATCGGCAAACGGACGCATAAGCTACCTGTCCCCCCAGTTGCGCGACCAGTCCTTGGCCTCGGCACGCCATATATCAGACCTGTTGAACCTGCCGCTTCCCAAGGCAGGTGAACCGGCGCTCTTTGCCCTGCGCGACAGCGATATCCGGTATATCGGGTTTCGCACAACAACCGAAGACGCAGGCGAATATATCCTGTTACTTTCACCCGCCACCGACGAAGACACCGATCAGAATTTCAATGCCCTGCAAATGCTGCCGATCGCGGTCGCACTGGTAGACCGCGACGGCTACCTGACCCGCGCCAATGACGAAACCCGCCGATTGCTGCGGCTGCGCAAAGATGACACGCCGCGCTTTTGCGAGTTGCTCGAAGGGCTAGGCCGTCCGGTCAGCGAGTGGCTGGCAGATATACGCGCAGGCCGCGTGGCCACGCCAACCGAAGTTTTGCGTGCAGCCAATCCGGCAGATGATCTGTTCCTGCAAGTTTCGCTGCGCAGCTATGGCAACGATGGTGAGATGGTCGCTGTCATGCATGACGCGACCGAATTCAAGGCGCTTGAAGCAAAATTCACGCAAAGCCAGAAAATGCAGGCAATCGGGCAGCTCGCCGGCGGTGTGGCACATGATTTCAACAATCTTCTGACCGCGATCTCCGGGCATTGCGACCTGATCCTGTTGCGCCACGACCGAAGCGATGTCGATTACCCCGACCTGATGCAGATACAGCAGAACACGAACCGCGCAGCGGCCCTTGTGCGTCAGCTTCTGGCGTTTTCCCGCAAGCAGACCCTGCAATTCGAAACGCTGGATCTGCACGATCTGCTGGCCGATGCGATCCACCTTCTGAACCGCTTGGTCGGCGAACGCGTTACCCTGACGCTGCGCCATGGCGCTGACATTCCGCTAATACGATCAGACAAGCGGCAGTTCGAACAGGTTCTGATGAACCTTGTGGTCAATGCACGCGACGCCATGCCGATGGGTGGAGAAATTGTTATAGAGACCGAATATCACGCCCTTCTCAGCGGGATGCGACGCGACAAGGCAACGCTACCGCCGGGCGATTACGCCGTGATCCGGGTCCGCGACGAAGGCATCGGCATGTCACACGCAATAATGGCAAAAGTGTTCGACCCGTTTTTCAGCACCAAACGGCAAGGCGAAGGAACAGGGCTGGGCCTGTCGACGGTCTACGGTATCGTCAAACAATCCGGTGGCTTTATCTTCGTCGACAGCGAAGAGGGGCACGGCACGACATTTTCTATCTATTTCGCGGCACAAGCCGCTGCGGCAATTGCAGTAGCGCGGCCAAACCCGACCAAGCCATTGGCAACAGTCGCGTCCCGCAGCACCGTCTTGCTGGTCGAGGACGAGGCACCCGTTCGCTCTTTCGCGGCGCGGGCTCTGCAACTTCAGGGGCACCGCGTTCTGGAAGCGGATTCGGGTGAAGCCGCATTGGAATTGCTCCAAGACCCAAGCCTGCACCCGGATGTTTTCGTCAGTGACGTGATCATGCCCGGCCTTGACGGTCCGGGCTGGGTGGCTCAAATTCGCGATCGTTTTCCCGACACGCCCATTGTGTTCATGTCAGGATATGCCGAAGACAGCCGAATCGCGGCCCAAGCCGAGTTGGGTAAAGCCGTGTTCATCGGCAAACCCTTTTCGCTGGCGGAATTCACCAGCATCGTGAACGAGCAACTCCGCAAAATGACTGAAGCGGCCTGAACACTAGCGCCAAAAGGCATTGCGCCACGGGCTCCAGCAGGTACACCTGACGCAATGCCATCCATCAAAGGTGCTCTGCCATGACCAGCAATCCCCATCGCCTGTCGGATGCCGAGATTCAGGGCTTTATTGACGGCAAAACCAAGCCGCTTGGCGCGCTTGGCCGCGTGGAAACGCTCGCCGCACAACTTGCCCGGTTTTGCAACACTCTGACCCCACGCATCGACACCTGCGAACTGGTCATTTTCGCCGCCGACCATGGCATCGCGATTGAAGGGGTTTCTGCCTTCCCGCAAGCTGTGACACAACAGATGGTCCAAAACTTCCTGGCCGGCGGGGCTGCGGCCAATGTCTTCGCGCGCAGTCAGGGTATTCCGGTCCATGTGGTAGATGCCGGGGTGGCGGGCGACCCTATCGACCACCCCAAACTGTGGTCGCGTCGCATTGCCCCCGGCACCCAAAGCAGCCTGCACGGTCCGGCTATGAGCGCGGCCGAGCGCGACGCGGCCCTCAACGCCGGAGCGCGGATCGTGGCCAACACCTCTGCAAAGGCACTCGCATTCGGCGAGATGGGGATTGGCAACACGGCCAGCGCAAGCCTGCTGGCCCACAAGCTAAGCGGACTGGCGCTGGATGACCTTATCGGGCGCGGGACTGGGGTTGATGATGCGGGCCTTGCCCATAAATCCGCGATCCTTGCACAGGCCTCGCAACGCACTGCACCCAGTCTGTCCGCCGACACAGCCCTGTCCGAATACGCAGGGTTCGAAATGGTGATGATGGCTGGAGCGATGCAGGCCGCAGCCGAAGACGGGCGGATTGTGCTGGTCGACGGCTTTATTGCGACCACCGCCGCCGCCGCCGCACTGGGACGCGCGCCGCATATTCACCCGGCAATGGTCTTTTGCCACCGCAGCCAAGAAGCCGGGCACCGCGTTCTGCTTGAGTGGTTGGATGCCGATCCGCTACTGGACATGGACATGCGCCTTGGCGAAGGCACCGGCGCGCTGCTGGCATGGCCACTTGTAAAGGCCGCCAGCGCCATGCTCTGCGACATGGCCAGCTTCGACAGCGCTGGCGTGTCACAGGGCTAGGCAATGCGCGACGCCCTTGCCTCTGCCCTGCTGGCCGCGCAATTTCTGACGCGTCTGCCCTTGCCCGCGCGCGGCTACACGCTCGCGCGATGGTCACGCGCCCCGGCATATTTCGCCTTGGTTGGGCTTGGGATTGGGCTGGCTCTGGCGGGGCTGTTCTGGGCCATGTCGCAAATCTGGCCACAGCCGCTGGCTGCAATTCTGGTTTTGGGCGCAGGGCTGGTCCTGACTGGCGCGTTGCACGAAGACGGGCTGGCCGACACATTGGATGGACTGGGCGGGGGTCGTGACCGCGAGCGCGCACTTCAGATTATGCGCGACAGCCAGATCGGCAGCTACGGGGCGCTGGGCCTTGGCGTGGTGCTGGGTGTGCAGGGCATAGCCTTGTCGACAGCCCCCATGGCAACCGGCATGGGGGCGCTGCTCATTGGCCACACGCTTGGCCGCGCATTGATGGCCTACGCACTTGGGCAAGGGCGTTATTTGCGTGCAAACGGAACGGGATCGGGGCTGGATCGTCCTCTCGGCCGCAGCGGTTGGGGGGTGACAATGATGGCTGGCACACTGGCGGGTTTGGCCGCTTTACCGTTTCTGGGCTTGGGCAGCGCGCTTGGCGCACTTGCAGGCGGCGTGGCGTCGGGTATCCTCTGGCGCCGTTGGACCTTGCACAAGCTGGGCGGCGACACGGGCGACACATTGGGCGCGCTGCATTGCGTGGCGCTGACCGGCAGCCTGCTAGGGGCAGCCGCATGGGCGTGATCTTGCTGCGACACACCAAGCCCGATGCGCCCGAAGGGTTGTGCTATGGGCGCCTGGACCTTGCCCCAGCCGAAGGATTCGAGGCGCAGGCCGCAGAGCTTGCGCAAGACCTGCCGCCTGTCTCGCGCATTGTCACCTCGCCATTGCAGCGTTGCGCGGTTCTGGCGCAGTCCATCGCAACCGCACGCGCCCTGCCGCTGACCACCGAACCCCGCCTGCGCGAGATGGATTTCGGCGCTTGGGAAGGCCAGCTTTGGTCCGAGCTGCCGCGCGCGGAGCTGGACGCGTGGGCGGCAGACCTGTTGCATGCCCGCCCGCATGGTGGCGAGTCAGTGGCGCAACTGCGCGACCGCGCTCTGGCGGCCATGCGCGATCATGCCGCCCCAGATGTGCTGGTCGTCACGCATCACGGGATCATAAAATGCGCCCGCCACCTGACCGAAGGTGATAGCGCGTGGCAATCCAACCTGTCTTTCGGCGGCTGGCTGCGTTTCGCGCCAAAGGTGTTTCATGGCCAATGAACTGACGCTAATCCTTGGCGGCGCACGATCTGGCAAAAGCGGATTTGCCGAGGCCGAGGTGACAGCCCGGCCCGGCCCGTGGCATTACATGGCCACGGCGCAAGCCTTCGACGATGAAATGCGCGCGCGAATCGCGCAACACCGCACCGACCGGGCCAACGGTTGGGTGACGCATGAGGAGCCCCTTGCACTGGCAAACGCGCTGGAAGCAGTGCCAGCCGGGGCGCCGGTTCTGGTCGATTGCCTGACGCTCTGGCTGACCAATCATCTGCTGGCGGAGAACGATCTGCCAACCGAGATTGCGGCGCTGCAAAGCGCACTCGACGCCCGGCGCGGCCCGGTCTGGTTGGTGGCAAATGAAGTCGGTCTGGGCATTGTGCCCGACAACTCCCTGGCCCGCCATTTCCGCGACGAGGCAGGGCGTCTGAACCAAAGGCTGGCAAAACAAGCCGACCGCGTGCGCTTCATTGCCGCCGGGTTGCCCATGGCGCTGAAAGGCTAGAGTTTTCGGTCGCATGTCGAAAAGCTTGGAACCAGCAAGCAGTTCCAAGCGACATGCTCAAGGCTTGCGCGTTTGCCCTGCGCATGCAACTTATTACACATGATAATAACCAAGCCCGACTCGCGCCCGCTGCTAGGCATGTTATGGATGCTGCTGACGGGTTTCTGCTTTGTCGCGGTGACGGCGCTGGTCAAATATCTGGGCGATGATCTGCCCGCCGCGCAACAGGCCTTTTTGCGCTACCTTCTGGGGCTGGTGTTCCTGATCCCGATGTGGCCCGCCCTGCGCGCGGCGCGCATCTCGCGGCAGGCGATAACCGTCTTCGGGGCGCGTGGCTTCATTCATGCACTGGGCGTTATATTGTGGTTCTACGCCATGACCCAAATCCCCTTGGCCGAAGTCACTGCGATGAACTACCTCTCGCCCATCTATGTCACGCTGGGCGCGGCGTTGTTTCTGGGCGAAAAACTGGCGTTGCGGCGCATCATGGCCGTTCTGGTGGCTTTCCTTGGCGCGCTTATCATCTTGCGTCCCGGCCTGCGCGAGGTGTCGAGCGGGCATATCGCCATGATCGGCACAGCAATCTTTTTCGCCGGGTCTTACCTGATGGCCAAGCGCATGAGCGGTCAGGTTTCGGCCAGCGTTGTCGTTGCCATGCTGTCACTGACGGTGACAATCTGTCTTGCCCCTTTCGCCTACGCAGTCTGGGTGCCCCCCACGGGCGCACAGCTTCTGGGGCTACTGGCAGTCGCGGCCTTTGCCACGGCAGGGCACTACACAATGACACTCGCGTTTGCGGCCGCGCCTGTCACCGTTACGCAACCCGTCACTTTCCTGCAACTGGTCTGGGCGGTGGCCTTGGGTGCTCTTGTATTTGCGGAACCGGTGGACCTGTTCGTGGTGCTTGGGGGCGTGGTCATCATGGCGTCGGTCCTGTTTATTACATGGCGCGAGGCCATGCTGCGCAAACAGGAAAGACGCGCAGTGCCCGCCCCCTAAAGCGCGCCGCGTTTTATTGCCCTGCTATCATGCGGACACGGCCCGAACAGGTTACAGCTCCGCCATAACCTCATCTGAAATTTCAAAATTAGCGGTGACGTTCTGCACATCGTCATCATCTTCCAGCGCATCGATCAATTTCATCAATGAGCGCGCGCCGTCCAGGTCCAGTTCTGTCGTGGTTTGCGGTTTCCAGACCAGCTTCGTGCTGTCAGCTTCCCCCAAAGCGCCTTCCAACGCAGTAGACACCGCGTTCAGGTCCGTATCCGTGCACCAGATGACGTGTTCTTCATCGGTGCTTTCGACATCCTCGGCCCCCGCGTCAATCGCGGCCAGCAAAACACTGTCGCCATCTCCCACGCTGGCCGGGTAGACAATCCGCCCCATCCGGTCGAACATGAACGCCACCGACCCGGTTTCGCCAAGGTTGCCGCCATTCTTGGAAAAGGTCGACCGCACATTAGACGCAGTGCGATTGCGGTTATCGGTCATCGCCTCGACAATCACGGCAACGCCGCCGGGACCGTAACCCTCATAGCGGATTTCATCATAGCTTTCGGCGTCGCCGCCCTGCGATTTCTTGATCGCGCGCTCGATATTGTCCTTGGGCATAGAGACCGATTTCGCCTCTTTCACCGCCAAGCGCAGGCGCGGGTTTTTATCCGGGTCCGGGTCGCCCATCTTGGCGGCAACCGTAATTTCCTTGGACAGCTTGGAAAACAGTTTCGCGCGCACGGCGTCCTGACGGCCCTTGCGGTGCTGGATATTGGCCCATTTTGAATGGCCTGCCATTGCGATCTCCGAACATTTGAGTGCTTTGGGCGTGTTTAGTCCAGTCCCGCGGTGCAAGACAAGCCCATGCGACAACGCAAAACGCCCGCACGGGTGTGCGGGCGTCAGCTTTTGTTTCGCTGTAGCTTAGGCTGCGCGCGATACCAGCACGTCATTGACCTGCTTTTGCGCGATCACTTCATCGCCCCCGGCGACAGCAGCCACTTCGCGTGTCAGCCGTTCCAACGCTGCTTCATACAACTGACGCTCGGAATAGGATTGCTCGCGCTGGTCGTCGCTGCGGTGCAGGTCGCGCACCACTTCAGCAATCGCCAGCAGGTCGCCGGAATTGATCTTTTGTTCATATTCCTGCGCGCGACGTGACCACATGGCCCGCTTGACCCGCGCTTTACCTTTCAGCGTGGCAAGCGCCTTGTCCACAATTTCGGGCGAGGACAGCGAGCGCATGCCCACCGTCACGGCCTTGTTGGTCGGCACACGCAACGTCATCTTCTCTTTCTCGAAAGAGATCACGAAAAGTTCCAGTTTCAGCCCCGCGATTTCCTGCTCTTCGATGGACACGATCTGCCCAACCCCATGGGCTGGATACACAACGTATTCATTGGCGCGAAACTCGGATTTTTTCGTTTTTGTCATACTGGCTTTCCCCACTAGGCTCTGGACGCATGGCGCAGAATTTTGCAACAGGACCGCATGGCTCCTGAGGCATTTACGCGTTGGCGACAAAAAAACGGCAGTTGGCAAGACCGCCGTGGCAGAGCGAATTCATATTATGCGATTCTATACCACAAAATTGCCCATAAACCAAGCAACTTGGCAACAGAACCGTGACACGCTAGGCGAATCAGGGCTTAGCCACCTTCACCAGGGGCTTCAGAGAAGTATTTCTCGCGCTTCCCGGCCTCGCCATCACGCTCTTCTGCGTCAGGTAGCGGGTCTTTCTTGGTGATGATGACCGGCCAGGCTTCGGAATACTTACGGTTGAATTCGACCCATTCATCCATATCCGGTTCGGTATCGGGACGAATGGCATCCGCAGGGCATTCCGGTTCACAGACGCCACAGTCGATACATTCATCAGGGTGGATGACCAGCATATTCTCGCCCTCATAGAAGCAATCCACAGGGCATACCTCGACGCAATCTGTGTATTTGCAGGCTATGCAATTGTCGATCACCACATAGGTCATGGGGGCGCTACCTTTTGCTTGTCATCCGGGCGAACCTGTCGCGTGAAGTTGACATAAACCCGGCTCTCGGATCAATCAAGCCGATCTGGCGCAGGTGCGGCAAAACGGCGGCGCTCGCGTTTGTCGGGGCGCGGCCCGGACGATTTCGGGGCCGACAGATCGGGCGGTGGGGGCGGCGGTGACATGTCGTCATAAAGCGCCTGGGCCTCTGGCGCGGGACCGCGCCGCGTGCCCAAGCCCAGCACCTTGACCACCCGAACCCGCGCGCCGATGGCGAAGGTCAACACATCACCGGGGCCGACCTGCGCGGCGGGCTTGGCAATCCGCGTGCCGTTCAGCCGCACGCCGGCTTTGACCAGCCCAGCCGCCACCGATCTTGTCTTGGCGAATCGGGCATGCCACAGCCATTTGTCCACGCGCATGGTATCTGGCGCGAGGTCGGACACGGATCAGTCCTTGGCCTTGAACCCCGCAAGGGCGGCGGCAAACGGGTTGTCGGGGTCAATGCGCTGCGGTTTGGGGGCTTGCGTGGGGCGTTTGTCGCGCTCGGGCTTGCGCCCATCGCCTTTGCCGCCCTTGCGTCCGTCGCCTTTTGGCTTGCCACCTTTTGCGCCTTTGCGGGGGCCACGCCCCTCACCCTCTGGCTTGCGGGCCGGGCGGTTCGTGTCACGGCGCGGGCGGGGTGCCCAAGTGAACGTGTAAAACACTTCCAGCGCATCCGCCTCGGCGGGTTGCGCGGTCTCAGACGCATCAGCGATTGCCTCGGCGGGGGTGTCGCCAGTATCGGCCGGTATCTCCGCTGGCAAGCCCTCTGCTGTGGGCATTTCGGGTGCTTCGGGGTCGGCGGCAGGCGCCTCGACCACAGGTTTCACCTTTTCGCGCTCGCCCTTTTCGGCGGCATAGCCCAAGCCCTGCATCAGGTCTGCGAACTGCTCCAGCGTGGTGCCGGTGATCGACAGCATATCCGGCGTCGCCTCAAAACCCGCGCGGCTATCGCAGGCGCGCAGCAGGTCGGCCAGCCGCTCCAGCATGTCGATGCGAATCGCCCGTGCGCCTGCCGGGTGATACCCCGCCATCGTGTAATGCGCGCCCGGCACCTCGGTAATGTGCGGGATCGTAACCAAGCCCGGCGGCGGGCTTTCGGGGAATTCATCCAGCCCTTCGTGCAGCGACCGCAGTACCAATCGCAACCGGGTTGGCGCGGGCTTCAACAGCAGCGGCATGAAAATGGTGAACTGGCCAAACCGCACGCCATGCTTGCGCAACATGCCGCGCGCGTCTTGATCCAGCGCCTTGATGTCATTCGCGATCTGCGCACGGGGGATGACACCCATGGCTTCGACCAATTGGAATGCCACACCGCGCGCCAGCCCTGACAGCGTCTCGTCACGCGACATATTCAGCAGCGGCTCGAACAGTGCCGCAATCTTACGGTCAATGAAATGTTGTAGGCGGCGGCGGACTTTTTCGGCCACGTCATGCCCGGCCTCGTCATCGACAAAAGCCTCGACCTGAGGGCGCATGGCATCTTCGCTTCGCACCAGCTTGCCAACGGCAGAGGTGCCCCACATCAGCCCACCCTGTTCGGTGAATTCGAATTCCGTATCGGGAGCGTTGTAGAACGTGTCCGCACGCAGATGGAACAAAGGCACGAGCGCCGCGATCGAAGCCTGACGCAGGGTTTTCGCTTCATCCGGGCTGGCGGTCTTGTCCTGCCGGAAGCGGAACCCTTCCAGACGTCCAATCAGTTCGCCTTCTACCGTCACTTCGCCCTTGTCGTTCACATCGGCCACAAGGCTCTCCTTCTGCTTCAACCGGCGCAGCAGCACAGATGTGCGCCGATCAACAAATCTTTGCGTCAGACGCGTATGCAACGCATCGGACAGGCGGTCTTCTACAGCGCGCGTGGCCTCGCGCCAATGCTTTTCATCATCGACCCAAGCCTTGCGTTGCGCGATATAGGTCCATGTGCGGATATACGCCAGCCGTTTCGACAGCGCGTCGATATCGCCCTCGGTGCGGTCAATGCGTTTTATGTTGCGCGCCAACCAGTCCGGGTCGATCCGTCCCGCGCCATGCAGAAACTCGAACACGCGGCCCAGAAGCCCGGCATGTTCGGTCGGAGAGATGCCCCGAAAATCGGGAATGCGGCACACATCCCACAGCAAATGCAAGTCGCGCGGGTCGCGCAGCCGGTCCTGCACTTCGGGCAAAACCAGCAGCGATTTCAGTGCAACCACGTCATCGGCATCACGCGCGCGGGTCAGCCAGTCGTTGTTCGTGTGGTGTTCAAGCGACTCCAGCAGCCGCTTGGGCGATCCGAATTCCAGCTTGGCGTTGCGCCATTGCAGCTTGCGCACCGGCAGAAATTTATGTGTCTCAATCGCCTCGATCACCTCGTCTTCCAGCGGACGCGCTTCACCGGTCACACCGAAGGATCCGTCATTTTGGTAGCGCCCCGCACGGCCTGCAATCTGGGCCAATTCGTCGGGGTTTAGCATCCGCATCCGCCGCCCATCGAATTTGCGTGTGGCCGAAAACGCGACATGCTTGATGTCCAGATTCAGACCCATCCCAATGGCGTCTGTTGCGACCAGATAATCCACATCGCCATTCTGATAGAGTTCCACCTGCGCATTGCGGGTGCGGGGGCTAAGTGCGCCCATCACCACCGCGCAACCGCCTTTTTGGCGGCGGATCAATTCGGCAATGGCATAGACATTTTCAACACTGAACCCCACGATGGCGCTTCGCGTAGGCATCCGACTTAGCTTTTTCGAACCCGTATAGCTAAGCTTCGACATCCGCTCGCGCCGGTTGAACTGCACGCCGGGCACCATCGCCGTAATCGCGCTGCGCATCGTGTCCGACCCCATGAACAGGGTTTCATGCAACCCACGCGCATGCAGCAGGCGTTCTGTAAAGATATGGCCACGATCCGGGTCGGCACAAAGCTGGATTTCGTCGATGGCCACAAAATCCGCGCCAATCTCCAGCGGCATCGCCTCGACCGTGCAGACCCAATATTGGGTGCGGTCGGGCACGATCCGCTCTTCGCCGGTCACAAGCGCCACGCAATCCGGGCCGCGCAAGGCAACGATTCGGTCATAAACCTCGCGCGCCAAAAGTCGCAGCGGCAGGCCGATAACACCTGTCCTATGTGCCAGCATCCGTTCGATGGCGTAATGAGTCTTGCCGGTATTGGTCGGTCCCAGAACCGCCACCACCCGCGCATTCGCGCGCATATTCATGGGCCTTGCCCCTTCACGCCGTCAGAGCGTGATGCCCTGCACAGCCTTGTCCAACCGTTCCAGCGCCGCTTTTACGTCGTCACGATGCGGATGTATAGCGTTGACCCGGCGCATCACCTCTTGTGCTTGCTTGGCGTGCCCCATGTCTTCAAGGATGCGGCCCAGCCCGATCATGGCCAGAAAATTTTGCGGGTTCAGCGCCAGCGCATGTTCAAGATCGCCCATTGCCAGCCCCAGACGGCCAGACATGAACCAAGCCGTCGCGCGGGCATGCCAGCCTTCGGCAAATTCCGGCGCGTGGTCAATCACCGCAGAGAAATGGTCCAACGCGGCATCGGTCTGCCCTTGCTCCAAAGCCTCGCGCCCCCGCTGCAACAACAGATCCACACTTGCGGACCCAGAGCGTGACCAGATTCGGGTGATCTGTCGTTCTATGCGTTGCCACCGTTCTTGCGTCGGGTCCGCCAAACGGTCCAGCAGGATTTGCGGGTCATCTGTGGGAATATCTTGTGCAACAGACGGAGCCGCGCCCAGAAGCGCTGCCGCCACGACAAGATTGAGTATGGATATTCTAACCGCCATAGTGAAACTGTAACGCAATGGCGCTGCGAATCCAGCGCGCAAAGATCACAAATTCGGAGCAGACCCATGAGCGAGATCATTACCCACGCAGTCAAGGCGCTTAACGAGAAGCTGGGCGACGGCTTTGACGGGACAGCAAAGTTCCAGATCGAAGGTGAAGGGTCCATCATGCTGGACGAAAACGGCGTGCGCGAAGGCGACGAAGACGCCGAAGTCACCATGATCGCCAGCACTGATACGTTTCGCGGCATTCTGGACGGCAGCGTAAACCCGACCATGGCCTTTATGTCGGGCGACCTGAAAATCGAAGGCAGCATGGGCGCCGCCATGAAGCTGGGCAGCGCGCTGAGTTGAGCGCGCCTTTTCACGCTGAAGTCGTCGATGCGCCAGCACCTGCACGGGTGGACTGGCTGACGGCCAGCGACGGTGTGCGTCTGCGCGCCGCGTTCTGGGGCAGCGGCACTCGGCCCCCAGTCGCGATATTTCCCGGCCGGACTGAGATGGTCGAGAAATACGGGCCAACTGTAACGAATCTGACCGAACATGGTTTCGATGTGACCGTAATCGACTGGCGCGGCCAAGGGCTGTCAGACCGGCTATGTGACACGCCCTTGCGCGGCGATGTGCCCGATTTTGCTGATTACCAAAAGGACGTGCAGGCCTATTGGTCATGGCTGGGCAGCCTGACCGCGCAGCCGCACCATATTCTTGCGCATTCGATGGGCGGCTGCATCGCGCTGCGCGCGCTGGTGAATGGCCTGCCTGCGCAAAGCGTGGCCTTCAGCGCGCCGATGTGGGGGCTGACCCTGCCCGCCGCGACCATGGCCGCCGTTGCACCCTTGAATGCGGTTTTGCGTCTGGCAGGCCAAGACACGCGCGAAGTTCTGGGCGCGGGAGAGGAATTCGAGTTGTGGAATTTCGCGTTCGAACGCAACGAGCTGACCCGCGACCCCGAGCGCTACGCATGGGCACAGGCGCAGGTGCGCGCGCATCCCAAATTGCGGCTTGGCGCCCCCAGCATGCGTTGGCTTGCCGCCGCCTTGCGCGAAATGGCGGCGCTGGACGCCTTGTCCTCTCCCGCCTTACCCGCAATCTGCGGGTTTGGCACTGGCGACAAGATCATCAACCAAGAGGCCATTCGCAACCGCATGGCACGCTGGCCCAACGCCGACTTGACCGAGTATGACGGCGCCTTGCATGAATTGCTGCTAGAGCGCCCCGCGGTGCGCGACGACTTCCTGACGCGATGCCAAGTCCTGTTTTGCCCAGGCTGACTGATCTTTGATGGGTCGCCTGCCAAATAAAATACATTCTATTATTGCAATATATTACAGGCCGTTTATATCCTGTGTCAGATTTATAACGGAGACGACAGTATGAAACCCGAAGTCACCTCTTTCTTTGACGACGCCACGAATACCATCACCTATGTCGTGCGCGACCCCGAAGGTTCGTCCTGCGCGATCATCGATTCAGTTCTGGATTTCGACTATGCGTCTGGCCGGACCGACACCTCTTCTGCCGATGCGGTCATCGCCTTCGTGCAAGACAAAGGCTACCGCGTGGAATGGTTGCTGGAAACCCATGTCCATGCCGACCACCTCTCCGCTGCGCCCTACCTGCAAGAAAAGCTGGGCGGCAAGATCGGGATCGGCCACAATATCAAGATCGTGCAGGACACGTTCGGCAAGGTCTTTAACGAAGGCACCGAATTCCAGCGTGACGGCAGCCAGTTTGACCAATTGTTCAGCGAAGGCGATAGCATCCATATCGGCCAGTTGCGCGTGGATGTGCTGCACACGCCCGGCCACACGCCTGCCTGTCTGACCTATGTTGTCGGCGACGCGGCCTTTGTGGGCGATACGTTGTTCATGCCCGATTTCGGCACGGCGCGGTGTGACTTCCCCGGCGGCTCTGCCGACACCATGTGGGACAGCGTTCAGAAAATTCTATCCCTGCCCGAAGAGACCCGGATTTTCGTGGGCCATGACTACAAGGCCGAGGGCCGCGACCATTACGCATGGGAAACCACCGTAGGCGCGCAAAAAGCCGCGAATATCCATGTCGGCGGCGGCAAATCGCGCGAGGATTTCGTGTCCATGCGCACCACGCGCGACGCCAAGCTGGGCATGCCCAAGCTGATCGTGCCGTCGCTGCAAGTGAACATGCGCGCAGGCCAGATGCCCGAAGCGGAAGAAAACGGCACCGTCTATCTGAAAGTGCCGGTCAACAAGCTCTGATCGGCAAGAAACACTCATCGGCGCGCGGGCGAACCCTGCGTGCCACTGAAGTCGCGAACAGGAAACAGAAATGATAGAAATGGATTGGATATGGGGCCTTGTCGGCGGCCTTATGATCGGAACGGCGGCGGCCATTTTCCTGCTGGGAAATGGCCGCATCATGGGGGCCAGCGGCATTATCGGCGGGCTGGTCGACCGCAGCGGACTGTCAAACTGGCAAGAACGCGCGGCGTTTCTGGCGGCACTTGTCGTGGTGCCCGCGCTGATGCTGCCCCTGTATAATGTCGAAGTGAAAACCAACATCACCGACAATCTGGTGCTGGTTGTGGCCGCTGGCCTGCTGGTCGGCATCGGGACACGACTGGCAAATGGCTGCACGTCGGGCCACGGCGTCTGCGGCATTTCGCGTTTTTCGCTGCGGGGCATGGTCTCGACGGTATTCTACCTGCTGGCAGGCGGTATCGCGATGGTGTTGTTCCGGCATGTTCTGGGGGTGATCTGATGTTGCATACTATTCTTGCCGCCGTATCTGGCGGATTGTTCGGGGCCGGGCTGCTGGTCTCTGGCATGACAGACACCACCAAGGTGCAAGGCTGGCTGGACGTGTTCGGCGCCTGGGACCCGACACTGGCCTTCGTCCTGGGCGGGGCGATCCTGCCCATGGCACTGGCTTGGCATCTGACGACACGCCGCGCCAAGGCAATTGTTGGCACGCCCTTTCCAGCCCGACCCGACCCGAAATTGGGCCATAACCTAGTGATCGGGTCAGTGCTGTTCGGCGCAGGCTGGGGGCTGGTGGGTCTATGCCCCGGCCCGGCAATTGCGTCACTTAGCTGGGGCGGGACCGGCGGGATCGTCTTTATCCTTGCCATGGTTGCAGGTATGCTTGCCGCCAATCCCATTCGCGCGCGGATTGACCAAGCCGCCGCGATCTGACCTTCAGGAGCAAACCATGGACATTCGCCCTTTGACAGACGGTTATGCCGTGTCCCCTCAAATCGCGGCAGAGGATGCTCAGACACTGGCAGAAGCCGGTTTCAGGACCGTGATCTGCAATCGCCCTGACGGGGAAGTGCCGGGCGAGTTCCAGGCCGAAGCCATCCGTGCGGCAGTCGAGGCTGCGGGGATCACCTTTGTGCTGAACCCGGTCATTGGCGGCGCGATCACGCCCGAAAATGTCAGCGCGCAGGGTGCTGCCATCGCCGAGCAGCCCGGCCCGGTGCTGGCCTATTGTGCGTCGGGGAACCGTTCGTCCATTGTCTGGGCCATGTCGCAAGCCGGCACGCGCCCGGTCGATGAACTGATCGCGACACCAGCGCAACATGGCTACAATCTGGAACCCATGCGCCCAATACTGGAGCAGCTGAGCGAACGCTGACCCAGCCCGGTCTTGCATCTGGAACCCCAACCACACAGCCTACTCGTAAAGGGCCACACATCGCCGTGTGGCCCTTTACTGTCGCGGCACATCGGTCAGAAACGCAGGCGCAGAGCGATCTTCCTGTGCCTCGGGTGAAGCTGACGGTGCAGATCCGGGGGGCACAACCTTGAACAGGCGCAGCGTTTGCGCGGATTGCAGATCGCCGCGACCGCTGACCTGCGGATCGGCCGTCAGGCGGACTGCGCGAAACCCGCGCGTCTGCCCCAGCCGTCCAGTGGCAACGGCAGCGCCGCTCAGGGCCGTAAGGCCAAGTGTCTCCAAAGCCGACTCCGGCACGCGCAGCACATCGCCTTTGGTTAGCGCCAAAGCCTCTTTCAAGGTAAGTTTGAACCGGCACAGAACGGCGTTCAGCGTCACCGGGCTGTTTTCGACCGCGCCGGTCAAACGGTTTTCCCAATCGTCGTTTTTTTCTTGCACCGCTGGTCCTGCGGCGGCGGAGCATGGCAGAACGAGTGTCCATAGCCCTGTGACCCTGCCCTGCCCAAGGGAGATGCGAAGCTGTAGAACCGTGTAATCCAGATCATCCAGCACCACTCCCATAGGGCGTCTGTCATCCAAGAATGACCCATATAAGAAGCCGCTTACATCAGCCCCCTCTGGCAGGTCGGCGCAGCGTTCCGCAGCATGATGCAGAAAAGAATCAACCATCGGCGCGATGAGCGCAGCGTCTGTTCGGGTCGGCAGGCGCGGCGGACCGTCAGTCGCGGCTGGGGGCATGACCTGCCCGGTGGTCTGCGCATCGACCAGCGCGGCAAGCGCAGTCGGACATAACCAGACCATGCCCATTGCATCGCCCGGCCCTTCCAACAGGGCAAGGAACAGGCCCGGTTCCGTCATATCCACCAGTTCTGCCAAGGAAACCACGCGGCGCGACAGCGCGACCACCGTGCCGTCAAGGCCCGGATAGCCCGCGCACATCCGCCCAAAAGCTTGCGACAAGGCTGCCTGAAAGCTGGCCTCTTGCTGGGCTGCTTGCACTTGGTTGCGCCGAGCCATCCGCAAAAGCGGATCGCGCCCGGCTTCGCTATTTTGCACCTTTGCCTGTTCCATCTTGCCAAATTTCACCCATACACCGGGCATCATGGCAAAGAACGGTTAGCAAAGGGTGAAAATATCAGCCCTGACACACCGCAAGGCCGCGGGTAAACGCCGCGATGTCACGCCGCTTCGAGGCGTCGCGCAAGGGCGGCCAATCGGCAGCAACGCCGCCCCAGTTGCCGGGGCCACCCGCAACGACCTGATCGCGTTCGACCGCTTGTGCCGCGATCCGTGCGGCACATCTCAGGTTCGTGGCGCCATCATACAGCCCCTTGGGGTGCGACAGGTCACAGCCATAGAATTTCGCCGAGGTCGGCCATATCTGCAACAGTCCGCGATACCGCCCGCCCGCGCCTGCCGCCTCTGGCCGCCACGTGCTTTCGTAGAAAGCCAGACCCGAAAACAACCCGATCCAGAACGCTTTGCGCCCGCTGATATCGGCCTTTTCATATCCCGGGCAGAAGCTGTCGATATCGGCAGGGACCGTGTCGATCAGCGCGCGACCTTCCTGCCCAAGCGCCTTGTATTGCGCGGTCGTCCAGAGCGCCGCCTCTGGCCTGTGGTCCCACCGCGCGGCAATCTCCGGCGCGGTTTGTGTTGTCGCAGTGGTGCATCCTGCCAGCAGGGCGAGCGCCGCCACGGCGGGAAGAAATGGGAATCGCATATGGAATCCAAGAGCAGCGGGGCCATAGAGCGGCCTCGGTCGCTCTATGCGCCAAGGATCGCGCCTGCTGCAAGCCTATGGCGCAACACATGGCGATGATCCGCCGACCCAACTCGGAAAATCGCTTTCCCCTCGGTCCAAAATTGCTCTAGAACGCACGAAACCAAGACTTATCGAGAGTGCGAGCCGATGCTTGACCTGACCTACGAGTCCCCGAAACCCAAGATCTTCTCTGGCGCGACCGGCGACTGGGAGTTGGTCATCGGGATGGAGATCCATGCCCAGGTAGCCAGCGAAGCCAAGCTGTTTTCCGGCGCATCGACCCGGTTTGGGGCGGAACCCAATTCCAACGTGGCCTTCGTCGATGCCGCCATGCCGGGCATGTTGCCGGTCGTGAATGAATATTGCATCGAACAAGCTGTGCGCACCGGCTTGGGGCTGAAAGCGCAGATCAACCTGTGGTCGGCCTTTGACCGTAAAAACTATTTCTACCCCGACCTGCCGCAGGGCTATCAGATCAGCCAACTGTATCACCCGCTGGTCGGTGAAGGCGAAGTACTGGTCGATATGGGCGCGGGCGTGGCGCGGTTGGTGCGGATCGAACGCATCCATGTTGAACAAGATGCTGGCAAATCCATCCATGACATGGACCCGAACATGAGCTTCGTGGACCTGAACCGCACTGGTGTCGCGCTGATGGAAATCGTCAGCCGCCCCGACATTCGCGGACCAGAAGAAGCCGCCGCCTATGTCGGCAAGCTGCGCCAGATTTTGCGCTATCTGGGCACCTGCGATGGCAATATGCAAAACGGTAACCTGCGGGCCGATGTGAACGTATCGGTCTGCCGTCCGGGCCAGTATGAAAAATATCAGGCCACGCAAGATTTTGCGCATTTGGGCACGCGGTGCGAGATCAAGAACATGAACTCCATGCGGTTCATCCAGGCGGCCATCGACTATGAGGCCCGCCGCCAGATCGCCATTCTGGAAGATGGCGGCAAGATCGACCAGGAAACGCGCCTGTATGATCCCGACAAGGGGGAAACCCGGTCCATGCGGTCCAAGGAAGAGGCGCATGATTACCGCTATTTCCCGTGCCCCGACCTGCTGCCGCTGGAAATAGAGCAGGCCTGGGTAGATGATATCGCCGCCAACCTGCCCGAACTGCCCGATGCCAAAAAGGCCCGCTTCATGGCCGATTTCGGACTTACGGATTATGATGCCTCTGTGCTGACCGCTGATCTGGCGGATGCTGGCTACTTCGAGGCTGTCGTGGCCGAGGCGGGCGACGGCAAACTTGCCGCGAACTGGGTCATCAATGAATTGTTCGGTCGGCTGAAGAAAGACGCACGCGAGATTGGCGACAGCCCGGTATCCGCCGGCCAGTTGGCCGGGGTTATCAGGCTGATAAAATCGGGCGATATTTCCGGCAAAATCGCCAAGGACCTGTTCGAGATCGTCTATACCGAAGGCGGCGACCCCGCGGCGATTGTCGATGAACGCGGCATGAAGCAAGTCACCGATACCGGCGCAATCGAAAAAGCCGTGGATGATATTATCGCCGCCAACCCCGCACAGGTGGAAAAGGCCAAGCAGAACCCCAAGCTGGCGGGCTGGTTTGTCGGGCAGGTCATGAAGGCCACCGGCGGCAAAGCGAACCCGGCCGTTGTGAACCAGATCGTCGCGGAAAAGCTGGCGAGCTGACTCGGAAACCTACTCAACCTGCGCGGCGATTGGGCCCGCATACAACCCTAGCCAACCTACCGAAAGAACAGGCAAATGCGTAAACTGATCTCTCTGGTTTTTGTAACTGTGATGACGGCGGTAAGCCCGGCCATGGCAGACCAACCGCGCGTTATTGCGGGAATTGGCACCCAGATGGGCGTCGGAAGTGCCGAAGCCTCTCTGCGCTACATCGCGCCCGAACCGTTCTTCTGGCGGTTGCATCCTGCATTCGGCGTTTCTGTTGCCGGAAATGGATCGGGCTGGGCCGGATTTGGCTCTGCGGTCACATTCGGACAAGATGATGGTCTGTTCTTGCGTGTCACCGGGATGGTCGGCGCTTATCGGCGTGGCAGTGGCCGCGACCTTGGCGGCGCCCTTCAATTCCGCAGCGCACTCGATATCGGCTATCGCTGGGAAAACGGAATCGAAGCGGGCGTCGGCGCGGATCATCGTTCGAATGCCGGGCTCGACACTCCGAATCCCGGATTGAACAGCATCTACCTGTTTGCCGCGATGCCTTTGAACTAGGCTATCCTTTCAATCAGACTGAAATGGACCGGTCGTCATAGCCCCAAGGACAAAAATATGGAAAGTTACGAGTATCTTGTTGTGCCAGCCCCCCGCAAAGGGGCAAAAGCCAAAGGGCTGAAATCCCCGGCGGACCGCTATGCCCACCAGATGACATTGCTGTTGAACGACCTTGCGGCCGAAGGTTGGGAATACTGGCGCGCCGACACCTTGGCGAGTGAGGAGCGCAAGGGCTTGATGGGCACGACCAGCGTTAGCCACGAATTGCTGATATTTCGACGCCTGACCGCAGCGGCGCTGGCCACCCAAATGCCTGCGCAGGGTTACGATCCTGCGCCAGCAGACCCCAAGATTGCGGATTACCCACCGGCTGCGGACTACCCCGAACAATCCCGCCCAGAGCCGCAACTGGGCCGCTCCGAGAATTACTATGAGGACCAAAGTCCACGGCTGACGGCCTCACGGCACGAGTGACGTTGCCTTAGCGTGAAAGCCCCGCAGCCAAGGATGGTTGGTCCAGCGCGGTAAAGCCATAATGGCGCAGCCAGCGCAGGTCGGATTCGAAGAACGCCCGAAGGTCCGGAATGCCGTATTTCAACATGGCAATCCGGTCGATCCCCATGCCGAACGCAAAACCCTGCCATTCGTCGGGGTCTATACCACCGGCGCGCAGCACATTTGGGTGCACCATGCCCGACCCAAGGATTTCCAGCCAGTCATTACCCTCGCCCAGCTTCAACTGGCCATTATCCCAACTACACCGAATATCCACCTCTGCCGACGGTTCGGTAAAGGGAAAATGCGATGCGCGGAAGCGCAGTTCGACCTCGTCCAACTCGAAAAAGGCGCGGCAGAATTCCTCCAGCGTCCATTTAAGCTGTGCCATCGAAATATCGCGATCAATCGCCAAGCCCTCGACCTGATGGAACATGGGCGTGTGCGTCTGGTCCATATCCATGCGGTAGACACGGCCCGGCGCAATCACCCGAATGGGCGCGCCTTGTGCCTGCATGGCACGGATCTGCACCGGGCTGGTATGCGTGCGCAGCACATGCGGCGGGCGGTCATCGCCCGCGTCGCGGTGCATGAAAAACGTATCATGCTCTTGCCGTGCGGGGTGTTCGGGCGCAATGTTCAGCGCGTCGAAATTATACCAGTCGCTTTCAACCTGCGGACCTTCGGCAACGGCAAAGCCCATATCGGCAAAAATGGCGGTCAGTTCTTCCATGACCTGGCTGATGGGGTGGATCGTGCCCATCGGGCGTGCGCGGCCCGGCAGGGTCACATCCAGCCATTCGGTTTTCAGACGCGCATCCAGCGCTGCATCCTCTAGCGCGGCCTTGCGGGCCTTCAGCGCGGCGTCGATCTCGGATTTCAGACCATTCAGAACCGGACCTGCGGCTTGGCGTTCCTCAGCATTCATCTGGCCCAGCTCGCGCATTTTCAGTGCGATTTCGCCCTTCTTGCCCAGCGCAGCCAAACGCACAGCTTCCAACCCGGCGGCATCGGGGGCCGCTCCGATCTGCTCCAGATATTTTGCGCGCAGGTCTGAAATTCCGTCCATGGTCCACCCTTGGATTGGTGATATAGCCCCGTGGCAATAGGCAAAGGCGCCACAGGATGCAAGCGCGCTACAGGCCCGTAAGTGCCTGCACCATGTGAAATGGTGCCTTTGGCCCAACATAGCAGCGCCATCACCTTGGCAAAGGGCGTTCCAGCGCGCCACCCAAGCCTAGTTCTCGCTCAAATCCGCCACGGATATTGTACGATTGCGCCCTCCCTCTTTCGCGGCATAAAGCGCGGTATCCGCCAGTTTCATCAACTGTGCCAAGCTCTTGCCGTCTCGGGGGTAGCTTGCGACACCGCAAGATATATTCACGCAAGGCAAACTGGACCCGCCCGATGACAACTGAAGTGCCGCCACGCGCGTTCTTAGCCCCTCGGCCTGTTCGACTGCGTGTGCGCGCGACATTCCGACACATAGCAAAGTGAATTCTTCGCCGCCCAAGCGGCACGGAAAGACAGTGTCAGGCCCGATAGCTTGCATCAGCCCAGCCACCTCGCGCAGAACCAGATCGCCCGCATCATGCCCGAAGCGATCATTGAACCGCTTGAAATGATCCACATCGACAGCGACCAGCGAGAGGGGCGTGTTTTCACGCTCTGCATTGGCCAATTCGCGCGCTGCCTGCTCGGTGAACCAGCGGCGGTTCCACAGTCCGGTCAGCGCATCGCGCATGGAGCGTTCGTGCAGTTCCTGGCGCAATCGCACATTCGCCACGGCCAAGCTGATCTGTTCGGCGCAGATCAGCGAAACATCCCAGCGGTTATTCAGAACCTCTGCCCGCATATGGCGCATCAGCCCACCCTCCTCGAACCCGTCGAAAATGATGTGCATCAGGCCAATGGTTTCACCATGTGCAATGATCGGCAGGCAGAAATAGGGCGTATCCTTGTTGTGGACATGATCGCAAGGAAACTGGATCGGCTTCAGGCCAAAGGCATAGGCCCGTCCCCGGCGCAGCGCCCAGCAATCATCCGGCAAGATGTGGCCGGGAAAATCCGGGATCGTGCCCCAGCTTGCCACCAAGTCCAGCGTGTTACGCTGTGTGGCATAAATATAGAGCGCCCCATCCGCTTCGGGAATAAGCGTATGCATGGCGCGCCGCACTACCATCAGCAATTCGTCGAAGGATTTGGCTGAATAAAGCCATTCGCTGGTCAAGGCCAGAAGCTGCCTTTCGGATTGGCGAAGCGACTCGGCTTGGCGCATTTCTTCATTCTGGTCTTCCAACGTCTTGCGTTCGGAAATATCGCGCATGGTAGAAATGAAATGCGTGTGCAACCCGTTAGTGTCGTAAACCGGCGTCACCTTCAGATCGACCCAGAAAGGCGTGCCGTCGCGCGTGTAGTTCAGAATATCCAACCGCACCTCGCGTCGCTGGGAACAGGCCAAAGCGATAGAACGCGCCGCGTCGCGGTCGGTGTCCGCGCCTTGGAGCAAGCTGCCCGGTTCCTTGCCCAGAATATCCGTCGGCCCATACCCGGTCTGCGCTGTGAACGCGGCATTTACCCAGCGTGCCTTGCGATCCGGGCCGCTGATGACCACCCCGTCGGACGAATGGCGCGCGACCAACGCGGCATAGAACCCTTCAGGCGGATCATTGGGGTCCGAGCAATCCTTCGCGCACATAGCCATCCTCTCTGCTCATCTCAGCAAAGTGCCACCCGCAGCTTAAGAAAGCGTGAATTCGTGGCTGGGTCACAAGCCGTGACATTGCGCAGGGTCCGCGTTAGCTTCCCGGTAAATCTGGGCGCCGCCCGATGAGGGCAAACATCCGAAAAGACTGGAGCAAACATGCGCGATTCCGTGACCGATCTGAAATCTATATTGAACGACCCCGCGCTGCTGGAAACCCGTGGATATGTCGCCGGGGAGTGGATAGAGGCCGATGATGGGGCAAGTTTCGACGTGACGAACCCGGCGCGCGGCGATGTCATCGCGCAGGTGGCCGATTTGTCACGCGCAGAGGTCGCGCGCGCGATTGACGCGGCAGAGCGCGCGCGCCACGCTTGGGCCGCGCGCACCGCGAAGGACCGCGCTGGCGTGCTGCGGCGCATGCATGACCTGATGATGGCGCATGCAGATGATCTGGCCACTATCCTGACCGCCGAAATGGGCAAGCCCCTGGCCGAAGCGCGCGGCGAAATCGCCTATGGCGCCAGCTATTTCGAGTGGTTCGCCGAAGAAGCCAAGCGCATCTATGGCGAGACCATTCCCGGCCATCAGCCCGACAAGCGGTTGACGGTTCTGAAGCAACCTATCGGCGTCGCCGCCGCGATCACACCGTGGAACTTCCCGAATGCCATGATCGCACGCAAAATCGCGCCTGCGCTTGCGGCAGGTTGCGGATTTGTTGGACGCCCCGCGTCTGAAACGCCGCTTTCGGCCTTGGCGATCGGCGTGATCGCGGATCGTGCCGGCCTGCCCAAGGGTCTGATGTCCATCCTGCCATCCACGCGCGCCTCTGACATCGGAAAAGAGTTCTGTGAGAACCCGAAAGTGCGCAAGCTCAGCTTCACCGGCTCGACCGAGGTGGGGCGCATCCTGATGCGGCAAGCCGCCGATCAGGTCATGAAATGTTCGATGGAGCTTGGCGGTAACGCACCCTTCATCGTGTTTGATGACGCTGATCTGGACGCTGCCGTGGCAGGTGCCGTCGCCTGCAAGTTTCGCAATAATGGGCAGACCTGCGTTTGCGCCAACCGCATCTATGTGCAGGACGGGATCTATGACGCCTTTGCCGAAAAGCTGGCCAAGGCGGTTGCGGATTTGCGCATTGGTGACGGGCTGGAAGCGGGCGTTCAGCTTGGCCCGCTGATCCATGATGATGCCGTGAGCAAGGTCGAAACCCATGTCGATGATGTGCTGAGCAAAGGCGGCACAGTGCTGACTGGTGGCGCGCGGCATAACATGGGCAGCAATTTCTACCAAGCGACAGTTCTGGCTGGCGTCACGCAAGAGATGCGGATTGCCAAAGAGGAAACCTTCGGCCCGGTCGCGCCGCTATTCCGATTCAAGACAGAAGAGGAGGCGATTGCCATGGCCAATGATACCATCTTCGGGCTGGCCAGCTATTTCTACAGCCGCGATATCGGGCGCGTGACCCGCGTGCAAGAAGCCTTGGAATACGGCGTTGTGGGCGTGAACACAGGCATCTTCTCGACCGAGGTGGCGCCGTTTGGCGGCGTCAAGCAATCGGGTATCGGGCGCGAAGGGTCGCGCCACGGCATAGAAGATTACTTGGAAATGAAATATGTCTGCCTAAGCGTCTGAGGCATATGAAAAAGCCCCCGCAAATGCGGGGGCTTTCATTTTAGGTCTACAGCTTAACAGCTGTAATACATTGTGTATTCAACCGGGTGCGGGGTGTGCTCGTAGGCGTAGACCTCTTCCCACTTCAGGTCGATATAGGCCATGATCTGATCCTTGGTGAACACATCGCCTGCCAGCAGGAAGTCGTGATCTGCGATCAAGCTTTCCAGTGCCTCACGCAAGCTTGCGCATACGGTGGGGATGCCTTCCAGCTCTTCTGGCGGCAGATCATACAAGTCTTTGTCAGATGCGGGGCCGGGATCGATCTTGTTCTTGATCCCGTCAAGGCCAGCCATCAGCAGCGCAGCAAAGCACAGATAGGGGTTGGACGATGGATCCGGGAAGCGGGCCTCGACGCGCTTTGCCTTCGGGCTTTCCGTCCACGGAATACGAATGCAGCCAGACCGGTTGCGTGCAGAATAGGCGCGCAGAACGGGTGCTTCAAAGCCCGGAATCAGGCGCTTGTAGCTGTTGGTCGAAGGGTTGGTGAAGGCGTTCAGCGTCTTGGCGTGCTTCAGAATACCACCGATGAACCACAGGGCTTCTTGGCTAAGATCAGCGTATTTGTCACCTGCGAACAAGGGCTTGCCATCTTTCCAGATGGACATGTTCACATGCATGCCGGTGCCGTTGTCGCCTTTGACGGGCTTGGGCATGAAGGTAGCAGTCTTGCCATAGGCGTCTGCGACGTTCTTGATGACATACTTGTATTTCATCAATTCGTCGGCCTGCTTGGTCAGCGAACCGAAAATCAGGCCAAGTTCATGCTGCGCCGACGCCACCTCGGTGTGGTGCTTGTCGACCTTCATCCCCATTTCTTTCATGGTGGTCAGCATTTCCGAGCGCATGTCCTGGTTGGCATCGGTCGGGTTCATGGCGAAGTAGTGACCCTTCACGCCCGGACGATGGCCGCTATTGCCGTGCTCGTAATCGGTGTCGCTGTTCCAGGCGGCTTCCTCGGCATCAACCTCGTAGCCAACCTTGTTGATCTTGTCGCTGAACTTGACGCTGTCGAACACGAAGAATTCAGCTTCCGGCCCGAAATAGGACACGTCACCAATGCCCGACGCCTTCAGATAAGCCTCGGCCTTTTCGGCGGTGCCGCGCGGGTCGCGCTCATAGGGTTCGTTGGTGTCAGGCTCGACAATAGAGGCATGGATCGCCAGCGTTTTTTCGGCATAGAACGGGTCGATGTAGACGCTCTCGGTGTCCAGAACCAGTTTCATGTCGGAAGCTTCGATACCCTTCCAGCCCGGCACGGACGACCCGTCGAACATGAAGCCTTCTTCGATGAAGTCTTCGTCGACCATGTCGTTGATGATCGTAACATGCAGCATGCGACCGCGCGGGTCGACGAAACGGATGTCCAGATAGGCGACATCTTCGTCTTGCATCAATTTGAGAACGTCAGCAGCACTCATGTGTTTTCCCTTTGCTCTTGAACCGTTGTTTGGGAGTGTCCCGTGGCTTGGACCCGCTCAGAGCGCGTCGTCGCCACTCTCGCCGGTGCGAATACGGATCGCCTGCTCCACCGGAGAGACGAAAATCTTGCCATCACCGATTTTATCGGTGCGCGCGGCGGCTATGATTGCCTCGATCGCGCTTTCGACCTGATCGTCGGGAAGCACGACCTCTACCTTCACCTTCGGAAGAAAATCGACCACATACTCGGCACCCCGATACAGTTCTGTATGCCCTTTCTGACGGCCGAAACCCTTTACTTCCAGCACGGAAAGTCCCTGAACACCAATGTCTTGCAGGGCTTCCTTGACCTCATCCAGCTTGAATGGCTTGATGACGGCTTCGATCTTTTTCATGCGGTCGGCCTCCTCGGGTGTCGCACCAATGCGCGATGGCTTGCCCCTGACAGATCATGTTCAGATACGGGCCACAATCTGATAAGGCTCTGGATAGGATAGGCGCAATGGCAAAACCAATCGGAATGCAAACTTAAAAGGCGTAGCGCCTAATTATTAATCTTTTTGGAAAATCTTGGTGTCGAAAAGTGACTGAAATTCTGACATCTGCCCAAATGCGCGCCACAGAAAGCGCTGCAATTGATTCTGGCGCCACTACGGGGCTGAAGTTGATGGAACAGGCGGGCATCGCCACGGTGGACGCGATTGTATCGCATTGGCCCGCTCTGGCCGATAAACGGCTGCGCGCGCGGGTTCTCTGTGGGCCGGGAAACAATGGCGGCGATGGCTATGTGATCGCACGGCTTCTGCTGGATCGCGGATGGCATGTGCAGGTCGTGGCATTTGGCGCGCCGGACCGCCTGCCGCCCGATGCGCGGCATAATTTTGACCGTTACGAGGGGCCGCTGCTTGATGCGGCGGCGACGCCCCTTCCGTTCGACGGTGATCTGTCGGTCGATGCCGTATTCGGAACCGGCCTGTCGCGCCCGATCACCGATAGCGCGATGCGGGGCTGGCTGGGCGAACAGGACCGGTTCACAACCCGTGGCGGCGCAAACGTCGCGGTCGACATTCCGTCAGGGCTGGATGCCGATAGCGGGCGGGTGCTGGACGGCTCGGCCTGCGCGCACGCCGCGCTGACCGTGACCTTCCACCGGGCGAAGCCGGGCCATTACCTTGCCGAAGGGCCAGAGTATTGCGGCAGGCTACATGTAGCGGGGATCGGGCTGTGACCTTGCGCCTGATATCACCCGATTGGCTGCCCGACCTGTCCAAGGCGAATGACGCCCATAAATATGACCATGGGCATGCCGTTATTCTGGCTGGAGGTCCGGGCAAAGGCGGCGCGGCCCGGCTTTGCGCGCGTGCGGCGTTGCGTGTTGGCGCCGGGGCCGTGACGGTACTTTGCCAAAGCGCGGCACTTCCGGAAAATGCCGCACGGCTTGACGCGATCATGCTGGGCTTGTGCGATGCTCCGAATGACCTGCGCGAGCGGCTGGCCGATCCGCGCATATCTGCCCTGTGCCTTGGCCCCGGCATGGGGTTGGGCGCTGCGCAGGCCGCGCTTTTATCCGCCGCGCTGGACCTGTCGCAGGGGCGCAGCCTGGTTCTGGACGCTGATGCGATCACGCATCTGGCCCGCACCCCGGATATGGCCCAAAAGGTGCACAAAGGCTGTCTGCTGACACCACATGCCGGCGAATTCGCGCGCCTTTTCCCCAAGATTGCAGCCCGCTTGGATGCACCGGCGCGCAACGGTCCGGCCTATTCCAAGTTGGACGCCACACGCGACGCCGCACGGCAGATCGGCGCGACGGTTCTGTTTAAAGGCCCCGACACTGTTATTGCAGCACCGGACGGGCAAACCGCGCTGCACGCCGCGGTATATGACCGCGCAGCGCCATGGCTTGCGACCGCTGGTGCGGGCGATGTGCTGGCCGGTTTGATCTGTGGTCTGCTGGCACGCGGATATGCGCCATTCGAGTCAGCTTGCTGGGCCGCGTTCGTTCATGTCGAGTGCGCCCGCGCATTTGGTCCCGGACTGACAGCCGATGACCTGCCGGATATGTTGCCGGGCGTTCTGGCGCGGCTTACAGCGCAGGTTTGACGACAGCCATGGCCCCGTCAATATCCAGGCACACGACCGAATCAAATTGAAGCTGGCACAGAATCGCCTTGCCGGGGCGGCCACGGCGCAGCGCAACGCCATCGAGCATGCGATCTGCAACGGTGACAGCCGCCTGACCAAAGACAATTTGCGCGCGCCAGTCATCAGCGCACAGGCTTTGCCCACCACCAACCGTAACCGGGGCGCGCCCCTTGCGCGCAATCCTGACGACAGTCTTGCCATCCGCCTGAATCCGCCGAATACCCCGCAATTCATGCAGGTTACCCGCGCTATCGAAAACCAAATCGCCCGCCATAAGCGCGGCGACTGGCTGCCACCCCATCAATGTGCGAACGCGTGTTGAAACGCCGAACCCTTCGGGAGCGGGGGCAGTCGCACAGCGCGAACCGCCACGGGCGGCCGGAAGGGGGGGAGCAAGGGAAATGGTGGTCATGGCAATATCCTCTGGTCGCAGCCTACCGCCAAGATATGACGGAACGGTAAACACCTGCTAAACGCATCACTGTTTCACTTTTTGCGACAATCGATGTGAATTGCGGCAGAAATCGGACCACGTCATGTCGAGTTTTTGACTACACGTAATTTTCCACTCGCACCCGCCGCGCGGCTTTGCTACATCGCTTCGCGTGCGGGTGTGGCGAAATTGGTAGACGCACCAGATTTAGGTTCTGGCGCCGCAAGGCGTGGGGGTTCAAGTCCCTCCACCCGCACCAGAGCAAGAGAGGCCGCCAGAGACAGCGCCGCATGTATCCTGCGTTGCTCAATTTGCGGATGGCGGACCCGTTTCTTTCCTAGACCGGATCAGAACGTTGCTTGAAACATCGGAAAGCTGACACCGATTGACCAGGCCAGCACAAGCCCCAGGCCGATGCCGCCCGCCGCAGGCAGGCCCGTGCGCCGTCCGACCCATCCGCCCATCGTGCCGAATAACAGAAAGAACAGCACGATCACCGGCAAGATGATGACAAGGAAGAACAGCCCTTCGAAATCAAGCGCCACGGCCAGCGCAAGCGAGCCGAGAAACGCCAATCGCAGCACAAGCCCGCGCCAAAGCGGTGCGCGTCCCCCCGCGCTGAGGATCGCGTCCCCCAGCAGAAAGGGCACTGCCCCAAGGGCCAGCCCAGCAATCACAGGCACGCGCCCGGCATGTGGCACGAAAGACGCCACATAGCGGTCCAGAACACCGCCGAACACCGCAATGCCGAACGCCGCGATAGCCCCTGCGATCCAGAAAGCACGCGCCGGAAACTGGCCACGCAACAGGCCGAGTCGCCAGCAAAAGAGCAAGCTGAGCGCCCCGTAAACAGCCAGATGCACCGCAAGGTAATCCGCGACCAAGACCGGAAGAAAACGCAGATCGAAAGGGGCCAGGACCAGCGGTGTGATAATGGCCGGAACCAGCGCGGCCAGCCAGAAACCGCGTCTGCTAGGCTGTGGGCGCGCCGCATCCGAACGTGGCAGGCTGCGCGCCAGTGGCCAGCCCAGCGCCACGGTGGACAGCAGCAGAAGTGCTATCCACCCCCCGCGCAACGGCACAGGCTCGGCACTGCTGCGCCCGAAAACGGCATCCAGCCAGTCGCGCGCTTCTGACAGGGCCGTTTGAGAGTAGAGCACGCCCACATGTTCGACCATGGGTGCTACGACAGCCCGGCGCCCGGTGCTTTTTGCCGGGTCGCCCGTCGTTTGGCCCAATTCGGCATCTGGGTCGGTCAACTTCAGAACGCGCAGCGCCTCTTGGGTAAGCTGCGTCTCCCAAGCGCCGGAAATGGCGAGAAGGTTGACGGGTTCCATCGCGGTCACGGCCTGACTGAACATCGACACCGCAACGACCGCATCGCCTGGAGGTTCGGACAAAGCCTGCCGGATCACGATATCGGACGCCATAGAATGCCCCAGATAGGCCAAACGCCCATCGGCGCGCGGATGGGCAAGCGCAGCACGGGCAACGCGCGCGGTTTCTTCCATCAGCAGCCGTGTGGTGCCGTCGATGGATGTCACATCCCCGGACATCGGGACCGGGTTACGCCCATGACCTTCGAAATCGAAACTGACGACAACATAACCCGCTTGCGCCAATGTCAGGGTGAATGGCTCCATCAATTGGCGCGACCCGGCAAACCCATGGGCAATTACGACCACGGGCGCAGGCTCGGCACCATCGCGCAGATACAGGCTGGCGGGGGTCGTGCCGGTTCCGTCCAACGGGCTTATGGTCAGGCCGATGCGGTCCTGTTCCAACTGCCATATGGACAGGGCAATCAGGATCACGGCAATACCGGCAAAAAGACTACGCATGGGTCACGCTTCCTTGACTTGGCCAGTTGCAAGATTGAGCGCAGCAATCCCGAAAGAAAAGGGCCGAATATGCGCTGGGGCCGCATAACCCATGACCATAAACAGGCTTGATCCTGCGCCAAGCGCCCCTTAGTAAGGCGCAAATTTCCTCAGGCCGCCCCTTCGGCGGCCTGTCATTCATGTGAGGACGCCTATGCAAGTCACCGAAACGCTCAACGAAGGCCTGAAGCGCGGCTACACCCTTACCGTTACGGCGGATGAACTGGCCGCGAAGGTCGATGAAAAGTTGGTCGAAGCCCAGCCGGACATTGAGATGAAGGGCTTTCGCAAGGGCAAGGTGCCCATGGCGCTGTTGAAAAAGCAGTTCGGCCAACGCCTGTTGGGTGAGGCGATGCAAGACGCCGTCGACGGCGCAATGGAGCAGCATTTCAAAGATAGCGGCGACCGCCCGGCCATGCAGCCCGAAGTCAAGATGACCAATGATGAGTGGAAAGAGGGCGATGATGTTGTCGTCTCGCTGAGCTACGAAGCATTGCCGGTGATTGAAATGCCCGCGCTGGATGGCGTGTCGCTGGAGAAACTGGTCGTCAAGGCAGAGGATTCGGCGGTGCAGGAAGCGCTGGAGAACCTGGCCAAGTCAGCGCAATCTTTCGAAGACAAGGACGGCGCAGCCGAGGATGGCGATCAGGTCACCATGGATTTTGTCGGAAGCATTGACGGCGAACCCTTCGAGGGCGGTGCCGCAGAAGACTTCCCACTGGTGCTCGGCTCTGGCCAGTTCATCCCCGGCTTCGAGGAGCAGCTTGTGGGCGTGAAAGTCGGCGACACCAAGGACGCGACGGTCAGTTTCCCCGATGACTACGGTGCAGAGCATCTCGCCGGGAAAGAGGCCGTCTTCGCCTGCACGATCAAAGCCGTGAAAACCCCTGCCGAGGCGACGATCGACGACGATCTGGCCAAGCAGTTCGGCGCTGAAGACCTTGCCGCACTGAAATTGCAGATCGCCGAGCGGCTGGAAGCCGAATATGGTCAGGCTTCGCGCGCCGTTCTGAAGCGCAGCCTGCTGGACGCACTGGACGAGGCCGTTACCTTCGACCTGCCACCATCTTTGGTGGATGCCGAAAGCAAGCAGATTGCCCACCAGCTTTGGCATGACGCGAACAAGGAAAACACCGCAGAGACCGACCATTCGCATGGCGAAATTGAACGCAGCGAAGAAAGCGACAAACTTGCAGTGCGCCGCGTGAAGCTGGGTCTGCTGCTTGCAGAAGTCGGTCAAAAAGCAGAAATCGAAGTCAGCGATCAGGAAATGACCCAAGCGGTCATCGCGCAGGCGCGTCAATATCCGGGGCAAGAGCGCGCGTTCTTCGAGTTCATCCAGAAGAACCAGCAAATGCAACAGCAACTGCGCGCGCCGATTTTCGAGGATAAGGTCGTTGACCACATCCTTGAAAAAGTCACGGTGACGGAGAAGGAAATCAGCAAAGAGGACCTGCAAAAGGCCGTTGAAACGCTGGAAGATGACGCTGAATAAGCTGCTCAGCTTCAATACATGACATGTCGAAAGCCCTCACCTTAGGTGGGGGCTTTTGTTTTACGTCGTTTCATAGATCGGATGGAAAAGGCGCAAACGTCGTGGGGGTTGAACGGATCACGCCTCCGGTTGCGCAATGAGCCTGATGTCGGAAACCGAAAGGCCGCCAGCATTCGCAACCTGTGCGAGCACGTCTCCCGCAAGGCGGATTTCCGCAAGGTCGGGAACATCTGGATCGAAAGTGATGCTGAGCTCAGGCACCCCTTGGCTGGGGTCGTAGCTAAGTTGGATTTCGTCCTCTCCCGCCGTGTAATCAAGTATCTGGGCAGGTCCGGCATCTGCAACAACTTCGGGCAGACGGAACAGGTCATTCCCTTCGCCACCGTGTAGCAGATTGCCCGCCCCGGCTTGCAGTAGGTCATTGCCAGCACCGCCGTTCAGAAAACTGGCCCCGGCTTGCCCGACCAGCGTGTCGTCCCCGTCCCCGGCCATAAGCGTGTTCGCCCCGCTGCCCGACAGCAACAGGTCGATGCCCGAACCACCCAGAAGAGTATCGTCGCCGTCACCCCCCGATAAGGTGTCATCCCCCTCGCCGCCGATCAGGCTGTCATCGCCGCTGCCACCACTTAGCCCGTCAGCGCCGCCATGACCGACAAGGCGATCATCGCCGTCATGGCCAAAAAGCGAATCGTCCAAATCGCCGCCGTGCAAGTTGTCGTCGCTTCCATCGCCATGCAGGGTTTGTGGCGCGTCAGGCGGCAAGGTTGGATATGTGTCGGAGCTGTGCACGCGTTCGCCCAAACCGTCGAACAAGCCAAGCACAGACTGGGGCGCACCAACGTCCGTAGGGGATGTGACGGCCACTTGCTCCGGATCTGGGGCAATGTCGGTATCGGTATCGGTATCGGGGTAATCCATGCTCAGGTGCAAACCACCATCGCTACCCCACCCCACAAGGACATCTTCTGATTGCGGATTATCCTCTTCCTCATCCGGGGTCGAATCCTCCGAAGACTGCGCTGTGAACATGTCGCTTGCCGACAATGCCGTCACACTTCCCAACAAACCCAACAGCAACCACATGGACGCGACCTTGTTCAAACTTTGGCAAATCATGCCAGATTCGTATTATGACCCGAAGTGTTTTGCGGATATTATGCGGTTTATCTTGAAAATTGGTTAATTCGGTTCATCCGCATTTTCGCTTCCCATCCGCGCGGTGATGGTCTATTGCCCGCGGCGTGTCATGGCGTGCTGTGGCACAACCCTGGCCTTGCTGGACGACATCCCGGCACGCGCCGTATCAAACCGTTAACAAAGGAGATCCCGATGTCGATTACGGCTGAAGACAAAGACGCTCTCATCAAGGCATATGCCCGTGCGGAAGGTGATACCGGTTCGCCCGAAGTGCAGGTTGCGGTGCTGACAAAGCGCATCACCAACCTGACCGAGCATTTCAAGACGCACAAGAAGGACAACCATTCCCGCCGTGGCCTGCTGAAGCTGGTTGCCACCCGCCGGAAGCTGTTGGACTACCTGCGCGGCAAGGACGAAGCGCGCTACCGCGTGTTGATCGCGAAGCTGGGCATCCGCCGCTAAGCGCGTATTCAGGACGACACAGCGCCCGCCATTGGCGGGCGTTTTGCGTTTCAGCGCAGGCGTTCAAACCCGCCAAGGAAAATATCGGTCGCGATATCGGCATAATCCGCGCGGGTCACGGGGCCACCGTCGCGGAACCACGTATAGGCCCAGTTCATCATCCCGAAGAGCGACATGGTCACGGCGGTCAGGATCGGACGGTCCTTGTCAATATCCGGGTGGATCACGCGAATCACGGTTGCGAAGCGGCGCACGATCGCACGCTCCAGCGAAACGATCTCATGCCGTTGCAATTCTGACAGCGCGCGCGTGCCGTTCAGTTGCACCATATGGTAGTCATCGGCGTCGCGGTATTGCTCTAGCACCGCATGAACCAGCGCGCGCAACCGGTCGCGGGGGGGCAGGCTGGCATCTTCGGCAGCGGCTATGGCCGCATCCAATTCCGTCAGATGCGTGCGGATGATGTCGAAAATCAGCGCATCCTTGCCAGGGTAGTAATGATACAGCAGCGCCTTGGAGACATCCGCGCGCCCCGCGATCTGCGCCATGGACGCCTTGTCCATCCCGGCCTCTGCAAAAACGGCAGCGGCCGCGTGCAGGATGGCGCGTTGCTTGGCCTCGAAATCATGCGCGCGTGAGCGGGCCATGTCAGCCCGCTTTCGGGCGGTTGTCGACCACGCGCTTGGCCTTGCCTTCGGACCGGGGCGCGCCGCCGGGGCTATGGACGACGACCTTTGCCGTCACCCCAAGCGTGGATTTGACGTGATGCGCCAATTCGCGCGCGCTGGCGGCGCGGGCAGCGTCGGTGGCGACCTGTGGCGTGGCCTCTGTGTGAACGGTCATGTCATCCATCCGGCCCGTGCGGGTGAGTTCAATCTGAAAATGTGGGGCAAGCCCTTTGCATTTCAGGATTTGTTCTTCCACCTGAGTGGGGAAAATGTTGACACCCCGCAGGATAATCATGTCATCGCTGCGCCCGGTGATCTTTTCGATCCGCCGCATGGAGCGCGCGGTGCCGGGCAAGAGCCGCGTCAGATCGCGGGTGCGGTAGCGGATGATGGGCAGCCCTTCTTTGGTCAGCGTGGTGAAGACCAATTCACCCATTTCGCCATCTGGCAACACCTCGCCTGTGGCGGGGTCGATGATCTCTGGGTAGAAATGGTCCTCCCACAGGTGCAGCCCGTCCTTGGTTTCCACGCATTCCTGCGCAACGCCCGGCCCCATCACTTCGGACAGGCCGTAGATATCGACTGCGTGCATGTCGAACGCCTGTTCAATTTCGGTGCGCATGGCGTTGGTCCATGGCTCTGCGCCGAAAATGCCCACGGCCAAGGACGTGTCGCGCGGATCAATCCCGGCCTTGTGAAACGCGTCGAGGATAGACAGCATATAGCTGGGCGTCACCATGATGACGCGGGGCTTGAAATCGGTAATCAGCGTGACCTGCCGTTCGGTCATGCCCCCCGACACGGGAACCACCGTGCAGCCCAGTCGTTCCGCCCCGTAATGCGCGCCAAGCCCGCCGGTGAACAACCCGTAGCCATAGGCCACATGCACGATGTCGCCTTTACGCCCACCTGCGGCCCGGATGGACCGCGCGACAAGATCGGCCCAGCGGTCGATATCGCCTTGGGTATAGCCCACGACCGTGGGTTTGCCGGTGGTGCCCGACGACGCATGCAACCGCACCAACTGCTCGCGCGGGGCAGCGAACATGCCGAAGGGATAGGTGTCGCGCAGGTCGGTTTTGACGGTGAAGGGGAATTTCGCCAGGTCGGCCAGCGTGCGCAGGTCATCGGGGTGCACACCCGCCGCATCGAACTTGGCGCGGTAGAAGGGCGACCCGGTATAGGCATGGCTCAGCGACCATTTCAGCCGCTCCAGTTGCAGCGCGGCGATCTCATCGCGTGAGGCGGTTTCTATCGGGTCCAGATCGCCCGGTTTGGGGGACAGGTCTTCCATGCTCTACGCCTCCTCGCCCAGATGGGTGCCTTTGATGCTGCGGCTATGGCCGCGAAATTCTGCAACGACCGTTCCGTCCGCATCGGTCACGCGCACGTCGTAGATGCCGGACCGCCCCCTGCGGCTGACCTCTGCCGCCGTCGCGGTCAGACGCGCGCCCCGCGCGACGGGGTTCAGGAAACTGACGGCGCAATGCTGCGCCACGACGCGCTGATTGTAACTGTTGCAGGCAAAGGCAAAGGCACTGTCGGCCAGCGTGAAGATATAACCGCCATGACACATGCCGTGGCCGTTGGTCATGTCATCTGTCACGGTCATGGACAGGGTCGCGGTGCCGGGGCCAACCGCGTCCAGCACCATGCCCAGCCGCTGGCTGGCGCTGTCATCGTTCCACATGGCGCGTGCGCAGGCTTCGGCCATCTCTTGCTGGGTCATACTCATTGTCCTGTGAACCTCGCGTCGCGTTTTTCAAGGAATGCCGTGACGCCCTCGGCATAGTCGTCCGAGGCACCGGCCCGGCGCTGGTAATCCTGTTCAAGCTCCAACTGCGCATCCAGATCGTTGGTCGCCGCTGCCTGAATGGCCTGCTTGGTCAGGCCAAGGCCAAAGGTCGGCCCCTTGGCCAGCTTAAGCGCCAGCGCGCGGGCCTCTGGCATCAGGTCAGCATCGGGCACCGCGCGCCAGATCAGCCCCCACTCGGCCGCTTGAGTGGCGGATAGCGGTTCCCCAGTCAGCGCCAAGGCTTTCGCCCGCGCTTCGCCCAACAGGCGCGGCAAGGACCACGACCCGCCTGCATCCGGGACCAACCCCAGCTTGGCAAAGGACTGCACAAAACGCGCCTTGTCGGACGCCAGAACGATATCGCAGGCCAGCGCGATATTCGCCCCCGCACCTGCCGCCACGCCATTGACCGCCGCAACTACGGGCTTGGGCAGAGCCCGGATGGCGCGGATCAGCGGATTGTAATAGGTGCCGATGGTGGCGCCAAGATCGGGCCTTGGCCCGCCGCGGCGCGGGTCGCGGTCGCCAAGGTCCTGACCCGCGCAAAACCCGCGCCCGGCCCCGGTCAGCAGAACCGCGCGCACGGCGCTGTCCTGTGCGGCGCGGTCAAACTGCGCGCGCAACGCGACATGCATTTCGGGCGTGAACGCATTCAGCTTGTCGGGCCGGTTCAGCACCAGCTCTAACACACCGGAGTCGATCCGGTGCAGCACGGGGTTGTCAGACATGGGCAACTCTCCTCCCAGAGATGCCCAAGACTTGCATAGGCTGACCGCTCGGTCAATTCTGTTTCTGCATCAGCCCGCTTTCAGCACGCCCCGCGCGACCTGATCCGCTTCGATGCTTTCGAACAGCGCCTTGAAGTTGCCTTCGCCGAACCCGTCATCCCCTTTGCGCTGGATGAACTCGAAGAAGATCGGCCCGACCATGGTTTTCGAGAATATCTGAAGCAGGATCTTGGTTTCGCCCCCATCGACCACGCCTTCGCCGTCGATCAGGATGCCGTGCTTCGCCATCGCCGCGACCGGTTCGGAATGGCCGACCACGCGATCATGGCTCATGTCGTAATAGCTTTGCGGGGGTTTGGGCATGAATCGGATGCCGCGCGCGGCAATGGCGTCGGTTGCCGCATAAATATCCTCCGTCCCGACTGCGATATGCTGAATGCCTTCGCCGTTATACCGTTTCAGGTATTCCACGATCTGCCCGGTTTCGCCCCGGTCCTCGTTAATCGGAATGCGGATGCGCCCGCAAGGCGAGGTCAGCGCGCGGCTCAACAGGCCGGTGTATTTGCCTTCGATGTCGAAAAACCGGATTTCGCGGAAGTTGAACAAGTCGCGGTAGAAGCCGAACCAGCGGTCCATGTTGCCGGTAAACACGTTATGCGTCAGGTGGTCCAGATAGTAGAAGCCCACGCCTTCTGGTTTGGGCGCGGTGATCCACTCGAACCCGGCATAGGGGTGGGTGTCGCCGTAATCCTCTATGAAATAGATCAATGATCCACCAATCCCGACAATCGCCGGCACCTCCAGCAGCTTGCCGGGGGCGGTGTAAGGCGTGGCTCCCTTTGCCACCGCATGGTCGAAGGCATGGCGCGCATTGACCACTCGCCAGCCCATTGCCGGCGCGCAGGGGCCGTGTTCTGCGGCAAAGCGCGCGGCGTGGCTGCCGGGGTCGCTGTTCAGCACATAAGTAATGTCGCCCTGTTGCCATAGCTCGATTTCGCGGTGCTTGTGCCGGGCGGTCAGGGTGTAGCCCATGGCGCGAAATTGGTCGCGCAGGGTGTCGGGGTCGGGGTGCGCGAATTCGACGAATTCGAATCCGTCAGTTCCGGCAGGGTTATCGGCGGTGATGGCGGCGCGCGGGGCGGCATGTGGGAAGGGGCCCATAGGGTGCTCCTGTTGCAAAGATGTATCTGGGCCGCAGAATACCGTATGCAACGTGCAATTTTCGCGCAAATTCTGGCATTTTGCGCGCAAACATGCAACATTCCCGCAGCTAAATATCATAGATCGCGACTTTACCGCATGCTCGACCCGATAGACCGCAAAATCCTCGCGCAGCTTCAGCGCAGCGCGATGATGACGGCGCAAGAGTTGGGCGACCGGGTAGGGCTGTCCGCCTCTCAGGCCGCCCGGCGGCGGCAGCGGCTGGAAGAACAAGGCATAATCGAAGGCTACCGCGCCCGAATCGCGCCCGACCGCGTAGGTCTTGGCGTCCAAGCCTTCGTGCAAGTGCAAATGGGCAATCACGACCCGGCGGGCGCGCAATCCTTTCGTCGCCTGCTCGAAAGCCTGCCCGAAGTCGTCAACGCCTGGACCCTGACCGGGGAAGCCGATTACCTGCTGCGCATCTGGTGCGCCGATCTTGCAGCGCTGAACACGCTGATCCATGCCCGCATCTTGCCCCATGCCGCCGTCGCGCGGGTGCAAAGCCAGATCGTGATGGAGCAGTTGAAACAGGCCGGTGCCCTACCGGTGTGAGCCCGCGCGCTCTGGACATTTGGCCCCACGCCAAGGCACAACAAGATCACGTTTGGCGAGGGGGCACCGAATGGACGTTTCAGCACTGGCTCAGGGCGTCTTGAACGGCGAGCGCCGGGCACTCGCCCGCGCGATTACGCTGGCCGAAAGCGGCCGGACAGACCACCGCGCCGAAGCCACGGCGCTGCTGGAGGAGTTGGCTGAAAGCGGGCGGCAAGCCATCCGCATCGGGCTGTCCGGCACGCCGGGCGTGGGCAAATCTACCTTCATCGAATCCTTCGGGCTTATGCTGATAGAAAAGGGCTTGCGTGTGGCAGTGCTGGCGGTGGACCCGTCCAGCAAGCGCACCGGTGGGTCGATCCTGGGCGACAAAACGCGGATGGACCACTTGTCGCGCGCACCGCAAGCCTTTATCCGCCCCAGCCCCAGCCAGTCGCATTTGGGCGGCGTGGCGCGCCGCACGCGCGACGCGGTGGCGCTGTGCGAGGCGGCAGGGTTTGACGTGGTCTTGGTGGAAACCGTGGGCGTGGGCCAGTCCGAAACCGTGGTTGCGGACCTTTCGGACGTGTTTTTGTTGCTTCTGGCCCCGGCGGGCGGCGATGAATTGCAGGGTGTGAAACGCGGCATTATGGAAGCCGCCGACATGATCGTGGTCAACAAGGCTGATGGCGACCTGAAGGCCACGGCGAACCGCACCTGTGCCGATTACGCAGGCGCGCTGAGGCTGCTACGCAAACGACCCGAAGACCCCGAAGGCTTTCCCAAGGCGCTGACAGTCTCGGCGCTGGAAAACAACGGATTGCCCGGCGTCTGGGACGAGATTACAGCACTGGTGGACTGGCGGCGCGCGCATGGCCACTGGGACCGACGCCGCGCCGAACAGGCTCGTCACTGGTTTACCGAAGAGGTTCGACAGGCCTTGCTCGCCAGGCTTCAACACCCCGCAGCGCAAGCGCGTTTGGCCGAGCTCGCCAAGGCCGTAGAGCGCGGCGACACGACCGCCCCGACAGCGGCTCAGGCGATGGTTTCCGCACTAGGTCAGTTCGACGAGACAACGTAATTGTCGATCCCAAAGCTTTCGTCGGTAACGCCTTGATTCGACGAGCCGTTGACACCGAACTGAAAGCCGCCCGGAGGCGGATTATCTGCGGTCACGGTCACATTCCAGACCGCATCGCTCCAATGGCCACCGCCATCAGGCGGACTGAAATAGGCGCCGCTGGAAGCCTGCGTCAATTCATAGGAATAGGTCGTGCCACCCATTTCAAAGGTTCCGCTGGGCGTGCCTGCATTGCTGTTGGTCATCGTTGAAAAGCCGATCTCTGTCCCGTTTATGGAAAAGCCGATCCCGTCGCCACGACCACCAGCATCAAAGTCGGACCACACCGAACTGGTGCCGTCCCAGCTATCGAGCAAAAGCAGGTCGAAGCTGATCGTCGCTTCGGTCGCGCCCTCCGGCAAGATCACGTCATGTGTTACAGCGCCTTCGTGGCCCGCGAACGGCCCAAGAAATGTGCCCAGTGCTTCGCTGAAACCCGTTCGGTTTGTCGACCAGCCCAAGAAATTCCCGTCACCGAACGCCATTCGGTTAAGGCCGTCGAGCGCCGTCACCGACGCACCGGACAAAGAGGCCGAGATTGCATCGCCCAAAGAGCCCGTGCCCGTTCGCACGGCAGCTGCAGATGCGAGGCCCAGACCGACAAGGGCCGCCGTCATAATGGTCCATTCTGCTGTCACGGCACCCGATTCGGATGCAAGGAACTCTTTAATCATTGCACACCTCTATCTTTGTGCGGCCTCAACCTCTTGCAATCCCAATACTTCAAACCGCAACAGCACAAGATCAGTGAACCCCAGATTCACGAATTAGATCCGGGAAATATGGCCAAAGCGTAGCCCCAAAAGGTAACGCGCGGCAGTGTCTGTCGAGTGCCCTTGCAAGTGGGCAATGTTCTTGGACTTAGGTCAGTTCGACGAGATTACGTAATTGTCGATCCCAAAGCTTTCGTCAGTAATGCCTTGATTCGACGTGCCGTTGACACCGAACTGAAAGCCGCCCGGAGGCGGGTTATCTGCGGTCACGGTCACATTCCAGACCGCATCGTTCCAATGGCCACCGCCATCCGATGGGCCGAAATAGGCGCCGCTGGAAGCCTGCGTCAATTCATAGGAATAGGTCGTGCCGTCCATCTCGAAGGTTCCGCTGGGCGTGCCTGCCGACCCGTTGGTCATTGGAGAATAACCAATCTCGGTCCCGTTAATGCTAAAAGCGATCCCGTCGCCGCGACCACCCGCAGCAAAGTCGGAAACCCGTCCAGTGCCGTCCCAACTATCGAGCAAAAGCAGGTCGAAGCTGATCGTCGCTTCGGTCGCGCCATCCGGCAAGATCACATCATGCGTTACAGCGTCTTCGTGCCCCGCGAACGGCCCAAGAAATGTGCCCAGCGCTTCGCTGAAGCCCGTTCGGTTTGTCGACCAGCCCAAGAAATTCCCGTCACCGAACCCCATTCGGTTAAGGCCGTCCAGCGCCGTCACCGACGCACCGGACAAAGAGGCCGCGATTGCATCGCCCAAAGAGCCCGTGCCCGTTCGCACGGCGGCGACTGATGTTAAGCTCAACCCCACCGCCGCAGCCGTCATGACGGTCCAGTCGACAGTTACAGCGCCCGACTCGGACAGAACAAATTTCTTGATCATTTCACACCTCGAACATTATCTGACTCTGACGTCAGCCGATCAGAAGCAACTTAGCAGCGGCATCACGGCGCATGACGGTTTAAATTATGAGAATGAAGCCCTTTAAATGTGGCAGAAATTCATCCTTAAAAAGGTAATATGCGGATTCAGCGGCCCTCTTGACTGCATCCGCTTTCCCTCATAAGAGAACGATCTGAGATCTGAGCGCCGCATGCACGGTGCCATTGTATATGGAAAGCGCCGTGCTGGACCGACTGCGCGCGCCCCGCACAAAAACGAGGATGAACCCATGTCGCGCCGTTGCGAACTGACCGGAAAAGGCCCGATCACGGGCAACAATGTAAGCCACGCCAACAACAAGACCAAGCGCCGCTTCCTGCCGAACCTGCAAGATGTGTCCCTGATGTCAGAAGCTCTGGGCCGCAGCTTCAAGTTGCGCGTGTCTTCTGCCGCACTGCGTTCGGTCGATCACCGTGGCGGTCTGGATGCTTATCTGGCGAAAGCCAAGGACGAAGAACTGTCGTCCAACGCATTGAAAATCAAGCGCGACCTGGCAAAGGCGGCAACCGCCGCCTAAGCCTTCGGGCCGCACAGCACCGATCGCCCCCGGTCCAGCCGGGGGCTTTTGCGTTGCAGAGGGGGCAAACCCCGTTGCATTCTGGCGCGATCCGTTCTTAAACCACGAACGCGGGTCCCGTAGCTCAACTGGATAGAGCAGCCGACTTCTAATCGGCAGGTTGAGGGTTCAAGTCCTTCCGGGATCGCCACCGGCCCCATTTGTGTAAAGGAGGCATATGAATGCGCAACAGGGCGGTTTTTGCTGCGCACCGTGTCAAGTGTTATTTTTGAATTCTGGCGAACTATTCAATAAATTTCTGATATAAAACAACATTTCTGGAAGACCGCCGACTCCATCTCGTGGAGCCGGCTTTTCGCATCCAATTCGATTTCCGCCGATTGAAGCATCGCCGACGAGACTGTTCGGAGGATATTCTCGCTAGAGTTCGGCGGGAAACTCGTCAGAGGCTTTGATCATATCGGTAAGAACTTGATTCCGACGGGCCAGTGTTTCATGCCATTCCTGTGCCTGTCGATCTTTGAAGAACGATGCATCCGGGGCGAGCCGCTCCACCGCGGCCTCAACTTCATCGAGACTGACCCGGAAGAATTCCTTTCTCAAGTTCGCGTCATTCACCCGACGATCTGCGAACTCACGATGCAATGCAGCCTCGAGGGCCGGAGCTTCTTCGGAATAGATCATTGCATGCGTATCAAAGCTGAACGGCACACTTGCATCTCCCAGCTCTCGCACCCTGTCGTCAGGATCAAGGCGACGGGTAAGCCCGATCTTGACCACGTCTTCCCCGAATGACCCGATGTTCGAAATCACATAGACATACCCCGACTTGGTCATTTCGGCCATCGCCCGAGCCCGCTCTGTTTTTGCATGGGCCTCATCCAAGGCTGCCTGAAGTTCTGCGATCTTTGCCTCGTCGACACCGGCTTCAGACCGGGCTTTTTCCAAAAGCTGTTGAAAGCGAAGCTCCTCACGCTCAGCGGCCTCGGCTTCGGCAAGGAGTTTCTTCTCATCCCGTTCCGCCCGGGCCATTTCGGCACGTTCTTCCTTCTCGGCTTTCAGGCGTTCCCGGTATTCGTGGGTCAGATAAAGCTCCTCCAGTTTGAGGGCGACATAAGTGTCGTTTATGGTCAGGCGCATGGATTCATTGGCGCTGTTGATCTGCTTTGCCGCGGTCTGGATCCGCTTTTCCATGGCGTTCACATTGTTCCAACGGGTATTCGCAATGGCTGCCTCGCATTCATTGTTGAAGGCTCTCATGGTCAAACGGGTTTGCCGGTTGACCATGGCCTGTCCTTTCGACTTGCTGCCATCAACGGTCCAATCAGCAGGGCAGATTGTGGCTGTCTTCGAACTGACCATATCCTTCTGACGTTCCCGCACCGCCGTAATTGCGGCCTTGTAGGCCTCGCTGTCGGAGAAATCGAAATGGGGCTCATAGACGCCGAGTTCAGCAAATGACAGGCGCTCGTCATAGATTGCGACCTGTGCTGTTGATTGCCACTGAGATTTGACCCGGTAATCGCCAAAACTGTCATTGAGAATTGACCCATGTGCAACCTTGCCCCGGCTTGAACCAGCTGGGGGCAAATGGAGTGATCGACATGGGATTTTTGAAGGTAATCAGAACATGGGCGCTGCGAGACAAGATGCCCATTCGCGAGATTGCACGGCGCACGGGCATATCGCGCAGTGAGCGGTGACTGCCATCGGTTCGAAGGAACCGCGAACAATCAAGAAATATCTGCGGGAGGGGATTGTTGAACCGGCGTTTCAGACGCCGGATCGTCCTAGCAAGCTCGCCCCATATGCCAAGCAGCTGACAGCTTGGCTTGTCTCGGATCAGCGCAAATCACGCAAAGAGCGCCGGACGGCGAAGCTGATGCACGCCGATCTGGTGAAGCTGGGATATGACGGTTCCTACGAGCGTGTTGCGGCCTTCGTTCGTGAATGGAAAGGCGAACGCCAGCGCGCGTATCACACGACCGACCGGGGTGTCTTCGTGCCGCTTGTGTTCCAGCCGGGTGAAGCCTTTCAGTTTGATTGGAGCGAAGACTGGGCCTATGTCGGCGGTGAGCGGATCAAGCTGCAGGTCGCCCACGTTAAGCTGTCGCACAGCCGGGCATTTTTGGTGCGGGCCTATCTGCTGCAAACGCATGAGATGCTGTTCGATGCCCATTGGCATGCGTTCCGTGTCTTCGAAGGCGTGCCCGGTCGCGGCATCTATGACAGTGAGGCTTGGCCGCCATGGGTCCGAGGCCAGGCCGAACGAAGACGGCGGTCGACAAGGTCGGACTTGGCAAGAAGCGCGATGTGAATGCGCGGTTCACGGCGATGACCAGCCATTACGTTTTTGATCCCGAGTTCTGTAACCCGGCAGCGGGCTGGGAGAAGGGACAGGTCGAGAAGAATGTCCGCGACGCGCGCCGTCACGCCGGAGGCGTGCTTCCAGCACGACGCATGTGGCAGCTGATGCCGGCCTTTCCGGATCTGGATGCGCTGAATGCTTGGCTGGAAGAACGCTGTAAGCTGCTATGGGCAGAGACGGCGCATGGCACCTTGCCTGGCAGCATCGCAGATGTGTGGGCAGCCGAGAAGCCTGCGCTGATGGCGCTCCCCACAATGTTCGATGGCTTTGTCGAGGAAAGAAAGCGCGTCTCGCCGACATGCCTGATCAACTTTGATCGCACCCGTTATTCTGTGCCCGCCAGCTTTGCAAACCGCCCCGTCAGCCTTCGCATTTACCCTGAGCGGCTGGTGGTCGTCGCCGAGGGGCATGTGATTTGCACGCATGAGCGCATCATCGACCGGTCGCACCGCCAGCCGGGGCGCGTGATCTATGACTGGCGCCACTATCTGGCGGTGGTTCAGCGTAAACCCGGAGCGTTGCGCAATGGTGCTCCCTTTGTGGAAATGCCCGAACCCTTCCGCATGTTACAGGCGAAGATACTGCGCCAGCCCGGCGGGGACCGCGAGATGGTCGATATCCTGTCCTTGGTGCTGCACCATGACGAACAGGCCGTCCTGTGCGCCGTGGAATTGGCTCTGGAGGCGGGCGTGCCGACCAAGACCCATGTTCTGAACCTGCTCCACAGGCTGCTGGATGGCAAACTGACCGACCAGCCGGATGTGAACCCTCCTGCGGCCTTGACGCTGAGCAAAGAGCCCGAGGCCAATGTCGCGCGCTACGATGGGTTGCGCACCACGAGAGGAACACGCCATGCGTCATGACCCCGCCGGTGCAGCTCTCATCATCATGTTGCGCAGCCTTAAAATGCCAGGCATGGCGCAGGCCGTGCAGGATCTACTCGATCAGGGAGCGCCTGCATTCGAGGCTGCCATGCCGATCCTGTCGCAACTGCTAAAGGCTGAAATGGCCGAGCGCGAGGTGCGCTCGATCGCATATCACATGAAGGCAGCCCGCTTCCCAGCATACAAGGACTTGTCCGCGTTCGACTTTGCCGCCAGTGAAATGCGTGAAGCTCTGGTCCGCCAGCTCCATCGCTGCGAATTTCTGGATGGCGCAGAGAATGTGGTGCTGATCGGGGGGCCTGGCACAGGGAAATCGCATGTTGCGACGGCCCTCGGCATCCAGGCTATCGAGCATCACCGCAAGCGCGTGCGTTTCTTCTCGACGGTGGAATTGGTCAATGCCCTGGAACAAGAAAAGGCCCATGGCAAAGCCGGGAAGATCGCCGAGGCCCTGGTAAAAACCGATTTGGTGATCCTGGACGAACTGGGATACCTGCCATTCAGCGCCTCTGGCGGGGCCTTGCTCTTCCATCTTCTGAGCAAACTCTACGAGCGCACCAGCGTCATCATAACCACCAACCTGAGCTTCGCCGAGTGGGCTACGGTCTTTGGTGACGCCAAAATGACCACCGCGCTGCTCGATCGCCTCACCCACCGCTGCCACATTCTGGAGACCGGCAATGACAGCTACCGCTTCAAGGCCAGCTCAGAAACAGCGAAAAAGAAACGGAAGGAAACACCAGCATTGACGCCATCATGATACGCAGAACATAACCACTGGGTGGGTCAGTTCTCGGTGACAATGCCGGGTCAAATCTCAGTGGCAATCAACAGG
>Ga0076929_100060_pt1 | contig 213599 bp, 174 predicted proteins | sample HotLakConUCCSL28_FD_87104 | JGI IMG/M metagenome (GOLD analysis project Ga0076929, IMG submission 87104) | Hypersaline microbial mat communities from Hot Lake, Washington, USA - Hot Lake Consortium UCC-SL28 (version 3) (version 3) | ecosystem: Environmental > Aquatic > Thermal springs > Hot...
TTCCTCTCCCTCGCCGCAACGAGGAGGAATCATGTTCTTCAAGCCGCGTCGAGGCCCATGTTTTTCAGCACCCTGCTCGACCCGACGCCCTACAACGGCGGCACCACCACCTGCCATGCGCTCTTCATGGGAACGCCGGTGGTGACTCTTACGGGCGGGCGCTTCTCTGCGCGCATGGGCGCAAGCTGCCTCACCGCCGCGGGCCGGCCGGAGTGGATCGCCGCCTCGGCCGAAGATTACGTCGAGATCGCGAAAGGTCTCGCAGCGGATCGCGCGGCCCTCCACCAGACCCGCATGTCGCTGGCGCTGGCGGTCCGGACGAGCCCCCTCGGGGACATCGAGCGATATGCACGATCCTTCGCCGCCCTGTGCAGGCGCGTCACCGGCGAGGAGCGACCTTCGACGCCGCTGCGCGCGCCGCACCGTGCAACCCTGGCATCAGGAGGCGAGCCGTCCCGCGAGGACATCCGGGCGCCCGACAGCCACGAAGGCGCCGGGATGGACGACAGGGGGACAATGCGCGGAACGGCGATGGCGCCTTCCGTCGAGACGGCGACCGTCACGGGAGCCCTCCACGCGGCCCCCGCCCCCGATGCTCCGGACGGCGAGCGCCCGGCCACCGTCTTCGGGATCACCACCTCGCGGCAGTTCGAGGGCTTCCTCGCCGATGCCCGCGCCTCGCTCGCGATCACCACCTGCCGGGCGGGCATGGTCCTCCTGATCGGAACGGACCCTCAGACCGGCCGCCTGTGGATCTTCAACCGGCACATCGAGCGGCCGATGGGCATCGCCTGCGACCGGGCGCGTCTCGCCGTCGCCGGGCTCACGCAGATCACGACGTTCGTGGACGGGCATCACGGCACGCCATCGCAAGGCGCTGACCCGGTGTACGTGCCGCAGGTCGCCCACTTCACCGGCGATCTCGATGTCCACGACATCGCCTTCGACGGCGCCGGGGAGATCGTGTTCGTCAACACGCTCTTCTCCTGCCTTGCGGCCGTCAGCGCGACGCACTCCTTCAGGCCGGTCTGGAGGCCGCCCTTCGTGAGCCGCCTCGCGGCGGAGGACCGGTGCCATCTCACCGGGCTCGCCATGCGCGGCGGCGCGCCGGCCTTCGTGACCGCCGCCGCCATCTCCGACCTCGCCGACGGCTGGCGCGAGCGCCGGCGCGACGGCGGCGTGGTGATCGACGTCGCCTCCGGCGAGGTCGCCGCGAGCGGCCTGTCGCTGCCGCACTCGCCGCGCTGGCATGACCGACGGCTGTGGCTTCTCAACGCCGGCTCCGGGGAGTTCGGCACGGCCGACATGGATGCCGGGACGTTCACGCCGATCGCCTTCTGCCCGGGCTTCCTGCGCGGGATGGCCTTCATCGGCCGGTTCGCCGTGGTCGGCGTGTCCGAGCCGCGCGAGAACCGCACCTTCGGCGGCCTTGTCCTGCAGGAGCGGCTGGAGCGGGAGGGCGCCCTCCCCGCTGCGGGATCTTCGTCATCGACACCGCGACCGGCGACATCGTGCACTGGTTGCGCCTGCACGGCGTCGTGACCGAGCTCTTCGACATCGCGGTCGTGCCGAACGCGCGGCAGGCGTGCGTGACGCTGTGGGAGAACGGGGGCTGTCCCTCGCCGACGTCACCGGCACCGACGTCCTCGACAGGCGCACCCTCGCCCTCGCGGCGCGCTCCCTCGCCCTTCGCCTGCGAGGAAGGTTTCTGATGCGCGACCGCCTCATCCCGTGCGCGGACTGCGACCTTCGCACCCGCGACGGCCGGCCGCATATTGCATAACCGTGCCCGACGCGGGCGGCGGCACCTCCACCACGGCGCTCGCAGGCGAGGTGCTGCACTTCACCATCACGGCCGACGTCGCGGCGCCCTACCACGGGCAGGCGCCGCCGAAGCGTGCACAGCTGGAGGCGAGCGCGAGCGCGTGGACGGCTCCGAGCGGGGCTGTGCCTTCAGGGATGGGCTGGTTCGACGCGGAAGCGGCCGCGGTGGATGTGACCTTGCGCGCGCTCGCGCTGATGGGTGCAGAGCGGCCGATGTGGCAACAGGGGCAACCCGAGTGGATGCAAGTTGGTGTCATCGCGCCGTGGCGTGAGCCGTGCGCGTGGTGCGGCAAGCCCATCGAGGACGACCGCAAAGCCAAGTATTGCAGTGCGATATGCAGCAAGGTTGCGAGGGGCCACTTCTACAACAAGCGCAAGAACTTTGAACGGATAGCCGCAGCCGATGCAGTGCAAACCGTCGTTCAGTCTCGATGAATTTCACGACCCGGCAGACTGGTGCGCATGGTGTGGGACGCGGCTGCCACAAGACGCCTATTGGGGCCGGCGCAAGTATTGCTCGCGCGACCGCCGCAAGGAGCAGAGGTTCGGGCGCGAGGGCAAGACGCGGGCCGACGTCGTAGCGGCGTAGCGGCGTGGCGGTGTGTTCAGTGCCACGAGAAGGTTGACCCGGCGGCGCCGATTGGCACGCTCTATCGCTCGACGCGGTGCCGCAACGCCTACTTCAGCGGCTTTCGCAGTGAGGGTCGCGCCGAGGACCGTGCAGGGCGGCAGTGCGTGGAGTGCGGGGCGAGCCTCGACCACCTGTCCCGAAGCGACGTGCGCTGCTATTCACGATGGTGCCTGCAACGGGCTTGGATGAGGGCGAAGCGGAGAGCCGCGCGGGCTGCCGAAGTTACGGACGAAAGTTGGGACGCGTGAAGCCCCTCCGAGACAAAAGCGTAGGATTTATGCAGATTTCGAGGGTGGTTCGAATCTTTTTCCTCCGCCAGTCAAGGGTTCATCTGAGTCAATCCTGCCAAACCGGCCCGCACACGCTGAAGAGCGGACGGCTCTTGGACCCGAAGCAAAGACCCTGCCGGCCTACACCACGCTGATGCCCCTGCCTCACGCCGAACGGAGTTGTAACCGACCGGCTGGCTTCAAGCTTCTCCTCAGGGACTGGCTGGCCAAGAACGTGTCGGCAACCTGTGTCGACATCCTCGGGCATCCCTGCGCAGCGCTGGAAGGCTTCGTCGACCGGCTGGGTCCGAAACAGGACGGGACAGAAGCGGACGGTCGTCGCGCGTCTCACATCGGGCGGTTGCGGCCGCCGTCGGGCTGCCGCACGGGCGTCGTCATGTCTCCGCAATTTCGCCGGGAGGTTGAAAGTCGCTTGTCCCTCTCGTGTCGCAACTGTATCTTCGGTTTTGCTGGAGAACAGAACAGCCTTTTGGTCGAAGGTGTCGGAGGCGCATCCATGGACGAACTGTGCGAGAGGGCGACCGGGGTTCGTGGTCTGGCGGATCTGGTGGAGGATCCGGCCTTCGCAGTCGATCGGGAGCTCCAGGCTGCGATCGAGTACAAGATCGCAGTGTCCGGCATCCGCGGTGTCGAGCGCATCCTCGAATTCGTCGAAGTCGCCGTGCGCCGAAATACCGGAGCAAGGCCCCACGCCGGGTGAGACGGACACGGCGGAAGCCCGCTCCGCCCTCCGCGTGCCGAGCGGCCGCTGCCGCCACAGTGCGGCGCGCTGCTGTCCGTCCTTTCGCGGAGGCGATGCGCAGCGCTGTCGACGCATCGGGCATCTCGATGGCCTCGTCGGCGGACGGGCAGCGCTATCTAGGCTAGGAGGCTGATGAAAAAGTCGGAGCCACTGCCCAGTCGCGCAATGATTAGCCCGCAATAACCGGGCCTTGTGCATTATTCTGCCCCTTGAGGTCGTCCGAAGCGATGTGATATTGCGCGCGCAAAGAGCCGAAACAATTCTTCAGCAGCCTGCTAGGCGTTGCAGGAGGTCATTTCCTCCGCGACCGCGCATCCGCCCGGCCCGAAGTCGTGATGGACGGGACCGTCGGGGAAAGGTTTCTCCGTCCCTGGCGGACGAACATCACCCGATGCCCGTGCGGGCGACGAGGCGAAGCGGCCGGCGGCGTGATGGAAGCAGGACCGGGCATGCCCCAGCCGCCGGACGTGCGGTCAAGACGCGAGCGTCTCTGATCTGCCCGCCGGGCAACTGCTCGCCGTCGACGCACCGCTGCGTGCATCGCTGCGTGCATCGGGGAGGGCGTCGAGCCGACGGCTTGTCTCGTGCGGCCCGTTGCCGACAACCGGGCTGACAGGCTGAACGATCGCCGCCTGGCGTGGAGCGGGGCGATCGATAGGCCACTTGCACCGCCAGCCGTCCCGCGCTATGTCCCCCGTCGCCGACCGGATCCGCCACCAACCTCGCAAAGCATCCGGCCATTTTCCAGACATCGGTCCAGAAGGTCATGGTCTTCCTGGGTCCCGGTGGGGGATAGTTTAACGGTAGAACAGCGGACTCTGACTCCGTTAGTCCAGGTTCGAATCCTGGTCCCCCAGCCAAAGCACCAGCTTCCTACATCCCGCATCCGCCGACCGCGCAGCGACGCCAAGCCCGGGCGCGATCGGATCCCGAAGACGACGACAGGGCCGATCTCGAGAGGCCCCATGCACCGGTGAGCCCTTCGGCCGCCGGCAGATCGGTCGCGACTTCCCGCTCCGACGTACCCGCGCGGGAGAAAATCGCGCGCCGCACGACGCCCGGCGCCGCGCGGCTACTCCGCCGCAGCCTTCGTGTCGCCGCCGCTCTCGGCCCCGGAAAGGCGCTCCTCGTAAACTCGCACCACGCCCGCAAGCTCGTCCGCACCGGCCAGCGCGGGATCACCGAGCGCACGGCGCGCCTCGTCGAGCTCGCCGGCCGCGCAGGCCGTCACGAGGCGCTCGAGCGGGGCCAGCGCCTCGAGCGTCCGGGGCGCTGCGGGATGGTTCGGGCCGCCGAGGAGGACGAACATGTCGATGTCCTCCGCCTTGCCCTTCACGCGCCCGCTGTCCACGTGCGCGAAGACGTATCCCTCCGCCGACGCCGAGCGCGCCGTCTCTCCCCCCACGAGCACCCGCACGCCGTAGGCCTTCGTGCTCGTCTCGAGCCGCGCGCCGACGTTCACGTCGTCGCCGATCACCGAGTAGTCGAACCTCTGCTCGGATCCGAGGTTGCCGACGCAGCACACCCCCGTGTTGATGCCGATGCCGATGGCCGTCTCCGGATAGCGCCCAGCGTTCGCCGCGTTGAACGCCTTCAGCGCCTCCAGCATCTGGAGCGCCGTCTCGGAGGCGTTGGCGGCGTGGCGGGGATCGTCGAGCGGTGCGTTCCAGAACGCCATGATCGCGTCGCCCATGTACTTGTCGATGGTGCCGCCGTTCCGGATGATGACGTCCGTCATGGCGGTGAGGAAGGCGTTCACGTAGCTCGTGAGCTCCTGCGCGTTCATTCCTTCCGCGCGGGTGGTGAAGCTGCGGATGTCGCAGAAGAGGATGGTCATCGGCCTCAGCTCGCCGCCGAGGACGAGGCGGTCCGGGTCGCTCTCGATCTCCGCCACGAGGTCGCCCGACACGTACCGGCCGAAGGCGTGGCGGACCCAGCGCCTGTCAGCCCGCTCGCGCATCGCGACCCAGCTCGTGGCGACGAACAGGAAGGCCGCGCTGCCGAGCCCCGGAAACGTCGGATCGACAAAGAGGCCGTGGCGCACGAACACGGCGTAGGCGCCAGCGAACACCACCGCGATGGTCGTGGCGCCGAGGAGCGCGGAGGACAGCGGCGAGAACACCGCCGCGACGATGCCGAAGAAGAGGCACAGCGCTGCGAAGGCGACGAACTCGAGCCCGGGCGCCCAGTCGGGCCGCTCGAGCGCCGTGCCCGTCAGGATGTGCTCGATCACCTGGGCGTGGATGTCGACCCCGGGTATGGCAGGGTCGAGGGGAGTCGCCTGAAGGTCGTGGAGGCCCGCCGCCACCGCGCCGACGAGAATCACGCGCCCCGCCACCTCGTCCGGATCGACGGAGCCGTCGAAGACCTGCCACGCCGGGATCTGCCGGCGGTCCGTGGCGGGGGCGAAGTGCATGAGGATCGCCCCCTCGGCCGTGGTCGCCACGTCGAAGGCGCCGACGCGCACGGCGTTCACTCCCGTCCGCTCGCCCATGGCCGACTGGCCGCTCGCGTTGGACGAACGGATGACGAGGGTGCTCGCGCCCTGCGCGACCCTCAGCGCCTCCACGGCGAGGCTCGGCACGAAGTGGCCGCCGGGGAGGTGGTAGACGAGCGGCACCGAGCGGACCACCTGGTCGCGCCCCGGAAGCCAGTTGAGCGCCCCGAGGCCGGCCACCGCCTCGGCGAACGCCGGCAGGGGCTCCTGCGCGGAGCGGAAGCCCGGCAAGAACTCCCCCGGATCGTCGCCGGCGAAGGCGAAACCGGCCTTCGGGAACGAGAGCGCCGCCTCCTCGTCGTTCTCCCCGACGCCGGCGCCGAGCACCACGCCGACGACGCTCGGCGTCAACGCCAGCATCTCGGCGAGGAGGGCGTCTCCGTCCGGGATCTGCTCGAGGGCGCCGAGAAGGGCCTCTCGCCTTCCCTCGGGCACCAGGGCCGCGATCTCGGCGCGCGACATCCTGTCCGGCTCGGCGAAGATCACGTCGAAGGCGATGGAGGCGGCGCCCATCTCGGCGAGGCGCTGGGTCAGCTCGGCGAGGCGGGCGCGCGGCCACGGCCACTGGCCGATCCTGTCGAGTGAGGCCTCGTCGATGGCGACGATGCGCACCGGAAGCTCTGGATCGAACGGGCGCGGATGAAGCACCTGGAACTCGTCGAAGACGATGGTCCGAAGGGCGCCGAGCACGGCCGGATCGGTGGACCGCACGAAGGCGCCGGCGACGATCGCGAGGAGAGTCGCGACCGTGAGGGAGAGCGCGCGCTTCACGACCCGCCGCCAGCGCGATCGAAGCCTGCCGCGTGTGCGCTCTCTTGCGGACGGCCGCGCGCCCGATGCCGAGGATGCCTCCATCAGTCCTTCCCAGCCCCCGCACGCCGCCCGCGGCCACACCTGCCGAGGGACGGGGATCCACCACACCCACCGTGCCACGGATCGGCGGCTGTGCCGACCATGCCACAGTTCGGCCGCATGACGAAGCGGCGTCCCTGCCTGAACGCAATTTCGTTTGCCCCGGACCGCGCGACGTTCAAAGAAATCGAGATCCTAGAGGCAACGCATTTCGGGTGAGCCTTCCGGTGGGATCCATCATGCAGCGTTCCTGTCAGATCGCCATGGCGGCACTCCTCGCCGTCCTTCTCGCCGCACCCGTCACCGCCACGGCGCAAGTCGAAGGCGCGACCGAGGACGCCGAGGTGGGCGCCGCCCTGTCGGCCCGCCGCGAAGCCCTCTTCGTCGCCACGCTGAACGATCCGACGAACCTCGACATCGCCTTCGAGTACGCGCTCCTGTCGGCGCAGATGGGGGACTTCGAGGCCGCGATCGCGACCCTCGAGCGCATGCTCGTGTTCGCGCCGGGCCTGCCGCGCGTCCAGCTCGAGCTCGCCGCCCTCTACTACAGGATCGGCGCCCCCGACACGGCCCGCTACTACCTCGACGCGGTGAGAGCGCAGGACCTGCCGCCGGACGTGCGCGCGCGGGTCGAGCGCTTCGCCGTCGCCGTCGCGCGCGACCAGCGCCCATGGGTCCTCACGGGCACCGTCTCCGGCGGCCTCCAGGTCCAGTCCAACGCCACCGCGGCGCCGAACGACGACGTCATCATCGTGCGCGGCATCCCCGTGACGCTGAACGACGATGCGCGGGCCGCCGGTGACGCGAACCTCTTCGGCCTCGCGAACGTGCACTTCTCCCACGAGCTGCCGGGGCAGGGGGACCTCCTGGAGGTCGACTTCACCAGCTACGGCTCGAAGTACTTCGAGCAGTCGCGGCTCGACCTCGGCCTCGTCGAGCTCGCCGTCGGACCGTCCTTCAGCCTCGGCCGCGTCGGTCTCGACCGCATGCGCTTCGGCGTCTACGGCATCGGCGCCCTCGTCGCCCTCGACGGCAACTACTATGCCGGCACCTACGGCCTCGGCCTGCGCCTCAGGACGGGCCTCGGCGAGCGCGCCTGGCTCGACACGCGCTACGAGCTTCGCGCGGTCAACTACGAGAACAGCGAAACCTATCCGACGGTGCGCTCGCGCACCGGCCGGGAGCACCGCATCTTCAACCAGGTCACAGCCCTCATCGGCCCGCAGGTGACCGCCGCCGGCGCCTTCGAGGCGCGCTACATCGACGCCCGCGTCGCCTTCGACAGCTTCTGGGAGTTCGCGTTCACCGGGCGGGCGACCTATCGCTTCGCGGGCCCCACCGACGGTCCCCTCGCGGACGACGTGCCCTGGTCGGCCTCGCTCGCGGCGGGGGCGGTCCTGCGCCGCTTCGATGGGCCGGATCCCTTCATCGATCCCGCCAACGCCCAGGAGGACGACGCGTTCTGGGTGGAGGCCGGTCTTTCGGTCCCCCTCGAGCAGGACTTCTCGGCCTTCATCACCGGACAGTACAGGGTCCAGACCTCCAACTATCCGACGCGCGACTTCGACAACGCGATCCTGACCGTCGGCGTCTCGAAGCGGTTCTGACCATGGCTCACATCACGCGCTTCTCCAGTCTCGCCGTCGCGCTTCCCCTCGCGATCGCCTTCGCGTTCCTTCCCGGTCCCGGCGCGCTCGCCCAGAGCCGCGTCGGCGTGACGGCGGCGGTCAACCAGCAGGCCGACCTCGAGCGCAACCGCGCGCGCCGCACCATCGTCATCGGCGAGGACGTCATCTTCCAGGACAGGGTGATCACGAGCACCTCTGCGCTCGTCCAGGTCATGTTCGTGGACGGGTCCGCCTTCACCGTCGGCGCCAACTCCAACGTCGTCATCGACGAGTTCGTGTTCGACCCCGCGACCGGCAGCGGCGAGCTCGTGGCGGAGGTGACTCGCGGCGCCCTGCGCTTCGTCGGCGGGCGCCTCAGCAAGGGCAACAACGACGTGCGCCTGCGCACCCCCGTGGGCACGCTCGGCGTGCGCGGCGCCATCGTGGAGATCGACCTCGACCCGCCGTGCCTTTCCGACGGGCGCTGCCCGGTGGCGACGGCCACACTCGTCTTCGGCGATGAGCTCGTCCTCCTCGGCGACGACGGCCAGCGCCGCAGGATCTACGAGAACGGCAACACCTTCGTCGTCTTCAGCACGCCGACGGGCTTCAGGACCGACATCGTGCCGGTCTCCGCCCTCGAGCTCGGCGACCTCCAGCAGCGGCTCTCCGGGACGCCCGGCCAGTCGGGAGGCTCCGGCAACATCCCCACCGACGAGGACGTCGCGCGCAGCGGCATCCCCGATGCGAACTCGAACCGTGCGCCCTTCCTCATCGTCCCGCGGCCGAAACCGCAGATCGTCACGACCGCTTCCGCGCCGGACGAGGATCTCGTCGGCATCGGCGAGACCACCCGCGAGATCGACGACAGCATCATCGAGTTCGCCGAGAGAGACTTCGTCAGCCAGGTGATCGCCGAGCTCGCTCCCCCGCCCGGCGACGATCCCGTCGATCCTCCCGAGGGCGAGGAGGACGATCCCGTCACGCCGCCACCGCCCGACCCGGAGGAGCCGACCGACCCGGAGGAGCCGACCGACCCGGAGGAACCGGTGCGCGGAACGCTGAGCGGCGTCTTCGTCACGCCCGACGGCTTCGTCACCTCGTCGGGCGTCACCATCACCGATCCCGGCGAGACCCACATCGTCGAGGCGCTCGTCTCCGCGCCGTTCGACGTCGAGGTCATCGAGGGCGAGTCGGGGGTGCCGACGGGCGTCGTCATCGGCGACATCACGCTGCCGTTCCCCTCAGGCGAGGGCGAGACACCCATCGCTCCGACCGCGTCCACGGTGTTCGACGCCACCGTCACCGGCACCATCCTGCGCGGTCCCGGCAACTTCGCGCTCTACTATCTCCAGGAGGACGCCCCCGGCGCCGCCGCGGACACGGTGCTCTACGTCGCCGTCGGCACGCAGACCCCTTCGGAGGTCTTCTATCCCGGCTCGCCCATCCGCCCGGCCGAGTACCGGACCTACACGCTCGGCCCCGACTACCAGCGCGTCAACCGCGGGATCGCGACGGACGTGCCCCTTCTCAACCCCCTCGTCGCGCAAGCCTTCGGCAACGACTTCCTCGAGGCGGCGGAGGAGACGCCGCTCTACGTCATCGAGCGCGCCGACCTTTCCGCGAACGCGAGGCTGCTCTACGCCGCCATGCGCATCGAGGGGCAGGGGGGCGACCAGCGCTCCATGATCGTGAGCGACGCGGGTGACCTCTTCAACACCATCGCCGAAACCAACGAGCCGGCCCTCGGCTTCGGCGGATCGCGCCGCGGCTCCTTCCGCATCGTGGCGGAGGAGGAGGCGATCTTCATGCGCGGCGGGACGGGATCGCTCCCCATCGGCGATCCCACCTTCAACACCACGGTCGCAGGCCCGAACGGCGAGGCGTTCGTCTACTCCTCCGGAACTGAGCGCGGCCTCTTCCGCAACCGGTCCGAGAGGCAGTTCCTCGACGTCGAGCTCGCCGATCCGCTGCGCGCGCCGACTGGGCCCGACCAGTACAGCTCCATGACCGTGCCAGCGTTCCTCGGCGGCCAGAGCGCCCTCTCGGGCCTCGACCGCTCGAGCGTCTCGTTTTCCGGCTACGCGGCGGGCCTCGTGGAGAACGACGGCGGCAGCGTCGTCCCCTTCCGCTCGACGCGATCGGAAGACGTCATCCTTCAATTCGACCCGGCGAACTCCACCATCGGCGGCATCATCGCGACGGAGGACGTCACGGACCAGTCCTTCGTGGACTTCTTCCAGTACGCCTTCGGCTTCGACGTCACGGGAACCTATCCGGAAGCGGCAAGTGGCCGCTCGGCCTTCCTGAGCGATGACGTCTATGCCGCCAACTCGACAGGCGCCGGAGACGAGCAGGGGAGCGCGACGACCCTCATCTTCACCGAGAACGAGAGCGTGGTGCGCCACACGCAGGCCGATCCCGGCACCTACGTCGTCTCCTACGACGCCGTGCCCCAGCCGCAGTTCTTCGCCGACGCCGGCGTCACCCCTTGCGAATGCCGCTTCATGGAGTGGGGCTGGTGGGGGTCGCAGACCGAGTACGATGACCCTTCGCTCCCCGGCGGCCAGCGGCGCGACTTCGTCCACCTCGGCACCTGGGTCACCGGCGACATCCCCACCAACGACGAGCTTCCGACGGTCGGAACTGGCAGCTTCGCGGGCCACGTCGTCGGCAACGTCGTCAACGATCTCGGGGCCGCCCGGGCGCAGTATCTCGCCGCCGGCGACCTATCCCTCGACTACGACTTCGGCGTCCGCAGCGGGACGCTGTCCATCGACAACTTCGACGGGCGCAGCTTCTCGGGCACCATGACGGGGAGCGCCACCCCCGGCGTCCCCAACCGCTTCACCGGGCCGCTGTCGGGCTCCGGGCTCACCGGCGCGGCCGCGGGAAGCTTCGTGCGCGGACCGGGCGGCCCGGCCGACGGCGTCCTCGGCGCCTTCGACGTCGACGGGACTGGCTATTCGGCCGCCGGCACCTTCATGGGCGAGCGCGCAGGCCCGCCGTGACCGCACTCGCCGGGCGCGGCTGCAGGGGGGCAGGGCTGTGAGGGGGAGGGCGCCGCAACGCGTCCTTCCCGTGACGGGCCGTCCTCACAGGTCGTAGGCGCGCATCTTCTCCCACAGGGTCGTGCGGGAGATGCCGAGGCGCCGGGCGGTGAGCTGCATGTTGCGCCCCGTCTCGTCGAGGATGCGGCGGATGTGGGCGGCCTCCGCGGCGGCCCGCGCGTCGGCGAGGCTCTCGGTCGCGGCCTCCTCGCGCGCGCTCGTCCCGGGCGCCGTCGGCGCGGCTTCCGGGAAGAGGTCTGCGACCGTGAGGACCGGCCCGTCGGAGAGGGCGACTGCACGCTCCACGCGGTTGCGCAGCTCCCGCACGTTGCCCGGCCAGTCGTGCGCGCGCGCCGCGGTGAAGACGTCCTCGGCCACCGCCAGCGCAGGCCTTCCGAGCCGCGCGGCGAGCTCGTCGACGAAGCGCGGCAGCAGGACGTCGATCTCGTCGAGCCGCTCGCGCAGTGGCGGCAGGCGGCACTCGATGACACCGATGCGATAATAGAGGTCCTCGCGGAAGCGGCCGGCCCGAACCTCCTCCTTCAGGTCCCGGTTGGTGGCGAACACGAAGCGTCCGCGAAAGGACACCGTGGCGGCGGCGCCGACGCGGGCGAAGCGCCTGTCCTCGATGGCGCGCAGGAGCTGGCCCTGCACCTCCGGGGGGAGCTCGCCCACCTCGTCGAGGAAGAGCGTGCCCTCGCCGGCGGCCTCCAGAGCGCCGATCACCCGCTGGTGCGCACCGGTGAAGGCGCCGCGCTCGTGGCCGAAGAGCTGGCTCGCGGCGAGCTCCGCCGTCAGCGTCGCGGCGTTGACGGCGACGAACGGCCGGCCCTTGCCGCGCCCGGCCGCGCCGAGGTAGCGCGCGGCCACCTCCTTGCCGGTCCCCGTCTCGCCCGTCACGAGGACGGGCGTGTCGACCCGTGCCGCCCACTCGAGGAGCGCCCGCACGCCCTTCATGGCGGGCGAGCGCCCCACGAACGGCAGCCCGTCACCCTCCGGCGTCGCCGGGGGCCGGGCGGCCGCGGTCCAGCCCTCGATCCGCTCCATCAGCTCGTCGAGGTCGAACGGCTTCGGGATGTAGTCGCGCGCACCGTCCCGCACGAGGCGGACGGCCTGCTCGAAGTCCCCGTAGGCGGTCATGAAGATCACCGGGACAGCGCCGATGTTGCCGAGCGCGCGGCGCACGACGGTCTCGCCGTCTAGGTCGGGGAGGCGGATGTCGCACAGGACGAGGGCCGGCACGGCGCGGCGAAGGCCGGCGAGCGCCTCGGCACCCGTCCCGAAGCTCACGGCGTCGTAGCCCTCGAGCCTCAGGCGCTGCGCGATGGAGGCGGACAGGACAGGGTCGTCCTCCACGACGGCGATGCGGATCATGCGCTCCTCCGTGTGCCGTCGGCCGCCTCCGCCGCCTGCGACACCGGGGCGTGGATGGTGACCGTCGTGCCGCGGCCCGGATGGGTGTCGATGGACAGGTGCCCGCCGATGTCGTCGAGGAGGCGCATCACCGTCCAGAGGCCGAGCGCGCCGGGGCGGGGGAAGATGTCCGGATGGCCGCCGGCGAGGAAGCGGCGCACGTCGCTCGGAAGGCCTGGTCCCGTGTCCGTCACCATCACCAGGAGCTCGTCGCCCGCGACATGGGCCGCAAGGGTGGTGGTGCCGCCCGAGCCGCTGGCCTTCACCGCGTTGAGGAGGATGTTCAGCGTCACCTGCCGCAGGAGCGCGCCGTCCACCGGAACCGCGTCCTCGATGGCCACCTCGAAGGCGAGCGAGACGCCCCGCCGCCGCGCCTCGGGGGCGACGAGGACCTCGAGATCGGCAAGGTCCCGTGCGCCGAACCCCGCCCCGTCCGTCGCGGGACGATAGGTGGCGAGCGCCGCCCCCGCGACGCGCTCGATGGAGCGCAGGCCCCGCTCGATGAGGTCGAGGCTCTCGCTCCTCACCGCGGGGTCGTCGCCGAAACGGCGCAGGGTGGAGACGGCGTTCATCAGGCCCGCGAGCGGGTTCCTCACCTCGTGGGCCATGGAGGCCGCGAGGCGCGCGAGCCCCGCCGTGCGCTCCTGGTCGGCGAGCCGCACCAGCGCCCCGGCCCGCTCCTCCTCCGCAGCGATCCGCTCGTTCATGACGCGCTGGAGGCGGCCGAACTCTGTCGACACCGGGGCGAGCCTTCCGGGGCTCGTCGTCATCGCGCCGTCGCCGACGAGGTCCGCCGTCAGCGCCTCCACGGGCGCGAGCGTCGCGCGCGCGAACCAGAGCGCGACACCCGCCCCGGCGAAGGCGAGAAAGAGCTGGACGACCGCGATCCGCACCTGGTCCTTCCGCCGAACGGCCTCGACGGCGTCGGCATCGGCGACGATCGTGATGGTGAAGCGTGCCTCCTCGCCGAACGCGCGGGTGACGAGGAACTCGTCCTTCGCCGCCCCGGCGCCCGCTCGCGTCCCGAGGACGTGGCGCTCTCCGGCGCCGTCGGTGAAGGCGAGCCCGATGCTCTCCGCGAGGCTTCCCGCGAGGGCGGGAGCGACGTTCCGGAGGGCCTCGGCGGCGGCCTCGGGTCCCGACGACACGGCCGGCCCGACGGCGACCGCCACTCCCGCGGCGAGGACGCCGAGGCTCTTCTCGACGAGCCACTCCTCCCGCGCGGACGACAGGATGAGCGCGGCCTGCGTCGTCACGACCGCGACCAGAAACGTGAAGAGCGCCGCCTGGAGCGGAACCTTCACCGACAGCGGCCAGGTCTGCGGGCGGAACGTGTGAGGTCGCATGGGCCACCAGCTGCTCGGCACGGCGCATCCCGGCGGCCTCGGTCGGCGAGGGGAGGGGAGGGGAGGGAGGACGCCCCGCGCCCGGATGCCCGCCGAACATAGTCCGGGGGGCGGCCGCGGGGAACGGCGGATCAGCCGATCAGCGCCTCGCCGCGCCAGCCGGGCGCCACCCGGTCCTGCCACGCGCCGCCCGAGGGCTCGGCGCCGGACGGCTTGCCAAGGCGGGTGAGGATGGCGGCCTCTGCGCCCGCGGCGACGGCCGCCTGCGTCTCCCCCTCCCGGGAGAAGCGCCAGCGCGCGCCGGTCCCCGCAAGGGCGGCCTCCACCTCGGTGCGGCGGGCGTCGGCGCGCTCCGGCCCCGGACCGGCGCCGACGACGACGATTTCGGCGTCTCCCCAGAGCCGCTTGTCGACGGCGAAGAGGAGGTTCGCGAGGAAGCCGGCGGAGCCGTCGTCGACCGCGACCACCCGCGTCACGGGGCGCACCTCGGCCGGCACGAAGAGTGTGTGGCCGGGATAGCTCTCGGCGAAGGCGAGGAGCCTGTCGGAGGAGCGCGCGCGGCTCGCAGCCGGAAGTGAGGCGCCGTGGCTGAACCACCCCTCCACGGGCAGAACGAGGAGACCCGCGGCGGTGCCGAGGCGTCCGAGGAGGGCGAACGGGTCGCCCTCGGCGTACTGGACGGCGAGCGCCGGAGCGCCCGAGGCCGCGGTCTCGCACCGCTGGACGAGCGCTGAAAGCTGCGCCCGCTCCTCCGCGAGCGCCGTGTCGCGGCTCTCCCTGTCGGGCGCCTCGTCGAGAAGGGCCTGGTCGCAGAAGGCGATCAGCGTCGGCTCGACCCCTTCGGCGGCGGCGAGCGCCTGCCAGCGGGGCATCGTCTCGGCCGGCACCCTGTCGAGCGCGGCGACCAGAAGCTGGTCGAGCTTCCGCGGCCGGAGGCCGCCGGCAGCTCCTGCGGCCCGTGCCGGCGTGTCCCCCGGCGCAACGCCGTCCGCCGCGGTGGCGCGTGCCGCGCCCTGCCGCGCGAACAGCCTCTCCTCGAGGGGCTCGGACGCGCGCTTCAGCACCCCGGCCAGGGCATCGCGCTCACCCTCGCCGTCGAACGGCGCGCCCGAGACGTAGGTGGCGCGGCCGAGGAGGTGGGAGGCGACCGGCAGGGTGACGAGCAGGATCGCCACCGTGAGGAGCGCTGAGGTCGCCGTCGTCCAGTCGGGTGCGGTCAGCGCCACGGCGATGGCGACGAGGCCCGCGCCGAGCGTGCCCGCCTTGGTGGAGGCGTGCATGCGCAGGAACGGGTCGCCGAGCCGGAAGACGCCGACGGCCGCGATCACGAGGAAGGCGACGCCGACGACGATGAGGATGGCGGCGAGCGTCTCGATCACCGGTCCGTCCCCTTCCGCTCGAGGAAGGCTGCGAGCGCCACGGTGGCCACGAAGCCGATCACCGCGAGGCCGAGGCCGACGTCGAGGAACTCCCGCCGCCCTGTGGCCGCCGTCGCGAGCGCCGCCACGGCGACGCCGGTCACCGTCAGCGTGTCGAGCGCCACGAAGCGGTCGGCGTACCCCGGCCCCTTCACGAGCCGCACCGCGGCGATGAGGAGTGCGAACATCAGGACGACGAAAAGGACGACGTAGAAGGTCTCGCGGGAGAAGGAGAAGACTTCGGCGATCATGGCGTGCTCCCCTTGGCGGCGGCATGGGGGGCGCCGGACGCCCCGCCGACCGGCGGCTCGGTCTTCAGGATGGTGGTCTCGAAGGTCTCCTTGATGCTGCGGGCGAGGGCCTCCTCGTCGTCGCAGTCCATGGCGTGGACGTAGAGCGTCGAGCGGTCCTCGGAGACGTGCAGCGACGTGGTTCCCGGCGTCAGCGTGACGAGGTTCGCGAGCACGGAGATCCGCCAGTCCGTCCTGAGGTCGAGCGGGACGGCGACGATGGCGGGCTTCAGCACGAGCCATGGATTGACGACGGCCCATGCGACTGTGACGGCCGAGAGCACAACCTCGCGCAGGAACACGAGGAAGAGCTTCAGCCAGATGAGGCCCTGCCCGGGCCAGGGAACATAGGGGCTCATCGCGCGCCTCCCTCCGGGGTGGTCTGGTTCGCGGCGGTGGATTCCTCCGGCACGCCCGCGCCTTCCGCACCCGCCACCGCCGCGCCCGGCGGCTCGGGGAGGACGAGGTCGATGAGGGCGGCAGGGTCCGCGAGCTCCGCGCCGGAGAGCTGCGCGTAGGAGACGAGCGGCTCGGCCATCAGCCCGATCGCCACCGTGAAGGCCGCGAGGAAGGCGATGGAGGCGAGCATCGCCACAGGCACCTTCCGCTTCGGCGCGCCCGCCGGCAGCGGCGCGGGATGGGCCTTCCAGAACGCCTCCATCCAGATCTTCGACATGGAGAGGAGCGTCAGCATTCCCACCACCAGCGCGATGCCGGCGAGCCAGTTGTAGCTGGCCTCGAAGGAGGCGTCGATGATGAGGAGCTTCGCCCAGAAGCCCGACAGGGGCGGCAGCCCCGCGAGGGAGAGGGCGGGCACCAGGAAGAGGACGGCGAGCCAGGGGTGGGTGCGCATGAGCCCGCCGACCCGCGCGAGGTCGTAGGACCCTCCCGCCCGCTCGATGGCGCCCGCCACCAGGAAGAGGTTCGCCTTCACGATGATGTGGTGGACGATGTAGAAGACCGCCGCGGCGATGGCGACCGGCGTCGCGAGCGCGATGCCGATCATCATGTAGCCGATCTGCGAGATGATGTGGAACGACAGGATGCGCCGCACGTCCATCTGGACGACGGCGCCGAAGACGCCGGTCACCATGGTGAGCGCCGCCGCCCAGGCGACGACCGTGTTGAGCCCGCCGTCCGACACCTCGAAGAGGAGCGTGAAGACGCGCAGCGCCGCGTAGACGCCGACCTTCGTGAGGAGGCCCGCGAAGATCGAGACCACGCTCATGGGTGCCGTGTGGTAGGACAGCGGCAGCCAGAAGAACAGCGGGAACGCCGCCATCTTGATGCCGAAAGCGACCATGAAGAGGATCGCGGTCACGGCGAGCGCGGGCGTCGTCTCCATCTGCGGCAGGATCACGGCGAGGTGCGCCATGTTGAGCGTGCCGGTCATGCCGTAGAGGAGGCCGATGGCGATCAGCAGCGCGATGGTCGAGAAGAGGTTAAGGATCGCGTACTTCATCGCTCCGTCGAGCTGCGCGCGCGAGCGGTTCACGACGAGCAGGCCGAGGGCGCAGATGATCATCACCTCGAACCAGACGTAGAGGTTGAAGATGTCGCCCGTCATGAAGGCGCCGTTGACGCCCACGAGAAGCCCGCCGAACAGCGGGTAGAAGCCCGCCGCCGCGTAGTCGCCCCCCGGCGTCTCGGCGCTCGAGAAGACGATGGTCGACAGCGCGAGGATCGCCGTCACCATGACCATCGCCGCCGACAGAAGGTCGATGACGATCACGATGCCGAACGGCGCCGGCCAGTCGCCGAGCTCGGTGACGAGGGGTCCGCCCGCCATCACCCGCGCCACGATCGCGACGGAGACGGCGACGAGGCCGACCGTGCCGACGATGGCGACGAGGGCCTGGGCGCGCGGCCGGTTCCAGAACGCGGCCGCCACGGCCGCCATCGCGAGCGGCAGGAGGATCGGCGAGATGGCGAGAAGGTCGCTCACGGGCGCGTCCCCTCGCTCGGCTCGGCCCTGTGCGTGAAGGGCGTCCCTTCGTTCTCGGCCACGGTCATCGCGTCCGTGTCGAGGGTGCCGAGCACGCGGAACGTGCGGTAGGCGAGGACGATGGCGAACGAGATCAGCGCAAAGCCGATGACGATCGCGGTCAGGACGAGGGCCTGCGGCAGCGGGTTCGCCGCATTCGAGGCGAGCACGCTCTCGCCGTAGGGCACCACGGGCGGCACCACCGTGCCGACGCCGCCAGCCACGAAGATGACGAGGTTCGCGGCCGCAGCGATCATCGCGATGCCAAGCACGACGCGCACCGCGTGCCGCTCCAGCATCATGTAGATGCCGGCAGCCACCATGGCGCCGATGCTGAGGGCGTAGAGGAACTCCATGACGTCACTCCGCGGGGGTGGAGGGCTCGCCCGCCTCGCCCGGCTCGGGCTCGTAGAGGCGGAAGAGGATGGCGAGGACGGCGCCGACCACGACGAGATAGACGCCGACGTCGAAGAGGATCGTCGTGCCGAGCTTCAGCCCGAGCGGGGCCGTCAGCCACTGGTGGGTGAGGAAGGCGTCTCCCGGAAGGCCGAGGAACGGGGGAAGGCCGGACGCCATGGCGCACAGGAGCCCGACGCCGGTGAGCGCCACCGGATGGATGACGAGCGCCTTGCGCCCCGCATCCACGCCGAACGCGAGGGTCAGGATGGCGAAGGCGCTCGCCGCGGCGAGGCCGCCGATGAAGCCGCCGCCGGGCTCGTTGTGGCCGCGCAGCAGGATGAAGACGGAGAAGACCAGTATTCCGACGAAGAACAGGCGCGCGGCGGCGCTCAGGATGACGGAGTTCACTGGCGGGGCTCCCTGAAGTCTGCCGGGCGCGCCACGCGCAGGAGCGCCCAGCACCCTATGGCGGCGAAGGCGACCACCGCGATCTCGCCGAGCGTGTCGAGGGCGCGGAAGTCCACGAGGATGACGTTGACGACGTTGCGGCCGAACGCGTCCGGCACGCTGGTGGAGGCGAAGTATTCCGTGACGACCGGATCGAAGCCGACGTCGAGGACCGAGACGAGGGCGAGCGTCGTCGTCACGCCGCCGAGGAGGGCGATGGCGATGTCCCGCGGCCGGGCCGAGGGCGCCGTGTTGAGCCGCCTGTCGAGGGGAAGGCGCAGCATCACCGCCATGACGATGACGAGGAACAGCGTCTCCACCGCGAACTGGGTGAAGGCGAGATCGGGCGCGCCGTTCTGGAGGAAGATGATGGCCGAGCTGTAGCCGACGAGCCCGACGCCGAGGAGCGACGTCAGCAGCGAGCGGGAGATGGCCGCCGCCAGTGCCCCCATCGCCATCAGGACGAAGACGACGAGGAGCTGGGGCCGCAGCGGTCCGTCGAGGGAGCGGGCGAGGGTGCCCGGCTCGAAGCCCACGAGGCCGATCGCCATCGCGCCGCCCGTGATGGCGAGGGTGAAGGCCGTGTAGGTGCGGATGGTGCCGCGTTGGAAGATGCGCGTCTGCCAGCGCCCGATGGAGAAGATCCCCGCGAAGGCGACGTCGTAGCCCTTCTCCGCGGAGACGGCGCGCACCACGCGGTTGAAGCGCATGACGCGGTGGATGCGGTTCCAGTTCCACGCGATGGCGACGCCGGCAGCCGCGATGAGGAGTGTGAGGACGAGCTTGAGGTCGAGGTGGGGCACCACCTTGAGGGCGACGGCCGAGGGGCCGTCGCCGAGCGCCGCCGCGGCGGGACCGACGACCAGCGTCCCGGCCTGTGGCGCGAAGCCCGTGACGATCCCGAGCGAGGCGAGGACGAGAGGCGGCAGGACGAGGAAGAGGTTCGGCCTGTGGGCGACCGCCACCTCCCGGCCCGCGGGCGCGGCCCTGAAGAAGGGCTGGAGCGTCACGACCGCCGCGATGGCGACGAGGACGACGTTGGTGACGAGCGTGACGACGGCGAGGACGATGGTCGCGTCGCCGAACACCGTGGCGGCGAAGAGGAGATCCTTCGCCGCATAGCCCACGAAGAAGGGGAGGCCCGCCATGGAGAGGCTCGCGAGCACCGTCGCGAGGGCGGTCACCGGCAGCTTCGTCGCGAGCCCGCCCATCTGGCGAAGGCGCGTCAGGTCCGTCGCGTAGATGAGGACGCCGGCGCAGAAGAAGAGCGTCGCCTTGTAGAGCGCGTGGGCGAACAGGAAGCCCACCATCGCCACCTCCGCCTCGGGTCCCGGCACGCCGACCAGCATCACGAGCGTCGCGAGGGAGGCGACCGTCGAGTAGGCGAGGACGGCCTTCACCCCCTGGCTCCGCAGCGCCTGGATCGCGGCGACGATCATGGTCGCGGCGCCGAAGGTCATGAGCGTGACGGAGAAGAGCGCCGTGTCGCCGAATGCCGGATCGAAGCGGGCGAGGATGAAGACGCCGAGCTTCACCATGGTCGCGGAGTGGAGGTAGGCGCTCGCGGGGGTCGGCGCGGCCATCGCCCGCGGCAGCCAGAAGTGGAACGGGACCTGCGCCGACTTCGTGAAGGCGCCGACGCAGACGAGCACCACGATGGCGACGAAGTAGGGGCTTTCGATGACGGGCGCCGGGTTCGCCACGAGGGACGAGAGGCTGAAGCTCCCCGTGACGATCCCGATGAGGAGGACGCCGGCGAACAGCGCGAGCCCGCCGCCCGCGGTGACCAGGAGCGACTGGAGCGCCGCCTGCCGCGCCCCGCGGTCCTCAGCGTTGAAGCCGATGAGGGCGAACGAGATGAGGCTCGTCGCCTCCCAGAACACGAAGAGGACGATGAGGTTGTCGGAGAACACGGTCCCCAGCATCGCCAGCATGAAGGCGAGGATCAGCATCAGGAACCGCGTCCTGTCCGTCGCCTTCTTCTTGGCGTAGTAGCCGCCGGCGTAGATCACCACGAGCGTCCCGATGCCGGTGATGAGGAGGCCGAAGAGCATCGAGAAGCCGTCGATGCGAAAGTCGAGGGCGATCCCGAGGGAGGGCACCCAGGGAACGGAATCGACGACGACGCCGCCGGCCGCTGTCACCGGCAGGAGCTCGACGAGGAAGACGAAGAGCGTCGCCGGGACCGCGGCGGCGAGGAGGGCCGCGAGGCGCGCTGGCAGGAACGCGCCGACGATCCCCGCGGCGGCCGTCCCCGCGGCCGCGGTCAACAACAGGCTGGAGAGGGTCATCGGAAGCTCCGGGGAGGGACGTGTCTCCTCCCCGCTCTCTCAAGTCCCGTGCCAGCTTCGGAAAATCGCCATGCCCGGCGCATGGCGGGACCGCGCGATCCGGCGCCCGTCCGGCTTTTCGAACATTCCGGGCGCGCCCCGCCCGGCCGCGTTCGGAAATTCGGACAGACACCGCCCGCACCGGACAGGGCATGCACCGGACACCGCCAGCACAAGAGCCGGCCCACTGCTGTCGGTGGCGCGGGGCTTCCGGTGGAGGCGCTCGCCAGGCCGCGTGCGGGCGAGGCCATCGCCGATGCCGCGCCCGTCGTCGTCGACACCCGCGCCACCCCGGCCTTCCTGCACGTCCGCTGCCGCCGGCCCGCCGGACGCCGGCGCTGGCGAAGCTCCCCCCGCCTGCCGGCGGAGGCCGCGACGCACAACCGAGGTGGCGCGTGCCCGGCACCGTGAGGCCGGACCGACGGGCACAGGCGAATCAGCCCTCGTCGCTGCGCCTCGGGTGTTGACGCGCGGTCCGTCTCGGCGGATGGAGTAGCCTGGCCATGACACGTGGATGAACATCAATGACCTGGAGCCCGTCGAGCTGGCGCGCCAAGCCCGCCATGCAGATGCCGGTCTACCCCGACCCGGACGCCGTCCGTGCGGTGGAGCAGCGGCTCGCCACCTATCCGCCCCTCGTCTTCGCCGGTGAGGCGAGGGCGCTGAAGGCCGACCTTGCGCGCGTGGCCGCGGGCAACGGCTTCCTCCTCCAGGGCGGCGACTGCGCGGAGAGCTTCGCCGAGCACCACCCGGACACCATCCGCGACTTCTTCCGGGTGTTCCTCCAGATGGCGGCTGTCCTCACCTTCGGCGCGGCCCAGCCGGTGACGAAGGTCGGCCGCATCGCCGGGCAGTTCGCCAAGCCCCGCTCCTCCGACATGGAGAAGAAGGACGGCATGGAGCTGCCGTCCTACCGTGGCGACATCGTGAACGACATCGCCTTCACGCCGGACGGGCGCACGCCGGACCCGCAGCGCATGGAGATGGCCTACCGCCAGGCCGCGGCGACGCTGAACCTCCTGCGCGCCTTCGCCCAGGGCGGCTACGCCAACCTCGACAACGTCCACGCCTGGATGCTCGGATTCGTCGAGGATTCGCCCCAGGGCCACCGCTACCGCGCGCTCGCCGACCGCATCAGCGAGACGATGGACTTCATGCGCGCCTGCGGGATCGAGCCGTCGACCACCCCGCAGCTCCAGTCGACTGACCTCTACACGAGCCACGAGGCGCTCCTCCTCGGCTTCGAGGAGGCGTTCACCCGGGTCGATTCCCTCACGGGCGACCACTACTGCACGTCGGGGCACATGATCTGGATCGGCGACCGCACTCGCCAGCCGGACCACGCCCACGTTGAATACTGCCGCGGCGTGAAGAATCCGCTCGGCCTGAAGTGCGGCCCGTCCCTCACGGCCGACGGGCTTCTCCAGCTGATCGACATCCTGAACCCGAAGAACGAGGCGGGCCGCCTCACCCTCATCTGCCGCTTCGGCGCCGACAAGGTGCTCGACCACCTTCCAGCCCTCATCCGCGCGGTGGAGCGGGAGGGCCGCAACGTCGTCTGGTCGTGCGACCCGATGCACGGCAACACCGTGTCCGTGGCGGGCTACAAGACGCGGCCGTTCGACAGGGTCCTGAAGGAGGTCCAGTCCTTCTTCGCCGTCCACAGGGCGGAGGGCACGCACGCGGGCGGCATCCACGTGGAGATGACCGGCCGCAACGTGACGGAGTGCACAGGCGGCGCCCGCGCGGTGACCGCGGACACCCTGTCGGACCGCTACCACACCCATTGCGACCCGCGCCTCAACGCCGAGCAGGCGATCGAGCTCGCCTTCCTCCTCGCCGAGAACCTCCAGGCGGAGAAGAAGGACCGCAACGCCCGGGTCGCCGCGTAACGACAGGCCGGTCCCGCGCGAAGGGACCGGCGCCCGTTCGCCCGCGGAACGTCCTCGGACAGCCGCGTGCGCCGCTGGACGATCCGCTCTCGCCTTCCCGATCCGCCGCTTCCGCGACCGCTGTGCCGGACGATACACACGCGGTTGCCCGCGCCAGGTCCTGTGGCATGCGGCACAGGCCCGCAGCCCGTGCAAGACTAGCTAGGGTTCACCGGCGCACGATCGGAGCGCCGCAGGGCAGGAGGAAGCGATCATGCGCGCAAAGTTCGAAGCGGCCATCCAGGATTTCGGCAAGCGGCTCGGCGTGGGAGGACTGAAGCTCGACGAGAACGGCAGCATCGCGATGCAGCTCGACGAGACCGAAATCCTGATGGGGTACGTGGACGCCGCCGAATCGGTCCAGTTCTACACGATTCTCGGCGGGATGCCCGAGGAGCCGAGCCCGCAGTTCCTGCAGGTCCTCCTCGCCGCCAACAACCTCGGCGTCGCCACCAACGGCGCGGCCATCGGCTACGACGCGGACGACGACACCGTCACGCTCAACCTGCGCGTCCCGGTGGACGTCATCGACGGCACGACGCTCGAGCGCACCGTCGAGAACTTCGTGAACCTCGCCGAATTCTGGAAGGCCAACTTCGCCGACCTCGAGCGCGCCGAGCGCAACATCGACACCGCCACAAGCTCGGGACCGCCGCCGTCGGCCGGCTCCTGGCTGCGCGCCTGAGGAGCCGGATCCATGGTCGACGTTTCCCGCTTCCACCAGGTCGCCGCGACCAACCAGAGCAGCCTCAAGATCGACACCGCGAACCAGCAGATCGTCGCGCCCCAGACCACGTTCTCGGGCAAGGTCGCGAAGTTCTTCGGCACCGAATCACAGGCCACCAAGGTCCAGAGGCTCAACGACAACATCAACATCCGGAACGAGTTCGTCCAGGCGCTCGAGAACAAGTACGGCGCGAACGATCCTGCCGTGATGGCGGCGAAGAACAAGATCCTAGCCGACGTCGGCAAGTCGCTCTCCTCGCGCGAGATCAACAAGGTCCTGACCGAGGTTCACAAGACGACCACCGCCACCGTGGCGCTGACGAACCCCGCAAACAACCAGGTCGCGAACATCCCCCTCAAGAGCCTCCCGGCGTCGCTCGTCAACTCGACACCGAACCTCCAGGCAATTCTCCAGACCAAGGTGGACAACGGCCGGGACATGATCCGCGACCTCGTCGCGCAGAACGGCAACCAGCCGAACCCGCCCGCCCAGCCCGCGCAGGTGTCGGACATCATGTGGTTCCTGCAGGTGGCGGCCGAAGGGCGCAACGGGCAGACCTTCAAGGAGGGCGCGGTCACGATCCCCGACCCCGGCGGCCACATCCGGGACTTCCTCGACAGCTACCAGGAAGTCTACCAGCGCAAGTCCTCGCACCTCAACGAGACCGGCGGCTTTCAGGACAGCGGCGCCGCCCACCGCGGCATCGACATGCACTCCGGACAGGGCCTCGCGACGCAGCTCCCCAACAGCCGCAACCACAGCCTCTACGGCTTCCTGCCGGCGAACGCGCCGAACCTCAGCATGCCGAACGACCGCCTGTTCGTGAAGCTCGAGGGGCACGGCGCGCGCCTGTGGGGCGATCCGAAGTTCGGCCACGACAACACCGGCCCGGCGAACCGCAACCTCCAGAAGCACGACCTCGCCGACGGCCTCTCCCACGGCGCATCGTTCCTGTCCGGCATCAAGGACAAGGTGTTCAAGAAGCCCGTCAATCCCGACGCCCGCAAGGAGCGCATCCCGAACGACGTGAAGGACCAGTTCAAGGCGCTCGCCAAGGCGTTCGAGGGTCATCCGCAGCAGGGGACGCTCAACCAGGACAATCCGACAGGCATCTCCCGCGGCGTGCGCGTGATGGCGCAGAACCTCACCGCCGTGTCCGGCAACCTCGCCAACATGATCGCGAACAACCAGGGCGACCCGGTGGCGAACCAGATGCTGAAGCAGGGCGTCGACGGGATGCTGAACAGCCTCACCCAGCGCTATGGCGGGGGCGCGCAGATCACCGAGCGCATCGGCAACGAGGTGATCCTCGAGAACGGCGACTTCTGAGCAACCCACCCCTGACGAAGCCCCGCGTTGACGGGGAGCGGTTCGGACGTCAGCTTGCGCGCGTCCGAACCGCGGTCAGGCAGGCTTCATGCTCCAGCGTTTCTCCATCTCCCTCCAGCAGCTCAACCCCGTCATGGGGGACCTTGCCGGCAACCGCCGGATGGCGGAGGAGGCTGTCCTTGCCGCCGGCGACGTCGACCTCGTCGCCTTCCCCGAGCTCTTCATCACCGGCTACCCGCCCGAAGACCTCGTCATGAAGCGCGCCTTCACCGAGCGGGCCATGGCAGAGGTGCGCGCGCTCGCCCGCCTCTGCGCGAACGGCCCGGCCATCGCCATCGGCACCCCCTGGATCGAGGGGGACGCGAAGCGCCCCTACAACGCCTGCGTCGTCCTCGTGGACGGCGAGGTCGCCGCCGTGCGCACCAAGGTCCACCTTCCGAACTACGACGTCTTCGACGAGAAGCGCGTCTTCACCCCCGGCGAGATGCCGGGACCCGTCAACGTCAAGGGCGTGCGCGTCGGCTTCCCCGTCTGCGAGGACATGTGGGAGGAGGACGTCGTCGAGTGCCTCGCCGAGACGGGGGCGGAGATCATCGTCGTCCCCAACGGCTCCCCCTACACGCGCGCGAAGCAGGACACGCGCATGCAGATCGCTGTCGCGCGGGTGGTGGAGAGCGGCCTTCCCCTCGTGTACCTCAACCAGGTGGGCGGGCAGGACGAGCTCGTCTTCGACGGCGCGTCCTTCGTCCTCGGCGCCGACCGCTCCCTCGCCGTCCAGATGCCCGCCTTCCGCGCCGCCGCCACCACCGTGACCTTCGTGCGCGAGGGCGACGGCTGGCGCCCGCAGGCGGGAATGCGCGCGCCACTCCCCGACCTCGACGAGGCCGAATGGTCCGCCGCCGTCCTCGGCCTGCGCGACTACGTGAACAAGAACGGATTTCCGGGCGTCGTCCTCGGCCTCTCAGGCGGCATCGATTCGGCGATCTGCGCCGCCATGTCCGTCGACGCTCTCGGACCCGAGCGCGTCCACTGCATCATGCTGCCCTACCGCTACACCTCCAACGAGAGCCTGTCCGACGCGGCCGACGTCGCCGAACGGCTCGGCGTGCGCTACGACATCGTCCCCATCGCCCCCGCCGTCGAGGGCTTCGCCGAGGCGCTCGCCCCCCTCTTCGCCGGCCGCGATCCGGACGTGACGGAGGAGAACATCCAGAGCCGCGTGCGGGGCACGACTCTCATGGCCGTCTCCAACAAGTTCGGCGGCATGGTGGTGACGACGGGCAACAAGTCGGAGGTGTCCGTCGGCTACGCCACCCTCTACGGGGACATGAACGGCGGCTACAACCCCATCAAGGACCTCTACAAGACGGAGGTCTTCCGCCTCTGCCGCTGGCGCAACGCGCACCGGCCGGAGGGCGCCCTCGGGCCTGACGGGATCGTGATCCCGGAACGCATCATCGACAAGCCCCCGACGGCGGAGCTGCGCGAGAACCAGAAGGACGAGGATTCGCTCCCGCCCTATGCCACGCTCGACGCCATCCTGCGCCGCCTGGTGGAGGACGAGGCTTCCGTCGCCGAGGTGGTCGCGGAGGGCTTCGACCAGGCGACGGTCCGCCGCGTCGAGCACCTTCTCCACATCGCCGAATACAAGCGCCGGCAGGCCGCGCCGGGGGTAAAACTCTCGCCGAAGAACTTCGGCCGCGACAGGCGCTATCCGATCACGAACCGCTATCGCGATGTCTGAGACGGTCCGCTTCGCGCCGTCGCCGACGGGCGAGATCCACATCGGCAACGTCCGCACCGCGCTCTACAACTGGTTCCTCACGCGGGACGGCGGCACCTTCGTGCTGCGCTACGACGACACGGATCCCGAGCGCTCTAAGGCGCATTTCGCGGCCCTCATCGCCGAGGATCTCGCATGGCTCGGGATCCACCCCCACCGCGTCGAGCGCCAGTCCGCCCGCCTCGCCCGCTATGACGCCGTCGCGGACGACCTGCGCGCCCGCGGCCTCCTCTATCCCTGCTACGAGACGCCCGAGGAGCTCGAGCGCAAGCGCGCCCTCCAGCGCGCCCGCGGCCGCCCGCCGGTCTACGACCGTTCGGCCCTCGCCCTCACGGACCAGGATCGCCGCCGGATCGAGGGGGAGGGGAGGCGCCCGCACTACCGCTTCCGCCTTCCCGGAGGCGCCCGTGCGTGGGAGGACAGGTGCCGCGGGCCGCAGAGCGTCGATCTTGCGACGCTCTCCGACCCGATCCTCGTGCGCGAGGACGGCAGCTATCCCTACACGCTCCCCTCCGTGGTGGACGACGTGGACTTCGCCGTCACCGTGGTGGTTCGCGGCGAGGATCACGTCACCAACACGGCCGTGCAGATCGCCCTTTTCGAGGCGCTCGGCGCGCAGCCTCCGGCGTTCGCCCATCACAACCTTCTGGTGCGTGCCGACGGGGAGCCCCTCTCCAAGCGGGACAACCCCCTGTCGATCGCCCGCCTGCGCGCGGCCGGCTACGAGCCGATGGCTGTGGCCTCCCTCGCCGCCCTCGTCGGAACGTCAGAGCCCGTGCGCGCCGTCCCCGATCTTCCAGCCCTCGCCGAGGCCGTTCCCCTCTCGGCGGTCTCCCGCGGACCCGCGACCTTCGACCCCGCCGAGCTCGACCGCCTCAACGCGAGCCTTCTCCACGCGATGCCGTTCGAGGCCGTGCGGGAATGGCTCGAAGGGGAGACGGGGGAGGCGGACCCCGTGTTCTGGGAGGCCGTGCGCGGCAACCTCGCCCTGCGGCGCGACGCGCTCGACTGGCACCGCGTCATCAGGACGCCGCCGGCGCAGGGCGCGCCGGCCGGGCCCGAGGATCGCGCCGTCCTCGAGGCGGCCCGCGCCAGCCTGCCGCCGGAGCCGTGGGACGAGACCACGTTCCGCAGCTGGACCGAGGCCGTGAGGGGGGCGACGGGCCGCAAGGGCAGGGCGCTCTTCATGCCGCTCCGCGTCGCCCTCACGGGGCGCGGCAGCGGGCCCGAGATGGGGCCGATCATCGCCCTTCTCGGGCGGGAGGCCGTCGCTGACCGGCTCGACAGGGCGCTTTCCGCCTGACGCAAGGGTGGCGACGGCCTGAGGGTCAGCCTCCAGCGGGCGTGCCCGGGAGGCTCGACGTCCTCGCGCCATCCGGGCGGACTTCCGCCGGCGCTTCCACGGAACGGCCGGCATCCTCGTCCGCGGCGGGCGAGATGCGTTCGACGACCACCGCGCTCGAGGCCACAGGCACCACCGACACAGCGGTCGATCCCATGAAGGGGCGAGCGAGGCGGCGCCCCGCTCCGGCGTCCTCCGCTTCCCCCGGCGCGCTGAAGAACTGAGGCCCGACCTCGCGCACCTCGACGCTCACGCTCGACGCGGCGACGGGCTGTCCCCCGGCCTCGGGCGTCGCTTCGGCCTCGGGCGCCGCTTCGACCTCGGGCGCCGCTTCGGCCTGCTCGGCCACATCCGGCAGGTCCTGCGCGTCGGCGGCCGTGCTGGACGGGGTGGCCCGCCTCCGGCGCAGCTCGGCGAGCGTCTCGTGAAGCGGCTTGCCGGTCTCGTCGAACACGGCGGTCAGCCGCTCGACCGCCGCCCCGTCGGCGGACGGCGTCTCGCCCTCGCCGTCGGCGTCCTCGACGAAGGCGAGCGCCTCGTCCGCGGTCTCGGTCTTCGCGATGGTCTGCGGCTCGCATCCGCAGTTCGGCACCCTCTGCTTGCGGTAGACGAACGCCGTCGGGAGGCTGACGTAGCGCTCCCCGGTCACCGCGGAGCGCATGGATTCCACCGGCGCGCTCCGGTCGTGCGCATAGAGCGACACGTCCGCCCCGGGGCAGCGGCCGACGCACATGGCGAGCTCGTCCCTGAAGTTGGAATAGTGGGACTGGCTGTTGATGGGGAAGTAGAAGCCGTCACAGAGCCGCACGCACACGGTGCGCGCGTTGGGGATGCGGTACATCCCGTTCGACGATGTCGGGCGGGCGGCGCTCGTCCCGCCGCTGCCCGTCGCCCTCTCGACCTCGCGCGTCGGGATGGCGGCGACCCTGTCCGCATCGTGACGCTCGACGCGCTCGTCGCGCCGGCCGAAGATGGCGGAAAAGATGTTCCGTCCAGGCTCGACGTTGACCACCGTCACCCTGTCTCCGGCGCCGCGGCGCATCACCTGCCGCGTCGGCGCCTGCTGGACGGGCTGCTGCTGCGCGCACGCCCGCGCCACGCGCGCCTGAAGCTGCCTCACGCGGCGGGGGTCAGTCCCCTGGCGCGCACTGCGCAGCTGCGCCTCGATCCGGCCGCAGGACCCATGGCGACCGAAACCGCCCGACCTGTTGCACCCGTAGGCGCGATACTGCCGCTCGAGGCGGCCGACGGCGGCCATGTCGGGGCGGCCGGACTGGGCCGACGAGAGCTCTGCCCGCAAGGCGCTGCACGACTGCGCGGCCGCGCCAGCGGAGAGAAGAACCGTGAACAGGACGGCGAGAAGGATTCTCATGGCGGGGAACCCATCGTTCGTGAAAGTTCACAGCGGCGCAACGAAAGTAGGTGCTGGCCTCCACCGCGACAACGCGCAGCTGCGCTCAGAATTTCCATATCCTTAACACGATCTCGCGATGTCGCCGAGCCGATTCGGCGCAAGGATGCACACATTCCGGCGAGATCGCCGTCATCGTCAGGACCCGGCAAGACCCCGGATGCCAAATCGTGCCACGCCACCGCCGCCGCCACTATGACCCGGAAGACACGTCGGCAACGAGATCGCGCACAGTCACCAGGTCCTCGACGAAGCGGGCGTACTCCCTCCGCTTCGCCTCGGCATCAGGAAGGCGCAGGAGGTAGGACGGGTGCACCGTCACGAGCCCCTTCGATCCGTCCGGCCAGTCGTGCGGCGTGCCGCGCACCTTCGAGACGGCGAGCGTGCGCCCCTCGAGCGCGCGTGCCGCCGTCGCGCCGAGGGCCACCGTCAGCTTCGGCTTCACGAGGGTCCGCTCGAGGTCGAGCCAGAAGCGGCACGCCTCGATCTCGGCGTGGTCGGGCTTCCTGTGGATGCGCCGCTTCCCGCGCGGCTCGAACTTGAAGTGCTTGACGGCGTTCGTGACGAACGTCGCGCCGCGGTCGATCCCCGCGTCCTTCAGCGCCTTGTCGAGCACCTGTCCCGCGGGGCCGACGAAGGGACGGCCCGACAGATCCTCCTGGTCGCCCGGCTGCTCGCCCACGAACATCACCGCCGCGCCCACCGCCCCCTCGCCGACGACGACGTGCGTCGCGTTGCGATGGAGCGGGCACCGCTCGCAGTGCTCCGCAGCCGCCCGCACGTCCTGAAGGGACACGAGATCCGTGTCCGTCTCGACCATCAGTCTCTCCTGCGCGTCCCGTTCCCTCGCGATGCGGGTCGAGCGTGCCGGTGCGCGCGGCGCGGCGGCGATCATCCCCCGCGTCCTGTCGGCGGCCTCGCGGATCAGCGGCGCGATCAGCGTGGCCTCCGGCATGTTCTTCCAGTAGCGCTTCGGCATCTCGGCGGTCATCGCCTTCACCTTCAAACGCGCCGGATTGAAAATGGCTCCGAAGTAGGTGCGCCAGAGCTCCTCGTTGACATCCCCGCCGGGGGCGACGTCGCGGGACGCGCCGGGGCCCGCCACCAGCGTCTCGCCGTCCCAGTGGGCCGACCGCTCCGGCGTGAGGATCGACCAGCGCATCCCCGCGAAGCGGCGCACGAAGAAGGGGGCCGTGCGGTCGAGCGTGTGATGCTCCGGCTCGAACCAGGCGACGAAGCGCTCCGTCCCGTCCGCGTCCTCGGTGGCGCGGAAGCGGACGAACGCCTTCATCTTGTGGGCGCAGCGGCGCACGTTCTTCGCCATCACGTGCGCGCGGGCAACGTCCGGGTCGGAGGCGACCTCGATCAGCTTCGGCTCGTCCTGGAGCCTTTCGAGAAGGCGGTGGAGGAGGGTGAAGCGCGCGCCATCCCTGTGGCAGACGACGCCGCGGCAAAGCTCCACGAACGCCTTCGGCGCGCGCGGCGCGGCCTCTGGCGAGGGCTCCGGCAGATCCTCGACCGGCCGCCCCGCGTCGAAGAGGTCACGAGGCGCCTCGTCTTCGACGGTCCACGTGACGTCCCGCGCCGGAATCCCGGCCGCCACGATGCGGCGTGCGGCGACGCGAAAGCCGTCGAAGTCCGCGGGATGGGCGAGGCGGACGAGAGCCCGCTCCGCCGGGGGGCCGGCGCTCATGCTGCGGCGAAGAGATCGAGCTGGCGTGCGGGTCTCACGAGGCGCGATCGAAGGTTCTGTGCGTCGAGAATCCGCGCTGGCTGCCATCCCTCCAGCGTGACGAAGGCCATCGCCCGCTTCGCCGTCGGCGTCAGCCGCGAGAGGTCCTCGGCGCGAAGGCGCCTGTGCCGCCGCGTCCTCAGGATCGCCGCCACGGCCTTCGTCCCGAGCCCCGGCACGCGCAGGAGCATCTCCCGCGGCGCACGGTTCACGTCGACGGGGAACGCGTGGCGGTTCTTCAGCGCCCAGGCGAGCTTGGGGTCCACCTCGAGGTCGAGCATCCCGCCGGGCGCGGCGTCCGCGATGTCCTCCACCTCGAAGCCGTAGAAGCGCGTCAGCCAGTCCGCCTGATAGAGGCGGTGCTCCCGCACGAGGGGAGGGGCGACTGGCGGCAGCGCCGATGAGGCGTCCGGAATGGGGCTGAACGCCGAATAGTAGACGCGGCGAAGGTCGTAGGAGGTGTAGAGCGTGCGGCTCGTCGACAGGATCGCGACGTCGCTCGAGCCGTCCGCACCGACGATCATCTGCGTCGACTGTCCCGCAGGCGCGAACCGCCGCCCTCTCGCGTTGCGGACCTTCGGCACCTCGCGCGCGCCGTCGATCTGCGTGCGCAGCCGCGCCATGGACGAGCGGATCGTGCGCGACGACTTCTCCGGCGCGAAGCGCTTCAGCCCGCGCTCCGTCGGCAGCTCGATGTTGATGGAGAGCCGGTCCGCCCACCGGCCCGCCTCGGCGAGGAGCTCCGGCGAGGCGTCGGGGATCGTCTTGAGGTGGATGTAGCCCCTGAAGCCGTGATCCTGCCGCAGCGCGCGCGCCACCTCCACGAGCTGCCCCATGGTGTGGTCCGACGACTTCACGATGCCCGACGACAGGAACAGGCCCTCGATGTAGTTGCGCCGGTAGAAGGCGAGTGTGAGATCCACCACCTCCTTCGGCGTGAAGGCCTCCCGCTCCACCCGGCTCGACACGCGGTTCACGCAGTAGGCGCAGTCGAAGATGCAGGCGTTGGTCAGCAGGATCTTGAGGAGGGAGATGCAGCGCCCGTCCGGCGCATAGGCGTGGCAGATCCCCGACCCTTCGGTCGAGCCGATGCCGCCCTTCAGGGAATTGCGCTTTGCGGTGCCGGAGGAGGCGCACGAGGCATCGTACTTCGCCGCGTCAGCGAGGATCGCGAGCTTTTCCCGAATTGTTCGCTGACGTCCCCTGGGCGATGTCATGATCCCCGTCCGATTCATCGTTTGTTCGTTATGGCGCAGTCGCACCCGGCCGGCAAGCGAGGCGCCCGCGCACGGACAATGCGTCACGGCGCACCATCAGACTCGCTGGGGGCTTCACAAATGCCGCTTTGTCGTGCTTTCAGCGGAGATGTTGTTCAGGGAGGTGGAGAAGCGATGCTGTTGCGTTCGCTGGTCGCCGTGGCAATCGCCACCGCGCCCGTCGCGGCCGGAGCGTCCACGATCATCGTGGGGGTGCCGGACTGGCCGTCGGCCGAAGTCACGGCCCACGTCCTGAAGGAGGTGCTGGAGGACGGCGCCGGCGTCGATGTGCGCCTGCGGTCCATCGGCACGGTGGAGCTCTTCGGCGCCATCGACCGCGGCGAGGTGGACGTCCACCCCGAGGTCTGGCTCCCGAACCTCGAGGGTCTCGTCGAGGAGTTCACCGAGGGCACGGGCACGCTGACGCTCGCCCCGCGCGGCGGCCCGGCACGGCAGAGCCTATGCACCACGGCCGACACCGTCGAGGCGACGGGCATCCAGCACGTGACAGACCTCGCCGACCCCGCCATGGCCGCGCATTTCGACACCGACGGCGACGGCCTCGGCGAGATGTGGATCGGCGCGAACGCCTGGTCGTCCACCCGCATCGAGCGCGTGCGCGCCCGCAGCTACGGCTACGCCGAGACGATGATGCTCCTCACCGGCCCCGAGGACATGGCGATGGCCGCCGTCGACGCGGCCGCGGCCACGGGCGCACCGATCGTCTTCTTCTGCTACGCGCCGCATCACGTCTTCGCTCTCCACGACATCGTGGTCCTCGAGGAGCCCCCGCACGACCCCGAGACGTGGCACCTCGTGAGGCCGAGCGAGGATCCGGCGTGGCTCTCCCTGTCGCGCGCGGCGTCGGCCTGGCCGCAGGCGGCGTTCCACATCGCCTACGCGACGGACCTTCTGACCTACGATCCCGAGGTGGTCGAAATCCTCAACAATGTGACGCTGACCACAGAAGACGCCGAGTCCATGAGCTACCAGGTTCTCGTGGAGCGCCGCTCCCCTGAAGAGGTGGCGGCCATTTGGATCGAGCAGAACGCCGACCGGGTGGAGGACTGGACCCCGTGAACAACCTCATGCGTATTGCGCTCGTCGCCTGCGCCGTCATCACTGCCGGAGCTGCCCACGCGACGCAGATCTTCGACCCTGCGACGCGGACCTGGAAGAACTACGACCCGAGCCGCGCGATACAGTACTATCGCGCCCACGGCACGGTGCCCGGCGACTTCCGCCGCCAGCTGGTCCGCTTCCGCACCGCCGAGAAGCCCGGCACCATCATCATCGACGCCAACAAGCACTTCCTCTACCTCGTGCTGCCCGACCATCAGGCGATCCGGTACGGCATCGGCGTCGGCCGCGACGGCTTCGGCTGGGCCGGCATCGTCGAGGTGGGCCGCAAGGCGGAATGGCCGACGTGGACGCCGCCGCGCGAGATGGTCGCCCGCGACCCCAAGGCCGCGAAGTGGGCCAACGGAATGCCCGGCGGGCCGGAGAACCCGCTCGGCGCCCGCGCCCTCTACCTCTACGAGGACGGCCGCGACACCATCTACCGCATCCACGGCACCAACGAGCCGTGGTCCATCGGCCTCGACATCTCCTCGGGCTGCATCCGCATGAACAACGAGGACGTGACGGATCTCTACGACCGCGTGCCGGTCGGCGCGAAGGTGATCGTCCTCATGCAGGGCGCGGCCCTCTATCGTGGCGTCTAGGGCACGACAGGCCCGCTGGAGACCGGCGGGTCGGGCAAAAACCCGGCCCCGCTCCTTGCCCTTCCCCCCGACTTGGCTCTCAGCTTCCCCGTGCGGCCAGGAGGCGTTCTCCTCGCGAAACGGCGTGCCGCAAGGATGGGTCAGCCGGCCGATGCGGCCCGGCGGGGAAACGCGACAGAGGAGGTGTCATCCCATGGACCGTGGAGCGATCGGACGGGTGATCCTCGTCGCCGGAGCCACAGTGGCGCTCGCCGGCTGCCTCGGCGGTGCCTCGCGGGAGGCGGCGCCCACCTCGACGGTGCGCGCGAGCGTCGTGACAGCCCCGGCGGACCTTCAGCTCCTGTGCGCGTCCGAGGCGGCGACCCGCTTCTCGGCCGACCCGAACCAGGTCCTCCCCGTCGCCTCCAGGCAGACCGAAAGCGGGATCTACGAGGTGAGCCTCACCGTGGCCGGCGCCCCCGCCACCTGCGTCGTGGACGACGACGCCAACATCTCGACCCTCCAGCTCGTCTCGGCCTGAGCCGGCCTCACCGCGCGACGCCGAGGCTCTCCAGATGGCGCACGGCCGCGGCGAGGCCTGACTTGTCCTTCAGCTCGACGATGAGGCGCGGGCGCTCGCCCTCGCCGCCGTCGAGGGCCGTCTCGTGCATCAGTGCGGCGAACACCTGGCGCCACGGCACGTTGCCGTCCCCCGGCGGCCAGTGGCGGTCGGCGTAGCCGTCGGTGTCCTGAAGGTGGACGTGGGCAAGGTCCCGCCCCGCCGCCCGCACGTAGTAGTCCACCGCCGGCGCGCCGTGCATGTGGTGCACGTAGTTGGCGTGGCCGGTGTCGAGGGAGACCTTCACCGACGGGCCGAGGGAATGGGCGACGGCGAGGCGAAAGGCCGGCTCGCAGTCCTCGACGTTCTCGATCACGATGGTGACGCCGATGGCCGCCGCCCGCTTCGCCGCCGGCGCAAGGTTCGCCTCGATGGTGTCGAACAGCCGCTCGCGCGCGTTCGGCCAGTAGTTGAGGTTGTGGTCGTCCCAGATGGTGAGCGGGCTGTGGACCACGAGGTGCGTCCCGCCGAGCGCCTCGCACACGTCGAGCGCCTGGTCCATCCGCCGGTGGATCACCGCGCGCACGTCGGGATCGGCGGCCGACAGGGTGAAGCCGACGAAGGGCCCGTGGATGCCCCATCGTCCGGCATGCCCGTCGAGGAGCCTGCGCGCGCGATCGGCGATGGGCCGCCAGTCCCCGGCGAGAATGTCCGGCCGGATGAAGTCCTGCAGCTCGATGTCCCGCGCCGGCTCGCGCCAGAAGTCCTGCATGGCCTCGAGCTCGTGGACGAAGAGCGCGCAGCCGAGGGTGGGAAGCATGGACAATCCTCCGTTGACGGGGGCAGAAAGCGCATCGGCGCAACAGGGCGATGACGGGCGGAACGGGTGCGTCCCTCACCCGGTCTTCGAGACGAGGAGCTTGTCGATCCGCCGCCCGTCGAGGTCCACGACCTCCACCCGCCAGGGGCCGACGGTGAAATGCTCGCCCACCTTCGGCAGGTGGTTCATGGTGGCGAGGACGAGGCCGGCCACTGTCTCGTAGGCGGGGTCGTCCTCCACCGGAAAGCCGAGCGCGTCCGCGAACTCGTCCACGGGCACCCAGCCCGACACCAGCCACGAGCCGTCCTCGCGCTGGACGATCCCCGGCTCCTCGTCGCCCTCCTCCTGGAAGACGCCGGTGATCGCCTCCAGGATGTCGCCCGCCGTCACCACGCCCTCGAAGTGGCCGTACTCGTCGAAGACGAGCACCATGTGGATGGTGCCCTCGCGGATCGCCCGCACGACGTCGAGGGCGCGGGCGCCGTCGCTGACGGCGGGGGCGGTCCGGATGTGCGCCCTCACGGCGGCGTGGACGTCCCCGCCGGGATCGGCGAGGACGTCGCGCACCATGACGACCCCGATCACCGCGTCCGGCTCGTCCTCGAACACGGGAAGGCGCGAGCGGCGGGTGGTGCGGAGCTGGCGGTCGATGTCGGCGGCGGGCTTCCCGAGGTCGACGAGCTCCACGTCCCGTCGCGGCGTCATGAGGCCGCGGGCCGAGCGGTCGGCGAGCCGCATCACGCCCGCGATCATGGCCCGCTCCTCGGTCTCGAGGACGCCGGCCTCCGTGGCCTCGGCGATGACGGTGCGCACCTCCTCCTCGGTCATGGCCTCACCGACCGGCCCAGAGCGCCCGAGGAGGCGCAGCACCGCCGAGCCCGACACGTCCAGCACGAACACCAAAGGCCCCGCGATGCGCGAGAAGGCGGCCATGGCGGGCGCGACGGCCGACGCGATCCTCTCGGGCTCGCGCAGCGCGATCTGCTTGGGCACGAGCTCGCCCATCACGAGCGAGAGATAGGTGACCACGACGACGACCCCGCCGACGCCGATGGTCTCCGCGAGCGCCGGTCCGAGGCCCCACGCCTCGAGCCCCCCGGCGATCCTCTCACCCAGAGTGGCCCCGGAGAAGGCGCCCGAGAGGATGCCGACGAGGGTGATCCCGATCTGGACAGTGGAGATGAAGCGCCCCGGATCCTGCGCGAGGCGGAGGGCGACGGCCGCCCCCTTCGCGCCGTCGTCGGCGAGCATCCTCAGCCTTGCCGCCCGCGACGAGACGACCGCGAGCTCGCTCATGGCGAGCACCCCGTTCAGCACGATGAGCGCGAGAACGACGAGGACTTCGACGATCATGGCGATCCTTCGCGGAGGGAGAAGCGGGCACGCGGCCCTCTCGCCGGCATCGGCGAGCCGGGCGCTCCGTCAGCCGCGGCCCACGAACGGCATCTTGGTGGCCATCACCGTTATGAACTGGACGTTCGCCGAAAGGTCGAGGCTCGCCATGTGGAGGACGGCGTCGGCGACGACCTGAACGTCCATCAGCGGCTCGGCGGCGATGGTCCCGTTCGCCTGGGGCACGCCTTCGGCCATGCGCGCCGCCATCTCGGTCATGGCGTTGCCGATGTCGATCTGCCCGCAGGCGATGTCGTGCTTGCGCCCGTCGAGGCTGATGGTCTTCGTGAGGCCGGTGATGGCGTGCTTGGACGCGGTGTAGGCGACCGACCCCGGCCGCGGGGCGTGGGCGGAGATGGAGCCGTTGTTGATGATGCGCCCGCCCTTCGGGGTCTGGTCGCGCATCATCCTGTAGGCGCCGCGCGCCATAAGGAACGCCCCGTCGAGGTTGAGCCCGACGACGCGCCGCCATTGCTCGAAGGAGACGTCGCCGAAGTCCGTCCCGGGCATGTTGTTGCCGGCGTTGTTGAAGAGGACGTCGAGCCGGCCGCGCCTGTCCGCGATCTCGGCGAACAGGGCGTCCACCGCGGCGGGGTCCGAGGCGTCGCAGGCGACGGGAAGGGTGTCGTTGCCGGCCTCGGCGGCGACGGCGTCCAGCTTGTCCTTGCTGCGGGCGGCGACGACCACCTTCGCACCGGCCTTCGCGAGCGTGATGGCGCACGCCCTGCCGATGCCCTGGCTCGCCCCCGTCACCAGGATGACCTTTCCTTCGACCCCCACGGGCGTTCCTCCTTCGTGTTCTTGGAACGCTCGTCGGTAGGCCGATTGCCGTGCCGAATCAATTCCGGTCCGGCACGGCGCTCCCCGCAGGCCTCAGGCCGGCTCCCCCTCGGGGGCGGGGGGCAGGATGGTCCATGCCTCGCCGGCGCCGATCACGCAGGACTTCCCGTTCGGCATGGTCAGAAGGGCCGTCCACGAGCCGTCCGGGGAGGCGTAGAGCTCGAGGACGCGGCTGTCGTTCTGGAGGCCGAACGAGCGCTGCGTCTCGTTGAACCTCATGTTCAGGATCTTCACGATCTCCGAGCGGTCCTTGCACAGGACGCGCTGCGCCTCGGCCGGCCCGGCGTGGGCGGTGACGAGGAAGGTCGCCGAAAGGGCGAGAAGAACCGGTGTTCGCATGGCGGTCTCCTGATGCCGGGGCGGCCTGTCGCACGGGATGGCTGCCGCCGGGGGCCTGTGGGTTGCGTCGCTTCCGTTCGAAACACCTTCACGTTACGGGGCCATCATCTTGCCGGGGACAAGTTTTCCCCGGTCGCAACTTTCCCGTTCCCCCGGCGAGCCCATCGCCGGGTGGCAGCCTCCCCAGATTATCTCGCTTGTGCCGGTCAGATGTCCGGCGTGTCTCCCCTTGCCACCGCCTGCATCAATGCCCATTGACGCGGCAGGATGACCGGCAGGGAATACCGTTCCACGATCGTGCGCCGCGCAGCTTGCGTCAGCCTTGCGCTATCGACGTCGCCCCGAAGAACCGCCTCGATGCTGTCGGCGATCTTCGTAGCATCGAGAAAGTCCGTCAGCACCCCAACCTCGTCATGCGCGATTAGTTCCTTAACCGGCGGCGTATCCGAACCCACCACCAGCGCACCTGAGGCCATCGCCTCCAGCATCGACCACGACAGCACGAACGGAACGGTCAGGTAGACGTGGGCGCGGGTAATCCTGAACATGGCGCGCAGCACGTCGAGCGAAACGAGGCCGAGGAAGTGGATGCGGGAGGGATCGAGGTCCAGCGTCTCCAGCGCGTGGTCGCGGTAGGACTTGCCGTCCGGCCGGCGCTTGCCGTAGGCGACGCGGTCCTGCCCCGCCACGAGGACGTGAAGCTCGGGCCGCCTCTTCTGCAAGTGCGCCACCGCCTCCATGAACTGCGGAAACCCCCGGTAGGGCTCCATCCCGCGGGCGACGTAGGTGATCACCTCGTCGTCCGCGGTGAAGACGCGCCCGCCGGGGGTCCTCACGCTCGCGCCCGCCTCGGGCCGGAAGAAGGTCGCGTCCACCCCCTCGTGGAGGATCGACATGCGCCCCCTCAGGTGCTCGGGGAACTGGCTCCACTGGAAGCGCGTCGGCGATGTGCCCCAGTCCATGGTCGCGACGTCCATCAGGATGGGCACGTTCTTGAAGTGCGCCCGCGCCGCACCGTCGTGGCTGATGGGCTCCAGGAAGTCGGCGTCGCTCCCGCGCGCGCGATAGAACCACTCGTAGAGCACGAGGAGGCGCGTGTCCGGCCACAGCTCCTTGACGAGCAGCGACGGCCCCCACCCCGAGTGCGCCATGACGAGATCGGGCTTCCAGCCCTGCGACTTCAGGGGATAGAGCGACTTGAAGGCCGCCTGCGCGTTCAGCACGGCCCGCTCGGCCGTCACCAGCATCGGGTGGATGCCCTTGGTGACCTCCCTGTGGGGCTCGTAGTCGATCCGTCGCACGCCGAAGTCCTGCTTGTTCGACGTCAGCGTGCCGGCGAGCATGTCGACGCCGCCGACGTTGCGCAGGTGCCCCGCGATGCGGCGATACTGCCCGGGAAAATTGTTGTGCAGGAAAAGAATGCGCATCCTCGGCCCCGGCCGCTTTCCAACGGTTGCGACCTACACCGTCGAGCGCGCAGGTGCGAGGGGCCTTGCCCCCCGCGCTTGCAAAGCCGGCGCCGTTCGCTGACAAATCGGGCGCCGGACGGTGCCGGTCCGCCCCCAACGACAAAGCCGCTGCGAGGACACCCATGCCCACCCCGATCCTGATGCCGGCGCTCTCGCCCACCATGGAGGCGGGCACCTTGTCGAAGTGGCTCGTGAAGGAGGGCGACCAGGTCTCCTCCGGCGACGTCATCGCCGAGATCGAGACCGACAAGGCGACGATGGAGGTGGAGGCTGTGGACGAGGGCACCGTCGGGAAGATCCTCGTCGCCGAGGGCACGGCGGACGTTCCGGTCAACCAGCCGATCGCGATGCTCCTCGTGGAGGGCGAGAGCGCATCGGCGCTCGAGGAGGCCGCCGTCACCGGCGCACCGCCGCGCACGCTTGGCGCAGGCGGCAAGGACGCCGGCGACGTCGCCAGCGACGCCTCGCGCACCGTACCTGCAGCGCCCACCGACCCCGATCAGGCCGCCGCGGAGCGCGCCCCCGGCGGAAGCGCCGACGCGAGCGGCACCGGCGGCAACGGCGCCGCACCCGCCGGCCGGGGGGACCGAGGGCGCATCTTCGCCTCGCCGCTCGCCCGCCGCCTCGCCGAGAAGGAGGGGATCGACCTTTCCGCCATCGCCGGCTCCGGCCCCCACGGCCGCGTCGTGAAGCGCGACGTGGACGAGGCGGTGAGGACGGGCGTGCGCGGCGCGAAGGCCCCCGCCGAGGCGAAGGCTCCAGCCGAGGCGAAGGCTGCCGCCCCCGCGGGCCCGCAGACGCCGGCCCCCGCCGCAAAGGCCCCCAAGGCCCCGCCCCCCACGGGCGCCCCCGCCGGCATGACCGACGACCAGATCCGCGCCATGTTCGAGCCGGGCACCTATCGGGAGATCCCGCACGACGGGATGCGCCGCACCATCGCCCGCCGCCTCACCGAATCGAAGCAGTCGATCCCGCACTTCTATCTCTCGGTCGACGTCGAGCTCGACGCGCTCCTGAAGCTGCGCGCGGACCTCAACGCCGCCGCCCCGGAGGGCGCCGACGGCAAGCCCGTCTACAAGCTCTCGGTCAACGACTTCGTCATCAAGGCGCTCGCCCTGTCGCTGAGGAAGGTGCCGATGGCGAACGCCACCTTCACGTCCACCTCCCGCCTGGTCCACGAGGCGGTGGACGTCGGCGTCGCCGTCGCGATCCCCGACGGGCTCATCACCCCCGTGATCCGCAAGGCCGACACGAAGACACTCTCCGTCATCTCCAACGAGATGAAGGACCTCGCAAGGCGCGCGCGGGACAAGAAGCTCCAGCCGTCGGAGTACCAGGGCGGCTCCACGGCGGTCTCGAACCTCGGCATGTTCGGCATCAGGGACTTCTCGGCCGTCATCAACCCGCCGCACGGCTCCATCCTCGCCGTCGGCGAGGGATCGCAGCGGGCCGTGGTGAAGGACGGCGCGCTCGCCATCGCGACCGTGATGAGCGTGACGCTCTCGGTCGACCACCGCGCCGTCGACGGCGCCCTCGGCGCGGAGGTCCTTCAGGCCTTCAAGGGTTTCGTCGAGAACCCGATGCGCCTCCTCGTCTGAGGCCGCCGTTGCGCACCAGGCCGCCACGCGAGCGGGCGCACCGGCGGTCTCACCCCTTCGCGGCGACGGCGAGGAGCACCTCCGTCGCCGCGTCGAAATGATCCTCCCAGGAGAACGGCGGCGTGATCCGCGCCACGAGGGCGGCGCGCATCCTGTCGTCCCGCGCCAGCGACAGGATCGCCCCGCGCCACCCCGGCCCGTCGAGCGGGGGAAGGTAGAGCGTGGAGCCGCCGCCCACCTCCCTGTGCGCGGGAATGTCCGAGGCGACGGCCGGCACGCCGAGGAGCCGCGCCTCGGCGAGCGGCAGCCCGAAACCCTCCGCGAAGGAGGGGGACAGGAGCGCGCGCGCGCCGGCGAGTTGCTCGGCGACGGCGACGTCGCCGATGCTCCCCTCCGCCCTCACGTGCGGCCGGATTGCCTCGCAGCGCTCCAGGAGCTCCAGCGCCGTCACGTCGTTCCCCCGCCGCCCGATCAGGACCAGCGCCGGCGGATCCGCCTCGGCCGCGAGCTCGCGCCACAGGTGAAGCAGGAAGGCGACGTTCTTGCGCCGCTCCAGCGAGGAGATGTGGACGAACGTCGGACGGTCGAACCGCGCGGGGGCCGGGGGAGGGGAGAGGCCCGGCCCGAGATGGAGGAGTGAGAGCCCGAAGCGGGGCGCCGGGACGTGACGCAGGACCTCCTCCCGCGTCGCCTCCGAGATGGTGAAGACGTGGGCCGCGTGCGCCTTGAGCGTCTCGAGCCGCCGCCGGTGGAGCATCGTCTCCCGCGGGGTCACGAACTCCGGACAGGTGAGAGGGATGAGGTCGCTGAGGAGGACGGCGAGAGGCCCCGGCAGGCGGGCGAACCGCTCGGCCACGTCGAGACCGTCGTGGCCGACGCTCAGCGTCACGTTCGCAGCGCCGCCCGGGTCGAGCGGCCGTGCGCCGGCAAGAAGCGCCATGCGCCGCGCCGCACCGGCGAGCCCTGCCATCCTGTAGGCGATCGCCGAGCGTCCGTTCCGCCCGATCTGGGGCGGCGCGGCGGACGACCAGCGCTCCATCAGCGTCCCGAGGAGCTGCGCGAACGCTGCCTTCCGCAGCTCGACGAGGCCGCGCTGCGCCTGGACGACAGGCCGCGGCTCGAACCTGTCCTGGACCAGCAGCCACTGCGCATACCGCAGCTCCACCCGGTCGATCCCGGTGGGGCCGCCGAAATGCTCGTAGCGGCGCGCCAGGCGGCTCACGTCGAGAAACAGGACCGGGCGCGACATTGCGCCCGCCATGCGCCCCGTCCTCTGCGGTGTCAAGCATCCCTGGGGTGGCGTCGGTCGCGGCCGTCATGCGTGCGACCTGCGGATCTCGCAGCCCCGGCGGGGGCAGCGCCCGGGGCGCTTGCGGCCGCGCGCACCTTGTCCGCGCGGGCGACGGGCAGGCCGGAGGGATCGCCTCGCGCCACGACGGCGTTGCCCGAGGACGGAAGGGGAGGCGGCCGCGGCACGGTCTTGCGGCGCCGCTCTTTCCGCGTCACACAAGGGTGCCTGCGCACCCCGCAGGGAGCCGCGCCATGACCCAACGCCTCGCACTCGCCGCCACGGCGACCGTCGCCCCGGTGGGCAAAGCGATCGCCGCCACCACGATCGCTGCCAGAGCGATCGGCGCCACCCTGATCGGCGCCACCCTGATGGGCGCCACCCTGATCACCGCCATCGTGGCGGCGGCGCCCGCCGTGGCCGAGGGGCGCCCCGACACCCGCCGAATGACCTGCGCGGAGGCCAACGCCTTCGTCCAGCGCCAGGGCGCCGTCGTCATGACCACGGGCCGCCACACATTTCGCCGCTTCGTCGCGCACCGCGGCTACTGCGACAGGTGGGAGATCGTCTGGCCGGAGACCGTGCCCACGAGAGACAACCCGCAATGCGTGATCCGAGGCGTGTGCACCGACCCGCCGTTCCCCATCGACCTGTTCTGACCCTGTGCGCCGCCCTGTGCGGCATCGTCCTCGCCCTGCCGCCGGCCGCCACCGCGCGGGCGGCAGGGCCGGTGCTCATCGCCGAACCGACCGTCGCCATCGGGCGGGCGAACCACGCGGGCTACGCGAGGCGGCGCCACTGCACCATGTTCGCCGTCGCGCCGCGGGTCGCCGTGACGGCCACCCACTGCATCGCCGGGCTCGACCCGACCCGCATGCACCTTCTCTTCGGCTATGCCGGCATGGCCTGGAAGCACCACACGAGCCCCGCCTCCGCCCGCGACCTCGGACGGGACGTCGCCGTCCTGTGCCTTTCGGAGGACGCCCCGGCGACGCTCACGGTCGCGCCCGGGACGCTCGCCCGCGGCGCCGGCGTCAGCGTCGTCGGCTACGGCCGCCCCCGCCGCCACGCCCAGAGCGCCACCGCCTGCACCGTGTCCGCCGTCATGGAGGGGGAGATCCTCCTCGACTGCCCGCAGAGCGAGGGCGCATCGGGCGGTCCCGTTCTCGACGGGACGGGCGCCGTCGTCGCGGTCATGAGCCGCAGCGGCCGCGGATCGTCCGTCGCCGGCCTCATCAGGCCTCGGATCGCGGACGCCTGCCCCTGACGCCCGGCCCGCCGAGGGCTTTCGCCGCGCCCGCCGGAGTGCTACCTGCCGGCCTCCAGCAGGCGAACCCGGAGCCCCGCCCCGAGCCCATGCCAGAACTCTTCGTCGAGCTCCTCAGCGAGGAGATCCCCGCGCGCATGCAGCGCCGCGCCGCGCAGGACCTGAAGCGCATCGTCACGAACCACCTCGTCGACGCGGGGCTCGTCTACGAGGGCGCGAGCGCGGGCGCGACGCCGCGCCGGCTCTTCCTCTCCGTCTGTGGCCTTCCCGCCCGCTCCGCCGACCGCACCGAGGAGCGCCGCGGCCCCCGCGTCGGCGCGCCCGGAAAGGCGGTGGAGGGCTTCGTCCGCGCCGCCGGCCTGTCCTCCATCGAGGAGGCCGGGATCGTGTCCGACCCGAAGAAGGGCGACTACTACCTCGCACGCACCACGGTCCCCGGCCGCCCCGCCATCGAGATCGCCGGTGAGGCCATCGCCCATGCCGTGCGCACCTTTCCCTGGCCGAAGTCCATGCGGTGGGGGCCGGGATCGGAGGATCCGGGGTCGCTGCGCTGGGTGCGCCCGCTCACGTCGATCGTCGCCACCTTCGGCGCGGAGAACGAGGATCCCGACATCGTGCCGGTGGACCTTCCGGACGTTCCGGTCGGCGACACCACTGTCGGCCACCGCTTCCATGCGCCCGAGCGCTTCCGCGTGCGCCGGCTCGACGACTACAAGGCCGAGCTCGAGCGGCGCAGGGTGGTGGCGGACATGGACCGCCGGCGCGACCAGATCCTCCACGACGCGCGGGACCGCGCCTTCGCCCTCGGCCTCGAGCTCGTCGAGGACGAGGGGCTCCTCGAGGAGGTGGCGGGCCTCGTCGAGTGGCCCGTCGTCCTCGTCGGCCGCTTCGAGGAGAGCGCGCTCGACCTTCCCGACGAGGTGATCCGCCTCACGATCCGCGAGAATCAGAAGTGCTTCGTCACGCGGGACGCGGCGAGCGGCCGCCTCGCGAACGCCTTCGTCCTGACGGCGAACCTCGAGACTCCCGACCACGGCGCCGCCATCGTCGCGGGCAACGAGCGCGTCGTGCGCGCCCGCCTCGCCGACGCGCGCTTCTTCTACGAGACCGATCGCAGGACGCCTCTCGGCGAGCATGCCGCCGGCCTCGGGTCCATGACGTTCCACGAGCGCCTCGGCACGCAGGCTGACCGCGTCGAGCGCGTGACGCAGCTCGCCACGGCCCTTGCCCCGGTCGTCGGTGCCGACCGCGAGGAGACGGCCCTCGCCGCACACCTCTCCAAGGCCGACCTCGTCACCCAGATGGTCGGCGAGTTTCCCGAGCTCCAGGGCTACGTCGGCCGCCGCTACGCCGAGGCGGAGGGTCTGCCTCCCGCTGTCTGCGCCGCCATGGAGGAACACTATCGCCCTCTCGGCCCGGGCGATCCCGTTCCCGTCGAGCCCGTCGCGGTGACCCTCGCGCTCGCGGACAAGGCCGTCATGCTGACCGGCCTGTGGCTCGCGGGCGAGAAGCCGTCCGGCTCGGGCGACCCCTACTCGCTGCGCCGGGCCGCGCTCGGCATCATCCGCATCGTCCTCGAGAATGGCGTGCGCTACCCGATCGCCGACCGCGACGTCGGCCTCGTTCCCGAGGCCGCCCGCACCTGGCACTTCTCGGCCGTGGAGGTGAGGGAGGAGGAGATCGACGCCATCGTCGACTTCATCCTCGAGCGCTTCATCGTCCAGCAGCGCGAGGCGGGCGTTCCGGCGGAGATCGTCCGCGCCGTCATCCCGGTCCTTCCGGCGGTGGACCTCGTGGACGTCACGCACCGAATCGCCGCGCTTCGGGACTTCCTCGCCACAGATGACGGCGCGAACCTCATGACGGGCTACCGCCGCGCCGCCAACATCCTGCGCGCAGAGGAGAAGGACGGGGAGACGTTCGCCTTCAATCCCGATCCGGCGCACCTTTCGACCGGGCCCGACCAGCGCCTTCTCGCCGCCCTTGCCGCCGCCCGCAGCGCAGTGGCCGCAGCCGTGAAGGCCGAGGACTACCGCGGCGCCATGGCGGCGATCGCCGCGCTGCGCGCTCCCGTGGACGACTTCTTCGACACGGTGCGCGTCAACGACGAGAACCCCGACGTGCGCACCAACCGCCTGCGCCTCCTCGCGGCCCTGCGCGAGGTGACCCGACAGGTCGCCGACTTCTCCGAAATCCCCGGCTAGAGCCCGATCCGCCAGATCCGCGCCGTCCGCTTCTCGACGAGAAGGCAGGGGGGACAGCGCGCCGGCCGAGCTCGCCCCCGACGGACCGCCCACGACGGCCCGCCGCCGACGACGAGCACCGCGGTCGCGATCATTCCGTCCCCTGCGGCGAGGCACCGCGGGGCCTCGCCCAGGGGCGGCGGGCGGCGTCGGCGGCCGCGAACGCCTCGATGGCGGCGCGGTGCTGCATGGTGAGGTCGAGGTCGTCCCAGCCGTTGAGAAGCTTCGTCCGCCAGACGGGGTCTATCGCGAAGGCGACGCGCTCCTTCCCCCAGGCGACCGTCGTGGTCGCGAGATCCACAGTCAGCTTCCCCGGGCCAGCGACGAGAAAGGCGATCATCGCCTCCACGGCGTCCGCCTCCACCACGGCGGGGACGAGGCCGTTGTTCACGGCGTTGGACGCGAAGATGTCGCCGAAGCTCGGGGCGATCACGGCGTGGAAGCCCGCGTCGGCGAGGGCATAGACCGCCGCCTCCCGCGACGAGCCGCTGCCGAAGTTGCGCCGCGCGACGAGGATCGCCGCCCCCGACCGGGCGGGGTCGTTGAGCGGGAAGGACGGGTCCGGCGTGCCGTCGGCCTTGCGGCGCATGTCGTGGAGGAGGACGTCGCCGTACCCTTCCGCCCGGGTGCGGCTCATGAAGCGCGCCGGGATGAGCTGGTCGGTGTCGATGGACGCGTAAGGAAGGGCCAGAGCGGGCGCCGTCAGCGTCGTGAAGGGTGTCATGCCGACGGCTCCCCCACGGGCCGGCCTTCGAGGAGGGGGCGGACGTCGGCGAGCCTTCCCGTGACGGCGGCGGCGGCCACCATCGCGGGGGACATGAGATGGGTGCGCGCCCCAGGCCCCTGCCGGCCCTTGAAGTTTCGGTTGGTGGTGGACGCGCAGCGCTCGCCCGGCGGCACGATGTCGCCGTTCATGCCGACGCACATGGAGCAGCCCGATTCCACCCACTCGAGCCCTGCGGCGCGGAAGATGTCGGCGAGGCCCTCCTCCTCGGCCTGCCGCTTCACCGGCGTCGAGCCCGGCGAGACGATGCCCGGCACCTTCGCCGTGCGCCCGGCGAGGACGGCTGCGGCCGCCCTCAGGTCCTCGATCCGGCTGTTGGTGCAGGAGCCGATGAAGACGCGGTCGACCTCGATCTCGCGGAGAAGCTGCCCCGGCCGGAGCCCCATGTAGGCGATGGCATCGCGCGCGTGCTGCGCGCGGGCGGCGTCCTCGATGGACTCCGGCACCGGAACCGCCCCGGTGACGGGAAGGGCGTCCTCGGGGCTGACGCCCCAGGTGACTGTTGGGACGATGTCGGCGCCCCTGAGCGAGACCTCCCGGTCGAAGCTGGCGTCTCGGTCGGAGGCGAGGGCGAGCCAGGCCTCGGCCGCCTCCTCGAAGGCGGCGCCGTCAGGGGCGAACGGGCGGCCGCGCACGTAGTCGACGGTGGTCGCGTCGGGCGCCACCATCCCGCAGCGCGCACCGCTCTCGATGGAGAGGTTGCACAGGGTGAGGCGGCCCTCCATGGACAGCGCCCGCACCGCCGATCCCGCGTACTCGAGCGCGTGACCGCGGCCCCCGTCCGCGCCGATGGTGGCGATGATCGTGAGGGCGAGATCCTTCGCGCTCGACCCCGGCGCCATCGCGCCGTCCACGGTGATGCGCATCGTCTTCGGCCGCTTCTGCCAGATGGTCTGCGTGGCGAGAACGTGCGCCACCTCCGACGCGCCGATCCCGAAGGCGATGGCCCCGAGCGCGCCGTGGGTGGACGTGTGGCTGTCGCCGCAGACCGTGGTGAGGCCGGGGAGCGTCAGCCCCTCCTCCGGGCCGACCACGTGGACGATGCCCTGCCGCGGATCGTCGAGCCCGAACAGCGTCACCCCCTCGCGCGCGGTGTTCGCCACGAGCCGCTCCACCATGCGGGCGATCTCGGGGCGCGCCTTGCCCATGTCGCGCGTGCGGGTCGGCACGTAGTGGTCGGCGACGCCGAAGGTGAGATCGGGCCGCGCCACCGGAAGGCGCTTTTCCGCGATCTTGCCGAAGGCGTGGTGGGAGCCCTCGTGGACGAAGTGGCGGTCGATCCACAACAGGCTCGCCCCGTCCTCCCGCGCGGTGACGACGTGCGCGTCCCACACCTTGTCGAACAGGGTTCTGGCTGTCATTGGCGGGCTCACGGGTGATCCTCCCGGGTGGTTCCGCGCCATGCCCCGCCGTGGGTGCCGGCGCCTTGTCTGGACGAGCGGATGGCTGAGGAAAGAGGGCGCTTCGCGAGAAGGGTCGCGATCGTGACGGGCGCCGCGGGGGATATCGGCCGCGCCATCGCCGGGCGCCTCGCGCGCGAGGGGGCGCGGGTCGCCTCCGTCGACATCGCCTTCGAAGATCCGTCAGGGCACCCGTTCGCGTGCGACATCGGTGAAGAGGACGCCGTCGCCGCGACGGTGGCGGCCGTGGCGGAGCGGCTCGGGGCGCCGACGATCCTCGTCAACAACGCCGCGGCGCCGACGCCGGTCGGCACGGTGTGCGAGATCGCGAAGGCCGACTGGGATCGCTCCGTGGCGGTCAACCTCACGGGCGCGTTCCTCATGTGCCGCCACACGATACCCTTCATGCGGGCGGCCGGGGGAGGGGTGATCCTCAACGTCGCCTCACAGCTCGGCCATGTCGCGACGCCGGGCCGCGCCGTCTACAGCGCCACCAAGGCCGCGCTCCATTCCCTCACCCGCACCCTCGCGCTCGACCATGCGGCCGACGGGATCCGCGCCGTCAGCCTGTCCCCGGGCGCGGTGAGGACGAGCCGGATCGCGCGGCAGGCGGGCAGCGAGGCTGCGGCGGTCGCGGCGATGACACCGCTCCACCCCATCGGCCGCATCGGCGAGGCGGAGGAGATCGCGGCCGCCGCGGCCTTCCTCGTCAGCGACGAGGCCTCCTTCGTGACGGGGAGCGACTTCCTCGTCGACGGCGGCTACACGGCGCGCTGACAGGGCGGCCGGACGGATCGCCTCCCGGCGGCCCGCCGGACCCGGCTCGCCCGTCACGTCATGCCCGTCCGAGCGCCGCGAGCCCGTGCGCGAGGACCCAGTCCGCATAATCCTCCACGGCCTCGGCGGGGGACATGAAGGTGACGCCGAGGTCCGCGCGGATGCGGCCCGCGTCGACCGGGCTTCGCACGGCCGTCGCGTCGTCGTTGAAGGCGATGGTCGCCTCCGCTGCCGGGGCGGTCTCGGCGACGGGCCTGCCGAGCCGTGCGGCGAGGGCGCTGGCGAGAAGCGAGGGATGCCAGGTCTCGCCGAGGGAGATGTTGTGGATCCGCCGCTTCAGGCGGGGCGCCCCGGCGAGCGCGAGGAGGGCGGCGGCGACGTCACGGCTCGACGTCCAGTCCCGCGCGCCGCCCTCGGGCATCCGGGCGAGGCTCCCCGACAGCGCCTCTGCGGCGAGCTGGAAGGGCGGCGACAGCGTCTCGCGCACGCCCGTCTCGTGCTCCCAGGCGCCGAACACCGCTGTGACGCGGCCGATGGCGACGTCCATCACCCCGTCCTTCTGCGCGGCGAGGAGGAGCCTCTCGCTGGCGAGCTTCGTGAAACCGTAGATCCCGGTCGGGCGCGCCTCGGTCTCCTCGGTCACCGGCCGGCCCTCGAACGGCGCCGCGCCGTAGACCGCGCTGGAGCTCGGATAGACGAAGCGGGAGACGCCGGCCTCGGCAGCCGCCTCGAGCACGTTGCGCGTGCCGAGGACGTTCACGTCGATGACGGCGTCGGCCGGCGCGATCGTCGAGGCCGGTCCGAGGGTGATCGCCGCGCCGTGGATCACCCGCGTGATCGTCCGCCCCGCGAACGCCTCGCGCACCGCCTCGCGCGAGCGCACGTCCGCCAGAACCACCTCGAGAGTGCCGGGCAGTCTCCCGAACACCTCGACCGCGGGACGGAACAGCGGCCCTGCATCGACGGCGAGAACCGATTCGCCCGCGGCCAGCGCGCGCTCGAGGACGTTCAGCCCGACGAAGCCGCCCGCACCGGTGACGAGCAGCGTCACGCCGCACCTCTCGAAGGCCGGTGAACGGCCCTTTCCTTGTCAGTCGCCTGCACGTTTCATCTCATTCGTTCGCCTCGTAAACGATTAGAGGCGTTGACCCGCCCTGTCACTCGTCTGATACAGGTCCCTGCATTACGCTTGATCATGCCGGGAGGGCGCGTGAGCCCAGATCCGACCGCGTCGACAGGCCCGTGTCAGGGCCCCGCCCGTCCATCCGCCCCGCGCGGGGCGCCGCCTCGAGCGGACAGGAGGTGCCCGTGACGTCCGAGGAAGGGACAACGCAGACAGCGCCTCCCGAGGTCCGGGCCACACGCCCGCGTGCGAGCCTGCGCACCCGCCTCGCCTCGCCGAGGCCGCTCGTCGCCCCCGGCGTGTGCGACGCGCTGACGGCCTCCATCGCGACCGCCGCGGGCTTCGAGGCGATCTATCTCTCCGGCGCGTCCATCGCCTACACGCGGCTCGGCCGGCCGGACATCGGGCTCGTATCGATGGCGGAGGTGGGCGACGTGATCGCCCAGATCCGCGACCGCGTGGCGACGCCGATGATCGTCGACGCCGACACCGGTTACGGCAACGCCCTCAACGCACAGCGCACCATGCGCCACTTCGAGCGCGCGGGCGCCAGCGCGATCCAGCTCGAGGACCAGACCTTCCCGAAGCGCTGCGGGCACCTCAGGGACAAGGGCGTGATCCCGCTCGCCGAGATGGCGGGCAAGATCCGCGCCGCCGCCGACGCGCGGGCGAGCGACGAGACCCTCATCGTCGCCCGCACGGACGCCGTCGCCGTCGAGGGCATGAACGCGGCCATGGACCGCGCGGAGGCCTACGCCGAGGCGGGCGCCGACGTCCTCTTCGTGGAGGCGCCGCGGAAGCGGGAGGACCTCGCCGAGATCGGCCGCCGCATGGGGCACCTGCGCCCCCTGCTCGCCAACATGGTGGAGGGCGGGATGACGCCCGTCGACACCGCGGAGAACCTCGGCAGGCTCGGCTTCCGCCTCGTGATCTTCCCCGGCGGCATCGTGCGCGCGATGGCGCGGACGGCGCGGGACTACTACGCCTCGCTCCACGCGCACGGAACGACGGCCCCCTTCAGCGACCGCATGTTCGACTTCGACGGCCTCAACGCCCTCATCGGGACGCCGGAGATGATCGCCCTCGGCGAGCGCTACCAGCCGGGCGGCGGGGCGGGCCGGCGGGACGAGGACGCCGCGTGAGTCTCGATCCCGTCACCCTCGCGGTGCTGAAGGGCCGGCTCGAGCAGATCGTCGACGAGATGGACGCGACGCTGTACCGGACCGCCTTCAACCCCATCATCGCCGAGGCGCGCGACGCCTGCCACGGCATCTACCACCCGAAGACCGGGGACACGCTCGTCCAGGGCTCTGGCGGCCTTCCCATCTTCGTCGGCGCCATGGCCTTCGCCGTCCGCTCCGTCATCGCGAAGGTGAAGGCCGACGGGGGCCTCGAGCCCGGCGACACCTTCGTCTTCAACGAGCCCTACGACGCCGGCACCCACCTCAACGACTTCCGCCTCGTGCGCCCGGTCTTCCGGGACGGGCGGCTCTACTGCTGGATCGCCTCTGTGGGCCATTGGGTGGACATCGGCGGCAACGTCCCCGGCGGCTACAATCCGAGGGCGACGGAGAGCTTCCAGGAGGGCGTCCGCTTCCCGCCGGTGAAGCTGATCGAGCGGGGCGAGATGCGGCGGGACATCGTCGACATCATCCTCGCCAACTCGCGCCTCGCGACGTCCAACTACGGGGACCTCAACGCGCAGCTGAACGCGCTCGACCTCGGGGAGCGCCGCCTCGTGGCGCTCCTCGACGAGTACGGGGACGGCACGGTGGAGACCGCCTTCGGGGCGTTCTCGGACCGGGCGGAGGCCTTGATGCGGGCAGCGGTCGCCGCGCTGCCGGACGGCACGTATTCGTTCGAGGACGTCCTCGACAACGACGGCATCGTCGACGAGACGCTCACCGTCGCCCTCGACCTCACCATCGCCGGCGAGCGCATGACGCTCGACTTCTCGCGCTCCTCGCCCGCCTGCCGTGGCCCCATCAACATCTCGCGGGCGACCACCATCGCCGCCTGCTATGTCGCCCTGAAGCACATCTTCACCGAGGTGCCGGCGAACGCCGGTTGCCTGCGGCCCATCGACTTCGTGGTGACGGACGGCTCGATCCTGGGCGCCGGCCCGCCGAAGCCCGTCGCGGGCTACACCGAGACCATCCTGCGCCTCATCGGCGTCGTCTTCGGCGCCATCGCCCAGGCGGACCCGACGCTCGCGCTGGGCGGCCCGTTCGGGACCATCAACGCCCTTTCCGTGGCGGGCCACCGGGACGACGGCTCGCGATGGGTGATGTTCTCCTTCTTCGGCGGCGGCCTCGGCGGGAGCCCCGTGTCGGACGGGCTCAACCACGCCAACAACCCGATCTCCACCGCCACCATCCCGCCGGTGGAGATCCTGGAAGCCGCCTATCCGGTGATCTTCCGCCAGTGGGCGCTCCGCCCGTCCTCGGCGGGGCCGGGCGCGCACCGCGGCGGCGTCGGCGCCGTCTACGAGGTGGAGGTGATGACCGACGCGGAGGTCTCCCTCCTCGGCGAGCGCGGGAAGGCCGCGCCGTTCGGCGTCGCTGGCGGCGGCGAGGCGGCGCCCACGCGCTTCGCGTGGAGGAGCGCCGCCGGGGAGGGGACGCCGCCCATGGTCTCCAAGATCACCGGCGTCCCGGTCGCGAAGGGCGGGCGCGTGCGGCTCGAGACGCCCGGCGGCGGCGGATGGGGCGATCCCGCCACCCGCGACGCCGCGGCCGTCGCGCGTGACGTGCGCCACGGCTTCGTCACCCCGGAGGAGGCGCGCCGGACCTACCGCGTCGCCCTCGCGGGCGACGGCACGGTGGACGAGTCGGCAACGATGGCGCTCAGGAACGGACGGGCGGCGTGAGCGAAACGGGACGGATCGTCGGCGTCGACGTCGGCGGCACATTCACCGATCTCTTCCTCTTCGACGGCGCGGCAAGCACCTTCGCCACGGCGAAGGTCCCGTCGAACCGGGGCGATGAGGCGGAGGGCTTTCTCGCCGGCCTCGCCACCTTCGGCGACGTCGCGGACCTTTCCTCCGTGGTCCACGGCACGACGGTCGGCACCAATGCGCTGCTGGAGCGCAAGGGCGCCCGCGTCGGCCTCATCACGACAGCGGGCTTCCGGGACGTCCTCGAGATGCGCCGCCGCGACCGGCGCAGGACATGGGGGCTGACGGGAGACTTCGCCCCCGTGGTGGAGCGGGACATGCGCGTCGAGGTCGCCGAGCGGACCCTCGCCGACGGCACCGTGCTCGAGCCCGTCGATCCCGCCGAGGTGAAGGCGGCGGCCGAACGGCTGCTCGCGACGGGGGCGGAGGCGCTCGCCATCGTCTTCGTCAACGCCTACGCGAACCCCGCCAACGAGGAGGCCGCGCTCGCCGCCGCCCGCGAGGTGTGGCCCAACGCCTTCCTCGGCGCATCGTCCGGCATCCTGCCGGAAATCCGAGAGTTCGAGCGCACCTCGACGACGGTGCTCAACGCCTACCTCCAGCCCGTCGTCGGCCGCTACCTCGCAAAGCTCGAGGGTGCGCTCGAGAAGGCGGCCTTCGCGGGCCGCTTCCACATCATCCAGTCCAACGGCGGCGTCATGTCCACCGAGCGGGCGAGGAGGACGCCCGCGAAGACGGCGCTGTCCGGCCCCGCGGCGGGCGTCATCGCGGCGGCCGCCATCGCCGAGGCGGCGGGCTTCCCGGACGTCATCACCGGGGACCTCGGCGGCACCTCCTTCGACGTCTCCCTCATCGTCGGCGGCCGCACGGCGCTCGCCGCGCAGACCACCGTCGATTTCGGCCTCGTCATCAGGAGCCCGATGATCGAGATCGTGACCATCGGCGCGGGCGGCGGCTCCATCGCGCGGGTGGACGCGGGCGGCCTCGTGGAGGTCGGCCCCGAGAGCGCGGGCTCGCGGCCGGGCCCGGTCTGCTACGGTGAGGGCAACGACCGGCCGACGCTGACCGACGCCAACGTCGTCCTCGGCCGCATCAACGCTGAGCGGCCCATCGGCGGCTCCCTCGCGCGGCTCGACGTGGAGGCCGCGAAGGCCGCCATCGACGCCCACGTCGGCTCCCGCCTCGGCCTCTCGCCCATGGAGGCGGCGGAGGCCATCGTGCGCATCGCCGATTCCAGGATGGCGGGCGCGATCCGCCTCATGTCCATCGAGCGCGGGCACGACCCGTCGCGCTTCGCGGCCGTCCCGTTCGGCGGGGGCGGCGCGCTCCACGCGGGCGCCCTCATCAAGGACGTCGGCCTGAAGGCCGCGCTCGTCCCGCGCTATCCGGGCGTGACGTCGGCGCTCGGCTGCCTCATCGCCGACATCCGCCACGACCAGGTGCAGACCCTCAACATCACCCTCGACGGGCTCGACGCCGCCGCCCTCGGCGCGCGCATGGCCGAGGAGGCGGCAGAGGCGAACGATGTCGTGCGCACCGCCCGCCTGCCGGTGGAGCGGATCGAGACCCTGTTCGAGCTCGACATGCACTATGTCGGCCAGACCCACACACTCGCCGTTCCCGTCCCGGCGCGGCTCGACGGCGGCGCCGTCGCCGTCACCGAGGCGATGGTGCGGGAGGCCTTCGAGGCCGCCTACCGCGCGAGCTTCTCCCGCCTCCTGCCCGGCGTGCCGGTCCGCATCGTGAACCTGCGCACGGCCGCCATCGGCATCCGGCCGCATTTCGACCTTGCCGCGCTCGCCCCGAAGGGCGGCTCCGTGGAGGAGGCGCGGCGGGGCGCGCGGCCGGTCTGGTTCGCCGGCGCCTTCCACGAGACGGCCGTCTTCGACCGCCTCGCGCTTCCCGTCGGCGCGCGGATCGACGGGCCGGCGATCCTCGAGCAGCCGGACGCCACCACCGTCGTCGATCCCGACCTCACCGCGCGCATCGACGCCTGGGGCAACCTCATCGTGGAGCGCCGATGAGCCTCGCCGACACCGCGCTCCTCGTCTGCGACCTCCAGAACGACTTCATCCACCCCGAAGGCGCCTACGGCCGCGCGGGCCAGAGCGCGCCGGAGATCGCAGCGCTCCCGGCGCGCGTCAAGCCGCTCGCCGCGCTCGTGCGCGCGAAGGGGGGCCTCGTCGTCTCGACCCAGTTCACGCTGGTGCCGGGGCGCGGCGGCGAGCCGATGATCGCGCCGCACCTCGGGAAGCTTCGCCCCTTCCTCGCGAAGGGAGACTTCGCGCCGGGCTCGTGGGGCAACCGGACCGTCGACGAGCTGCAGCCCGTCGACATCGCCGTCGAGAAGGTCGCCTACAGCGCCTTCTACATGAGCCGGCTCGAGTGGGTGCTTCGCAAGACCGGCGTCACGCGGCTTCTCGTGTGCGGCATCGTCACCAACGGCGGCGTCGCCTCCACCTTCCGCGACGCGCACGTGCGCGAGTTCGACGCGATCCTCCTCGAGGACGGCTGCGCCGCCTTCTCGCCCGAGACCCACAGGACCGCCGTGGACGCGCTCCGCCCCGTCGGCCGGGTCGCGACCATCGCGGAGATGACGGCGGAGATCGAAGGATGAGCGAGGCGCCCGCTCCCGGCTCGACGATGGTCTTCATCGTCTACAACACCAACGCCGACGCCGTCGCGCGCGGCTACGAGCCGTGGCTCGTGGAGACGGACTGTCCGTTCTTCAACGCGATCCCGGGCATCTCCCATTACGCCAACTGGAAGATCGAGGGCGAGGCGCCGTTCCGCTACTTCGACTTCCTCGTCGTCGAGGACGGCCGGCTCCACGACGTGTGGTTCGACAGGAACCTCGACGCCTTCCGCGCCAACTGGGTGAAGCTGTGGGGCTACGGGGACGCGCCGCTTCCGATGCACCGCTACTCCCACGTCACCCGCACCGTGCGGGCGAACTACGGTCTCGGGGTCGACAGGGGGTGGATCTCGCTCGGCACCGGCGAGCCGCCGGCGGAGCTTCCGACAGTCTTCGTCGTGGAGGGCTCGCTCGCAAAGCATTTCGCCGGATCGACGGAGCCCTGGCACGCGCCTCTCTCCGAGCGCGCGCCGCTCGGCTACGACTGGGTCGGCTTCTCGCCGGAGAGACCGGCCGCGGGCGACCTCGTCCTCTCCACCTTCGCCATCGCCCGGCCGTGACCGAGGCGCCGCCGGCCCGCTGCGACGTCGCCATCGTGGGGGCGGGCGCATCGGGCGCGGCGGCGGCGTGGCGCCTCGCCTCCCGCGGGCTCGACGTCGTCGTCCTCGAGAAGGGCGGCTGGTGGGATCCCGCGGGCGCCGCCTCTGCGGCGGACGACTGGGAATGGCAGAGGCTCGGGCCATGGAGTCCGAGTCCCAACGTGCGAAAGCGGCCGGAGGACGACCCCGTGGACGACGGGGAGAGCCCCATCAAGGCGCTCCTCGTCTCCGGCGTCGGCGGCGGCACGGTCATGTGGTCGTGCCACCTGCCGCGCTTCCACCCGTCCGACTTCAGGATGCGCACCCTCGACGGGGTGGGCGACGACTGGCCTCTCTCCTACGACGACCTCGCCCCCTACTATGCCCTCAACGAGGCGCGGATGGGCGTTGCGGGCCTTTCGGGCGATCCCGCCTATCCGCCACTGCCTGCGCGCCAGACGCCGCCGGTCCCGCTCGGGGAGGCTGAGAAGCGGGTGACGGCCGCGTTCGACCGGCTCGGCTGGGCCTGGTGGCCGGCGGACATCGCCATCGCGAGCCGCCCCCACGCCGGCCGCGGCGCCTGCAACAACTGCGGCCCGTGCGAACTCATGTGCCCGCGGCGCGCGAAGGCGTCTGCAGACCTCGCCTATGCCGCGCCCGCCGCCGCCCTCGGCGCCCGCATCGTCACGGGCGCCACCGTCGAGGAGATCCCGCTCGGGGCGGACGGGCGGGCCGAGGGCGTCGTCTGGCGGGACGGGCAGGGGAGCCGCCATCGCCTCGGCGCGGGCCGCGTGATCCTCGCGGCGAACGGGATCGGGACGCCCCGGCTCCTGCTGCTCAACGCCTCGTCCCGATTTCCGGACGGGCTCGCCAACCGCTCCGGCCTCGTGGGTCGCCGCCTCATGCTTCACCCGCTCGCCCGCGTCACCGGGCGGTTCGACACGCCCGTCCGCGGCCACCGGGGCGTGACGGCCGGCGGCATCGTCAGCCACGAATTCTACGAGAGCGATCCCGCGCGCGGCTTCGTCCGCGGCGTCAAGCTCCTGGTGATGCGCTCGCACGGGCCGCTCCTCACCGCGCTCGGCTCGATGATGACACGCATTCCCTGGGGCGCCGGTCATCATGCCCGCTTCGAGGCGGTGTTCGACCACACCCTCTCCGTGTCGGTCTGCGCGGACGACCTGCCGGACGAGAACAACGCCGTCACGCTGTCCACCACGACGACGGGCAGCGACGGACGGCCCGCCGCGGCGATGCGCTACCGCCTCGGCGAGAACAGCCGGAAGGCGCTCGCCTTCGGCCGGGCGCGGGGGCGGGAGCTTCTGGAGGCCGCCGGCGCCGTCGAGATCGCGGAGGCCGAGCTTGCCGCACAGGCGGGCTTCCACCTCATGGGGACGGCGCGCATGGGCGACGACCCCGCGACCTCCGTCACCGACTTCTGGGGCCGGTGCCACGACGTGCCGAACCTGTGGATCGTGGACGGCAGCCTCTTCGTGACGGCGGCCGCCGTGAACCCGACCCACACGCTCCAGGCGCTGGCGCTGAGGGCCGCCGACCGGATCGCCGACACACGGTGGGCGGCATGAGGAGGTCAGCCCTCCGTGCGCCGGACGAGGCGCGAGCAGTTCTTGGTCCACGAGATCGTGTTGACGCGCCCGCCGATGATCTCGCGCGGGGAGAGGCCGGCGATCTCGCGCGCGTGAAGCTCGATCCGCGCGGGGCCGGAGAAGACGTCCGCCATCCGCCCGTCCTCCATGTCGGAGGCGAAGAGCTCGCGCACCACGCGCCCGTCCGTCGGATCGGGCAGCACGCGCTCGGTGAAGAAGGTGACCCAGCCGGGAAGCGCGACGGGAAGGTCACCCTCCTTCTCGATCTCCACGGAGAGCTCCATCACCGGGGCGTGGAAGCGCGTGATCTTGCCGACGCACACGTCCCCCGGACGCCAGCCGCGCTGGGTATGGGGCGTCGTCATGGAGAGTCTCGCTTCGCGCTGCGGCCAGCCGTAGAGCTCGCGGCCGACGGCGATCTCGGCCTCCCCGTCGCACCACAGGAACGGGTCCCAGAAGCCGCTCGCCGTCCCGTCGGTCACGGCAAGGCCGATGACCGCCTCCCTGAACTGGCAGCGCTCGGGGTTTCTCTGCGCGAATTCCCATCCGAAGCCGAGATCGCAGATGAGGTCGTGGATGGAGAAGCGCACCACGGGCTCACCGGCGGGCTCAAGAGGCTCCGGCGTCAGCGCCGCGATGGCGTCCCTGTCGCACACGGCGAGCACCGTGAGGGAGCGGCCGCAGAAGCGCCACGGTGGCGGCCCGTAGGTGGCGGCATCGCCGTCCGGCGAGAGCGGTGCGGAAAAACCCTTCACGCGAATCTCCGTGTCGATGTTCGGCGAGATGCTGGCATCGAGCGCCGGGGGTGACAACGGCGGAGAAAGCGATGACCGAGGACGAGCTCATCGAGGCGGCCGGGGTGCGGCTCGTGGAGCGGCTCGCCGCGCTCGCCGGGACGCCCCGCCCGCCCGCGACCGATCCGCTGGACGCATCGCGTGCTGCCACGGTGACGCCGCGCGGGTCGGCCGACCCGGATGCCGCGATGCCGACGGTCGCCGCCATGCGCCGCGCCCTCGACGGTGGACAGACGACGCCGCGCGCCCTCCTCGACCAATGCCTCGCGCGGATCGCCCGCCTCGACGGCACGATCTCGGCGTTCCTCCGCGTCCTTGAGACGGAGGCGGCGGTGGCGGCGGACCGGGCGGGCGAGGAGCTCGCGGGCGGGCGCTCGCGGGGACGCCTCCACGGGATCCCCTTCGCCATCAAGGACGCGTTCGACACCGCCGGCATCCTCACGACGGTCGGCTCGCGGCTCTTCGCGGAGCGCGTTCCGGCCCGCGACGCGGCGCTCGTGGAGCGGCTCCGTGCGGCCGGCGCCGTCATGGTGGGCAAGCTCGACACCACCGAGCTGTGCCTCGGAGGACCCTCCCGGGACGGCGGCTTCGGCCCCGCGGTGAACCCCTGGCGGGCCGGATGCTATGCCGGCGCGTCCACCTCGGGCGGCGGTGCGGCCGTGGCGGCCGGGCTCGTCCCGCTCGCCTTCGGGAGCGACACCGGCGGCTCCATCCGCCTCCCCGCGGCGTTGACCGGCGTCACGGGGGTCAAGCCATCGCACGGGTTGCTGCCGACCGAGGGCCTTTATCCGTTGTCGCCGACCCTCGATACGGCCGGTCCGATCGCCCTGACGGTGGAGGACTGCGCACTCGCCCTCGACGCGCTCGCGGGCGTGCGCCCCGGCGCTCCGGCGGCTGTGGTCGGCGTTCCGACCGGGCACGGGACGGACTGCCCGGGGATCTCTCCGGAGGCCGCGGGCGCGCTGCTTGCGGCCGTCGATCTCCTTCGCGGCGCCGGCATCGCCGTTCGCCCGGTGGACCTGCCGGGCGCGGAGGCCTTCACCACCGCCTTCGCCGCCATCATGATGCCGGACGGCTACGCCCTCCACGCCGCCCGGCTCGCGGCGGAAGGGGAGGCCGCACGGATGTCCTGGCACACCCGTGCCCGCCTCTCGCTCGGCGCGTTCGTGCCGCAGGAAGCGCGCGCGGCAGTCGCCCCTTACCGCGCGGCGCTGCGGGCGGCCTGGGAGCGCGCCACGGAGGACGCGCCTGTGCTCCTCACCGTCGGCACCCTCGGCGAGGCGCCGCTGATGGAGGACGTCGCGCCGTTCGCCTTCCTCGACGCGCCCCTCGTCCATTGTCCCGCCAACGTCGCCGGAGGGCCTTCGCTGACGATGCCGGTGGCGATCTCCTCATCCGCGATGCCGCTCGCGGTCCAGCTCTCGGCGCGGCAGGGCGGCGAGGGGGTGCTCATCGCGACCGCAGCGCGGCTCGAGGCCGCTCTCGGCGGCCCGCCGCCCCGCCCGCCCGGCTTCGGCCCGCCCGGCTGACTGGGACGCACGGCTGACGGGGCGGGGCGCACGCCACCTCGCCCGGCTTTTCCCATCGCCGCCGCGACCGGCAACGGACTGGTCACGGCGCCATCTCCCGGAGACCTTCCATGATCCGCCGCCGCTTCGTCGACGTCCCGAACGGCCAGCTCCACATGAGGACCGCCGGCAGGGGCGGGGTGCCTCTCGTGATGCTCCATCCCTCGCCGGGCTCCTCCCGCCAGCTCGTGGCGCTGATCGGGCCGCTCGCGCAGGGCCGCCGCGTGGTGGCGCCAGACTGTCCGGGGAACGGCGACTCCGACCCGCTTCCGGACGCCGTGCCGGAGATCGACGCGCTCGCTGACGCGATCCTCACCGGCCTCGACGAGGCGCTGCCCGAAGGCCCGTTCGACCTCTACGGAAGCCACACCGGCGCGCGTCTCGCCACCTCCCTGACGCTCCGCCACCCCGACCGGGTGCGGCGCGTGGTGCTCGACGGCTTCGGAGTCTACGGCGCGGACAGGCGCGCACAGATCCTCGCGACCTACGCGCCGGAGGTGACGCCGGACCAGATCGGGTCCCACCTCATGTGGTCGTGGCACTTCGCCCGGGACCAGTGGATCTGGTTTCCCTGGTTCGAGAAGCGGGCAGACCGCCGCGTGCCCCTCGACCTTCCGTCCGCCCCGGAGCTCCACGCGCTCCACGTCGAGATCCTGAAGGCGATCGGGACCTACCACCTCTCCTACCGCGCGGCCTTCCGCTACGACATGCGCGAGGCGCTGCCCCGCGTTCGCCACGAGGTCATGATCTGCGCGCAGCGGACGGACATGATCTTCCACATGCTGCCCGAGATGGCGGCGGTGAAGCCCGACGCCGAGGTCGCCGAGCTGCCGGGTGCCGCGACGCCCGGGGATGCCGCAGCGAGCGCCGCCATCATCGCGCGCTTCCTCGAGGCGCCCGGCGCTGGAGCATGACGAGCCACAGGCCGCTCGCGATGATGAGGGCCATGCCCGCCATGGCAGGTGGCGTCGGCCACTCCGAGAAGACGAGCCAGCCGATCATGGCCGCCCAGACGAGGCGCACGTAGTCGAGCCCCGACACGGACGAGGACGCCGCGAGGCGGTAGGCGATGGTCAGCAGGAACTGGAGGAGGCAGGCGAGGGCGGAGATGAGCGCGATCAGCGCCCACGTCTCGACGTGGACGAGGGTCGCCCACTCCTGCGGCGTGGCGGCGAGAAGGCCGAGGACGCCGAACACCGCGGAGCCGAGCGCGGCATAGTAGAAGAGGACCGCGAAGTGGGTGCTCTTCGCCGGCATCCGCCGGATCGCCATGATCATGCACCCCGTGAGGAACGCGCCGAGGAGCACGACGAGGGCCTGCGGACCCACCTCGGCGCTCGCCGGATCGAGGGCGAGCACCGTCCCCGCGAAGCCGAGCCCGGCGGCGAGAAACGCCCTGGGGTCGGGCCGCTCCTTCAGGATCAGGATGGCGAGGAGCATGACGAAGATCGGCGTCGTGAAGTTGATGGACGTGACGACGACGAGCGGCAGGAAGCCGAGCCCGTAGTAGAAGCACGCCATCGAGGAGAGGCCGAAGAGGGCGTGCCAGAGGTGGGCGGGCTTGTCCGCCTCCACGACGGCGCGCCTGTTCCGCCGCCACAGGAGGAGCGGCAGGAAGATGACGAGAACGCCGGCCGACCGGAGCGCCATGGTCGCGATGGCGCCGAGCCCTGCCTCCGCAAGAAGCTTTACCGCCATGCCCATCAGGGGCACGACGAGAGTGGAGCCCAGCATCGCCGCGATGCCGAGGGCGTTGTCGCGGGCGGCAGCGGCGTCGACCGGCTCGCGGGTGTCGAGGCGGCTCACCCGTCCGGCACGCGCCGCCAGAAGGGCGGGCGTTTCCTGACGGTCTCGAGGAGGCTCTCGTCGAACGGGGGCAGCTCGTAGCCGAGGGGCTGGGGCGGGCGCGCGGGATAGCCAGTGCGGGTCTCCACCACGGCGCGGACGGCGGGGTCGGTGTAGTAGGCGCCGTAGGCATGGAGGATCAGCCGGGCGAAGGCCTCGGCGTCCTCCGCCTCGAGGGCGGCGAGGGCATCCACCTGCGCCTCCTCCGGCGCGGCGTCGAAACCGTCCGGAAGGCGGGCGAGGAGCGCGTCGAGCGCTGCCTCCTCGCCCCGCTCCGCCGCAAGCCGGCGCGCCTTCGGGCCGAGGCCGAGAGCGCTCGCCGCGGGCCAGCCACGCGCCGGATCGCCGGGAAGGAGACGGTCGAGGACGAGGCCGAGACGGTCGCTCACGCGGTGGCTCCGGATGCGGGCGGTTGGCGCGGCCCGGCGGCGGCTCCTGAAGGCGTTGCCGAGGAGGATGCGGACCCGCGGCCGCTCATCGGGCGATCTCGTGGACAGGCGCGGCCGGGTCGTGGCGCGGCGCGCGCCAGGATCGCATCGGCGATGCGCAGGGCGTTCGCCTGCAGGGTCGGCGTCGGGTTCACCCCGCCCGCGCTCGGGAAGAGGGAGCCATCCGCCACGACGAGGCCGGGGCAGCCGCGCACGCGCCCCGCCGGATCGGTGACGGCGTCCTCGTCGGCGCCCATGGCGGCCGTGCCGAGGAAGTGGAAGCCGGCGGCGCGGGAGAGCGGCGTCACGACGATCTCGCGGGCGCCGGCCTCCCGCAGCGCCTCCGAGGCGCGGGCGATGCCGTGGTCGATGAGGCGGCGCTCGTTCTCGCCGAGGCGATAGGTGAGGCGCGCTGCCGGAACGCCGGCCGCGTCCCTGCGGGAGGCGTCGAGCGTGACGCGGTTGTCGGGCGCGGGAAGGTCCTCGACGGTGACCGTGAGGCTGACGTCGTGGCCGAAGGTGCGCTCGAATGCGGCGTGGTGGTCGCGGCCCCACGGGAGGCGCCGGGCGTAGCCGCCCATCGCCGTCGCGAGCGGTCCCTGCGGACGCAGGCCCTGCATCTGGTAGCCGCGCACCGCACCGCGCGCCGGGTCGGTCTCGTAGAACTCCTGGCTGTAGAGCGAGCAGGCGAACGGACCCTTCGGGAGGCCCGTCGGCGCATCGAAGAGCCCGGCGACGATCGCAGTCGGGTGGTGCATCAGGTGCCGGCCGACGCCATCCCGGGCGTTGCCGATCCCCGCCGGATGCGCCGCACAGGCGGACGCGAGCATCAGGCGGGGCGTTCCGACGCCGTTCGCGGCGAGGATCACGAGGTCGGCGGCGGTGTGGTGCGGCGCTCCGTCCTCGTCGATCCAGTCGACGCCGACGGCCCGGCCGTCCCGGTCGCACACGATGCGGGCGACCGTGGCCCCGGTGACGAGGTCGGCACCCCTCGCGAGCGCCTCGGGCCAGTAGGTGACGTCGGTGGAGGCGCGTGCGCGGCGAGGGCAGCCGAGGCCGCAGGGGCCGCAGTTGTTGCAGCCCTCTCGCCCCGTCGCGGGGTCGGCATCGCGGTTGACCGCCCCGTCCGACGGCCACCAGTGCCAGCCGAGCCGGTCGAACGCCTCGGCGAGCCGCACCATGCCGGCGGTCAGCGGGAGCGGGCCGTGGGCGCGCGGCGGGCGGGCCGGGTTGGCGGGGTCGCCCGCAAGGCCGCAGACGCCCATGAGGCGGTCGTTGAGGTCGTACCAGGGCGCGAGGTCCTCGTAGGAGACAGGCCAGTCGCGGCCGACACCGTCGAGCGTGCGCGTCCTGAAGTCCGACGGGTGGAAGCGCGGGAAGTGGGCGCCCCACCGCAGAGTCGATCCGCCGACGCCGCAGAAGAAGGCGGGGCGGATCGGGCTGTCGGCCGTGACGGGCATGTCCTCCGGCGCGCGGCGCACCTCCGGGTCGGGATGGCGGGCCGTCTGGAGCACCCACTCCCAGTCCTCCCGGGCGGAGGCTGCGGCTGCCGGGTCGTGCCAGTGGCCGCGCTCCAGCGTGAGGACGTCGACGCCGGCCCCGGCGAGCCGCCACGCGACTGCGGCGCCCGACGCGCCGGCGCCGACGACGACCACGTCGGCCCGCTCCCCAGATCGTGGCAAGGGGCTACTCCGGCGCCTCCCTGATGACCCAGCCCTTGCCCTCCTTCATCTCCTTCATGGCCTTGCAGAAGCCTTCGAAGGCGGGGATTCCGGCAGGCAGGGCGGCCATGAAGGCGGCCTCGTAGACCTCGTCCCAGGTGGCGCCGGCGTCGATGGCGCGCTTGGCGGCCCACTCGACGCCCTCCCGGTCGCCCTTCACCGCGGTGGTGACGCCGACGAGGACGAGGAAGCGCGTCTTGAGGTCGAGATGGCGGCCTTCCGCCTCGCCGAACAGGGTGTAGGAGGCGAGCGCGCCGTAGCGCTTCAGGAACTCGGGGTTCGTCTCGGCGAGGGCGTCGTGGAGGGGGAGCGTGTAGCCGCGGACGGCGCGGATCTTGTCGAGCTCGGCCTCGCCTTCGGGTGTCATGGGCATTCGGTCGGGGTCCTTTCCGGGGTCAGATGGCGCGGGCGGCGATCTCGGCTTCCCTGATGGCGTCGTTGACGCGGCGGGGGGCCATGGCGTCTCCGACGAGGCGGATGTCGAGCCCGTCCGCCCGCGCGGGCTCGAGGGCATGGAACACCTCGTCGGCCGCCTCCGCGCCGACGACCATGACGACGGCCGTGGCCGGGACGGTCCGCTCCTCGCCGGTGTAGACGTCGCGGAGGGTCGCGTCGGCCTCGCCGATGGCGACGAGCTCGGCGTCGGCCACGAAGGTGACGCCGAGCCGCCGCAGCATGCCGTGCACCTTGCCCCAGTCGCGGGAGGAGGCGAGGTCGGGGGAGGGCTGGCCGAGCTGCGTCGCAAAGGTGACGCTGGCGCCCTGCCGCGCGCAGTACTCGGCGACCACGGCGCCCTGCCGCCCGCCGAGCCCGTCGAACACGAGGACGTCGCCGCAGAGCGCGGGCTTCTCCAGGAGAAGCTCGTGGTAGGTGTAGACGTGGGGCCGGTCGGCGCCCTCGACTGTGGAGCCGTCCGTCCAGCGCTCGGGCCGGAGCGGGGTCCAGCCGTGCTTCAGCGCCCGCGCGCCGGCCGCGACGATCACCGCGTCGAATCCCATGGCGCGCAGCATCGCGGCATCGGCGCGCACGCCGGTGCGGATCTCTGCGTTGGTCTCGCGCAGGCGGTCGATCAGCCACTCGACGATCTGGACGAGCTCGCGGCGCGAGTCCGCCTCAGCCCACAGGCGCACCTGCCCGCCGAGGACGTCGCGCGCCTCGAACAGCGTCACGAGGTGGCCCCGCTTTGCCGCCGTCAGCGCCGCGCGCAGCCCCGCCGGGCCGCCGCCCACGACGGCGACCTTCCTGCGCTGCCCGGCCTCGGTGAGGAGATCGTCCGACAGCTCCGTCTCGGCGCCGGCGGCGGGGTTGTGGATGCACCCGATGGCGGCCTGCGCGAAGATCGCGGACATGCACCAGTTAGCGCCGACGCAGGGGCGGATCGGCTCCGCCTCGGGCCGTTCGGCCTTCCGCACCCAGTCCGGATCGGCGATCAGCTGGCGTGCCATGCCGACGATCTCGCACCTGCCCTCTGCGAGGAAGCGCTCGGCCTCCTCGTGGGTGACGATGCGCCCGCCGCCGATGACCGGGACCGTCACCGCGTCCGCGATCTTCTGCGTGGCGGGGAGCTGGTAGCCGTGCTCCTCCGGGCTCGTCGGGTAGATGAGCATCCGGTTGATGTAGGTCCCCTGCGAGACGGAGAAGTAGTCGACGTTCCCCGTCGCCTCGAGGCGGCGGGCGATGTCGGCCCACGCCTCGGGGTCGTTGCCGCCGGGATGGCCGTCGGTGCCGTTCATGCGCACGCCGATGATCATGTCCCGCCCCACCTCGTCGCGGGTGGCGGCCAGGATCTCCTCGACGATGCGGAGGCGGTTCTCGAGCGGGCCGCCGTAGGCGTCGGTGCGGTCGTTGATGGCGGGCGAGAGGAACTGGTTGAGAAGGTAGCCGTGGGCGAGGCCCGCCACCTCCACACCGTCGAGCCCGCCCTCCCGAGCGTAGCGGGCGGAGAGGCGGTAGCCCTCAACGATGTCGGCGATATCGGCCGCCGTCATCACGTGGGGCATCTCGCGGTAGACGGCGCACGGGACCGCCGAGGGGGACCACACGGGAAGCCCGTTCGCGACGGAGTTGGTCTGCCGCCCGCGGTGCCAGGGCTGCATGAGGAGGAGGGCGCCCTCCGCCTGCACGGGGCCGGCGATTCTGCGGTACTGCGCTACCATGCGCTCGTCGAACGCGAAGGCCTTGCCCTTGTAGGGCTGCGTCGTCGGGTGGACGGCCATCGCCTCCATGGTGATCGCCGCGACGCCGCCCTTCGCCCGCGCCACGTAGTAGGCGACGTGGGCGTCGGTGAAGAGGTGGTCCTTCACGAGGAGCGTCGCGTGGGCGAGCATCCAGGCGCGGTTCTTCAGGGTGCGCGGGCCGACCTCGATGGGGCTGAGGAGGTTCGGGTAGTGCGGGGCGTGAGCTTGCACGGGCCCTTGGTCCTTCCGGGGTGCATGGCGGGGGCTCAGAGGGAGAGCCTGTTCGCGCCTTCGGGAATGCGGATGCAGGCGGCGCGGTGGCGCTCGCCGGTCTCGATGAGGGCTGGAAGCGCCGCGCGGCAGTGCTCCACCGACACGGGGCAGCGGCTCGAGAAGCGGCAGCCGGGCGGCAGGTGGATTGGGCTCGGCACCTCGCCCTCGAGCACGTGCCGCGCGAGCCTCGCCCGCGGGTCCGGGGGGAGGTGGGCCGAGAGGAGCGCCTGCGTGTAGGGGTGCTGCGGATCGTCGAAGACGGCGCGGGCCGGACCTTCCTCCACCACGGTGCCGAGGTAGAGGACGATGATCCTGTCCGAGATCAGCTTCACCGTCCCGAGGTCGTGGGAGATGAAGAGCATCGCGACGCCGAGCTCGTCCCTGAGGCCCGCGAGGAGGTCGAGGATGCCGGCGCGGACCGAGAGGTCGAGGGAGCTCGTCGGCTCGTCGAGCACGATGAGCTTGGGGTCCGTCGCGAGCGCGCGGGCGATGCACACGCGCTGGAGCTGACCGCCCGAGAGCTCGTGAGGCGTGCGCGACAGGAACGTCTTCGGCAGGCGCACCCGCTCGGCGAGCGCCTCCACGCGGCCGCGGCGCTCGGCGGCGGAGAGGGTCGTGTGGAGGACGAGGGGCTCGGCGATCTGCCGGCCGACGGACATGCGCGGATTGAGCGCCGACCAGGGGTCCTGGAAGACGATCTGCATTGTCGCCCTGAGCCGCCGCAGCTCGCGCGCCTTCAGCGCCGAAAGGTCCTGGCCGTTGACGTGAACGGATCCCGCGGTGGGCGAAAGCAGCGCGAGGCAGAGCCGGCCGATGGTCGACTTGCCGGAGCCCGACTCGCCCACCATGCCGACGATCTCCGCCGGGCGGATCTGGAACGTCACGTCGTTGACGGCATGCACCCGGCCGCGCCCGGTGCCGAAATGTCTCACGAGGTTCCGCACGTCGAGGACCGGCGGGGCGGCGGCGGTCGCAACCGCGGCGGCGTCGGCTTGGGCTGGGGCTGGGGCTGGGGCTGGGGCGGCCATCACGTTCACAGCGGCTCCCTCTTCAGCTCGTCCGCGAAGTGGCAGAGGGCGTGGTGGCCGCCTGAGACCTCCCGCATCGCCGGTGCGGCGCGGCACACGTCCACTGCGCGGCGGCAGCGATCGCGGTAGTGGCAGCCCTCGGGAAGGGCGTAGAGGTTCGGCGGCGCGCCGCCGACGGTCGAGCCCGTGCCGAGCCTCAGACGCTCCGGCGTCGCCGAGAGGAGCGCGCGGGTGTAGGGATGGCTCGGCGCGGCAAACACGTCATCCACCGTGCCGCGCTCCACGATGGAGCCGGCGAACATCACCGCCATCCGGTCGCAGTAGTGGGCGACGACGCCGAGGTCGTGGGTGATGATGACGGCGCCCATGCCCCTCCCGATGACGAGGCTGCGCAGGAGGTCGAGGATCTGCGCCTGAACCGTCACGTCGAGGCCCGTCGTCGGCTCGTCGGCGATGAGGAGGGCCGGCTCGTTGACGAGGGCCATCGCGATGAGGACGCGCTGGGCCATGCCGCCGGAAAGCTCGTGGGGCCAGGCGCGCATCCGCCGCTCCGGCTCCGGAATGCCGACCGCGGTCAGCATCTTCACCGCCTTTTCCCGCGCCTCCCGCTTCGTGACGGAGCGGTGGGCGCGCTGGATGCGCACGAGCTGGTCGCCGACGCGGCAGAGCGGGTCGAGGGACGTGCGCGGGTTCTGCACCACGAGGGCGACTTCGGCGCCGCGGGTCTCGTTGAGCTCGTCCGGCGGGAGGGCGAGGAGGTCCCGGCCCTGGAACGTCGCCGTGCCGCCAACGATCCGGGCGGGGGCGCGCAGGAGGCCGAGGACGGACTGCGCGGTGAGCGACTTGCCCGCCCCCGTCTCGCCGATGAGGCCGACGATCTCCCCGCGCTCCACGGAGAAGGAGACGCTGTTGAGCGCGCGCGCGGTCCGCACCTCGTTCGAGAGGGTGCGGGAGACGAAATGCGTCTCGAGCCGGTCGACGGACAGGAGCGTCATCAGCGCGACCGCCGCGGGTTGAGGAGGTCCTGCGCCCCGTCGCCCAGCATGTTGAGCCCGAGCATCATGAACATGAGCGCAAGCCCCGGGAACACGGCGACCCACCACTGGCCGGTCACCATGAACTCCGCGCCCTGGCGGATCATGACGCCCCACTCCGGTGTCGGCACCTGGATGCCGATGCCGAGGAACGCCAGCGCCGCCGCGATGCGCACGGCCCACGCGGCGCGCACGGCGGACTGGGCCATCGCGCCGGACATGGTGTTGGGCAGGAGGTGGACGAGGACGATCCGCCACGTCGGGTTGCCGGCCGCCTTCGCGCTCTCGACCATGGTGGACGAGCGGTAGGCGAGCACCTCGGAGCGGACCACGCGGGCGAAGATCGGCGAATCGAGGATGCCGATCACGAGGACGACGTTGAGCACCGACGGCCCCGCCGCGGCCACCACCGCGAGGGCGAGGATGATCGACGGGAAGACGCGCAGCCCGTCGAAGATGCGCATCGTGATCTCGTCCGCCGCGCCGCCGACGTAGCCGACCCACAGGCCGAGGGGGACGCCGATCAGCATCGACAGGAGCACGGCGGGGACGGCGATGGCGAAGGCGTAGCGCGCGCCGTGGATGACGCGGGAGAAGATGTCCATCCCGTTTCCGTCGGTGCCGAACCAGAACTGTGCGCCGGGGGGCACGAGGATGTCGCGCGGGTAGGCCTGCACCGGATCGTGGGGCGTGATCCAGGGCGCGAGGATCGCGAGGACGGCGAAGAGGCCGATGATGGCGAGCCCCATGGCGCCCGTCGGGCTCCGCCGGGCGACGCCGACGATGCGCCCGAACGGGTTCGCGCGGGGCGGTGAGAGCGTTGCGTCCGTCATGCCGCCTCCACGTTGCGCGGCTCGAGGATGACGACGAGAAGATCGACGATGAGGAACACGATCACCGAGAAGAGGGCAAGGAACAGGACGTAGCCCTGCACCGCCGCGAAGTCTCCCGAGATGATGGCGTTGAGCCCGTACTGGCCGAGCCCGCCCCAGGCGAAGACGTACTCGATGAGGGAGGCCGTCCCGACGAGCCCGGTGATCTCCCCGCCGACGAAGGTGAGCACCGGCACCGTCGAGTTGCGCATGACGATGCCGCGCACGGTCCCCTCGGCGAGCCCGCAGGCGCGGGCGTAGCGCACCGTGTCGGACGAGTAGACCTCGAGGGCGATGGCGCGGGTATGCTTGATGATGGGCGCGGACGAGATGATCGCCATCGCCACCACCGGCAGGACGAGGTGGGAGAACGCCGACCGCGCCGCCTCCATGTCCCCCGCGATCAGGCTGTCGATGAGGTAGGAGCCCGTCACCGTCGGCGGCGGGATGACGATCATGCCGATGCGGCCGACCCCGGGCGGCGCCCATCCGAGGAGGTAGAAGAAGACGAACAGGAGGACGAGGCCGAGCCAGTAGGTCGGCACCGAGAAGCCGATGAGCGACACGCCGCGGGCGATGTTGTCGAACCACCCGTCCGGCCGCGCCGCGGCGCGCATCCCGATGGGGATGCCGACGAGGGCGCCGATGCCGATGCCCCAGAAGAGAAGCTCCAGCGTGATCGGCGCCCGCGCGATGACGTCGTCGAGCACGGGGCGGGAGGAGATCCAGCTGTCGCCGAGATTGCCCTCCGCGACGTTGCCGAGGAAGATCCAGAACTGGGTGAGGAGGGGCTGGTCGAGGCCGAGCTCCTGCTCGATCATGTCGATCTGCGCCTGCGTGGCCGTCGGGCCGGCGAGCATCTCCACCGGGTCCTGTCCGCCGAGCCGCACCAGCATGAACGTGAAGAAGACGATGCCGACGAGGAGCGGCACGATGAAGAGGAGCCGCCTGACGAGGAACTTCCAGATCGGCATCGTCGAACCTCTACTCGGCGCGCGTCAGGTCGGCCCAGCGCTCGTGATTGTCCGGGTGGAAGACCCAGCCCTCGATGTCCGGCGCCATCGCCTCGAACGTCTTCGGATAGGCGACCATGACCCACGGTGCCGCGTCGACCCAGATCCTCTGCGCCTCGGCGACGAGCTCGAGGCGGCGGTCGCGGTCGAGCGTCGCGATCACCTCCTCGATGATCCGGTCGAGCTCGGGGTTGCGATAGTCGCCCCGGTTGGAGACGCCCTCGGAGTGGGCGAGCAGGAACAGCGTGTAGCCGGGGTCGAGCACGATGGGACCGGACTCGTAGACGAAGAACGGCATGTCGCGGACGGCGGGCGCCGAGCGTGAGTTCATGTCGGAGCCGGTGATGCGGGTCGGCTTCACCGTGACGCCCACCTCCGCGAGCTGGGAGGCGAGCTGGATGGAGAACGGCTCCAGCCACCACCACAGCTCCGAGTAGAGAAGCTCCACCTCGAAACCGTCGGGATAGCCTGCCTCCGCCAGCAGCGCCCTCGCCCTGTCGGGATCGTGGTCGTACGGGAACGCGGACGGGTCGTAGCCGTCGACGAAGAGCGGGACGACGGATTTCGCCGCGTCGCCGTAGCCCTTGAGGACGGCGTCGATCATCAGCTCCCTGTCGACCGCGTAGTTGAGCGCCCGGCGGACGCGCACGTCGTCGAAGGGCTCGAAGTTGGGGTTCATCCAGCCGGCCATCATCGCCTGGCCCGGCCCCTCCATGACCTTTCCGCGCGGGTCGTCGGTGAGTTCGGCGACGAGCTGGATGGACGGCCGGTCGATCCAGTGGACCTGGCCTGAGAGGAGGAGCGTCGCGCGGCTCGCGGCGGACGGCACCTCCCGCCAGATCACGCGATCGAAGTAGGGCGCCTCGCCGAAGTAGTTGGGGTTCGCGACGAAGACGGCCATCTCGTCCGGCCGCACGCTCTCGAGATGATAGGCGCCGAAGCCCGCGGTGTTGTCGACAATCCACTCGAGTGCCCAGGGGTCGTCCTCGGTAGCGTTCTCCTTCATCTTGGTGGAGTCGTAGATCCCCGGGACGTAGAGCGTCAGCGCATTGAGAAAGATCGAACTCGGCGCGGTGAGGTTGAAGGCGACCTCGTACTCGGAGACCTTCTCCACCGTGTCGACGTTGGCGACGTTCGCGATGAAGTTGCCCGTCCTCTTCTGCGCCCGCGACTTCCCCCACGACCAGACGACGTCGTCGGCCGTCAGCTCGTTGCCCCACGGCGAGAGGACGCCCTCGCGCAGCTTGAAGACGTAGCGCCTGCCGTCGTCGGAGACGGTCCAGCTCTCGGCGAGGTGGCCCTCGATCACCGAGGGGTCGAGCACCGCGCGCCCGTTCTCGTCGGTGGTGCGGCCGTAGCGGGTGAGGTTCTCGTAGATCTGGGGGACGACGGCCTGCGTCCCCGGGCGGAGCGCGTCGCCGTCGAAGCCTTCGGGCGCGTCCTGCGCGGCGATGACGAGGGTCTCTGCCATCGCGGGGGGTGCGGCGACGGCCGCCCCGAAGGCGGCTGCGAGGATCGCGGCGGACAACCTCATGGGTCGGATCTCCCCGTCTTCGCCCGGCGCGAGGATCGCGGGCAGGATGGCGTCATGCGGGCGAAGCCGCCCGGATCTGGTGGATGCGGGCGAAAGCCCTCCGGCCTGCCGCCCGCCGCTTCGCAAGTCCGGGGCCAGATGCCCCGGGGCGCGTCACTCCATCCTGAGGTCGGACCAGCGCTCGTGATCGTCAGGATGCGGGACCCAGCCGGTAATACCGGGGGCCATCGCCTCGAACACGCGCGGATAGGCGACGACGATCCATGGCGAGTCCTCCATCCAGATCCTCTGCGCCTCGGCCATCAGCTCCAGGCGCTTGTCGCGGTCGAGGGTCTGGCGCGCCTCGTCGATGAGCGCGTCGAGCTCCGCGTTCGAGTACTTCATCCGGTTCGACACGCCCTCGGTGTGGGCGAGGAGGAAGAAGGTGTAGACCGGGTCGAGAACGATCGGGCCGTCCTCGAAGACGAAGAACGGCATGTCGGAGACCGCCGGCGCGCCGCGCGAGCGCATGTCGGAGCCGGTGATGCGGGTGGGGCTGACGGTCACGCCGATCTCGCCGAGCTGGTCGGCGAGCTGGATGGAGAAGGGCTCGAGCCACCACCACAGGTCCGAGTAGAGAAGTTCCACCTCGAATCCGTCCGGATAGCCCGCCTCGGCGAGCATCGCCTTCGCCTTCTGTGGATCGTACTGGTATTCGAAGAAGGACGGGTCGTAGCCGTCGACGATGGGCGGCACGAGGCTGTCCCCGATGTCGCCGGTGCCGCGCAGGACGCTCTCCATCAGCTCTTCGCGGTCGATGGCGTAGTTGAGCGCCTGGCGCACGCGCACGTCGTCGAACGGCTCGACGGCGGGGCTCATGCGGGCCGCTACCATGGCGCGGCCGGGCGAATCCTCGACCTTCACGCGGGCATCGCCCTGAAGATCCACCACCTGCTGGATGGACGGACGGTCGATCCACTGCGCCTGCCCCGAAAGAAGCAGGGTCGCGCGGCTCGCTGCGGACGGAACCTCGCGATAGAGGACGCGCTTGAAGTGCGGCGCGTCGCCGAAATAGTTCGGGTTGACGTCGAAGACGGCCATCTCGTCCGGCCGAAGCTGGGTGAGGTGGTAGGCGCCGAAGCCGGCGGTATTGGCGTTCAGCCACTCGAGCGCCCACGGATCGGCCTCGGTGGCGTGCTTCTTCACCTCGGTCGAATCGTAGATGCCCGGGACGTAGAGCGTCAGCGCCGAGAGGAAGATCGAGCTCGGCGCGCCGAGATTGAACTGCACCTCGTACTGCGAGATCGCCTCGACGCTCTCGACGTTGGCGACGCGGGCGATGAAGTTGCCCGTGCGCTTCTGGTCGAACGACTTGTTCCACGACCATTCGACGTCTTCTGCGGTGAGCTCGTTGCCGAAGGGGCTCGTCACCCCCTCGCGCAGCTTGATCACCACGGTCCTGCCGTCGTCCGACACCGTGTAGCTCTCGGCAAGGTGCGGCTCGATCACCGACGGGTCGAGGTATTCGCGCCCGTCCCGCTCGACGCGGCCGTAGACGAAGAGGGGCTCGTAGACCTGGGTCACGACTTCCTGCGTGCCGGGGCGCAGCGCGTCGCCGTCGAACCCTTCGGGGACGGTGGGCGCGGCGATCACGAGCGTCTGCGCCTCCGCCACAGTGCCCGGAACGCCGGTGAGGGCGGTCGCCGACAGGAGGAGGAGCGAGAGGCCGAGGGCGCGGACGGGCCGCAGACGTGTCGCAATGGGCATGGGCGAAACCTCGTCAGGAGCGGTGCGGAAGGTCATCGGGGCCGACAGTGCCGGTCAGCACGGGCACGCGGTACTCTGGCCGGATCATGTCGAACATGTCGACGACGTCGTAGGCGTGGCGGATGCGCCGGCCTCCTGCGGGATCCTCCAGCTCGAACTCCCAGCGGGAGCCGAAGCCGAGGCGCTTGTCCACCGAGACGATGGTGCCGCAGAAGGCGAGGCTGTCCTTCTGCGGGAAGCCTGGCGCGCGCTCCGACAGGATGTCGCGGATCGCCTCGGGCCGCAGGAAGGCGTCGACCCCGACCTCCTGGTAGAGCCGCCCGTCGACCCAGGAGCGCAGCACGCACTGGTCCCAGGTCTCGGCGAGCTCGGCGAAGGGCCAGACGGTGGGCGCGATGACGTTGGCGCAGGCCTGCTTGGAGTAGGGGATGGAGGCGCGCTCGAGCAGCCGGTCCGTGTGGTCGGAGCCGACGCCAACGTAGAGCCGGTCCGCGAAGACGAGGACGATCTCCACCTCGCCCGACGTCTCGGCGGTGTGGACCTCGACGCGGTTCCCGGTGGAGACGCCGTCGACCGCCATCGGATAGAGGCGCGGCGCGGGGACGTGGGTCGCGATCTTCACGCCGTGGAGCGCCACCTCGTCCTGGTGCAGCTTGGCGACGGCGGCGTCGCGGGTGGCCGAGCCCATGTTGAGGACGGCCGCGAGCTCGACGGAGAGCGGGGCGGTCGCGCCGTCCGCCGAGACGGCGGTGAGGTCGATGCGGCGGCTCACGACACCTGGCTCCCGTAGCGGCCAGGATCGAGGGCGAGAAGGGCCGGGTCGTCCCGCGGTCCCACGGAGCGCGAGCGCATCCAGATGCGCTTCAGGACGCGACGCTTCGTCCCGTCGTCGGTGAAGGCGAGGCGGCCGTGGAGCGTCGCGAGGTTGTTCGTGAGGAGGATCTCGCCCGGCCGGAGCGGATGCGTCCACACGATGTCGGGCCGCTCCAGCAGCGCGTCGAACCAGTCGAGCGCCTCGGTCTCCTCCGCGGTCAGTGGGACGCCGCGCCGCGCGGCCGCGTTCTCGATCATCACGCGGGCGTAGTGGACGTGGAGCACGCCGTCCTCGACGTCGAAGATGGGCTTCGTGATCGTGACCGGCCCCTCCGGCCACACGTGGAGCGCTGGCGGCTGGAAGTGCCATTCCCGATGGAGGAGCGGCAGAAGGTCCGGCCGCTCGGCGAGGACGGCGCCGTAGAGCGTCTGCGCGGAGACGAGCGTGCTGTCCCCGCCCGCCGCTGCGTTCTCCACGCAGAACAGGCCGAGATAGTCGGCGGCGCGGCGCTCGAGGCAGGCGTTGTCGGAGTGCATCGCCGACTTCCTCGCCGTCGCGCCGATGCGGATCGGGTCGCTCGTGTCCCCTGTGTTGGCGACGGTGAAGATCCGCCTGTCCTTGCGGATTCCCTGGCGCAGGATCCGCCCGACGTGGTTCCCGATGGCGTAGGCGACGATGCCTGCCGCGTCGTCGTCGAGCTCCTCCACGGCGATCCCCGCGAGGACCACGACGCCCGACCCTTCGTCGAGCTCCGCGCGAATCGCCGGGACCATGGCGGCGAAGGCGGGGAGAAGCGTGTCCTCCGTCTCCACCGTGTCCAGCGTCAGCCCCTGGCGGCGGCAGCGGGCGACCATCGCCGCGATCTCGTCGTTGAGTGCGTCCGGAGCCTTCCGCACGATCTCCGCCCGGCGAGCGTCGAGGTCGGCCCGCACCCAGTCACGGCCCGGCACGGGCCGGAAGGCGAGCGGCGAGGCGTGGGTGGCGGCGGCGGCTTCGATCGGTGCGGCCTGTGTCATCCCTCGCCCCGTCTCTGTCGTCACGACTGTACATGCTTCTTGTCTTAAACTTAATACAACGGTATGCTGAGGGGCGTGTGAAAGTCAACATGCGAAAGGGCTGCCGGGAGTGGACGAAACGAACGGGTCCTTCGCTGCGCCGCAGCATTACGCTCACGCCCTGTCGCCGATCACCGTCGGCCGCACGCCGCTGCGCAACCGCATCTTCGTCCCGGCCCACACGACGAACTTCGGCGAGAACAACCTGCCGAGCGCGCGGCACGCAGACTACCACCGCGCGCGGGCGGAGGGCGGCGTCGCGCTCATCATCTTCGAGGCGATCCGCGTCCATGAGAGCTCCCTCGGCCGCGCGCAGGGCGTGAACGGCTACGAGGCGGCGGCCGTCCCCGCCTTCGCAAGGGTCGCCGAGGCCGTGCACGCGGGCGGGGCGAAGCTCTTCGGGCAGATCATCCACCTCGGCCGCCACATCGACGGCAATTTCACGCGCACGGCCTCGTGGAGCGCGTCGCCGACGCCGTGGACCATGACCGCGCCGCCGCCGCACCCCATGAGCGAGGACGAGATCGCCGAGGTGGTCGAGGCACACGCCCTGACGGCGCGAAACCTCCTCGAGGCGGGGCTCGACGGGATCGAGCTCCAGCTCGCCCACGGCCACCTCCTCCAGCAGTTCCTCTCGCCCGCCGTGAACATGCGGACGGACCGCTACGGCGGCAGCGAGGAGAACCGCATGCGCTTCGCCGTCGAGACGCTGCGGCGGGTGCGCGAGGCGGTCGGTGACGCGACGCTCGGCATCCGCGTCAGCGCCGACGAGTTCCTCCCCGGCGGCCTCGGGCTCGACGACATGACGCGGATCGTGCGCGCCCTGTGCGAGGCGTCGCGCGTCGACTTCGTGAACGTCTCCCACTCCGCCTACCACGGCAGTTATACCATCTCGACGCAGATGGCCGACATGTCCTTCGCGCAGAACTCCTTCCGTCACCTCGCCCCGGCGGTGAAGGCCGCGCTCGGCGACATGCCCGCGCCGCCCCCCGTCTTCGCCGTCTGCAAGTTCCGCACCATGGCCGAGGCGGAGGCGACGGTGGCGTCCGGCGCTGCGGACATGGTGGGGATGGCGCGCGCCCACATCGCAGAGCCCGCCATCGTGGCGAAGAGCGTCGCCGGGCGGGAGGCCGAGATCCGCCCGTGCGTCAACTGCAACCAGGGCTGCGCGGGCTTCCTCGCCCTCAATCTTCCCATCACCTGCCTCACCAACCCGCGCACCGGGCGCGAGGGGGAGGCCGTGCCGCCCCCGTCGGCGCCGCGCCGGGTCGTGGTCGTCGGCGGGGGGCCGGGCGGCATGGAGGCCGCGACGGTCGCCGCAGCGCGCGGCCACGAGGTGGAGCTCTGGGAGGCGGGCGAGGCGCTCGGCGGGACGCTCGCCATCGCGGCGGCCATGCCGCTGCGCTCGGACTTCGCGATGCTTCTCGACCACCAGCGCGAGGCGCTCGGCCGCAGCGGCGTCGTCGTGCGCTGCGGCACGCGGGCGGACGCGAAGCGGCTCGGCGAGGCCGCGCCCGACGTGGTGGTACTGGCGACCGGCGCCGCTCCGCGCGCCCAGCCGCTCGAGCGCGGCGAGGCGATGACTCTGGAGGACGTCTTCGCCCGGCAAGCCTCGCTCGGCGAGCACGTCCTCCTCGAGGACCGGCTCGGCACCTGGGCCGTGGTCTCCGTCGCCGAGTGGCTCGCCGACACGGGGCATCGCGTGACCCTGCTCGCGCCGACGGGAACGCCGGGCTGGACCATCTCCGTCTACTCGAGCTTTGCGATGCGACACCGCCTGAAGGAGAAGGGCGTCGCCGTCCGCGCGCTCGACACCGTCTCGGCCTTCGATGGCGACACGGCCGAGATCGTGGATCTTTCGACGGGCGAGCGGTCGCTCCTCAAGGGGGTGAGCGCTGTGGTCGCGCCGGCCCACGGGGCGCCGCGGGACGGTCTCGTCGCCGAGCTTTCGGCAGCGTTCGGGAACCGGCCGGTGGCGGTCCACGCCATCGGCGACGCGCAGGCCCCCCGCACGGCGCTCGAAGCGGTCTATGAAGGTCATCACGCCGCGCTCGCCGTGTAGCGGGCAGGCAGTCACGGGAGCCTTCCGAGCCGCGCGACCGGGAAGGCCGACGAACCAGGAGGAAAGGCCGATGGCGACAGCGAACCCCCACGACAGGAGGGCCGACCTCGACTACGTCCTCGCCATGCGCCGCCGCTGGGCCGACACGCTCTACCCGGCGCTGCGCTCGGAGTACGACGATGCCGCCGGAGACGCCGCGCCCGCGGACAGGAAGGCGGCGTCCGACCTCGCCCGCACGCTCTCCATCTATCCCTGGTTCGCCTGGATGGAGCGCGGCTCGCAGAAGATGCTGTGGCGCGCCGTCGAGAACGCCGTCGCGGACGAGCCGCCGATCCCGACCCCCGAGGCGCCGAAGGGCGAGCTCCGCCTCGACCCGGCCCTTCAGATGCCGTCCTGGTACACGGACTGGGACATCCACGTGCAGCCGGGCGGCGTGTGGCACTCCGACATGTCGGCGCACACCTACGAGCTCGGCGCCAAGCTCGTCATGCTCGGCGGCAACGACGACTACACGTTCCATCGCGCCTTCGTGGAGACGTGCCTCGAGCCGCTGAAGGGGCGCGAGGTGACGCGCTGCATCGACCTCGGCTGCGGCTTCGGCAAGTCCACCTGGCCGCTGAAGCGCGCCTTCCCCGACGCCGAGATCATCGGCATCGACCTCGCCGCGCCGTGCCTCAGGCTCGCCCACGCCAAGTCCGAGGGGCTCGGCCTTCCCGTCATCTACATCCAGGCAGACGTCCAGGAGACCGGGCTCGAGGCAGGCTCCGCCGATCTCGTGACGTCCACGATGCTCCTCCACGAGGTGCCTCGCCCGGCGCTCGAGAAGATCATCGCCGAGGCCGCCCGCCTCCTGAAGCCCGGCGGGATCCTCAGGATGCTCGACTTCCAGTACACCGGCGAGCCCTTCCGCGACCTCGCGGTGATGGAGCACGGCGCCCGCAACAACGAGCCGTTCATGCCGGGTGCGCTCGCCGCCGACACCGTCGGCATGTGCGAGGCGGCGGGGCTCGCGAACGCCCGCTGGGTCGCGTTCGACGAGCGCGGCGCCGGACGGCTCGATGCGCTCGCCTGGCCGAAGCGCCGCGAATGGCACTTCCCGTGGGCCGTGCTCGAGGCGGAGAAGCCGCTGTGAGCGGCGATCTCGACGAGCTGACCTTCTTCGAGGACCCAGACGTCGACAGGCTCGCGGCGCTCGTCTTCGAGCTCGCCGCCCAGCTCCACATCGAGCGGCAGCGGCGCATGGCGCTGGAGGCGGCGCTCCTCGCCGACGGCAAGGTGACGCGCGAGAGCATCGACGCCCTCGCCGACGATCCCGGTTTCCTCGCCGACGTCCGCACAGCCCTCGACGCGAGCCAGGCCCGCATGTTCGCGATCCTGACGGAGCGCGGCGACAGGCGAACGCCGCTGCGGGGCGAATCCCGCAGCGTTCGGGGAGCCGTGCCGGCGGGCGGGCAGGCGACGGCGACCGGCGGCCGGACCTGACCCGCGTCCACCATCGACCACGGCAGCCGCGCCGGGACGCGGCCGCCGATCACCGGGGCGATCGGGCCGTTGCGCGTCCGCCAGCCTCACCAGCGGCGGGGCACCGGCAGGGAGACGAGGATCGGCGATGATGGCGCGGCACGCGACGGACCCGTCGAAGACCCAGAAGGTATACCTCCTCCTGCGGGACAGGATCGCCGGCGGGGAGTGGGCGCAGGGCGACCGGCTCCCGGGCGAGCCGGCTCTGGCACGGGAGTTCGACGTGTCCCGCGTCACCATCCGCCGGGCGCTCGCAAGGCTCGTGGAGGAGGGCCTCGTGGAGCGCCGCGCAGGCTCAGGCACCTTCGTGAGCGGCCCCAACCGGCGGATGAGCGCGGTGATCAGCGACGTCGCCAACGCCTTCTCAGGCCTCATCGCCATGGGCCGCTCGACGGACGTGCGCCTCCTGTCGTTCGAGTACCTGAAGCCGCCCGAGCCCGTCCGCGAGGCGCTGGGCCTGAAGCGCGACGAGCTCGTCCAGCGCTCCGTCCGCGTCCGCCTCGTGGACGGCGTTCCGTTCTCCTACCTGACGGCGCAGGTGCCCGAGCGCATCGGCAGGGTCTACTCGGAAGCCGATCTCGCCCGCTCGCCGCTCCTCGAGCTGATGGAGCGGACGGGGCTCAAGATCGCCCATGCCCGGCAGGAGATCAGCGCCGTCCTCGCGAGTCCGGACGTCTCGGAGGCGCTCGCGGTCGACGTCGGCGCGCCGCTCGTCTCCCTCACCCGCGTCGTCTTCGGGCCGAACGACGAGGGGATGGAGCACCTCCACGCCCTCTACCACCCCGAGCGCTACACGCTGGTGATGCACCTGGTGCGCTCCGGCGAGATGGGACCGCGCCGCTGGCGCCCGTCCGACATGCGCGGGGCGAAGGGCTGCGGCCAGGTCGACGGCGCCGGCGAACCGCGCAGCGCCTGACCGGGCCGGCCGGCGCCTCGACGGCAACGGCCGGGTGCGAAACCGGTTGAGCCATCTTGCCCTGTTCCGGGCCGTCCGTCGGCGGCCTCGCCGACGGCCCCGCCGTGGAGAACGGGCTCGTGACGCTGCCGCACACGCCGGGCATCGGGTCCGGGGCGAAGGGGAACGTGACGTCGTCGCGCCATCCGCTCGCTCGCCGCCGGAAAGGCGCCCTCCCGTCCCTGCGTCGGAACGGCGTTCCGTCCGCCCGGTCCGCCGATGCGGGGCGCTCAGCGGGTCTCGAAGGGGAGGGGCGGTCCGCAGTCGATGGCGGGCGGCGCGACGCTCGCGGAGGCGAAGCTGTCTCCCGGCCCGCCGGGCGGTGCCCAGCGTGCGTCGGTCGGAGTTTCGCGCACGGTCGGGAAGGGGTGGCCCTGCCGCACGACGACGCTTCCCGTCACGGTGTTTCGCCGCGTCCACCCGCCGTGGAAGTCGACGCCGGTGTCGCTGTCGAGCGCGTCGATGCGCGAATCGTGGGTCGACCACTGGATCGCCACGTGGCGCAGGCCCCGCACCACGATCCGCGACAGGCGGGCATCGCGGCTGCGGGCGATCCTCAGGTAGCCCGTCCCGCCGGTCCCCTTGTTGATGGCCCCGCACAGGGCGACGTCCTCGAGCCGGGCGTCGAGTGTCTCGTCGAGGTGGACCGGATGGCGCCCCGCGTTCACCACGCGCACCCGCTCGATGACCGCGCCGACCGCCCCCATGACGCGGATGCCGTCGACGAGCGCGGCGGGAGCGGCGTTCTCGTGAAGCGAAGGGTCCGCAGGAGCGGCCGGCCTGTACACCACGGAAAGGTCGGTCACGCTCACCCCCTCCACGGCGTCCACAGGACAGGCCCGTCCGGTGGCCGGCATTTCGATCGCGAGCGGACGGTCGAGGAGCACGCGCGCACCGTCGACACCTTCGACCCGCGCCATCGTCCAGCGCAGATAGGGATACTGCCGGCGCCAGACACGGCTGCCGATGGCGTCGAGGAAGGCATCGTCGTTCGGGGCGCGCACGGCGAGGATGCCGTCGCGGGCGATTTCCGGCGGCCGGGCGAGCGACAGGCGCGCGCCGCCGGCAACGGCAGCACCGCCGAGGGGCGTGCATCGCCCGGCCGAGGCGGCCTCCCGGGCGAGCATTCCGCGAATGTCGAGGACGGCGGTGTCCCGTCCTCCGAAGGTGGCGACGAGAACCGTGCGGTCGACGCCGGCGCCGCGGATCGTGACGCCGTCCCGCGCGATCACCAGCGGCGCGGCGAGGACGTGCGTCCCCGCGTCGAGTTCCAGCGTTTCCCCGGCCTCGAGATCGGCGAGCCGCCGCGCGATGTCCTCGCCGCGGTGGAACGGACGGGGGAGCCAGTCGACGGCGGCGAGCCCGTCACCGTCTCCCTCGGCAGCGACTGCGGGAGCGGCCGCAGGAAGGTGAGCCGCCAGGACGAGCGCCGCGGCGACGACGGCACGCCTTCCGGCGCGGGCGATCCGGGCGGGCGGATCAGCGCGCATCGGACAGGACCTCGGACGAGGAGGTGGGCAGGGAGCGCCGGGACGCAATGTCCACGGCGTGGAACACGACCATCACGAACACCGCGATGCTGAGCGCGAGGAGAACGCGGGACATCGGCGAACTCGCCTTCGTCGCGTCCCCGGTCTGCTGCCGCGTCCAGCGCTGCACGTGGGGATGGAAGAAGACGAACAGCTTCGCCACCGCGCCGGCCACCTGACCGTAGAAGAGGAGATAGACGAAGGCGACGTGAAAGCGCCGCGAGATCGCGCCGACGAGCACGCCCTGCGCGAGCCGCGACAGGGAGACCCACAGGGCGAAGAGCGCGAGGAAGCGCCAGTCGAAGACGGCCGCGAGGACAGTGAAGAAAAGCGGCGCCGTCAGGCTCGTCCACATGGAGACGCGCTGGTCGAGGAGAACGATCCAGGGGAACAGGCCGAGCCGGCGCGGCCCGATGGCGAGCCCCCGCGCACCGCCGCGCACCATGTTGCCGAACCAGCGGATCATGAGGCGGAAGGTTGCCGGCACGAAGCCGCCCTGCGGAAGCTCCTCCATGGGGCAGATGAAGACGTCCGGCACGAAGAGCGTGTCCCAGCCGCGGGAGGCAACGAAGTGCCAGGTGGACTTGTCCTCGCCGGTGAGCATCTCGATCCGCCCGAGGCGGGGATGGTAGACCGTGTCGTGGAGGACCTGGCTTGCGAAGGCCGGATGCATCGCGAGCTCGCCCCTGAAGAGCGACCAGCGGCCCGTGAGGACGAGCACCTTCCGGGAGAGGGCGAGCGAGCACATGTAGACGTAGCGCTGCGCCATCCTGAGGCGGTACCACTCGCGGGTCAGCGCCGATCCGGCGACCAGGGGGATGTTGTCGATGGTCAGCGCGCCGATCCGCCGGTCGGCGAGCAGGATGGGCGCGGTGCGCGCGAGCGTTCCGCGCGGCACGTAGGTGTCGCCGTCCATGAGGAGGGTGATGCCGTTCCTCGGCGCGCCCGTCGCCGCGAGGACGTGGAGCGCCTCGTACATTCCGTGCCGCTTTCCCTTGCCCGCCTGATAGGCGACGACGGCCCTCACGTTGGATGCTCGGTGACGCTCGAGGGCGGCCTCGAGCCCGACGGCGTCGGCGGGGTCGGAGGCGCTGAGGACGAGGGTGGCGGGCGCGCCGTAGTCGGCGAGGTCGCCCACGATGCCGTCCATCACGGCAGCGTGCACCTGGGGATCGATCCTCCAGCTCATCACGATGACGCCCACGTGGTTCGCCCTCGGGGCGACGGCGCGCGCGCGCCGCGCCATGCGCGGATAGGTGATGCGGCTGAAGACGACGGCGCGCGCGAAGTGAAGGCCGCCCCAGCTCCAGCGCCACAGGGCGAGGGGGCCGAGCACGAGGAGGAAGAGAGGGGTGCCGGGGACGAAGACGTCGAGGGGCAGGAAGGCGAGGCTCGCAAGGACGACCGCCGCCCACAGTGCGAACATCTCCAGCGCGAAGGTGCCGCGCGACCGGACCGCGAAGCGGGCGATCCTATCGCGGAACGGAGGCATCGGCAGTCGCGCTGGCGGCCGTGGCGGGCTCTGCCACGCGCTCGTCGTCCCGTGGCGCGGCGGACGGCTCCATCGCGGCGGTGGCCTCGCCGTTCGCCCACCAGGTCGGCCTCAGGCGCACGCTCGCCGTGAGGCCGACCGGCATCGACTGCACCGCGTCCGGCCGCACCCTTGCAAGGGCGAAGCGCTCCTGTCCGGGCACCCGCTCCGGCAGACCCACCCAGCCCGGAAGCGTCGGCTCGTAGGTGAGTTCGACGAGCCTTCCCTCCGCCTCCCGCCCGTCGGCGAAGCTGATCCGCGCGGAGGCGCCGAGGCGGAGCCGGCGCGCATCCTCCGCCGGAATGAGTGCATCGACGAAGAGCGGATTCTCGCGCACGAGGAGCGCGAGGACGTTCGCCTCGCCGACCCACTCCCCCGGCTGGGCGAGAACCCGGTGGACCAGGCAGTCGCAGGGCGAGGCGATCAGAGTCACGCTCGACAGGGCCGCGATCTCGCGGTCGAGCCCCGCGATGCGGGCGTCCGTCTCGCGGATGCGCGAGGTCATGGCGGCGACGGTCGGCACGTTGTCGGGCTGGTCGGCGCGGTTGAAGCCCGCGCCCGCGAGGCTCAGCTCCACGGCGAGCCTCTCCCGCTCGCGGCCGAGCGCCGCCACCTGCGCCTCCGCCGCCGCGACCCGCGCCGCCTGGGTCTCGTAGGCGTTGAGGCGAACGAGCTGGCGTGCGCGCAGCTCGTCGAGCCGCTCGAGAAGGCGCTGCTCCGCCGCCACCTGCCGCTCGATCGCCTCGATCTGCGCGTCGAGGATCGCGAGCTGGCGCGCGCGGGTCCCCTCCATGGTCTCGGTGAGGGTGCGGATCTCCCCGACCCGCTCCGCCTGGCGCTCGCGCATGGCGAGGAGGGCGGCACGCTCGCCCTCCAGGATCGCGAGGCGGCCGGCGGTCGCGGCCGATCGGATCGTGGCGATGGTCTCGCCGCTCGCGATCCGGTCTCCCGCCGTCACAGTCAGCCCCTCGACCATGCCCGTGACGGGAATCGCGATCCTGATCACGGGGGCGGTGACGGCGGCATAGACACCGTCCACCCGGGCGAGCCTGTCGACGGCGAAGAGCGCTCCGGCTCCGAGGAGGAAAGCGAGCGCCGCGAGCTGGACGATCTCCCGCAACGTCCGCAAGGTGCGGCCGGAGCGCTGACGCTGCCGACCCTCCTCCTCCTGGAGGAGAAGGCGCTCCACCGCCGGTCCCTGCCCGGCGAGACAGTCATGGGTGACACGGTGGAGAAGCTCGGTGGCACGCGGCGATGGCGAGACGAACTCGAATGCGACCGCACCGCCCGGCACCGCCCGCACCACGCGGCTCGTGAGCGCCAGGTGGACAGCGACCTTGTTCGTCCCGGTCTCGCCGATGAAGAGCTCCAGCTTCACGATGTCGCCGACGTCGTACCCCTCGACGACGCTCTCCAGCGAAAGGCCGGTGATGCTCCAGTCGCGGGCGACGTGGACCCGATCGTCGATCCGCACCTTGATGGGGTGGACGACCCGCGGCGATATGCGGCGCTCGAAGGGTGCAGCCTGGGCCGATGCGACGGGGCTGGCCATCTTCCCGACTCCTCGCTGGGCACGCGAAAGGACCGTGGCACACCCGAGACCGCATCTTGCCACAATGTCCTGTCACACACAACCTGCACGCAAGATTCGGGCCGAAAGCTGACGCCGGTGTGATGCGAGAGAAGACGACCTGGAGGAAGTGGCGGCTGATCTCCGGCGCCTTCCGGGCGTGCGACCGCCATGAGGCGGACTGTGTGAACGCTGGCGCCGGCAGGCGGCGCCACGCGGACAGGAGAGCACGATCCGCCCGATCGCGCGATCGGAGCGCGGGATGAAGACGTGCTCCACCGACGGCTGGCGCGATCTCCCGCCGGTCAGGCCGCTCCCACCGCACCGGAAGGCGCGCAAGCGGGTCCAGTGCGGCCCCGGCCGGCAAGGCGACGCCCACGAGAAGCCCCGCCGGGTTCACGACCCGGCAGGCGAGGAGAAGGCACGAGGATCGGCGATGCCGACGAGGATGCCGGTCGGGGAGGGCGCGGGTTCCGCCAGGCGATCACGCCGCGTCGGGTCTTCCCGCTCGCCATGTCCATGACGCCAGGTCACCGAATGCCGTCTGCCTCCATGCCATGTCGACGAGGGCGCCACCCCCGGCCCTCCTCATCGCCATACTCGTCCGGCCCTTGCCGCGGCATTGCGCCGGCCGGGCGCGCGACTCCCGCCGGGGCGCTGGCCGCGAGACGCCGGTCCCTTGATGGCGCGCCGCCCTCTCTGCAGGCCTCAGGCGGCGTGACGCCTCAACTCCGGCGCGCGCTTCGGGGCGAGCACGCCGGCCGTCTCGAGGCTCCCGGCGGTGCAGATCCTGTTGCGACCCGCGTGCTTCGCGGCATAGAGCGCCTCGTCTGCGGCCCTCATCAGCTCCTGGGGCACGCTGCCGTGGGCGGGCGCGGCCGCGACGCCGATGGAGATCGACACGTTCGGAAGCATGGCGCCGCTGTACTGGATCCGCAGCTGCTCGACCCCGGCGCGCAGCCTCTCGGCCCGTTCCTGCGCGTCCTCCACCGTGGCACCCGGCCAGACCAGCATGAATTCCTCCCCGCCGGTGCGGCAGGCGACGTCGTCGAGTGTGCAGGAATCCATCAGGATCGTGCCGACGGCGCGCAGCACGACGTCCCCCGCGTCGTGGCCATGCCGGTCGTTGAAGGCCTTGAAATGGTCGACGTCGAGCGAGAGGAGCGCGAGTGTGCGGTCCTTGCCGCAGGTGGACTGAAGGCCGGTGCGCAGCGTCTCGGTGAGGAAGCGGCGGTTGTAGAGGCCCGTGAGCGGATCCCTCAGCGACTGCTCACGCAGCTCGTCCCTCAGCCGCACGTTGGCGACGGCGAGCGCCACCTGCTCGGCGCACATGCGCGCGAGCTCGAACGAGGCGCTGAAGGCCGCCATGTCGGCATCGTCGCCAGCGCCCATGTGCATCAGCCCGATGGTCTCGCCGTGCGCGAGGATCGGGAAGCAGTAGTAGGCCCTTTCCGCCACGTTCTCCGTGACGTGCTCGCAGCTGAAGTCCACCTCCCCCGCGCCGAACCTGTAGGCGCGTCCGCGGCGAAGCGCCCAGCAGTCGTGGGGCCTGATGTGCGCGTGGGGCCGCCCGCCGCCCCAGGCCGCGGCGCCGTCCAGCACGTCCCGCGAGTTCGAGTAGATGTAGAAGCTGCCGCGGCTGTTCGGGAGCATGCTTTCCATGAAGCGGCTCACCATGTCGAAGAGCTCGTCGAGCGAGCGGCTGAGCTGGAGCCACTCGTTGAGCTCGCCGAGGAGCTTGACCTCCCGGGCGAGGCGCAGTTGCTCCGTCAGGCTCGCCTGCTTGTTCCTCGACGTCGCCTCCATCTGGCGCATGCGCAGGATCGAGTAGCGATGGGACAGGCCGAGCGGGAGGAGGACGAGGAGGCTCCCCGCGGCCATCAGCGCTGCGAGGAAGAGCTGGATGCGCCGGACGAAGAACGCCTTCTCGTCGGTGACGTCGGTGTAGACCTCGATCGCACCCGTGACGGCGCCGTCGCTGAGGACGGGGACATAGGCCTCCGCGATCTCCCGCGTCGTCCCGATCGCCGGATCCACCGCATGAAGATGCAGGAACGGAATCTCCGTCGCGGAGACGGATTCGCGGAAGTAGACCGGCTGTCGGGCCGTCGCGAGCTCGCTCAGCACGACGTTGTTGCCGAGCGTTCCGATCTCGGCGGGATCCGACGACCACAGGACCAGTCCGTCGGGGGCGAAAAGGGCTGCCGCGAACACATCCGACGTCGTCGGAATCTGCGCGAGCTGCTCCACGTCCGCCTCGGTGATCCTCCCCGCCCGGAAGGCCTCGTGCCCGTGCTCGAGCTTGTGGACGATCCGCTCGGCCCACAGCCGTGCCTCGTCGATCACCTGCTTGCGCAGGAGATGCTCTCCGATGGGGGCCGGAGCCCAGACGACGACGAGGATGGAGCCGATCGCCATGCACCCTGCCGTGGCAGCCATGACCGCCCATCCCGACCAGCCGGTCGGTCGCTTCCCGCCCCACGTCATCGCTGACCGCTCCGCTCCCTGCGTCGGCGGAGGACATGGCGCAGGAAGCTGTCGCGAGGGTCCTTCGGGGGGACAGGGCGGCGCATTTCAGTCATGCGTCTTTCAACGTGCAGAGGGGACAATCGCGTGGCGACCGACGCCGAGAAGGCGGCGCTCGACCGTCTCCTCATGAAGCGCGCGGCCGAAGGGTTGTGGCGGGATCCGAAGTCCGTCCCGCCTCTGGCCGCGCCCTGAACCCCCGGAGCACCGGGGACCACCGGACCCGCGAAACCTGCCGGACCGTCATGCCGGCTCGACGCCGCGGCGTCCTCCTCGTTGGCGCCCTGGTGGTCGCGGGCCGAGTCGGCTTCCGCGCCGTGCGCATCGAGGCGTGTCGCGACGTGCGCGCCCGCCGACGTTCGCCGCAGGATCCGACCAGACAGGCAGGGCTTCGCGGACCCATGGTGGGCGGACCGTTGGTGGCGCGGACCGTGCGAAGGCGCTGCCCGCGGGATGCGCGGCGTGCTCTGGTCGCTCCATCGCACGACCGGAGCCGGCGCGTGTCCTTGCGTTGCCGCCGCATCCCCGACGGGTCGATCGGGAAGGAGGGCGATCGCCATGACGAGGATCGACGGACGGACGCTGATCGCGTGGGGACTTGCGCCCTCGCCCCGGTTCGGGGAGGCCATCGCCGCAGCGAAGGCCGTGGTGGAGGCCGGTGGCACGCAGGACGAGGCGCGCGGCGCCGCCCTCGCCGCGCTCACGCGGGAGCTGCTGCCCCTGAGGGCGCCCCACGCGGTGCCGCACGGCGAGTTCATCACCCCCGAGACGGACGTCGAGCGGGCGAACCTCGCGCTGGTGCGCGACAGCATCGCAGCGCTCTCGCGCACGCCGACGGTGACGGCGACGGCGGTGATGCCCGACGCCTGCCCGGCCGGCCCGCCGGGAACCATCCCCGTCGGCGCCATCGCCGCGGCGAAGGGCGCGATCCATCCCGGAATGCACTCCGCCGACATCTGCTGCTCGGTGGCCATCACTGTCGCGGGCGACGTCGACCCTGCGGCGTTGCTCGATGCCGGGCACCGCGTGACCCACTTCGGCGGTGGCGGACGAGGTGCCGGCAACACCTTCCGTCCGACCGATCAGCTGCTCGCGCGCTTTGAGGCGAACCCGTTCCTCGCGGACCTCGTGCCCGCGGCGGTCGACCACTTCGCGACCCAGGGCGACGGCAACCACTTCCTGTTCGTCGGGCGCCTGCGGTCGACCGGCGAGACGGCGCTCGTCACCCATCACGGCTCGCGCAAGCCCGGCGCGCTCCTCTACAAGCGCGGGATTGCCGCCGCCGAGGCGCACAGGCGGCGCGTCTCGCCAGAGACGCTGCGGCAGAACGCCTGGATCGACGCAGACAGCCGCGAGGGCGAGGACTACTGGAACGCGCTCCAGACCATCCGCGCCTGGACGAGGGAGAACCATTTCGCCCTCCACGAGGCGGCGCTGGAGGCGGCCGGGGCGAAGGCGCGCGGGCGCTTCTGGAACGAGCACAACTTCGTCTTCCGCCGGGGCGACGTCTTCCTCCATGGCAAGGGGGCGACCCCGGCCTGGCGGGGATTTGCCGACGACGCGACGGGGCGGGTGCTGATCCCGCTCAACATGGCCGCGCCGGTCCTCATCGCGGAGGGGCTCGACCGGGCCGGGGCGCTCGGCTTCTGCCCCCATGGCGCGGGACGCAACACGTCCCGCTCGGCCCATCTTCGCGCTCTCGGGGCGCTCACGCCCGCCGAGGTGGCGCGACGGGAGACCGAGGGGCTCGACGTGCGCTTCTTCACCGGCGTCCCCGACGCGTCGGAGCTCCCCTCGGCCTACAAGCGGGCCGACGCCATCGAGGCGCAGATCGAGGCGTTCGGTCTCGCCCGCATCGTCGACCGGGTCGATCCCCACGGCTGCGTCATGGCCGGCGACTGGCAGGCGCAGTTCCACGCCGCGCGGCGGGCGAGGAAGGCCGCGCGACAGGCAGGCGCATGATGCCGCGGGCCAGTCCCTCGCGCCGTCGACCGGTGACGCGAAAGCGCAAGGGTCCTGCCGCCCGCCCGCAGATCCTGCGGCCCGACCTTCGCGGATCGGGCCGCAGGATCTCAGTGTCCGGGTCGATCTACCCGAGGCTCAGCGTCCGCGGCGGCGGCGCTCCAGGCTCATCTCGGCGGGACTGCGTGAGATGGCAACGAACGCTGCGATCGCTGCGATCAGGGTCGCCATGGCTGCGACTGTCATCATCGAAACGTCCTCCTCCACTTCCCTCGCGGCGTCTCCGGGGACCCGCAGGGGTGAGGATGGCGCGCCGAGGGCGACCCTTCAGTGACAACGCTCACAGTTCAGTCAATCGGCAGGACGATTGCGTGCTCAAAATTCCGGCACGTCGTAGGCGAGAAGGTCCTCCATGTGCGCCTCCGCGTCCTCGGCGAAGATGGCGCCGGTGATGCCGGAGACGAGCCGCGGGCAGGCAAACTTCAGCGCGTTGATGGACGCACCGCTCGGCCCGCAGCTCATGGTGGCGCCGAAGGTGAAGATGCGCACGCGCGAGAGGGCCGGCTGGTCCGCCGGGTCGAGGGCGGTGAGCTCCAGCGTGCGGCCGAGATAGGGATAGCGGCCGAGGCGCTCGTTCTCCTCCCCGGCCGGCGGCCGGTAGACGTCCCGCCACAGGGCGACGCGGTCGGCGAGTGGCGCGAGCTCGGGCCGGGCGCCCATGTCCATGTCGAGCCCGGTGCCGGCGATGGCAAAGTCTGCCGCGAAGTCGCCCGACGGCGTCTCGAGGACGATGCGGCCGGCCTCCTCGCGCGCTCCCGTCCAGCCGCGGCCGGTATGGAGACACGCGTTCGGGTGGCGCGTGACGCGCTCCCAGGTCTCCCTGGGGAACGCCTCGCGCAGGTCGAGGAGGTAGGTGAGCATCCGCCAGCGCATGGCGTCCGAGAGGTCCGCGACGTGGCGCAGGAAGCCGGCGTAGCTGATCTGCTTGTAGGGCTGAACGCGGCTGATCTGCGGCCGGCGGACGAAGACGTGGACCTCTGCCGCCCCCGCCTCGAGCGCCGTCGCCGCGTTGTCCATGGCGGACGCGCCGGCGCCGAGCACGGCCACACTCTTGCCGGCGAGGCGGGTGAAGTCGATCCCGTCCGCCGCGTGGGCGACGAGCCCGCGGGGCATCGCCTCCAGAAATGGCGGCATCCACCAGCGCCCCGTCCCGTCGATGCCGGTGGCGACGACGACGTGGCGCGCATGATGGCGCCGCTCGCCGGCGGGGGTGAGGACATCGACGGCGACGTGCTCCGCGAACGGGCGGATCGCGGTCACCTCCGCCTCGTTCTCCACGGCGATGCCGAGGACGTCGCGGTACCAGTCGAGATAGTCCCGCCACTCCTCCTTCGGGATCTTGTTCAGCGCCTCCCAGTCGGCGCGGCCGCGGGTCGCCTCGTACCAGGACTGGAAGGTGAGGCTCGGCACGTCGAGGTCCGGCCCCGTGGTGAACTTCGGCGAGCGCAGGGTGATCATGCGCGCCGTCGTCTTCCAAGGACCCTCGAGGCCGCGGGGGGCGCGGTCGAGAACGCGCACGCGGGTGACGCGCTCGCGCATGAGCTGGAAGGCGACGGCGAGCCCGCCCTGTCCGGCGCCGACCACGAGGACGTCGTCCATCACCTTGCCGTCCGGCCCGATCCGCGGCTTGACCCACTCGACGGAAGGCCACGCGATCCGGTCGAGATCCTCGCGCACCCGCGCGCCGAGCCGGGCGAGCCCCTCGCTGTCGGCCATGGTGGTCATGACGATCTCCCGCGTGTCCGGCCAGGTCTTGCGCATGGCGCGGCGCGATGCTGCGCGACCCCTCGCCGCGCGGCCGTCAGATGCCGGTCAGCCACAGCGCGAGACCCGGGAAGAGGACGATGAGCGCGAGGCGGACGACGTCCGACAGGCAGAAGCCGATCACGCCGCGATAGGTCTGCCCCATCGGAACGTCCTTCGACATGGCGTTGATGACGAAGAGGTTGAGGCCGAAGGGCGGCGAGATCATCCCCACCTCCACCGCGATGAGGACGAGGATGCCGAACCAGATCATCGTCTCGGTCTGGGTGAGGCCGAGGTCGAGGCCGAGGACGACGGGGATGAACACCGGGAGTGTGAGGAGCACCATCGCGAGGGATTCGAGGACGCAGCCGAGGACGAGATAGATGAGGAGGATCACCGCGATGACGGCGAGCGGCGGAAGGTCGAGGGCCGTGATCTGTGCGGAGAGTTCCGCCGGCATCCGCGACAGGGCGAGGGCGACCCCGAAGAGTTCGGCGCCGAGGAGGATGAGGTAGACGAGGGCCGTGGTGGTGGCCGTGCCGAGGATGGCGGCACGAAAGCCCGCCCAGCGCATCCCGTTCGCGACGGCGAGAATGCCGACCGCCACGGCGCCCACGGCCGCCGCCGCGGTCGGCGAGAACCAGCCGCCGTAGATGCCGCCCACCACCACGACGAAGACGATCGCCGCCGGCGCCACCTTGCGGGTGAGCGCGATCCGCCTCTCCCAGCCGAAGCGCTCCGCCGAGGGCGCCTCAGAGGGCCAGATGCGGGCATAGATCGCCACCACGGCGAGATAGCCGAGGATGGCGAGGATGGCCGGAACGATGGCCGCCACGAACAGCGCGCCGATGCTCTGCTCGGTATAGATGGCGTAGATGACGAGGATCACCGACGGCGGGATCAGGATTCCGAGGGTGCCTCCAGCGGCGAGCGTGCCCGTGGAGAGCGCGCCGGAGTAGCCATGGCGCCGCATCTCCGGCCCGGCCACCTGGCTCATGGTGGCGGCAGTGGCGAGGGAGGAGCCGCACAGCGCCCCGAACGCCGCGCAGCCGCCGATGGTCGCCATGGCGAGCCCGCCCTTCCTGTGGCCGAGCCAGCCCCGCGCCGCCTGGTAGAGCGAGGCGTTGAGCCCGCCACGGGTGGCGAACTCCCCCATCAGCACGAACAGGGGAATGATCGACAGGGTGTAGCTCGAGAACTTCGAGAAGGTCATGGACTTCAGCGTGTTGAGGAGCGGCCACCAGCCCGTGATCGCCGCATAGCCGAGCCCTCCCGCGAGCAACATCGCGATCGCGACCGGCACGCGCAGGACGAGGAGCACGATCACGCCGGCGAACATGGCGGCGCCGATCTCCATGGAGCTCAAGGGCCGACCTCCTCGAACCCCGGCTCCGGCCGCATCGGGTCGCGCGGCGTGCGGCCGAGGAGCGCCTCCACCGCCAGGAACCAGGTGACGACGACCCACACGAGCATCGGGACCGCGGCGGCGAGATAGCCCCACCACAGGGGGAGCTGCAGGAACATGGTCATCCTGTTGCGGCCGTAGGCGTCCAGTCCGCCCTGGGCGAGGCGCCAGGCGAGCACGCTCGCCACCACGGCGAACGCGACCCGGGAGAGCGTGTCGATGGCGACGAGGACGGGGCGGGGGAGGCGGTTCGTGAAGACGGTGATCTTCACGTGCGCGTCCCGCATCTGCGCGAAGGGCAGGAAGCTGGCGACGGCGGCGGCCGCGGCGAGCTCCATCACCTCGGTGTCGCCGAGGACGGGCGAGCCTGACGCGTCCGCCCCGATGGCGACGACCGCGAAGATCGCCGCCAGGGTGAGAAGCATGCCGCCGAGGAGGGCGAGCCACTCGCTGACCGCTTCCAGCGGCGGCCGCGCCCGGTCGAGAAACGCCGTCACGGGTGCGCCGCGCCCGCGCTCACTCGCGCCCGTGCTTCGCCGTGATCTCCTGGAGCGTCGCGAACAGCGCCTCGCCGTCGTAGCCTTGGTCGTTCATCGTCTGGATCCAGGCGTCGTAGGCGGGCTGGACGGCCTCCTTCCAGCGCGCGAGCTCCTCCTCGGACGGGACGACGATGGTGTTGCCGTTGGCGACGGTCGCCTGGCGGGCGGGCTCGGTGGCGCCGTCCCAGATCTCGCCCATGCGCGTCGCGTACTCGACGCCGGAATTCCTGTCGATCACGGCCTTCAGGTCGTCCGAGAGGGCATCGTAGGACGCCTGGCTCATCAGGGTCATCAGCATCGACTGGAACAGCGGATAGTCCGTGTGGTAGCTCGTCACCTCGTAGAAGCGCATCGGCTGGGTGATGGCCCAGTTGATGAGCATTCCGTCCACCTGGTTGCGGGAAAGCGCCTCGTAGACCTCGGGGAAGGCGATGCCGACCGGAGTGGCGCCGAGGCCCTTCACCGCCTCGCCGATGAAGCGGCCCGCGACGCGCAGCCGCTTGCCCTCGAAGTCTTCCAGCGTCTCGATGGGCTCGTCGATGGTGTGGATGAGGGCAGCGTCCGTCGCGTGGACGGAGATGACCTTGATGCCCTCGAACTCCCTGTCGAGGTGGCCGAGGATGAACTCCATGGCGGCCGGGCTCATGGTGGCGGACTTGCCGGTGTTCATGAACGGCAGCTCGAGGCCCTGAGCGCCCGGGAAGCGGCCCGGCGTGAACCCCGGCAGCGTCCAGATGATGTCGACGACGCCGTCCTCCATCTGCTGGACGAGGTCGGACGCGCGCCCGCCGAGCTGCATGGCCGGGTAGACCTCCACCTCGATGCGGCCGCCGGAGTCGGCCTCCACCGCCTCGGCCCAGCGGTCGAGGTGGGCGGTGTGGTCGAGCGAGGTGGGCGAGCCGAAGGAGTGGAGGCGCAGCGTCACCTCCTGCGCGCTCGCCGGCGCGGCTGCGGCGATGGCTCCGGCGGCGACGAGCGCAGCCGCGAGGGCACAGTGGAAGTGTCGCGTCATCGGGGTCGTCTCCGTGTCGTGGCGGACGGCCGGGGCCGTCCGCGGGAGGGGGCGTCCGTGAAAGACCTGCAAACGCCGTGCCGCGCCGGAGAGCTGGCGCGCTGTCGTCGCCAGCGCCCCGACCGAGGGTCACGCCGCCGCCGCGGCACGCCTGCCGTGCCGCCACCGCGCCCACAGCCCGACGGCCGCGAACAGGCCGAAGCCCGTTGCGTCCGACAGGGGCCCGACGGAGATGAGGAAGAGCGCGGCCGCTGCGAGCGCGATGCGGGGAAGGATCCCGATCCGCCCGTAGAGCCAGCCCTGGATGGCGTGGGAGAGCGCCCAGACGCCCGTCCCGGCAGTCACCATGGTCCATGCGATCATCATCGCGCTGCCCTGGCCGAGGAGGGCCGCGTCGTAGAAAAACATGAAGGGGACGATGAACGCCGTCAGCCCGAAGCGGAAGCTCTCAACGGAGGTTCGCATGGCGTCGGTGCCGGCGATGGCGCTGGCGGCGTAGGCGGCGAGCGCCACGGGCGGCGTCACAGCCGACATGACCGCGAAGTAGAAGACGAAGAAATGCGCGACGAGGGGCTCGACCCCCATCTGGATGAGGCCCGGCGCCACCACCGAGGCCGCCACGGCGTAGGCCGCCGTCGTCGGCATCCCCATCCCGAGGATGATGGAGATGATCATCGCGAACACGAGGGCGAGGAGGACGTTCGCCTCCGCCACGCCGAGGAGGAGGGCCGAGAAGCGCGCCCCGACGCCCGTGAGCGCGATGACGCCGACGATGATGCCGGCGGCGGCGCACACGGCGATGATCTGGAGCGCCATGCCGGAGGACATGGCGAGCGCGTCGAACAGGCGCCGCGGCCCCATCCTGTGGGGCGTGAGCCACGAGACGGCGGCCGCCGCCGCGATGGCGTAGGTGCCGGCCCGGATCACCGAGTAGCCCATGAAAAGGGCCGCGATCAGGATCACCAGCGGGGCGAACAGGAAGGCCTGGCGGGCGAGGCGCGCCGCGTCCGGAAGCTGGTCCGCCGGCAGCCCCTTCATGTCGAGCTTGAGGGCCGCGATGTGGACCATCAGGAAGATGGCGAGGAAGTAGAGCAGCGCCGGGATGATCGCGGCGACCACGATCTCGGTGTACGGGATTCCCGTGACCTCGGCCATGATGAAGGCGCCCGCGCCCATGATGGGGGGCATGATCTGCCCGCCCGTGGACGCGGTCGCCTCGATGGCGCCGGCGGTCTGCGGCCGGTAGCCGACGGACTTCATGAGCGGGATGGTGATCGATCCGGTGGCGACCACGTTGCCGGCGGACGTTCCGTTGATCGTTCCCATCAGGCCCGAGGCGAAGACGGCGACCTTCGCCGGTCCGCCGCGCGCGCGCCCCGCGAGCGCGAACGAGAAGTCCACGAAGTACTGCCCGACGCGGGTCTCCTGCAGGAACGCCGCGAAGATGATGAAGAGGATGATGTAGGTGGACGAGACCGCCGTGGTCGGCCCCAGGATGCCGTTGTCGGTGTAGACGTAGGTGAAGAAGCGCTCCCAGCCGTAACCGCCGTGGTTCAGGAAGCCCGGAAGCCATGGCCCCACGAAGGCATAGACCACGAAGGCGGCGCAGATGCCGACGAGCGCCATGCCGGCGAGGCGGCGCGTCAGCTCGAGGATGAGGACGACGCCCACAACGGCGGCCCAGGCGTTCGAGGGATCGGCGAAGGGCGTTCCGGCGCGAAGGCGAACGCCGAGGGTGTCGAGGCCGATGAGGAAGTAGGCGCCGACGGCAAGCGCCGCGAGGGCGAGCGCCCAGTCTGCGGTGCGGATGCGGCCCTCGGCGGCAGGGACGATCCAGCTGGCGAGGAGCGCGGCGAGGGTGCCGCCGGCGAGGATCGGCCCGAACCAGCCGAGGATCCACTTGGGCAGGTCGATCGGGGAGGTGCCGGTGGCGAGAAGGTATTGGAGCCAGGCGAGGAGGCCTGCCGCCACCGCGACGGCGGCGAGTGCGGCGAGGGAGACGGCGAGCGCCGCAGGCCCGGCCGGTTCCCGCCGCGTCGCGAAGGCCGCCGCCGAGAGGAGAAAGCCGATGGCGAGCGCACCGGCCACATGGGAGATGCGGAAGGCCCACGTCTCGAGCGGTGCCACGTTGAGGACGTAGAGGTGCCAGCCTGCATAGAGGACGCAGGCCACCGCCATCACCCATCCGAGCCAGCCTTGGACCACCTTCTCCGGCGGCGCCGAGCCGAGCGCCTTCGTCTCCGGTCCTGCATCCCCCCCGGCCTGCTGGGCCAGATCATCGACCTTCGTGTCCACGGCGACCTCGCGTCCTTCCTGGGCCGTCGCGCCCGGCCGGTGCGTCCGACCGGCCGGGCGTCGCATCGTCGGTCTCGGCCGCCTGCGGCGACCGACGCCTCGGTCAGCCCTCGAGGTCGTCCGGGATCTCGAAGCCGTTCTCCTCGAACCAGCGGACCGCGCCCGGATGCCAGGGGATCACGTTGTTCTTGTCGAAGTTCTCGGGAACGGTCTCCCTGGCGGCCTTGTGGACGATCATCATCGCCTCGTTGTTCGACATGACCGTGTCGACCACCGCGTAGACGAAGCTGTCCGGCAGGGCAGCGTTCACGACGGCGAAGTTCCACATGGAGACGGAGTTCTGCTCCTGCGGCTGCGACGGATAGGTCTCGGCGGGGATGGTGAAGGCGCTGACGGGGTGCTCGGCGGTGATGGTCTCCACCTCCTCGGCGGTGAAGCCGATGAAGACGACGTCCATCTGTGCGTCGAGCTCGGAGAATGCGGGGAAGGGGAGGCCCGCGGCGAACGCGAAGCCGTCGATCAGGCCGTCCTGCATCTGGCCGGCGAGGTCGGACGCGCCGCCGTAGCGCACTTCGATGTCCTTGCCGAGCGTCTCGAAGAAGCGCGGCCAGTAGGTGCCCGGGGTGCCGCCCTGCGGGCCGACGCCGATGGTGGCGCCGTCCGGAATGTCCGCGATGGACTCCCAGCCCTTGGACGCCGGGACCACCATGTGGAAGCCTGTCGTGTACATGGGGAACATGGCGCGAAGCTGGTCGTGGGGCAGGCCCGGGGCGAGCGTGCTCTCCCCGGCGATGGCGTCCGCGGCCGGGCCCAAGGTGACCATGCCCATGTCGAGGTCGCCGGTCTGGACGAGCGCGGCGTTCTGGACGGGACCACCCGTCACCTCGGCGCCGCCCGGGATGCCGAGGGCCTCTGACACGAGGTTCGTCCAGCCCGCGCCGTAGACGAAGTAGGTGCCACCCTGGCTCGCGGTGGCGACCGTGAAGGCCTCGGGCCAGTCGGACCTGTCGTCCTGGGCGAACGCCGGTGCCGCGGCGAGGAGCGCGGCGCCAGCCGCAATGGCAAGGTATCTCATCGTCTTCTCCCTGTCGTCTTGTCGGGTCCGGCTGTCGTCGCCGGGCTCTTCCCGCGACAGATCCTTCGCCCGGACCCCTTCCGCGGAAGGAATGAGGGAGACGCGATCCATCGCACACGGAAACGCTGACCACTTCGCTGGCATAAACACAAGGGGCAGCGCTCGCGGACAGGGCAAGCGGAGCGGGGAAACGGCGCGTTCGGCGGCTGCGGGCGGAGAGGTTGCGGCAACCGCTCCGGGATTGCTAAGCTTTTGGCCGTCGGGCAACGGAGGGCGCGCGATGACCATCTGGCGCCGCGTGACGCAGACCCTCGCGGACGGCCGCGCACAGGAGGGTCCGCTCCTTCCTGCCGATCAGGGCCGCCCGTGCTGCGGCGAGCTTCTGAGCGGGCTCGGCGAGCCCACCGGCCATTGCTGCGACCTCGGCGCGTTCGTCTACGCGCTGGAGGAGAGGTCTGACACGGACCGGGATGCTCCGGCACGGGGGAAAGGCGCGGCGCAGGCCGGCTGAGGCTGGGCGCCCGCCGTCGAAGCTCCGTGAGTGGAGGTTCGCCTGCGGAGGCGAATCGGTGCAGGTGTATCGGTGGAGGTTCGCCACGACTTCCGTCGCCGGGCCTGACGGAGCGCCTGTCGGAAGCCTCGAACGACTGACGCCGCCCGGAAGGGCGGCGCAAGTTCGGCCGACGATCTCGACGACGATAACGGCGCCGGCGGGCGGGCCGTCAGTGGATACGCTGGCGGACCGTAGCGATGCTGTCGTCGATCATCTTGCTCGAGGCGCTGCCCGAGAGCTTCTCCGACAGGATGCGGGTCGCCGCGGCGACAGCGAGGTCGGCGGCGCGGCCGCGGATCTCCGCGACGGCCTGCGCCTCGGCCTGGGCGATCTTGTCCTCGGCGGACCTGGTGCGCCGCTCCACGAGGTCGCGGAGCTTGGCGTTGGCCTCGTCCGTGAGACGCTGCGCCTCCCGCTTCGCCTCCTCGACGATGCCGGCCGCCTCGGCCTCGGCCTCGCGCCGCTTGCGCTGGTACTCGGCGAGGAGCGACTGGGCCTCCTCCCGGGCCCGCCGCGCCTCGTCCAGCTCCTTGCGGATCCGGTCAGTGCGCGTGTCGAGCTTGCCGATGGCCCATTTCGGCGCACCGACGGAGAAGATGAGGACGAAGAAGAGGATCAGGCCGACGAGGGCCCAGAAGGAATCGCTCTCAAGCACCGGCAGTCTCCGTCGCCTTCACCGCCGCACCGACCTCCGACTCGCTGATCGTGATCCCGCCGACGCGCTCCACGATGGCACGCGCCGCGTCGGTGGCGATGGACTCCACCTGGGCGAGCGCGGCGTCGCGGCGGGCCACGATGAGGCGCTCGGCCTCCGCGATGCGCGCCGCGAGCGAGGCTTCCGTCTCGGCCTGCTCGCGGGCGATTTCGGCCTTGATCTCGTCCCGCCGCTCCTGCGCGATGGCGTAGGCCTTCTGCCGGGCGGCGGAAAGCTCGGCCTCATAGGCGGCGATCACCTCGTCCGTCTCCCTGGAGAGGCGGCTCGCCTCCCCGAGATCGCTCGCGATGCGGTCGCGCCTGTCCTCCAGGATCCCGCCGACCTTCGGCACCACCAGCCGGTTGACGAGGAAGTAGAGGAGGCCGAAGGCGATGGCGAGCCAGAACAGGTGAGACGGGAAGGCCTGGGCGTCGAATGGCGGGAACAGGCTCTCCGTCCCGATCGGCGTGTCCACCTGCGTGGCGGGATCCGTCGGGATCGGCACCTCGACCCGTTCGCCGGTGGCGCCCTCCACGAGGAAGTCCTCGGTGTCGACGCCCGGCGCGGGTTCCACCTCGACCTGTGCGAGCTCGGTCATGATTTCCGGTCCGTCGGGGTCAGACCGCGAAGAGCAGCAGGAGCGCGATCAGCAGCGAGAAGATGCCGAGCGCTTCGGTCACCGCGAAGCCGAAGATGAGGCGGCCGAACTGGCCGTCGGCTGCGGACGGGTTGCGAAGGGCGCCGGCGAGGTAGCTGGCGAACATGTTGCCGAGGCCGATAGCGGTCCCGGCGAGGCCGAAACACGCGAGACCAGCGCCGAGAAACTTGGCGGCATCCGCTTCCATGTGAAGGCTCCTTGATTGCGCTTGATGACTGTGAGCGCGGGGTAGGGGTCAGTGATGCGGGTGGACCGCGTCGTTGAGATAGATGCAGGTCAGCACCGCGAAGACGTAGGCCTGCAGCGCGGCCACCAGGAACTCGAGCGCGGTGATCGCGACCGTCATGAAGAGCGGCAGGATCGCCCCGACGATGCCGATCGCCCCCAGCGCGCCCAGGGACACGACGAAGGCGGCGAACACCTTCAGCATGATGTGGCCGGCGAGCATGTTCGCGAACAGGCGGACGGAGAGGCTCACCGGACGCGACAGGAACGAGATCACCTCGATGGCGGACACCAGGGGGATGATGTAGCCCGGAACGCCGGAGGGCACGAAAACCTTGAACCATGACAGGCCGTGCATGCGGATCCCGGCGATCACCACCGTCAGGATCACGGTCATGGCGAGGGCGAACGTCACGATCAGCTGGCTTGTCACCGTGTAGAAGTACGGGAACATCCCGATGAGGTTCGCCATCAGGATGAACATGAACAGCGAGAACACCAGCGGGAAGAACTTCATGCCGGCAGCGCCCGTGGTGGAGCGCAGCATGTTGCCGGCGAACTCGTAGGCGAGCTCGGAGATGTTCTGCCAGCGGCCGGGGACGAGCGCGCGGCGGTTCGTCGGCATCACCATCAGGGCGATGGTGAGCGCCGTCGCGAGAAGCATGAAGAGCGAGACGTTCGTGAAGGAGAGATCGACGCCGCCGACGTTGATGTCGATCAGCGGCTTCACCTCGAACTGCTTGACCGGGTCGAGCCCGCCGCCTTCCTTCGTCGCCACGTGTGGTTCCCGTACGGCCAGAGATCCGCCCCGCTTGGGGCGCTACCAACTTGCTGCGGCGCACTCACGCGCCGTCGGGGGGTCTCTTGCCGGCTTGCGGCTGCTGAATCAAGCCCGCCGATCGCAAAACGTTGAGGACGCCCGCAGCGAAGCCGAGAAGGAGGAGGACGATCATGCCCCAAGGGCTCGTCCCGAGGCCCCAGTCGAACAGGTAGCCGAGCACGCCACCCACGACGACGCCCGCCACGAGCTCCGTGGAAAGGCGCAGCGCCACGCCGATTCCGGCCATGGAGCTGTCGCCGCGCGAGGCCTCCTCGTCGGCCTTCTGGCGCGCTTCGTGCGTGTCGAGCGCCTGCCTCAGCCGGGCGCGCCGGCCCTCGAGATCCTCGGGCACCATCGCCTACCGTCGCGTGAGGGTGAAGAAACCGTTGCCGCAGTAGCCATTGTAGAGCGTGCCCTCGCCGCGGCCATTCCTGATGGTGGCGGCGATCCACGTCTCCGTCCGCGGCGACGGCGAGATGTCGGACCTGCCAAGGTTTACCGCGCCGTCGCCACCGACGCGGCCAGTCCAGCGCCGCCCGTCGCTGTCGAACACGATCGTCCCGTTGCGCACGGTCGCCACGAACTCGTAGCGGGGAAGGCACGATGCGTCGGGGCTCGGGCGGCCCGAATCGGTGTAGCCGCGCGCGCCGTCGTAGATGCCGTCCGGCGAGGGCGGCACGAGGTCGGCGAGGATCCCGCGGGCGCGGAACGCCTCGTCGGGGCACTGTGCGCTCGCCGTCGCGATGAAACGCCGCAGGGCCGCGCCGTCCCGGCCCGCCAGCTCCAGAGCGTCGGCGCAGAAGGCGACGCGGCGCAGGCGCTCGATGGACCGGGACGCCTCCTCGCCGACCCAGTCGAAGGCGAGGCCGAACGTCGCGTCGCACTCGCGATAGGCGCGGATGGCGGCGCCCGCGTCGCGCGCCTCGAGACCGCCGGCGCGATGGATGCACTGGGTCGCGATGAGCTCGGCCTGCGAGCGCGCCTGCCGGACCTGTGACGTGCAGGAGGGGTTGGCGTCGATGAAGTCGAACAGCGACGCGGCGTCGCTCCTGTCCACGCGCTCGAAGGCGCTCCCGCAGCGCGCCTCGGCGATGCGGCTCTCCGCCGCCCGCGTCTCGGCCGTGCAGTCGGCCCGCTCGGCGACGAAGCGTCGCAGCGCGTCGACGCCCCTGATCTCGGCGTTGCGGAAGGCGATGGCGCAGGCAGGCCTGTCGAGCGAGGCGAGGGCGTCCTCCACCCGCGCCACCGCGGCGGAGCTGAGGCCGTCGCGGAAGGCGGCGAGGAGATCGCCGAGATCCTCGCGGGCGCGCTTGCGGGCGACTGGCGTCTCGGCGCGCGCGGCGGCCCGGAGCGCGGCCGAGAGGCGCTCGTCGCGCATCGCCTCGGCGCGGTCTGCCTCCTCGCAGGCGGGCTCGCGCGCGAGAAAGGCGGCGAGGAGCGCGTGGTCGCGCGGCGCGGCCTCGACCGAGCGCAGGGCCGCCGCACAGTCCTGCCTGGCGGAGGCCTCGGCGCGCGCCGTGGCGGCGAAGGGGCAGGCGGCAAGGCCCTCGGGGACGTCACCGCCCGCGTGGGCGCGCGCGCCGGCGGCGCACACCGCCTCCCGCGCCTGCGCGAGGGCGGCGGCGTTGGCCTCGGCGCAGGCGGGCTCGGCGGCCGCGAACTCGTCGAGCGCCGCGAGCGAGGGGACGGCGCGGGCCGAATCGGCGGCGGCCGCGAGGAGAGGCGCACAGCGGGCGAGGGGGTCGGCGCGGCACGCGGCCGCGCGCGGATCCTCGAGGCAGCTGCAGGCCGGCGAGGTCGCATCGCGCGACGCGACGCAGGCCGCCACGGTCTCCGGCGGCGCACAGATGGCGTCGAACGCCGCGATCCTGTCGAAGGACCCGCGGGAGAGGTGGCGCCCGGTCATCACCGCCGCCGCCTCGCAGCGCCGCACGTTCGTCTCGAGCTGGTCCCCGAGCACGAGGAGCCGCGCGAGGAGCGGACGGCAGGCGTCGCCGCACTCGTCCATGAAGCGGGCGACGTCGTCCCTGAGGACGGCCATCGCCGCGAAGTCCTTCGGGTCCGTGTCCGCGAAACGGATCTCGAGGTCGTCCACCTCGAAGCCGATGAGGAGCGAAGAGCTGTCGCCGACGATCGTCGGCGAGCGGACGAGCGACACCAGAGGCGCGTCGTCGCGGATGGTGAGCTGCGGGCGCTGCTCGGACTTTCCGAGGCTGAGGGCGCGGGCGGGGACGCTGTCTGAGAGGTAGCGGCCGAGCTCCTCGAGGGTGAGTGTGCCGTCGCCGTCGTCGGCCCCGCCCCTCAGGCCCCTCACGAGCGCGTCGGTGAAGAGGCCGAGGCGGCGCTCATCGTCCCAGTAGGCCGGGGTGTCGGCGCCCGCGGCGGCGATGGCGACCACGTCGTGGCTCTCCGCCGGCGGCTCCCAGCCGACGATCGGCGCGATCATCGGCCCCAGCGTCGGGTTGATCGGCCCGTCGTTGGTCTCCCCGGAGAAGCAGCTCTCGAGGAACAGCACGACGCGCCCCTCGGGGAAGTGCCGCGCCCTGAAGGCGTCGAGGTTCGCGATCAGCGTGTCGTAGGAGTAGGCCGTGCGGGAAAGGTTCGCCGGGCGGGAGTTGCGGGCGAGGAGGAAGCCCTCCGAGGCGGCCGCGTCAGAGGTGCCGGCCGCGCGAAGGTCCCGCGAGCCGTGGCCGATGAAGTAGACGAAGAGCTCCGCGTCGGGCTCGGCGATGGAAAGGCCGCCGAAGTCTCCGGGCTCGCCCGGATCGAAGCCGAAGGTGGCGCTGAGGTCGATGAAGGAAGGGTCCGTCACGCGGCGGATGTTGGCCTCGGGCACGAAGAAGACGTCGCGCAGCATGCTCTCCACCGCGTCGAGGTTCTCCTCCACGAAGCGCACGGGCACGGTCCTCTCGTAGTTCCCGACGCCGACGAGGAGCGCATGGCGCTTGTCCCCCGCCGCCACCGCCGCCGCGATCGCCTCCTCCCGGCTCTGCGCCCCGGCGGCGGACGGGAGCACGAGAAGGATGACCGCGAGGAGGAGCGCGCCGAGGGCGTCGATCGCGACCGGTCTCATGTGCCGTCCCATCCCGTCCCTCCCGCGGCGCCGCGCCGTCAGCGCAGCCTTTCCCTCTTCAGGCGCACGATGCGTGCGTGGCTCTCCCGGATGCGCTCCGCGACACGCGGATCCCGCCTCGCCGCCTCGGCGAGGCGCGCCTGGAGCACGGCGACGAGGTCCATGCCCGGCGCGGCTCCCCCCGCGTAGATGAGGATGTCGTTGCCCGCGAGGATCGCCCGCGCGGCGATGTCCACCGGTGCGCCGAGGGCGCTGATCGCGCCCATTTCCATGTCGTCCGAGATCACGACGCCGTCGAAGCCGAGATCGCGGCGCAGGAGCCCCTCGATCACCTTCGGCGACAGCGTCGCCGGATCGCGGCGGCCCGGCGGGGAGAAGTCCCTGTGGTGGACGTGGGCGACCATCACCATGTCGGCCCGTCCGGCGCCGATCATGGCCCGGTAGGGCTCGAGCTCGCGGTCCGTCCACGAGCCTGACACGTCCACGAAGCCGTGATGGGTGTCCCCGCTCGACGAGCCGTGGCCGGGAAAGTGCTTCAGGGAGGTGACGACGCCGGCCGCGCGGTGGGCGTCCACGAACGCGCTCGCAAGGCGCGTCACCCTCACGGGATCGGCCGAGTAGGCGCGGCCGATCCGGGTGATGATCGGGTTGTCGTCCCTGACTGCGAGGTCGACGACGGGCGCGAGGTTCACGTTGAAGCCGAACGCGGCGAGCCCTTGGGCCATGCGCTGGTAGGCGCTGCGCGCCGCCTCGTCGCCGCGGGAGGCGACGCGCACCGCCGACGGCGTCTCGGGAAAGCCGACGGCGCGGGTGAGGCGCTGCACGCGCCCGCCCTCCTGGTCGACGGCGACGAGGAGGGGAAGCCCCGGCGAGGCGGCGCGAAAGGCTGCCGTCATCTCCTTGACGGCGGCAGCGCTCTTCACGTTGCGCTTGAAGAGGATGACGCCGCCGAGCCGGCCCGCGCGGATGTGGCGCAGGATGCGCTGGGGGCCGGGGTCGGAGAGGTCGTCGCCGTCGAAGCCGACCATCAGCATCTGGCCGATCATCGCCTCGAGGCCGACCCCGCCCGCCGCGATGGCCCTCATCGACGCCTGACGCCGCTCGTCGGCCGCGGCGCGGGCTCCCCTCGACATGGGGTGGCCCGCAGGCACCGGGACGCCGCCGGCGGAGGGTCGGGCGCCGGAATCGCCGTCCGCCCCGCGCGCGGCCTTGTCCGAGCCCCTGTCCTCGTCCGCGTCCGCATCGGGCGACCTGTCGCCGAAGAGCGAGAAGGCGCGGTCGATCCCGCCGTCCGGGGGAGGCACGCGGGCGCCCATCCCGTCCCGCTCGGCGAGCGCGGGAGGGACGAGGGCCGCCGCCGCGCCGGTGACCACGGCGAGGAAGGCGAGCGCCGTGAGGATCTTTCGTGCCGTCAAGCTCTTGTCTCGCAGTTGCCCGGGCGGTGCCGCCGGGACGCCCCATCCTCTGGTCGGGATCTATCGTCCGGCACCGCCGGCGGGTCAAACGGGTCAGTTCACGGTCAGCACCTGGCTGGGGCGGACGGAGGACACGCCCGAGTGGACGCCCGCCCGGGGCCGGGAGCGCCCCGCGGTGTGCTTGATCCAGCACTGGCGCATCCGCTCGATGTAGCTGAAGGCCGCGCAGCTCGGGTTGGCGTTGCAGGCGGCCTGGCAGGCCGCGAGCGTCGTGTTGTTCAGCGTCGCTGCCATGATGTCGTTGCCGGGGAAGTCGCGGTTGTAGAGGATCGCACCGCGTCCCGCCGACAGCGACGGCGGGCCGGAGGTCCTGTCGAAGAGCATGCCAGACCGCGCGTCCTGGTGGGTGCGGATCTCGCCGGTGCCCCACTTGAGGAAGCACTTCCTCGCCCTCGTGTTGAACGTGAAAGCGCGGCAGCGGCTGTGGCCGGCGCAGCGGCGGGCGCAGTCGGTCTCCGAGGAGGCGTCGACGGGACCGAGGACGTCGGCGCCGTAGAAGTCGATGCCGTCGTAGATGGCGGCGAGCGTGCCGCCCCTCCCCGAGGGCTGGCCGGGCTGGTCGGGCTGGTCGGGCGTGAGGAACAACGGCGGCGGCGCGGGCTGGCGCGTGGCCGGATCCGTCCGCGGCGGCGTTTCGAGGGCGGCCTGGGTGCGGCGCATCTCCTTCAGCGTCTCGAGCCGCTCGCCCGAACGCTCTGCGAAGCGGGGCGACATGGAGGCGAAGCGCTGGTCGCACGCCTCGACGCGCTCGATGGCCCTGTCGATGGAGGCAATGTCCGCGGCAAGGCCCGACTGGGCGTCGTAGAGGCAGTCGACGGCGAGGCGGTCGATGCGCCGCTCCGCCCGCGCGACCTCGGTCGTGCAGCGATCGTTGGTCCGCACGAAGCGGAAGAGGGCGAGGGGGTCGTCCTCGTCGATCCGCGAATAGCCGCGCTCGCAGCGCGCCGCCTCCATGGCGCGGCGGGCGAGGAGGACCTCGCCCGGGCAGTCGTTGCGCTCGGCGGCGAAGCGGGCGAGGCCGTCGGTGCCGTCCCGCTCCGCCTCGCGAAAGGCCGCGGGACAGCTCGCCCGCGCTGTGCTTGCGATCGCGTCGTCGACGCGGCGGAGCGCGGCGGGGGAAAGGGTGGCGGCGAAGGCCTCGCGCAGCGCGCCGAGGCGGGCCGCCGCCGCCTCCCGCTCCGGGCCGGTCCCGGCCCGCCCAGCCTCTGCGAGGGCGTCGGAGAGGCGGCGCTCGCGCTCGGCGAGAGCGTCCTCCCGCTCGGCGCAGTCGCCGCCCGTCGCGATGAAGTCCGCGAGGCCGGCCTCCGGCCCGGCCCGTGCCGCGTCCCACGCAGAGGCGCACTCGGCCTCGCGGGCGCGCCGCTCTGCGAGGGTGAGCGCCCAGCCGCAGCCGGAAAGCCCCTCGGGCACAGGCCCGCCGCGGTGCGCCGCCTCGCCAGCCTCGCACACGGCGGCGCGCACCCCGGTAAGACGGCTCCCCTCGCGCGCGCGGCAGTCCGGCGAGGCACCCTTCTCGAAGTCTGTGAGGGGGGCGAGGCTGCCTGCCGCGCGTGCGGCCGCCGCCGCCTCGTCGAACGCTGCGGCGCACGCGGCGACGGGGTCGGCGCCGCAGCCCTCGCCGCCCGGCGCCACGACGCAGCGGCATCCCCGCGACGCGCCGTCCCGCGAGCGGACGCAGGCGGCGACGTCCTCCTCGGCGGCGCACAGGGCGTCGAACGCGGCGAGGCGGTCGAACCGGCCCTCGCCGATGCGCCGGCCCGCCGCCGTCGAGGCCGCCTCGCAGCGCGCGAGGCGCCCGGAGGCGGCGTCCCTCAGCGGAATGAGCCGCGACAGGAAGGGCCGGCACGTGTCGCCGCAGCGGTCGAGGAAGTCGGCAAGGTCGGCGTCGAGCGCGCGCAGCGCTGCGAAGTCCTTCTCTCCGGCCTCCTCGAGCCGGTACTCGAACTCCTCGATCTCGAAGTCGATGGTGAAGACGTCAACGCTCTGCGACAGGACCGCGCGGCGGGCGAGGGGGAGGCTCACCAGCGTGCCCGCGGCGTTCTCGTTGAGCTGCGGGCGCTGCTCGGACTTTCCGAGGCTGAGGGCGCGGGCGGGGACGCTGTCTGAGAGGTAGCGGCCGAGCTCCTCGAGGGTGAGTGTGCCGTCGCCGTCGTCGGCCCCGCCCCTCAGGCCCCTCACGAGCGCGTCGGTGAAGAGGCCGAGGCGGCGCTCATCGTCCCAGTAGGCCGGGGTGTCGGCGCCCGCGGCGGCGATGGCGACCACGTCGTGGCTCTCCGCCGGCGGCTCCCAGCCGACGATCGGCGCGATCATCGGCCCCAGCGTCGGGTTGATCGGCCCGTCGTTGGTCTCCCCGGAGAAGCAGCTCTCGAGGAACAGCACGACGCGCCCCTCGGGGAAGTGCCGCGCCCTGAAGGCGTCGAGGTTCGCGATCAGCGTGTCGTAGGAGTAGGCCGTGCGGGAAAGGTTCGCCGGGCGGGAGTTGCGGGCGAGGAGGAAGCCCTCCGAGGCGGCCGCGTCAGAGGTGCCGGCCGCGCGAAGGTCCCGCGAGCCGTGGCCGATGAAGTAGACGAAGAGCTCCGCGTCGGGCTCGGCGATGGAAAGGCCGCCGAAGTCTCCGGGCTCGCCCGGATCGAAGCCGAAGGTGGCGCTGAGGTCGATGAAGGAAGGGTCCGTCACGCGGCGGATGTTGGCCTCGGGCACGAAGAAGACGTCGCGCAGCATGCTCTCCACCGCGTCGAGGTTCTCCTCCACGAAGCGCACGGGCACGGTCCTCTCGTAGTTCCCGACGCCGACGAGGAGCGCATGGCGCTTGTCCCCCGCCGCCACCGCCGCCGCGATCGCCTCCTGCGCGGTGCCTTGCGCCTTCGCCGGCGCGAGGCCCGCGCACAGCGCGAGGAGAAGGATCGTTGCGCGCAGGAGGTCCCTCATGCCGCTCTCCGCAAGTGTCCGGCCCTCAAGTCGCTGTGGAAGCGCCAGAAAGTGTTCTAGCATCCTCTCCGCGCGGTTGTCGCCTCGCGGCGTGCGGGCGGCGGCGCGACGGGGTTGACCGCACGCACTCGTGACCGCACGGTCCGGCGCAGATCATCGGAGAGCGCGCCGTGCGTGCCATCCTGCCAGCTCTCGCCGCGGCGGCGGCCTTGATGCTCCTGCCGCCGGGCTCAGCGCTGGCCTTCGATGCCGACGCCTGCGAGCGCTTCCGCGCCCGGAGCAACGAGGACCTCGCCGCCACGATGAGGGCCGCGGGCGGCGCGCGGACGGCCGACCGGGAGTGCTTCGTGCGCATCGCAATGCTGCGGCTCGGCGAGCTCGCCGGGGACGAGTTCGCGACGGTCCCGTCCGCGATCGTCCACCGCCTCGTGGCGAGCCGGTTCGCGACCACCGCGGACGATCCCCTGCCGGAGCACGTCCTGAGGCGCTATGCCGACGACCTCGAGGATGCCGAGCCGGCGCCCCATGTGGATGCGGCGGCCCGCGGCGCCCTCGCCTTCGAGGAGACCGACCCCGACGCCCTCGTGGCATGGATGCGCGCGGCGGAGGGGGCGGAAGAGGAGGGGGAGGAGGGGGAGGAGGCGGAGGAGGCGGAAGGGGAGGGCGAGCAGGGGCCTGTTGCGTCGACGGCGGGCGCTCTCGCGCTGCCTGCCGACCCGGTGGCCGATCCGTGGCGCGCCGATCCCGACTTCGGCGTCCTCTCCGGGAAGGTCCACCTGCCGCGCGGGACGCCGCCGCCTCACCCGATGGCGCGGGACGAGAGGGCGGGGGCGGTGGTCGCCCGCGCCGGCGGCTGCCTCCTTCCGGGCGACCTGAGGGACGGGGACGTCGACCGCAACAGGGCCGTCATCGAGCGGGCGGGGCTGTGCCTCGGCATCGCCGAGGTGCGCGAGGGGGCGATCCGCTTCGTCTTCACCTCCATCGCGAACCCCCACGCGCCGGACGGTCCCGTCTGGTATCTCCCGCACGACAACGAGCAGGAGGCCTTCGACGCCGCCGTCTACGCCGTGGCGCAGTACGGCGGGCGCATGGTTGCCGTGAACGGGGACGAGACGCGCTTCTTCCGCGCCGTCGATCCCAACCGCTACTTCGCCATGACCGATGCCGACGCGCGCCCGTGCGCCATCCGCCGCCCGACGCCCGCCTACACGGCCTACGTGATGGGCCTCTACGACGGGCAGGACGAGATCCTGTCGATCCACAACAACACCCGCGGCGGCGGCGTCACGGTGGACGTGTGGACCGACAAGAGCCGCGGGTTTCCGGTGCCGGGCGGCCCGCTCGCCGACCCCGACCATCTCGTCTACATCGCCGGCGAGCGGTTCGTGGCCGACGACGACGCGGCGCTGAAGCGGCGCGACGCTCTCCTCGCGCAGGGTCTCAACGTGGTTCACGAGCGCGTGACACGCGGCAACAGCGATTGCTCGTTCTCCAACCACGTGGTCCTGAACGACGGGCGCCCGTACTACAACATCGAGGCCGTGCACGGCTCGCGCCTTCAGAAGATGATGGTGGACAGGCTGATGGACATCCTGGGCTACCCCGCGGTGCCGCGCGGATGAGTGGGCGCGTTCCGCTCGCGGCGGCGCTCGCGCTCTGCCTCCTCGCTCCCTCCGCCGCGGCGGAGGGGCTGACCGTCACCGAGATGGTGCTCGGGCAGACGCGCTCGATGATCGTGCTTCCGGCCTCCGCGGCGCCGGTCTTCGAGAACGCGCGCGAGCGCATCGTCGCCGACATGAGGAACCGCCGCCTGTTCCTGAAGATGCCCGCTGGCGAGGACGGGCGGGAGACCGTGCGCCTCTACCGCGTCGGGGTCGGTCGGCCGGAGGCGCACCTTCCGCTCGGCCGCACCCGCGTCACGGGCAAGCGCGTGGACCCCTCCTGGTGGCCGACGCCGCGCGCCCGACAGCGCGACCCCTTCCTGCCGGCGGTGATGGGGAGCGGCGGCGACAATCCCCTCGGCAGCCGCGCCCTCAACCTCTCCTGGAAATACTACCTGATCCACGGCACGAACGACGCCGGCAAGATCGGCCGCGGTGCCACCTGGGGCTGCGTCTCGCTCCACGAGAGCGAGGTGCAGGACGTCTTCGACGAGATCGAGGCCGGCACGCGGGCCCGGTTCGAGCCCGTCATCGACATCGGGGTCGGTCATGGCTTTCCTCCTGGCACTGCTGACGGCGCTCGCGGCGACACCGGCGGCAGTTCCTGAGCCGCTCGGCGCGGCGCTGCGCGAGCCTGCCGCCCCGCTCGCCGCCGTCTGCGCGGAGGCGACTGCGGAGCTTTCAGGGAGCCACGGCTTCGCCCGGGGCCTGCCGGACCACGCTGTCAAACGCCTTCCGCTCCGGCGCAAGGCGACCTGCCTCGCGGCCTTGGTGCGGGCCGAGGCGCGGCCGGGCGCCCGCCGTCTCGCCCGCATCGTCACGGGCCGGCCGGCGACTGTCCTTGCCGTCGCGCGCCTCGCCGGATGGTGCGACGGCGACCCCGCAGGCTGCGCCATCGAGCGGTGCGCCGACACGGGAGAGCCCGCGCAGCGCCTCGCCTGCCTCACCGGCCTCGCGCCCACGGCGGCGGCGCGGCCGCGGGCGAGGGACCTTGCGGCGGTCGCCCGCGTCCGCCTCGCACCGGACGACTACGAGACACTCGCCGCGGCGCGTGCCGATTTTGCCAGCCTCGCCGCGCAGGGCCATCCGCCCTCCCTCGCGAACCTCGCCCTCGTGGAATATCGCCTCACCAACCTCACGGCCGCCTACGAGGCCGCCGTGCGGGGCGCAGCCTATGGTCTGCCCGCCGCACAGGCGCTGAGGGCCTATCTCGAGGTGGAAGGGTTCGGCCCGCGCTGGGACCTCGCCACGGCGCTTCACCTTGCCCGTGCCGCCGCCCGCGCCGGCTCGCCGGACGGCGAGGCCGTCCTCGCCCTCGACGTCTCCACACTCTTCTCGCCCCGCCACTGGCGGGACCTTCAGGAGGCGATGCGCTCGGCGGGGATCCACGACGGGGACGTCGACGGCCACTTCCGCGGTGCCTGGCAGGAGGCGCTCGCGGCCTTCGCGGACGAAAGGGATCTGCCGCAGGGCATCACACTGCCGCTCCTCGACGCGCTCGGCATCCTCGGGACCATCGAGACCACGATCCGCCCGCAGCGCGTCATCCGCCGCTACTGAGCCCGCGCCCGGCCATCCCCGCCGCCTCCATCAGGTCGCCCCTGTGACGCCTCTCACATGACGTCGCCCCTATGTGGCCGGATTACGGAACTGCCTTCAGTTGCCCGTTTAAGTGGCAGAAGTGATGCGAAAAATGCATCAGGCGCACTTTCCGTTCACGCGAACGCCTCTGTGCGTGACATGATGGTGTGGGAATCCACCGGGAAGGGAGGGCCCATGGTCGCAAGGTTCCGCACACTCGCAGCGTTCCTGCTCCTCGTTTCAGCCGCCGAGCCCGCGGCCGCCGGGGGCGACCTCTTCAAGGCCGTGGACGACTGGCTCGTGCGCCTCGAGGACCGCGACACGGCCTTCGTCGAGTGCTTCGAGACGCTTTCCGACCAACGGGTGCGCTTCCAGCAGATCACGGACGACGACCCGACCGTCTCCGATCCCGTCCGCAACGCCCTGAACCAGATCGTGACCGAGGCGATCCCGCGGAGCTGGCTCACGCGCGAATCGCTGGTGGTCGCCGAGGAGATCCGCCAGACGCGGCCGGGGGAGGGGGCCAGCGCGCAGGACCAGCTGCGCGACCTTGCCGCCTCGCCCGTGACGGTGCGCGCCACCGCCGCCCGCAACCACATCGACGTCGCCCGCCTTCTCGTGACGGTGGTCCTCAGGAACGCTGAGGGCACGGTCTGCGTCTCGCGCACCCGCCAGTTCCACTTCTCCATCGCGAGCCTGTCCCTCGCGGACGAGCCGGGCTTCTCCGCCCGCCAGGTGGATATCTTCGACTTCGACGCGACCCTGCGCGACGGTCTGAGGCGCACGCCGCCGCAGGACCTTCCGCCGTCCGCCACGATCCCCTTCCTCGTCATCAGCGACTTCTCGGGCGAGCGCTGCCTCCTTGCGAGGCGAACCCTCGAGCAGGAGATGACGCGCGCGGCCGTCGACGTCGCCGACCCCATCGGCGCCATCCTCGGCGACGGGCGCCGCGGCTACGTCCTCATCGACGAGGAGGAGGCGCAGACCACGCCCCACCTTCGCCTCGTCGCAACCCGCTCCATCCGCGCGCCGGAGGACATCGCCGATCGCGTCGCCGTGCTGGAATTCGTCTGGCGCGACGGGCGGCGCGGCTCGCCGGGGCTCGCCCGCATCGTGGCGCTCCCCTCCGGCACGCTCGGCGACTGCACGGGCCAGCGGGAGGCGAACCCGCTCGACACCTTCCTCGCCAACGCCGAGAGCCGGCGGCGCTACTGGGCGGACATCTCGGCGGCGGTCGACCCCTTCACCCTCGGCGACCCGCTCGAACTCGACTTTTCCGTCGGCGAGCCGCTCCATCCCTACTGCTGGTTCCTCGCGGAGGAGGGGGCCGTGATCCTCTATCCCTACCGCCCCGGGCAGGCGCGCCGGCAGTTCGTCGCCGGCACCTATCGCTTCCCCGAGGACTTCGCGCTTCCCGCGATCCCCCTCTCCTCGGACGAAGGCGCCTCGCTCTTCCATTGCTTCGTGTCGCCGCGCCCGGTGCCTGAGCCCGTGATCGACCGCTGGCTCGCCGCGCAGGCGAGGGGCGTCGTCCTCGGCTGGCCCGAGGCGGACGCCCTCTCCCTCGGCTTCCGGGAGAACGCGGCCGTCTCCGAGGTGTGGGCGCCGATCCGCGCCGTCGGCCAAGAGGCAGCGCAGCGGGAAGGCGAGCGATGAGGACACCGAAGGACCGGAAACCGAGGCCGGATGCGGTCGAGATACGGGAGAAGACGATGCGCACGATTGTCGCCGGCGCACTTGCGGCCGGCCTTGCGGCGACGACGGCCCTTCCGGGGGCGACGGCCGCCAGCGCCACGGACCCCACCTATTTCCCGGGGTCGGACTACGGCAAGACGGAGCTGAGGCTGCGCGAGAGCCTCGGCTCGGCGGTCATGCAGATCCGCACGCTCGGCCACATCTTCGAGCGCGTCGGCCTCCTGCCGCAGGACGACGTCATCCGACAGGCCGCAGGCCCCGTCGTCAGGCTCGACCGCCTCGTCGAGTACAACGGGCAGGAGGCCACCTCCACCTGCACCGCGACCATCGTGTCCGACAGCCTGATCCTGACGAATCACCACTGCATCCCGGGCTCCGACAGGCTGATCGAGGCGTCGATCCTCCTCGACTACGAGGACCACGACGACGCGGAGACGGTGCGGCTGAGGGTGGAGACCGCTCCGGCCGCGTCCGACGAGGACATGGACTTCGCCTTCGTGCGCATCGTCGACCCCCTGCCCGAGGGCGTCGAGCCGCTGCGCCTCGGCGTCGCGGATGTCTCGCCGGGAAGCCGCCTCGTGATGCTCCACCACCCGGCCGGCCAGCCGAAGATGATGACCCAGTTCGACTGCCGCGCCCACGAGGACCAGTCGGGGCGGGCCTTCCAGCTGCGCCACGTGTGCGACACGCTGCCGGGAAGCTCGGGCGGGCTCATCGTGAACGCCGAGCTCAAGCCGGTCGGCCTGCACCACACGGGCGGGCTGCGGCCGGGCGACCCCGGGAGCTACAACGTCGGAACGCGCCTCGCGGCGATCCTCGACACCTTCAACGAGCTGAGCCCTGCGGGCCAGGCGCAGCCCGTCGCGACGGCGCCCGCCGGCGGCGGCCTCCAGCCGTCCGCGCCGCCGGCGTCGACGCCCGCAAGCGGCCCCTCTCAGCCCTCCCTCGCCGCCCGGCCAGAGACGCCGGCGGCGAGTCCGCAGCCGCCGGCGCAGCGTCCCGCGTCGGCCCCGCTCCCCGGTGCAGGCGGGCAGGGCTCCGGCTCGGCCGCAGAAACCATCAACCAGCTCATCCAGTGAGGTCCGACATGCCCTTCATCCGCACCGTTCTTCGCGGTCTTGCGGGCGGCGTGACGGCGGTCGCGATCCTCGCGGCCCCCGTCGCGGCGAGCGCACAGTCCGCCACCGACGAGATCAACCGCATCATCAACGAGCTGGCGCCGGCGAGCCCGTCCGAGGCCGCGCGGCCCGAGTACCGGCAGCGCGTGCGCGAGACCACCGTGAAGGTCCGCCCGCAGATCGCTGGCGAGACGGCCTTCCGGCAGAACTCCATCATCGAGGAGCGCACCTACGTCCTCAACTACAACCACACCGAGGATTTCACAGTCCATTTCGCGTTCGATTCCTTCGCGCTGACGCCGAGGGCGCGGACCGTGCTCGACCTCGTGGGGCAGGCGCTCAACCATCCGCGGCTCGCGGGCGAGGTCTATCTCGTGGCGGGCCACACCGACACGGCCGGCCCCGCCGAGTACAACCAGTGGCTTTCGGAGAAGCGGGCCTGGGCGGTCATGAGCTATCTCGTGGAGGCCTGGGGCATCTCGTCGGACAGGCTGCGCCCCGTCGGCTTCGGCGAGGAGCTTCTCGCCGACCCGCGCCGCGGCGCCAATGCGCTCAACCGCCGCGTGGAATTCACCCTCATCGACACCAGCCCCACGATCCCGCCGACCACCTACGTGCCCGCCCCTCGCCCGGACGGACCCGTCGCGCAGGTGCCCCGGCAGGGCAACGTCGTGTGCGACAGCGCGCCCGTCGCCCTCGACGACCCGCGCCCGCCCCGCCACAACCTCGACGATTTCGGAAGCCCCCGCACGCCGGTCGAGTGCGAGGACGTCCACTCGGCCGCACCCGTCGCGCCCGACTCGAAGCCGGCCGCGCCCACAACCGCCTCTGGCTCTGCCATCGACCAGACCAACGCCGCCATCGGCAACTGACCGCCCGGCGTCGCAACATAGGGAAGAGAGAAAGACGATGTTGAAGACCCTGTTCGCCGCGGCCCTCGCGGCAGGTGCCATTGCCTCGGCGCCCCAGGCGGCGTTGGCGCAGACCGTGGAAGTGATCGTGCTCCAGCTCGATCAGGACCCGAACTCCCTCGAGAAGGACACGCAGATCCAGAACGGGATGCTGATCGAGTTCCAGAAGGTGCTCAACAGCCCGAACGTCATCAGCTACATGCACCAGTTCGGCATCCAGGGCATGGACGTGTTCGGCGAGCGCGCCCTCGTCATGCAGAATCCCGGCTACGACACGACGCGCACGCGCCGCTCCGAGGAGGAGCTCCTCACGCTGCTCCAGCAGATCCCGAACTTCAGCCCGGACGCCGCGATCCTCTACACCGTCTACGCCCGCGCGGTGGAGGACCCCTACACGCGCATCTCGCTCCTCCAGGCGACGCTCCAGTACCGCGTGTTCGGCCGGGACGGCCGCTTCCTCGGCGGTGACAACATGGCGCTCGACACGCGCGGCATCCCACTCACCGGCTGCGCCACCGCCGTCGCCGGCCAGGGTCCCGATCCGCTCTGCGTGCGCCAGGCTGTGACGGAGAACGTCGGCCGTCTCGCCCAGGACGCTGCGAACAAGATCGCGCTCCAGCTCGCCGCCCTCATCGGCCCCGCGGTCGGCAGCGCCGCCCCGTCCGGCCCGACCTACGGCGACCCGAACCAGGCGATCCAGCCCACCTACGGCAGCCCGCAGCCCGGCCTCAGCCAGTCCGTCGGCGGCGCCTGCGCCAACCTTCCGGCCACCTACGTGATCTCGTTCGAGGGCGTCGAGGGGCGGCAGAAGAACGCCATCGAGGAGTTCATGGCCTCCTGGGAGTGCGCCGAGACGCTGGAGACGGTGGACGACTCCTTCACCACCGTCACCTATCGCTACAAGACCAGCGCCGACCGCGGCCGCATCCTGCGCAACATCCGCCAGATGGCCGACATGATGGGCATCATCGTGGAGACGGGGCTGTCCGGCAACAACGAGATCCGCGTCGAGACCATCGGCCTTCGCCGCAACTGAGCCTGCGGACCGACCCGGCCCGCGCGAAGGGCGGACATGAGGGGCCGCCGGCCTGCGGGTCGGCGGCCTTCGCGCGTGTGCGGGGCGGCTCCGCGTCAGGCGCGCGCCGTGTCGCGGACGGGGACGGGGACGGGGACGGGGACGGGGGCGTCGAGCTCCTCGAGGCCAGCGTCCGCAGCGGCGGGGCCGATCGCCGGCACGATCTCGATCCGGCCGATGACGCGGAAGAGGCCCGACCGAAGGAAGCCGTGCACGGCGTAGACGGCGCCGTCGTCGTCGGAGACCACCGTGCGCAGGGCGGGCCTGTCGGCAGCGAGGAGCAGGAACTCGGTGTTGCGGTCGCGCACCTCGCCGTCGACGATGAGCTCGGCGAGCGTCGTGCCCTTCCAAGTCCACTCGTTGCGCATCACGATCCGGCGCGTGCCGACTCTCGCGTGCCAGGTCTGCACAGGCATCCGATCCTCCCCGCGCCGGAGCGTGTGCCGCACGGCTGATGCGCCGTTGGCGCAATGCCGGCCCGGCGGCCCCTCGTCCGGTGACGGTCACGACCGGCCGGGGCGCGTCCAACCTTCCGTCGCTCGGGACACCGGCACCGTCCCCGGCACGCGCCGACGCCGCCATCATACAGCGCCCGTCCGCCCTGAACAGGGCGGCGTGACGAACGCAGCGGACGTTTGCAGCGGACGGACGCCGGGGGCGGGTCTCAGCCCGCGAGGGCCGTTCCCGCCTCGGCCGCCTCGTAGGCCTCGGAGGCGGCGAGCCAGTCCTCCTCGGCCTTCTCCCGCGCCTCCACCCAGCGGGCGCGCTCCCTGTTGAGCGTCGCGGCCCGACCGGGATCCTTCACGTAGAGGTCGGGGTCGGCGAGCACCTCGTCGCGCTTCGCGATCTCGGCCTCGGCCTTCGCGATCGCCGCCTCCGCCGCCTTGATCTCCTTGCGCAGGGGGGCGAGCGCGGCGCGCGCCTCGGCGGCCTCCCGGCGGCGGTCCTGCGCGGACGGCCCCTTCTTCTCCGCCCCCTCGTCGGGCCGGGACTTCGCGCGGGCGGCGCCGAGCACCATCGCGCGATACTCCTCCATGTCCCCGTCGAACGGCTTGACCGTCCCGTCAGCCACGAGCCACAGGCGGTCGGCGCACGCCTCCACCAGGTGGCGGTCGTGGCTGATGAGGATGACCGCGCCCTCGTAGCCGTTGATCGCCTCCATGAGGGCGTTGCGGCTGTCGATGTCGAGGTGGTTCGTCGGCTCGTCGAGGATGAGAAGGTTCGCGCCGCCGAGCGTCGCGAGCCCGAGGAGGAGCTTCGCCCGCTCGCCGCCGGAAAGGTCGCGGGCGGGCGTGTCCATCCGGTTGCCGGCGAGCCCCATCTGCGCGACCTTCGAGCGGACTTCCGCCTCGCCGTCCCATCGCACCCGGGCCTGGACGTGCTGGACGGGCGTCTCGGCCGGGCGGAGCTCGTCGAGCTGGTGCTGGGCGAAGTAGGCGATCTCCATGCGCTCGGCTCGCACAACCTTGCCGTCCATCGGGTCGAGGCGCCCGGCGAGGAGCTTTGCGAGGGTCGACTTGCCGTTGCCGTTCGCGCCGAGAAGGGCGATGCGATCGTCGTCGTCGATGCGGATGTTGACGCGCTTCAGGACGGCCGTGTCGCCGTAGCCGAGCACCACCCGCTCCGTCGCGATGATGGGGGGCGAGAGGGCGCGCCTCGGCGCGGGAATGCGGATCGGCGGGGTGTCTGCGTCGATGACGGGCTCGATCGCGGCCATCTTCTCGAGCTTCTTGACGCGGCTCTGCGCCTGCTTCGCCTTCGAGGCCTTGGCGCGGAAACGGTCGATGAATGCCTGAAGGTGCGCCCGCTCGGCGGCCTGCCTCTCCGCCCGCCGCGCCACCGCCTCGGCCCGCTCGCGCCGCTGTCGCTCGAACTCGGAGTAGTTGCCGCGGTAGGCGACGAGCTTGCCGTTGTCGACGTGGAGGATCTGCCGCGCCACGCTGTCGAGGAGATCGCGGTCGTGGCTGATGACGATGACGGTGTGCGGATAGCGCGTGAGGTAGTTCTCGAGCCAGACTGTGCCCTCGAGGTCGAGGTAGTTGGTGGGCTCGTCGAGGAGGAGGAGGTCGGGCTCGAGGAAGAGGATGGCGGCGAGGGCGACGCGCATGCGCCAGCCGCCGGAGAAGGACGCGCAGGGCCTGCGCTGTGCGGCGTCGTCGAAGCCGAGGCCGGACAGGATGGAGGCCGCCCGCGCTTCGGCCGAGTAGGCGTCGATGTCGGCGAGGCGGGCGTGGATCTCGCCGATGCGGTTCGCGTCCGTGGCGAGCTCGGCCTCCGCGAGGAGCGCGGCCCTTTCGGTGTCGGCGGCAAGCACCGTCTCGAGGAGGCTTGCCTCGGTCCCCGGAGCCTCCTGGGTGACGCGCCCGATCCTGAGGCCCTCGTTCAGCGCGATGTCGCCGCTCTCCGGCGAGAGCTCGCCGCAGACGAGGTTGAAGAGTGTCGTCTTCCCGCACCCGTTGCGCCCGACGAGGCCGACCTTGGAGCCGGCGGGGACCGTCGCGTCGGCGCCCTCGAAGAGGGTCCGCCCGTCGATGCGGTAGATGAGGCTGCGGATCGTGAGCATGAAGGCGGATTTGCCCTCCCTCGGGGAGCTGCGCAAGGGTGCCGCACGCAGCGCGAGGGAACGGCGCGACCGGGGCGGCGGTTTGAGCCATAAAGGGAGGCTCCCGATGGCCAACTTCTATTCCCCGACGTCACAGACGCTGTTCGACGACGTCCTCTGGCTGCCGCAGAAGGGGGCGCGCACGATCCTCGCGGGCCGCCCGCCCAACGCCTACGCCATCCTCGCCCGCGACGGCGCGATCCTCGTGGACGCCGTCTTCTCGTGGAACCTGCCGGGCGTCGAGGAAATGGCGCACGCCGGCAAGGACATCCTCGGCGTCGTCATCACCTGCGCGCACGTGGTGGAGCATGCGGATGCGCTCGAGACGCTGCGCCACGACTTCGGCTGCCGCTTCCTCCTCCATCCCGCGGACCAGGCGAGCCCGGCGGCCGAGCGCACGGGGCTCGTCTTCGAGGATCCGCTCTCCGACGGCGTGCTGACGAAGGCCGGCGTCGACGTCATCCCCATGCCGCACCACACGCCGGGCTCCATCATGCTCCACATGGAGGATCACAGGGGGACGCTGTTCTCCGGCGCCTCGGCGGTGGCGCCGGGGCCGCTCCAGGAGCCGGAGCCGCCGCGGCTCGAGCGCCCTGTGGTCGGCCGCGACGGGGACGGTGCGTTCCGCGAGCAGTGGGAGGTCCTGTGCGCCCAGCGCAAGTACTCCAACATTCTTCCGCTCTTCGGCACGCCATACACCGACCGCACCGACACCCACCAGATCATGCGCCAGCTCTGGGACGGAACGCCCCTCGACGAGCGCGACGCCCGCGAGGACGCGCGGGGGAGGGAGCGCGCCGAGGGCGTCCACGTCTGAGCCGCCCGCCGCGCCGCGCGCGCTCAGGCGCCGGCCCCCGCGGGCGACACCGCCTGCGGGCGCAGCCGCGCCCGGGCCATCGTCGCTCGGGCGTCCTGACGAGGCCCGCGCTCGGGCGCACCGCGGCCCGCCTGTCCGGGGCCGGCGGCGCGGAAAGTTCCTTCCGGACTTGCGAATGCGGCTGTTGCGGGCGGCGCCGGCGGCGGGCTATGGCGTGCCCCACCTTCCGATCCCTTGCGACAAGGACCCGACGATGGCGATCGAACGCACCTTCTCGATGATCAAGCCCGACGCGACGCGCCGCAACATCACCGGCAAGATCATCGACCGGCTGGAGAGCGCTGGACTGCGCGTCGTCGCCAGCAAGCGCGTCCACATGTCGAAGGCCCAGGCCGAGGCGTTCTACGCCGTCCACAGGGAGCGCCCCTTCTTCGAGGAGCTGACCACCTTCATGTCCTCCGGCCCCACCGTCGTGCAGGTGCTGGAGGGCGAGAACGCCATCGCGAGGAACCGCGAGGTGATGGGCGCGACCAACCCGAAGGACGCCGCGCCCGGCACCATCCGCGCCGACTTCGCCGAGTCCATCGGCGAGAACGCCGTCCACGGCTCCGACGCGCCCGAGACGGCGGCCGAGGAGATCGCGTTCTGGTTCGCCGGGTCTGAGATCGTCGGCTGATGCGCCTCGTCGGGCGCGACCTGTCGCCCTACGTGCGGCGGGTCGCCATCTGGTGCGCCCTCCAGGGGCGGCCCGTCGAGCGCATGGCACTCGCCGCCATGGAGCCCGCCGCGCAGGACGAGCTGCGCGGCTACAACCCCCTGCGGCGCGTCCCCGTCCTCCTTCTCGACGACGGGACGAGCCTCATCGAGACGTTCGCCATCTGCGACTTCCTGGACGACACGATGCCGGACGGCCGCCTCGTCCCGGCGACGGGGGAGGCGCGGCGGCAGTCCCTCCAGAGGATCGCGCTCGCCAACTCCACCACCGAGAAGGTGGTGGCGATGATGTACGAGAAGAACCGCCGGCCGGAGGCGCTCCACTGGCCGGAGTGGCAGGAGCGGGTGGCCGACCAGTCGAAGGCCGGTTTTGCCGCCATGGAGGCGATGGCGCCGGCTGACGGCTTCTTCGGCGGCGAGCGTCCCGACGGATCCGACGTCGTCTTCGTGTGCGCCTGCCAGCAGGCCGAGGTGACGAACCCTTGGCTCCTCGAGTCCGCGGGTCCGAGGCTGAAGGGCCTCTGCGAGCGGGCGATGGCGCTCGAGCCTTTCCGCGCCACCTATCCGACGCTCTGATCGGGGGTCGGGGGCCTCGCTCCGGTCCTCGCCGCCACCGCGTCCGCCTTGCGGCGTACGAGGTCGATGAGCGTGTCGAGGGGGAAGGGCTTCGTCAGGACGGCGTCGGGGCTGAGGCCCGTTTCGGCGGCCCTGCGCGCAAGGCTCGGCTCGGCGGACACCATGACGACGGCAAGGTGGGGCTCGCGGCTGAGCTCGCGGGCGAGGACGAGACCGTCGTCCCGCCCGAGCTTCAGGTCGACGACGACGACGCCCGCCGACACGCCGGCCGCCACGCGCCTCGCCTCCGCCGCCGAGTGCGCGAGGCCGACGTCGAAACCCTCTTCCACGAACACGAATTCCAGCACCTGCCTGATGCCGGGATCGTCGTCCGCGACGACGACCGTGACGGACGTCTCGGGCGGGGTGGCGCCGCCTCCGACAGAAGGCGCGGCGTCGGCAAGGCCGTCCCCGACGGATTGCGGCGCGGCGTCCGCCCGACGGGCCTCGGCGGTGTCCGCTCCGGCCTCGCTCCGCCGGCCGGCCGTCGGCGCCGGGCACTCGCCTGCCTTGCCCATTCCCATTCCCACTCCGCCCCTGCGGTTGGTCCCCTCGTCCAGCGTGCCGGGTACTCCCCCGGGCGTGCTGCTGGAGGCGCTGCCCCGCCGCGCGTCCCGAAGGCGCTCCGGCAGGCCGGCGCCTCTCCTTCGGGAGCACCTTGCGTCGACAGCGGCGAACGCGGAAGACGCTCGTCCCTCACGTTCCGGGCATTCCCTTCCGAGCCGCACCGTCCTGCCGCCCGACCGACCAGCCCGGGCGGTCGGTTGTTGCCTTCATCGATTCGTCCGTCCGCCTTCACGATCGTGTCGACGGCGGCACCGGGCTGCGGGGCCGAGGGCCGCTGCGTCATCACCGTGACCCCGGTCCGCGCGGTGCCTCGCCGACGCGGGCGAGCAGGCGCTCCGCGGCGATGAGGTGGGGCCGGTCGAGCATGCGCGCGCCGAGCGAGACGACGCCCACGCCGGGCGACGCGGCGAACGCCGCGACGATCTCCCGCGCCTCGGCGAGGGCCGCCTCCGACGGCGTGAACGCCGCGTTGATCACGGGGACCTGCGCGGGGTGGATCGCGAGCTTGCCCTCGAACCCGTCCGCCGCGGCGGCCTCAGCCTCCCGCCGGCAGCCCGCATCGTCCCGAAAGTCGGTGAAGACGGTGTCGACCGGGGTGACGCCGGCCGCGCGCGCTCCGGCGAGGACGAGCGTGCGGGCGAGGGCGAAGGCGCCCGTGAGCGCGCCCGCCTCGTCGCGCACGCGCCGGGCGCCGAGGGCGGTGGACAGGTCCTCCGCGCCCCACGCGAGGCCCACGAGCCGCGCGCTCGTCCCGCCATAGGTGCCGAGGCCGAAGAGCGCCGCCGCGGTCTCGGTCGCGATGGGCAGGATCCGGGTCGCCCCGTCCGGCACGCCAGCCCGCGCCTCGGCGACAGAGAGGAGCGCCGAGAGATGGGCGACGTCGGCCCCCGTCTCGGCCTTCGGGAGCATGATCATGTCCGGCCTGGCGGGGACGACTGCGGCGAGATCGTCCTCCGTGAGCCCGGTGGAGAGGGCGTTCACCCTGACGGCGACGCCCGTTCGTCCTGCGGCCGCCTCCGCGGCGAGGCCGCGCGCGCGGGCCTTGCCGTCCGCGGAGACGGAATCCTCGAGGTCGAGGATCACGACGTCCGCCCCCGCGTCGAATCCCCGCGCGAGCTTCCTCTCCGAATCGCCCGGCACGAACAGGAGCGAGCGCATCATGCCTGCGCCCGCGGATGGCGGCGCTTCATCATGGCGGTGCGGACGGTGACCGCCACCACCACGCCGTCCTGGTTCGTCGCCGTGTGCTCGAGCTCCACGAGGCCGACGTCGCCGCGCGACCGGCTCTCCCGCTTGGCGAGGACGCGGGTCGAGGCATAGACCGTGTCCCCCGGGAAGAGGGGATGGGGAAAGCGCGTCTCCTTCATCCCGAGGTTGCCGACCGTGGTGCCGATGGTGAGGTCGTTCACGGAGATGCCGACGAGGAGGGCGAGCGTGAACATGGAGTTCACGAGGGGCTTGCCCCACTCGGTGTGCCGCTCGGCGAAGTGGCGGTCGATGTGCAGCGGCTGGGGGTTCAGCGTCATGTTGGAGAAGAGGATGTTGTCCGCCTCCGTCACCGTGCGCGACAGGGCGTGCCGGTAGACGCGGCCTTCCTCGAAATCCTCGTAGTGGAGTCCTGTCATCGTGTCCTCCCGCGCGCCACCATAGGGCCGCCGCACCGCAAGGGCCAGTTGGGCGCGGCCACCCCCTGCCGGCGCGCGCCGGAGCGTCAGTAGGTGAACTGCTCGGCGAGGATGCGCTCGTCCCACGAGTGGTCCGGATCGAACATGATGGCGCAGGCGGCGGTGCGGTCCTCGCAGATGTCCACCTCGGCGATGCGGCGGATCTCCACGTTGTCCGCCGCGGCCGCGACGGGGCGCTTGTCGCGCTCGAGACAGGTGATGGTGACGGTGACATGGGACGGCAGGAGGGCGCCTCGCCAGCGCCTCGGCCGGAAGGCGGAGATGGGCGTCAGGGCGAGGAGCTTCGCGTTGATGGGCAGGATCGGCCCGTGGGCGGACAGGTTGTAGGCCGTCGACCCCGCGGGCGTCGCGACGAGGACGCCGTCGCACACGAGCTCGGGCAGGCGCGGCCGGCCGTCGATGTGGATGGCGAGCTTCGCCGCCTGGTGAGTCTGGCGCAGGAGCGAGACCTCGTTGATCGCCATCGCCTCCGTGACCTCGCCGAAGATGTCGACGGCGCGCATCCTGAGGGGGCGGATCCTCGTGGTCTCGGCCGCGGCGAGGCGCTCGCGCAGGCCGTCGACGGCGAACTCGTTCATGAGGAAGCCGACCGAGCCGCGGTTCATGCCGAAGGTGGGCTTGCCCGTCGACATGAAGCGGTGGAGGCAGGAGAGCATCAGCCCGTCGCCGCCGAGCGCGACGATGACGTCCGCCTCCTCCGGGTCGCAGGAGCCGTAGCGCGTCACGAGCCGCTCTGCGGCGGCGCGGGCGTCAGCGGTGTCCGCGGCGACGAAGGCGAGCTTGTCGAAGGCCCGGGTCATCGCGGGGCGGCTCCGGGGAGGGCTGTCATGGGAGGGTCCGGGCTCGGGCGGTGAGGCTGCATCATCGCCCTTTCGCGGTGCGGGTCAACGGGCGGCGAGGCGGGCCTGCGCGGCGGCGAGGTCTTCCGCAGTGTTGACGTTGGCGAGCTCCTCGGCCGCGAAGGACACGGAAACGGGCGCGAGGGGCGCGAGGGTCGCCGAGAGGCTCCGTGCCGGCGACAGGACGCGAACGGCGGCTGGCCGTGCGAGGAGGATCGTCGGATGGATGCGCCCGTCGGCGGCCATGGCGGCGTCCCCCCGGCCGAGCCCGGCCGAGAGGCGGGAGGCGAGGTCCTGCGGCAGGAACGGCGTGTCGACGGGTGCCGTCAGCAGGAAGGGGGTCGCCGCACGGTCGGCCGCGCCGAGGAGGGCCGCGACGGGACCCTCGAGGCCCGCCCTGTCGGCGGCGGGGAGAACGTCCCGCGCATGGGCGAGGAAGGGCGTCGCGTGGGCGACGAGGCGCGCCGCCTCCTCCTCGCCGCGCGCAACGACGAGGACGCGGGCCGCCTGCGGCGCGAGGGCGGCGAGGACATGGGCGATCAGCGGGCGACCGCCGAGGTGGCGAAGCGGCTTGTCGCCGCCGATCCGCCGCCCGGCGCCGCCGGCGAAGACGGCCGCCGTGATCTCCTCCCGCGCCGGACGGCTCACGGGGAGACACCGCTTGCCCGCCGCGCCGGGACGCGCCATGTCGGCTGGCGGATGCGCTGACGGAAAGGTGGGGCGATGGTGGACGACGCGCTGGTGCTGGAAGCGCTCTCGGAGGTCACGGGGCCGTCGGGCGAGGACATCGTCGCCGAGGGGCGCGTGCGTTCGCTCGTGGTGCAGGAGGGCCGCGTCGGCTTCGCCATCGCCGCCCGGCCGGACGAGCGGGCGGTGATGGAGGAGATCCGCGCGAAGGCCGAGGCGGCCGTCGCGGCGCTCGCGGGCGTCGAGCGCGTGCTGGCCGCGGTGGTGGCCGACGAGGACATGCCTGCGCAGGGAGCGCCCGCCGGTGAGCCGCGCGACGGAGGGCTCGCCGGCCGCGCCCGGCGCCTCGCGGGGCGCTTCTCCCGCCGCCAGGAGAGCGCGCCCGCCCGCCCCGCGCCGCGCCTCCACCCGGGCGGCGCAGCACAGAAGAGGGGTCCGGCCCCCGGACCCGCCCCGCAGAGGACGCCCGCGGGGGCGCCCGGCGCCGGCCCGTCGCGCCCGCGTCCGGGTCCCGTCGAGGGCATCCGCCGCGTCATCGCGGTCGGCTCCGGCAAGGGCGGGGTCGGAAAGTCCACCGTCTCGGTCAACCTCGCTGTCTCCCTCGCCGCCATGGGATGGCGCGTCGGCCTCCTGGACGCGGACATCTTCGGCCCGTCCGTACCGATGCTCCTCGGCGCGGTCGACCACAAGCCGAGGACGGAAGGGGAGAAGCTCGTCCCCCTCGAGGCATTCGGCATCAGCGCCATGTCCATCGGCTTCCTCGTGGCGCCGGAAAAGGCCGTGGTGTGGCGCGGCCCGATGGTGACGGGCGCCCTCGGCCAGCTCATGCGCGACACGCTGTGGGGCGAGCTCGACTGCCTCCTCATCGACATGCCCCCCGGAACCGGCGACATCCAGCTTTCACTCGCCCAGCAGACGCCGCTGACGGGCGCCGTGGTCGTTACGACGCCGCAGGATCTCGCCCTCATCGACGTGCGCAAGGCCGCCCAGATGTTCGCGGCCGTGAACGTGCCCATCCTCGGCGTGGTCGAGAACATGGCGACCTTCGTGTGCCCGAAGTGCGGGACCGAGACCGCGATCTTCGGCCACGGCGGAGGCGCGCGGGAGGCCGAGGTGCGGCGCGTCCCCTTCCTCGGCGGCGTTCCCCTCACGCTCGCGATCCGCGAGGCGTCGGACGCGGGGCGGCCCGTGGCGGCGGGTGGCGAGGGACCGGAGGCGGAGGCCTACGGCGCGATCGCCGCCAATCTTGCCTCCGTGCTCGGCCGCGTGAGCGAGAAGCCGTTTCCGGCCATCGTCTTCGAGTGACGCGGACCTCCCGCGACAGGCGCTGCGGGCGCGCCTGTCAGGTGAGGTGGCGCGTCCTCAGGAGAAGCGACAGGGCGAGCGCGAGGATGCACCCGATCAGCATCGGCACGAGGACCGGCCAGAGCGTGCCCGCCCAGAAGGGAAGCTCGATCACGAGGCCGACGAGGAGGCTCGCGAGCGCGCCCGAGCCGATCTGGAACGCGCCGGTGAGTCCGGAGGCGGTGCCCGCGAGCTGAGGCCTGACGCCGACGGCGCCCGCCACCGTCATCGGCAGCGCGAGCCCGTTGCCGAACCCGATCACGAACATCGGCCCGAAAAGGAAGGCCGGATGCCGGAACGCCGCCATCGCGAACACCACGGCGAAGACGACGCCAGCGAGGGCGACGGCGTTCCCCCACACGATCATCGCGACGATCCCCGTCCGCCCGCTCAGGCGGCCGGTGACGAAGTTGCCGATGATGTAGCCGCCGACGTTGAGGATGAAGAAGAGCCCGTAGGCGGAAGGGGACAGGCCGTAGACGTCGGTCGCGACGAACACCCCGCCCGAGATGAAGGAGAAGAAGGGGATGCAGATGGCCGAGAGGGTCGTCACGAAGAGCCAGAACTCGCGCAGTCCGAGGAGGGTGACGAGCTCGTGGCTCCACCGGGCGAACACGCGGCCTCCCCGGTCCGGCGGACGGGTCTCGTCGAGCCGCAGGAGGGTGAGGACGAGGGCCGCCGCCCCGAGGGCCGCGAGGAGCCAGAAGATGAGGCGCCAGGAGACGACGTCCGCCACGACGCCGCCGATGGGCGCGGTGACCATCGGGCCGATGGCCATGCCCATCGTCACGTAGGCGATCATGGAGGCGGCCGTCGCCGTGCCGTGCATGTCGCGGATGATGGCGCGGGAGAGGACGAGCCCCGCGCACCCGCCGATCGCCTGCACGACGCGGGCGGCGATGAGGATCTCCACGGTCGGCGCCATGGCGCAGGCGAGCGTGCCGGCGAAGAAGAGCCCGAGGCCGAAGACCAGCGCCGGGCGGCGGCCGACGATGTCGGAGATCGGCCCGACGGCGAGCTGGCCGAGCGCCGTTGCGACGAGGAACACTGTGAGCGTGAGCTGGATCGCGGCAGCCGAGGTGCCGAGGTCGCGCTGCATCTCGGCCATGGCGGGGAGATACATGTTCATCGCCGTCGGCGTGACCATCGCGACGAGGACGAGGAGGGCGAGGGGCGCAGCCGGCCTCGGCCGCCGCGGCGGCGGCGCGACGTGCGCGGTCCGCCCCCCGGCGGCGTGGGGCGTGCTGCATCCCGTGCCGAGGCGGCTGTCCTCCGCGCTCAGGGGCGAGACGCCCTCATCGCGCATCGGCATCGCCCCCGCAAGCCTGTGCCTTGAGGTGCGGAATCCTGCTTCTCCCCGCTCGACTTGCCTGCCGTCCGCCGCCGCTGTCGGCTCGCCGTTCGGACGCTGCAAGATTGTCCTAGCCTGTCGGCAGGGAAACGCCAATGTCACTTAAAGTGCATGTCGCGCGCAGGGATCGCGACCCGCGCGAGGCCGCGCCGCCAGCGAGGTGCCCGCCCTCACGCCGCGGCGCGGGCGGCCGCCTGTGGATCGACGACGCCGAACGATCAGAGCGGCACGATGAGGCGACCTCACGGGACGATGTGCCGACGCCTCGGCCGACGCGTTCCGCGAGGCGGCAGACGCACCGTGCACGATGTCATGCGCTTTCATGCAAGGGCGCGCGGTCATGCGTTTTCATGCAGGGGCGCGCGACGGCCGCCGTGCCGCAAGGTGGCGAGGCGGCCCGGCCGCCCTCAGCCGCCCGTGGTCGACATGTGACGCGCCACAGCCGGCGCGTTCCGCCCGCGCTCGATGACGAAGTCGTGGCCCTTCGGCTTGATGCCGATGCCGTGATCGATGGCGCGGTGGAGCGCCTCGTCCCCCTCCGACTGGCGCAGCGGCGTCCTGAGGTCCACCGCATGGTCCTGACCGAGGCACAGGTAGAGCGTGCCCGTGCAGGTGAGGCGGACGCGGTTGCAGCTCTCGCAGAAATTGTGGGTCATCGGGGTGATGAATCCGACGCGCCCGCCGGTCTCCTCCACCCTGACGTAGCGGGCCGGGCCGCCCGTGCGGTCGGGAAGGTCGGTCAGCGTGAAGCGCTCGGAGAGCTGGCGGCGGACTGTGTCGAGGGGAAGGTACTGGTCGGTCCGGTCGGCCTCGATCTCGCCGAGAGGCATCGTCTCGATGAGGGTGAGGTCGTGGCCCTCGCCGTGACAGAAGCGCATCATCGCCTCGATCTCGTGGGCGTTGGCGTCGCGCAGGGCCACCATGTTGATCTTGATCTTGAGCCCCGCCGCCTTCGCCGCCGCGATCCCGTCCATCACCTTGTTGAAGTCGCCCCAGCGGGTGATCCTGCGGAAGGCGTCCGGGTCGAGGGTGTCGAGGGAGACGTTGACGCGGCGCACGCCGCAGTCGGCGAGCTCGGCGGCGAAACGGGCGAGCTGCGATCCGTTGGTGGTGAGCGTCAGCTCCTCGAGGGCGCCGCTCGACAGGTGCCGCGAGAGGGCGCGGAAGAGGCTCATGACGTCCCGCCGCACCAGAGGCTCGCCGCCGGTGATCCTGAGCTTGCGGACGCCGCGCTCCACGAAGGCGGTGGCCACCCTGTCGAGCTCCTCGAGGGTGAGAAGGTCCTTCTTCGGCAGGAACGCCATGTTCTCCGACATGCAGTAGACGCAGCGGAAGTCGCACCTGTCGGTGACGGAGATGCGCAGGTACGTGACGTGCCGGCCGAACGTGTCGATGAGGGGGGCCTTCATGAGCATCCCTTTTTCGATATGTTCGGACGAATATATGCCATGGCGAACGCCGCGCGCATCCCCCTTGTGGAGGTTGATCGCGGATTTTCCGGCGCCGGCCGCGGGAGGGAACGGAATGAGCGACGAGATGCCCTGGCCGACGGAGCTGCGCGTGCCGCCCGGGCGCGACCGCGTCCTCGTGCGCTACGACGACGGGACGGTGCACGATCTCGCGGCGGAGTACCTGCGCGTCCTCACCCCGTCGGCGGAGCGCAAGGGCCACGGGTCGGAGGTGGTGATCGGCGGCAAGCGGGGGGTGCGGCTCGCGGCGATCCACCCGGTCGGCCGCTACGCGGTTCGCCTTGCCTTCGACGACGGGCATTCGACCGGGATCTACACCTTCGCCTACCTGCGCGAGCTCGGCGAGGAGAACGCGGCGCGCTGGCAGGGCTATCTCGACGATCTCGCAGCGGCCCGGCTCGACAGGGACACGCCGGGGACGAGGGGCCGCGCTCCGTCCCGCGGGTGAGGCGGCGGCCATGCGGCGCTCTGCCATGCCTTGAACGCATGGCTGACGAGGCATGATCTGTAGCGGGTGCGCCACGGACCCGCTGGCGATGTGCCCGCGCGTGCGGCAGGGTGCCTTCCGGAGCGGCCGATGCCGCGGGCCGCTTGTCAAACCGTCCGCGATTTTCGATGTTCGCCGCGACGGAGAAGGATCCCCCGATGCCTACCGAGATTCTCATGCCCGCCCTGTCGCCCACCATGGAGGAGGGCAAGCTCTCCAAGTGGCTGAAGTCGGTCGGGGACGACGTCGCCGCGGGCGACGTCATCGCCGAGATCGAGACCGACAAGGCCACCATGGAGGTGGAGGCCGTGGACGAGGGCCGTCTCGGCAAGATCCTCGTGGAGGAGGGAACCGAGGGCGTCGCGGTCAACACGCCGATCGCGATCCTCCTCGCCGAGGGCGAATCGGAGGCGGACATCGCGGCACCGTCAACGCCGAAGGGGTCCGCCGTGCACGGCGGCGAGCCGGCGGACGACGTGGCGGACGCCGCCGGCGCACGGCGCGGCACGCCCGCGGGCGCGGCCGGAACGCCCGACGTCACGCGCGCCGAGGTGGAGGCGCCGGACGACACGAGCCAGGCCGCCATCACCCGCGCCGGCCCCGGCCCGACGGGCAGCCTTTCCGCCGACGCCCCGCGCGCGCCGGCCGCCCCCCGCTCAGGCCCGGCACCGGCGGAGATGCCGGACGAGCAGCCCGAGGAGCCGGACGTGCCGAAGGGCACCGAGATGGTGCAGATGACGGTGCGCGAGGCTCTGCGGGACGCCATGGCCGAGGAGATGCGCCGCGACGGCGACGTCTTCCTCATGGGCGAGGAGGTGGCCGAGTACGAGGGCGCCTACAAGGTCAGCCAGGGCCTTCTCGCCGAATTCGGCGCGAAGCGTGTCATCGACACGCCGATCACAGAGCACGGCTTCACCGGTGTCGGCGTCGGCGCGGCGTTCGCCGGGCTGAAGCCCGTCGTGGAGTTCATGACGTTCAACTTCGCGATGCAGGCCATCGACCAGATCATCAACTCGGCCGCCAAGACCCACTACATGTCCGGCGGCTTCATCAAGTGCCAGATCGTCTTCCGCGGACCGAACGGCGCGGCGGCCCGCGTCGCGGCGCAGCACAGCCAGGACTATTCCGCCTGGTACGCCCACGTTCCGGGTCACCGCGTCATCCAGCCCTACTCGGCGATGGACGCCAAGGGGCTCCTGAAGGCCGCCATCCGCGACCCTAACCCCGTCATCTTCCTCGAGAACGAGATCCTCTACGGCCAGACCTTCGAGGTGCCGGCGAACTCCGACTTCGTGCTGCCCATCGGCAAGGCGAAGGTGGAGAAGAAGGGGCGCGACGTCACCATCGTCTCGTTCGGCATCGGGATGACCTACGCCATGAAGGCCGCGGCCGAGCTCGCGGGCATGGGGATCGACGCCGAGGTGGTGAACCTTCGCACACTCCGCCCGCTCGACATCGACACGGTCATCCGCTCGGTGAGGAAGACGAACCGCCTCGTGACCGTGGAGGAGGCCTTCCCCACCTGCTCCATCTCGTCGGAGATCGGCTATCAGGTGATGGAGAAGGCGTTCGACCACCTCGACGCGCCGGTCCTGCGCGTGACGGGCAAGGACGTGCCGATGCCCTACGCGGCGAACCTCGAGAAGCTCGCGCTGCCGAGCGTCGCCGAGGTAATCGACGCCGTGAAGGCGGTGACCTACCGGACCTGACGGCCGCAGGTGCGAGGGCACGCGGCGCGGGCGGAACCCTCTCGCACCGCGGGCCGCCGAGCTCCGGGGCGCGAGCGAAACGGCGGCGGATTTCCTGTCCCGCCGCTCGAGCCGCCCGGGGAGAAGCGCGTGGGAACAGGCTCCCGGCGCCGCCGGGAGCGCGGGGCGCAGAGTTGACCGGCCGACCGCAACGATGCGGCCGGGGGAGCGCCGCGGGCCGCGGTGCGGCCAGGGGAGCGTCGCGGGCCGCGGTGCGGCCAGGGGAGCGTCGCGGGCCGCGGTGCGGCCGGGGGCGGCGCGATGGCCGGCCGGTGCGGCGCCGTGGGCCGGGCGGTGGTGAGGGAGTGATCCGATGAGGGCAGTGCTCCGGCTCCTGGCGACGATCGTGATCGGCATCGGCGTCGTCGAAGCGTCGCCCTCGGCGGCGCAGCAGGAGACACCGCGGCCCGCGCAGGAGGAGGCGGCGTCTCCCGGTGCCGCGGCGCCCGCTGCGGAATCATCCGAGCCGCTGCCGGGCGCGGTCCGCGTGCCGTCCCCGCGGGAAGGCGGCGGCGAGGCCCCGCCGCTGCCGGGCGCTGCCGTGGTCCCTTCGCCCGCGAGCCCCATCGCCCTGCCGCCGCAGCCCGCTGAAGCGCCGTCGCAGGCGGCGACCGGGGACGGGACGGCAGAGGGTGAGAGCGACGGGAGCGAGAGAGACAGGAGCGAGAGCGAAGGGGGCGAGAGCGAAGGGGGCGAGAGCGAAGGGGGCGAGAGCGAGGCGGCGGCGCCCGCAGACGCGGCGGAGGAGGACGCCGCGGCCGCTGACGGGCCCCTGCCTGCGCGCGATGAAGCGTCGCCCGGGGAAGGTACGGGAACGCAAGAGGCGATGGAGGGCGATGCGGGCATGGTGGTGCGCGCCGTCCTCCTCCCCCGCGCGGAGGCCTTCGCCGACAGGGCGCTCGCGCTCCAGAACGCCATCCTGCGCCGCTGTCATGGCGGGGGCGCGGCATCGCGCGACGCGCTCGGACGCGCCTTCCTAGAGGCCGTCCGCGCCGCGGCGGCGCTCGTGCCGGGCGGGTTCGGCTCCGAGGCGGCGGAGGGCGCGGCGGCCCGCCTCGTCACCCCCGTCGCCGACACGGCCTTCAGCCGCAGCCGCCTTGTCAACCTCGTGACGCGCCGTGCGCCGCCGCCGCGGACCATCGCCGCCCTGTCGGAGGAGGACGTCGCCCTGCGCGGCCTGTCGGCCATCGAGGCGCTCCTCTTCGGCGCGCCGGCGGCAAACGTCCCGCTCGCGCGCCGCTGCGCGCTCGCCGGGACGGTGGCCGCCAACGTGCGGGCCGTCGCGCTCGATGTGGTGCGCGCCTGGCGGGGGGAGGGGCTCGCCGATCACTGGCGCGGCGACGAGGCTGACCTTGCCCATCGCCTGCGCCTGCGCGACCTCGTCCAGGGCATGATCCGCGGCGCCGTCCGCCTCAACCGCGACCTCACAGAATACATCGCCGACCCTGGCCGCAATCCGGACCTGCCCTTCGCGGACGGGCGGACGATGGTTGTCTATCTCGACGCGCTCGCAGCCGCGCTCTCCGGCCAGGCGAGCCTGGTGCGCCAGCTCTCCGGCCAGCGCGAGGAGGCCTTTTCGCTCCTGTCGGCGATGATCTCGGCGCTGGAGGAGGGGCGGATCAACCTCCTCGCGGAGGGAACGGGGCGGGTGGACGCGGCCGTGGCGCTTCCCTTCCAGAGGGTGCAGGCGGCCGTCCTGTCGAGCCTGCCAGTCGCCCTCGGTTTCGACCTTGCGGCCTTCACCATGCCCCCCGCGGCGGTCTCGGCGGAGGTGAACTGAGGCGCCGCTCTCAGCCGGCGCGGAGGCGCTCGATGGCGCGGCGGCGCTCGAAGAGGGCGAGGAGCGCCTTCAGCGCCCGGCCGCGCTCGCCCTCGAGGTTGCGGTCAGTCGCCACCACGAGGCGCGCGTCGTCGAGTGCGGCGGCGAGGAGGTCGCCGTGGTGGTCGAGATCGGCGAAGCGGTAGCTCGGCGCGCCCGACTGGCGGGTGCCCAGAAGCTCGCCCTCGCCGCGCAGCTTCAGGTCGTCCTCGGCGATGCGGAAGCCGTCGTTGGTGGCGCGCATGGTGTCGAGCCGCTGCCGCGCGACGGCGCCCAGCGGCGGCTTGTAGAGGAGGAGGCACACCGACGGCCTCGCCCCGCGGCCGACCCGCCCGCGCAGCTGGTGGAGCTGGGAGAGGCCGAAGCGCTCGGCGTGCTCGATCACCATGATGGTCGCGTCCGGCACGTCGACGCCGACCTCCACCACAGTGGTGGCGCACAGGACCTGGAGGGCGCCGTCGCGGAACTCCGCCATCACCCGCTCGCGCTCGGCGGTCGCCGTGCGTCCGTGGACGAGGCCGACGACGGGTCCGAGCCGCTCGGTCAGCGTCCTGTGGCGGCGCACAGCGGATTCCACGTCGAGCGTCGCGTTCTCCTCCACGAGGGGGCAGACCCAGTAGGCCTTCTCGCCGCGCGCGACGGCGGCGGCGAGGCGGTCCATGAGGGTGTCGATCTGGGAGAGGGGCACGGCGCGGGTGTCCACCGGCTGGCGGCCGGCCGGCTTGTCGGTGAGGCGCGAGACATCCATGTCGCCGAACGAGGCCAGCACCAGCGTGCGCGGGATCGGCGTCGCGGTCATGACGAGAAGGTCCGAGTGCGGTCCCTTCTCGGAGAGCGCCATGCGCTGGTGGACCCCGAAGCGGTGCTGCTCGTCCACCACCACGAGGGCGAGATCCCTGAAGACGACGCGGGACTGGAAGAGGGCGTGGGTGCCGACCGCCACCGCCGCCGACCCGTCCGCCAGCGCCGCGAGGGAGGCGTTGCGCTCGCCGTCCGGCACGCGGCCCGTGACGAGACGCACGCCGATGCCCACGGGCTCAAGGAATCGGGCGAGCGTGTCGTGGTGCTGGCGGGCGACGAGGTCGGTCGGCGCCATCATCGCGGTCTGCCCGCCGTCGCCCGCTGCCATGGCGGCGGCGAAGAGGGCGACCATGGTCTTGCCCGACCCGACGTCGCCCTGGACGAGGCGCAGCATCCTGTTCGGCGATGCGATGTCCGCGGCCACCTCGGCGAGGGCCTCGCGCTGGGAGGGGGTGAGGGCGAAGGGAAGGTTTCCCTCGATGCGCCGGAGCGTCGCCGGGTCCCAGCGGCGCGCCCTGCCGCGGGCGGTCCGGTCGCGGTCGCGCACGACGGCGAGGGCGAGCTGGCTGGCAAGAAGCTCGTCATAGGCGAGGCGGCGGCGGGCCGGGGAGGCGGGGGAAAGGTCCTCGACCGCCCCGGGCCGGTGGACCTCGTGGAGCGCCTCGCGGAAGGGCGGGAAGCGCTCGCGCCGCACGAAGGCGGCGTCGAGCCATTCAGGCGTGTGCGGCACCTTCGCCAGCGCCGCGGTGACGAAGCCCGAAAGGACACCCGCCGTCACCCCCTGCGTCAGCGGATAGACGGCCTCGATCCCGAAGGTCTCGTCCACCGGCGCGTCGGGACCGGCGACGCGGGCGACGCGGTCGGGGTGGGCGATCTGGGGGCGGCCCTCCCACCACTCCACGAGGCCGGACACGCGCACCCACTCGCCGAGGGGGAAGTTGGCGGCCTGCCACTTCTCGCCGCCCTTGAAGTAGACGATGGCGAGCTCGCCCGTCCCGTCGTCGCCGATGATGCGGGTCGGCCCGTTCGGCCGCCGCGCGCGCTCGTGACGCACGATCCTCACCGTCAGCGTCGCCACCTCCCGCTCGGGCGCCCCGGCAACCGTGACGAGGCGTCGGCGGTCCACGAGGGCGAACGGGATGTGCGACAGAAGGTCGAACACCCGAGTCTCCGCGGCGCAGGGGCGGCCGAGGAGGTGGGCGAGGCGCTCCGCGCGCTGCGGCCCGACGCCCGGCAGGCGATTGACCGGAGCGACGAGGGGGCCGATATCGAAGACGGGATTCACGCCGGCGCCCCGCATCGCCGGCAAGGATGCGTCGCCCGGCGGAAGCCGGTGCGCGCCTTTCTGCGTTCGGAGATCTTCATGACCGGCACGGTGCGTTCTTCTGCCGAACTCGAGCCTCGGCGCAAGCGTCTTCTCTTCCAGGCGTGGCATCGGGGGACGCGGGAGATGGACCTTCTCCTCGGCCGCTTCACGGACGCCACGATCCTCGACTGGACCGAGGAGGAGACGGCGCAGATGGAGGCGATCCTGACGGTGCCCGACACCGAGCTCTACCGCTGGATCACAGGGCAGGACCCGGTTCCCGGCAACCACCGGAGCGCCATGCTCTCCCGCGTCATCGAATTCCACAGGACGGCCTGAATGGCGACGAAGGGCAAGGCGAGGTCCATCGCCGAGATCCGTGACGCGGCGCGGCCGAGCCTTCGGGTCCTGTCGGAGCCCGACCTTCCGCGGGAGCTGACGCTCACCGCCGTACCCGACGGCATGGAGGGGGACGTCCTCGCGCGCCTCGCGCTGGCGGGGGATTCGCCCGTCCTCTTCGTGGCGCGGGACGGCGCGCGTGTGACTGCGGCGGAGAACTCCCTCGGCTTCTTCGCGCCGGACGTCTCGGTGGTGCGGCTTCCGGCGTGGGACTGCATGCCCTACGATCGCGCCTCGCCGTCGGCGGTGGTGCAGGCGCGGCGGGCCGCGGCGCTCGCCGGTCTCGCCCGCGGGGTCGGCGGCCGCACCGTTGTCATGGCGACGGCGAACGCCATCCTCCAGCGCGTCCCGACGGCGGACGTCATGCTCTCGGCGACGCGCCACTACCGCGCGGGCCAGGACGTCGGGATGGACGACGTCGTCGCCTGGCTCGAGACCAACGCCTTCCTGCGCACGCCGACGGTGCGCGAGGCGGGCGAGTATGCCGTGCGTGGCGGCATCGTCGACCTCTTCGCGCCCGGCGCCGAGCAGCCCGTGCGCCTCGACTTCTTCGGCGACACCCTCGAGACGATCCGGCCCTTCGACCCGGAGACGCAGCGCACCACGGGCCAGTGGCGCGAGATCGACCTCGTGCCCATGAGCGAGGTGATCCTGTCGCAGCCCGCCATCAGGCGGTTCCGCGAGGGGTACCTTCGCGCGTTCGGGGCGCCGTCGAAGGACGACGTCCTCTACACGTCCGTCTCGGAGGGCGTGCGCGCGGCGGGGCTCGAGCACTGGATGCCGCTCTTCCACGAGAGCCTGTCCACCGTCGCCGACTACGTGCCCGGCGCGACCGTGGTGGTGGACCATCTCGCCGAGGACGCCGTCGCATCCCGCCTCGCCGAGATCGCCGACCACTACGACGCGCGCCACAACGCGCTCGGCATGTCGACGGGCACGGTCTACAACCCTTTGCCGCCCGAGGCGCTCTACGTGACGGACGGCGGCATCGCCGGGGTCTTCGACGGCAACCGCATGGTGCGCCTCTCCCCCTTCGACGCGCCGGAGCGGGAGGGCGTCCACGCGGTGAATGCCGGCGGGCGCGTCGGGCGCACCTTCGCTGCGGAGCGCGCTGCCGGCAACGTCAACATCTTCGCCGCCCTCAAGGAGCACGTGGACGGCCTCAGGCGAGAGGGGCGGAAGGTCGTCATCGCGGCGTGGTCCCACGGCTCGCGCGACCGCCTCTCCCACGTCCTCGCCGACCAGGGTCTCGACCGGCTCGAGCAGGTGGAGTCGTTCCCCGAGCTCGAGGGCCTGCCGAAGGGGACCGCGGCCCTCGCCTGCCTCGAGGTGGAGCACGGCTTCGAGGCGCCCGACTATGCCGTCGTCGCCGAGCAGGACGTGCTCGGCGACCGCCTCGTCTCGGGCGCGCGCAAGAGGAAGCGCGACGCCAACGCCCTGACGGAGGCGGCCTCGCTCGCGGAGGGCGACCTCGTGGTCCACATCGACCACGGGATCGGCCGCTTCGTGGGCCTCAAGACTCTGGAGGCCGCCGGCGCGCCCCACGACTGCGTCGAGATCGCCTACCACAACGAGGACCGCCTCTACCTCCCGGTGGAGAACATCGACCTCCTGACCCGCTACGGCGCGGAGGCGGACGGGGCCGTCCTCGACCGGCTCGGCGGGGCGGGCTGGCAGGCCCGCAAGGCGAAGATGAAGCAGCGCATCCGCGAGATCGCTGACGGGCTCATCAAGACCGCCGCCGCCCGCCTCCTCAAGAAGGCGCCGGTCATCGAGCCGCCGCAGGGCGTCTACGACGAGTTCGTGGCGAAGTTTCCCTACGACGAGACGGACGACCAGCTGGCCGCCATCGACGCCACCGCGGACGACCTCGCCGCCGGCCGCCCCATGGACCGCCTCATCTGCGGCGACGTCGGCTTCGGCAAGACCGAGGTCGCGATCCGCGCCGCCTACATCACCGCCATGACCGGCAAGCAGGTGGCGCTCATCGTCCCCACCACGCTTCTCGCCCGCCAGCACTTCAAGACCTTCTCCGAGCGCTTCCAGGGTCTCCCCGTCCGTGTCGAGCAGGCGTCGCGGCTCGTGACGCCCAAGCACATGAAGGCGGTGCGCGAGGGGCTGGCATCGGGCGACGTCGACATCGTGGTCGGCACCCATGCGCTGCTGGCCAAGGGGATCGAGTTCCGCGACCTCGCCCTCCTCATCGTGGACGAGGAGCAGAAGTTCGGCGTCAAGCACAAGGAGCGGCTGAAGGAGCTGAAGAAGGATGTCCACGTCCTCACACTCTCCGCGACGCCCATCCCGCGCACGATGCAGCTGGCGCTGACGGGGGTGCGCGAGCTCTCCCTCATCGCGACGCCTCCGGTGGATCGCCTCGCCGTGCGCACGTTCGTCACGCCCTTCGATGCGCTGACGATCCGCGAGGCGCTGCTTCGCGAGCGCTACCGCGGCGGCCAGTCCTTCTACGTCTGCCCGCGAATCTCCGACCTCGACGCGCAGAAGGAGTTTCTCGAACAGCACGTGCCGGAGGTGAGGGTCGGCGTGGCGCACGGGCGCATGTCGCCCACCGAGCTCGACGACGTCATGAACGCCTTCTACGACGGCAATTTCGACGTCCTGCTCGCGACGACCATCGTGGAATCGGGCCTCGACATCCCGACGGCGAACACCCTCATCGTCCACCGGGCGGACATGTTCGGCCTCTCCCAGCTCTACCAGATCCGCGGCCGCGTCGGCCGGTCGAAGACCCGCGCCTACGCGATCCTGACCTATCCCGTGGACAAGACGCTGACCGCGACGGCCCAGCGGCGGCTGAAGGTGCTGCAGAGCCTCGACAGCCTCGGCGCCGGCTTCCAGCTCGCCTCCCACGACCTCGACATCCGCGGCGCCGGCAACCTCCTCGGGGAAGAACAGTCGGGGCACATCAAGGAGGTGGGGTTCGAGCTCTACCAGTCGATGCTGGAGGAGACGGTGGCCGCCCTCAAGGAGGGCGAGGACGAGGAGGCGCCGGACCACTGGTCGCCGCACATCTCCATCGGCGTGCCGGTCCTCATCCCGGAGGCCTACATCCCGGACCTTCAGCTCCGCATGAGCCTCTACCGCCGCCTCGCCGACCTTGCCGACGCGCGCGAGATCGACGCGTTCGGCGCCGAGATGGTGGACCGCTTCGGCCCCATCCCGGACGAGGTCGAGTGGCTCCTCAAGATCGTCTACATCAAGTCGCTGTGCCGGAAGGCGAACGTCGAGAAGATCGACGCCGGGCCGAAGGGCGTCGTCATCTCCTTCAGGGGCAACGATTTCGCGAACCCGGCGGGTCTGGTGCAGATGATCGCGGGGGAGGGATCGCTCGCAAAGCTGCGACCGGACCAGAAGGTGGTCTTCATCCGCGACTGGCCGACGCCGGAGAAGCGGACGAAGGGCGTCGCGGTGATCCTGTCGAAGCTCGCCAAGCTCGTGGAGGAGGAGACCCGGGCGGCCGCCTGATCGCCGGAGACGCACCGGGGCGCGCCGAGGTCGCCGGCCAGGTCGGGGGAAGGTGGCCCGGCGCTTCGGGCTCCTCGCTTCGGGCTCCGCGCTTCGGGCTCAGCGCTTCGGGCTCAGCGCTTCGGGCTCAGCGCACTGGGCACTGCGCTCGGGGGCAGTCGCATCGCCTCGTCCGTCCCCGGCCGCCGCCGATCGCGGTCATCGGTGTCGGACGCAGCGCGGGCGTCCACTGCGCCGGGGGTGGGGCGCTTCCGGCGGCGCACGGTGCGCGGCTCCTTGCGGGACGAGCGTCACGGCGGGCGCCTCGGCATCCCCGGCCGCGCAACCCGCTCTGGCTTTCCCATAGGCGCACGATGGGGCACATCTGTCCCCCATCGCGCCATCGGGGAGATTCCGGTCAGATGAGACGAGCCCTCCTGAGCACTGCCGCAGTCCTCGCCCTGACCGTCGCCGCCGAGGCGCAGTCGTCCCACGCCAACCCCAACTATCCCTCGCCGGAGGCCCTCGAGGTGGCGGGCCCCGGCCAGAACATCGGCGGCTTCGGCCGCATCTTCGCTGTGCGCGCCCCCGATCGGCCGGCCGGCCTCCTGCCGCATCCCTCGCCGCGCTACGACCTCGTGCGGCTCGGCCAGCGCATGAGCGTCCCCAACGAGGAGGCGCAGCCCCCGGGGGAAATGCCGGTCGGCTACGTCTTTCTCGGCCAGTTCATCGACCACGACGTCACCTTCGACACCGTGACGGGCTTCGAATCCATCGCAGCCTCCACCGTCTTCGAAAACGCGCGGACGGCCGATCTCGATCTCGACTGCGTCTACGGCGGCGGCCCCTCGCGCGACCCGTGGCTCTACGACGGGCCCTACTTGCGCGTCGGCGCCGTCACGGTCGCGTCGGACGCCGTGCGGACCCGCCACGACGTCCTGCGCGCGCCGGGACCTGGCCGTCCCACCGCCCTCATCGGCGATCCGCGCAACGACGAGAACTTCGCGATCGCGCAGGTCCAGGCCGCCTTCGTCGCCTTCCACAACCGCATGGTGGACCGCATCCTCGAGCAGAGGGCGCGCGAGGCGAACCAGCTCCTGGAGAGCGCGCGCGGCGATGCCGTCGCCGGCGGGACCTACGAGAGCACGCGGCCCGTCGGCGCCATGCCCGTCGGCGCGGCGGCCGACCTTGCGCGGCTCGTGGCGGCGAGCGTCCCGTCCGGACCGCAGCACGAGAGCGACGGGCGCGGGCGGCGCGTCACCCGGGAGCTCGTGCTCGAGGTGGCTGCCGCGAACGGGCGCGCCGACGCGATCTTCGAGGAGGCGCGCTCGGCGACAATCCACCACTATCACCGCGTCATCGCGGAGGACTTCGTCCCGCGCATCATCGGCATCGCCCGCACCCGAGACATCCTGGAGAACGGGCGCGACTTCTACTTTCCAAGCGGCTTCCGCACCGCGGACGGGCGCATCACCGAGCCGTTCATTCCGATCACCTTCGCCGTCGCGGCCTATCGCTTCGCCCACAGCCAGGTGCCGGGGATCATGCGCCTGCGCGGCGACAGGAGCGATGCCGTCCTCGCCGAGCTCTTCGGCGCCGACAAGTCGCTCCAGGGGCCGAACTTCCTGACGCCGGACGCCTTCACGCCGGTGCGCACGGACGTCGGCTCGCTGGTGATGGACTGGAACCTCTTCGTGCCGATCCACGGGCCGGCAGGGCTCGTCCAGCGCGCGCGGCGGCTCGACACGGTGCTCGCCGATCCGCTTTCCGAGCTCGATCGGGTCGGCGTCGTGCCGCCAGGTCACCTCGGCAACCTCGCCGCCGCAACATGAGCCGCGGACGCACCTACATGCTGCCGGCCGGGCAGACCCTCGCACGCCTCATCCTGACGCGCCTCGAGGAGCGCGGGGTCCTCAGGGAGATCTACCCCGGCCCGGCGAACGCCACCGTCGAGGACTACGTGCTCCCCGCCGACGCCGCGACGCGCGAGACGCTGGCGCTCGGCGTCACGCCGCTCTGGTACTACATCCTCCAGGAGGCGGACACGTTCGGCGCCACCTGGGAGCGCGGGGCGGGCGCGCAGGAGGCGGCACGCGGCGCACCCGATGCGGCGCGGCTGACCGGGCTGCCCTTCTCGGCCGGCCTCGGCACCGCCGATCTTCGGGAGACAACCGGGCGCGCGCGCGGCTCCTCGGGCGTGACCCTCGGGCCGGTCGGCGCGACGCTCGTCGGCGAGGTCCTTCTCGGCCTCGTCGACTATCAGAGGGAAGCCGACGGCACGGGCCTCGACCTCAACCCCACCTTCACCTACGAGATCCTGCCGCCGGAGGCGGGGCCGGTCGCGGACGGCGACCTGCCGGCCATGACGGAGACAGCCTTCGAGGCGGCAGGCTCCTCCTTCGGCCGCCGCTACCTTTTCCGCAACTTCCTCCACGATTCAGGCGTCTCCCTGCCGCCTCGCCCGCAGGAGGTCTGCCGCGGTCCCGCGACGCTCCAGACGCAGGGCTGTTGACCCCGCGCGCCCCGGCGGCGTAGCCCCCGCGAAAGGGTGCGGCGGGGGAGACGATGGGAGAAGACGACGGGACGGTCCGGATCGCCATGTGGTCCGGGCCGCGCAACCTCTCGACGGCGATGATGCGCTCGTTCGGCGCCCGCGCCGACACGGCCGTGTGGGACGAGCCCTTCTACGCCGCCTACCTCGTCGCGACCGGCATCGACCACCCGATGCGCGAGGAGGTGATCGCGGCCCACGAGGCGGACGCGCGGAAGGTGGCGATCGCCTGCGCCGGTCCCGCGCCGGGGGGCAGGCGCGTCTTCTACCAGAAGCACATGACGCACCACATGCTCGACGGGATGGACCTGTCGTGGACGGCGCACGTGAGGAACGCCTTCCTGATCCGCGATCCTGCCCGCGTCGCCGCGAGCTACGAGGCGAAGCGCGAGAGGGCGACGCTCGAGGATCTCGGCGTGCGGCGGCAGGTGGAGCTCTTCGAGGCCGAGGCCGAGCGGCTCGGCGAGGCGCCCCCCGTGGTGGACGCCGCCGCCATCACCTCCGACCCCGAGCGCACGCTCTCGGCCCTTTGCGCCGCGCTCGGCATCCCGTTCGACCGCGCGATGCTGTCCTGGGAGGCGGGTCCGCGGCCCGAGGACGGCGTGTGGGCTGCCCACTGGTACGGATCGGTCGTCGCCTCCACGGGCTTCGCGCCGCCGCGGGACGAGCCGCCGCCGATCAGCGACCACGCGAAGGCCCTCGCCGACGCCGCGCGCCCCTACTACGAGCGCCTCGCCCCCTTCGCCCTGTAGCGTCCGGCCGTGGCCCCGCCTATGCTGACGGGGCGAGACACGGGAGGCTGTGAATGGAGCTCGGCGCGTTCGAGGAGGCGCAGCGCATCGTCTACCGGCACATGCCGGCGACGCCGCAATACGTCTGGCCGCTGCTCGGCGAGGCGGCGGGCGCCACCGTCTGGGTCAAGCACGAGAACCACACGCCGACGGGCGCCTTCAAGCTGCGCGGCAGCCTCACCTTCATGGACTGGCTGAAGCGCACCCACCCGAACGCGCGCGGCATCATCACGGCGACCCGCGGCAACCACGGCCAGGGCCAGGCGCTGGCGGCGACCCGCGAGGGCCTCCTCGCCAGGGTCTACGTTCCCCACGGCAACTCGGTGGAGAAGAACGCCGCCATGCGGGCGTTCGGAGCCGATCTTGTGGAGTTCGGCAACGACTTCGACGAGGCGCGGATGGAGGCGCTGCGGGTGGCGGACGCCGAGGGTCTCTTCTTCGTGCCGCCCTACCATGCCTCGCTGGTGGCGGGCGTCGGCACGTATGCGCTCGAGCTCTTCCGGGCGGCTGGCGAGCTCGACACGGTCTATGTCCCCGTCGGCTGCGGCTCCGGGATCTGCGGCCTCATCACCGTGCGCGACGCGCTGGGGCTCTCGACGAAGATCGTCGGCGTCGTCTCGGAGGGCGCGGACGCCGTCGCCCGCTCCTTCGCCGCGGGCCGGCCCATCGACGGCGGTGCGCCCGACACCTTCGTCGACGGCGTCGCGACCCGCGTCATCGTGCCGGAGGCGTTCGAGGTCTACTCCCGCGGCGCCGAGCGCATCGTGACGGTGAGCGACGACGAGGTGGCCGAGGCGATGCGGCTTCTCTTCCGCACCACCCACAACGCCGCGGAGCCCGCAGGCGCGGCGCCCGTCGCGGCACTCATGAAGGAGCGGGAGAGGATGGCGGGGCGGACCGTCGGCGTCATCCTGTGCGGCGGCAACGTCGACACGCCCGTCTTCGCCGAGGTTCTCGCAGGGAGGACGCCGCGGCCGGCGGGAGGAAAGGCCCATCCGCCGACGTCGGTTCCCCACGTGTCGCGCGTCCCGGCCGCGTGAGGCGGGACGTCGTCGCGCGGCGGCCGGACGCCGGGCTCGGCGGCGTCCACTGGGCCCGCGTCTCGCGCGAGCCCCACGTCGCGCGCCCGCCGATCGCCGGCGATCTCGAGGTGGACCTCGCCGTGGTGGGCGGCGGCTACACGGGGCTTTCCATCGCGCGGGCGGCGGCCGAGGAGGGGGCGAGCGTCGCCGTCTTCGAGGCGGGGCGGATCGGCAACGGCGCATCGGGCCGCAACGGCGGCTTCGTCGTGCCCCACTTCCCCGGCCCGATCCGCGTGTCCGACGTCGTCGCGATCCTCGGCCGGCGGAAGGGCGAGGCGCTCGCCGCCCTCGTGACGGAGGGGCCCGACCGCGTGATGGCCCTCGTGAGGCGCTACCAGATCGCGGCGGACGCGGAGGCGAACGGCTGGATCCAGCCCGCCCACTCGGAACGCTCCGCCGCGAAGGTGCGCGCCGTGTTCGAGGACTGGCGCGCGTTCGGCGCACCGGTGCGATGGCTGGGGCGCGAGGAGATCCGGAGACAGACCGGCAGCAGCACCTATCTCGCCGGCTGGACGCGGGCGAACGGGGCGATGGTGAACCCGGCGGCGCTTGCCCGGGGCCTTGCCCGTGCCGCAGCGAACGCGGGCGTCCTCCTCTTCGAGGGGAGCACCGTGGAGGCCGTCGCCGACGACGGCGGCAGGCCGGTCCTCACCGTCAACGGCCACAGGGTGCGCGCCCGCACGATGGCGCTCGCCACCAACGGGCACACCGGCGGCCTCCTCCCCGGGGCCGAGCGCTCGCTGATCCCGGTGAACCTCTTCCACACCTTCACCGCACCTCTGCCGGAGGAGACTCGCGCGCGCATCATGCCGGAGCGGGTGCCCTTCACCGACATCCGCAAGTCCGGCGGCTTCGCGCGCTACGACAGGGACGGCCGGCTCATCTCCGGCGGCGCCGTCTTCGCCCTCGCCAAGGGGCCGCGGGCGGACATCGCCCACGCGCGGCGCCGGATGGCCGACATCTTCCCCGACCTCGGCGAGCCGCCCATCGAGGCGTGGTGGCACGGCTACTGCGCCACCACGGACAACAACCTGCCGCGCGTGCAGCGCCTTGCGCCCGGCGTCTTCTCGCTGGCGGGCTACATGACGCGGGGCGTCTCCATGTCCATCAACGCCGGGGAGGCGCTGGGGCGCGTGCTCGGCGGGCGCGGCACGCTCGAGGACGTTCCCCTCGAGGTGGCCGAGGGGCCGGTGACGGTCAGGCTCCAGCCCTTCAAGGCCCGTGCCGCGCGGCTGGTCTTCCCCGTCTTCGCCGCCATGGATCGCGCGGGCCTGTCCTGAGGACTGGCACCTGTTGCGCGGCTGCCACCCGTTAAGGATTCGTCGACTCCAGCGACACAAAATCACCCGCCTTCGGTTTTTCGACAGCTGTTGCTGGCGTAGCGTCCCGCCTGTTCGAGTCGGAAGAGGTCCTTGCGCCGTGTCCAGCGTTCTTCGCGCCTGCCTCGCGCCGGTTGTCCTCGTCGTGGTGGCGGTGGGGGTCGCGGGTTGCAACGGGACCATCGCCGCCATCGAGCCGGCGCTGCGCGCCGGCACCTCCACCGAGGAGGAGGCCAAGCCCGACGGGCGGCGGATGATCGGCAAGCCCTACAGGATCGGCGGCCGCTGGTACCACCCCGAGGTCGACGAGGACTATGACGAGAAGGGCATCGCCTCCTGGTACGGTCCGGGCTTCCACGGTAAGCAGACCGCGAACGGCGAGCGTTACGACCAGTACGCGCTGACGGCGGCGCACCCCACCCTTCCGCTGCCCTCCTACGTGCGCGTGACGGTGCTCGACACCGGCAAGTCCGCAGTCCTTCGCCTGAACGACCGCGGCCCGTTCAAGCCCGGACGGATCATCGACGTGTCGAAGGGCGCGGCGAAGAAGCTCGGCTTCAAGAACCACGGCACGACGCGGGTGCGCGTCGAGTATCTGGGCGAGGCGCCCGTCGGCGGCAGCGACCGCGAGACCCTGATGGCGGCGGCGAAGTTCGGCGAGAGGAGCTCGGACGCCGAGGACTCGCGCCGCGGCTTCTGGCCCTTCGGGCGCGACGGTGGCGACGACGACAGTGACGAGCGTCCCGCAGAGACGCGCGTCGCCTCCGCCGAGCAGGCGCGCGGCAGCGCCACGGCACCGGCCATGCGTGCAGCCTCCGCCCCGGCCCGCACACGGCAAGCGGCGGCTCCCCCGGCGACCGCCGCCGGCCCCGTGACGGCAGCCGCCTTCCGCAGCGAGGAGCCGCCGTCGGAGGAGACGGGCGCCATCGATGCGCTGATCGCCCTCAACGCCGAGCCGGCCGCCGCGTCCTCGACCTCGCCAGCGCCGGCGGCACCCCTTCCCGCCGCGGAGGTGAGCGCGGCGGAGGAGCGCATCATGGGCGCCCACGACCTCTTCGCCGCCATCGACGACGCGTCCGGCGGGGGAGGGGAGTTGCGCGGCGCGGGCCAGAACGAGTAGCCATCCACCGACGCCCGCACGGCGCACGGGCGGGGAGGGCGCGGGTGGCCGGAGCGTTCATCACCTTCGAGGGGACCGACGGGGCGGGCAAGTCCACGCAGGCGCGCCGGCTCGCACAGCGCCTGCGCGTGCGCGGCCACGACGTGGTGCTGACGCGCGAGCCGGGCGGCTCGCCGTTCGCCGAGCGCATCCGCACCGCGCTCCTCGGCGAGGCGGGCAAGGAGCTGACCCCCTCCGAGCAGGCCCTCCTGTTCGCCGCAGCCCGGGCGGACCACGTGGAGAGCGTGATCGCCCCGGCGCTCGCCGCCGGCAGCATCGTCATCTGCGACCGCTTCACCGACTCGACGCGCGCCTACCAGGGCAGCGCCGGCGCGCCCGACGCGCTCCTGAAGTCGCTCGAGACCGTCGCCGTCGGCAAGACGACGCCCGACCTCACGGTCATCCTCGACCTGCCCCCCGAGGAGGGGCTGAAGCGGGCGGCTGCGCGGCAGTCCCTCGACCGCTTCGAAAGGGACGCCGTCGCGACACTCGAGGCGCGGCGCGCGGCCTACCTGCGCATCGCCGCCCTCCACCCCCGCCGCTGCCTCGTGGTGGACGGGACGCGCTCGCCCGACGAGATCGCAGCGCGCATCCTCGAGCTCGTCGACCAGCGCCTCCCGCAGGTGGCGGCGTGAGCTGGGGCGCCGCACGGGCGGAAGGCTGATGGCTCGCGCACCGCGCCCGCCGAAGTCCGAGCCGACGGTCCCGTCCGAGCCGGACCTTCTCGACAACGCGCCGCCGCCCCGGGAGAACCCCCATCTCTTCGGCCATCGCAGTGCGATCGCGCGCATCGTCGCCGACTTCGCGGCGAACCCGCCGCAGGGGCTTCTCCTCGAGGGGCCGCGCGGGATCGGCAAGGCGACGCTCGCCTTCCACCTCGCCCGCGCGCTCCTGTCGACCGTCCCCGGCAGGCCGCTCCCGGCGGACCTCGCGGTCGATCCGCAGGGGAGGGCGGCGCGGCAGGTGGCCGCGGGAACGCACCCCGGCCTCCTCCACCTGATGCGCCCCTGGGACTTCAAGGACAAGCGCTACAGGCGGGACATCTCCGTCGACGACGTGCGCCGCATCGTGACCTTCCTCGGCTCGACGGCGGCGGACGGGGGGTGGCGCGTCGTCGTCGTGGACGCCGTCGACGATCTCAACGCGAGCAGCGCCAACGCTCTCCTCAAGAGCCTCGAGGAGCCCCCGCCGCGCGCCCTTTTCGTGCTGATTGCCCATGCGTCGGGCCGCGTCCTGCCGACGATCCGCTCCCGCTGCCGCGCCGTGCGCCTGCGCCCGCTCCCCGACGAGGACGTGAGGGCCGCGCTCACCGCCCTCGGCGCGGACCCGCGGCTTTCGCAGCTCTCCGACGGCAGCGTGCGCCGCGCGCTCGTGCTCGCGCAGGCGGGGGCGGACGCCATCGAGCGGGCCCGGCGGCTCCTCTCGGCGGAGGCGCTCAGCGACCCGCGCCAGCACCACGCCCTCGCCGAAATCGCCGCGGCGAAAAGGGGTGAGCTCTTTTCCGTGGTCGCCGATCTCGTTCTCGACGCCATGGCGGAGCGGGTGCGGGCGGGGGCGGGGCGCCTTCCCCTCGCGCTTCTCGATTCCTACGCGCAGACGTATCTCGCGGCCGCCGCCGATCGCCGGCGCGTGGAGGTCTTCAACCTCGACAGGCGCGAGGTGGTGCTGGAGCTGTGCGCGCGCCTTGCCGCGGCCGACAGGGCTGCACGCGCCGCACCTTGACAAGGAAGGCTCCGCGCGCAGATGCAGTGCGCCATGGACCGCCGCTTCACCATCTCGACCGCCATCTCGTATCCCAACGGCGCGCCCCACATCGGGCACGCCTACGAGCTGATCGCCACCGACGCCATCGCCCGCTTCAAGCGGCTCGACGGCTATCGCGTGCATTTCTCCACCGGCACCGACGAGCACGGGCAGAAGATGGTGGAGACGGCGGAGAAGGAGGGCATCTCCGTCGCCGAGCTCGCCGACAGGAACACGCCGAAGTTCCGGGCGATGGCGGACGTCGTGAACTCGTCCCACGACGACTTCATCTCGACGCGCGAGACCCGCCACATCCGCGCCTCCCAGGCCATCTGGACGGCGATGGCCGAGGCGGGGGACATCTATCTCGGCCAGTACGGCGGCTGGTACTCCGTCAGGGACGAGGCCTTCTTCGCCGAGAGCGAGCTCACCACCGGGGAGGACGGCGTGCGCCGCGCGCCCACGGGCGCGCCGGTCGCGTGGATGGAGGAGCCGAGCTACTTCTTCCGCCTCTCCGCCTTCGCGGACAGGCTGCTCGCCCACTACGAGGCGAACCCTGACTTCATCGCCCCGGCCGCCCGGCGCAACGAGGTCGTGGCGTTCGTGAAGTCCGGCCTCAGGGATCTCTCTGTCTCCCGCACCACGCTGAAGTGGGGCGTGCCGGTTCCGGGCGATCCCGACCACGTCATGTATGTCTGGGTCGACGCGCTGACCAACTACATCACGAGCGCCGGCTATCCCGACGAGCCGGAGCGCTTCGCCGCGACGTGGCCGGCGGACCTTCACGTCATCGGCAAGGACATCATCCGCTTTCACGCCGTCTACTGGCCCGCCTTCCTGATGAGCGCCGGAATCCCTCTGCCGAAGCGCGTCTTCGGGCACGGCTTTCTCTACAACGCGGGCGAGAAGATGTCGAAGTCGGTGGGGAACGTCCTCGACCCGTTCGACCTCGTGAACGCCTTCGGCACCGATGCGCTGCGCTACTACTTCCTGCGGGAGGTGCCGTTCGGGCAGGACGGCAACTACTCGGTGACGGGCTTCGTCAACCGCGTGAACGCCGACCTTGCGAACGACCTCGGCAACCTCGCCCAGCGCTCGCTCTCCATGGTGGCGAAGCACTGCGGCGCCGCCGTGCCCGACCATTCCGCGCGCAACGAGGCCGACGAGGCGCTCCTCGCCCGCGTCCGCGCCCTTCCGGCGATCTGCCGGGAGGCGGTGGACGCACAGGCGCTCCAGAACGCGCTCGCCGCCATCTTCGACTGCGTCTCCGAGGCGAACCGCTATTTCGCCGCGCAGGAGCCGTGGGCGCTGCGCAAGTCCGATCCGGCGCGGATGGCCGTCGTCCTCGGCGTGACGGCGGAGGCGCTGCGCTGGTTCGCCATCCTGCTCCAGCCGTTCGTGCCTCAGACGGCGTCTGACCTTCTCGACCTTCTCGCGGTGCCGGCGGAGCGCCGCCGCCTCTGCGACCTCGAGACGCCGCTCGTGGCCGGAACGCCGCTTCCCGCGCCGCGCCCCATCGTCCCGAAGCTCGAGGAACCCGCCGCCTCATGAGGCTCGTCGACAGCCACTGCCATCTCGACTTCCCGGATTTCGACGGGGAGCGGGAGGAGATCCTGCGCCGTGCGCGCGCCCGCGGCGTGGAGCGGTTCCTCACCATCTCCACCCGCGTTCGCCAGTTCGACCGGCTGAGGGCGATCGTCGCGGCCCACGAGGACGTCTTCGCCTCAGTCGGCACCCACCCGCACAACGCTGCCGAGGAACCCGACGTGACGGTGGAGGAGCTCGTCGCGATCGCCACCGCAGAGCCGAAGGTCGTCGCCATCGGGGAGGCGGGGCTCGACTATCACTACGACAAGTCGCCGAGGGACGAGCAGGCGAGGGGGTTTCGCCGCCACATCGCCGCCGCGCGGGAGACGGGGCTGCCGCTCGTGATCCACGCGCGGGAGGCCGACGAGGACATCGCGACGATCCTCGAGGAGGAGATGGCGCAAGGGGCCTTCGACGCCGTCCTCCACTGCTTCTCCTCGGGCGCCGGGCTCGCCCGCAGGGGCCTCGCCCTCGGGCTCTACGTGTCGTTCTCGGGAATCGTGACGTTCAGGAGCGCCGAGGCGCTGCGGGAGGTCGCCCGCACCGTGCCGCTCGACCGCATGCTGGTGGAGACCGACGCGCCCTACCTCGCGCCGCAGCCCCACCGCGGCAAGCGCAACGAGCCCGCCTTCGTGGCCGACACCGCCGCGATCCTGGCGGACGCCGTCGGCGTCGAGCGCGAGCGGCTCGCCGAGGCGACGACGGCGAACTTCTACCGCCTGTTCCAGAAGGTCGCCGCACCGGCCGAGGCGCGATGACGGCGACGCTGCGCTTCACCATCCTCGGCTGCGCCTCCTCCGGCGGCGTCCCGCGGATCGACGGGAGCTGGGGACAGTGCGACCCGGCGAACCCGCGAAACCGCCGCCGCCGCTGCTCGCTCCTCATCGAGCGGATCGTGGACGGCGATGCCACCCGCGTCCTCGTCGACACGGGGCCGGACATGCGCGAGCAGATCCTCTCGGCCGGCGTGACGCGGATCGACGCCGTCGTCTACACCCACGCCCATGCCGACCACATGCACGGCATCGACGACCTGCGCGCGCTCTCCCTCGCCGAGAGGAAGCGCATCGACGTCTACATGGACGCCGAGACGCTGAAGCGCGCCGAGGAGGCGTTCGCCTACTGCTTCAAGCCCGTGGCGCACGGCTATCCGCCGATCCTCGAGTCCCACATCGTCACCCCCGGCAAGCCGGTGGTGGTGGAAGGGCCGGGCGGGCCGCTCAGCCTCACGCCATTCGCCCAGCAGCACGGGCGCATCATGTCGCTCGGCTGGCGCGCTGGCGGGCTCGCCTACTCGTGCGACCTCAACGACATCCCGGACGCCTCGCTCCCGCACCTGCGGGACCTTCAGGTGTGGATCGTGGATTCGCTGCGCTACAGGGCGCACTCGAGCCACTTCAACGTGGAGGAGGCCGTCGCCTGGATCGGGCGGATCGGCCCGCGGCGGGCGATCCTGACCAACCTCCACCAGGACCTCGACTACGAGACCCTGCGGGCAGAGCTGCCGGAGGGGATCGAGCCCGCCTACGACCTCCTGACGCTGGAGCTCGAAGAGCGCTGAGGCCGGGCGCCTCGCGCTGTCCGTCGCCGCGTTCTGCGAGGGAGCCTCACCGCACGCGCCCGAAACCCCGCATGGGCGGTGGTTCCATAATCCATCTTATGCGACTGGCGGAGACCGAAGGAGCCGAGGGAACCCGTCCCCCCGCGCCTACATTCCCGCGTCGGCGGCCGGATGTGCCGGCCGCACCGTTCCCGGAGGCATCGATGACACGTTTCAAGGCGACCCTCGCGGCGCTCGCCGTCGCGCTCGTGCCCGCTGGCGCCCACGCCCAGGACGAGGCGCTCTCCGCCGAAGAGGTCCGCACCTTCTTCGAGGACGTCGGCCCCCAGGCGCAGGAGGCCGTGACGGAAGGCGACTGGCGGGGCATCCAGAACTGGATGCGCGACCACGTTTCCGACGACGCCAGGATCGCGCTCATGGGCAGCTTCGTCGCGAGCGACGGCCCGACGATGACGTTCCAGGCGAGCATGCGAGGCATCGACATCAAGCGCACGAGCGCCCTCTCCATGGCCATGATGGGCCCGCAGATGATGGGACCCATGATCGAGGACTACACCGTCGCGGTGGAGGTGCGATCCGTCACGGAGCTGCCGCAGGGTCTCGTCGCGGTGGACGTGGCGTTCCGCGAGCACGGCCTTCTCGATCTCGGAGCGATGGCCGAGGCGGCCGGTGGACAGCCGGGAGCCCAGGCTGCCGGCGGCGGCGCAGGGCTCTCGCCCGAAGCGCTGGAGCCAAAGGCGTTCATGGACGTCTCCGACTGCAGCTTCCGCGTCGCGCGGGAGGACGGCACGCTCGTGATCACGCTCGCGGCGTGCGAGACGGTCACCACCATGTGACGCCGGACCTGTCCCGCCGGGGCGGCCTGTGGCACAGGTGGCGCCGACGACCGACAGGAGGCGCGCCATGGCGAGGCCACAGGCCACGAGCCGCACCGACGAGACACCCATCGCGCGGCTGCGCTCCATCATGGCGCGGCTGCGCGACCCGCAGACGGGCTGCGCCTGGGACCTCGCGCAGACCTTCGAGACCATCGCGCCCTACACCGTGGAGGAGGCCTACGAGGTGGCCGACGCCATCGAGCGCGGCGCCATCGACGACGACCTCATGGACGAGCTGGGCGACCTCCTCCTCCAGGTGGTGTTCCACGCCCGCATGGCCGAGGAGGAAGGCCGCTTCGACTTCGACGACGTCGCGACCGCCATCTGCGAGAAGCTCGTGCGCCGCCACCCCCACATCTTCGGCGACGGCGCCGCGAGGACGCCGGAGGAGATCAAGGCGATGTGGGACATCATCAAGGCCGGGGAGAAGGCCGGCAGGCCCGCAGGCCTCCTCGACGACGTGCCGGTCGCCCTCCCCCCGCTCGCCCGCGCGCAGAAGCTCCAGAAGAGAATGGCGAAGGTGGGCTTCGACTGGCCGTCCGCCGATTTCGTCCTCGACAAGGTGCGCGAGGAGATCGAGGAGATCGCCGCCGAGGACGACACGGCGCGGCGCGAGGAGGAGTTCGGCGATCTCCTCTTCACCCTCGTCAACTGGGCGCGCCACGCGGGGATCGACGCGGACGCGGCGCTGAGGGGCACCAACGCCCGCTTCGCCGCCCGCGTGCGCCGGATGGAGGCGCTCGCCAGCGAAGAGGGCCGCTCTCCCGGGGAGCTCGACCTTGCCGCCTGGGACGCTCTGTGGGCCCGGGCCAAGGCTGCCGAGGAGCGCTGAGCGGGCAGCGAAGGCCCCTCCCCGGCCCTCCCGCCAGCGTCTCAGTCGATGAGGGCCGACACGTCGAGGAGCCCGACGCCGCAGGGCTGCGGGCACTCGGCGCCGCTGCGCGGCAGCGCCGTCGCGAGCAGGCGGTGGACGGCCTCCTCCACCGTATCCTGCGGGTTGTGGGCGAGAGCGAGGGCGAGGGCCGCACTCACGAGGGGCGCGGCCATGGAGGTGCCCTCGAAGAAGTCGTAGCCCGCCTGCCCGACGCCGTGGCCGTCGGCGACGATGGAGAGGATCCCGTCGGGAAAGCCGTTGCCGTCGAGATCGGCGCCGTTGTCGCCGCCCGGCGCCAGGATGTCGACGTCCCGCCCCCAGTTGGAATAGGGCGTCAGGCGGCCGTTCATGTCCGACGCCGCGACGACGAGAGCGTCCTCGCAGTTCGCCGGGCTCTTCCGCGCCGCATCGAACCCCTCGTTGCCCGAGGTCGTCACGACGATGGCGCCGCGCGCGCGGATCTGGCGGAGGGCGTCCCGGTAGGCGGGGCGGCACTCGTCGGCGAGGCCGCCGAAGCTCGCGTTGATGATGCTCGCGGGGTTCGGATTGACGGGCACGCCCGGCACCTCGAAGCCCGCAGCCCACATCATGGCGTCGGCGAGATCGCTCGTGAGCCCGCCGCAGCGGCCGAGCGCGCGCACGGGAAGGATGCGGATCCCCGAGACGACGGGGCCGGCGATCCCCTCCCCGTTGTTCGATGCCGCAGCGCCCGCGATGCCGGAGACGTGGCTTCCATGCCAGGTCGACGGGCTCTGGCCGGAGCCCTCGAAGCACTCGTCGGCGGCGACGGCGTCACCGGGGTCGGTGGGATCCCCGTCCCGGCCGTCACCGTCGTTGGCGACGAACACGTTGGAGATCATGTCGTAGCCCGGCAGCATCACCTCGGCGAGGACGTCCCGGTGGGCGTAGACCTGACCGCTGTCCACCACGGCGACCACCACCGTGCGCCGCGGCTGGAACTTCGCCCAGGCGGCCGGGAAGTTGGCGGCGCCCGGCGCGCTCGCCTCCCCGATCGCCTCGCCACGCGCCTTAAGGTGCCACTGGTAGTGGTAGAACGGGTCGTTCGGCGAACTAAATTCCTGCCCCGGCGTCCCCGGAGGCGGGGCCGCGCGGCTCTGCCCGCCGATGATGGCGTTGATGGCGTCCGACGGCTGGTCGAGGAATTCGAGATAATCCTTCTGCGCGTACTCGACCCGCGGATCGGCGTTGAGGCGCTCGATGAGGGCGTCGAGCGCCTCCTGCGCGGTGGATTCCCGGCCCGCCGCCCGCTCCACGGCGAAGCGTCCGCGGCCGCTCTCCGGCTGGGCGAGGATGCCCGAAAGGTCCACCACCGCCGCGCCCGTCGCCTGCTCGGAAAGCGTCACGGCGCCACCGGGACGATAGGATTCCCTGTCCCCGGCGAGCGCGGTGGCCATCACGGCCGAGGGGTCCGTCCCGTCGCGGAACTTCACGATGATCTGCGTCCTGTCGTGGAGGCGCGGCGGCGTCGCCTGTCGCGCCTGCTGGGGTGCCGCTCCGGGGGCCTGGGCGAGGGCGTGCCCTGCCGCGCCGGCAAGGGTCAGCGCCCCCGTCAGCGTCGCGATCACGAGACAGCGTCGCATGAGATGTCCTTTCACGCCGACGATGCGGCCATCCACGTTGCCGTGCGCCGATCGGTAGCACACTGCCGATGTGGATGGAGCACCGAGAGCGCACCGGGGAGCAGGCGTTCGCTCCCTCCCCAGGCGATCGCACGGGAGCGTCCCCGCGACGTCAGGGCTCAGGGCCGGTAGGGCCCCGCCGGCGGCTCCTCGACGGGGACGGTCTCGCCTAGGCGGTGGAGCGTGTCCGCGCGCCGGGCCTCGGGAATGCGGATCGTGAGGTGGACGGCCGCCTCCTCGTCGCGGCGGGCGAGCACCTCCACGTTGCGGTAGAGCCAGGCGACGAGGGCGCCGTCCGCCGCCGCGATCGCCACCTCCCGCACCTCCGAGTGCTTCGCGAGGCGGGCCTCGATGGCCTCCACGAGGTCGTCCACCCCCTCCCCCGTCGCGGCCGAGATCATGACCGCACCCTCGCGCGCGGCGGCGGCCTCCCGCTCTGCGCGCACCTGCGGCGGCAGGAGGTCGGCCTTGTTCCACACCTCGAGCACGTCCCTGAGGCCGGGCTCGACGCCGATCTCCGACAGGGTCGCGCGCACGTCTGCGGCCTGCGCCTCGGTCTCCTCGTGGGCGATGTCGCGCACGTGGACGACGAGGTCGGCGAGGGTCACCTCCTCGAGGGTCGCGCGGAAGGCTGCGACGAGGCTCGTCGGAAGGTGGGAGATGAAGCCGACGGTGTCCGACAGGACAGCCTCGCGCCCGTGGGGCAGCTCGAGGCGGCGCAGCGTCGGATCGAGGGTCGCGAACAGGAGGTCGCGCGCCTCCACGTGGGAGCCCGCGAGGCGGTTGAAGAGCGTCGACTTGCCGGCGTTGGTGTAGCCGACGAGGGCGATCACGGGCTGGTTGTTGCGCCGCCGCTGCTCGCGCGCGAGGGCGCGGGTGCGGCGCACGTCCTCGAGGGCCTTCTCGACGCGGGCGATGCGCTCCGCGATCTGCCGGCGGTCCGCCTCGATCTGCGTCTCGCCGGGACCGCCGAGGAAGCCGAAGCCGCCGCGCTGGCGCTCGAGGTGGGTCCACGAGCGCACGAGGCGGCTCTTCTGGTAGGTGAGGTGGGCGAGCTCCACCTGGAGGGAGCCCTCGGCCGTCTGCGCCCGCTCGCCGAAGATCTCGAGGATGAGCGCGGTGCGGTCGAGCACCTTGACCGACCATGCCTTCTCGAGGTTGCGCTGCTGCACGGGCGTCAGCGGATGGTCCACCACCACGAGCTTGGCGCCGGCCGAGCGGGCGACTGCGGTGATGTCGTCCATGGCGCCGGGGCCGAACAGGGTCGCCGGCCGCGGGTTGCGCACGGGGACGACGCGCGCCTCCACCACGTCGAGCGCGATAGCGTCGGCGAGACCGACGGCTTCGGCGAGGCGCCCCTCGGGGGAGCGCTGCTCCATCTCCGCGCCGCGCACGACGGGGAGAAGGACGATCGCCGTGGTGGCGGGCGCCGCCGTGTCGTGCGGGCCGATGCTGGCCCGCCGCTCGACTTCGTTGGGCTGCACGCTAGCGGGAGGCTCCCTCGTCCTCGTTGGGGTCGAACAGCTGCACGGGCTGGTTCGGCATGATTGTGGAGATGGCGTGCTTGTAGACGAGCTGCGAGTGCCCGTCCCTGCGCAGGAGCACGCAGAAGTTATCGAACCACGTAAGCACGCCCTGCAGCTTGACGCCGTTGACGAGGAATATCGTCAGCGGGGTCTTGGTCTTTCGGACGTGGTTGAGAAAGGTATCCTGCAGATTTTGAGCCTTGTCAGCCATTTGTTATATCCGCCGTCGCGCCATTGTGAGCCGCACCGAACGATTGCCGACACACACGTTGAAGTGGCATCAGTTCGGGTTGCGTGATACCAAAGCTAGGCGACGATCGCAGGGACGCAAGCGATCGGGATCCACATGCTGTCAATAATGTCGGACAGGCGTCAATTCCACGCCCTCGTGGAACCGCGCCCGCAGCTCCGAGGCGACCGATCCCGGCCGGCCGTTGCCGAGGACGACGTCGTCGATCTGCACCACGGGGGAGACGATGGCCGTCGCCGCGGTGACGAAGGCCTCCCGCGCCGAGCGCGCCTCGTCCACGGTGAAGCGCCGCTCCTCCACCTTGAGGCCGTTCGCGGCCGCGAAGTCCATGATCGCCGCGCGCGTGATCCCGCGCAGGATACCGGCGTCCGCCGGGCGGGTCACGAGGGTCCCGTTCGCCGTCACGATCCAGGCGTTGGAGGACGCGCCCTCCGTGACGTAGCCCTCCCTGTCCACCATCCACGCCTCCTTGGCGCCCGCGCGCCTGGCGGTCTGCTTGGCGAGGACCTGGGCGAGGAGGCCGATCGTTTTGATGTCCACCCTCTCCCAGCGGATGTCGGGCGTCGTGACGACGCGGATCCCCTCCTCCGACACCTTGAGGGCTGCCTCGCGGGAGGCCGAGCGGGCGGTGACGACGAGTGTCGGCTTCACGGGGGGCTCGGGAAAGGTGTAGTCGCGCCGCGCCGTTCCGCGCGTCACCTGGACGTAGACGAGGCCGTAGGTGACGCGGTTGCGGGCGACCACCTCGCGCATGATCGCCTCCAGCGCCGAGCGGCGGACGGGCCAGGCCATGGAGAGCTCCGCCAGCGAGCGGCGCAGGCGGTCGAGGTGGCGCGTCATGTCGACGATCTCGCCCGACCACACCTCGCACACCTCGTAGACGCCGTCGGCGAACTGGAAGCCCCTGTCCTCCACGTGCACCATGGCGTGGCCGTGCGGCAGGTAGCGACCGTTCACGTAGGCGATGCGGCTCATGGTGCCTCCTCCGTCAGAAGAATTCCAGCGACACGCGGAACATCTGCTCCACGTGATGCACCCTGTCCGCAAGGGCGAACATGACGACGCGGTCGCGCGCGACGATTTGCGTGGAGCCGTCGATCTCGATGGGCTTGCGGCCGCGCATGATGGCGCCGACGCGCACGCCGTCGGGAAGGTCGAGGTCGCGCAGCGGCCGGCCCACCAGCGTCGAGGTCTCGAGCGCCTCCGCCTCGATCACCTCCGCGGTCCCGTTCTGGAGGGAGTGGACGCTCTCGATCCGCCCGCGCCGCACGTGCCGCAGGACGCGGCTGATGGTGACCGCTCGCGGGTTCACGTAGGCGTCGATGCCGAGCGCGTTGGCGAGCGCCGGATACGAGACGTTGTTGATGAGCGACAGGTTGCGCGTGCAGCCGAGGGTCTTCGCCATCACGCAGGTGATGATGTTGGCCTGGTCGTCGTTGGTGAGGGCGACGATGGTGTCGGCGTCCTCCACCCCCGCCTCCCGCAGGACGTCCTGGTCGAGGGCCGAGCCGTTGAGGACGACCGCGCGGGTGAGCTGGTCGGCGATCTGGAGCGCGCGGGTGCGGTTCGCCTCGATGATCTTGACCCGCATCTGCGGCTCGCGCTTCTCGAGCTCCTGCGAGACGTAGAAGCCGATGTTGCCACCGCCCGCGATGATGACGCGGCTCGCCTTGGGCTCCTCGTGGCCGAAGATGACGAGGGTGCGGCGCACCTGCTCGCGGGGGGCGACCACGTAGGCGAGGTCCCCCACCTTCAGCATGTCCCTGGACTTCGGGACGAAGAGGCGGCCCTGGCGGAAGGCCCCCACCACGACCGCGCCGAGATTGGGAAAGAGCTCGGTGAGCTGGCGCAGAGGCGTGTCGACGACGGGGCAGTCCTCTCCGCACAGGATGCCGACGACCACGACCTTCTCGTCGCAGAAGCGCACCGTCTCAACGGCGCCGGGGAGCGCGAGGCGGCGCATCACCATCTCGCCCACCTCGATCTCGGGGGAGATGACGACGTCGATGGGGAGCTGGTCGCGCGCGAACATCGACCGGAACTCCGGCGCGAGGTACGACTGGGCGCGCACGCGGGCGATCTTGGTCGGCACCTGGAAGAGGCTGTGGCAGACCTGGGCGGCCACCATGTTCACCTCGTCCGCCTGGGTGACGGCGATGAGGAGGTCTGCGTCCTCCGCGCCGGCGGCCGCGAGAACCTCCGGATGGGAGCCGTGGCCGACGACGCCGCGCACGTCGAGCTGGTCGCGCACGTTGGCGATGAGGCGGGCCGAGAGGTCGATGACGGAGACGTCGTGCCCCTCGGCGGAAAGCCGCTCGGCGATGCCGAAGCCGACCTGTCCGGCGCCGCAGATGACCGCACGCAAGGTTCAGCGCCCTCCGCGGCGCGCCGGCGTCACTGGATGGAGAGGCGGGCGAGGATGGCGGCCGCCACCGCCAGGCTGGCGCCGACCATCCAGTTGCCGACCATCCGGTTGATGACGCCGAGGTCCGCCTCGACCCTGATGATGCGATCGTCGATCGCGGCGGCGTCGAAAGCCGCGAGGCGCGCCTCGTCGTCGGGCACGCCGGCACGGCGGAGCGCCTTGGAGAGGCTGCCGATCATCGGGTTGGCCATCACACCGTCCCTGCGCGCCACGGTTCGCGTCCTCTTCTCTCCCCCCGAGATATCGGGAACAGGCGCACCAACTCGATCTGCCCCCGACGCCGTGGGGTGCGCCTGCCAGACCCGCCTGTCAAGCGATGCCGAGAGTCTTGAGCTTGCGGTGCAGCGCCGACCTTTCCATCCCGACGAACTCCGCCGTGCGCGAGACGTTGCCGGAGAAGCGGTTGATCTGTGCGCGCAGATAGTCGCGCTCGAAGATCTCGCGCGCGTCGCGCAGCGGCAGCGCCATGATGTGCTCGCCGCCCGCCTGGGAGGACAGCGGCGGAACGATGGCGCCGATCTCGTTGGGGAGATAGTCCGCGGAGATGGGATCGTTCGGGTCCTGGTCGCGGGTGAGGATGAGGAGCCGCTCGACGTTGTTCTTGAGCTGGCGCACGTTGCCCGGCCAGTCGTGCGCCTGGAGAACGGCCATGGCGTCCTCGCCGATGATGCGCCGCGGCAGCCCTTGGGTCTCCGCCGTCTGGCGCATGAAGTAGTCCACCAGCATCGGCACGTCCTCCCGCCTCTGGGCGAGCGCCGGCACGCGGATCGGCACCACCGAGAGGCGGTGGAAGAGGTCCTCCCGCACGGTTCCCTCGGCCACCTCCTCCTGGAGGTCGCGCGCGGAGGAGGAGAGGATGCGCACGTCCACCCTCACCTTCTGGCTCCCGCCGACGCGGGTGAACTCCTGCGCGACGAGGACGCGCAGGATGCGCGCCTGCGTCTCCATCGGCATGTCGGCGATCTCGTCGAGGTAGAGGGTGCCGCCGTGGGCCTCCTCGAGGGCGCCGACCGAGCCGTCCCGCCCCGGCTTGGCCTCGGCGCCGAACAGCGCCTCCTCCATCCTGTCGGGCGTGATGGTGGCGGAGTTGAGGACCACGAACGGCCCGTCCGCCCGGTGGGACTTCTTGTGGAGGATGCGGGCGACGAGCTCCTTGCCCGACCCCATCGGCCCCATGATCATCACCCGCGAGTTGGTGGGCGCCACCTTCTCGATGGTGTTCCTCAGCTGGTTCATCAGCGCGGAGTTGCCGATGAGGTCCTGGTACTCGCCGGCCTTGGTGCGAAGGCTCTCCACCTCCTTGCGCAGCTTGGAGTTCTCGAGCGCCCGCTCGGCCGCGAGCACGAGGCGGTCCGCCTTCAGGGGCTTCTCGATGTAGTCGTAGGCGCCGCGCTTGATGGCCGAGACCGCGGTCTCGATGTTACCGTGGCCGGAGATCATGACGATGGGCATCTGCGGGTGCTTCGCCCGGATCGCGTCGAGGAGCTGCAGGCCGTCCATCTTGGAGCCTTGCAGCCAGATGTCGAGGAAGATGAGCTGCGGGCGGCGCGCGCCGATGGCGGCCAGCGTCTCGTCGGAGTCCGCTGCGGTGCGGACCTCGTAGCCCTCGTCCTCGAGGATGCCCCCGATGAGATTGCGGATGTCGATCTCGTCGTCGACGACAAGGATGTCGGATGCCATCAGCGCTCCACCTGGCGAGCGCCGCCGGACCCGGCGGCGGCAGGCGCACCGGCCGTCGCCGAATCGGCGTCGGCGGACGCTCCCCGTTCGTCGCGCGCCCTCGCCCCGCCGTCAAGTGAGACGTCCGCCCCTGCGGCCTCCGCGCCGGGGAGAACGAAGCGCACGCACGCCCCGCGGGCGTGGTCGCCGACGGCGGACGCATCGAGGAGCTCGATGCGCCCGCCCTGCTCCTCGGCGATCTTGCGCACGATGGCAAGGCCGAGCCCCGTCCCCTTCTCCCGCGTCGTCATGTAGGGCTCGAGGAGGCGCTCGCGGCCCGTCTCGGGAAGGCCGATGCCGTTGTCGATGACGTCCGTCACGGCCTCGCCCGCCTCGTTGCGGTAGAGGCGCACCCTGATGCGGCCGGGCTCGCCGCCGCGGTCCTGTGCGCTCGTCTGCTCGATTGCCTCCCCCGCGTTCTTCACGAGGTTCGAGAGCGCCTGCGCCACGAGGCGCTGGTCGAAGTTCGCCACCACCGGCCCGTCGGGCATCTCCGTCTCGGTCACGACGTCCGGGAAGGCGTGGCCCTGGAGGAAGACCGCCTCGCGCACCGCCTCGCGCACGTCCCGCCGCTCCATGGCGGGCGCGGGCATCCTGGCGAAGTTGGAGAACTCGTTCACCATGCGGCCGATGTCGTCCACTTGGCGCACGATGGTCTCGACGCACTGGTCGAACACCTCCCGGTCGTCCCCGATCTTCTTGCCGTAGCGCCGCTTGATGCGCTCGGCGGAGAGCTGGATCGGCGTCAGCGGGTTCTTGATCTCGTGGGCGATGCGCCGGGCGACGTCCGCCCAGGCGGATGTCCGCTGGGCGGCGACGAGGTCGGTGATGTCGTCGAGGGTGAGCACGAAGCCCGGCCGATCGGCGTCCCGGTCGGTGGTGGCGCGCACGGTGATGATCCTCTCCCGCCCGTGGCGCGGCAGCGTGATCTGCTCGGGCCGGATCCTGAGGCGGGCGAGGCCGCCCTCCCCGTGCACCACGGGCTCGAGCTCGGGCACAGCCTCGGCGAGATCGCGGCCCACCACCTCGCGCTCGCCGATGCCGAGCATCGCGAGTGCCGAGCGGTTCGTGAGCGTCACCCGCCCCTCCGCGTCGACGCCGATGACGCCGGCGGACACGCCCCCGAGGACGGCCTCGGTGAAGCGGCGGCGCCTGTCCATCTGGCGGTTCGCGGCGACGAGCTCGTCCCTCTGGCGCTTCAAGGTCCCCGTCATCTCGTTGAAGGTCTCGCCGAGGTGGGCGATGTCGCCGTCGAAGAAGCGCACCGGCACCTCCACCTCGAGGTCGCCCTTCGCCACGCGGTCGGACGCACCGATGAGCTCGCGGATCGGCGCCACGAGGCGGTTCGCGAAGCCGAAGCCGAGATAGATGGCGCAGGCGAGGAGGACGAGCGTCACGCCCGCATAGACGAGGCCGAACGCGACCGTGATGCCGAGCTGCGACTGCTCCATCCTGAGATACTCCTCCGCGTTCGCACGGGTGGTGCGGAGGAAGTTGTTGACCTGCGGGTCCATGAGCCGCGCGATGTAGAGGTAGGTGTCGCGGTAGGCGGAGAGCTTCATGATGCCGCCCACCTGGTCCGCCTCGCCCGGCGCGATCAGGACGGGGTCGCCCTTCAGCGCCTCGCGCATGGCGTCCGGCGGCGGCATCCTGAGCTCGATCTCCGGATTGGCCACGGCGCGGGTGAGGACGTTGCCGGCACCGTCGAGGAGGAAGGCCGAGGGAAGCTGCCTCAGCGCCGTCTGGGTCTGGAACAAGACGTCGAAGCGGGAGGGCTCGAACTCGTAGACCGCCTGGGCGCGGTCGATGTCGCGCGCCATGGCGACGAGGTCGGAGCGCAGCACCCGCGCGTGCTCGCCCACGTAGGCGTCGGCGACCGCGACCGAGTTGGCCACGATCGCCTGCGTGCGCTCCTCGAACCAGCGGTCGAGCCCGCGCGAGAGCGTGAACGTCGCGACGAGGGCGACGAGGAGCGCGGGCAGCACCGCCATGATGGAGAACAGCGCGACGATGCGCACGTGGAGCCGCGCGCCCGCCCGCCGCGCCGAGCGCGCGCGCCACAGCTTCGCCGCCTCCACCGCGACGCCCCCCATGAGCAGCGCGACGAGAACGCCGTTGACGACGAGCGCCGCGGCGATCACCTCCCGCGTCGGCTCGATGGGGGTGATGCCCGTCAGGATCACGAACGTCGCGGTGACCGCGGCGAGCGCGAGCGGGATCACCACGAAGCCGAGGCTGCGGATCCGCGAATCGAACGGTGGCCTGTAGGGGACGGTGGCGTCGCTCATGGACGCTCCTGCACTTCACATGTCCTGTAACGGGGGTATGTGAGGCACGGGACAGGGATGAGGCAAGCGGATGTTCCCCACATGAGCGCAAGACGGCGGCCAAGGGTCGTGATCGCCGGGGCGGGCCACGCCTCGCTCGTCGCCCTCCTCGACCTCGCCGGGCGGCCGGCGGAGGCGGACGTGACCCTCGTCTCGCGCCTCGACCACGCCCACTACAGCGGCATGGTGCCCGGCTGGATCGAGGGGATCTACCGGGAGGAGGAGATGAGCGTCCCCCTCGCCCCCTTCGCCGCGCGCACCGGCGTCGAGCTCGTGACCGGCGACATCGCCGGCGCGGACGACGCCGCGCTCACCCTGTCGGACGGCCGGCGCGTCGCCTTCGACATCCTGGTGATCAACACCGGCTCTGACACGGCGATCCCCCGCTCCCTCGCGGAGGGCGGCGCGATCCCGGCAAAGCCCTTCGAGACCCTCATCGCGGGGATCGGGCCACGGCTCGACGACGCGCGGTCCTTCATCGTCGCCGGCGGCGGGGTCGCGGGCGTCGAGATCGCGCTCTCCATCCGCGCCCGGCGCCCCGACGCGCCGATCGCCATCGTGGAGCGGGGCGAGACGCTGCTCGCGGGCCAGCCGCGAGCCTTCGTGCGGCGCAACCTCGTCCACATCGAGCGCGCCGGGATCGACCTTCGCCTCGGCCGCACCGTGGAGTCGCTCGAGGACGAGGAGGCGCGGCTCGACGACGGCGCGATCCTGCCGGCGGCGGCGGTCCTCGCCCTCACGGGGCCCCGCCCGCAGGCCTGGCTCGCGAACACCCCCTTCCCGCGCGCCTCCGACGGCTTCCTCGCCGTCGACGGGAGGATGCGCGTGAAGGGCCATCCGCACGTCCTCGCCGTCGGCGACGTCGCGACGCGGCAGGACGATCCGCGGCCGAAGGCCGGCGTCTTCTCCGTGCGCGCCGGCCCGCCGCTCGCGGACGCGATCCGCGCCCTCGTCGCCGGCGCCGAGCCGCAGCCATTGACGCTCCAGCGGCGCGGGCTGATCCTCCTGTCCACCGGCGGGCGCAACGCCATCGGCGTCAGGAACGGCATCGTCCTCGAGGGGCGCTGGGTCTGGCGCCTCAAGGACCGGTTCGACCGCACCTTCATCCGGCGGCTCTCGGGAGGCTGAGCGGCCGCGCGGGCCGCCTGGGCCGACAGGCAGGCGCCGGCTCGGGAGGCTGAGCGGGCGCGGGGCTGCCTTGCCGACAGGCAGGGCGCCCGCGCGCAAGGCGGCCACTGCCCACTCGCGAAGCGGCGGCGGACAGGCTATGAGCCTTGCCATGATCACCGCGCTGCGCGTCTTCCTGCCGTTCGCCACAGCCTACCTCTTCGCCTACCTCCTGCGCGTCGTGAACGCCGTCGCGGGAGAGCCGATCGGGAAGGAGCTCGGCCTCTCGCCCGCCGAGCTCGGCTTCCTCACGAGCGTCTACTTCTTCGGCTTCGCCCTCTGCCAGCTCCCGTTCGGCGTCCTGATGGACCGCTACGGCGCGCGCCGCGTCGAGGCGGCGCTTCTCGTGGTGGCGGCCCTCGGGTGTGCCATGTTCGTGGTCGCCTCGGACTACGCGGAGCTCGTCGTCGGCCGCATCCTCATCGGCGTCGGCGTCTCCATGTGCCTGATGGCGCCCTTCACGGCCTACCGCCGCACCTTCTCGGCGGAAGCGATGCCCCTCATCGTCGGCCTCCACATGGTGTTCGGCGCGCTCGGCAGCGCCATCGGCGGCGGCCCGACGGAGGTGCTCGTCGAGTGGCTCGGCTGGCGCGGCATGTTCGGTGTCATCGCGGCCCTCGTGTTCGTCTCGGCGGTCCTCGTCTTCGCCGTCGTCCCCCGCTCCAAGGAGCCGACGGAGAAGGTCCCCCTCCGCCGCCTCACGCGGGAGGTTGGCGCCATCATGACGAGCGGCGCCCTCTGGCGCATCGCTCCCCTCGCGGCGACGTCGCAGCTCGGCATGCTGTCGGTGGTCACCCTCTGGACGGGGCCGTGGCTGCGGGACGTGGCGGGGCTGTCGGCGTCGACCGCCGCGCTCTGGCTCTCGCTTCTCTCCCTCGGCCTCGTGGCGGGCTTCCTCGGCTACGGCTTCATCGCCGCGCGGGCGGAGCGCGTCGGCCGCGGCATGCACGTCCTCGTCCTCGGCTCCCTCGCCCACGGCGTCGTGGCCGTGCTCCTCATGGTGCTGCCGCCCGCCGTCGGAACGCCGCTCTGGGTGCCCTACACGGCGCTCGGATCTGTCGGCGTCCTCGCCTACGCCTTCGCGACCCGCCAGTTCCCGGCGGAGATGGCCGGACGGGTGAACACGGCGCTGAACTTCATCGTGTTCTTCACGGCCTTTGCGGGGCAGTGGCTCTTCGGGGTGATCCTCGAGTTCTTCCCCGGCGAGGACGGTGGCGTCACGCAGCTCGGCTTCCAGGTGGGGCTCGGTGCGACGGTCGTGGCCCTCGTGCTCTCCTACCTGCCGCTTCTCATCCCGGCGCGCGCGGCGAGGCCAGCGCCGGTCCGCGCTGGCTGACGGCTCGCTCACCCCCGGCCGAGGAGCTCCGCCAGCGTGGAGGCGACGGCGAGCGTCGCGCGCCTCAGGTCGTCGAGCCGGACGTGCTCGTCACCGCCGAAGTCGACGCCCTCCCCCACGATGGGCGGGCCGACGCCGTAGAGCGCCGTCGGGATGCCGGCGAGCGCGTAGTGCCGCGCGCCGCTGACCACGGGGGCCGAGACGATGGGGACGGGCCTGTCCATGGCCTCGCTCGCGTGGGTCGCCACCGTGTCGGCGAGGCGCCGGCTCTCCTCGGTCGGCCGGACCGGCTCGGCGAGGAGGAGGCGGCGGACCTCGAGCTCAACGCCGCCCTCGCCATGGGCCGCCTCCAGGAGGGCGACCAGCGCCGCCTCCACAGCCTCGCCGTCCTCCTGCGCGCCGAGGCGGCGGTCGATGGTGAAGCGCACGCGGTCGGCAACGATGTTGACGCCGCGCCCGCCCTCGACGAGGCCCACCGTCACCGGCCGCGGCGCTCGTTCCCGCTCGGCGGAGACGAGCGAAAGGAGCGGCAGAGCGGCGGCGACGGCATCGCGCCCGTCCTGCGGCCGCGAGGCGTGGGCCTGGCGCCCGCGAAGGATCACCTCGAGCTGGAGGACGCCCTCCTGCCCCGTCACCACCTGATAGGACGTCCCTGCGGCGATCACGGCGTCGGGCGCCGTCAGGCCGTGGCTGAGGAGGAAGGCCGGGCCGAGGAAGCCGCCCGTTTCCTCGTCCGCCGTCAGGTGGAGCTCGACCGTGCCACCGAGCCCCTGGCGGTCCTCCTCGAGCGCCGCCAGGGCATGGACGTAGGCGACCACGTCCGCCTTCGAATCGCGCGCCCCCCGCCCGTAGAGGAGGCCATCCGCGATCTCGGCGTCGAACGGCTCCCGGTTCCATCCGCTGCCGGCCGGCAGCGTGTCGACCGGGGCGTGGAGGGCGACCGTCGGCCCCTCACCGAAGCGGCGCCGCACCACGAGGTTGACGACGTCGCTGCGGTGGTAGTGGCGCGCGAACGGGTTCGGGACGGGATGGCGCTCGACCGTCCAGCCCCGCGCCTCGAGAGTGCCGGCGAGCCACTCCATCGCCTCGCCCGTCTCGCCCGGGGGATTCTCCGTCGGGCGCCGCACGAGGTCCTGGAGGAGGGCGACGGCCTCGGGCGCTGCGGCCTCCACCGCCCCCTTCAGGGCGTGCCTCACGGGAGGAGGACTGTCGCGCCCGTGGTGCGCCTGCCCTCGAGCGCCCTGTGCGCGTCCGCAGCGTCCTTCAGCGCGAAGGTCTGCTCCACCGGGATCCTCACCTTGCCGGACGCCACCATCTCGAACAGCTCGCCAGCGTTCGCCTCGAGCCGCTCGCGCGTGCCGATGTAGGTGAAGAGCGTCGGCCGCGTCATGAAGAGCGAGCCCTTCTTGGCGAGGAGGCCCGTGTCGAAGCCTTCGATGGGGCCGGAGGACTGGCCGAACGTCACCCACAGGCCGAAGGGCTTGAGGCAGTCCAGCGAGGCCGGACAGGTGTCCCTGCCCACCGAATCGTAGACGACGTCGACGCCCTTGCCGCCCGTCAGCTCCCTGACGCGCTCGACGAAATCCTCCTCGCGATAGTTGATGACGTGGTCGTAGCCGTTCGCCCTGGCGAGCGCGACCTTCTCGGCGGTGGAGGCGGTGCCGATGACGGTGGCGCCGAGCGCCTTCGCCCACTGCCCGGCGATGAGGCCGACGCCGCCCGCCGCGGCGTGGAAGAGGAGCGTCGTCGACGGGCCGACGCGGAAGGTCTCGCGCAGGAGGTAACGCACGGTCATGCCCTTCAGCATCATCGCCGCGGCGGTCTCGTCGGCGATGCCGTCGGGCACCTTCACGACGTTCGCGGCCGGCATGCTGCGGCGCTCGGCATAGGCGCCGAGGGGGCCGGCGTAGGCCACCCGATCGCCGGCGGCGATGAGGTCGACGCCCGGGCCGACCTCCTCGACGATGCCGCACGCCTCGTTGCCGGGCACGAACGGAAGGCCCGCCGGCGCGGGATAGAGGCCGGAGCGGAAGTAGGTGTCGATGTAGTTGAGGCCGACGGCGGTGTGGCGGACGACGATCTCGCCGTCACCGGCCTTCGGGTCCTCCACGGTCGTCCACTTCAGGACCTCGGGTCCTCCGGTCTCCTCCACGAGGATCGCGTGCGTCATATTCCCTCTCCGAACTGCGGCGCCGGACGCTAGACTTGGGTGTGCCGCCGATCAAGACAGGAGCCCGGGGGACCCCGATGCAGCCGACGGACGAGACGCGCGAGATCGTTGTGGCGGAGAAGGATCCGCTCGAGGTGGACGTTGCCGTCGTGGGCGGCGGGCCGACGGGGATGACGGCGGCGCTCGCTGCCGCCGACGCGGGGCTGTCCGTGGCGCTGGTCGCCCCGGCGCTCGAGAGCGACCCGCGCACCACCGCGCTCCTCATGCCCTCGGTGGCGCTCCTCGAGGCGCTCGGCGCGTGGCAGGGGGTCGGCGCGGCCGCGGCGCCGCTCTGCACGATGCGGATCGTCGACGACACCGGGCGGCTGCCGCGGGCGCCGGAAGTCGCCTTCGACGCGCACGAGGTCGGCCTCGACCAGTTCGGCTACAACGTGCCGAACGACGCCCTCAACGCCGCCATCGCGCGCCGCCTCGACGAGACCGGCGTCGTCCGGATCGCAGCGGCCGCCACGGGCTGGCGGGACGGTGCGCCCGCGGTGGTGGAGACACCGGGGCGCGATGTGCGCGCGCGGCTCGTGGTGGCGGCCGACGGCTCGCGCTCCTTGGTGCGCGAGGCGGCGGGGATCGGCGTGCGCCGCTGGGCCTACGAGCAGACGGCGTTCGTGACGACGCTGTCGCACGAGCGCCCGCACGGCAACACCTCCACCGAGTTCCACGCTCCCGGAGGCCCCTTCACGCTGGTCCCCCTTCCGGGCGAGCGCTCCTCCCTCGTGTGGGTGGACCGGCCGGAGGTGATCGAGCGCGTCGTCTCGCTCGACCCCGGCCCCCTCGCCCGCGAGATCGAGCGGCGGGCCCACAACATCCTCGGCCGCATGAGCGTCGACGGCCCGCGCGGGACGATCCCCATGGAGAGCATGGTGGCCCACGCCTTCGCTGCGGGCCGCGTGGTGCTCGTCGGCGAGGCGGCGCACCGCTTCCCGCCCATCGGGGCGCAGGGGCTCAACCTCGGCCTCAGGGACGTCGCGATCCTCCACGAGCTCCTGTCGAAGGCGGGGCGCATCGGGCACGAGGGCGTCGCGATCCGATACGACCGCCGCCGCCGCGTCGACGTCGGGACGCGCACCCTGGGGGTCGATCTCCTGAACCGCTCCCTCCTGTCGAACGCGCCCCCCTTCGCGGTCCTGCGCACGGCCGGGCTCACGGCCGCCGCCGGAATCGGTCCTCTGAGGCGTACCATGATGCGCCTCGGCCTCGGCGCCTGAGCGTCCCGCGAAGGCTCAGGCCGTGGCGAAGCTCCGCGCGCTCGCGACGGCCGCGGCGAAGCGGCGATGCACCTCCTCGGGGAGCGGCGTCGCCTCGACGATGCGCCCCGTGGCGGCGCGGGTCGCCTCCGCCCCGGCCGCCTCCGCCCCGGCCGCCTCGGCGCCGACAGCCTCAGCCGCCATGGCGGCGGCGCCGATGGCGGTGACGTCCGCGACGGCGGAGACGCGAAGGTCGAGGCCGAGCGCGTTGGCGAGGAACTGCGCGAACCACGGATTGGCCGACATGCCGCCGTCGAGGGCGACCGGCGAGGCGAGCGGGACCGTGCCGCCAAGGCCCCGGGCGACCTCGGCGATCCTGAGCGCCACGCCCTCGAGGACGGCCTGCGCCATGTCCGCCCTGTCGGTGTCGAGGGAAAGGCCGAGGAAGGTGCCCCGCGCCGCACGGTCCCAGTGGGGGCAGGCGAGCCCCGGCAGCGCCGGCACGAAGGCGAGCCCGCGCAGGATCGCCGGCGGCTTCCCGAAGGCGTCGATCTCGGCGAAGTCCGTGAACAGGCCGATGCGGCGCGCCCAGTTCACCGCCGCCCCCGCAGCGTAGACGCCGCCGTCGAGACCGTGGACGGGCGCCTCCCCAGCGCGCTGCCACAGGACGGTCGGAAGGGCGCCCGCCGTCGCCGCCGGACGGCCAGGACCCGTCACGGCGAGCATGAAGGCGCCCGTTCCGCAGGTGATCTTGGCCTCGCCGGGCGCGCGGCAGCCGTGGCCGTAGACGGCGGCCTGCTGGTCGACGAGGCTCGCCGCGAGCGGCACGCGCCGCCCGCCGCACGAGACGGCCCCGAGGTCCCCGGCGGACGGGCCGATCGGCGGCAGCGCTTCCGGCGGCACGCCGAAGAGGGCGCAAAGGTCCGCGTCCCACTCGCAGGTGGAAAGGTTCATGAGAGAGGTGCGCGAGGCGGTGGAGACGTCCGTCTCGAAGCGGCCCGCGAGACGGTCGCGGAAATAGGCGTCCGTCGTCCCGAGGCGAAGCCGGCCTCTGGCGGCAAGGCGCCGCGCCTCCGGGATCTCCCTGACGATCCAGGCGAGCTTGGACGCGGAGAAGTAGGGGTCGAGCGGCAGGCCGGAGCGCTCGCGCACTATGTCCTCGCAGCCCTGCGCGCAGAGTCGCGCCGTCACGTCCCGCGTGCGGTCGTCCTGCCAGACGATGACCGGGCCGACCGCCTCGCCCGTGTCGGCGTCCCACGCGAGGCAGCTCTCGCCCTGGTTGGCGATGCCGACGGCGGCGACGTCGGGCGGCGCGACGTCGAGGCAGGCGGCGACGTCGCGCAGGAGTTCCGCCGGGTCGTGCTCGACGCGGCCGGGGGCCGGATAGTGCTGGCGGTGCTCGCGCGCCCCGACGAGGCGGGCGCCGCCCTCCCCGAGGACGAGCGCGCGGGTGCTGGTGGTGCCCTGGTCGATGGCGAGAATCGTCATGGGTCCGGGTTCCGGTGCGGCGCCGCGATGGTGGCCTCTAGGGCATGCGTGCGGCAACCGGCGTGGCCAGATTGCGCAGGCACAGGGAGCGCCCGCCGAGTTCCGGATCTCGCCTCGCACCTCACGGGGCGCCAGCCCGCCATGGCGCCGGCTTCGGCGACAGCACGCCCCGGGGCGGCTCGTCCTGAAGGTCGAGCTCGGCCTCGCCCGCGGCGTCTTGGGGGATCGCGTCGATGCGCATCAGGAGCCGGCGCTCCGGCAGCGCATCCACTGCGCGCTCCCCCAGCACAGTCTCGCCGTGCCGAAGGACGAGGCGGCCGCGCACGGGGCGTGAGACCCGAAGCTGGAGGACGCCCGCCGGCGCGCCCGGGACGAGGCGCTGCGGCACCACCCAGGCGACTGCATCGCCCCGGATGGCGACGGGAAGGGACCCCTCGGCGGCGGGCAACATTCCGGCGACGTCGCGCGCGAGAAGGCGCGCGGCAACGCGCCCTTCCCTGAAGCTCCACACGGCCGTCTCCACCGGCCGCAGGAGGTTGCCGGCGGCGAAGACGGCGGGATCGGAGGTGCGGCCGAACTGGTCCACGACGGGTCCCCCCGTCGCGGCGTCGAGGGCAAGGTGGCTCTCCCGCACGAGGACAGCGTCCGGGCGGAAGCGCCCGGTGAAGACGACACCGTCGCAGGGAACGCGCCGCCTCTCGCCGTCCGGCCCGCGAAGCACCACGGCCTCGACGCGCCTTGCGCCCTCGATGGCGTCGACGCGGGTGTCCGTCCACAGGGGGATGCCGAGGAGGCGGGGGAGGAGCGCGGACGGAAAGCGGGCGGTGGGGCGCAGCCCCTCCTCCACCATGGCGACGGGGCGGATGCCGGCGTGGCGACAGGTGAGGACGGCGGAGAAGGCGACGAGCTCGCTGCCGACGATCACGGGCCGGCGGAACGGCCGCTCGCCCTCGAGGTAGACGAGCCCCTGGAGCGCGCCCGTGTTCATGACACCCGAAGGCCGCGTGCCGCCGACGAGGCGGGCCGAGCGCGGCGTCTCGCGCACGCCGGTCGCGAGGAGGACGCGGGCGGCGGCGATGTCCGAGACGCCGGCATCGGAGGCGACGGTGAGCCGCGGCCCAGAACCGAGCGCCACGACGGTGGTTGCGGTGCGCAGGGCAACACCCGCCGAGAGGGCCCGCGCCACGAGGCGGCGGGCGTAGGCGGGGCCGGTCATGGGCCGCCCGAACCCGGCGAGGCCGTAGGGGGAATGGCCGCAGTGGCGCGGGATGCCCCCGGCCGCGGCCTCCCGCTCGAGGACGACCACGCGGGCGATGCCGAGCCGCCGCGCCTCGATGGCCGCCGAAAGGCCTGCCGGCCCCGCGCCGACGACGACGAGGTCGGCCGTCTCGACGTCAGTGGTCGCCATCGCGCGCCATCATGGGCTCGGCGAGGCGGCCGCGGGTGATGCGCGCGAGCTCGGCCGTGCAGTAAAAGCCCTGGCAGCGCCCCATGGTGACGCGCGTGCGCCGCTTGAGGCCCGCGAGCGAGCGGGCTGCGAGAGGACCCTTCAGCGCCTCCTCCACCTCGCGGCGCGTGACGCGCTCGCAGTGGCACACGATGCCGCCGTTGCCGGGCGCCTGCCAGTCCCGCGGTGCCGCCTCGCTGATGTTGCGCACGCGCGGCCAGTCGGGGTCCGCGAGGCGCTGCGTTGGCCCCGCGATCTCCTCGACGAGGCGGTGGACGTGGCGCGCGATCCCGAGGGCTGCGGAGAGGCCCGTCGAGCGGATGCCGCCCACGGTGACCATGCGCCGCGCGGCGTCGTGGCGGATGCGGTAGTCCTTGGTCTCGCTGGCGGGGCGAAGGCCGGCGTAGGCGGCCGTCACCTCGTGGCCGGCGAGGGCGGGGAGGATCGCGCGGGCACGGGCGAGGAGCGCTTCGAGCGCCTCGCGGGTGAGCGGCGCGGCCTCCCTGTCCTCCTGCTCCTCCGCCGTCGGCCCCACGAGGAGGTTGCCCCACGCGGTGCGGCAGACGACGACGCCCTTCGTGATCGCCGTCGGGACGGGAAGGAGGATGTGGTCGGCGAGCGCGAAGGCGCTCTTGTCGAACACGACGAACTGACCCTTGCGCGGCCGGATCGAGAAGTGCGTCTCGCCGAGGAGGCGCCTGTCCACGGTGTCGCCGTGGAGGCCGGCGGCGTTCACCACGACGCCGGCCTCGACCGGGCCGCCGGCGGTCTCGAGGCGCCAGCGGCCGGCCTCGAGGTGGCCGGAGAGCACCTCGGCGGACAGCGCGAGGACGGCGCCGTTGCCGAGCGCCTGGAGGAGATAGGCATGGGGCGCCGACCAGGCGTCGACGATGGATTCGCCCGGTACGCGGACGGCCGCGCGCACGCCCTCCCCGAGCCCCGGCTCCAGGGCGCGCACCTGCCGCGCCGTCAGGAGGGCGACATCGTCGACGCCGTTGCGGCGGGCGTCCTCCACGATGGCGGGAAGCCTTGCCTCCTCCGCCTCGCTCCAGGCGATGACGAGGGCGCCGGTCTCCATGAGCGGCAGGCCGAGGCGGGCGTGGATGGCCCGGTACTCCTCGTGGCCCGCGGCGACCAGCGCCGCCTCGAGGGAGCCTGGCGGAGCGTCGAACCCGGTGTGGAGGATGGCGCTGTTGGCCTTGGAGGCGCCGTCGAGGACGTCGGCCGCCTTCTCGAGGACGACGACGCGCGCGCCCTCGAGGGTGAGGCGGCGGGCGATGGCGCAGCCGACGACGCCCGCGCCGATGACCGCGACGTCGAAGCCGTCCCGCGCCTTCCGTTCCGTCAAGGCTCTCTCCCCCGCCGGGCGCACACCTCCCACGGCCGGCCCGCTCTGCGGGAGAGGTGGCTGCCCCTGCCCGATCCGTCAACGGCCTGCCCGTTCGCGCGGGCCATCCGGGCACCCGGCCGGGCATCCGGTCGTTGACGCGGTCACCGACGCGCGTCTAGCCTTCGCCCGGCAAGGAGCGGGAGCGCGAGCATGGATCCGGCGCGGCGGCGGCTCGAGATGGCGGCGCTCGTGGCGCGGAGCGGGCGGCAGAGCGTGGAAGCGCTCGCCCGCGCCTTCGCCGTCTCGGTGGAGACAGTGCGGCGCGATCTCGCCCGACTTGCCGCCGATGGGCTCGTCCAGAAGGTGCACGGCGCCGCGGTCCACGCGCGCCTCGCCGCGGAGGGCTCGCTGCGGGACAGGATGGCCGAGGACGCCGCCGGAAAGCGTGCCATCGCAGAGGCGCTCGCCGAGCACGTCTCGCCGGGCGAGACGCTGTTCATCGACACCGGTTCCACAACGCTCGCCGCCGCGAAGGCGCTCGCGCGGGTGCACCGTCTCACGGTGGTGACCAACGCCAGCGCCGTCGCCGACGCCCTCGCCGCGGCGCCCGAGGGGCGAACCTTCCTCCTCGGCGGCGCGTGGCGGGCCGAGAACGGGCAGACTGTCGGCGCCCACACTGTGGAGGACGTCGCCCGCTACCGCGCGGACGCCGCGGTCCTCACGGTCGCCGCCATCGACGCCGAGGCGGGCGCCATGGACGCCGACGCCGAGGAGGCCGCGGTCGCCCGCGCCATGATCGCCTCAGCCCGCCGCACGATCGTGCTCGCCGCGGCCTCCAAATTCGGCCGGCGCGCCGGCTTCCTCGTCTGTCGACACCGTGCCATCGACGTGCTGATCTGTGACAGCGCGCCGGCCGGCCGGCTGGCAGAGGTCCTGCATGGGGCGGGCGTCGCCGTGGTGGCGGCGGGCGAAGGGAATGCGGCCGGGCGCGCGGCGTGAGGGAAGACGGAGAGGGAATGCAGCGCTGGATCGACGGCTACGTGCGGGTGGTCGACAGGCTTTCGGGCGTCGTCGGCATCTCGGCCATGTATCTCATCTTCGCCATGGTCGGGATCCTCCTCCTCGACGCCGTGACACGCAACGTCATCGACATCCCGCTCCACTGGTGCGTCGAGGCTGCACAGTTCACGCTCGCCGCCTACTACTTCCTCGCAGGTCCGATCACCCTGCGCGACAACGATCACGCGCGGATGGATCTTTTCTACGACCGCCTGTCCGAGCGGGGAAAGGCCTGGCTCGACGCGCTGACCTCGTTCGCGCTCCTGTTCTTCCTCGTGGTCCTGATGCTCGGCGCCATCTCGTCGACTCAGTACGCCATCGAGACCGGAGAGCGGCGGTTCTCCATGTGGAACCCGTCGATGATCCCCATCAAGATCCTGATGTGCTGCTGCATCGCCCTGATGATCCTGCAGACCATATCGCTCATCTTCAAGAACATCAACACGATTCGCGGCCGCTGACATGAGCAACGAACAGATCGCCCTGCTCATGTTCGGCTCCATGCTGCTCCTCATCCTGACGGGGCAGCGTGTATTCGCGATGATCGGCTTCGTCGCATCGGCCGCGGTGCTGCTGCTCTACGGCACGGGCGGCTTCGAGATCCCGTTCACGGCGACGTTCAAGCTGTTCAACTGGTTCCCGATGCTCACACTGCCCCTGTTCGTCTACATGGGCTACGTCCTGTCGGAATCGGGCATCGCGGAAGACCTCTACAGGATGCTCCACGTCTGGTTCGGGAAGATGGCGGGCGGGCTCGCCGTCGGGACGATCCTGCTGTGCGTCATCATCTCGGCGATCAACGGCCTGTCGGTGGCGGGCATGGCCATCGGGGCGACCATCGCGCTGCCCGAGATGCTGCGGCGGGGCTACGACAAGGTGCTGATCACGGGCGTCGTCCAGGGCGGTGCGACCCTCGGGATCCTCGTGCCGCCGTCCGTCGTGATGGTGCTCTACGGCATGATCGCGCGCGAGCCGGTGAGCCAGCTGTGGCTCGCCGGCGTGGTGCCGGGGCTCCTCATGGCGACGATGTTCGTCGTCTACGTCTACGTCCGCGCGCGGCTGAACCCGGCGCTCGCGCCGAGGCTGTCGGACGAGGACGCCAACATGCCCCTCGCCGAGAAGCTGAAGCTCCTGCGGGCGGGCATCATCCCCTTCCTCATCTTCTTCGCCATGACCGGGCTCTTCCTCATGGGGTTCACGAGCCTCGTGGAGAGCGCCGCCGTGGGGGCGACGGCGGCGACGCTGGCGGCGGCATGGAAGCGGCGGCTCGGCTTTCGCATGATCCACACCATCGCGCGCAAGACGCTCGCCATCTCCGCGCTCTTCCTGTGGCTGATCCTCGCCGCGCTCGCCTTCGGCGCGGTGTTCGACGGGCTCGGCGCCGTGAGGGCCATCGAGGACCTCTTCATCAACCGCTGGGAGCTCACCCCCTGGCAGGTCATCATCATGATGCAGCTCAGCTTCATCCTGATGGGGATGTTCCTCGACGACACCGCGATGCTCGTCATCGTCGCGCCGCTCTACATCCCGCTCGTGAAGATCCTCGGCTTCGATCTCGTCTGGTTCGGCGTTCTCTATACGATGACCTGTCAGATCGCGTACATCACGCCGCCGTTCGGATACAACCTGTTCCTGATGCGGGCACTGGCGCCGAAGGAAATCACCCTCGTCGACATCTATCGCTCCATCTGGCCGTTCGTGCTGATGATCGGGGCGACCATCGCGCTCGTCATGGCGTTTCCACAGCTCGCCCTGTGGTTGTCCGAGGCGCTGGGCTGAAGGCGTAAGCTGCACTCCCGCAAGCGACCGTCCGTCCGGCGCATCCTTCGGCTTGATCGGGGCGCATTCATGGGGCAGAAGTTTCGCGCCGGGGCGGCGGAGCCCGAGAGAGAGGCCGATCCATGTCGTCGGAAGCCCTGAGCCACGCGCCGCCATGGTGGACGGCGCCTGGCGAGACAGATTCCTATGCGTTTCTTGCTCTGGCCGTATTCTTCCTGTTCATCTTTCTGGTTTTCTTTCTCTACTCGCTGTTCGACAAGTATGCCGAGCACAAGAGCCGCTCCACGCCGCTGAAGACCACGATCCCGACGCTCCTGATCATCGCGTTCGCCTATGAGATTCTTCCGCCACTGGCGCACTTCAGCTTCCTGCTGCCGCTCGCGCTGATTGCGACGGCGCTCGCCCGTGACCTGATGCTCTGGTTCAACCCCGAGCGCGCCGCCGAGTTCGACGCGGCTGAAGCGACCACCACGCCCCAGGCACCGGAGGCATCGGCGGCACCGGCCGCGCAGGGGGGGCGCGAGCCATGATAGAGCTGGTGGTGACCTCGATCCCGTTCGTGCTGCGCGTTCTCTATCTCAGATGGAAGAATATACCGATCACGCTCTACAACGTGCATCGCGCGCTCTTCCTCTGGTTCCTGCTGGCGCTCGTCGTGTTCTTCGCGGTGTTCTACTACCACCCGAAGTCCTACAGCGGCATCGTTCCTTACCGCATCGTGCCGGTCGTGGCCGATCGCGGCGGCACCGTGACATCGTTGGAGATCGTTCCCGGCCAGCGCGTGGCGCCCGGAGACGTCCTCTTCACGACGGACGACCGCGACGAACGGGCGGCCGTCGAGGTGGCGCAGAAGACGCTCGCGGAGGTGGACAGCGCCGTCTCGGCGGCAGAGGCCAACGTGCGCGCCGCCGAGGCGAGCCTTGCCCAGGCGGCCGCCGTCCTCGCGCAGACCAACGCCAGCCTCGCCGACCAGGAGGCGCTGAGGGCGTCGGACTCTCCCGCCTTCCGCGAGAACGACTACGAGCGGCTCCTCAACACGCAGGCGGCGAACGAGGCGCAGGTGGCCGCCGCCGAGGCCGCCCTCGACGGAGCCCGCCTCCAGGTGTCGGAGGTGCTGCCCGCACAGCGGGAGAGCGCCGCCGCGGCCCTCGAGCAGGCGAGGGTCACGCTCGACCAGACGGTGGTCCGCTCCGCGGTCGACGGCACGATCGAGCAGCTCACGCTGACCGTCGGCGACCGCGCCGGGCAGTTCGCGATGGGGCCGGCGATGCTCATCGTCCCCGACGAGCCGCTGATGATCGTCGCCGGCTTCCCGCAGGCCTACGGCTCCGTGCTCCACGAGGGCATGGCGGCGGAGGTCATGTGCACGAGCCTTCTCAACATCGCCATGACCGACGCCGTGCTGCCGGCGCGAATCGAGCGGATCCAGAACGTCATCGCCACCGGCCAGCTCGCGCCCGCGGGCCAGCTTCTCGACCCCGCCTCGGTGAGCACCCCGGGGAGCATCGTCGCCTACTTCAGCCTCGTTCATCCCGACCACGAGAGGCTGCTGATGGACGGCTCGAGCTGCATGGTCCAGACCTACACCACCCACCTCGAGGGCGGCGGGGCGCTCTCCCACGTCGTCGCGACGCTCGGTGTCATCAAGGCGGTGGGCGTGCGCCTGCGCGCCTGGATCAGCCTCGCCGCGGGCGTCGGCCTCGGCGGTGGCGGCCACTGATGCCGAGCTCTGGAGCTGCGAGCGGTCGGCGCGTCCTTCTGTGACGGCCTGACCGGCAGAGCCGCCCGTCGCGGCCTCGGTTCGCCCACGACGCCCCGACCGGAGGCGGCTCGATCGTCCACCGGCTCGCGATCGCGCGCCGGTGCGGGGCGCCTTGTGCGGGACCGGGTGCTCGGCCATGCTGCCTGTCCACGACGGCCGACGGGACGGCACGCAATTTGCCGGTGCGACACCGACCCGAACCACAAGGACAGGACATGACGACCGATCCCCGCACTCCCTCGGAAAAGATCCTCGCGAGCCGCCGCGACTTCATGAGGAAGGCCGGCCTCGGCGCCGCCGCCGCAGCGTCGACCACCCTCGCCGCCCCCGCCGTCATCGCGCAGACCGGCCCCATCCGCTGGCGCCTCCAGACCTATTCAGGCGCCCCCCTCGGCGCGCACGTGATCCTGCCGCAGATCGAGGCATTCAATGCCGCCGCCAACGGCGAGATGGTCATCGAGCTCTACTACGCCGACCAGCTGGTGCCGACGGCCGATCTCTTCCGCGCCATGCAGCGCGGCACCATCGACGCCGTCCAGTCCGACGACGCCACCATGGCCTCGCCGGTGGACATCTCCGTCTTCGGCGGATACTTCCCGTTTGCGACGCGCTACTCGCTCGATGTCGCCTCGATGTTCATGTACTACGGCCTCGACGAGATCTGGCGGGAAGCCTACTCCGAGGTGGACAACGTCACCTGGCTCTCCACCGGCGCCTGGGACCCCTTGCACATCTTCACCGTCAACGAGCCGATCCGCTCGCTCGCCGACATGCGCGGCAAGCGCGTCTTCGGCGTGCCGACGGCCGGCCGCTTCCTGTCGCGCTACGGCCTCATCCCCGTGACCGTGCCGTGGGACGATGTCGAGGTCGCGATGCGCACGGGCGAGCTCGACGGCGTCGCCTGGTGCGGCTTCACCGAGGCCTACGAGGTCGGCTGGGCGGACGTGTGCAACTACGCGCTGACCAACTCCGTCACCGGCGCCTGGTTCGGCTCCTACTTCGCCAACACCGAGAGCTGGAACAAGGTGCCGCCGCATCTTCAGCAGCTCTTCCGCTCCACCATCGACCAGTCCCACTACTACCGCAACGTCTGGTACTGGGGCGGCGAGGCGAAGCTGCGCGTGGAAGGCGAGAAGCTGGAGCTCACCGAGCTTCCGCCGGAGGAGTGGGACCAGGTGGTCGCCGACGCGGCCGAGTTCTGGGACGAGATCGCCGGCCAGTCGGAGCGCACCGCCCGCGTCGTCCAGATCTTCAAGGACTACGCGGCGACCCAGGAAGCCGCCGGCTACCCCTACCGCTGACGCCGCCTGGCGGGCGCCGAGGGAGGCGCCCGCCACGCACCTCTCGCGCGCCTCTGCCTCCGGGCGGCGCACGATCGCCGCGTTCGTCTTCTTCCCCGCCCTTCCTCCCGCGCCCTTGCCGCACGACCAGCCGAAAGACGTCACGATGCCCGCCAATCTCACGATGCAACAGCTCCGCGCGGAGGTCGCGGCGGGGACGATCGACACCGTCCTGACGGCGATCGTCGACATGCAGGGCCGCCTCATGGGCAAGCGCTTCCACGCCCATCACTTCGTCGAGCACGCCTTCGAGGAGACCCACGGCTGCGACTATCTCCTCGCCACCGATCTCGAGATGTACACCGTCCCGGGCTACGCCTCGTCGAGTTGGGAGGCGGGCTACGGGGACTTCATCCACAGGCCGGACCTGTCGACGCTGCGCCGCCTCCCCTGGCTTCCGGGAACGGCCATGGTGATGTGCGACGTCCTCGACCACCACACCCACAAGGAGGTCCCCCACGCCCCGCGCACGCTCCTGAAGCGCCAGATCGCCAGGGCGCGCGCCATGGGCTTCGAACCGATGATGGCCTCCGAGCTCGAGTTCTTCCTCTTCGAGGACGGCTTCGACGCCCTGAGGGACCGCCGCTACCAGGACCTCCAGACGGTCAACCGCTACAACGTCGACTATTCGCTCTTCGGCACCACCAAGTCCGAGCCCGTCATGAGGGCGATCCGCAACGGCCTCCACGGCGCGGGAATTCCCGTGGAGAACTCCAAGGGCGAGGCGGAGGTGGGGCAGGAGGAGATCAACGTGCGCTACTCCGACGCCCTCGACACGGCGGACATGCATGCGATCGTGAAGTCGGGCGTCAAGGAGATCGCCCACGCCCACGGCCGCGCCGTCACCTTCATGGCGAAGTACGCGACAGACAGGGCGGGCTCGTCGGCCCACCTCCACCAGTCCCTGTGGCGGGGCAGCGAGCCGGCCTTTCTCGACCCTGCGGGCGAGCACGGCATGAGCGCCATCATGCGCTCCTATCTCGCCGGCCTCCTCGAGCATTCGGCGGAGATGACCGTCTTCCTCGCCCCTTACGTCAACTCCTACAAGCGCTTCTGCGTCGGCCTGTTCGCGCCGACGCGGGCGGTCTGGTCCACCGACAACCGGACGGCGGGCTATCGCATCTGCGGGCCCGGGACGAAGGGGATCCGCGTCGAGTGCCGCATCGCCGGATCGGACATCAACGCGCACCTGGCGCTCGCGGCACAGCTCGCGGCCGGGCTCGACGGCATCGAGCGCGGCCTCCAGCTGGAGCCCGAGGCGAGGGGCGACATCTACAGGGCGAGCGAGGCGCGCGAGATCCCGAAGACCCTGAGGGCGGCCGCCGAGAGAATGGCCGGCTCCGCCTTCCTGAGGGGCGCCTTCGGCGACGCCGTCGTCGATCACTACCACCGCGCCGCCATGTGGGAGATCGAGGAGTGCGACCGCGTGGTGAGCGACTGGGACCTCATGCGCGGCTTCGAGCGCGCCTGAGGGGCCACGGGGCGGGGGCCTTGCGCGGCGGGAGGATTTCGGCTTCGTGCGCACCGCCGCAATCGTGGCAGGAAGCCGAGCGAGGACGTCCATGACGCTGAAGGCCAACTGGTCCTATCCGACCGCCGTCCGCTTCGGCGCGGGCCGCATCACCGAGCTCGCGGAGGCCTGCCGCGCGGGCGGCATCGCCCGCCCGCTCCTCGTCACTGACCGGGGCCTCGCCGCCCTTCCCGTCACGGCCCGTGCGCTCGATCTCCTGGAGGAGGCCGGTCTCGGCCGCGCCGTCTTCGCCGACGTCGATCCCAACCCGACCGACGCCAACCTCGAGGCCGGCGTCGCGGCCTTCCGCGCGGGCGGGCACGACGGCGTCGTCGCCTTCGGCGGCGGGTCGGGCCTCGACCTCGGCAAGCTCGTCGCCTTCATGGCGGGCCAGACGCGGCCCGTGTGGGACTTCGAGGACGTCGGGGACTGGTGGACCCGCGCCGACAGGGCCGCCATCGCCCCCTCGGTCGCCGTCCCCACCACGGCCGGCACAGGCTCGGAGGTGGGCCGCGCGGGCGTCCTCACCAACTCGGCGACGCACGAGAAGAAGATCATCTTCCACCCGGACATCCTGCCCCGCGTCGTCGTCTGCGACCCGGAGCTCACCGTCGGGATGCCGCCCGCCGTCACCGCGGGGACGGGGATGGACGCCCTCGCCCACTGCCTCGAGGCCTACTCCTCGCCTTCCTACCACCCCATGAGCCAGGGCATCGCGCTGGAGGGGATGCGCCTCGTCCTCGAGAACCTCCCGCGCGCCTTCGCGCGGCCGGACGACATCGAGGCGCGCGCCCACATGATGAGCGCGGCGGCCATGGGCGCCGTCGCGTTCCAGAAGGGGCTCGGCGCGATCCACGCCCTTTCCCACCCCGTCGGCGCCCACTTCCACACCCACCACGGCACCACCAACGCAGTCGTGATGGCGGCGGTGCTGCGCTTCAACCGCCCCGCCATCGAGGAGAGGATCGAGCGGGCCGCGGCCTATCTCGGCATCGCTGGCGGCTTCGACGGCTTCCTCGCCAGGGTGGAGGCGCTGCGCGAGGCGCTCTCGATCCCCTCCCGCCTCTCCGCCCTCGGGGTGGACGACAGCCGCATCGACCGCATGGTGAAGGATGCGCTCCGCGATCCGACCGCGGGCGGGAACCCCGTGCCCCTCGACGAGGCCGCAGTGCGCGCCCTTTACGCCGAGGTCATCTGAGGGAGGCGGCCCCGGCCCGCGCTCTTCGCCCTCCCCGCGCTCTTCATCCTCCACGGCCGCGCGGTGGCCGGGCTTTCTTTCCATCCTAAAAAGGGTGTAAGCGTGCCTCGCGTGGGTAGGGACCCTCTCAGGGGTGAACCGGCCAGGCGCTTCCCCAACATCACCCCGCGACAGGCGAGCGGAGCAGCGTTTCCATGGCGAAGATCATCGTTCTCGGCGGCGACGGATTCTGCGGCTGGCCCACCAGCCTGCACCTGTCGAAGCGCGGCCACGAGGTCATCATCGTGGACAACCTCTCACGCCGGAAGATCGACGTCGAGCTCGAGGTGGAGTCGCTGACGCCGATCCGCCACCTGTCCGAGCGCCTCGCTGCCTGGCATGAAGTGTCCGGCCGGAAGATCCGTCACGTCAACTTCACCGTCGGCGAAAACTACCACAGGCTTCTGTCCCTCATCATCGAGGAGAAGCCCGACGCCATCGTCCACTTCGCCGAGCAGCGCGCGGCGCCGTACTCCATGAAGTCGGCGATGCACAAGCGCTACACCGTGAAGAACAACCTCACCGCCACCCACGACGTCCTGTGTGCCATCGTGGAGTCGGGCGTCGACGTCCATCTCGTCCACCTCGGAACCATGGGCGTCTACGGCTACGGCACCGCGGGCATGAAGATTCCCGAGGGCTACCTGCGGGTGAAGGTCGACACCGACTTCGGCCTGAAGGACCAGGAAATTCTCTACCCCGCCAATCCGGGCTCGATCTACCACATGACGAAGACGCAGGATCAGCTCCTGTTCTTCTTCTACAACAAGAACGACGGCGTGAAGATCACCGACCTGCACCAGGGCATCGTGTGGGGCACGCAGACCGACGAGACGATGCTGGACGAGCGCCTCGTCAACCGCTTCGACTACGACGGCGACTACGGCACAGTGCTGAACCGCTTCCTCATGCAGGCGGCCATCGACTACCCGCTGACGGTCCACGGCACGGGCGGGCAGACGCGCGCGTTCATCCACATCCGGGACACCTGCCGCTGCGTGGAGCTCGCCATCGAGAACCCGCCGCAGGCCGGCGAGCGCGTCAACATTCTCAACCAGATGACCGAGACGCACCGCGTGCGCGACCTCGCCGGGATGATCGCCGAGAAGACCGGCGTCGAGATCGCCTACCTCCCGAACCCGCGCAACGAGGCGGCCGAGAACGACCTCCACGTGGAGGCGGACCGCTTCCTCCACCTCGGCCTCGACCCGATCACCCTCGAGCACGGCCTGATGGAGGAGGTGACGGACATCGCCCGCCGCTACGCCGACCGCTGCGACAGGACGAAAATCCCCTGCGTCTCGCTCTGGCGGCGCTGACCGTCGCCGGAGACACATCAACGCCCGGCGCGGCGTTGTGGATTGGCGAGACGACCGGGATCCTGAAAACGGGTCCTTCGATGCATCGGTTGCCGCGCAGGCTCCCCGTGTGCCAACGTCACCGGGACGCACGATATCTCACGAGAGGATCGAGGATGCCTCGCACGTTCCTGGCGCTCTGCCTTCCGCTGGCGGCAATCTCCCTCGCGGCCGCCACGCCGGAGCGGGCCGCGGCGCAGGAGGTGGAGTGGACCTTCACCAACAACTATGCGCCGACGCGGCCCGAATCGGCCCACATCCGGGAGTTCGTGAAGAACGTCGAGGAGAACACCGGCGGCCGCCTCTCGATCTCACTCTCCGAGGGCGGCGCCATGGGCCTCAAGGACGCCGACGCTCTGCGCTACATGCAGATCGGGACGCCCACCATGGGCTTCATCTGGTCGCCCTTCCTCGGCCGCGACGCGCCCGACATCGCCAACGTCTACGTCTTCGGCCTCGTGAGCGGGCCGGAGGAGCACCTCGCGGCGCTCCCCGCCGTGGAGGCGGTTCTCGAGGAGGGGATCGAGGAGCGCGGGATCGAGGTGATCGGCTTCATGGGCCTTCCGATCATCGAGGCCTCCCTCTTCTGCCGCGAGCCCGTGAGGAGCCTCGAGGAGCTGTCGGAGGTGAAGCTGCGCGTCGGCACCCGCGAGCAGGTCGAGACCTTCACCGGGCTCGGCGTCGCCGCGCAGATCGTGGCGCAGAACGAGCTCTACTCGGCGCTCCAGACCGGCGTCGTCGACTGTGCGCTCTATGCCGCGCGCTTCGCCGGGAGCATCTCGCTGCAGGAGGTCGCACCGCACGCGACGCCGGTCGGCTTCCCCTTCCCGCCGACACCCTACGCCATCATGGTCCACAGGGAGAGCTGGAACGCGCTCCCCGACGATCTCGAGGACGGCGTGATGGCGGCGATGGAGACGCTGCGCGCGGCGAGCTTCGACTTCGACAAGGACGTGGAGGCGGAGGCCGCCGCCCGCGCCGCCACGGCCGAGCAGGGCGTCACCTGGCACGACGAGTTCTCCGCCGAGGACAGGGAGGCGATCCGCGCCGCCGCCCTCGACACCTGGGAGGCGCTCGCCGAGGAGGCCGGCGGCAAGGCGCCCGAATATCGCGCGAAGGTCCTCGAGGCGCTGCCCTGACGCGGCGGGCGCGCGGACGGTGAAGGTCGTCGATGCGGCGATCCTCTGGGTCGCGCGCGTCCTCGCCGCCCTCGGCGCGGCGGCTGTGGCGGGCATCTTCGTGCTCGTCCTCGCCGCCGTCGTCATGCGCTACGGCGCTGGGGCACCGTTCCGCTTCACGGAGGAGCTGGCGGGCCTTCTTCTCGTCTCCTGCGTCTTCCTCACGTTCCCGCTGACCGTGGCGGCCCACCACAACATCCGCGTCGGCCTTCTCGCGGACCGCACCCGCGGCACGCTGCGCCGCGCGTTCTGGGTCGGCGGGCAGGCGATCCTCGTCGCCTTCGCGGCGGTCTTCGCGTGGGAGGCGTGGAAGTCGACCGCCTTCACGGTGCGCCTCAACCTGTCGAGCGACGTCGCGCGCGTCCCACTCGCACCGTTCATGATCGCGATGACGGCCTCGGCCGCGACCGTCGCCGCCATCGCTGCGTGGCAGATGCTGCGCCCGCCCCCGCCGCCCGCCGGGACCGCGCAGGACCGCACCGCGCCATGATCTGGAGCACCCTCGGCGGGCTTCTCGCCGTCTTCGTCTTCTCGGGCGCCGTCCTCGGTGCGGCGCTGGGGCTGACCGGCCTTGCCATCCTCCACGTCTTCGCCAACGGCGCGACGAGCCTCGGCGTTCAGGCCGTCTGGAACGTCTTCAACGAGTTCACCCTCACGGCGATCCCGCTCTTCATCCTCCTCGGCGAGGTGCTGGTGGCCTCCGGCCTCGCCGGCTCGGTCTACAGGGCGCTGGCGCCGCTCTTCTCGCGCCTCAAGGGCGGGCTCCTCCACACCAACATCGTGGTCTGCGCCCTCTTCGGCGCCGTCTCCGGATCGTCCCTGTCCGTCGCGGCCGCCGTCGGCTCGGTCGCCTATCCGGAGCTCACGCGGCGCGGCTACCGTCGGCGCGCGGTCATCGGCTCGCTCGCCGGCGGCGGGACGCTGGGGCTTCTCATCCCGCCGAGCCTCTCCCTCCTCATCTTCGGCGCCCTCACCGAGACGTCCATCGGGCAGCTCTTCCTTGCCGGAATCCTGCCGGGGCTCCTGGCGGCTGGCCTCTTCATGGCGTGGATCGCCTTCGCATCGTGGCGCGACCCCACCATCGCCCCGCCCGACGAGACGCGCACCCCCTGGGGGGAGACGCTGCGCTCGGTCCTCTCCATCTGGCCCATCGTCGTCCTGATCGCGGCCGTCCTCGGGAGCCTCTTCGCAGGGCTCGCGACGCCGACCGAATCGGCCGCGGTCGGCGCATTCGCCGCCATCGTCCTCGGCTTCACGCGGGGCGATCTCACAGTGGGCAAGCTCGTGCGCGCCTTCGGCTCCACGACCCTCACCTTCGCCGTCATCGCGGTCGTCTTCATGGGCGCGGTGATCCTCGCCCAGTCCATCTCGATCCTCCAGCTTCCCCAGAAGCTCCTCGAGGAGATCGCCGCGCTCGGCGTGCCCGCGACGGCGACGCTCCTCGTCGTCGTCCTCCTCTATCTCCTCCTCGGCCTCTTCTTCGACGGCCTCTCCATGATGATCATGACGCTGCCCATCGTCTTCCCGCTCCTCACCGGCGTCGGCTACGATCCCGTGTGGGTGGGCGTGATGGTGACGCTCATGATCGAGATCGGAATGCTCACACCTCCTGTGGGCATGAACCTCTTCGTCCTCGTCGGAATCACGAGGCAGGAGGCGACCATGGGCGAGGCGGCGCGGGGGGCGCTCCCCTACTGGCTGCTCCTCCTTGCGACCCTCGGCCTTCTCGTGGCGATGCCGGGCCTTGCGACCTTCCTTCCGGAGATGATGCGGTGAGCGAGATCGACCGTTCGCGCGCGGCCCGGCTGATGGGAGAGGCGGGGGTGGACGTGCTCGTCCTCTCTGCGCCTGAGGCCTTCTCGACCGTCACGGGCGCCTCGCCGGGCGTCCCGGCGCTGTTCAGGCGGGCGGGCGCCGCGATGGCCGTCCTTCCGGCCGATCCGGCAGCGCCCCTCGCCGCCGTCGTGACGGACCTCTTCGCCCCCGGCGTCGCCGCGGCCGGGGTCGGCGACGTGCGCGACCATTCCTCCTGGATCGAGGCCGTGGCGCTCGGCGAGGGGATGCCCCTCGCCGAGGCGGTGGAGGCGGCCACCGTCCACCGCGGCCGCGACTTCGTCCGCCCCTCGACCTTCGACAGCGCGGTCGCCTTCGGCCATCTCGTGGACATTCTTGCCGAGCGCGGGCTTTGCGGGGCGACCATCGGCCTCGACCTCGACTTCTGGCCCGCCATCGACCTCGCGGCGCTGGAGCCGCTCCTCCCGCACGCGCGGCTGGTGGACGGGTCGCTCCTCTTCGACAGGATCCGCGCCGTGAAGACGCCGCAGGCCATCGCCCGCCTCACCACGGCCGCCCAGCTCGCCGAGGCGGGGGTACTGGCAATCTTCAGGGACGTCGCCGAGGGGATGACGCGGCAGGCGATCGTCGACCTGTGGTCGGCGGGCGTCGATTCGGAGGCGGCGCGTCGGGGTCTTCCGCCGCCCCGCCGTGCCGAGTACGTCGCCTTCGGGACCGACCCCTGGTCGGACGGCGATCTCCTCTCCCGCGGCGACATCCTCAAGATCGACGTCGGCTGCATGATCGGCGGCCACCTTTCGGATTGCGCGCGCACGGTCGCCTTCGGCGCGCCCTTGCCCCGCGCGGCGGCGATCCACGCGGCGCTCCTCGAGGGGTTCGAGGCCGGCCGGGCGCTCCTGAAGCCCGGAGTGCCGCTTTGCGAGATCCATGCCGCGACGACCCGGGCGGTGCGGGCCGCAGGCATCCCCACGTGGACGCGCGGCCACGTGGGACACGGCCTCGGCGCGGGCGTCTTCGGGGAGATGTGGCCTTTCCTGTCGGCTGAGACCCAGGACGTCGCCGAGCCGGGCATGGTGCTCGCCTTCGAGGCGCCGTTCTACGCGGACGGCGAGGGCGGCTTCATCATCGAGGACCAGTTCGTCGTCACCGAGACGGGCGCCGAGCCCGCCTGGACCCTCCCCCACGATCTCGCGGTCGTCGGCTGACGGTCGACCTTCAGCCCGCGAGCGCGCGGCGGAGCGTCACGACGTCAGCCTTCCCCGGAGCGTGCCCCTCGCCGGGGATGACGTTCGGCGACACGGCCGCACCGAGCCCGGCGAGGATCTCCGCGCTTCGGCGGATGCGCGCGATCGGGATATGCGGGTCGCGCTCGTGGCAGCCCAGGTGGACGGGGCGCCCGTCCAGCCGACCGTCGTGGTCGAAGCGCCTGGGGCGGTGACCGTGGAGGACGGCGTCCGGACCGCCGAGCCCCGCCACGAAATCCATCATCCCGGCGGCCTCACAGCCGCGCCCGTGGATCGCGAGCCCCCCTTCAACCGTCTTCGCCGCGGGTGGCCTTCAGCTGCCTGACGAACTGTCGCGACGACGTGATCTCGAGGCCGTTGCGAAACGTGACGAGGGACTCGTCGTCGAGCTCGACGTCGATGTAATCGGCGACGATCTTGTCGTAGTTGTCCACCAGCGCGGTGCTCCCCGAGCCGAAGCCTTGAACGAGGACGAGCCCCGTCGGCGGGCAGTCGAGGACTGTGAGGCCGAGGTCGGGCCGATACTTCCTCAGGATCGGGACCAGCTTCCAGACGTCGCCTGTCCAGAAGTTCGCGAGCTTGACGTCCTTGCGGAGGGTCTGCCGGGGCGTGCGCTCCGTCATCTCGGCGTTGATCGGCAGGCAGTCGTGGAGCATGACCACGCTGTCCCTGTGGACGTACTTCTCCGTGTTGATGAAGTCGCGCAGCAGGAATTCGAATTGGTGCATTCCGTCGAGGAACGCGGCATCGACGCCCTGCGGCAGGAAATTGCGCAGGTCGTAGGTGGCGAAGAAGTCGTCGCTCTTCATCTGGAACAGGTGGAGCGCCGGCTTCTCGCCGATGAAGTCGGTGCCTTCGGCCTTGATCCTCGGATCGACGGCGACGCTGGCACAGCGGGCGTGCCTCAGGCTGTTGCCCATGGACACGCCGATCTCGAAGTAGCTTGAGGGGCGGACGGTCGTGAAGAACCTCTCGAAGAAATTGAGGTAGACGATGCCGCCGAGCTCGTGCCGGACGGGCGGCGTGTCGGCGGTTGAGCGTTCCGTGTCGAGCATGATCCTGCACCGTGCGCTTGTGGACGAGCCGGCGGGCTGACGCTGTGGCGGAGCGCCCTCCCCTCCGCCGCAGGCGGCATTGTCGGCGCTGCGACCCTAGAGCGACCCGCGCCGATTTGAAACACCGGGCCTGCTTCTACCCGACAGCGCCTCCCTGCCGTCGGGTTCGGCCGTCGGAAAAGGCGCGGCGCGGGACGGCGCGGCTCTCATCGGCTCGCGCGGTCGGCGGCGAGGACCATGAGGCGGTGGCTGGCGGAAGGGCCGCCCAGCGTGTCGGCGAGCCACGGGAGGAGGCGCTCCAGCTCGCCCGCCAGAGTGTAGGGCGCGTTCACGATGACGAGGCCGGAACCGGCGAGGCCAGAGGCGCCGGGATCGCGCACCACGAGCTCGGCGGCGAGCATCCTCGCGATGCCCGCCGCGGCGAGGCCGGCATGGAGCGCCTCGACCGGCGCGTCCCGCTTGATCGGATACCACAGGAGATAGAGGCCGGTGGGCCAGCGGGCGTGGGCCTTCACGAGACCCGTGACGAGGCGCGTCCAGTCCCGCGCCTCCTCGAAGGGCGGATCCACGAGGACGATGCCGCGGCGCTCCTTCGGCGGGACCTGCGCGCCGAGGGCGAGCCATCCGTCGAGGCGGATCACCTTGACGCGGCGGTCGCGGGCGAACGTCTCGGCGAGGAGGGCATGGTCCGCCGGATGGAGCTCCACGCCGGTCAGGCGGTCGTCCGGGCGCATGAGGTGGCGGGCGAGGAAGGGGGAGCCCGGATAGTGGAGGAGCTTCTCCCGCGGGTCGATGCCGTGGTTCGCGGCGGTCACGGCGGAGAGGTAGGGCGCCAGGAGGCGTGCGACGTCGGGCGGCGGGGCTGCCGCGACGATCCTTGCGATGCCCTCACGCCACTCGGGGGAGCGGACGGCCTCCTCGGCGCCGAGGTCGTAGAGGCCGGTTCCGGCGTGGGTGTCGATGACCCGGTAGGGCTTGGGCTTGGCGTTGAGGTAGGCGAGGATGCGGGAGAGGACGGCGTGCTTCAGGACGTCCGCGTGGTTTCCCGCGTGGAAGGCGTGGCGGTAGTTCATGGCCTCCGCGTCCGGGCACGATCCGTTCGATCCGGATCGGATCGAGCGGACGAAGACGTGCGCGCGTCGATGGCCGGCGCGCCTGCCGGTCGACGAGGTCGATCCGGCCTGACCGGAAGGCGCGTCGGGGCGGCCGGGCCTGCGGCGCCAGACGGCCGCCTGCCGGGCGCCGGACGGCCGATCCGCGCGATGCTCACCCAGAGCTTGACGCATTCTTGAGACGCCGTTCCTGCGACACCGATCCGCTGGATTTCGGGCAGCAGGACGGATACGCCTTGCCGGTGTTGCACTGACCTGGCGGGGCGGGCGGGCGGATGGCACTCGACGAGGGTCGGGGGACGGCGTCCCTGAGAGAGGGCTTTGTCACGAACCGGGCGGTCCGGCGGGCCTTCACCGTCATGCCGGCGCTCGCTCTGGCCCTCCTCGTCGCGGCGATCGCGCTCGGGGGGTCGGCGCTTCAGGTCGCCGGCGGGCTCGCCTACGGCTTCTTCCTGTCCACCCTGGTGGACTACCTCCTCCACCGCTTCTGGTTTCACAAGGGTCCCCATGCGCCGCGTGTCGAGGCGATGACCATGCGGATGGCAAAGCTCCACCTCGACCATCACGACATCCCGGCCTCCCCGAAGGGGGCGGTGAACAAGGTGGATGCCACCTCGACCATCATCCTCGTCCTGACGGTGATCTCGCTCCTGCTTCCGGGGCCGAACGGGTTCTGGCTCGCGGCCTGCGCTGGCGGCGCGACGGGGGCGCTCCTCCTCGACCTCATCCACTACGGCACGCACCAGCTGCCGATGAAGGCCCCCATCCTGCGCTTCTACAAGCGCCACCACATGCTGCATCACTATCGCGACGCGACGGTGAACTACGCCACCCTCTTCCCGCCCTGGGACATGGTGTTCGGGACCTACTGGGACGGACGGGAGCGGCCTGACCGCGGCGACAGGAGCCAAAGGGCCACAGCGGACTGACGCGGCGGAGCTTCCAGGCCGGGGCCGGCGCTTCCCGAAGCCGGGGCACGGCGCTTCCCGAACGCGTCGTCCCGCGCATCGCCCCGGAACAGGCCCCATGCCGTCGATCCGTGCGTGGCGCCGCGGGAAGCGGCGACGGGCAGGGCCGCCGCCGCTCGGGCGTGGCGGACTACTCCGCCGCCACCGCCATGCGTTGCGCCTCCATCTCCTCCATCGCGCGGCGATAGTCGACCGGCATCACCTTCACGAACTTCGGGCGGAACTCGTCCCAGTTCTCCAGAATCTGGCGGCCGCGGGCCGAGCCGGTCCACTTCACGTGGTTGGTGATGAGCGTGTGCAGGCGCTCGTCGTCGTGGAGGGTGAGGTTGGCGGAGACGTCGACCCGGCCCTTCGTCTCGAGGTCGCCGCCGTGGTGGTGGAGGCGCTCGAGGAGGTCGTCCTCCTCGATGACGTGCTCGAGCTCGACCATGGCGAGGTTGCAGCGGCGGGCGAAGTCGCCGGCCTCGTCGAGGACGTAGGCGACGCCGCCGGACATGCCGGCCGCGAAGTTGCGCCCGGTCTTGCCGAGGACCGCCACGACGCCGCCGGTCATGTACTCGCAGCCATGGTCGCCGGCGCCCTCGACCACGGCGACGGCCCCGGAGTTGCGCACGGCGAAGCGCTCTCCCGCGACGCCCGCGAAGTAGCACTCGCCGCCGACGGCGCCATAGAGCACCGTGTTGCCGACGATGATGGCGCGCGTCGCGTCGAGGGTGGAGCTCCTGCGCGGACGCACGACGACGCGGCCACCGGACAGTCCCTTGCCCACGTAGTCGTTGGCGTCGCCCTCGAGCTCCAGGGTGACGCCGTGGGTAAGCCAGGCGCCGAAGGACTGGCCCGCGGTCCCCGTCAGCTTCACGTGGATGGACCCCTCGGGAAGCCCCTCCATCCCGTGGTGCTTGGCGATCTCGCCCGACAGCATGGCGCCCACCGTGCGGTCGGTGTTGTTCACCGCCTTCTCGATCACGACCCGCTCGCCGTCGTGGATGGCGGGGCGTGACTCCTCGATGAGGGCGCGGTCCATCACCGCCTCGATGGGGTGGAGCTGGCGCGCCGTGTTGCGCTGCTCCTCGGGCGGCGCCGGCATCTTCACGAACACGCGGTGGAAGTCGAGACCCTTCGCCTTGTAGTGGTCGACGAGCCTCTGCTGGTCGAGGACGTCGACCCGGCCGATCGCCTCCGCCACCGTGCGGAAGCCCGCGGCAGCGAGATGGCGGCGCACCTCCTCGGCGACGAAGAACATGAAGTTGATGACGTGCTCGGGCTGGCCCTTGAAGCGGCGGCGCAGCACAGGGTCCTGCGTGGCGACGCCGACGGGGCAGGTGTTGAGATGGCACTTCCTCATCATGATGCAGCCGGTGGCGACGAGCGGCGCGGTGGAGAAGCCGAACTCGTCCGCACCGAGGAGCGCGCCGACGAAGACGTCACGGCCAGTGCGCATCCCGCCGTCCACCTGGAGGGCGATGCGCGAGCGCAGCCCGTTGGCGACGAGGGTCTGGTGTGCCTCGGCGAGCCCCATCTCCCAGGGCGAGCCCGCATGCTTGATGGAGGTGAGCGGCGAGGCGCCGGTTCCCCCGTCGTAGCCCGCGATGGTGATGTGGTCCGCGCGCGCCTTCGCGACGCCGGCCGCCACCGTGCCCACCCCCACCTCCGAGACGAGCTTCACCGAGATGTCCGCGGCGGGGTTCACGTTCTTGAGGTCGAAGATGAGCTGCGCGAGATCCTCGATGGAGTAGATGTCGTGGTGCGGCGGCGGGGAGATGAGGCCGACGCCGGGCGTGGAGTAGCGCAGCTTCGCGATGACCGCGTCCACCTTGTGGCCGGGAAGCTGGCCGCCCTCGCCGGGCTTCGCGCCCTGCGCCATCTTGATCTGGATATGGTCGGCGTTGACGAGATACTCCGTCGTCACGCCGAAGCGGCCGGACGCCACCTGCTTGATGGCCGAGCGCTTCGACGTGCCGTTCGGGAGCAGCCGGAAGCGGTCGGGGTCCTCGCCGCCCTCGCCCGTGTTGGAGCGGCCGCCGATGCGGTTCATGGCGAGCGCCAGCGTCTCGTGCGCCTCCTTGGAGATGGCGCCGAGGCTCATGGCGCCGGTGGCGAAGCGCTTCACGATCTCGGCGGCGGGCTCCACCTCCTCGAGCGGGACGGGCGCCCGGCCGAGCTCCTCGGCGTCCCTGATGCGGAAGAGGCCGCGCACCGTGTAGCGGCCCGACTCCACGTTCACGAGGCGGGCGTACTCGTCGTACTTCTCCTGCGCGTTGAGGCGCACGGCGTGCTGGAGGTTCGCCACGGTGTCGGCGAGCCAGGTGTGGTGCTCGCCGCGCACGCGATAGGAATATTCGCCGCCGACGTCGAGGGAATCGCGATAGATCGCCTCGTCGGAGAAGGCGGCGCGATGGCGCCGCACCGTCTCCTCCGCCACCTCGGCGAGGCCGACGCCCTCGATGGTCGTCGCCGTGCCGAAGAAGAAGCGGTCCACGAAATCGGAGGAGAGGCCGACAGCGTCGAAGATCTGCGCGCCGCAATAGGACTGGTAGGTCGAGATGCCCATCTTCGACATCACCTTGAGGATGCCCTTGTCGATGGACTTGATGTAGCGCTCGACCACCTCCTGCGTGTCCACCTCCTCGGGAAAGTCCTCGTGGAGCTGGCCGAGCGTCTCGAACGCGAGGTAGGGGTTGATCGCCTCGGCGCCGTAGCCGGCGAGGACGCAGAAGTGGTGAACCTCGCGCGGCTCGCCCGATTCCACCACGAGGCCGACGGAGGTCCTGAGGCCCTTGCGGATCAGATGGTGGTGGACGCCCGCCGTCGCGAGGAGCGCGGGGATCGCGATGCGCGAGCGGGACACGAGACGGTCGGACAGGATGATGATGTTGAAGCCGTCGCGGACCGCCTTCTCGGCGCGCTCGCACAGCCGCTCGATCATGGACGACATGCCCTCGGCGCCGCGCTCGGCGGCATAGGTGATGTCGAGGGTGATCGTGTGGAACTGGTTGTCCGCGATCTCGCCGATCTCGCGGATCTTCTCGAGGTCGTCGTTGGTGAGGATCGGCTGGCGCACCTCGAGGCGCTTCATCTCCTGAAGGCCGTCGATGTCGAACAGGTTCGGCCGCGGCCCGATGAACGAGACGAGGCTCATGACGAGCTCCTCGCGGATCGGGTCGATCGGCGGGTTGGTGACCTGCGCGAAGTTCTGCTTGAAGTAGGTATAGAGGAGCTTCGGCTTGTCGGAGAGGACCGAGAGCGGCGTGTCGGTCCCCATGGAGCCGACGGCCTCCTGGCCGGTGATGGCCATGGGGGAGAGAAGGAGCCGCAGGTCCTCCTGGGTGTAGCCGAACGCCTGCTGGCGATCGAGCAGGGACTCGTTCGTCTTCGGCGCACGCGGGCGGACCGTGCGCTGGTCCTCCAGAACGATCTGCGTCTTCTTCAGCCAATCGCCCCAGGGACGCTGGGTGGCGAGCTCGTGCTTGACCTCCTCGTCGGCGATGATGCGGTGCTCCTCGAGGTCGATGAGGAGCATGAAGCCCGGCTGGAGGCGCCACTTCTGCGCGATGCGCTCCTCCTCGATCTGGAGGACGCCGGCCTCCGAGCCCATGACGACGAGGCCGTCGTGGGTGACGCAGTAGCGCGCGGGGCGAAGGCCGTTGCGGTCGAGGGTGGCGCCGATCTGCCGCCCGTCGGTGAAGACCACCGCAGCCGGGCCGTCCCAGGGCTCCATCAGGGCGGCGTGATACTCGTAGAAGGCCCGCCGCTCCTCGTCCATCAGCGGGTTGCCCGCCCAGGCCTCGGGGATCAGCATGGCCATGGCGTGGGCGAGCGAGTAGCCGCCCTGGACCAGGAACTCGAGCGCGTTGTCGAAGCAGGCGGTGTCGGACTGGCCCTCGTAGGAGATCGGCCACAGCTTCGCGATCTCGTCCCCGAACAGCGAGGAGTGGGCCGTCGCCTGGCGCGCGGCCATCCAGTTCACGTTGCCGCGCAGCGTGTTGATCTCGCCGTTGTGGGCGACCATGCGGAACGGATGCGCGAGACCCCAGGAGGGGAACGTGTTGGTCGAGAAGCGCTGGTGGACGAGGGAGAGCGCCGATTCGAAGCGCGGGTCCGACAGGTCGGGATAGTACTCGCCGAGCTGGTGGGCGAGGAACATGCCCTTGTAGACGATGGTCCTGCACGACAGCGAGCAGATGACGAAGCCCGTCTCCGCCGGGGGAAGGCCGGTGTAGACGCTGTTCGAGATCACCTTGCGCAGGATGAAGAGGCGGCGCTCGAAGTGGGTGTCGTCAGCGATGCCCTCCCCGCGGCCCACGAAGAACTGGGCGACGACCGGCTCCGACGCCTGCACTGAGGCGGACAGGCAGGCCGAGTTGACCGGCACCTCGCGCCAGCCGAGGAAGCGCTGCCCCTCCGCCGCGACCACCTCCTCGATGATGCGCCGCCTTTCCTCCCCGCCCTCGCGGGGGAAGAACACCATGCCGACGCCGTAATGCCCCTTCTCGGGGAGCGTGAAGCCTATGCGCTCGGCCTCCTCCGCGAACAGGCGGTGGGGGAGCTGGACGAGCATTCCCGCCCCGTCGCCCATCTCAGGGTCCGCGCCGACGGCGCCCCTGTGGGTGAGGTTCACGAGGATCTGGAGGCCCTGCTCGACGATCTCGTGGCGCGGCTTGTTGTTGATGTCGGCGACGAAGCCGACGCCGCAGGCGTCGTGCTCGCGCTCCGGGCGATAGAGCCCTTGTCGCGCCGCCTCCAGGAGATTGGTGGTTCGGGTGCGGGGAGCGGTCGCGACGGTGGCCGCGTGAGACGACAGAGCGGGAATTTGCGTCCTTGTCATCGTCATTCTCCTCCGGCCCGGCGGGCGGGCACGCCTCTTGGTCGGGTCGCCTGGGTCCCTCGGGGCAGGCGGCTCGAGCGACCCTTCACTTTTTGTTCAGGAAGCTCGCGTCGCGCAACGTCTCCGCCGCGCGTGGACGGGCGATATAGCGTGTTTGGAGCCTTTCGCAAATCCCGGGGCCTCGGGGGCCGCCGCCGCCGGGCGGGTCGCACCGGGAAAGGGCGCGTCCGCGCCCGACTCTCCCCGCCGCCCTGCCGGCGCGTGGGGAGAGGGCAATTGCCGCAACATCGCCGGCCGCGCCTGTCGGCTGAGGCAACCCGCGAGCGCCCCGGCTTCCGCCGCGCATGCGCGCGACCACGCGCCGCGCGCGTGCCATGTCACACCGCGGACGGTCACACCGCGGACGGTCACACCGCGGACGCCGCAACCCGATTCGGTGGCTCAGTCATCAGGATGATGTCGGCGGCTTCGCCCATGGATCGCCGCAATGTCCTCAGCCGAGGTTATAAGACTCTTTCCCGAATTGACGTCCAATCACGTTCGATTGAATCTTCCCGCGACTGAAAACGCCGCAGATCGGAACGGAATTTCATCACGCCACCGCAAGGCGGCGCCGGAACACGACGTTCCAGTCCAGCTCGGACCGCCGATCGGCATTGCGTTTCCGAACAACGAGATCCTCAAGTTTCGGGAGAGACATCAAGATGTTTCCTGATGCAATCGACGACACCTTCCTGTTCGGGCCCGACGAGGCCGGCGGCGACACGGACGGCAACGTCCTCGCCAACGACGTCACCCCTGGCGGCGAGACCGTCTCGGAGGTGAACGGATCGCCCGCCAACGTGGGCGTGCCGGTCGCCGGCACGAACGGCGGCCTCATCACCATCAATGCGGACGGCACGTTCGACTTCGACGCCAACGGGGACTTCGGCGGCCTCGCGCCGGGCAACTCGACCACCACCGAGTTCACCTATGCGATCACATTCACCGGTGCCGCGCCGGTGGTGGACGTCATCCTGTTCCAGGACCTTTCCGCATCGTTCTTCGACGACCTGCCCAACGTCCAGGCGCAGTTCTCCGGCCTCTTCGACAGCCTGAACGCCGTGCGCGACGTTCAGTTCGGCGTGTCGAGCTTCATCGACAAGCCGATCTCCCCGTTCGGCGGCGCCGGGGACTACGTCTACCAGACCGAACTTGCCGTGACCGACGACAAGGCTGCCATCCAGGCAGCGCTCGACGGCCTCGTCCTCGGGTTCGGTGACGACTTCCCCGAGGCGCAGATCGAGGGCCTCTTCCACCTCGCCCTCAGGGCGGACACCGAGGTAGGCTTCCGGCCGGACGCACAGCGCATCGTCGTCCTCCAGACGGACGCGCCGCCGCACGTGGCGGGCGACTTCGCGGCGGCGGGGCCGAACGACGGCGACGCAGACATCGAGACCGAGGACTATCCGACGGTCGCCCAGCTGAAGCAGGCGCTCGAGGATGCGGGCATCATCCCCGTCTTCTCGGTTACCGCGAGCCAGATCGCCACCTACGAGCAGCTCGTCGCCGATCTCGGCCGCGGCGTCGTCGTGGAGCTCGAGCCCGACAGCGCCAACCTCGCCCAGTCGCTCATCGACCTCTTCGAGGACGGTCTCGTCACTACGGACACCGCCACGGTCACCGTCGAGGTGGAGGCACCCGAGGAGCCCGGCATCGACATCGACATCGACGCGTCCAAGGTGGCCGAGTTCGACATCGACCTCTCCTTCGACACCGACATCGACTACACGAGCGACCTCGACGTCTCGAGCACCTACGACGTCGACGTCGACATCGCGGGCAACGACGCGACCTTCAACATCGACGTGCAGGCCTTCGGCGAGGACACCTCGACCGCGCTCGACCTCGTGGTCGTCACCCTCGAGGACGAATGGTCCTCCATCCTCGCCACCGGCTACTCGGCGGTGGACGGGTTCGCCTGAGGGCGGCGCGCGCCCCGGCGCGGCGGTGGGTTCCGCCGCGCCGTACGCCTTCGATGGCGCGAAGGTCGCAGCGGGCGCCACCAGATGTGGCACCCCCAATCCTTGACGCACAGCATCATTGATCCTGCTTCAGGATGCCCGCGATCATCGCCTCGGCAACATGGATCATAAGCCTTCCTTGCGAGTTGAGCATGGCAAGGCGCCCGTGAATACTGTGCATTACGCAACATCGTCCGAAAGATCATCGCGAGCTGCACGGATGACTTCTCGAAAGGGCTCCTTCTGTCAGCACGCCTTACAGGCAGCGAAGCGCAAACACTTCGCCAGAAGGCGCCCCATGCAACAGGAATGGGACACAGGGCATGGAAACCACTTCCTCCAGCGACACCTTGCCGGTGACCGGCCAGGACATCACCATCTCCCTGACGCTGCCGGACACCAGCAGCGCCGCCACCGAGACGGCGACGGGCCTCATCACCACCGGCCCCGTCACCGGCGGCGATGCCAACATCGTCATCATCTACGACGCGTCCGGGAGCGTGTTCAGCACGTTCACGGGCGCGATCCCCGTGGGCGACGCCAACGGCGACGGGCTGTCGGACACCATCCTCGACGCCGAATTCGTCGCCATCGAGGCGCTCGTCCAGTCGCTCATCGACGGCGGCTTCGGCGACACCAACATCGGCCTCGTCTCGTTCGGCAGCAACGCCGCCATCGATTTCACAGGGACGGCGAGCCAGGACCTCGACGGCAACGGAAGGCCGGACGTGCTCGACGCCGCCGCAAGTCCCACCCAGGGCGGCGGGACGAACTTCGAGCGTCCCCTCCAGGAGGCGATCGCCTACCTCACCTCGCCGGAGGCGTCGGGCACGGGACCCGACATCGTCTACTTCCTGTCCGACGGCTTCGGCTTCGGCGGGTTCGATGACGAGGTGCAGACGCTGCTCGACGACACCGGAATCGATGCCGAGATCCGCGCCTTCGGCGTCGGCAGCGGCGCGAGCGAGGCGCAGCTCGACCTCATCGACGACGGCGTCGACAACGATTCGGCGACGATCGTGCTCGACCCGAGCCAGCTCCAGGTGGAGATCACCGGGACCGGCATCGACCCGGCGTCCATCCTGAACGTCGAGCTCCTCGTGAACGGCAACCTCGACGCCACGGTCCCCGGCGGGAGCCTCGTCTCGACGCCCTTCGGCCTCCAGTACAGCTCGCCCGTCAACCTCGACACCACCGTGGACGACACGGTCGTCGCACGGGTCAACGTGGACCAGGACGGTGACGGCGTCGCCGACTTCTCCCTCGAGACGTCGCAGATCGTGGAGCAGGACGGCGTGACGCCGCCGCCTCCCCCGCCACCCCCTTCCGACGATATCGACATCGACATCTTCGCCGACAAGGACGCGGACTTCGACATCGACCTCTCGTTCGATTCGGACATCGACTATGCCAGCGACATCGACGTCTTCAGCACCTACGACGTCGACGTCGACATCTCGGGCAACGAGGCCGTCTTCAACATCGACGTGCAGGCCTTCGGCGAGGACACGTCGACCGAGCTCGACCTCGTGACCGTGACCATGCAGGACGAGTGGTCGTCCATCCTCGCCACCGGCTACTCTGCGGTGGAAGGCTTCGCCTGACGCGCGGCGGCGAGGCGGCGAGGCGGCGGAGGCGGCGCAGGCGCCCTACTCCGCCGCCTCCGCCAGGAAGCCGCCCGACTGGCGGGACCAGAGATCCGCGTAGAGCCCGCCGCGGGCGAGAAGGACGTGGTGGGGGCCCTCCTCCACCACGCGCCCGTCGTCCATCACGACGATGCGGTCCATGGCCGCGATGGTGGAGAGGCGATGGGCGATGGCGAGCACGGTCTTGCCGGTCATCACCTCGGCGAGCGCGTCCTGAATTTCCGCCTCCACCTCCGAATCGAGTGCGCTCGTCGCCTCATCGAGGACGAGGACGGGCGCGTCCTTCAGGATCGCCCGGGCGAGCGCGATCCTCTGGCGCTGCCCGCCCGACAGCTTCACGCCACGCTCGCCGAGGTGGGCGTCGTAGGCCTCCCGGCCCTTGCCGTCCCTCAGGTCGAGGATGAAATCGTGGGCCCGTGCGCGCCTCGCGGCGGCGAGCGCCTCCTCCCGGCTCGCCTCGGGGCGGCCGTAGAGGACGTTGTCGAGGGCGGAGCGGTTGAAGATCGCCGTCTCCTGCGTGACCGTGGCGACGGCGCGGCGCAGGCCGTCCTGCGTGATGTCCCGCACGTCCCGCCCGTCGAGGAGGACGGCGCCCTCCTCCACGTCGTGGAGCCGCAGGAGGAGCGAGACCGCCGTCGACTTGCCCGCCCCCGAGCGGCCCACGAGCCCCACCTTCTCCCCGGGCGCGACGGCGAAGGACAGGTGCGAGACGCCCCCCTTCTCGCGGCCGTAGCGAAAGGTGACGTCGCGGAACTCGATCCGCCCCTCGACCCGCGCCGGCATCGCCGCGGCGGGGCGGTCCACCACCTCGTGGGGCGGCGACAGGGTGCCGGCCCCGTCCTCGATGGTGCCGAGCTCGCCGAAGATTGAGAGCGCCGACTGGCTCATCCAATTGGACATGGCCGTGAGGCGCAGCGTCATCATGGCGGCCATGGCGACGACGCCGATGGTGGCCTCGCCGGTGTCGTAGAACCACAGGGCGCCGCCGATCATCGCGACGATGACGATGGTGTTGAGCACCGCCATGACGACGCGCATCACCATGAGGGCGCGGCCGAAGGCGAGGCCCGCCTCGCGGAATCTGGCGAGGGCGCCGCGTGCGGCCTCCTCCTCCCGCCCCGCGTGGGCGAACAGCTTGACCGTACGGATGTGGCTGAGGCTGTCGACCAACTGGCCGGTGACCATGGCGCGGGCCGCGGCGCGCTGCATGGCCCGCGCGCGCACGCGCGGAACGGCCCACCAGAGCGCCGCCACGAACCCGGCGGACCAGACGAGGACGATGACGCCGAGCCAAGGCTCCGCCGCCGCGAGAAGGAGCGCCATGGCGACGACGTAGGCGAAGAGCATGCCGAGGGCGGAGAGCGTGTCGATGACGACCGTGGTGAGCGCCATCGCCGTCTGCTGCTGCTTCTGGGCGATGCGGCCGGTAAAATCCTCCTCGAAGAAGCGCATCGACTGGCCGAGGGTGTGCCGATGGAGGCGCCAGATCGTCATCGGGTTGAGGCCGGGGCCGATGGTGAGCGAGGTGAGGGCCGCCTGTCCGAGCTGCGTCACGGGCTTTGCCACCACCACGGCGAAGAGGAGGACGAGGAGCCAGGGCCACTCCTGCGCGAACACCGCGCCAGGCCCCGCCGCCGCCGCACGGTCCACAAGGCCGCCGATGAGGAAGAAGACGGCGGCCTCCGCGGCGCCGAAGGCGAGGGTGAAGATCGCGAGGAGGACGACCGCCCCCTTCGCCCCCTTCAGCGACCAGCGGATGAAGGGGAGGAGATCCGACGGCGGGCGCTCGGCCGGGCGGGGGGCGAACGGCTCGATCAGGCGCTCCGCCGGCGCGAAGAGGCCGCGGAAGGGCTCGTCCGGCAGGGTCTCTGGATCGGGTGTGCGGATGCGGCGTGCGTGGTGCGTATCGGTCACTCTCGCTCCTTCGCCGCGGGTGCGGCGCCCGAGGCATATAGGGCGGCCGTCGGCGAGGGCCGCCCTCCCCGCCCGATCACGGGATCGCGAGCGGCCGACCGCGCCGCCTGCCCTTCTCGCCGGCGGGCGCGCTGGCGCGGGTGCGAAAGGCGTTCGGCGTCGTCCCGGTCTCGCGGGTGAAGAAGCGCGTGAATCAGGCGGGATCCCGGGAAGCCGGGATCCCCGGCGACGCGGGCGACCGGGCCGGGCGTGTCGGTGAGGCGGCGGCGGGCTCCCCGGGTCAAGGCGGCGCCAAGCTGCGACGAGGCGGGAGGCCGGCTCTCCCTTGGCTGCGCGGCACACCCGCGACAGGTGCGGCGCAGTGACGCCAAGGGCGGCCGCATCGCCGGCGATGCGCCATTGCGCGCGGTGGTGCGCCTTAAGGAGGGTCTCGAAGCGGCGCACGACGGGCGCGCCCGGCGGCGCCGGAGCGAACGCCCGCGGAGAGGGCGGTCGCGGTGCGCCCCGCGAGGAGGGCTGCGGGTGCGGCAAGGTTCACCACCGCGGGCGGCGAAAGGCTCTCCTCCCGCCCGTCGAGGGTGAGGCGGGCGCCCCCTCCCCGCACCGGCACGAACTGGTGGAGCCGGTGCGGCGCGCGAAACGCCGGCGCCGGAGCGCCTTCCCGACACGGTTCCTTGCGGGCCTCCCACGCCTTATGTTTCCTTCAGTCGCACCGATCGCAGGAGGCCTGCCGTGACTGCCGTGACAGACGCACCGTTCCAGGTGACACCGAACGCCCTGAAGCGCGTCGCAAAGATCCTCGCGGGCGAGAGCGCGCGGGCGCTCAGGGTCTCCGTCGAGGGCGGGGGATGCTCCGGCTTCCAGTACCGCTACGACCTCGTGGAGGGTCCCGAGCCGGACGATCTCGTCATCGAGGGAGAGACGGCGACCGTTGTGGTGGATCCGGTCTCCCTCCCCTTCCTCGCCGGCGCCGAGCTCGACTTCGTGGACGACCTCATGGGCCAGGCCTTCCAGATCAGGAACCCCAACGCGCAATCCTCGTGCGGTTGCGGCACGTCCTTCTCGCTCCTCTAGAGCCGCGGCCCGTGCGCATCGCCACCTGGAACATCAACGGCGTGAAGGCGCGGCAGGAGGCCCTGACGCGCTGGCTCGAGGAGAGCGCGCCCGACGTCGTCTGCCTGCAGGAGATCAAGTCCGTCGACGACGCCTTTCCCGTGGAGGCCGTGGAGCGGCTCGGCTACAACGTCGCGACCCATGGGCAGAAGGGCTTCAACGGAGTCGCGATCCTCTCCAAGAGGCCGCTGGAGGACGTCACCTGCCGCCTTCCCGGGAACGACGGGGACGACCACGCCCGGTGGATCGAGGCCACAGTCTCCACCGACCGCGGCGCCGTCAGGGTGGTGAGCCTCTACCTGCCGAACGGCAACCCAATCGACACCGAGAAGTTTCCCTACAAGCTCGCCTGGATGAACAGGATGCTGGAGCGGGCGGAGGCGCTCCTCGCGACCGACGAGCCCATCGTGCTTGCGGGGGACTACAACGTCATCCCGGAGCCTCAGGACGCGCGCCATCCCGAGCGGTGGACGGACGATGCCCTGTTCCAGCCGGAGAGCCGGAACCGCCATAGGGCGCTCGTGAACCTCGGCTACACGGACGCTCTGAGGGCGGTGGACCGCGCCGAGGGGATCTACACCTTCTGGGACTACCAGGCCGGCGCCTGGCAGAAGAACAACGGCATCCGCATCGACCACGTGATGCTCTCGCCCGTGGCCGCGGACAGGCTCGCGACCGTCGCCACCGAGAAGCACACGCGCGGCTGGGCGAAGCCGTCCGACCACGTGCCGGTGGTGGTGACGCTCGCCGTCTGACGGCGCGTCCGCCCGCCCACCTGCCCGCCCGTCAGGGCGCCGTGTTCTTGCCGAGGAGCGTGTTCGGCTCGCTCTCCGTGCCGTCCGGCCCCCAGGCGACGGCGAGGCGGCATTCGGAATAGGCCTCCACGCTGGCGCACTGGGCGGCGAGCATGCGGACGAGCGCGTCCCCTGTGGGGGCGCCGCACAGGAAGGCGGTCTGCGTGATCTCGCGGTTGGCGAGATAGGTCATGGCGCCGGACCAGCCGGCGGGGAAGCACCAGCGCACGCGATAGCACGGGTCGCCGCCGGCCTCACGGCACTTCTGCCGGGCACAGGCGAGGGTGGTGTCCGCGTTCGCGCCGTGGCAGGCGTGGAAGCCTTCCTCGGGCGCCTGCGCGATGGCGACCCCCTGCGGCCCGTCCTGCGCCAGGGCCGGGCCGAGGAGAAGGGCGAGCGCCGCGAGGGCGAGCGGGAGCCGGCGGGCGGCATGGACGATGCGCGTCATGGGTTCTCTCCTCCCCTTCTTCCCCTGGAAGGGTGTGGTGCGAGCTTAGATCACGCCGCGCCGGGGGGCCAAACGGAACGCACGAGCGTTGCGCGCCCGCTGCACGGGCGCCACGACGGCGCCGGCGCGCGCCGTTCCGCTGGCGCGACGAGGCGCCGGTCGCGCGAAGGCGGCTTTGGGGCGGCGCCGGGTCGCCACCTCCGCGACCGTGGTGCCTTCGGGCTCCGCGCCGGTATAAGGGGGGCCGACGACATGAGCGAGGAGCCCGCCCCCGTGACCGACCTCTCCCCCGAACGCGCCGCCGATCTTGCCGCAGCGCCGCTCGCCCGCGCCTACCTCGCCGGCGACGCCGACCCCGTGGCGGTGACGGAGATCTTCCTCGAGAGGATCGCGGAGGCGGAAGGGGCGGCCGTCTACCTCGCCACCACCGCCGACCGGGCGCGGCGGGAGGCCGAGGCCGCGCGGCAGCGCTACGAGGCGGGCCGTCCCGCCTCCCCCCTCGATGGCGTGCCTGTCGCCTGGAAGGACCTCTTCGACGTCGCCGGGACCGTGACGACGGCCGGATCGGCGCTCCTGCGCAACGCGGCGCCCGCCGAGCGGGACGCGCCCGTGGTGGCGCAGCTCGCGGCGGCGGGAATGGTGTGTCTCGGCAAGGTCAACCTCACGGAGTTCGCCTACTCCGGGCTCGGCCTCAATCCCCACTTCGGCACCTGCGCCAACCCCCACGATCCCGAGACGCCGCGGGTGCCGGGCGGCTCCTCCTCCGGCTCGGCGGTGGCGGTGGCGGCGGGGCTCGCGACGACGGCCGTCGGCTCGGACACGGGGGGCTCGGTGCGGGTTCCCGCCGCCTTCAACGGGTGCGTCGGCTACAAGTCGTCGGAGGGGCGCATCTCCACCGAGGCCGCCATCCCCCTGTCATGGACGCTGGACACCGTGGGGCCCATCGCGCGAACGGTGGAGGACTGCGTCCTGATGGACGCCGCGATGCGCGGGACGGCGGCGACCGTGCGGCGGGCGGACCTTTCGTCGCTCAGCCTCGTCGTCTCCGAATCGCTCTTCCTCGAGGACTGCGAGGAGGTGGTGGTGTCGGCCTTCGAGGACGCCTTGCGCCGCCTCGAGGCGGCGGGCGCGCGGGTCGAGTGGCGGACCGTTCCGGAGCTTTCCGAGGCCGCCCGGCTCATGGCAGAGCACGGCACCATCGCCAACGTGGAGGCCTACGCCTACCATCGCGAGCGGGTCGAGGGGCCGGAGGTGGAGGAGATGGACGGGCGCGTCGTCGCGCGCATCCTGCGCGGCAGGACCATGACGGCCTACGACCTCCTCACCATCCAGAGGGCACGGGTGTCGCTCGCGGCATCGCTGCGCGAGGCGCTGGGGGACGCCTTCCTCGTGGGGCCGACGGTGGCGCACGTGGCGCCGGAGATCGCGCCGCTCGACGCCGATCCGGAGCTCTTCAACACGGTGAACCTCAAGACGCTGCGCAACACCATGGCGGGCAACTTCCTGAACACGCCGGGGGTGACGATGCCGGCGGCGAGCGCCTCCACCCTGCCCGTCGGTCTTCTCGTCTCCGCCTCAGCCGGCGACGACGAGCGCGTGCTCGCGGCCGCGCTCGCCATGGAGGAGATCGTGCGGGGCGGGTGATCCACGGGCGACGGCTGGACCGGCGGCCCGCCTGTCCGAGCCCGCCGGTCTCAAGGCCGCCGAGGCAGACCGCGCCGCTCACACCGTCGACGTCGATGTCGTCCGCGTGGCCGATACGCGCGCTCGTCGAGAGGAGACCGGCCGCCCCTTGAGGCGGAGAAGGCCAGACCGATCCCTGCGTGTGGTCGACGAAGACGTGGCCTTCTGACCTCGACCCGCCGCGGTGTCGGGTCCTTGCCGACCTTAGGCACCGGCATGTGTGAAGACCGTCCCGGATCCCGGTCGAGCCGACGGGGTGCCGGCAGACCCTCGTCTCAGCCTGCCGCCCGGCGCCGGTGAACCTGTCGCAGGCACCGGCGCCGGGGCGTGTCAGGGGCGCGTGGGGAGGTCGAGATCCTCGTACTCCTCGCCGAGGCCCGCCAGCTCCTCGCCGGTCGTGAGGAGCGGCGTGAGGCGGCGGACGGCGACGCGGCGGTTCTCGGCGCTCGGTCCCTCGGTCGGCACCTTCAGGTAGGCCTCGCCGAACCCCTGAGTGACGATGTTCTCCGGCGGGATCGCGAAGTATTCCGTCAGGATCGCGGCGACCGATTCGGCGCGGCGGTCGCTGAGGGCAAGGTTCGAGATCTCCGAGCCGACGGCGTCCGTGTGGCCCTCCACGAGGAAGACCTCGCTCGGGTCCTGTTCGATCGCCTCCTCGATGGCGATGCCGATGGCTTCCAGGGTCTCGATCTCGCTGTCCGCGACCTCCGCCGATCCCGTGGCGAAGCTGATGGTGTCGAGGTCGACGCGCGGCATGTAGTCCCTGAGGTTCGGGTTCACGAGAACCTGGTTCAGGGTGTAGGTGCGGTCGATCTCGGCCACGGGCTCCGCCGTCAGCGTCTCGTAGACCACGATGTCGGGGACGCGCGAGGGCTCCACGACGATCCTCGTCTGCGGCACCGGCGGAGGGGGAACGTCGATGACGAGCTCGTTCCTGCCGCCCCACCATTCGGGCAGGTTGTTGAAGAGGACGATCCGCTCGCCGTCGGGCAGGACGCGCACGCGACGCACGGGAACGCCCGAGGGGTCCGCGAGGGTGACGACACGCACGCCGTTCGGCCGCGTGACGATGGTGCGGGTCCAGCCGTTCGGCAGGTCCACCACCGTGACGTTGTCGGCGCCGTAGCCGAGGCGGCCGACACCGCCACCCACGACGAGCGCCGCGCCGCCGATGTCGAAGATCACGCGGTCGCCGCCGCGCCAGGCTGGAGCGGCGCCGCCGAAGAAGCCCTCGTCGAGGCGTTCCCGGCGGAGCGCGCGGCGCTCCCCGTCGAGATCGCGCAGCTGGCGGCGCTCCCACGCATCGAGGCGTTCGCGGCGAAGGGCGGCGCGCTCGCGGCGCTGTTCCTCCCGTCGCAAGTCGCGGCGCTCCTCCCGAAGCTCGCGGCGCAGTGCCTGGCGGCGCTCGCGGATCTCCTCCCGGCGGGCCTCACGGCGCTCCTGCCGCATGCGCTCGCGCAGGGCCTGCCGCTCCTCCTGCCGCGCGGCGCGCCGCTCCTCCTGGAGTTGCTGCCGCTCGGCCTGTCTGGCGGCGCGGCGCTCCTGGCGGATCCGCTCGCGCTCGGCCTCGCGCGCTGCGCGGCGCTCCTCGGGGGTCTGCGCGCGCTCCGCCTCACGGGCAGCGCGGCGCTCCTGCCGCATCCGTTCGCGCTCGGCCGCGGTGGCGGCACGGCGCTCCTCGAGCGCCTGCGCGCGCTCAGCCTCGCGGGCTTCACGGCGCTCCTGCCGCATCTGCTCGCGCTGGGCCTCGTTGGCGGCACGGCGCTCCTCGAGCGCCTGCGCGCGCTCAGCCTCGCGGGCGGCACGGCGCTCCTGCCGCTCCTGCCGGATCCGCTCGCGCTCGGCCGCAGGTACGGCACGGCGCTCCCCGGGAGCACCCTCGCGCTCAGCCTCGCGGGCGGCACGGCGCTCCTGACGCTCCTGCCGCATCTGCTCGCGCTCCGCCGCAGTGGCGGCACGGCGCTCCCCGGGAGCACCCTCGCGCTCCGCCTCGCGGGCGGCGCGGCGCTCCTGCCGCTCCTGACGCTCCTGCCGCATCTGCTCGCGCTCCGCCGCAGTGGCGGCACGGCGCTCCCCGGGAGCGCCCTCGCGCTCAGCCTCGCGGGCGGCCCGCCGTTCCTGGCGTTCCTGCCGGACCTGCTCCCGCTCCGCCCGGAGCTCCTGCCGGGCCTCGCGCTCGCGCCGACGCTCCTCGCGGATCGCTTCCCGCTCGGCGGCGCGCTCCTCCCTGATGCGGCGGCGCTCAGCCTCGCGGTCTTCCCCCTCCGCCTGCACCTTGATCACCTGCGGCGCGAAAGCACCCGCGGGCTGCGGGACGCCGGACAGGGCAGCGGCTGGCCCCGCCAGCGCCACGATGGCCAGCATCGCGAGACCGGTCTTGATGAAGGTTCGCATCGACTCCACTCCGGACGATTTCTCCATGCGACAAGGCCGATATGCCGCACCGGATGTATCGCCCCTGAATGCCGGTCGGTTCCGCCTCCCGCCCCGCCGCCTCCACGAAAGGGCCATGAGGCACACCCCCGGCTCAGGTGTGGATGACGCGGCCGTAGGCGTCGAGGACGCTCTCGTGCATCATCTCGGAGAGGGTCGGATGCGGGAAGACGGCATGCATCAGCTCCTCCTCCGTGGTCTCGAGATTCATGGCGATCACGAAGCCCTGGATGAGCTCGGTCACCTCCGCCCCGGTCATGTGCGCGCCGATGAGCTCGCCGGTGTCTGCGTCGAACACGGTCTTGACGAGCCCGTCCGGCTCGCCGAGGGCGATCGCCTTGCCGTTGCCGATGAAGGGAAAGCGGCCGACCTTCACCTTGCGGCCCTGCTCCTTCGCCTTCGCCTCCGTCAGCCCCACGGAGGCCACCTGCGGATGGCAATAGGTGCAGCCCGGAATCTTCAGCTTGTCGAGGGGATGCGGGTGGAGCCCCGCGATCGCCTCGATGCAGACGACGCCCTCATGCTCGGCCTTGTGGGCGAGCATCGGCGGGCCTGCCACGTCCCCGATGGCGTAGATGCCGGGAACGTTGGTGCGGCAGGTGCCGTCGATCACGACCGTGCCGCGCTCGGTCTTCACGCCGAGCTCCTCGAGGCCGAGGCCATCGACGTTGCCGACGACGCCGACGGCGGAGATGATCCGCTCCACCTCGCGCGTCTCGCTCTTGCCGCCCTTCTCGATGCTGGCCTTCAGGGTCTTGCCCTTGTCGACACCCGTCACCCTGGCGCCGGTGAGGATCTCGATCCCGGCCTTCTCGAGGCGCTTTCGCACGTGGCTGGCGATCTCGGCGTCCTCCACGGGGAGGATCTGGTCGAGCACCTCGACCACCGTCACCTTCGAGCCCATCGAGTTGAAGAAGGAGGCGAACTCGATCCCGATGGCGCCCGAGCCGACCACGAGGAGCGACTTCGGCAGCTCCTTCGGCACCATCGCCTCGAAATAGGTCCAGATGCGCTCGCCGTCAGGCTCGAGGCCGGGGAGGACGCGCGGCCGGGCGCCGGTCGCGATGATGACGTGCTTCGCCTGGTAGCTGCCGGGGCCGAGAGCGCCCTTCGGCGCGTCGGGCGCCTCCGACACGGAGACCGTGCCGGGCGCGGTGATCCTCGCCGTGCCCCAGATCACGTCCACCTTGTTCTTCCTGAGAAGAAAGCCGACGCCGCCGTTCAGCTGCTTCGAGACTCCACGGGAGCGGGCGACCACCTTCTCCATGTCGAAGCCGAAGTCCGCCACCTTCAGGCCGAACTCCTTGGCGTGCTTGAAGTGGTCGTAGATCTCGGCCGAGCGCAGGAGCGCCTTGGTGGGGATGCAGCCCCAGTTGAGGCAGATGCCGCCGAAGTGCTTGTTTTCCACGACGGCGGTCCTGAGCCCGAGCTGGGCGGCACGGATGGCGGTGACGTAGCCGCCCGGCCCGGTGCCGATGATGATGACGTCGTAGCCGGCACCGTTGCCCTTGCCGTTCGCAGCCATGGTCTCTCCCCCGTGGTGTCTTCGGTCGGTTAGAGCGCGATCGGGCGGCGCGATCAACGGAGCGGGCGGAAAAGCCGCTCCCGCACGAGTTTCCTGCCGGTGAGCCGCGACCGGCGCGGCCAGCGAACCAACCCGACGCGCGCTGCCCCGTTGTCATGATCGACTTTTCGTGTATTCTCGAAACATGAAAATCAAGGCACACCCTTCCAGCCCGTCCGGCACCCGGCCACGACCCGCGCCTCGGCACCTTCAGGCCCGTCGTCGGGGCGGCAGAGGCTGGCCGTTCGCCCGGGCTCGCAGCCGCGCGGGCTCGGCCGCATCGTGCTCCAGCCCCGAGACGGCCAACTGACAGGAGAGAGCGGTCATGGCCCACGGCGAGTACAACGTCCTGTTTCTGTGCACCGGCAATTCTGCCCGCTCGATCTTCGCCGAGGCGATCCTGAAGCGGTTCGGCAGGGAACGCTTCCATGCCTTCTCCGCCGGGTCGCAGCCGAAGGGAGAGATCCAGCCCTTCGCGCTGGACCTCCTGCGCACCAACAACTTCCCGGTCGAGGATCTGCGCTCGAAGGGCTGGGAGGAGTTCACCGCACCCGATGCGCCGGACCTCGACTTCGTCTTCACGCTCTGCGACGACGCGGCCGCAGAGCCGTGCCCCGCGTGGCCCGGTCAGCCGATGACCGCCCACTGGGGCGTTCCCGACCCCGCAGCGGCGACCGGCAACGAGTCCGAACGGCGCCTCGCCTACGCGAACGCCTTCCGCATCCTCTACAACCGCATCACGATCTTCACGAACCTGCCGATCTCGGGGCTCGACCGCCTGTCGCTCCAGAAGCGGCTCGACGAGATCGGGCGGACGACCGAGCCCGACACGTCGCCCGCGTGACGGCGGGGCCGCCTGCCGTCGTCGCCCCCATGGCAGCGGGCCGCAGGATCCGGGACGCCTGAAAAGAGCCAGCATGACCTCCTTCGAACGTTACCTCAGCCTGTGGGTCGCCCTCAGCATCGCGGCCGGCGTCGCTCTCGGGCAGGTCCTGCCGGGCCTCTTCGGCGCGCTCGCGAGCCTCGAGATCGCGAGCGTGAACCTCCCCGTCGCCCTCCTCATCTGGGCGATGGTCTATCCGATGATGGTCGCCGTGGAGTTCGGCAGCCTCTCGCGCGTCGCCGAGGAGCCGAAGGGGCTTCTCATCACCCTCGCGGTGAACTGGCTGATCAAGCCGTTCACCATGGCCCTCCTCGGCGTCGTGTTCTTCAAGTATCTCTTTGCCGGCCTCATTCCGCCGGAGGACGCGGACGGCTACATCGCCGGCCTCATCCTCCTCGGCGCAGCGCCCTGCACGGCGATGGTCTTCGTGTGGTCACAGCTCACCCGCGGCGACCCGAACTACACGCTCGTCCAGGTGAGCGTGAACGACGTCATCATGGTGTTCGCCTATGCGCCGATCGTGGCGCTCCTCCTCGGCGTCACAGACATTCCGGTGCCTTGGGACACGCTCGTCCTGTCGGTGGTCCTCTACGTCCTCGTCCCGCTCCTCGCGGGGATCGCGACGCGCCGGGTCCTCTTGGGGCGGGAGGGGGACACGCGCCGGCTCGACGCCTTCATGGCGCGCGTGAAGCCGGCGTCGGTGGCGGGGCTTCTTGCGACCGTCGTGCTCCTGTTCGGCTTCCAGGGGCAGGTCATCCTCGACCAGCCGCTCGTCATCCTCCTCATCGCGGTGCCGCTCATCGTCCAGTCCTACGGCATCTTCGTCATCGCCTACGGGGCGGCGCTGGCGCTGCGCGTGCCGTTCCGCATCGCGGCGCCGTGCGCGATGATCGGCACGTCGAACTTCTTCGAGCTTGCCGTGGCGGTGGCGATCGGCCTCTTCGGCCTCAACTCCGGCGCCGCGCTCGCGACCGTCGTCGGCGTTCTCGTGGAGGTCCCGGTCATGCTCTCCCTCGTCGCCTTCGCGAACCGCACCCGCGGCGCGTTCGACCGGGCTGAGGAAGGCGCCGCCGTCCGGCCGGCTCAGCGCGCCGGGAAGTAGCGCCGGGGCGGTGCCGGCGCCGGCCGTCCGGAGCGCAAGGCCGTCCCGAACTCCTGCGCGCACAAGACGCCGTGCGCCCGATGCTCAGGCGGCGGCGTCTGCCCGGGATCGGGCCGGCCTCGCCGCCTCGCCTCGACAGGTGACGAGGAGGCCCGCCGCGCGCGTCGCGACCCCGCCGCGAACCCACATCGGCTCGGCGAGAAGCTTCACATCGATCCACTCCCCGCCGATCCGGTAGCGGTGGCCCATGGAGTGGCCGAGGGCGACGCGCCGGCCGGGCTTCGGGTCGAGCGTCGGGCGCACCGGGGAGTGGCCGGCCTTCATGTGGTGGGCGATGTCCCACTCGAGGACGCGGCCCGCGTGGCGCGTCACCACCCAGCAGTGCATGTCGTTGGTGATGCCGCCGCGCTCGGCGGGGAAGAAGTAGCCGTAGAGGTAGGCCGCCTCGTAGCCCGCCGCGCGCAGACCCGCGACGAGGTAGGTGTTGATGTCGACGCACGAGCCTTCAGTCCGCCCGCAGGCGAGGAAGGGCACGCTGTCCGCCCCGTCGTTGAAGCGGGTGTCCGGGTGGCCGTAGTCGAAGCGGCTCCGCGCGTCCTCAACGAGGGCGAGGATGCCCGCCTCGCCACCGCCGGTGCGGGCCGCGATCTCCCGCACGGCGGAGGCGAGTTCGTCCGCCGCCACGGTGTAGCGGGTGCGCCGCGGTTCGAAGGCGGCCTCGGGGTAGACGGGCGAGGCGGGCGCGCCGACGGCGTAGCGGATCGCGATCCGCCCGCCCTGTGGCCTCACGATGAGGGCGCCGAGCCCGAGACCCGGCGCCGTCGCATGCCCCTCCACGAGGCCGCCCTCGACGGACACCGCGAGCACCTCGTCGTGAGGCGTGCCGCAACCCGTCGGCACGAGGAGGCGCGCGCCCGGCGGCCCCGCATCGAGCTCGACGCTCAGCGTCTCGCGGATATCCGCCGGCGCGGCAGGTGGCTCTGCGTCACCCGTCATCCCGTTCTCCCTCACCGCGCCTGCTCCGCCCGACGTTCACGGCCGGCGTAAGGCCGCGATCGTCCTGCCCTCACCGCCCTCGCCGTGCGGCCGGCTCCCTCGAAGCCGACGCGCATCCCGTCACGGCACAGCGCCGCTCGAGGAGGACGCGCTCAAAGGCCGCTCCAGAGCTGGAAGAGGAGGCCTGCGGCGAAGGAGCCCGCGAGCGCGATGTAGAGGGCGAAGACCGCCCGCTTGACGAGGGCAAACACCGCGATCGCCGCCGGGATGGACGTGACCCCGCCCGCCACCAGGAACGCGAGGCCCGCGCCGGGCGCCATCCCCCTGCTCCATGAGGCCGGACACGAGAGGCAGCGCCGCGTATCCGTTGAGGTAGGCGGGAACGCCGACCAGGGTGGCCGTGGCGATCGGCACGAGGCCGGCGCCGCCGAGGGCGGACGCCACGAGATCGGCCGGCACGTACGCCACCATCAGGCTCTCGAGGAGGAAGGCGAGGGTCAGCCACTTCGCGAGGAAGAGCGTGGTCCTCACCCCCTCGCTGCGGAATTTTGCCCGCCGCGGCTCCTCGCGCCAGAAGGCCCAGACGACGTCGCGGCGGGTGCGCACCTTCGAGCCGCCGCAGCCGCCGTCGCCGACACCTGGACGGAGCGGGTCGGAAAGGCCGCCAGCGCGTGCGATGGCGAACGTGACGAAGCCGCCGAAGAGGCCGAGGCCGACCGCGGCGAGCGTCTTCGCGACGGCGAACTCCGTCCCGACGACGCCGGCGGTCAGCACGAACATGGAAGGATCCATGACCGGCGAGGCGAGCCAGAAGGCCATGACCGCCGACAGCGGGACCCCCATGGCGAGGAGCGCGGCGATCAGCGGGATGACCCCGCAGGAGCAGAAGGGCGAGAGCGCGCCCGCGAGCGCCGCGATGACGATCATGACCGCGGGCGCCCCCGTGAAGGCGCGGGCGATGAGGCCGTCGGCCCCCGTCGCCCGCGCCCAGGCGGCGATCGCGATGGAGAGGACGAGGTAGGGCGCCGTCTGCGCGAGCGCGCGGGCGGTGAACGCGGCGCTGGCAAGGCCCTCAGCCGGGTCGAACGCGAAGATCGCCGCGAGGAGGAGCGCGGCGACGACCCAAACCCGGGCGTCGGCCGACCATGCGCGGCGGGCGAGATCCGACCCGACCGAGCGGGCGGCGAGAACGGATGAAGTCATTGCGGCATCCCCGGGAATATCGTGATGTCGGGCGCAGGAAAAGGCGCGGGGCGTCTCACGCCGCGTCCTCCCCGACGAGGGCGACGCCGGCGCAGCACTCGTCGGTGAGGAAGGCGAGCGTGCGCCTCATGGCATCGTAGTCGGCGCGGTTCACCACCTCCCGCCCGCGCCGCTCCTGCACGACGAGGCCGGCGGCGACGAGGGCCGAGAGATGATGGGCGAGCGTCGAGGGGGGGCGCTTCAGGTGCGCGCCGACGTCCCCGACGTTGAGGCCGTCGGGCCCCGCGCGCACGAGGAGGCGGAAGATCTCGAGCCGCACCTCGTGTCCGAGGGCGGCCATGGCGCGGGCGATGTCCTGCGTTCTCTCCATGCGTGAGACATACCTGGTTCTGTCGGGATGTCCAGCGTCAGCCGCCTGCCATGCGGTGCCCCCCGCCCCTGTGCAAGCCCATCCTATTCGTGTATCCACGAAATCATGGATCATTTGCTCGACGCCGAGGCGCTCACGGCGCTCGGCCATCCAGGACGCCTCGCGGTCTTCCGCCTGCTCGCCCGCCGCGCGCCCCACGGGGTGCGGCCCGGCGAGATCGCCGATGCGCTCGATCTGAAACCCAACACGCTGTCGGCCTACGTGATCACGCTGACCCGCGCCGGGCTCCTCGTGACCTGGCGCGAGGGCCGCTCGGTCTATTACGGCGTCAACCTCGGCCGGATCGGCGCCCTGATCGACTTTCTCGTGAACGACTGCTGTCGCGGCCGGCCGGAGCTGTGCGCGCCGCTCGCGGCCCGCTCCCTCGAACGGGTCGCCCGCGGGGACGAGGCCGGCCGCCCGCTCGACGTCCTCTTCGTCTGCACGGGCAACTCCGCCCGCTCCATCTTCGCCGAGGCGATCCTGAACGCGGAAGGACAGGGCCGTTTCCGCGCCCACTCTGCCGGGACCGACCCCGCACGGCGCGTGCGGCCCGAGGCGGCAAGGGTGCTGAAGGCCCGCGGCCACGCGATGGCGGGGCTCGCGCCGAAGAGCCTCGCGCGCTTCACCGCGCCCGATGCGCGGCGGATGGACATCGTCATCACCGTCTGCGACCGCGCCGCGAACGAGGACTGCCCGCCCCTTCCGGGCCTGCCGATCACGGCCCACTGGGGCGTTCCCGATCCCGCCGCCGCTCC